>JAABUP010000006.1_pt1 | contig 586612 bp, 524 predicted proteins | sample 5559201 | NCBI WGS metagenome assembly JAABUP01 (sample SAMN10711887, study PRJNA513373) | rock metagenome | isolation source: Antarctica rocks | place: Antarctica
AAAGAGATATTAGCGAGAACTAATAGAGAGGAAGGGCTCCGCCCTAACTAAAGAGAAGAGAATATAGTCGACGAAACCTTAGTATTATAGACGGTAGACCCGACCCCTCGATATACCGCCCCGATAGCAGGCCTATTAAGGGGGGGAGGGAAGGAGCCGAATAATAGTATAGCCTGCGGATAGTAGGTAGAGTTTTTATCCCTTAGCTAGGTTTCTCCCCGAACGATAGGTACGCTAGGCGTACCCCCTGAAAAGTCTACCCTTATTAGCTTTAGCTAGTATAGGAGTATAATTAATTAATTAATTAATTAATTAATATATAGAAATTATTATAAGGTATTATAATAATACTTTAATAGATTATTTTAAGTTATAGAAAACCTTAGAATTACTCTAATCTAAGTATTATTAGAGTAGAATATTAGTAGATACTAAGTTATATATCTAAACTTATAAAATATATTAAAGGGTAAAGGCTCCTAGATATAAATCTTATAATAATATAGTATCCTTATTATAATTTAAAGGGCCTTAGGAAGAACTTTTTATAAATTTTATTATAGGCTTATTACCTAGTAAATATAGAAATTCTATATATAATTTTATTCTAGTAGTTATTAATAAGTATATAAAGATAGTCTAATACCTTCTAATTAAAAGTACTTATACTACTATTAAATTAGCTAAGATCTTATTTAAGAATATAATATTATAGTATAATTTACTAATAGGTATTATATTAGATTAAGGATCCTTATTTATAAGTACCTATTAGTTAGAAGTCTACTATTATATAAAGATAAAGAGATAACTAAGTACTACCTTCTATTTATAAATAAATAGGTAGATTAAATACTAGAACTAAATATTAGAATATTACCTTAAGGTATTTTTAAATAAAGAATAAGATAATTAGGCTATATTACTCTTAATAGCTAAATTTATATATTATAGTAGTATTTATATTATACTAGGTTATTTACTATTTAATATAATATATAGATATAATCTATATATAGAAGATAAAGTTAGGGATAACTTTTTAGAAGGAGGAGTACTTATAATTAAAGATTATATAAAAAACCCTTTAAAAGTAAGAGCTATATTAATAAATTAATAATAGACTATTTAAGTATAAGTTATAAAGTTTTATAATAAACTTTATATCTTAAAGTCTTATATAATAGGAAAACTAGTAATATTAGTTATAAAGAACTTAAAGTAAAAAAGATTAAATTAAAAGTTATTATATAAGTATACTAGTCCCTTTAAGGTAGTAGATATAATTAGATACTAAGTATACTACTTAAGTCTCTTAATAGTATAAAGAATCTATCTTATATTTTATATTTCCTTATTAGAACTATATTAGAGCTATCTTAATAAAGGTAAGTAATTATTTATACCTCCTCTAGAACTTATTAATAGTAAAGAATATTATAAGGTAGAATAAATTCTAGATAGAATAAGAAGTAAAGGTATTTAATACTACTTAATTAAATAGTCTAGTTATAAAATAAAATATAATTAATAGATATCTATTAAGGATATAAATATAAAAGACTTATAAAAAGAATATAATAATATATATATAATAAAGAGATATTATAAATAAAATACTTATACCTAATTATTATAATAGAATTATTTAAGTATAAAGTTAAGTTATATAAGGTAAATTATAAGTTATATTTATATAATAGAGATTTTAATAAAGAAGTATATAAGAAGAGAATTAATTAAGGGGAAAATCCTTATAACTTAAGAAAAGAATCTTTACTTAAAGGTATAATATTAATATCTTATAAGGGAAGTATATTATAATAGGTTATAGCCTAAGAAAGATAAGCTACTAAATAAGATAATATCCCTATTAAGGGGGAGTAGAGTAGGTATAAGAATAGGTATAATAAAGAGAGTATAAGGAGTATAAGGGGTATAAGGGAGGCGAGTAGTATAATAAGGGTAAGTAGAGGGCGCGGTACTAATAGTACTACTATTATAAAAAGGGTGGCTAGGGCTAGTAGGAGTAGGGGCGGGTAATATAATAATAATAGAGGTAGGAGCCTCCTCCTCCTTTATATCCTCCTTTATCTCCCCTATCTCCCCCTTATTACTATTATTATTATTATCCTCCTCTTAAGATATAATTAACTTATATAAAGATAGTATAATACTTAATATATTTACCTCTCTTAAATCCTTATTAACCTCTATTATAATAAGGGTAGTTAACCCCTTTTATAAAAGTATTAATATATATTATAAGAAGTATATAATAAAAGGACTTACCTACTACCTTATTATATTTAAAATACCTTTAAGGGTAATAACTACGCGACTACCTACTTTTACCTTAAGGTATAATAATTCCTTAGAGGTTTATAACTTATATAAAAGTATTTTACTACGCTCCCCTAAGTAAATTACTACTTCTACCTTAGAGGTAAAGGTAGTAACGCGTACTATAAAAGTAATATAATAAAGAGACTTTTTATACTAAAGTATAATAATAGGGTTATAAATAAAGAGGCTAGATATATAAATATAAAAGGTAAGGGGTACTTAATTAATTAATTATACTCCTATACTAGCTAAAGCTAATAAGGGTAGACTTTTTAAGGGGTACGCCTAGCGTACCTATCGTTTAGGGAGAAACCTAGCTAAGGGATAAAAACTCCACCTACTATCCGCAGGCTATACTATTATTCGGCTCCTTCCCTCCCCCCCCTAATAGGCCTACTATCGGGGCGGTATATCGAGGGGTCGGGTTTACCGTCTATAATACTAAGGTTTCGTCGACTATATTCTCTTCTCTTTAGTTAGGGCGGAGCCCTTCCTCTCTATCGGTTCTCGCTAACATCTCTTTTACTAGTATAAACTAGTAGAGGGCGCCTGACCTAGTTAACTACCTCGCCGCTACCCTTATCCTTATCGGTAATAAGAGAATAGTACTATAGTCTTCTAACCCAGCCTCTAGTAATATCTAACTCCTACTAGTATAATAGTCGGGATAGAATAGTAGGACGTGTTTACCGGTCTACCTCGCCGCCCCGCACGGGTAGCTAGGACTTAGGATCCCAGGCACCTTCCTAATAAATAAGAAGTAGTTAAACCTAATCTCGTCCGTGCGTAACTAGACTATTATAAAGCTCTCCGGCTTTTTTAAGCCCTTATAAAGGTCCTATCTCCCCCCTACTAGGTCACCCTTCTATACTAGGCTCTTATATCGGCTCTCTAATCCCCGCTAGTAGTAGCGCTACCGGCCCTACTACCGGCCTTCCTACTAGGTTAGCATCCTTTTCTATAGCGTCGGGCTATCGAGTACCCCGTTTAGCGACCGCTTCGCCTAAGACTCCTTTTTAGCTAACGGGGGTAGCGGAGGGCGCAGCCTCCTACCCCTTCTTAGTTATAACCGAGACTTAATCTTCGCGTTTCCTTTTAGGACCGTCTTATATATCCCTTAGAGGATCTTACTCCGTAGTAGAGCCTTATTAAGGAAGTCTCTTACTAACGGGATTCCCGCCTCTACTTTAAGGACTGGAATTAAAGTGGCCTTATACGCCCCTAGTACTTTACGTAGTCCTTTATTCTAGATCGTCGTCAGGGTCTTTACGTGCTTCCCTACTACTCCGGGGGTATTCTTTAGGCTATACTATATTAGCGCCGCGAACGTTATTATAAGCCTTACTACTACCGCGTATATAAGCCTACTAACTAGTAGAATCGCGCCTTATATAAAGCCGGCGACGTAGTAGAGCGCCTGAATCTAGTTATCTATCTTAGCTTATACCTTCCTTAGGTATATATTCTAATTTAGCTTACTATTAAGTATAAGTCCTAGGACCCTAATCGACGTCTTTAATTTAACTTCGATTCCTTTAAGCTTAACTATTACGTCTATCTTCACCCCCTTTATTCTACGGGTTATATAAACGAGCTCGTACTTCTTCGGTATAAATAAGGCTTTATAAGTCTTTACCTACCGCAGGTATACCTTATAAGCTTTATCTAAAACCTCGTAGTTCCGTTTAGTACTCCTATTATAGGCTAGTAGATAGACGTTATCTATAAATCCGCCGACTTAAATTAGTAGCTTTAGCTTTTTATACTCCTCGATTAGGGGAGTATTAAAAAATAGAAATAATATCGGAGAGATAGGTAAACCCTAGGGGATCCCTATCTCTACTAACTCTATCTAACTCGTCCTCCTACCGAGGGTAATCGAAGTCGCCCTCTTTATAAGGAAGCTTACCGTCTAGCGTACTATCCTTTCTAGGACCCTCTTTATCTTTATTATATGGAGTAGCCTGGAGTAAGAGACGTAATTAAAGGCTCCGGCGATATTTAAAGAGAGGAGGCTCGTTATATTCCTCTTCCCTATTCCTTATACCGTGTAGACTATATTAGTAATTATTTCTAGCGCGGTTTCTACTAATCTCCCTTACCTTATACCTATCTATTCTTCCGGAAGGAGGTTATTAGCCTCCGCGTAATCTCTAAGCCTAGCCGCTATTACCGTCTTAAATATCTTTTCTAAGGTATTTAAGAGGGTGATTAGCTTATAAGACTTAGGGTTAATATAGTTCTCCTTCTACGGTTTCTTTAAGATTACTATATTAGCCTCTTTAAATTTCCGGGGGTAGTATCTAATCTTGAAGCACCCCTAGAAGAGATAGTGGATCTCCTCCTCTAGTTTACTATATACGGCCCGTAGGAACCTATTTAGAATCCTATTTATCCTAGGAGCCTTACCCTACGACGGTCTCTTTATAAAGCTATAGACTTCCGCCTCCGTTAGATCCCCTTCCCCTAGTATCAGGCTTAGGTATTCTACCTCGGCAATATCTTCTAAATCTACCCTTAAAGGGGCTAGGAAATGGGTTTCCTAAAGGCGCTCTACCTTCTCCTCGAAGGTAGCCGCCAGCGTCCCGTCTTATCTACTTAGGGAGGGGAACTTAGGCAGGGCTCTTAGCGATATACTCTTGTTTTTCCCCTACCGGGCCAGTACTTATACCCCCCGAGGGTCTTCTAAGGCCTGGTATATAGCCGCCCGGAAGTAGAGGGTTTTCTCTCTTTAGATCGTGGCCACCTTCGCCCTTTCCGCTTCTCTTAGAGTCTCCCTCGTCTCCGTATTACGGTACCGGTAGTAGGCCTTTAGTTCCCGTTTAGCCCTTTACGTTATATCCCTATAGGCCGAGTTTTAAAAGGACCTTGCCTTACTAGACGGCTTCGCCTACGGAATATATTCCTATACGATAGCCTAGAACCTATCTAGTATCTACCCTAGGTACTCGTCCGCCTCGCCGGCGGATCTAATCTAGGGGAGCCCTAGAGAAAGTCTAAGCTACTAGGCCCTATTCCTTACGTTCGTAGCGACCTCCTTGTCTTTAAGTATCTTCCACGCCCTCCTCTAGACTGGGGTCTAGCTCTCCTAGCTCTATTCGAATTCCGTGTATACCGGGAGGTAGTTAGATCTATACTAGAGGTCTGCCCTTAGGCCGTAGTTTCGGAGTACGTTAGTAGTACCCTTAGTAGTAAAGACTAGGTCGATTACCGACTTTAAACCTCTCCCCCGCCATATTACCGTACCCTCTAGTAGGGCGACTTCTATATTATATTTACTCGTTTCGCCTAGTAATATATCTGTTATAACGTGGTATATACTTCTCCCTTTATTATTCCACCGGGGATAGTGGAGATTAAAGTCCCCGAGGAGGATATATTCCCCTAGCCTCTTTAGGGCCTCCGCTATTAAAGGGATTATTATTAGGCTATCCTTTAACTTATACGTCGTCGGAGAGGGGCTATAAATATTATATATCCAGATATTATCCTCTTAAATTCCCTATTACCCTCCCCTAAGGCTGACTTTTAGCGAGTAGTAGTCGCCGCTCGAGAAGTCCGCCTCCTAGCTCTCTATATCAACCCTTTTATTAATATAAAAGTATACCCGAGTATCTTCCTTAACTTTATAAACTAGATAGAACCTATTATAAGATAGGTCGTACGTCGACTTAGTCCTCGGGTTAATCCATAGCTCTTATATTACTAAGATATCTATTTACTAGACTTTAGTATCTTCTAGGAGTGGCGTTTATACGCCGTCCTTTTCTTTTTATACGTTATACTACAGGATCTTAAGCGGTTATCCTATTATATAGTCGGTATAAGGCTAGAGTCTACTACTATTTAGTCGTCTATAGCCTAAGCGCCCCTAAGAGTAACCTCGACCCTAGGTACCCCCTAGGATAGCGGGAGGACCTGTTATCCTACCTCCTTACGGGCTATTTAGACTATCGTAGTTAGCCGCCCTCTTTATCGGGGAGGGGCTAGGTCTAGTAGTTCCCTTTCCGCTTATACCGGTGACTTCCTCTTCCTTAATATACCCTAGACTACCCTGAAACTATCTGCGTCTATCTCCTCTTCGCTGCGGGTATTAGTTCCCCGCAAGCCCTACGTGTTATAGAACGCCGGCCTAGTCCGGCGTCTTTATACTACTCTCTAGTACTCCCTTTACCTAACTAGGTAGTCCTTACTCTAGGCCTTATAGCCTCCTCTATAAACAGCGTATATCGTTACTCCTTCGCCCGTAACGTGGTCCGCTAAGCTATAGCTGCCTATATAATAGCCGTACCTCTTCTCCCTTTAACACTCTCGCGTAAAGTATCCGTATCTATAGCAGTTAAAGTATTATCTTATCTCTACTCCTTGCTCCTATCTCTTATAGACTAAGAGACTACTACTAAGAGCTATCCCTCCTCGAACTAGGCGGTTCACCGCCTCCGGTGTCGCCACCCCGATAATTAGGGTTAAGCAGGTCTTCTTACTCCTATCCTACCTTAGTCTCGCCGCATGTTTTACCTACTTAAAACTGGTAAAGTTAGTATTTAGGTAGGTAATAATATTATCCTCCCTAATTCTCGCTAGCCCCTTCTCCTTTTCCTTTTCCTTTTCATCGAGGAGGTTTATGCACGCCCCTTCAGCCGCCACGTAGAAGGTCTTCCTTACTACCTTCGCTGAGGGGTAGGCTACGCTCGCCTACTCCTGTATTCTCTCGAGGGCCTTACGCCCTTTAACCGTCGCCGTCTATAGTACTACGTCTATTATACCCCTAGTATAAGCACCGATAATATTCTTTATAGCTGTGTTTACCGGGTTAATAAAGCTTTTAATAAGCTCCTCTTTTTCTATCTAACTCGCTTTCTTATAGCCTTCTTCATCTCCGAATCGTACTACTACTTCCCTTATCCTCCGAACGTCTAATTACTTGAGTGGCTGGCTACCTCGCGTCCCCCCTAGGCCCGGTCCCATCCTCAGGCCCGGGCTTTGCTAGGACCTAGTCCCTATGCTAGCCCCAGCTACCTAGGCCTATAACCCCCTACCACACCCTACCGACGCGTTCCTATCCCTCCCCGTTCTTTCTAGACGCGTTTCTAGCTTAGTAATACGTGCCTCCGCAGCCTTAAAGCCTCCTATTATAGTATAAAGGGTAACCTAGGTGACGCCCTATATCGCCTCTATTATCTCCCCGAACCGGAGACTCTAGATTACCTAGATTATATCCCTTGCTTTTATAATAGACTCTATAATATCTTAACCTTCCTAGCCTTATCTCCCTTACTCTTTCTCCCTAATTTCCGGGGACTTTAGTGGTGTTAAGGGTCCTGTCGTCGCGACCCTAAGAGCCTCCCCTCTTGCTTCCCTCCTACTACTACTTCTACTACCTCCTCCGTCCCCTTCCCCCCTCTCGTCTCCTTCCTATAAGTTCGTATGTAACGCCTAGTACGTTACCTGTAGTCTTTACGCGTACGCTTGTTCGCCCGTTATTACTACTATACTTTCTTAGTAGTATAATTTCTATATATAATACTAAATTATCTAGTATATAAAGTACTCCTTTAAATCTTAGTAATCCTATTAAATTAACCTTCTAAGGCTATTTAATAAAAGGTAGAAAAGGAGATGGATTTAAGACGGAAATTAACGGCGGCGAGCTTATAGAGCGACGAAGCGTTTAAGAAACGCGGACAGATAAACGACGGTCCTAGGGACCCTAATAATAGCTACTATAGCGGTAGTAGTACTAGTAATAGGGGTAGTAGTAGCGGTATTAGAGGAGGACGTAAGGGAACGCGTAGTAGTTTCCTAGTAATTCGATAATAACTGGTAACGCAGGAACAAGTATTTCAGGCATACTATAATAGAGGTAATACGCGGGGAAGAGATAGGAAGAAGGATACCTATCCTTTTATAGCAGCGGGCGGATAGTTAGTAGTCGCGTTTAGAATAATCACGGCGATATAGGATATACTATATAAGGATATTAACGCGTTATAATAGGCGATAATAAAGGCCGGCCTTAACTAAATCAAGGCTATATTAAGAGGGATCTAATAGGATAATAAGTACCTTAAGGAAGAGTAGAAATATAACGCGCGAGGCCTATATAACCTCTCTAGCATATCGAATATATCGAGTATATCTCACGTGCCTAACGCGTATATACGATTAGGATCCCCCTCTTATACCGGGCTATAGAGCTAGGTAGCGTTAATGCTAACGACGCGAACCGTAAGTAGCTAGAACCCCTACCTATAAAGCTAGGCAGATATACGCCGCACGACGCAGCTTCTCATCACGCTAATAGATAGCACGGAGAGAGACTCTACGAAGGATATAACGAGTGAGAGGATCGTTATAGCTTTCTAATCGCTTGAATACCCAGACACTTCGAAGATTATTACTTCGAGGAGGTTAAAAAGCGGGGATATACAGCTAGAGATAGCCCGTATAAAGGACAGGGAACGCCTTAAGAAGAACCTAAGATGGGTTAAAAAGACGTGGCACTCAGCTATAATAACAAGGAAGTTATTCGGGGTAATAGTATACGGCATAAAAGCCTCGGTCTTTAATACCAAGGACTAGGGCGCCGTAAAGGAGAGGATCGAGCGGGATAACGAGGTCCTATATAATAACCTTAAGGTAGTTTTAACCCGCTGGCTGATTAGGTCCTATTAGCTAATAAAACTATATTCGTCTCTTATAGTCTTCGTAGCTATACCTAAGTTAGTAGATGCCTTAGTAAGGTAGGGGCTAGTAGAAGCCAAGGAGCTGAAGACGGTTAAGAGGTACGAGCCGAAGGCTCGTATGCTCTAATACTTCAACTACTAGGGGTATAGCTATATGGCGCGTGGATACTCTAATAGGACGTCCTGTATAGACTATAGGAAGGAGCACGATACAAGGAGCTATAACGATAAGGAACACGGTACGCAGAGGCACTATACAGCGTATAAGAAGCCTAGACACTCCGCCTAGGAGAAGGGATATTAGATACGGATAAAGGAGAAGCATCGGGCTTTATAGAAGATTGCTATAAAAGCACCGTTATACGGTATATAACGAGAAATAACAAAGTAGACGACGGTAGACGCCGAAGGCTTTACTATAATCGGGCCTAGGAAGAGGAAGGCGGTAACCGACTCATTATTAAGTAGTAAGACCCCGAGCGGAAGTCAGGGACCTGGGGTTACCCCTAGGTCAAGGGTAGGGAGGCCGCCGATATTCGCTTCGCCGAGGTTCGCCGCGACTAAGCTAGGGCAGACTACTCTAAAGACTATAGCCCGCTCGACTATAGCAAGGGATATTAATATGCTTATAAATGGTTTAAGTAGCGAGAACCCGCTCGGGAGTCTTAGTAAGCTAAGCACATCTAGTATATTAAACGTATCGAGTATATCTAGGATATCGAGTACACCTAGTAAATTAAATATATCTAGTATATCGAACGTATCCTTAGGCACGTCGAGCCTACTAGACGTGCCGAATATATCTAGTATATTAAACGCGCTAAGATACTAGAACGGTAGTATAATAGAAATGGAAGTAGACCTAAATATATAACTCCAAGCGGATGTCTAAGATATCAAGCCTAAAGATCTTATAGTATAATATCCGAAATGAACTTGGTATAATAACAGCCCTGTTAGCGGATAAGCGGGTACAGGATATTAATATCCTAGTAATCTAGGAACCGTGCTATAATAATAGGAATGAGTCCTCTTATAACCCGAGCTCTAGTACCTTCTACCTGGGGTATAGGGCTAGGAGGGACACACGTACATGCTTCTATATTAATAAGAGACTCGATATAGAAATATAGGAGGTTAGCTATATATCACGCGATATAACGGTCTTAACTCTATAAATAGGTAGAGGGGCTATTCGGGTTTATAGCGCCTATAACCTAAGCCTATTATTAGTTACAGACGATAATCCTTTATATATCCCTAATATAGAGGAGCTTAGTAATACCGGGGAGCTTATCCTCCTTAGGGATTTTAACCTCTACCACCTAAGTTAGAATAACCCTGGGAGGTTCTTATACTACTTAGAGGCAGATAAACTAGCCGAGCTTATATTAGGACGGGGAATAGAGCTTCTCCTACCGGAGGGATCAGTTACATAGCGGGCGCGCGGTTAGGAGAGCGCTATCGACCTAATATTCGCGACACCGCTCCTATTAAACGCGACCATGGAATATAGGGTCGCCCCGGAATTATAATATAGGTCTAACCATCTACTAATCCTCATAATATTGGATATATAGGCGCCAGACCAGCTAGAAGTAAAACGGCGGTTATAGAAGACGGCTGACCCTAAGGAAATAGAGAAGGGTGCCTAAGCCCTAGACGTAGCTCTCTATACAAGACCCCTGCGAATAGTAGCGGAGGTTAATAACTACCTGGAATAAATGCTCTAGGGGTTTAAAGAGATCATCGAACAGGCTGTCCTATGGGCGAAACCAGGCGGGCGGGCCAAATTATTCTAGAACCTAGAATGCGCGCGGACCACCCGCCGGGTACTAGCCGCTACGAGAAGCTTTCGGAAGGACCGCAGCGCGCTAATAAAAGAGGCCTGGCGCCGAATAAGGAAGGAGAGGGACAAGGCTATTACTAGAGTAAAGACCCTGTACTTCCGAGAGGGAGTATATAAGGCGGCGGAGTCACTAAAGGGTATATAGAGTCTGGCTAAGTAGGTACGAAACGATAGTATACGGCCACGGCCGCTACCTAGGTTCCCCCTATTAAGTATAAGGGATAGTGGATAGGCTAGAACGTTTAATAAGAAGGTATCTACGCTCCGCGAGACCTTCTTCCCTCTACCCCCTCAAGCGGATCTAGAAGACATTACAGAGGTAGTCTACCTAGATCTAATCTATAATAATGACGAGATTATAGAGTATAAGGTACGTAAGGCTATCTATCGCCCGGCCTAGGATAAGGCGCTGGGCCTAGATGGTATACTAAACAGGTTCATTCGTATAATCTCCGGGGGACTCCTAGGCAAGATTACCTACCTGTTTAATGCGTGTTTCTAGTTAGGATACCACCTAAAAGAGTTTAAAAGGGCCAACACGATAATCCTCCGGAAGCCGAAGAAGGAGAATTACGCGGAACCGAAGTCGTATCGACTAATAGCGCTGTTAAATACGCTCGGAAAGGCCCTTAAGACAGTAGTTACGGGGAGACTAAGCGACTATACTAAAGACTATAGCCTCTTACCCCTAGAGTAAATAGGGGCTAGAAGAAAACGGTCTTGCGAGATAGCGCTCGAGACTATTATCGACGCTATTTATATAGTCTAGGACTATAAGAAGAATAATATAGCTAGCCTGCTATTATTAGATATCGCGGGAGCCTTTAACAACGTCTCGTATCAGAGACTCCTCTATAACCTCAGGAAGAAGGGAGTACCCGCGCGAATTATTAACTAGACGGGGAGCTTCCTTATAAACAGGTTTACATCCTTAACGTTAAGTACTAGGACGAGCGTAGTAGAGCAGGTAGAGATAGGTATACCGCAGGGATTACCGATCTCGCTTATACTATTTCTATTCTTTAATGCCCCCCTTATCGAGGCTTGTTCTAGGACTAACCTTCGGCTCTAAGTAGGTAGGTTTATCGACGATATCCACCTCCTAGCGTACGGTAATACTATAGAGTTAAACTGCAGGACCTTAGAACGCGCTTACTAGCTATACCTGGAATAGGCGAATATATATAGGGCTAACTTTACCCCGTAGAAGTATAAGCTAATCTATCTTTCGCGGCGACTACGCCGATTTAATATACAGGTAGTAGTTAACTTAGGCTCGGTGGTTACCAGACCTAAGGCGGAAATTCGGGTCCTAGGCCTCTATATCGATAGGAAGCTCCGCTGGGGCCCTTATATTAAAAGAGTCTAGGTAAAGATAGCTAACTAAGGGTTAGCGCTATTAATAACCGCGGCTTCGACGTAGGGTACTATACTAAGCCGAGCTAGGTAGGTATATAACACAGTCGTTAGGCCGGCGATAATATACGCCGCATCTGCGTAGTATATACTAGGAGGTCTTCGCGACGCGAAGAAAACATATATATAGAAGCTCGAGGTCATCTAGAATAACTACCTGCGGAGGATTCTAGGGGCCTATAAAGCCACGCCAATATAAGTCCTTGAGGTAGAAGTATATATTACGCCTATATAGATAACCCTCGATAGCGCGGTCCTCCGGCACCATGCCTAATAAGAAATATACCTAGTGACAAGGATAGGGAACGCCCGCATCAGGAGGAAACTACGACCGAAGAGAGGTAGAAGGCTAGCAGCTACTAATACAGCCGCTGAGGAGAAAGGGGAGTAGGCGCTCCGGTCCCTCGGCCTTAATAACTGGAAGGAACTCGAGCGAAGCGATAGTAGCCGCTATAAGGAGAAGATTAAGGATAAGATACGCCGCTAGTCAACCGGGCGGCGGGTTAGAATATAGGACGACTATAAGGCGAGGTTTAATAAACATAACCCCCCCAGCGTCTCCTAGGTTAGAGGTCTATAGGATAACCGCCTCAGCCTCTATAGCAAGCTCCTGAAAGCCGAGAGCTCGGTACTTACCTAAGCCCGTATAGCGAGAATTAGACTTATAGATTTCCTGTATAAAGCTAGGGTCCCAGGCTTCTCGTCACCTAGCTACGGATGCGGGTATAGGAGACAGGATATGAAATATATCGTTATAGGTTACCTAGACTATACTAGTCAGCGGCAACTCCTTATTAATAGGGCGGGTACGAGCGACCTCCGAGCTATATTAACGTCGGTCGGCAAGGGCCCCTAAGCCATATTACAATGGCTAATACGGACAGGCTTACTATCCTAGTTCTCGCTGGCGGTGGTACAGCTATATACCCCTCGGGTCTAGCATATCTCGCGCATTAAGCATATTTAGCGCTCTTACCCCCCTCCTTCTTCCTCCCTCCCTTACTACCTAGCTATCGGGCTAGGTATTATAGTACGTCGTAGCTTCATATATATACGTTACTCTATTTATACTTATTACGGATATAGTACGCAGGTAAATAAAGACGAAGGATACTAAGTTAAAAAACCGTAAGGGTTTTTATCTAGTATATACGGTTTCCCTTACGTAAAGTGTCGTCTATAGAAGCCCGTAATTACCTCTATAGTTTAGTAGACACGAGTATAAATTCAATTAATCAAGGCTATTTAATAGTATTTTACTTAGAAGCTATATATTTTACCTTATCCTTCTATTTAATAATAAATAGATTATTACTTTATAATAAGAGGATAAGTTCTTTTAAGGATTCTAATCTAGCTTTATAAGTTATTTTAAGTTTAGTAACTACTCTTACTAGTATTTATAAGATATATTATTTATAACTAATAACCCTAATAATAGGATTAAGTAGTTATACTATTATATTACTTTAATACTAGGAAGGTAGCTTTATACCCCTTCTATCTAAGTTTTTAAGCTTAGTTAAGGGTTTCCTAAGCCCTCCTAAGCTAGATAAGTCTATATACTTAGTTATTTCTTCTAGCTACTTTTAGCTAGAGATAATACTTCTTAAATTTACTAGCTTATTCTATAAGGTAGGTAGGAGCTAGTTAAATAATATCTTAATATTATTATAATTAGGTCTATATAATAGAGTATTTATAAGATTCTTCTTACTAGGTTAATATTTAATATTAAAGTTATATATAGTTAAATAAATAGCCTATTAAGCTTAATAACTATTTAACTACTTTATTTATATAAATCCTCTAAGATTATTATAGTTTATAAGTACTTTAATAGTATAATAACTACCTTTTATATAATATTACTATTACTTAAAGGCTTTAATAACTACTAATAACTCTTAATTATATATCTTATACCTAGTCTTAATAGGTATTAATTTATAAGACTAGAAAGCTACTAGATACTAAGCCCTATTATTATCCTATTAAAATAGGATAGCTATTATAATAAAATTAGATATATCTATTTTAATCTAAATTTTTTTATTAAGATTAAAATATATTAAGATAGGTATAATTATAAAGGTATAATATAAGTTATAAAACGCCTTCTCTTTACTAGCGCCTTATATAAATAGTCTTAACTTCTTCCTATCCTTACTACCTTTTAAAAGGCTAGTTAAGGGGGATACTATTTATAGACTAACCGCGTCGGGTCGGTACTTTAAACTCGAGTCGGGTACCTAACTTAACTCTTAGTAAGTTAATACTAACTTCCTAGCCCGAGTATTCGGGTTAGTACTAATAGTTAGTACCGAGTATTCGAGTTAATATTATAGGGTAGTACTAAGTATTAGTACTAAAGTATTAACTCGACTCGCTAAGACTTTAGTTTTAGTAAGGGTATTTTACTAGATTATAATATTAGGAATACTTTATAGTAATATAAAAGGGTAATATAATTATTTAATAGTTATTAGTAGATAGCCTATCTATTTAGTTAGATATCTTTATAATCTTATACTTATAATCCTTCTATTTATTACTATCCTCCTTACTATTATTATACTTGCTATTATTATCCTTACTACTACTATTAGTCTTACTAGTATCTTTTAGTTTATATTCCCTATCCTCTTCTTTATCCTCCTTAGTAGTATACTTAATTTCTTTCCTATTAGTACTAACTTTAATTAAGATACCCTCCTTATCTTAATTCCTCTTTATAGGGTTAGGTATAATATAATCCTTTATATTAAACGCGTTAGCGTGCTCCTATATAAATTTAATATAAGCGTTTATAGTATTAAGGTCTTATATATCTTTTAACTCCTCTAGACTCCTATAATATATAATCCTTTATTTAATAATTTATATAATTAGTAGATTAAATCTAGTGAATTCTAGCCTAATAGTATCTGTATCTTCCTTAGAAGTATTCTAAAAGTTAAGTTAATTAGAAGATAGGATTAAAGACTAATTATATATTTACCTCTTTTATAGAATTAGTTATACTATTTAAATTCTATATATAATTTACTAGTTTATCTAGCTTAGCTTATTCTTTAGTAGCCTCTTTATTATCTTTAAGGCGTAACTCTATCTTAAAATATTCTATTATATAGTATTAGCTATTTAGGAAGTATTATATTACCTAATTATATTATTATAAATCCCTCTTTTACGTCTTTCGTCCTTTATAATATCCTTTACCCTAATTACTAGCTCTATACAATCCTCTTTAATAGCCATCTTCTATATATCTAATTCCTTTAACTTCTTAATCCTTTTTAATACTACTACGCGGTCGTTAGATACTTTTATATATAATAGCTTTTTATTATTATCCTAGTCTTTTACACGCTCTCTACTCGCGATTAATTTAGGATTCTAGCTATAAGGACCTAATATTATTCTAGTATTATATTAGCTTATCTATCTAGTAATATATTTAGGTAATATAATTAGTAATAAATACTTATTATATATTAATAACCTATCTTACTATAATATCTTAAGTATATAGAGGTAGGAGGAGTTATAAAGAAGATTTTAAGGGGTAATTCCGCCTATAATTACGCCTATAATTACGCGGAATATTCCGCCTAATATTACTTTACCTTATATTAAAACTTCTAAACCTTATATTCCTTCTTTCATCTACTATTATATATATTTAACGACTTTAATAATAGCTCGTATTAAGTAGACCGGTGATATTATTTTATAATATATTTCTTACTCTATATACTAATAGGTAGATAGTACGATTAGGTAATAAAACGCTAAAATTACTAGCTACTAGAGGGGGTAAACCCTTATAGGGTAGGGGAGCGAATAAGCTATTACGTGGGAAGGGAAAGGTAATATAAATAGGTAATATATTAAAATATAATTAGCTAATCCTTTATAAATAGTAGTATTAAAACTAATAATATAAAGATAAAAGTATAAGGTTAACTTAGGTCTTAGAGCTTTAAGGGAGATAAGATAATATTAAAAATCTATTAATAACCTTATCTTAAAGCTACCGTTTAGTTATATTATAAGGGAGGTTATAGTAGACGTTACGGGAGTTAGCGTAGACTTATATTAAATCTAAACTTTAGCTTTAGAAGTATTATAAGACGTTATAGAAGTATTTATAATATCTTTTCTCTTAAGTAAGTATATTACTATTTTATATTACTATTAATTCTTATAATAATTACTTACTAATATATCTTATAATATAGATTTAAATCTATTTTATATCTACGCTAAACGTATTACTATTATATAGAGGGATTTAAAGCTTATAAAGGAATTAATAGGGAGCTTTAGTATTATACTATTTAGCGCTTAAGGGTAGTAATAGTTTTATAGTATTAGGAGTAGAGGGTAGGTCTAGGATAGTATAGCGCTCCTAGTATTATAGTACTCCTAGTATTACGGCGCTCCTAATATTACGGCGCTCTTAGTATTATAATACTCTTAGTAAGATAAAGAATTATATTACCTTTTTATATTACCTTTATATATATACGTAGAAATTAAACCTACTTTTTAAATATACTACTTAATTATTAAATAACTTTAAAATAATAACTACTAATCTATTTATCTTAAGATATCTACTAGTTCTAATTTAAAAGAATCTTCGCCTCTATTAATACTTTAATTAGTATCTTCTTCCCTTTAAAGAATATCCTAGGGTTTAGCAAGAGCTTCTTTAGGGTCTAAACCTATAATACGATTATAATACTTTAGAAGTATTACTTATTTTATAGACTTTAGTTCTAATTATACGCGATCCTATAAATATACTCTTTAAGTAAGATTGAAGACTCTCTTAATACCTATAAATAATATTAGGTATAAAAGGATATCCTTAGCTATTTATATTAGATTTAGATAAGCTAAAGTATTATCCTTCTAGTACTCCTCTATAGGAATATCCTCTAGTAGACTTTTAGAATAAAAGTATTAAATAGCTTTACTTTATAATAAAGACCTATAATTTAGATATTAAAGTAGACTTCTCCTTACCCTTATTAAAGGCTATTACTAGTTAGTATAAATTTAAATATATTACTATATTATATTACCTTATTAATATTCTATATATCTTATATATTAGTCCTTCTAATAACCGGTATAGACTTAGTTTTATAGAAGGGTCTAGAATATTAGTAAGGTTATATATTAATCTACCTTTACCTTTTATTCTAGAATAATACTTAGCTAGTTTTACTAAGGCTACTTTATAAGTATAAATAATACTTACTTTACTAATAATCCTACTATTATATATTATTATTTTAGTACTATTAAAATATTTAAAAAGAGTATTATATAATTAGAATCTTAAATATATACCTACGTTTATTATCTAAGAAACTATTAAGGTAAGTTAATAGATAGGATTTAATATATTACTAAGTAGTAATATAATTAACTATTTATATTCGCTAAGGCTAATTATACTAATTTTTAGATTAGTTATATTTTTATCTACCTAAGTATTAATAAAGTTATATAGCTAATATATATAACGAAGTATTAAGTACGTAGAATTCTAATAAATACAGATATCTTATATAAGTTTTTAAGGTCTTCTACTAGAGTTTTCTTATAGTTATAAAAAATAAAGCTTTTATTAAGGAGATAAGTTAATTACTATTATAAGAGCGCGGATCTATTTAATATATTAGTAAGTATATTACCTATTTATATTACCCCTATAATATTATACCTTCTTAATAATAGTTAATAGACTTATATTTACTTAGATATCTTTAACTTAAGTATCCTCTAATAATACTATAATATTATCTAAAGTTTCTAAGTTTAGGGCTTTAATAAAGTCTTATATTATAAGGTTAAAGATATAAGCTATATAAGAAATAGAGTTTTATAGTTTATCCTATTAGATATCTTACTAAGCTAGAGATTTCTCTAGTTTATCTTTTAAGATTCTATTATTAATAGTATTATTAGTAATAACTCTAAGAAGCTTATCTTTAATTTTATAAAGGGTTAATATCTTTATTATTTCTATTATAAGTAAATACCTAGAATACTAGATATTAAGTAGCGTAAAAGTAATAAGATATTCCCGATATTAAAAATTAGTATTAATCTAGTAGACTAGTACTTTAAGGTAGGCGACCTTTTAGGGACTAGACTAGGCATCTAATATAAGAGAAATATATTAAGGATATTCTAGATCTACTTTAATTTTCGTATATATTCCTTTAAAATCTAAAAAGATTATACTCTATAATTTAGTATAATAGATTAGGGTTAAATCTAGACGAGCTATTAATAGTAATTACTAAAACTCTAGTTAGTTAATAGTCCGGAAAGACTAGTTTAAGGTAAGAAAGTATTTATATAGCTATTTATTCTACTTCTCTTAATAAAAGTTAGTAGAAAACCTAGTATTACTTTTCTTCTAAAGTTATCCCTAAATAATTAATTTTATATTACTAATTTATATTACTATAGATAACGTACCCGACTTAAAGAAAGTTCTATTTATAATAATAGGTTAAGTTATTTACGAAGAAAGTATTTATTTATTTTAAGATATTTCTTTATATTAGATATACTTAAATTACTAGTAGCTATTAGGTAGTCTAGAATTTTATTATACTTCTTATAGGTAATCTTTAGTAATCCCTTAACTATTAAAGTGATTTAGATAAAGTTATCCTAGATATTAGCCTATTTACCTAATATAGTCTTCTTAATCTAGAGTAGATCTTTAATTTTAGTACTAGACTTTATTTTAATACTTTAATTAATAGTAGTTTACTACTATTATACTTTAAACCGGACTTTAGTATACTAACTCTATTTAATAAATTTACTATTCTTTATTAGAATTAAGTCTAGGAAATCTTCCTTAATAATTTTAATAGTATTTTAGAGAAGTACTTTCTTTTTTTAAAAGGATTTATCTAATATACCTTATCTAACCTAACTTATAAATTAGCTAGGACGAAGACTACTAGATATAAAATTATCTATATTAAGATTATTAAATTCTAATTAAATAGCTTTATTACTAAGGCCTATTAAACTTAATACTCTTAAAGGGCTTAAAGGGACTAATATATTCTAGGCGCTAATAGTAAGAGAATTAAGAGTTATATATAATAGTAATATAGACTATTATAGTATATAGAATAATAAGTAATAAATATTAGGTATAAGATAAATCCTAATAATATAAAAGTATTTAAATTTATCTTATAAGGAAATTATATTAGTCCTTTACTAATTTATTAGCGGCTTAGCTTCTTAGTAATACCTTAGCGAGTCGGGTTAATCTAACCCGACTCGCTAAGGTACTAAGGGCTTTTCGGGTCGGTACTAGAAGTAGGTACCGAGTATTTAGGTTAGTACCTAAACAGGTACCGAGTATTCGGGTCGGTACCAATCCATAGTACTAAAACCCGACTCGACGGTTAGTCTAACTATTTATAAATAGTAGTATATAAAATACTAGTAGAAGTTTATAAATCTTAAGAATACTTAGACTTCCTAATATATAGTTAATACTAGCTAGTCTTAAATAGTAAATACCTTATAGCTATCTATTAATATACTAGTAGTACTTATAATAAACTTAAGGAATTCTATTAAATTAATATAAAATTAATATTTCTTTTAATTTATATAAAGTTAAAACTTCTATAACTATTTAAGTACTTAGTAGATATATTACTTATAACTTAAGATATCTTTTAAATAAATTAAAATATTATGAAGGTATACTATATAAGTAATATCTACTAGGCCTATTAAAGCTCTATTAATATAAGCTTAGAATATAGCTAGGGTATTTATTAACCTAAATAGTATAATTATATATTTAAAATAGTTATATTATATATAGAACGCCGTCTTCTACTTATTACCCTTATAAATATAAATCCTATAATAAGTATCCTTAAGGTCTAACTTAGTAAATATCTTTATACCCTATAAGTAATTAAGTATTTTATTAATTAGAGGGAGAGGATAATAGTTCTTTACTATTATCTTATTTAACCTATACTAGTTAATATATAGCCGTAGGCTACTATCCTTCTTTAATATAAATAAAATAGAAGCCCTTATAAGACTAGTAGACTCTTATATCTAACCCTTTAACTTAGTATTATCTAGGTAGATATATAGAGTTTCTAACTCCCTTTATAATAAATTATAGATAGGCTTATAAAGAGGCTTATAACTATTTATATTAATAGCGTAGTCCTTACGCTTAAATAGGGGTAGTCGTCCTACCTCCTTATTTAAAAAGATATCTAAAAAGTTATAAAGACTTTTAGGTAGCTCTAGTACTTTACCTTTAAAGCTCTAGGTTTCCGCCTAAGACAACCTAGTATAAATAATAGTATACATTACTAATTTACCTTTAAGGGTATTTATAAATATTTATAACTCTAGGATAGATATACTAGTAGAGTCTATTAGAAATTACTACTTTTAACTCCCTAGATCTACTTATACTCTAGCTTCTAATAACGTAGGTATATTAAGAATAATTAGTAACCCCTTCTTTTTAATTATATAGAATATACTAGTATATTAACCTAGCTATCCCTAACTATTAATAAGATAGTACTCTACCTAGTATATATTATAATAATAGACTAACTAACTATTTATCTATTTAAGAATTAGTAGCTAATAGCCCTCTAGGGGCTTTAGGTTATATTACTTGGTAAAGCTTTAGGAGATAATATTAATCTTTACTCCTATATTTATTAGGAAGTTTATATAGTCCTATATACTTTATATATTAATAGAACTACTAATATTAATATTATAAATTAATAATAAACCCCTTTTAATAAGTAAGCGCCCTAGTATTAAAGTCCTAATAAAGGCGCGCTTCCTTTTTTTAATTTAGTAGTCCCTTTCTTAATAGTATTAATAGGTATTATATTTAGGTTTCTAGGTATCCTAGGCCTATAATAGTCTTTATTATAATAGCCCTTCTTTTTATAATTAAAATATATTAACTCTTCCTTAGTATCTAGTAACTTATTATAGCTACTAGCGGGTTAAATACTTCCTACTTTTATAAAAGGATTAATACCTTTATCTTAACTTCCTTTCCTCTTCTAACCTTTATTCTACCTATTAGAATAATCCCTTTTTTTAGTAATATAACTATTACCTACTACTATTTTAATATAATACTATTAGTTATTCTCTAACTAAGTAGTAAGGGTAATTAGGCTTTCTTTAATTATAAGGAGGTCTTAATAATTTATAAGGGCCTTTTAAAGGTTTAAGTATAACTTTATAAAAAAGTTAATCTACTAATATTCCTTTAAAAAAGGAGGGATTTATAATTTAATCCTACTTAGATATATATTAAAGCTTTATATTAACTAGTTAGGGTTTTATTATATATCTAAGTATAATTATATATTATAAAGCTAGTTATTTACTAGGTCCTTAATAAAGTTTAGTAAGTATTAAGTAAAGTACTTCTAGGTAACTACTCTCCCTAATAATAACTTTTTATAATAATCTTATAACTTAGTAGGTTTACCTTCTAAGAATTATATAACCTAAGTAACCTTTATAAACTTAATTAGGAATTTATTAGGTATTAATTAGAATATAATATTTATAATATAATACTATTTCTTATACTTATATATATTCTTCCCCTTATAAAAGAGTAAGTCCTTAAGCTTTAAGCGGCTCCTAGGGTATTAACTACTAGGTTCTTCTAACTAGCCTCTAATAGACTAACTTAGGGTAAAACTACTAAGGATAGAGCCTACCCTAGGGTCTAATATACCTTATATATTAGTACCCTAATTTAGAGGGTATTAATTCTCTACTAGGCCTAGTCCTAACCCTTATTATATCCCGCCTAGTAATCTACTAATAATCTAATATAGATCTAATATAGCCGCTTCTACTTCTACTTATAATTAAGCTACCCTTTCTTAGATACCTTAAAGCTTTCTTTTCTTTATTAACTACTCTTCTTTAATTTTAGTAGTAGTAATAAGTTTATTAAGTATAATTATACTAGTAAGGGTTTTATTAGAAATTCTATTATTAGCTATATTATTTCTTACTTTAATATCTCTTATATTAAATTTTAGTATTATATTAATTTTATTATAATAGACTTTTAATATATTTTAATCTTATTTAATATTAGATATCTTCGCGTTATTATACTATTATAATCTAGATTATCCCCCTTTAAAGGTAGAGATATTAGAACTATTAGGAACTAGACTAGAAGGCTAGTTCCTAAGGGCTAGAATAGATAGTATAAACTACTAGTAAGTAGGTAGTATTATAAAGATAGACTTAATACTCTAGTAACTTTATAATTATAAAAGAACTAATCTCTACCTTTTAAGGAGGTAGAGGGAGGACTATTTAAATACCCCTTAAGGAAGCTACCTAGCCTCTTAGATATCTAGATAAAAGGATATCCGTTAGGATAATAAGAAGCTAAACTAATACTACTAGGATATTACTAGCAAGCCGTATTATACTAGCTAGATATATTAAGATATCCTAATACTCCTATTATATAATTAGCCCTACTAGCCTAAATAGGCTTAGTAACTAACTTACTAGCTAATAGGGTAATAGTATGTCTAAGGTACTAAGGTAAGGCTGCGGGAGTATTATAGCAGCTACTAAGTTAGTAGTAAGTCCCGTATTATACTTAGTTCAGGATAATATACTATATATATAGGGCGGTAGTACGCGTATACCCTATCCTAGCCCGCGTATACCCTGTTCTAGTACGCGTACTCCTCCCCTTATTTAGCCTAGTAGTTAGCTAGCGGGAGCGTTCCGAATAGTTAACTAAGCTTACCTGAGAAATTTCTACTACGTAGTTAGTAGGTTAAATCCTAGTGTCTTAGTATACGCTAATAAAAATACCGTTTATTTTCTAGAAGATTCTATGTAATAATATATATAAATCTACCTTCTCTAGTATATTCTCTTAGTCACGTATTATAGAAGTTCTATTAACCTTAAAATACTTATAATTAACCCGCGATTAGCGGCTACAGGTATATATACTTACTAATATTAGCTAGGATATAGAGAGAATTACGAAATACCTTAAAATTACTATTAATTAGGTTAGATATACTACTAGCTATTAACTTACCCCTTAAAACTATAAATTAGGCCTAAAAGTAGTTATTAATACACCCTACTAGTAAGCCCGCCTAGTCTGTTTCTTATAGAGCTCCTAAGAAATAAGACGTATACCGTATTATAAGGTAGTAAAGAAACTAGGCTAGAATATATTAGAAAGGTTAATCCGGAGAGCTCTCTAAAAAGAAGCCTTTTCTCGATATATTACTAGAAGAAAACCGCCTATTTCAGAGGTAAATTAGATAGTATATCTCTAGTAGGCTTAGGAATATATCGACTGGACTAGGGAATAATAGGAGACGATTCTCTAGATAGATAAAATATAGGTAATATCTAGGAAATATACATGTATATAAGTTACTAGGGCCGCTAGTAAGGAATATAATCTAACGTATATTATTAAAAAGATACCGCGGAGGTAAGGATAGGTATTCTAGGGGTTATTCTATAGGAATATAAAGGGCCTAGGGGTATTTTAGGAGAAAGACTTAGGAATAATTAGCTAGATAATATATTATAAGCGGATTATACCTATTATTTATAACTAGATCTAGATATATCCCTATTTATCTCTAATATAAGACGGTGCCCTAGGATATTTAACTAGGGCTACTATTAAGGATCTCTATAAATAAGGTATTAATATTATTTAGTAGCCTTTATTTAATCCCGATCTAAACCCTATTAAGATAGTATAGAATAAGATAAAGGATTAGATATAAGATAATTACCCTAAAAAACTTAGTTATAATAACCTCTAACGCGCTATTACTATAATATAGAAATATATATTACTTAAATTTCTTAGTAATTTAGTAGATTCTATATATATACGCTACGAGGTAGTTATTTAAGCTAATAGTATATATATAAAGTACTAGATAATTTTATTAGTATCCCTTAGCACGCTAGGATTTAACTACCTTAAGATGTAGTAAGTAGTACGGCGGAAGATTATCCGCTCCTTAGCGCTTTATACTTCTACTATACTATCCTAATAGTAACAACTACTTAGTATATTATAGATAGATTATACTAATAGTATATATATTCCTATATATAGTTTAACGGTTTAAAGGAAAGGCCTTTAAAATCTATCTATTAGTAGGAAAGTTATCTTCTTTACTATAATAGAATATCCCTAATTTAGGACCCTAAGCTTATCGCAGCTTATTAGTTAGTCTATAAGTACCCTAGATACCTTTCCTAGACTAGCGTAAATATTATAACTCTAATATTTCTTCGTATTCTACCTACGTATATACCTACCCTTAATAATATTTTCTACTTAAATAAAGTTATATAATATATCTATAGCTATTTAAAACTTTAAAAATTATAAAAATTAGTATAGTATTTTAAAAGATATATCGTTATTAATAAATTTACCTACTAAATTCTATATACTAACAGCTAGAATAATTAGATTAATAATAAAAATCCTATTATTATTTATAAATTACCTATTCTACTACCTTACCTACTAATATATCTAATATTAGTTAGAATAAGAGGAAATTTCTATCTTATTACTAGGTGTATAACGCTATTAGAATAATCTATATCAGTCTATTTCTATATTAGTTAATACTATTATATTTATAAGTTAAAAACCCTATTATTTATATTACCTACTAATATATCTAATATCTACCTACTAATATATCTAATATTAGCCGGAATAGGGGGTAATATCCGTCTTATTATTAGGTAGGTAATACTATTAGAATAATCTATATTAGTATATTACTATATTAGCTAATACTATCGTATTTATAGGCTAAAAACCTTACTATTTACCTTACCTACTAATATATCTAATATCAGCCTAAATAGGAGGTAATATCTATCTTATTTCTAGGTAGGTAATACTATTAGAATAATCTATATTACTATATTACTATATTAGCTAATACTATCGTATTTATAAGCTAAAAACCCTACTATTTATATTACCTACTAATATATCTAATATCAGTCTAAATAGGAGGAAATATCCGTCTTATTACTAGGTATATAATACTATTAGAATAATCTATATTAGTTAATTAGTATATATATATAATATAGCTAATACTATTATATTTATAAGCCGCCTACCTACCTACCTACTAATATATCTAATATACTTCTTACTATCTACCTTATCTACTAATATATCTAATATTAGTCTAAATAGGAGGAAATATCCATCTTATTACTAGGTATATAATACTATTAGAATAATCTATATCGGTTAATTAGTATATATATATAATATAGCTAATACTATCGCATTTATAAGCCGCCTACCTACCTACCTACCTACCTATTAACGTGTCTAATATACTTCCTACTATCTACCCTACCTACTAACGTGTCTAATATCGGTCTAAATAGGGGGAAATATCTATGTTATTAATAGCCTACTATATCTAATATACTCCCTCCTATTCACCCTACCTACTAACGTGTCTAATATACTCCCCGCTATTCACGTCACCTACTAAACGCCAGGTAGTAGGGGTGATTTTCCGACGTAAAAATCTTGAATTTTTACAGGCATTTTCTAGTAGGTAATAGCATGATATAACCCGCTACTAGTAGCTCGCTATTCTAAATGGGGGGAGGTATACGCGTACTAGGACAAGGTATACGCGGACTTAGATGAGGTATACGCGTACCGCCGCCCTATATATCATATACACCCCGAACTTAGGATTTATTAGTACCGCTTTTATCCGGGAATAGGAGCAGGGCCGTATTAGAGGGAGCGGCGAGGGAGTAAGGGGGCGAAGTTAGGGAGTATTAAGAGAGCGTCGGCGGAGCCTAGGGGAGCAATGAGGGAGTAAAGGGAAGCATTAACGGAGCAGGGGGGAGTACTATAGGGCAGTATAGGGGCGCAGCCGCTATGAAGGTGAAGTGAGTCCTTAATTCTTCGGCTTAAGCTGCCTTTCCACTTTTCAACAACTTGGACCCTGCCTACTACCTCGAATTGGCCTATGCTTATGCTGAAGCTGCACTGAATAGTCATCGAGGTACGAGCAGCTCCTCATGCAATACTTCAGAGCGCATGGGTCTTTTACGGCTCTTATAGTTGGGGGATTTTACAATTTATTGACTGTCCCACCTTGAAACGAATCGTGCAAATTGACTGAGGACTTTCCATCAGCTAAGTGCTCGTTGTCGTTGGATGCGTCATCTTCTGGAGAAGAGCGGTTGGAATCACCAAAATCTTCAAGCAATGATCTATCAATTTCACAGGATTTTCTTCAAGAGATGAAGCCGGTTTACCGCATTCAACCGATTTTAAAGTGGCCGTTTTAAAAACTTGATTGTCCCGAGAGTTTTGGACAAATTTGCACCATGGCTGGTCGTAGTCGGACTGTGTATGCTATTACTGTATTGCATAATGTCCAGTCCCTTATGGGCTATCTTCAATATGAGCACTTTCTTCCATGATCTACTCCAGGTCCCACTGCAAATTTGGATCTTCTGGTGCATTGTTGGACCGTTGACATTTGCTATACTCACCAACGTCGGTTGCTATGGATCAATCGGGAGCAAGTCTCTCGGTGCGAGGACGGCGGATGGTCAAGATCTCGGAAGCGAAGGAAGTCGAGAACCTACAAACACCAGTAAGGTTGATGAAGAGGCTGGTGATCTGACACAAAGGGGCCCAAGATAGATCAAGAACCTATCGAAGCTTGATGATCACTCCCAATGAGGGGCCAGACGCATAAGGAGTTAACTTCCGGAGGTAGTTCCGAATGATATGTTAATAGACGAGGTGGCATCATTCTCGAGGGAGCAGAGACGGAGTAGAGAAGGAGCATGGAAGAGGAGGGAGGTAAAGGGCATTGAAGGAGCTGAATAGAGCCTTGTTGTACCTAATATGGAAAGACCTTGAGCTTCACGCCGATTGATCGCCTTCAAGGATGTCGGACCTATTGTACAAATGTGCTCAGATGCCAATTTTTCCTTATACCCTCCCACATCTAGGGGTTGTTTGGGGAAGGGGGGGAGGGGGGCTTAGGAGGGGCCACATAGGGCCCACTAAATAACATCTGAGTAAGAAGCTTAGTGCGGAGATTTTCGATATTCATAACCTGAAGGTAAAATTCAAAACTTTGGTTTCTGACTACCCTAACTAGTTGATACCGCAATTTATCTTCCATGAATAAGAATTTGAAAATGTTTTCGGATATCCCTATACGAACGTTGCTCCAAGCGGCTCTATCCTTGTGCGAGGGTAAGAAAGGAGACCATTGTCTTTTTGATTGCATAGACCTACGGAGTATGCTTTATGTCGAAAGCCTGCTGGTTTGCATCAAAACCCTCGTGCTGTTCAAAAGTGTATGACCATATTGGCGTATTCAGCGGCCTTGTGCCAAACTCGACTAAACAGGTCTTCCTTGATAGATGCTTCTTCGTCGCTGAATGATTCTTCGTCGCTAGAGGTTTCTCCATCGCTGAATGATTCTTCATCGCTGAATGATTCTTCGTTTCTGGACGCTTCTCCATCGCTGAATGATTCTTCGTCGCTGGACGTCTCTCCACCGCTTGACGTTTCTTCGTCGCGAGATGTTCTTTCATCGCGAGACTTGATGGGGAAGACAATATCGCGCAATGAACGAGAACTGGCAACCTTGCCGCTCAAACAGCCTAGAGTAAAAGTCGCAATGGCAGCTTTATATTTGGCTACGTCCCTTGCCGGAATCCCTCTATTAGCCAGTTCGGATTCCAATTCTTTCCACGCAGATGCATTACGACGTGGATCAGCACGACGACCTTCTCGAACCTCTTGTACTTGCTTACGCAACACCGTCTCGATCCGGGCTAAAGTATCACGAGAAAGGCTATCGGTAAAAGAATTTATCGCAGTCAAGTGAAAATTGAGCTTTGCGCGAAGTCCGCCTAGATCTTTTGTCGCCATCCGGTATGAATTCGATATTCGTTTTCCTCGTTGATGTTTGACAACAATCCCATCAAGTTCCTCCAATACCTTCCAGAGCCCTCCAATGAGGTTCTTCAATTCTTGATTTTTTGCCGGACCACATCGATTGAGCATTGACTGTTGATCTCTGGCTTCATCTTCCAGCCGTTTTATTACCATATGGGTGGCAGATGCTTCGTTTGCGATCCCTTGGAATACTGCTGGGCAATCTCTGAAAGCGCAATACACCCTCCATGCGAGATTTCCTACAGTCAAAAAATCGGTAACAGAGCACCCAAACGACATCGTGAGGACAGCAAAGCGAATGGAGACTCGGAGCAAGTGACTGTAATTTGCAGGATATCAGTGCAATATGTGAAATTGATCGCAATACAAGGAAGGCTGCTAGAAGGCATGGTGACATATCTGATGTGTTGACCATGGCAATCCGTCAGGCTGATGAGCTGGTGGGGGGTTGCTGCATCAAAGCTGATGTTGCATTCGCTTATTTGAGAACTTTGGAATTGAACCTTTCCGTACTCTTGCTCTTGGCTGCATGAAAGAGTGAGGCGTAGTTAAATAGACAGCAGCCTCGACAGAATGTCATTGAGCTCAAAGTAGCTTTAGCCGGCTATGAGACTGTCATTTTAGGCTCCTTTGTGCTGCGCTTCCTTGCTCCTCCGGTACTCCCCCGTGCTCTCTTAATGCTCTCTCACTGCTCTCTCTAAAAGCAGACCTGCTTCCTTTCCTGAATTGAAACGGCAATCATTTGGGGTTGTCATTCCGGGTTAGGAACGGGAGCAGGGCCGGGAGCCTGAAACAGCTCCATCATCGGCTTGAGCTGCCCTTATTGTTGCATGCTGCCGCAGAATTACACCTTCAGTGACGAACAAACCCCTCCGCTGCCGGGGGATGGGGTCAGCGCCGCTTTTTACTTATACAACTTGGGTAATCGTCGTCTATATATCCGAATCGCCTCTAACAGAGAGGGGGAGGAGGCTATATCTATATATCTTCTTACTATCTCTTTACTATGATAGAATATCCCCAATTTAGGACCCTGAGCTTATCGCAGCTTATCGGTTGGTTAATAAGTCAATCCCCCAGCTGCCTCTCTAGGACTAGCGCGATCATCAGAACTCTGATATTTCTTCGCATTCTACCCACGTATGTACCCACCATTCATGATATTTTCTATTTAAATTAAGTTTTATAGCTTATCTGCAGCTATCTAATGCTTCAGAAACTATAGTAATCGGTGCAGTGGTTCAAAAGATGTTTCAGAATAAATAGATCGGCAAATTATAAAAATACCACACTTTTCTGGAATATTTTCAAAAATGCCACCCCCATATTTCAATAATACCACACCGGGTATGTAGGCACCCCGGAAGCTGGGCGCATTAGCCCCCTTGCGGCGCGAGATACCCCGCAGCAGCCCCCGTAAGTCAGCTTCCGGCACGTCCGTCCCTAGGGTATAGGTAGGCCTAGAGACCTCCTGAATAAACCTCCTAACCGTCGCTATCATCATAAGAAATAATATTTTTAGTGGTAAAATGTGACTTCTTAGGGGACTTATCCCTAGAGCTTAGGGTACTCAGCGCTCCTGTATCAGGCTAGGTAATTACGCTAGGAGCCCTACCGAGGTAGCTAGACTATAGTGGGCTTCTACGCGGATTCTCAGGCTTCAAGGGCGGCTGCGGGGCTAATGCGCCCAGCTTCCGGGATGTACACGCCTTGCTTCCGGGGTGCGTATATACCCGGTGTGGTATTTTTGAAATATGGGGGTGGCATTTTTGAAAATATTCCAGAAAAGTGTGGTATTTTTATAATTTGCCGTAAATTGATTTACCTAGCAAATTCCATGCGCCAACGGCTAGAATCTGGATCACGAAATCCTAACATTATTTACATTTTACCTATTCCACGACAACGCCTACCAACGTGTCTACCATCAATCTGAATAGGACGAAATATCCGTCTCATTGCTAGGTATGGAATGCTGTCAGAGTAAGATCGGTCCATTGGTGTATGCATATGATATGGCTAACGCTGTCGCATGCACAGGCCTACCAACGTGTCTGATATGCTCCCTACTATTCACCTCACCTACCAACGTGTCTGATATCAGTCTGAATGGGGGGAAATATCCGTCTCATTGCCAGGTATGCAACACTGTCAGAATAATCCATATCGGTCTATTGGTGCATGAATATCTACCAACGTGTCTGATATGCTCCCTGCTATTCACCTCACCTACTAAACGCCAAGTAGTAGGGGTGATTCTCCGACGTAGAAATCTGGGTTTTTACAGGCAATTTCTAGTATATATATAGTAATCCAATATGTGATTGGTCACTAATTATATATTTCTCTTGCTCCAGCGCTTAAGCCAGTTTCGTGCCACTGCTCCCTTTTTACTCCCTCATGCTCCCTCATGCTCCTCTCTGCTCCCCTCAGATATTTACTTGTTCATCTACCTCTTCCCTTCCGCCGATACGAAGCGAGAATTCGAAATGAAGAGCGGTCAATCCTCCCGCACCAAATACCAAAAGCTTGTCCAATTCTTTAGCATCGAAGACGGAATCCTTGTCGCGCGCAAGTCTTATACATCGCTGCAACGTGCCTACTTTATCATTAAAGCATGTTTCGGGAGGAATGCAAGTGAAAAGCCGAAGATCGTCTGGAGAAATAGCAGGCGAAAGGCAGTGATTCACTGTTGGGTCCGCCTTATTCTTCACCGCCGGTCTCACAGGCATGCATGCTAACCTTGTCCATATTTGTTTTAGATTCATCTGTTACCCGTCTCAGCCGTTATCGTTGTTGCTTCTCTAAATCTTCAAGGTCTTTACGTAGGCGATAAATATTTTGGCAACTTTAACGCTTCTATGCAACAGCTGAATTTGCTTGGTCTTCAGGTCTCTGCAAAATTATTAGTCAGAGTCTCCATGATATCGTTTCTGAGCACTAACAAATGTGCGCAGGAGTTGTGTATCAGTTCTTCCCTAGGATTAACAATTATGCATATTGTTCGATTTGTGCTGACCCGAAGTAACGATGGTCTGCCTTTGGGTATGATTACGGCGGAAACAAGCTTCACGAAGATCAAATACTTCTTCTCTTCTAGATTCTGGTGCGGAGTAAGAGGGCTGTCAAAACGGTGGTATAGATGGTTTATTACCATCTGGATTATCGTCTCCGGCGTAATTGTCGCTCTCGCCGGACCCTCAACTGCCGTTCTAGTTCTACCCACAACGCGATCTGCTTGGCCAGCCGGTGCAGCATTCTTTCATATGGTCGGAAATAGTACCACTCTCTTTCCACTGACGTTGAATAGCGAGTTTGACGGCGGGACACTGTGCCGCTCACCTTCGACTGCAAACCTGCAAGCGCCACTTCCACCCCACTTACTGTGTCCTTGGAGCGGATACTCGACTCTTCTGTCAGTTTACACGCAATGGGGAGATGATTTGATGGTATTACCAGGCAACCCGATCTCTTTTTACGAATATGGGCAGCAAAGGCAGATCATTCAACACATCCGAGCTCCGGGTAATACCCCGGAGAGCTGGGCCACAGGGTCGCAACCAGGAATCAATCTTTGGAGTGGAAGTATATCAGTTGCATGGAACGGAGCTACCGCAGTTACCAAATCCACTTCATCAGCCGCGAACTTCAAATTTGGGTCCACGGCGACCACACACGTCCCTGCCCTGCTACCCGCAGTTCGAACAGTCTGTTATTACCAGAACGCATCTGAGCATGCGACGAACTTGAGTGTGAGTCTGATCTGGCTGCAGATTTTTCAATCTTGACTGATCTATCAATTCAGTTTCCATTGCTCGAGCCATTCGAGACTTGGTCAGGCAAGCTATTCGTTTTGCCAAAGAATTATTGGACAGAAAACTCCACCAGCATTGACACTAGCGTACAGTGGATCAATGTACCTACAACTCCAGTGCCCACAAGCGACGGCGACTCTGCCACAGTCTATGCAAGCGCTCTTTTGACATCCCAAATACCACGAGGTATGAATACTATTCCCGCCTCCATAATGACTTGTTCAATCGACGCTCGTTGGGCTCCTGGAAAAATTATCAGCAGCGGTGTATTGGTACCAGTCCTTGATCCCGAACACCTTCGTGCACCTTCCGAGCAAGACCAACCTTACCATACGGCTCATGGATTTCTTCCAAAAGATGACGGATCGTGGCAGTCGATCTCGCTAAGCACGGAATGGCTTTATGCCTTGACTCCTATTATAGAAAGCAAAGTCGGAAACAGAACAACCTTGACCACTCTATTCGAAACCATAGGTCTCATTAATGGTTCCAATGGATTTCCTAATATTGACTTAGTCTACAGCGTTGCAGCGAACGCCATCGCGACCTTGGTCACTGACGGAATTTCTCGCATCGGTCTCCATTTGCAAGCTAACAACCCGACAATCAGTGCTTGCTACATTAATCCGGAAGATTACTCCGCCTTCTTTTCTGGGAATCAAGATAATCCCTCTTACACGTATCCACCACCCGTTGGAGCGAGCGACGCAAACCAGACTCAGATGAGGTGGTACATGACGATATCCGGGCTCTCGTACAAAGCTGACAGCTCTGCGAGTCAACTTGCACTTTTACTTCTATTTACGTACACTGCAATGGTGCTTGCTCATACAGTATGGGTAATCTGGACGGGATTCTCCACGGAGGCCTGGCAAGACATGACTGAGTTGGTGATCCTGGCAAAGGACTCACCACCCGCACAGGGGAGTTTGGCTAATACATGTGCCGGCGTCGAAGCCGGTAGTACATGGCGCAAAAGGGCGAGAGTTAGGGTTGTTGGAAAGCAGAAGCCGAACATCGGAGCAGAAGAGTTGCACGTCTTAATCGACGAGATCGATGATCAAAACAATGAATACGAGAAGGTGAAGTCCAACGTCGCGTATGGGCGGACAAGGATTCACAATGCAGTTACGTTCTGAGATTCTACCGCCTCCACAGACTGTCGTAACATAATTTGATTATCCAGTGGTGTGCAAGCGGTCTGGCAGAGGCCTGTAGCACTAGCCCTGCGTGCAACGATTGCGCAACATATATTGGTATCCTGGAGAAAAGGGGGGATTTGTCTTGTCGTGATCTGATATTGTTGCTACTATGAGGGTTGCTAAGGAGTAGGAATAATAGGGGCATTTCCCTCCCTAAATACATCCTTCCAACGCTAGTCCAATTACCCCTCATCAGTAATCTACGTGATTTACCGTGTGCAAATTCAATGCGACTGGCGTGCTACAACACCCAACCTAAACCCCGCGGTAGATGTACTTATAAAATCAGTCACATCTTCTACGTACGTTGTCGGATTTCTAAAAATTTAGAGTATTAGATACCTTAGAATAATGCGTATCTTTTAGCCTACTTAGATTAGTATTATAAGCGTTGACTGTTAATTAATATTTTGTAAAATTAGCAATTGTGGGGTTGTGGTCGGGGTGTTGCAGCAGGCCAATCGCATTGAAAGTGCACACGCTAAATAACGCTAAGCACAGCCCCCTCAGACAAGCACTACTTATCCAATGTCTTTCTCGATTGACTTCGTAATCGTCCCTTGCTCCACCACGTCCCACACGCCGTCTCCGGCAAGTCAAGCCTTGCCAGCTGCCACTTGTGCTCTCGATCCTTCACTGTGAGCAAGATAGTCTCTTGAATGCCTACGCGATGGAGGAAACACAACATAGAGCGTTGATTTCTAATAAGCAAGCTACAATCGGCCCCTGTCCTGTGGCTGAGCCTGCTTCCGATCACCTCACTATGAAACCAGAAAAGAAGAGTCTTCTCTCATACGTGAAATGGTGGTGGCCTGAAGTACTTGCTTTACTATGTTCTCTTATATCTTTTGCGTCGATAATCGGCGTTGCTAAACATTCTCGTGGTCATGGCCTTCAACAGACCGGTCTACCTGCTGGTCTTACTTTGAACAGTCTGATTGCATTATTAGCCACAATCTCAAGGGCAGCTCTCCTCATTCCCGTCGCATCTGCTCTCTTTCAAGAAGCCTTCATCTGGCTCTCTATGGATAGGCAACGGCCTTCCCGGGACGGGCAGCTGCGAGATCTTGAAATCTCTCATGAGGCTGCTCAAGGAGCTGTCGGAAGCCTAAAAATGCTAAGCCACCTAAGGAGAAGGTCAGTCGATATGGCACATTGAAAGAGGTCCACAGCTGACCAATCAGTTGGCTGGCCCATTTTGGTGCTACCGTGACCATTGTGTCTCTACTGTTTGGCACTTTCACACAACAACTACTTACAATCGAAGTTTTCCCTGTTGATGATAACAACCTAAATCCTGGCAATGTTCCATGGAGTAGATCATTCCAACAACGAGTAGGCAGACCGAATTATTCAGGTCGGTACACCTACAATCGCAAATGCTCGCCGCATTCACAAGTCTAGTGGTTTCTCCACCGTTATCTATAAAAGCCGCTGCGTACAATGGCATGCTTAACCCAACAACCGAAAGCCTTTCAGCACCATGCAAGACTGGGAACTGTTCCTGGCCCATCACACCATCCTTAGCAATCTGCGGTGGTTGCGTCAATACAAATTATAAATTAAAGTGCTCTTCAGATTCTTCACCGGGTGGTGGGTCTTTGCACATACCAGATGCCATCAGGGAAGAGTATACACCTTCAAAAAACAGGTGATAAAACTCCTACGGAAATAGCAACTGATTTCTCGGTTATCCCAAGTAGCGGCTTCCACTATAATGCCAATGACACGGACAAATTCTATCTGGCCAACTTCGAAGCGGTAGGCGCCCCTGCAAACATGAATTTGACGACGTTGAAACAAGACTCTGTGGTATCATCAGAGTGTGCATTATGGATATGCGTTCAATCGTTCGAATCGCTACAAAGGAACTCGAACCAGACATCAACTAACAGGGAAGGCTTTTCAAAGATACAACCTGATAGCAGACAGACTTCGATATGTCAAATGGGGGACTCTTCTTACAATATAACTTTTGAGCCATTACCACCAAGCATGAACCCTCCTGCCAGCATCAATTTCACTTTCAACAGTATTGCTGCATGTGGGTTCACGTACTACTTCCCCTCGTTGTTCAATGGTAGTGTCAATAGACTTAGAGACATCCCGGACCCCTCCAGCGATGCCATCCAGGCCCTTTGGAACGCGTCTGCTGATCTAGACCACTGGATCAAGAACGTCGCCGCCAGTGTGACCAATGTCATTCGAACTACTGAACCTGCGCATTCGCCGCAATTGGATGGGACGGGGTTCCAACTGGGATACGACGTCCGGTGGGCTTGGCTTAGCCTACCTGCGTTATTGGTTGGAGCGAGCCTCGTCATACTCGTGACTATTATGATCAAAACCTGGAGTACTCCGGTCCATGCATGGAAGGGCAGTCCGCTCGCACTGCTGTTCTTGAATGTGGATGATGACTTGCGCGTTGGTGCTTTTCGACAGATGGGAAGACATGGAGGGCTCGAGAAAGCGGTTGGAAAGAAACATGCCGTCCTTCTGAGGAGCCCGGAAGGCGAATGGTGCTTTAAAAGAAAGTCAGGCTAGCAGTTCTCCTTGTATATTGAATTCATACTATGGAACGCGAATGAATCAACATTGACATTTTTGGATGATGCCTGTTGGGCACGGGTCAAAGTCAGTGTACAGATTAGCCTCCGAGCAGTCCATTGGTAAGAGTGTGTCTGACAATTTTACATGAACGGCCCTGCATCGAGAACTTGAGATTTTGTCAAATAGCTTGCTGCACAGATTTCTGGTAGAATATGCTTCAGTCAATCATTCCTATAGTCTTTCCCCTATCCGCGGCACAAATTGATGGCGAATTCACCGTATAAATCAACAGGGACGCACAACCTTTTGGATTGAGACTTTCCCTGGACTTCGTACAGATCAATGGCACAGCGGACGAGAAAGTCCGCTTTGGAGCTCACCTGGCCAATCAGAGCGCTTCATTTGCTTATCAATCACCGCTAAGCCTGATCATCTCCGGATATCAACGGCAGACCCTCTCGTCTGTATTGCATAGAGACTGCATGTAAGCCATAGCCTTGAGGATTAAGTAGAAGCGTGAAGCAAAGAGGCGACGTTGGTCAGCCAGTGGCAGAGTGGTGGTAATATCAAGAAGACAAATCGCTGCTGTCTACGCTTGCGGTCGAGGGAGCACAGAGGGAGCACATAGCCGAAACGGGCCTTAGTACGGGAGCAATGCGGGGGTATCGTATATATGAAACTCGAGGATACTATCCCATGCTTCAGCAGTAAGTCACACCCTTACTAACGCTCGGAAGCTAACTTACAGAGGCTTAACGTCAATTCTATTTAAGCCCGTAAAAGCTAGCTTGCCCAGCCGCTAACCCTCGAAGCGTTAGCTTCCAAGCGTTAGTAAGGGTGTAACTTACTACTAAAGCATGAGATATATCTTCTTACTATAATAGAATATCTAGGAATTAGGACCCTAAGCTTATCGCAGCTTATTAATTATTTTATAAGTACCCTAGATTCCTTTCTAGACTAGCGCGAATACTAGAACTCTAATATTTGTTTATATTCTACCTATCTACTAGTATATCCTAATACTTTATAATATTTTCTATTAAAATAAAGTTACTTAACCTATTCCTAAGTACTTAATACTTTAAAAATAATTTAAATTAGTATAGTAGTTTAAAAGATATATTAGAATAAATAGATTTACTTACTAAATTCTAGAATAATTAGATTAATAATAGAAATCCTATTACTATTTATAAATTACTTATTCTATTATATTACCTACTAATATATCTACTAATAATTTAAATAGAAGGAAATATCTATCTTATTACTAGGTATAAAATACTATTAGAATTACTTATATTACTATATAAGTTTATAAGCTAATACTATTATATTTATAACTATTATATTTATAAGCTAATATATCTAATATACTCTCTACTATTTATATTACCTACTAATATATCTAATATTAGTCTTAATAGAGAGAAATACCTATCTTATTACTAGGTATAAATACTAGCTAGAAATATATAAGATAGTATAAGATATTAGTCTCCCTAGTTATCTTATAATATAGTATATAATTAGCGATTTTAGTTCTATTCTATTCTAGGATAGTATAGGTTTTTATAAGATAATCTTATAGAATAGGATATTTATAAGATATCTTATAAATATCTAGACTAACTATTAAGTTAAGTTTTAGTACTATAAATTAGTACTAACCCGAATACTTAGTACTAGTTTAGGTACCGACCTAAATACTTAGTACCTACTTCCGGTACTAACCCGAAAAGCCCTTAGTACCTTAGCGAGTTAGGTTAGACCGACCCGACTCGCTAAGGTATCGCCAAGACGCTAAGCCCCTAATAAAATAGTAAGGGACACTAATTTTTTTCTAGAATTACCTCTATTCGAAAATTAGATTTTTTTTTAATTAGAATTTAGATACCCCCCTTAGTTCCCTAGGGGTATATATTACCTTTTTATATTACCTTAATTACTTTTTAGAATTACCTAGGTAATAATAATAATAATTAATAAATAATATAGTAGTAAATCCTATATAATAAGAAATATTACTATAAATAGAAAATATTACTAATATTATATTCCTTATCTTTATAGGAATATATATTACTTTTTATATTACCTTATTTACTTTTAAAGAATTACGTAGGTAGTAATAATAATAATTATAGGGGAAAAAATAGAAAATATAGTAAAAAATACTACTAAAAATAGAAAATATTACTAGGGAAAAAAGTCTTAGCGAGTCGGGTTAATACTTTCGGTCGATACTTAGTACTACCCCTTGGTATTAACTTAAATACTTGGTACTAACTATTAGTACTAACCCGAATACTCGGGCCAGGAATTTGGTATCGACTCGCCAAGAGTCGAGTCGGGTATCCGACTCGAGTTCGAAGTACCGACCCGACGCGGTCAGTCTACTAAGACTCCTTGAAATCTTAAACAGCCGAGGTTAACCTAGACTGAATCCATGTCTAAGGTAACCGAGAAAGGCTCGGAGGACCATGAGACATGCCCTATAAATGGATTACTGTCATCAACATCCAGAACCCACTCGCAGAGAGCCCCTAAGGGAATCGGTTGGTTGGGAATGTTCTCAACTTTGTCAGACAACAACCGCGAAAGTTCGGCGGCATTATAGTCCAGTAGGTCAAGTCCTATGGACCGTTCAATCTTACATCTTGGAGCCTCGGTCGATCGAATTTTGCCTCTAGAGTATTTAGGGGCCGGATGCACGAGCGATAGAGCATCCGTCAATTGATACGAAGGCCGGTCCTGGGTGGACAGTTTAAGCTTACTCCTTATATTAGATACCGCAGGTGATATCTCCAATAAGGTTGAATAAAGCCGGAGATTTTTGATACTTCGTCTCTCGGTGCGCAACTTTTTGTAGTTCGGAGCGCCTTCGGATTTCCTGGTCGGGTACATACTGGACCTCTTTCTCTTGACGCCATGCGACCGGGCAGCCGTGGTGGGGACCAGATGGTCGGGCTTTGGGGGTCTGAGGGGTAGTAGCAATGACTTTTGAGACCGATTAAAGCATGACTGGCAGACCGAACTAATGACTTAGCTCCTCCCGGATTCTACACGGTACAAGTGACCTACCAAGTCAATTCCCCTGATTCCTTTCGAACAATCTTGTCTGATTGGCAGCCTGGCCTCGGGCAGCGGTCCAATCGCCCAACGTCGTATTGCCCAACTATGATCGCCATTGTTATACTCATCCCAGGCGTCAGGAATTCATTCTCCGCTCTGGAGACGACCTGTTTTGTATCCAGTGTATAAAATAGTTCATATTCACCAGCCCCAACTTTCTGACCGGCATACCCTGAAGAGAATTGATCCAATATGATAGCCTCGACTTTCTGGATGGACAACTAAGCTTCGCAATAGACGCCAATTGAGGTACTTACTGCCCAATTGTACTCGGATGGAATTGGAATCAAGCGACCCATGGCATCCTCAAACTTTACGGGCTCCTGGACCCATGTATAACGAGGATCCAGGGATAGGCCTGATGATTGGGGCTTGGCCACAATAGTCATCAATTGCATATTCGACTGCCAAACTTTACTGGCCAGATCGACAAGAATCCCTAGTTGCGGTATCACGTCCCTGTAGCCGAGTGGTCAGCTTCACGAGACGTAATCCCGTCATCCGACGGACCTAGTAACGATAGACGAAAGCCGCTCCAAGATGGAGGTATTTCCATGAGTGATCAGAGCATGAGTTTCAACGTTGCGTCTTGTTTTCAGGATGGCTTCATGAGAATGTTCGAGCCGCGAGCCCAAGGCTTCATGCCTTTCTCTATTTTGCTCGGCAGCAAACGAGGCTGTTGACCTATAGGTAGTACCATCAAGTCAATCGAAAGAGGCTAATCATAGCTTTCGTCACTTACAAGCCTTGCGTAATCAGCCTCATGTTCAAGCTACCCACGTGCGCCATAAGGTAGGCCCTTAGCCTTCCTACTTCTTCCTCCATGCAGAATCCCCAGCGCAGCTTCTTGCTCCAAGCATTGATCCTATCTGCCCTTGACGCCTTACCAGCCTTACCAATTTCCATGCTTTCAAACCTTTTCAACTTGCTGGCAAATTCATCTAGTGGATATTGGCACATCAGGGCCGCTACTTTAACACCATTAAGTGCAGCATCCTGGCTGGGAGCGCATTTCAGGTGCTCAATCGAATCGAGAGCTCGCTGAAGCCCATGGAGCTCCAATATGAGCTCTTGGTATTCCGAGACGGAGGAGGCACGAAGTGAAGAGATGACGTGTTGGACTAATCTCCCGACCGTGATGAAGTCACCAACAGAGAACCCAAATGACATCTTTTGAAGCAAACTGAATATGATGTTGGCGGAGGGTATTCACGCAGGAGTGGGCGATCAACGCTTTTAAGGACATATGCAGCCTTGTTGAGAGGGGCTGTGCAGGTTTTCAGCCTTGTACAACGCAGACCTTCAAATTGACCAGTAAGTCTAATACGTAGTTGATTGTTCCTGGACTTGCGAGTGACCAAGTTTCCCCAAGCGTCTTGCATACGCCTTAATAGAGGCTCTAAACAATCGTTTCAAAGGCCTATATAGGCATAATTTCAGATCAGATGCTCATTTATACATATACTGATACACTGCTGTCGATTTGAAAGACCAATGATACTATAGTGCAAGGTTGACTCGGCTTTGTTACTGCTGCCGCCTGAATCGTAGCCTCGTCTAACATGTGAGAGACTTTTCCAACCTTCAAAAACCTTGTCAGTCAAGTCAGCATCAATGATATATCCTTGTCACGTCAATTATACACCTTTCAGCATGCGTGGCTCAGCGTTATGGATCCCGCATCTGCTACTGTGGCCTTTATCGGCGTCGCCGCAAGCTTGACGACTCTTGCAGCACTGGTGATCGACGCCTCCAAGACCCTGTCCAATGTCCACCGTAGGGTCAAGAATGCGCCGAAGGATATCGAGCGTCTCTGCTGGCAATTGAATACGTTTCAATGTCTTCTGGTCGAAGCTCAGAATCTCGTCAAGGACCATGGACCAGATTATGCGGTATCGGACGTGGGGAGTGTATTCGCAACGGCCATACAGCACATGCTCGATGACCTGTGCGACTTCAAGGATACTATACAGAAATTGAAGGGCCTCATGTCGCACACTGCGTCCTTCAAAGGCCGCTTCGTGTTGCGTGTGCGGCAGATCATGAACGAGGATGGCGTTCGAAGATATCAACGCCTCATATGCTCTCATGTAGCAACCCTCACGCTTCTGTTGGAGGTCTTGACAAGGTAAGTAGCTGCAGAGGGGACATGGGTTTATTTGAAAAGCTATCCCTGACAGCTAATGGTGGCAAGCCGGAGACTCCAGAATTTTACGGAAAAGACGACCGAGCTGCTAGCCAGTAGTAATTTGTGGTTCAAGAACATCGATACTCGCCTAGAGACGTTCTGCTCATCCCAAATTGACAGACGAACGTTATATCAAGACAAAATGATAAATATTGAGGATCGTCTGATATACTTGCAACAACGGCTTGGCGCTGGTACCATGTTGATGGGTCAAGGACGCTCAGTCCAAGACGTTGTCGTGACAAAGGCTGCTGAACGCCCTCGTGCCTATCGAAAATTATATTTGGATTTAGGCTTATGTGGTCAAGTAGCATCTAGCCGTAGTATCACTGCTGGCAAAAGATCGAATGAGCCCAAGCAGTACAATCATCATTACACTTTTACCTTTACGCCACCACAATGGCTGTCAAACCTGGTGCTTCGTTGGGACCTCCGGATTAAGAGTGTGCTCAATCGCCCTCCGAGCATAAGAGTCTCGCTCTCCCCTATACTTTACAATCCGAATCAAGATCTCAAAGCCGCCATCACCACGTTCGACCTTCCTGGCTTGCAGCGACTCTTCCGAGAGGGTCTTGCACAGCCAACAGATTACATCATCCAAAGGAAGCCGATTTCTTTACTTGAAGTATGTCTTCCAATCCAGTAAGATACTCCTCGTCTTATATTTCGTCCAGGCATTTGCTTCACGAGTAAAGGAACCTAGCAGCCAAGCGCTTGATATGTATAAATATCTACTGAAAGAAGGCTGTGGTAATAATGATCCTTTGTGAGTCATAAAAAGCGGCATATGAAGTGCTGACTATTGATGTGTTATTAGGCTTGCTACATGGCACGCCCGGGCCCTCATAGTATGGGCCAAACACTCTCAGTCGCAACTGAAGGAAGCTCTGAGGTCATTCCTAGAATATGGAGGGAGTCTCTTCTGGCAGAGCAGTAATAGAGGAACGATCTTGTCTCTCATAATGCGCCATGGAGCTTCATTCCAATGTCTGCGCCAATATCCATTTCTTCAAACGGAGCCTTGGGCTGTAGATGAGCTTTCGCAAACCGACAGATGGCTTGTTGTTGCCCTTCAGCATGCGGATGAGAACTTTCGTAACGCACTAAACGACTATCTTAGTATGTACCGATCAGGTCTCCGAGCCTCACAGCTTCTTCCAAGTATATGTGCCACCGTATTTGAAGTACAGAACGCCTCAGCGAGGGATCGAATTGAGTTCTTGAAGATCGTTTGCAAATGGGGTACTACGGATATGATTGCCCCTTTCCTAGGAACGGCACTCGACCTTGACGAAAGTCATAGCAATGAACGGACACCATGGCTTCGATTGAGCTATCTCAGTAAAGCTGTCAGATGGGGGAACCTTGACATCTTCCAGACGTTACTGGAGGCTGGCGCTTGTCCAGCACAGGCTCTGATCTATCTCTCTCGTCACCCGGATGGGTTACCACCGTGTGAGAAGCTAGAAATAAGGAAGGGCATGATGCTGTCGTTAGTAGAGCGAGCACGGCCCAACCATCTGCAAGGGAAAGATGAAGACGTGCTTGCTCTTCTACTTAGGACGCACGAAGTCCGGAAATATTGCTCCGAAGCCGCCGACTTGTTGATCAATAGATTTATCTTACAACGATTACACGAGATCAAATATCAGTCCGAGACGCTCCGCAGCCGGTGCATATCAATTGCGATGTTCCTAGGTCTTTCGCACATACTGGAACACTTCAATGATCATGGAATACTACTTTGCGGCCACGAACCGATAGGGAAAATTCTCGGTGGACAGTCCCTCTTTATCAAAGGCGACGTGGCAAATAACCATACATGGTTGACCTTAGCCGTCGACTTCGGCCTTGTCTCCTGCGTGAAACTCTTCATAGAGAACGGCGCAGATTGTACTCGAAGAGCTCCCTGCAGTCGGACCGCCCTTGAGATGGCAGAAGACCACGTCTCCACGCCGCATCCTCGAGCCGCCACCCAGCTTCACTTTTGGCCGTGTCAACCCCCTCAACGATCGGTCTCCACAAAAGTTGATTGGGAGATCCTTGCTGCTCTCCGGATTGCCATAAAATCTCAGTCTGCTGGCCCTGTCCCCGGCTCACAGCGACCTGAGCATAAGACAAGCGCGGAGTCTAAGCACGCAATGGTAGACGAGACGTGGTTGCAGAACGGTAATAAGCTCAACTGGTCCTATCATGAAGTGAATGCTAACGTATTTCGCAGTCTTGATTGATTCTGTGCAGCGACTTCTTGAGGCGTTCGCACGAGCCTTCAGGCTCCATTTTCATGTACAGAAGATGCAGGCCATTGCAAGTAAGCTTTCACGCCTAACCTTCATCGAAGCTTTGCTGCTGAGGGCTGGCTACATGTTGTCCTTAATCGCCTTGTTGCTTTATATTATTGTTGGCTGTTTTCTCGCATGAAGACACGAGTCTACACCCCTGTTTATCTATCCTTGCGGAATTGGATGGTGGCGATGGTGGAGAAGTGTTAATAATGGTGCTTGACCTTATGTTGGCGAACGATGAGTTTCCACTCGAGCCTGTCCAACTCGCACATTCTATTTCTGTGGTATGTGGCCTTCGGAACTTTAGCATTCGATTCATCGCAGGCCAAGATCTCGTTTTTGAAATCTTTTCACGGCGCATATACGGTGAATGAAGTCCAACAAAAGGCCATCCCCGCCGTCATCAGATAGCGCAAGGCGATGCAATTGATGCAATTCCACGCTCGCTTCAGTACGCTTCAGCAGGGAGCCCGTGACGAACCGGCCACTTTCCCTGCAGTGAGTACGTGGGTGGTGTATAAGATGCGTGGCGGTGCTCAAGCCAAGTAGCAGGAGTTCAGATCAGAGAACCTGAGTCGTCTTTAACCCATTTTGACGAGTTGTTGTCGAAGCATATTCAAATCTCTGCGGCATGATCCAGAACAGCCTGATTCCTCAAACCAGCCTCCCCATCTTCTTCCGATAGTGCGAAGAAATGTACATCCAACTCATCAATGCAGAATTCCCAGTCCAACGCATGATACCCAAAGTCCGCCGTTATCTCGACCTTATAGAGCTCATCCCACTCTTCACTACTATATTCCTCCATCTTCACTAGAAACATAGGATGATACCCACTCGGGAAATCAACATGCCACACCGACGGCTTCTTCCGTGCTTCGCTATAACCCGTGACATAAACCGTGGTTCCTGGCGCCGGTGCATCCATCGGCTTGATATAGAACGATCGGAGCGTGAAATATGGCTGCAAGCCCTCCAGTCTCATAGCAGTCGCATTGGCGACCTCAAAGGAGGCTGGGTCGACTTCGTACAGCCGTGATCCAAGTAGAGCGTTTGGGGAGGATACGGCGCAGTTGAGGTCGTGCTCGGATATCGTGTCTTCGAAGGCTGGATCGTCAGGCTTGAAGACGCTGAAAAGGGTGAAGTCCAGGTGATGGTAGGACGAGGGGAGGTTAGCGAGACCTTTACTAGTGGGTATGTCATCGAACTGGAAGGACATCAGTAACTACGTGTGGTTTGATTGGGAGACCTGGAAGGTATACGTTGATGATGGTATGGTTATTGGCAATATTGCTTGCGGGTTCTCGGAAAAAGAAGCTTTGACCCAGGGCCAAAAGAGCAGCAAGCGACTTCATAGCAAGTGAATACAAACATAGGGGAATTTTATACGAAGTAAGGTAGCTAGAATGGTATCGATACTCGTTAGGCAACTAGATGCATTGACCAATCAGTAGCTGCTTACTAATAAAATGGTTCTAGGCAAGAACACTTTTACCATGCACTAAACTTTGGCCTAACCTTTTCCGATGTTTAGCGCTAGTACTTGCAGTGATACTCTAGTCACTAAGCGTACTTCTGATATGCATAACACGGACGAGGATGGTGTATTGACGCACATTCACGAGCATTCTAGCGGTGCTAATGTCTTTCAGATCATTCGATAAGTGTAAACATTCTAGGCGGAGACAGAGTGTAAACTTCATGTGCAACAGGCCGCTATGCCTAATGCCGAGAGGTACCGGCACAGGGTGTACGCGAAGTGTGAGTGTATTTGGAGATGTCAATACAGAAAAAAGACATAAGCTCCACCAATGAACCAGCGCCAATAGGAATCGAACCCATTCTCTTATGAGATTTGACGGCGAACAAACACCAAATCAGCTCAGACCAAAGCCCCCCCTTATGTCCTGCTCCACTGGGGATTTGGTCCGCCTAAAGGAGTACTATAGGCCATTCTATTTCAACTGTGCGCCAGCGTGATTTGTTCAGTGACTGTCTATCAACTGGCCAAAATCTGACGTCGACGGACTGCAGCTCGTGCGAACAGGTGCCAGCCACCGAAGCGATATCTGCATGGGGATCATATCCTTGGCCTCGATGTTTTCTTAAAGACTGGAAAGGTTCTTAAGATGAACCGGAATCTACCTGGACTTGAGCGACTTTAACATGATCATGGATAAACCTTCGTTGCAGTAGACCAGCGTCAGTTTGAGGCTCGACGTCGTTGGTATGGATGCGTGCTTGGCATTCGTCAATGACTAAACTCTTCTGAGCCTTGATATCAAATATGGAACGGGTGGAAGCTCACAAACTGCAATGTAGTATTACTACACAAAGTCCTAGAACGCTGGCCTTATAGCCTTCGATGGATTCCGGCATCGATTATAGGAGAATTTCCGTATACGCATATTCAGCGGCATCGTGTTCCCTTCTGCTCTACCTCGTAGCGACCTCATTCTATGTGAATGGCGCGACTATGCGGCACTCGTGTAGTGATGAGCTCATATACACACAGTATTGACTCAGCGGCGACCAACTCATCAGTCTTCAGCTGGACCATGAAGTTGTCTGGTCAAGGACGGGGTTCGGCGTCTATTTGTTTCGGAAAGGAAGTTGGACATCCTTGTAAAGGGTTTATTTCTTCGTAATCAAGTGGCCGTGAGCTACCCTGATTAGGTTGCATTGTGTCCATGGTTAGAGCAACGTTCACCTCAATGTGGTAAGCCTATTCCCATTCGACATCGATCGAAGGATCGTGGTAGACCTTCATGATAGCTTGCTGTAAGCTTGTTCCCCACGAAGTTGCCCTTGCGCCTTTTGCCCGACCTAGGCGTTTTACTATATGAACAAGCAGCAAGCTTGGGATGCGGATGAGAGTGAGCCTGAGAGGTACACATAATCCCTCAAAATAGTTCATCCGATCAGGGTTGAGCTTGGCATAGACACAGCTATCCTGCACGCCATTGACCAGGCGATTCGGAGAAATGCCTTAATAGATGAGCAACTTTTTGCTCGGATTCAGCCTCACCATCAGCCAATTTTCCGTGTACGATCTTGGGCGATTGTAACGTTTCAACTGACAGAGAAGTATGATCGACGGCAGGAGACCTCAGGCTCGGATCTATTGGCGTGTCATTCGCAGAAGCAGGGTTGAGGAGGAAGTTAAGGTTGTTGCTTGAGGACATTTCGGCTCTTGGCGAGGTGGAATGACGATCATCACGGTCAACAGGAGGGGAAGGATCGATTTGGTGGTCAAATTGACTCGAATGCTGTGACATACGTCGTCGTAGCATATTGGCTTCAGGAGGGTGTAGCGCAGCCGCAGATAGTGCTTCGAGGCCATAAGGATGGAGCTCGGGTCTCATGTCATATTGTTGGTCCGGGTTCCATTGGGACTGATGCTGTTGAGCGTAAGGGGTTTGGTGAGGTAAAGGCAACTGTCCGTCATTTTCAGGTGTTCCAGGATCGAGGTATGGGTTGGCGGTGTGGAAAAAGGTGACTGAAGTGATGTCAGCATCGCGGCTCCTAATAGTTTCTCCAGGGTACTTGCGTTGCCTAGGAACATCGCACCAGATAGTATCGGCATCGAAAGTGTTCTTGTAAGAGTAGAAGCTACTGAGGGAAGCATTGCGGGTGGTGGGTGAGCTTCCTCGGCTTGCATTCATAGACGCGTTGTGCTGATGTCTAAATGTAAGGCCACCACTGGGCTGGCAATGGCGATTGCCTTTGGTACACTGTCCGCAGACAGGCTTCTGCTCGTCACACTTAAGTTTCCTCTGGCGGCAAGTCATGCTATCTGAGCGTTAGTGGTATGTAGATACAGCTTTTGGAGGTTACTAACCAGCCAGTGCGTGACCGCATGCTTTAGCAATGCTTATATAGTCTCACTGCAGCAACATACAATCATTATAATTATTCATGAACGTGCTGGCCATGGTATGCATAGGTGGAGGGCAGGAATGCCGAAGGACCCCCAATATATGGTATGGGTGAAGTTCGGGCTACGAGACTGCGGCCACCTTACCCAATTGAGTCGCCAACATATATGCAATCAAATTACAGCGGGCCCAGTTTATCACAACATTCAGTAGTGCATACACTCTATCTGGCGAAGACTCACGGATTCATCATGAATTTCGATCCTTCTCCATCTTCACTATACATCCAGAATTATGTAATGCAGTATATACCAGCCTGCCTCTTGCGTCTCCAATCCCGTGCAATCAAGCACCATATACAAAAGTCTACAACTCGAGCCCATTGCCTGATGTCTCCTCATTATCATAATCGTAATCGTACATTGGCTTGCGCCTGATGGATCTTTCGTGAATGCGTCGTTCCAGAATGACATGCATCGCTAAAGTGGCAGTTACAACGCTGTATACATCGCTGAAAACGGTGTAAAGACATGAAAGAAATTATAAGACATGCATAGAATTAGCGGCGCTTTTGTCATAATCAGTGTTTGGTTCGTAGGGCCTTCGAGCGTGTATCAGAACTGTCAGGAGGTATCGTTGGTTTTTGGGCACAGCACAGCAACAATCGGAAGCTGGTCTCCTTCTTCTCACACTCTTCTAGGAGTGCCTTGTCATTCCATATGCTTCTCTCCGTGTCTTCGTAAGGCATCGAGCCCAACTCGTAGCATCTGGTGAACCACCATCGCCCAACCTGAGGCAGGGTTTTGGCAAGACCACCGTCTCCATTTCCGGAAGCCTCCTTACGCAGGTTTTCCAAAGAACCACTCTTCGCGTCTATGGAATTGGATCGAGAGTCATTGACAACGCCGGCAACGGGAATGTTGATCAGCGTCCGCTGCAGATTCTTGAATCCACTTCGCCTAGCTATTTTCTGTATGTTGTCCGAAAGAGGCTTGATCGTCACCCCAGGCTGAGAGACCTGCATTCTGACTTTGAGTTCACGAAGTGCTTTGCGTGCTTTGTTACCCATATTGACTATGTCAAGATCGAGGATACTCATTTCAAGGTAGCCTCCGGGACGTAGGACTCGCATACATTCAGAAATTGCGTTAAGGTATCCGACCTCGGTGGTCGCAGATGGAAACCGAAGAACAGCGGTCGAAAAGAACCCGGGGGGAAAGGGAAAGCGATTGGCCAGGCTCGCTAATTGGATTTGGCGATGGTTCTTCGGTAATCGAAGGGCTGCATTCTGCTGCTGCGGCCGAGATGGGGACGGGCTAAGATTGAAGACGCTGGCATCCTTGTAAGTTTCGGCGCAGTAGAAAGACCAATCGTCGTTGCCTATCCCATCCAGCACGAGTAGTCGATCGCTGTCGAGCTCCACATGGGCAGGACTGAACAAGACTCGATCAAACGAGAGCCAGCGGCTGGTCATAAGCGCGTTGAATCTCAGGTTGCTTTGGAAAAGGGGCGCCACTGTGGCCGTGACTTGGGTGAATGTGGTCTGTGTGCCCTCACGATGGGCTTCTGAGTCCGCAGCCGACTCGATGGAACTTGTGCTATATCGACTGGCGGTGTACCCACTCTTGCGCTGGCTAATGCCACTAGACCTGTTCCGTTCACCATAGCCAGCCAGAAGATCCGAGATGGTCCCTGGGGTGGATGGCAAGTCAGCAGCTAAGAGCTTCGACCTATCTGGAGGACTGGGCAAAGGCCCTGTAGGTGCTGACAAGGAGGGGAACTCAAAAGAGATCTTTTCCGGAGACTCTGTCAATGACGGCTCCTTTGTAATCTGGAGAGGTGCGGGTACCCATCGGCTTTTCTGAACATTACCTTCCTGTGCAACCCCTGAGTCGTTGGATAACTGGGCGGGTGACGATCCAACAGTGTCAAGAAACTCATTGTACTCGTGCCACACTTCATCTTCCTCAGGCGCAGTGCCAGGATCAGGGATTACAGCAGTAGTGGCTGCAAAGCTCAAAATCCCGGATCTACTCGAACCCGATACCCCAGATATCTGGGAGCCAATTCGGGTAGGAAAGGACAGGAATTCGTGTTTTCCCGTTCCAGTGAAGGTTTCGCTTTGCTGAACGGGTGCGCTAGCTGGCTTGCTTGCGTCCTGGCTACCCCAAGGATCAGAAGGAACGATATCGGTCTGAATACCAAGAAGTGGTCGTTCCGTTTCTGCCGCTCTTTGCACCAGAGCCAAAGCAGGAGGCTCCACGCCTAGCGCGGGATGACGAGCAAAAGGACGCGAGAAGGACTGTGGTGGTGGTTTGTGAGGACGGTCTCGTTTTGAAACGACTCTCGGAATGCGACCAACCTGCTGTAGCCGGGGCTTTTTAGGCTCTGGCGTTGGCGTGGGTTCTATATCAATATCAACTTCTGGCGGCCGTAGAACTACGGGAGGATGTAGTGGACCCTGCGGCTTGAGGAACTCCGTTGTGTGCGTCGGAGGAGAGGGCAGAAGCAAAGACAGCCTGTGCTCTCGGCTCTGAGATACTGCGCTGCTGTCGGCGCTAGGCTGCATGGTCTCAACCGCGGATGACGATCCTACCTGGTCCAAATCCTCTTGTTCACTACCGTCAAGTAGTGCGTAGAACGGGACGGAACGGGCTTCTGGGACTCTGAAGACAGTGGCAGGAAGCTCGCTGATCATGGCCCGTTCATCATCTAGCCTGGGTAAAATTGTATCGGGAAGCCTTTTCGGAGAAGCCTGCGCCTTGTGGAAGAAGTTCCATTTCCTAGGGGATCTGACACGTTTCTCCGTTCGCCGCGATTTGAGCCAGTTGCCTTCGTGACCTTCAGAGATATCGCTTACATCTGAACGGATAGAAGACTGGACGGTGTCACGACTGTCCATTCCAGGAGAAGTCGTTTGAGCCCTAACGTCAATGGGAGCTGGAAGCTTTAATGGCTCTGCTCCTGGACCAAAGGCTTGTGATCGATGGGCCGAGCGTCGTACAGCTAACGTGGGTTCCCTCTGGCGGATAGTTGCAACTTCTTTCTGCTGCTGCTCATGCGCATACTCCGAGTTCTCCTTCCTATGAGGAAGCTTTCGATAGTCTCTACGAAGATGATGTGTACCAGAGGCCTCTGCAATCAAGACCGTGGAAGGATGCTGTGAGGGTGTTGGCCCTCTCGATAGGAGATCGTCGCTCGATGTCATAGCCGCTGAACTCTCGCCGCTACTAGAAGGATAATGAGATGAGCCGTGAAAGGGACTGTCAGCCGCTCGACCGCCACCAGGGATGACTACAGGAGCAAGTCTCGCGGATAGGAAATCATCCATGGGCTCGTCGCGACTGGTGAAGCTACTCTTTCGACTGGAAGGCGTACGACCAGCGCTAGCAGTGCTTGTCGACCGACCTCTGCTAGCACTTGTACTGGTACTGCCACTGCGTCCACGTCTAGAATACCTGCCATAGCCTTCATGGCCGGTTCCAGCGGCAGGACCTTTCTTTCCGGCTTTGTCGGCGCTCTCGATTGGAGTCACTTCCAAGGGCGACTTTGTGCGTTTCGTAAACATACCGAAGCGGCCCAGAGATCTGTTCGAGCTAGCACTTAGCGGACTGGGTTCCTTGCCCAAGCGAGGACCACTGGCGTTTGTATCCACTGGTACCACGATTGGAGGTCTGAATGAGTCTCCGGGTGGCGGTCTTGCCGGGTTTGCGACGAGGGTGTTGGGTGAAGGCATTCGAGACGGCTTGCCGGAGGTTGACGATATAATGGATGGAGAGCGTCCTAAAGCAGGACGACCTGAGTATAGTACACCAGACTTGCTTTCGGCACTTGAGGTATCCTTATCCTGAGACAATCGACGCCTGTGACCGCTTGTTTGCAGTGGTGGTAAGCGCGTGTGAATCATAGGCGACGGTTCGAATGCATCGTCAAGTCTCGGAGTACCTTCACGGCTTGGCCTAGGTGGGGGACTTCTGATTCTGTCAAGCCGAGAGGTGTCAGCATGTCCGGCAATCAGCGAATTTGGTTGATTCTGAATGCTCGATGCGCTTCCTGAACTTTGTTCCGGAACACCTTTTGACATCCCTCGTCTCAAGCCGACCTCCTCGGGATGCACCGGTCGTCTCGAAGACTGACGCGTGGGAGGGCTTGGCGGAAGGGGAGTATCCCGATCTGAGCGTACTTGTGACCCATCTCTTCGCTGCTCAGAGGCTTTAATGGTCGATGAGGACGACGATGAAGTTGCAGATTCCCTTACCGCGGTGAGACCACTGTTCTGCGAGGGGATGATATCTTCTGCTGGGAATTTTCTCCTCGTCACTGGCGGCCGGCTTCTCGTTGGGCTCGTCTGCCCTCTCAATGGGGCCTTGATCGGCGTTCCCACCCCCGGCGATTGCGATGACATGGTTGTTGGCGTTGACGTCCTGCTGAAATTGCCCGGTGACTCCGAACGACGAGTCGACGACTCGCTCCCGTGAACGAACGTAGGTGTGGGTTGTGAAAGATTGGGTGTCGACGAAGGCTGCGGAGGCTTCCGAGTGTTGAAACTAGCCATGCGAGAGCTTGAAGTAGCATTCTCGAAGTTAGGGCCCAACCCAGCAAGGTCGATTTGGTCTGTGGTGGAAGTGACAGCCGGCACGGTGATTCCGAGTACCGACCCAGCAAAGTGATCGGAATATGTCTCTGGAGTGCTAGCGATTTCTCGCGAGGGCCTTGAGGGAGCCAGCTCGTAAGAGGAAGCCGAGGACTCGGTTCGAGGATATTTCCCACGCTGGTCTAAAGGGGCCTTTCGCCTCAGCACATTCCTTATTGATTTGCCGTACGTGTGCGGCTGTGCGGCAGTGATCTGATTCATTGTCGATATCCCAAGACCCGCACCTCGTCCTGGCTCGACCACACTTCGCCCCGGCTCGACCGCACTTCGTGCTCCACGCTCACTCTTTCCTGAACTGGTCTTGGCCGAGTCCTGCAGTCTCCCGACTGGGATGCCCGATGAGCTTGCCATCCTCGATGTTGAAGGATCCACCTTCGTCCGACTCTTGCCCCGCGAGAAAAAGGATGTGGATTGCATGGGTAATTTCAAGGAATTTGATGTCGTAGATGTTATTGAGGCTCTTCTCGTTGGTCCCACTGGTATTCGCTCCAATGGCTCTGTTGATTTTTCGGTCTGCTTGGCAGACCGAAAGCCAAACGCTCCCCTCGAAGCCATTGTTGCTGCTCGGCTCCCGGTCGCACTGAGTCAGAGAAGGCGGAGATCTTTATGGGCGACATGAGCGACGACCAGCGACTGTATTCGTGTACATGTAGAGCAGAAGCGCCTGCGCAGTTATTAGATTGGGTTGGGCGTCAAGCTTGACTGGTTTGCACAATGTCATGTGACGGTGGGCAATAGCATCTCCCCAGTCTTCGAGGATGGTGTGTAAATTGCCCGTGACATTCACGTGGTCAAAGGCAGAATATATGCCACGATATAGATCGGCCGTTTGCCTCGAGGCAGGCGAAAGAACTTTCTGTGACAACTCAGAAAAACTAGCTGCACAGCCACAGGTCCATTTGTTACCAAAATTGGAACAAATCGCGGTGAGGATGGAAGACGTTCACAACGGCGCAGACAACTTCGCGAACCTGTCCTATAACAATATGGAATATGTTAATGAATGATACAAGAATTAAAAATGTCGATGAGACTTCGCAAGTGTGTTTGGTGCGAGGGAGGGGAATAAATCGAGCACCCTTAAATTTGGGGAGGGGTGGCACGATACTTTACCTGGAAACTTTTGGTACCGACGGCCGCACGGGAGGGCAACATGGGGCGACCAGGGTCCTTATTGGGCACGGAGAGTCACTGGGGGCGAAGAGCTCGTCGCGAATAGACTGACCCTGGACTGACCCTGGACTTACCCTGCAGAGATCTTAGTCCCGTCTTAGTCCACTTTCTAGCTCACTTCTTTACACTCCACCCTTTTTTCAAGGCGAGAGAGCCAGACGATGGGCCTCAACATCAGCTGATTCTGCTCATTCAATGTCAGGTGCTCTTGTCACGACAGCGAGCCATGGTCGCTCAGCGGGATCTGCTTATACAAGACAAGCACGAGACTCGACGGCGCAGAAGATGCCAGTGGGAACCAAGTTGGCGCGGTCGCAGTCTTGTCGCCCATTCAGGTGACAACCTCGCAGCAATCCCCGCTCATTCGTCAGATCGTGAGGCATAGCAAGACGGAGCAACAGACCTGTTGGGTAAGCACTGGTATGGAGCTCTGACTCGTCTCGTTGCAGACCAGTGTCCCTGAGCTTTAGACGCAATCTTGTCATTCGTCCTCAAAACTTGGGCCATAGCGGGCGACAGACATTTCGCTCGCATACTTACTTTGGTATCGACGGAGTCTTTTCCTTCCAGCGCTTCGCCGCTGAGGCTGCCCAATTGTCTCTAGTAATGCATGAGGATCCATGCACGATGGCGAAAATACAAAACAATAGCACGAATGGCCTTGCAGCTGGTTACCTTCGGTATTGGAGGTTGTCGTACATTGCTTACACATCGACCTTTGATGAAGATTCTTCAAATTCAACATTACCCGAGAATACAATGCCTCACGGTCGGGACCACGGGAGAGAATCTTAATTTTACAGCAGAAGATCCTTCCAAGCGTGCTGATTCGTTGTTGAGCATCCAGTGTCCAAGGTTGAGCCCGATGTTGGGAAGTCACTCGCCTCGGTCCGCCAGAAAGGCTTCCCTGACAGGAATTGGGGGGATCTTCGGTGTACCAAGCACCAGCATCTCGGTACATCGAAGAAAATTCATCCTCGATGATTGCTTGCTAATGTGCCTATACATGCCGGAGGCTCAATCACAGCAAGAAGAATGAATTGGGTCGCTGCAGGCCCCATCATGGTCCACCATGCAAGACGGACGCGCCGATGGCTTCTTGTATGCATGAGGATCAATCAAGCATAGCCAAGGATTTGCAAGGTGTGCCACACCATCTGCAAGCTGGGACTCCCATCACCACGAAAAGGGGTTCCTATTGGTCGACTACCGGTTTGTCCACGTTCCTGGCGTACCATTCCCTCGGTGCCATTTTGATCACGTGAACTGGGAGGGTGTGGAGGGGTTGATTCTTTGAGAAGGGCAATCGTTATCACTGCGCGAGCTGTTGATCTTAGACCATGTGCGACGGACTAATTATAGCAACCGGCTTTCAGTGATGAAATTTGTAGCTATTTGATAACAGATAGAATCAAGAAAACAATCGACATAGAAAATTTAAAGCCACTTCGTAGCCTAAGCAAGGATGAAACAAGGTATGTCTTGTCAGGGTAGGAAGGATGATTCTCTACGTTCTCCAGTGGGAGCTGCTGATATCTACCGAGAGCTGACTAAGCTCAGCGCTAACCGCTTCTGGGAAGCACCTTCCTTCTCAGGGTATACTGGTGACTGGGTATACTGCAGGCAAAGGAAAGTGCAATTGCTAACAATAAATGCGCTAAGCCCAATTCGGCCAATCAGCCATCCGTGTCCTGAAACAGCCCATTCCTCACTACACGTTGAACAATCATCAATTCCATCATCATCAAATCTACGACGCACAGAATACCTCAATTTCTCTGGTCTGCCTTCAAAACCCTACGTTCGCCCTACCTCACCAACAAGCCCCACCTTCCCATCACCACCTGTCCAACACCACCAGTCCAATCGCCCTCTCACCCAACCACCACCCACCATGTCAACCGACTACAGCAAGAAGAAAAACGCCGAACTAGAAGAACTCCTCAAATCGCGCTCCCTCCCCCACACCGGCAAGAAAGCCGACCTGATCGCCCGCCTCCAACAACACGACACCGACCAGGCCGCCGCCGCCGCCTCCTCCTCCAAACCCACAGCAGCAGCAGCGCCCCCAGCCACCGAAGACGAAATAGACTGGGAAGACGATGCCGCCGCGGCGACGAACCCCGCCTCCGCAGCAACGATCGCAGCCGGCGGCCTTGCACCCCCAGCCAACCCAACCGCAGTCCCCAACCAAGTCCCCGCCATCGCCCCCTCTAAAACCTCAGACCTAACCACCAATCCCCCATCAACAACCACCACAGACCCCCCCACCACCACCCCCAAACCCTCCCTATCCGCCAACCTCCCAACCACAACCCTAACAACCGAACTATCCAAACGCCTCGCCCGCGCCGCCCGCTTCGGCACCACCTCCACCCCCACCACCACCTCTTCAACCACAACCGACACCCAAAAAGCCCTCGAGCGCGCTCAGAAATTCGGCACAGGCGACAATACCGCCACCGTAAAGGGCTTAGATGAGGCGTTGCCGGAGCGTGGCGTTAAGCGCGGGAGGGGGAGAGAGGATAGAGATGGTGGTGGTGCGGGGGATGGGAGGGGGGAGAAGAGGAGTAGAGTGAGGGATAGAGTGAGGGGTGAGAAGAGGACCGGATCGCCGAAAGGGGGAAGAGGGGGCGGGTTGAGCGAAAAGGATCGGTTGGCGGCGGAGGCGAGGAAGGCGAAGTTTGCGCAGAAGGCGTGAGTAAGTATGAGAGGGGTTTCAGGGACGGATGTTGGTTGGGATAGAATGTGGGATGATGGATTGGCAGAATGCTTGCATCTCCCTTCGATCTTGTCCCAACTCTTTTCGAAAACAGCAAGCCGGTCTTCCTGCCCAAGGCGTGAGGGGATCGAGTGAGAGGTGGATTGCTGTACAAACATACTGCTTTCTCATTCCAATCCTATCCACCTCTTCCCCAAAACAAAACAAAACAAAACAAAACAAAACAGCAAATCGGAGCTTTCTAGCCTACCCTACCCTAGCATATTCAAATCGCTATGCGGAATCAATCCAAACCACTCCCACTAGCATCATTCAAAAAAAGGTGCCAGTGCTTTTGGCTTGCAATACAATAGCCAATTCACAAATAGGTACTTTTGTTGTAACGTAACAATCCTTCCTATGCAATGTGCAATATCTAGCAAGGAAAATGCAATGCATGCAGTGTAGCAATGAAATATCGCCCCGCATCGCCAATGAATGAAACCCCCATAGAATGTGCAATATGCCAGGAAAACCCGTACCCACCCAAACACCAACGCCAAAACTCCCAATACGCCAACGCTGACATGATAAAAGGGTATCACATCCACTTCCTCAGAGAGACAAGACACGCAAGTCGTCGTCCCTACACACCCGAAACAATGCCCCAACCCAACCCTTCCCGCTCACCCCGACAACTCATCACTGATAAACCGGAACCCCATACCCACCCCCCTGCCCCGGCCCCGGCCCCATCATCATCCCCGCCTGCCCCATATGCATCTGCTGTTGCTGCACCTGCTGCTGCTGCGCCTGCTGAGCCTGCTGCGCCCTCAACATCGGCAAATCGCGAAACCACTGATGCCCCAACGCCTCGAGCGCCGAGATCCGCATCTCCGGTCTCAACTGCAACATCCGACTGATCAGATCCAAGCCGACCTGATCGATCTGCGGCAGGAACATGCGCAGGTCCTGCGTGGCGTAGACGTGGAAGTTGGCCTTGTATTCGGGAAATTGGCTGATGCCGGGCCAGGAGCGTTCCGAAGGCGTGCCCATGATGCGGAAGATCTTCTGGAGCTGGTCCTCGTTCGTGGTGCCGGGGAAGAGGGGGCGGCCCGTGTACATTTCGGCCATGATGCAGCCGGCGGACCAGATGTCGATGCTGGTGTTGTAGGTGCGCGAGCCGAGGAGGACGTCCGGGGCGCGGTACCAGAGGGTGACGACTTCGTTGGAGAAGGTGTTGACGGGGATGCCGAAGGCGCGGGCGAGGCCGAAGTCGGCGAGTTTGAGCTGGCCTTTGTTATTGATGAGGAGGTTTTGCGGCTTCAGGTCTCGGTGGAGGACGCGGTTGTCGTGGCAGAAGGCGATGCCTTGGAGGAGCTGGTACATGAATGATTTGATGGTGATGTAGTCCAGTTGGCCGCCTGAGCCGCGGCTGTCCATGTATTTCTTGAGGTCTTTGTCCATGTACTCGAAGACGAGCATGAGTTTGTTTTCGGTGTGGATGACGTCGTGGAGGGAGACGATGTTTTCATGCTTGAGCTCTTTCATGAGGGAAATTTCACGGATGGCGGTGCTGGGCGTGCCTTCTTCGCTGTCGAGGTGGATCTCTTTGAGGGCGACGAGTTCGCCAGTCTGCCGGTTGCGACCCTTGAAGACCTAGTAGTGATTTGGCGGTCAGCTTTGTGGGAAGTGGGAGGGTTGGCTCAAAGGGGTCATACGGTGGCATAGGTTCCCTCACCTAGCTACGAAACCCATTAGCATCTTCCTTGTGCGGCAAATACTTCACATCATACCTTTTCCAGCTGCTGGAAGGAGCTGGGATGTCTCTTGTCCATGCCTTGACTCGTAAATTCCCTCAGCCTTCGTATGGGCCTGTCGTACTCGAGCACGTTCGCGGGCGCCACAAGCTGATCTGTAATCTGACGCTTCAAGTTGGAGCTTCTCGAGGGTTGATGTGCAAGATGGTGTTGGTGAGCAGCAGGGCGAAAGGGTTGGACTTGAGGGTTTAAATTGCCTGGCTGCTGCTGTGAAGTGTTTGGATCCATTGGAAGCGGTTTGCTGCCAATCAGTGCTAGGCGCTGCCCCCCAGTCTGCTTTTCCGGGTAGCGAGCGTGCAGATCTATGAATAGATCTTATATGTTTGAAGGTCAACGAATGGTGTAGAGATGGTGCACTTTTATATACGGAGTACGAAACTGAGGTCGAACAATAGTAACAGAGAATTCCAACTGATTTATTTGAGGACACATACCGTTGTGGCGCTCCACCGTTCGTTCTTACCTCCTAGGAGCCTTGCATACGTCCGCAGCCCTACCATTTGGGAGATGCCAATTTCCCGTATTCAGGAACGAGTGAAGAAGCGTCTGGATTTGGTCGTGCATATTTGTGGAACGTGCTTATAGTGAATCAAGGTCCAATGGTAATTGCAATATATTGTATCTGGCTACAATGGTATCCCGCATCCACGGGAATACAACGAGAAGATTACTTTACAAATCCTTTTTTCAAGGAAAAACTGTGATCAAATCCACCATTCCATGCCCAAGTCCTCGTAAGCTTGCCTTTCGTATGTAGTACAATATTATAGAACAAAATCCCCATCAATCCCATCCAACCCAACAAGGCCACTGACAGCCGACATTGTCATTCCATTGAATTCGCCACCTATATCGCAATTACTCAATTCTTCGCCACTAGTGAATTCTTCTTCCGAGAAGCTGACTCGGCTTTGTGCCGGCTGGTCGCTCAAGTCGGAAGTTAAATTCCAAGCATCGGAATACCAATCAACGTTCGCAGAAGGAGGAGGCGACAAGTTGGACGAGAATATGTCAGCCGAAGCCAACAGACCGACCAACGAGGGTTGAGACTCCTCTTTGAGGGATCCTGAACGGATTCCATTGTGCTCGTCTTGTTTGATGGTTTTACCAGTATCTGGAGACACTTGTTGCTGAGGGCTCGGTGTCAGATCATTGTTGAAGGAAAGATAGTCTAGATTCGGTGGCTTCGATGGCTCAATCTGACCAGGAGACTGCGAAGTACTCGTGCGCTTCGAACACTGGGCGGTCAAAGGATCAGAAACAGATGACCAAACGCTGGTGTGGCTGCTGCTGCTGCTGCGAGCATATAAGGGAATGTCTGCCATTGGCAGGGTTGGAGCAGTCGATCGGCGTCCGTTGCTGCCTTCCCGGTCGATCACAGGTGCGTTGCTTGACGAGAAACGCGAAGCTATGGCCTGGAACTTGCGAGCTGATTTTGAGGCAGTTCTTGGGGCAGGCATATTATCATAGGACCCTCGTCGTAATACAGTAGGCTCATCCCGTGCCCGAGCGTTCCCTGACATGCGGTCGACACTCATCATTGCGCATGCTACTCGTTTAAAATCTGCAGCGCCAGGAGCCCCATTTTGCTCAAGGATCTGGATGACAGAGCACAAAAGTCTTTGGCTATCCTTGATAAGCTTACCTTTGCGATCGAGATTCAGCCCCTGAAAAAGCAGGCCAAACCCCGCAAGCAACAAGAACTCCGTTTTGTTGAGGCAGAATGAGAAGCTCATCCTACGTTCTTCAAGTAGCTGGATGATTTGAATGATGTGTTTACTTGATTGCGCAAGAGCAATGACAGACGATGCAGCTTTATTACCGAGACTGGATCCAACTGCTGGGCGGTGGATGAGTGTGCGAACGTAGTGATAGCCAAGCGACTGCCAAACCTGATTAGCCTGATCCTGGACGTTTACGGACAATAGCATACCAGTAATGGCGATCTACTTCCAACAACGTTAGTGCTTGGCTTATCTTGTACGAAATGTAGTCGAAGGTGAGAAGGTAAACAGCCTAGCCAGACGTCGAGCTCATCGCTGAGCACGCCAATCTTCTGAATTGATAAACTGTGGGATGAAGCAGCAGGATAATTTTCGTCCAGGACTTTAGACATGATACGGGCTAAGCGGAATAGGGCTAGGGCGCTAGAGATTCGAGTTGATTCACCAGGTAAAGTTGGCTGGAAGCCTTGCTCACTAATGTTCTCGTCGTCGACATCTGCAGGATATTCGGCGTGAATATCGCCTTCGTTGAGAAGTTTCGGAAGACCAAGGAGGGCAGCGGAGAAGCTACAACCAATTAGCTTCGATAATATATCAACATCGCCTTACTCACCAATCCAGGGTATATAGGGTCCAAAACACCTTCTTTCGGCTTTCGCTAGTTAATGCTCCGAGGGAGAAGCGCTTCTGGCTTTGGTGAAGTCCAAGGCGGTGCGAGAGACTAATTGCCATTCCCTTGTAGTGCAACAGCTTGTTGTAATCTGACATTGCTATGCAGAAGATTTGGGCAAGTACGAGGCATTGTAAGGTGGGTAGGGTGTTTTCAGACAGTACAGAATCTAAAGCAGCTTGCCATTCAGCTTCGATGGGATAAATATTGTGTTTAGTCCACTGCAAGATAATTAAAAGCTGTGAGAACATCGGTAGGATGGTCCATACCTCAGCAGATACAGCCGCGATACCGAATATCAGATTCAATTGCGCGATTGCATGTTTATCTTTGACACCGTGTGGATTTGCGACATATTCGGTATACAGGTTCAAGACTGTGGGCCGATTGACCACTGGAAATAGTGGAGCCCATTCTTGAAAGAAGATATTGATCATCTGATCCGAGACAAGGCGAGGAGGAAGCCTTGATGCCCCTGAGGCCGACAACTTCTTTGCAGATGTGTTCTCCTTTTTCTTAGCAGCAAAAAACGCTCCAGTCTCAAAATCACCGCATGGCTTGCCGCTTTCCAGGACCTTCGCTTTGCATATGTCTTCTGAAATCAGAGAGTGTGTGTCACTATCATGAGGTTCAAAACCTACCAACGAAAGATCGCCCACTTGAGGCGCCCATAAAGAACGAGTCCGACGCTTCACCATCGAGAAGACATGGAGATTGCTGCACCCTAAACGTATCCTCCTGCGGTGGTGTGTCTTCTGTAACCTTCTTGGCCTCGGCCAAATCGACCGACGAGGATTGTGTACTCGATGGCCGCCTTATCGAAGTAAAATCTGGACGACTTTTTGACAACATATCGATCTTCTCATCCTGCTCATCCAACAAATCTTTCAACTCTTGAACCTCTGTCTCCAACGCCCGCACTCGTTCTTCTAGCGATTCCGTGTATCCTCTCGGGAAGGCTCGACGACTGAGCTTGTCAGACGTTTTGCACACGAATCCAACATTGGCACACTGCGAACAGCATGGTGTAATGCCATCACATCTAATCTTTTTGCTGCGGCATCTATCACAAGCCTGGGCGATCCTGCTCTGCGCACTTGTTCCCAGCTTGATCACTTTCATTGGGAGGATGCCCGGCATGATTGCGATTGCTTCGACGGTCCACAGAGTCTATCGTGATGTTGGATGATAAGTAGATCAATGGAGTCATCAATGTGCACAGGTAGCTTTGAAGAGTGTTTGAGTTGACACAAGACGTTTGAACGGTCGCTTGCTTGTAAGGTGATGGGGGCCTTGAATTGTGGGGTAATGATAGGTAGAGCTATGAGGTCACACTATCGGGATTCCCAGGGATTTGTCAAGTCTCAGGATCATCTTCTGATTGGTCGTCATGACTTGCGACTGTGCGCTTTCCTGTTTGGGAGGCAGACCTCCGCTCCGTATCTGGCTCGGGAGGCGCAACTAGCTTCCAAAGTGTCGAAAGAAGAAAATGCGGGGGTTTCGCAGCCAATGGCCACCATGGCCATGAAAGCATCTAGACCATGGCAGAAGTCCCCGGTAAAGTAAGGCGGAATTCTCCTTCGCTGAAATGCGCCTCGGAGCCTTGGCGGTATGGAGGTATTTACTCCATTGAGTCCGTTGCTTGTTGAGTCGATCACCAGGAATTAATCTGTAGATGAAGGCAAGCTTCCCAGCGAACAATCGACCTACAGCTGCGATCAATTTGGATGATAGGCCATGGCGTCATGATGACTGGATCGACAGACATTTTGAGAAGACTATTATGGAGAAAACAGTTGCGGAGACACCACCGCAACGGCAAAATATCGGCTCTAGGATTTGCCGCTAAGCTTCTTTGGGTGATGATGGCATTCGTCAACGAACTTTCTGAAAGCACTCTTCTCATGACACAATTTACTGATTGACTCTTACCCAAGTACAGTCGATTTCCCACGCCTCCATCAACCAACCAAGCAGCCATGGCCCTCTCACTGCGGGCACTCCGCTTCCCCATTCCCCGCACCGCTCTTCGCACACCAGCCCTCTCTCAGTCCCGCTGCTATGCAACAGGCACCTCGGATTGGTCCGGCAGACACGGCGATGAGCATGCCACTAATCGAACCGACGAGCTCGATGTCCAATCCGGCGCTGCCCAAAGCGGAAAGAGGGAGAGAGCAAGTGGTGATGAAAATCAAAGTCAGGCGACTACAGAGAAGGACAAAGGGGGTCAAAACGCACAGGCGAAGAAGGATTTTCCTGAAGCGCCTGATGTGGTGATTGGTATGAATGATGAGAGGGGTGGTGTGGGTTCATTGACACATGGGTCCGATGAGGAAAAGTATAGCTGACTGTGTTGTAGATGGGCCATAAATGATAGAGCGAATGTATCTGTATAGGATCCGGGAGGTTGATCTTTGGTGCTGCTATTTCCGACCTGCGATCCGAATATTGGCTTTTGCGAGGTGGGGGTTCTATGGTGTCATGTACCCTCTTGCTCTGATACCATCTATAGCTGTCGATCAAGTAATCAAAATGAGCTGACGTATCGCCGCCGTACTTCATATGATGGAGCGTATTCATCCGTCTTTCCTGGCGAACTTTAGGCGATTTATCGCTCTTATCGACCGACCTTGAAGGACAATACCTACACCATCATTAGCACATTATAAGGGCCAACCCAACCCAGAAGCTCACATCATTCTTGCCAACTTCCACTATTTCGTCTTCAGAGACCCGAACACCCCCGGCACCCTCGACATACGCTAGTGGCGCATCTCCCATAATCTTCCTAGCACAATCTCTGACTGTCGTGCCTTTCTTGACCAGTACACAATCTCTGAAGACCGCATTGCTCCCAGGCCCAGCCCCGAATCCATGAATATTTCTGACTGGGAAGACCGGCACCAGTCCCAAAAGCTCCGCCGCTCTCGACAAAACTTGCACAACGCCCGTGGATCCAAAGCGGTATAGCACCATGTCCTTCAGGTTTTCAATCCGCGTTTTCAGCTTCTCATCCAACTCCTTCAAGCCTCCGCCTTCCGGATCGCCTCCTTCCATCAAATCTTCTCTGGTGTCCACGAATTCACTACCTTCCACATACTTTACGAATCCCTGCTTCGCCAATTTTCGTAGAAACACTTCTGATATAGCTGAACACAAGATTATGGATTGAGGATCCTGCATCTTTGCGATCTTCGAAATGTTCTTGTCTGCATCCGGGTGATCAATCTTATTGAGCGCGAATACGGTAGGAAACTTTTCATCGGTGAAAGCATTGACAACAGAGCTGATAGTCTCTTGGGACCAGTGTTCCAGCGGTTCTTTGAGTTTCAGACGGTCAAGTGTACGTGCGACGGTTTGCGGTGTACTGCCGTATCCGCTGAACTGATTCTGGAGGGTTTCGACGGGGTTGGCCTCTTTAAGAGTCAGCCAAAACTTGGCTTCTGCGTGGCAAGTATGACATACTGGTGGCAATGTGACGGCGTTTGATAGAACCCCTAAGTGTCTGATTAGGATCACAAATGCCATAGATGGCTGACGATCACGACTGACCATTTTTCCATCAGATTTCCTTCAATCCATCGCACGATCTCGGATCTCAACCATACAATATCTTGAGATGGGTCATAGCCTCTTGTAGCTTTTCCTTCTGCATCAGTCGTTCCACTGACATCAACCACGTGTACCAGTGCATCTGCATGCCTCAGGTCGTCGAGAAATCTATTACCCAGGCCCTTTCCTTCATGTGCCCCGGGGACTAAGCCGGCAACATCTAGCAGCTCGATAGGTACCGATCTCTTGCCCTCCACACAAGCACCATAATTAGGTTTACAGCGATCGGAGACGTCGTAACGAGCGCAGGCGCAGGAGATCTGGAGATAGCCTATTGCTCGTTGGGGATCGATGGTAGTAAACCTAGAGAGCATTGTATGAGCGTCTGGGTCGATTGAGGAAGAGAAGTTTTCTTACGGGAAGTTGCCTGCGTTTTCCAGTCAGTCATGGCTCTGCTGTAACGCACGGCTCTGTAGACTTGCCGACTTTAGAGCTGGCATCGGTGAGACTAGGAAACAAGAAAGTCAGATCGGGACATAAATATTGAAGCCGGAGCCAGCCTACCTGTTCAAAGTTGTCGATTTGCCGGATGATGGCTTGCCCACCAAGCCTATCAGGGGGTCTCGAGGCATCGTAGCCTCTATGTTGCCGTCGTAACCTTGCGCACAGACCACTATGAATTTGCAGAAGTAGAGGGTAAGAATCTCTCCGGGTTCCTTCTTTGAATACTTGTGGGAAGTGAACGTCGTAGAGATACGACAAGTAAGTAGATCTAACCTTCAATTATAGCATGGATGCATCAGTTCACTAGTGCCTCGGCTAACCTTCCTTTCCAAACATAAAACGACATGCGACTTTGCTCGGCACCTCAGGATCATACTTCATCACTGACAAAATCGTACAGATGGGAGCCCATGCATTCTAAGGTCGGCAGCGGTACGCGTGCATCCTATTCTTGTGCGCGTACTTTCCCCGCTATCTGGCTTCACAGATACTATATCATGACTTCTTCCTCGATACTCTTCGATCTCGGGCTATCCCAAAAGCTTGTCAGAGCGTAAGTCCGTTGAGTTACATTATGTCCTACAGAGTCATCTTCTAGTCAAGTCTCGACCGTTAAAAAATGGCCGGAACAATTGGCTACAGAGCCTGCGAAAACAAAAGTGGACTACCTGATCAGCCACGGACCCACTTATTCAATTATTCCATTGTGCCACTGCACTATCCTCTCATTCTCTCATTCTCTCCTGGTATACGTTAGCGTAATTTTGTGCACACTGTGGCAAACGTGTCCCCTCAGTGCATTGAAGGTATTGTGACTGGACTTGAGTATCGATTTATGATCTCCAGCAACGCTTGAAAGAAGCATTTTCATCGAATGCATAACTGTACTGCAGGTACGCCGATAGAATCTAGTCTCTGCGCAGACGGTATCACTCAATCGAAGGGAGAATTATTGATCATCCGTTCCTTGTTCAGTGCTAGTCCTCAGGAACGAGCTCCCTCAGGAAATTGCCATGCTTCCCAACAGCAAAAGCCATGAGATCAGTCATACCACACAATCGCCTTGCACATTATGACTCACGAAAGTGTTGAGAATTGCTGCCACAAAGCTAGTACAATATATCGAATAAACCTACTTTTATTCCCATTATATCAACCTCGAAAATCTTGTTCCAATCCATCACATCAATCTTATCATACATCCTGATAACAATAGAACTCACAAATAACCTGACATCTATCAAACATCTCACATCATGGCGAACTCACTACTACCTTGGCCCCAGGATTTTCCCCTTGCAGGAGCCGTCTATATCGAATTTCTTGCCAAAAGAGGCCATTTCATCAACGCCAACGATCGTGTCGAAGCCTTGCAGCGTAACGATCAATCTCGCATCGGATCTAGAGCGAGCACCCACACGTACCGGATCCACTGGCTCGATAAGAATTTCCCTCGCGATGACATGAGCAGATACGCAATGGACCGAATCTCCATGTTGGGCGTGCTGGCGACCCCTGCATTGGCCAGGCAGTTCTTGGGAAGCTACCCGCCGGACAAAATTTCAACAGCTGCTGTAAAGGGTATTCTCTCCTAATGAGAGATTGCTTGCTCTGTCCAGTGTCTAACATTCGTAGACATCATCAACACGTACAATGAATCTTGGTTGATCTACCAATCGCCTACCGTCCCTGGAAGCTCAGCTCTAGCCACACATGACGAATGTGTTGCACGGCATGTGGCGAAGTTTGGGACCTATGGGCACAACACGAGGTCAACTGGTTGCAGTGGTGGAGAAGCAGACACTGAGGGTTGGGAACTGGTGGAAGTGAATGAAGATGGGGAGTAGACGGTGGTGAATGGGGTTAAATGTAGAGAAGTGTGATTGTATGTACTAAGACTTTCACCCCATGACTGAATGTTTTCGCGTTTGCTGTTTGTGCTCATGTGACTGCTGATCTTGCTGCTGTAATCCCCTTCCTCATCATTATGCCCGTGCCGTTCATCATCTTCATCCAAAGACAAACCATTACCTCGCCATCGCCATCTGTAGCAAAGACGATGTCAATGCCTTGCCAAGAGAAAGATCCGCATCCTCGTTTCCACTCTGCTATGGCTACCCAATATCGTAAAAGAAATCTGTGGTATAGCAGTGGACACCTCTAATCACAGCTTACAGCCCCCATAGCTGTTCCACTCCTCAATTGGCGGCGTTTCGAACCAAGGAGAGTTTTGCAGCAATTGAAAGGAGTGCAATAAAAGACGACCTAGTTCGCTGGAACAACAAAAGGGTTAAAAACATCAACAGATATACCATTCTTTACACTCACCAGCGACCACTGTACCATCCGATATACATATAATACTCCAATAATGGTTCCCCAAGACACATACACAGCATCACTGCCGCCTTATATGCTTGTGTAGCACCAAATTCCGCTGCTCACAGTCGCGGTGTCCTTCCACGTCACTGGGCGACCATCAGACTTACCACCACAAATCATGATTGTCGCATTGCGAACCAGTCATGCAGAAAGTCTTTTCGGTCTGCTAGACACGCAGTTGTAGAACGTACACATAAATTTCGTTACTAGTGTGGGGACTTCTGATGTTGAGAACTGCAGTATCCGACAATTCGACTTCTTACCTTAGCTTGCTCAACAGTCGTGCCCCAAGGGTTTATCGAATAAGTCTGCGTCTTTCGACTTTCCGATGGTGGCTTGCAGAATTATTGTCAAGAGAAGTCATCTTCTGGCATCATTTCGTTCCGAGCCTTTTGGGAATCGAGATACTCCTGGACGACAGGCGATTCAAGAAGCTGCAACTTCTGGAAATCCTTGATTTAGCAATGTCAAACCTAAGCGAGCGACCATGGTACCTTCGATTCAAAATCCTCATAGGCATGAAGCATCAATGTCTCTTCTAAGTCTCGCAGCCTTGCAGCGTTGTCACGAGTATTTTGCTCAACGGCTTCATCTTTCAAAAGCTGCTCAATGTACTTCTTGCTGCCTTCGAGTCTGAACAGTTGCTTTTCGACTCGGTCTTGTAGTGTGGAGATTGCCCGCAAATTGAACACATCCCACAAAGGCTCGCTTCGTGCGAGGCTCTCCAATTGTGACAAATCCGGCAGTACCTCGTCTTTCCATGAGGCCTGCAGCTCCCTAGCTCCGTTTCTGTCTTGCAGCAACTTAAACTCAAGACCGTCCTCTTCGTTAAGGACAATAAGCCAGACATAAGAGCCCTCCCAGCCAATCGAATCACCCTGAAGAAATAGTCGGAACCCAGGAGCTACTTTCGACACAGCTCCTTTAGCCAGCCTCAAGGGATCGTCGTCAGGCATATCGAGATCGAGAAAAAGCTCTCGAGCAGATGTCATATCCGACTCAATGAAGCCATACGAGAACAGCATCTCGCATGCACCCTTATCGTCGCCATAGGTGATAGTGATTTCTTCATCGACAGTCGTCTTGATCCCATCTCGAAGAACAAGTATTGCATTTCCATTACCATCAGTATCATAAAGTGCTTTCGTTTCACTACCTGACGCATGGTTCGCCATATCAATGCACGGAACCACAGCATGGCCTGTACCGGGAAGATCCAAGGCCCGAGACCTATAGATTGCATCGACCTGCTTCCAATCGTCAAAAGTCAGGGTCCCCGTCTCAGTATCCCACCAATGATGCCGACACCACTCAATGCAGCTAGTCTTATCTCGCAACATTGTAAACTCATGATCCAGACTTTTCAATTTATGTTCAAGAGCTGCTTCTAGAGACGTCCCTGTAAGAAGTAGGCGCTCTTCGTCGTTCCAGAATGTAGGTATCGGAATGCAAAGGGGCAGAAATCTCACATATCCACAGAAGGGATTTAATACACCTATTTTACCTTGCGTAGCACCATTTGTCAATTGCAGAAGTAAAAAGATTAAGATAGCCCCTCGTGCTGTCTATACTGTGTTAGTCGTCACCATCCCGACAGACAGCTTCTTTGAAGTCAATTGAGGGTGAGCTACCCTGGAATATGCACCAAGGGCTTCAAGGACCTGTAGGAGATGCCGGTCTGACTTGGCGTAGATCCACACCTTCTCCAATGATAGGACCAAGTCTTGAGGTACGGATACAAGTAATGCATCACTTTCAGACTTTTGTACGGTAGAGACTACTCCGGAACCTCTATGTCCTGTGGAGATTTTGACTCCAGAGAGTTGGATATTATGAGCTCGAGCCCATGGAGTCAACTGATCAATAGGCAAGAATTCCCGATGCATACTTTCGTGTAGCGCAAATTCTTCCGAGGGTTGGTCAAAATAAAGGGGAAAGATTCATATGCGGGAAGCGGAACTGCTCCGCGAGATTATGTCTTGGCATGCAGATCCTTGGCCCTTACGTACTTTATCCTGTTTTGACTCCACCCAGTTGCTTAGGGATTGCAACCAGAACTCTACAAACATATGCTTGAAAGTCGACCTTTTGATCTTGGCCTCCCAAATTCATGTTGACGGTAACATTGACGCCCAACAGAAAAAGACACAAGCTCCCCCATTCAACCAGCGCCAACCAGCGCCAATAGGAATCAAACCCAGTTCTCATGTATTTTACCGCAAACACAAACATCCGCACAATTCAGAGACCAACTCAATTCTCCCAAGCTACAACAATATATCTGCACGAACGACACTACAACATATACTCTGGAAAAGTGCATGGTCAAACCCGGATGACACTCGTCGCCTCTTTTTTGCGAGCTAACATATCATCCATTTGCCGAGGAATATAATTCGAGAGGGCTATAACCTGATGTTGCGGATGGTGCGACAGAACTACATCTATCCAGATTCGCGGGTTATACCCATAGGATAATCTGAATGCTTTGAACTCAAACATTGATCGCGAACCCAGAGCGTTCCTCGTTCTGATGAATTGTGGAAAGGTGTCAGCTATGCTGCTTTCTATAAGGTTTTCTGTCCTGACTTGAGGTTCACGAGCATTCATTTTTGAGATGTCCTCAGCCACGATTGAGCTTTTATATCTACTTCAACGGAGAAGAGATTGCCAACAGACCTTCAACGTCAGAAAAATCTTACCCTCCTATGGTGGCGACAATGCAGTCTTGGGACGCGCATTGCATATTGGTGAAGATCTACGGTATAAAGTAACCAGTCTCTTGGATAAATCACAAACCATGAGGTTGTGTCAAGTGCGAGCAACATGGTTGATACGTTGACGTCAATACAAAGGCGCCATTTTCGTCTGTGTCAGTGAAGCTCCTTGAAGACATCTTGAAAGCTGTCACGTTTGCCAAAATTGTTCCACCACTTCCGAAGCTTAGGTCCAATTCGGAATTCCGGCACGGTCTGCTTTATCCGCCCCTCCAGCTTCGAGAAGTCTGATGGGTCTGTTGTTCCAAGCGCCCATAGGGTGTGAGACAGCCAGGGGACAACGTGCAGATCAGCGAGAGTCACGTGGTCGCCCGTAGCATAAGGGAGACATATTTGACGCTCGAGCCTGTCTAGACCGGCTGCAAATGTCTTATATCTGGTTGCGGTATCCTTGAAGAATGCATCACGATCCGCGCTTGACGCGTCCGTGAAGAGATTGTAGAGGTCACCGTTTTCCTTGAGCTTTGCACCGTGAAATACGTTTGCCGGGTCGGCAGCATGATAATCATTTAGAGCAGTCTGCCGAGCGGCGAGGTAGGCGTACAAAGGAGACGCCTTTACTCGATCAATCTCGCAATTGTCCAGGCATCCGTAAAGGACAAGACCGGTATCCAGGTCGCTCGAGTGGACCAATTCGATCAACGCATTGGCTGCAGCTTCTTCATGAGCCCCAGCAGGTGTCAAGTCAGGTCCATTCGCAGAGGGTCGAGACTTGTCCAGATATCTCAGGATTTGCCGGGTGTCAATGAGCGGCTCACTCAGATCCGAAGCTGTTAAAGTAGGCACAGTCCCATTGGGATTCTTATTGAGATATTGAGGGTCGAGATTCTCGGCCTTGACTGAATGTCATGATTCTGTGAGAACATTCCACAATAATTGCTTGCGTAATTGGAGAAAACATACGCAAGTCGATTTCCTTGATGTTAACCTCGTTCTTGCCAAACCCTTTCTCAGCCAGACCAAGATGCGCAACACCAGCCCATTGCGACCCAACCCATGAATACAATGTGACCTGCTATGGCGTCAATCGACTAGCTCCAAGAGAAGCGGCGACGTTCAGCACGAACCTTCCGACCACTATCCATGCTCTCCACGGTGGACGTTCGGAACGGGGCTATACGAAGTTGGTTGGAGGTAGGACGAATGTTGGGGTGCGCAAAGGATAATTCTCTGTCGCCAAAGGAGTCTCTCAAAGTGAGTGCTTTCAAGCCATCACCGGAATCGACCCCGTACGGCTCTTCGTCTCCCGGCTTCTTCCCAGCTCTCTCGCATAAATGGTTACTATAATGAAGGGCTTTCGTCATGTGTAGATCCGTCATCCTCGCTCCGATTTGGGACTGGCGGATGAAGCTACGGCAACTATCACCTCGTCTAGCTTCATAGCGTGGGTCCTTGCTGCAGTGTAATCATTTATTAATTATTTGCACGTTGCATCATGCAGCTAAGGGCAAGGGTATGCACTACAGGTCTTAAGACTATTCGGCTTATTCTTAACTTGTGGTACTCCACTCTAACTATATGATGTGACTAGCTCTGACATTTTTCACTTGCTGAGAAGAGACGTCACAGCATGTACGTCACACAATTCGTCAGCGGTCACTGCAATGGGGATCACTTCATCTGCCTTGCTATTCGGTCGGTCTCTGTGGGGCTTGCTGAATCATGGATGTGCTATTATTGCGGTAAAGACAAGATGCACAGTACATAGGGACATTTGCGGTCCTGCCCAATCGTCGCCTGGTTCTGTACATTTATCAACATGGACCATGCGAATTTGGACGAGTATCCTGCAAATCGCAATACCTCGCCGGAAGGAAGTGTTCATGTTGAGAAACAAGATGGGCCAGGACCAAACATGGCGGAAGGTGGAGGCGAGTATAAGAGTGAAGAGAGTGAGCGACAGCACCTTGATAGGCTTGGGAGAGAAAGACCGGCGAAACTGAAGTCTCTGGGAGCGGAAGTATTCTTCTGTTACTCTGTCATTGCTTCGCAATTCATGGCCGTAAGTTTGCTCCGCGTAGAGGCTCTTGGTGATCCCGCCGATTAAAGTTGACTTTGTTGGAGGAATACTTCGTGTCTGGTTTCAACGTTATCCTCCCGACACTCCTGGTCAAGCTCGACATTCCTCAAAGTGGAGCGGTCTGGCCAGCGGCCGCTTTTGCCCTCGTCACAGCAGCCTTCCTCTTGCCATTCGGCCGTCTCACAGACAAATATGGCGCCTACCCGATCTTCATATTCGGGCTGACATGGTTCTGTGTTTGGTCTGTGATTGTGGGTTTCTCGACCAACGAACTAATGCTAGACTTCTGCCGTGCTCTTCAAGGCTTAGGACCCTCAGCCTTCTTACCTTCGGGAGTTGCCTTGATGGGTAACATGTATCGACCGGGTCCACGCAAAAATATGGTCTTTAGCCTCTACGGCGGCTCAGCGCCGTTAGGTTTCTTTTTTGGCGTGTTCATCGCAGGCCTGACCGGACAATTCCTACAATTTGGTTGGTACTTCTGGATAAGTGCATTACTACTCTCAACAACCACAGTAGCTGCCATCATGACCGTGCCAAATGACTTCCAGGAACACAAAAGGATGAGAGTGGAAATGGATTGGCTGGGATCGGCGCTCATCGTCTCGGGTCTAGTGCTGGTGGTCTTTGCATGTACTGATAGCGCTGGAGCGCCACACCAATGGAGGACGCCATACATATATGCCCTACTCATCCTTGGATCCTTGCTCCTCGGTGCCGCGATCTATGTCGAAGGTTTCGTGGCAAAGAACCCTCTTCTACCGTTCGACCTCTTCTACATCCCATATATCAATCCCCTATTTATAGCCCTTTTCTTCTCATATGGCTGCCTTGGGATCTTTCTTCTCTATGGAACACTTTATATGCAAGACATCATGGGGGCGAGCCCCTTACAGGTTTCCGCCTGGTTCAGTCCCATGTGCGTGGGCGGAATCCTGATCTCGATACTGGGTGGCTACGTTCTCCATCTCATTCCGGGGACGGTGCTGGTGATCGTGGCCGGGCTTGGCTGGGTGCTGCCATCGATCCTCTTTGCCGTGGCTCCCCCAGGAGCGAATTACTGGGCCTACGTCTTTCCATCGATGGTTTGTGCGACCATCGGCATCGATATAACATTCAATGTGGCCAATATTTTCATTACCACGAACCTCTCGTCGAAGCGACAAGGTCTCGCAGGTGCTTTGATCAATAGTCTTCTCTATCTGGGCATAGCAGTTTTACTCGCTTTCGCAGGTTTTGTCCAGACGCAAACAGAGAGTCTCGGATTGAGAAGGAGCTACCAGAGCGTGTTTTGGTATCAGCTTGCCTGCGCTGCTACAGCTTTGGTCATCATGGCTGGTTTCGTGAGGCTTCGGAAGGCCGAGAGTGGTTTGACCGTTGATGAAAAGGAGGAGCTTGCAGCACACACTTCGCCCGTTTTGTTCAGGGCTAGAACTTCTTAGAGTTTGGATACATTCTGGTGTCCTGACCCACTGTTGGATTTCTCGAGTTCCAGTCTCTTGATGGCTATTGTAGGCTTCAACAAACAACGCCGTGGTAAACGAACATGTCAACAACAGATCATCTATGGGTCATCCTTATAAAACATCTGCTACTAAGCTTGGGCATAGCTCACAATGTCACTTAGCCGGAGTCTTTCAAAAACGCGATGTGGATCACGTGTTGCGTCCATACGTTTGAGGAAGCTTTCGATAGATCATCCATACTTCAATCCAATCCAGATTAGGAAGGCAATGATCTGATACCATTACGGAGCATTCTCTCCGAGATAAGGAGAAGTAAGTCGAGTCGTTCAGCCTCTACACTCCTCTTGGCTTAGATCTTTGCTGCGTAATGGCTAATGCTGGACGCCTTACATATGCAGGACGCCTTACATAAGGTATGCAAGACGCTCTGTCATGCCTCCCTCACCGCACCCGTGTTCTCCATCAGACGTGTGAGTTGTTGAGCTTAATAAAGCCGTGCGCTGCAGGATGAATCATTTCTAGGACGGCATCTACGCAAAAGCCGAAAGTCTCTCCTCCTTAGAATGACCTCAACTATGCTTTCCGAACAGAAAGCCATCAAAATCGAGAGCCGTGAAAACGCTCACCTCGTCTCTGATGCTCCGATCCCAACCCTTCGCGATGACTATATTCTAGTCAAGACCGTCGCTGTCGCCATTAACCCCACGGACTGGCAACATGTCGATGGCGAGGGACAATCAGGCGCTACGGTCGGTTGCGATTATGCCGGCACAGTGATGGAGGTGGGTAAAAATGTAACGAAAGCATTCGCGCATGGCGATCGAGTCTGCGGCTTCATCCACGGAAGCAACGGCGACAACCTCGAGGATGGTGCCTTTGCTGAGTATGTCACTGCAAAAGGCGATTTGCAGATCCCAATCCCGGATGGTATAAGTTTCGAGGAAGCCGCCACACTAGGCGTAGGCATGTATGACGCTCATCCTCCGCTCCTCTAGGAACCATTATCGCCCCTGATGAGAAATGGCGGTTGTAGTACCACCGTCGGCCAGGCTCTCTACCAATCACTAAAGCTACCGTTGCCAACCCACCAAGCCGAGCACCCATTCCCACTACTCATATACGGCGGCAGTACAGCCACAGGTACTCTCGCCATCCAGTTCGCAAAGCTGCAAGACTCCCCCACACACATCTCACAGATCCTAAAAGGGACTAATCTCCAATAGCTCAAACCTTACCGTCATCACAACATGCTCACCACGAAACTTTGCCCTAGTCAAGAACCTAGGAGCCGATGAAGCTTTCGACTACAACGATCCTGCCTGCGGTAGCAAGATCCGCCAACATACGGCCGACAAGCTCAAGCACGCCCTGGACACCATCTCCATTCCCGCGAGCGCCAAGACATGCGCTGACGCCCTCTCCACCACCGGCGGCACCTACAGCGCCCTCGAGCCCATCGCTTGTCCACGAAAAGACATCGAGAGCAAGAGCACGCTGGCGTACACGGCTACCGGAGAGGCGTTGACCGACTACGGCCGATCGGCGAGCAAGGAGGACTTTGCCTTCGGCGTCCTGTTTTGGGATCTGGCGGGACGCTTGTTGGCGCTGGGGAAGGTGAAGGTGCATCCGCCCAGCGTGAGGCCGGACGGGTTGAGGGGCGTGTTGGACGGGATGCGGGAGATGAGGGAGGGGAAGGTTAGCGGGGTGAAACTTGTTTACAAGGTTGCGGAGACGAGTTGAATGTCTACATTCGGGAGATCTAGGGCGTGTCTAGTCTATCGATCAGGGGAAGTCAGGTACTTATCAGTACGTACATACTACCGTCCCTTCAATTGAAACTCCTCTCCCTCATCTCTCTGAGAACTCGAAAAATCATGCACGTGCAACAGTATCTACCTCCTCCCACCATTCGTTTCCACCGCTAGCGTATGGTTTGTCCACACACACCACTCGAACTGCTGCTGAAGACTCCACATCCACTATACGTAGAAAAGGCATGGCTGCAAGGATAGCTACTTGTCGGCTAAACAACCCAAGAAATACAGACAAGCACTATCGATAGCCAGTGTTCGTTGCCTGCTGTACATTATACTAAAGACAGCACGAGATAAGGGAATCTTGCTCGTCCATGTCACCCTCACCAAACCATAATCATCCGTCAGAATATATATATTCGTCCGCTGCCTTTCTTCCATCCCTTCCTTTCAACACCAAGTCCACATTACCTATCGCTTCCTCGATCCCCTACCGAAGAATATGACTACCTACCCTATGCATCCCGATGTGACGGGGCTAGGTATATCAAACAAAGGCCCCCTTCCGAATATATCACATCACTTATCAGTACCACACAACCTCTCCACACTTCCGAAAGATAATCCTCTCATACTCCTTATACTTTCTCTCCTCATCTCCTCATCCCATATCATCCCCCATCATGCCTCATCCCCACTTTTTCCCCTTTCATACAAGAACAAACAAACACCATCACATCGCAACACAACACCACAGCAAAGCACCCCCACCCCGCCCACCCCAAAAACAAACCTAACATGGTCATCTAAGCCAGCATGCAAGAATGGTACTCCATCCAAATCTCCGTCAAACACTCCTGCGTTCTTGGGGGAGTACTGTACATCAAGGCCCGTACGGGGAGGATAAGGATGGCTGGTTGGGGATTTATTCTAGGGGATCTGGACATCGAATAGTAGTATCAACCCAAAGGTATAGGTATATCTAGGAAGATTTCTCATTCCGATGATATCGTCATACGTACAAAAAACCCCAGCCTCAAAAAAACAAACCCACCTACCCCCCTAAACCCCTTCACCAAAACCATCTTCCCTTCCCTCTCACATGAATCTCCCCCCTCCCCCATCCCTCTAATCCTCTTCCCCATACCAACCCCCCTCTCCCTCACCCCTCACTTTCCGAAAAGAAAGTCATACAACAGACCACAAAGCGCTATTCTTTCCATTTGAGATCATAGATACCTACGTGACAGGATGCAGAATACCCATGAACAGGTTCCCAATCTGATTTTACCTTGATACGAGATATTGATATTGATATTGTTGGCGGAGGTTTATGTTCTGGATGGGATATGTACGAGATGGGTTTTCGGTTTGTAGAGAGGAGAGGAGAAGGGGAGAGTGGGTAGGGTTGGTGGTGTGGGAATAGACTTTTCTTTGCATTAATAGTCGAGTCGTGTGGGTTTCGCTTAGGCACATCCCTTCATGCGGTCGAGGGCATTCACTACATACAATTGAGCTACCGTACTATCGTATCAACCACGAAAGATGCTCGACGTTAGCCGTATCACTCAAGCCTGGAATGCAAGAATAGCCCCAAGGGAGTGCGTGTCACGGATTCGCCATGCTCACATGGTACAACATAGTCACGGTCCGAAGTATAACGAAATGTCTTGAAGCTTTGCTAATTTATCTCTACGCCCACAATCATGACTGCAGTGCTTCTATAACCGAGGGGTATCGTTGTGAAAGCGCCCTACTCCTTCCCTCTCCCGGGATTGCAATGGATTGATGCCCTGAGCCAGCCGCCAGAAAATTTGCAACATAAGCGCTGTGTAATGCTGTCATAATGCCGATGCCAATTCTCCCGAAGATGATTTCGGCCCGCGATGTCGAGTGCAATGTGTATACCATGCCGCGTCGTGGACAGCTGTCGTTCTTTCGAGACGCCAATATATTTGGCCCTCATGAGTGATGTCCCTGCATGAAACGCTCGCAGTGCATGTTGCCTCGAGACTCGTAAAACCCCTGAACGTAGATCTCATCACAATGCATCGACCCTTAGCCTTCCCATATCGTTTCCAAGCTCAAGTCGCCCCTTCTCTCCGCCCCGCAAACACTCCATCTCTTCCTCTTGTCTCTACTCCCACCCCTCACTCCGGCGTCGACGGTCGCTCTTCGCCTCATGCCTTCTTCGCTTTGATCCTCCCGGTCAGCAGCAGCCTTCAGCATGGCAATATTCTCCGCCTCCGCTTCTGCATCTGGTGAGTCTGGGATAGTTTCAAGCGATGATATGCTGGGTGAGCGTGATCGAAGCGATGTTGGGGTTGAGGGGATAGAGCCTGGTGACGAAAAGGAGGAATTGGTGGGGTAAATTTCATTGTACTGACTTGCTGCAAGCGAGGGAGTAGAGATGCATGCACGCAAAGGATATTTCGGTACAGGTGCCGTGAAGGAAGTCCCCAAAGTTTGGTGCAAAGGGGACACGGGACGACGACGACTTCGAGGAAACGTCTGATAATTGTAGGGCGTGGGTGACGCTGAGATAGAGTCATTGTCCGTCGTAGCTCTTGGTGTCAAATCCAATTCCGAATTCTCTGAAATGGTCTGATCTATGTCCAGCCCTCCACTAAACAGCGGAAATGACTCGTCTGAGGGTCTCCTCATGGGACTACGGTGTCGGCTTGGAGGGCCGAGAGCGAGAGGGCTTGAAGGTCGAGTTATGAGAGGTCGGCTTGTAGTATTGGGCACAGGAGACGAATGTGCTCGTGCCATTTGAGGCGCCGAAAAGGAGCCACCGGACGATCGTGAGCGGGTATGGCCTCCCGTGAATGGTGAGCGTGGACGCGGCCGGAGTTGCATTATCGACGTTGAAGGGGTCAACGAAGGAGCTTGAACGACAGGAGAATCTGGAGTTGTCGCTCGTCGTGGGATTTCAGGCCGTATGGCAGGAGATTCGGAGGGAAGGGGTATGAGCGAAGCATCGAGTTCGTCTGGAAGTGGTGGCAGAGGCTTAGCAGCAGGACTCTCCTCAACATCGACAGTTGGGGGAGTCATGGTGACTGGTGGATCCGATACGCGGGGAACCATGGTCTTCTCTGCGTATAGCCAGCTGATGGTACGGGGCAAAAGTGCTAAGTGGCTATCATGATGGCGGTGAGGTCGGGAATGTCGTTTTCCCTTGGTATGTTGATCGTAGACCCTCAAATACCTTCCGTACTGCTGTTGCTAGGGGCCACCTCCTTCGTAGATGTACTAGATAGCGTAGTCGACTAATGCGGAGTGGAAAAGGGATTAACCTAGAGCATGTGTAAGGATGGATACGTGGATACTTAGGTACCTAGTATCAACTTCAAAGGGCTGGCCCGCAAGCGCTTGGGTGACTCGGCTCTTCGGGTGGCGCAGCCCGAAGAAGTGATTGTATCCGCATTAGAACTAGGCAGCTATATCTCCCCACGCGGCTCAAATGGCGTGCATGGGGCGATTTCTGGCCTCGGATCATTCCCAAGAAAGCATAACAGAGCTACATGTCTGGTCCGATCCACAGCTTATGAGATCAGAAAGTGCATCGTGTTATTTAATCATCAAGATAATCTGTCCGATATAGGCTATCGTAGCGCCCCTTTGCCGTGTATGGGCCCGAAACTAATCGAAATGCCTATTGGAGACAACCATTCCGAAGTACTTCCACAACAAACGCTATACCACCCTCTATGATCGTCGTCGCCATTCCAAAATTCATGCCAAACTCCGCAACAATCACAGAGTTACCTATAGCTCTACTTGCCATTCACTACCGCTTCGTCTTCTCCCGGATTCTCGGTGATGATAGAGTTGCCATTGACAGACTTCTGCTTCATCATCTGGACCTTCATGGCTTTGCTGCCCTCTCTCTTGATGCCATGCTTGACCGCATCCAGGACTGTATCCACAGTCGTCCGTGGTGTAAACCTCGGCTTCGTGCCTTCCCTGAAAACGCCCGTCCGGACAAGGATTGAGTACCAATCATTTTCCGCCAAGCCTGATTCATTGTATTCGTTGGTACCACGGATGTCAGATTCAGGTGTGTCGCCGACGAAGTAAACAGTCTCTGGCGGCTTGTTGATGCCGTGAGTGTCCTTTCGCCATTGCTGCAATAGTCGTGTGGCAAATTGGAATGTGCCCAGCTGAGGTTTGCCAAAGGCTGTGGACACGAGTGGTTTCCCTGTGATGCTCTGATAGATAGATTCAATCATTGTGCGAAGGGCTCCCATGCCGAGCCGCGTTTGCTCATGCTCCGCAGACCAGATCATGTCGTTGTGGGAGAAGTAGATGGGAGGACCCTCATCGTAGTTCTCGGATCTTGTACCTAGGAAGCCGTTCTTCGATGTGAGCAGATCGATGATGATCTGTGAGTCGTCACCCCAATGACGACTATCAGCGAACACAAAGATTGCCTCGATCTGAGTCTTGCCGAAGTTTCGCTTCCTCGAATTTTGGGATTCCTGGTTCGTCAGCTTCCGGAACGGTGTCGTCCGCTCGTTGTCTTTCATGATATCGCCTGGGGTGACTACATCCTTGAAGCCATATCCTTCTGCAACCAGTCTGCATTTCTCGCCTTCGCCTCCAACAACGAGAACGGTGTTGTATTTTTCTGCCATCTCTCTCATCGGCGTGTGGCCACAAATGAACTGACCGGGAGAGATCTCAAGTTCGAGTTGCTTGCTCAATTGTACGCAGCGCTCCTGCTCGGTCTTCCCGCCGCCGTTGGTAAGGAAGATGTATGGACTGCATTTCGTTAGCAGGCACTCACTACACTCTGGGTTGAAACCTACACTTTTACACCGTACTCGTTCTGACCATTGAGGACCTTCATAGCTTCGATTGCCTCTGGTATTGGTTTTCCTCCTCGAATCAAAACCCCATCGATGTCAAAGGCGAACGCGTAGCTATCTGTAGTAGAGGTCTCGGGAGGTGTACTGGGTGTACTCGTGCCATCACCAGACACGCTCAGGCGGTGCTTGGCCATTTCAAGCGCTACAGCTGTTTCATGAGCGTCGCTGGGCTTATGCATGTGTTGTGGCGGCACCACGACGGGTGGACCTAGTGAAAGTTCATCCATGCTGGCCGTTGCAGAGGAAAGACGACGAACAGCTGGGCGTGACCCAGACGAGTGTGGATTGCTCCCATTCCTAAGGTTTTCCTTCTCTTGTAATGAAGCGTTCCAAAGTGATGATTTCGAAGGCTCTTGAGCCTCCCTTGACCAGATTTCAGGCATGGTAGTGAAGATATGCAAGGCTAGTATCGACAGACGACGTGATGGAGGAACTATATGAAAAGGTGATTAGGAGGGTTGATCACGAATGGCACGAGGTCGATGATATGTGTAGATTACATCTCACTTCGAGTGTTATGGCGTGAAGTCCCGATATGCTGGAGATTTCCTGGATAACAGTGACCATCCCTCCGTCAGCGTACGCAAAGCCTAGGCGTTTGCGTCATAGAGCTTAGAGTGTTGAGTTCGAGCCATTGCTGTACATCGGACCAATCTCCTAAAGGTTCATGTTATTGAGCCCCGGCCCGGACATGGACCAATGGTGGCCGCAGTCCCCATTAGCCAACCTTTCCAAAGTCCATTAGCCTTTCCACACGTACATCTAGGGGAATGAAGACACGAAATGGCTGGCAAATTGGGAGACGAGTCGATGGTTGCCTCGGCGGAAACACATCGCCCTAGATAACTACGACTGAGCCATTGCTCACACTAACGAATCAAGGCTACCTACCTAAGGTACTTTAAGGTAAAGTAAGTACATTATTCTCCGCACCCGGGACTCGGCGAGGCCGGCTTAGTCTCCAAGTAGTAAGCGCGTGCTTGATGTGGGGTAAACGGTTATGATGGTCTTGGAGATCTTATCTTATCATCAAAGGGATGGATGTCTGGTACGTACCTTCTTTACCCCGATGTCAACTGATAAAGTTGCTGTGGATAGCCGTACGGGCGACGTATGAGTACGTTCAAGAACAATCTTTGCAATCTCAATACTCATACCCTAGGAAGCGCATTCTGCGTACCCCATAGCGATGTAGTTTAGGCCAAGTAAGCCTCCCTCCAAGCAGCAAGAGTACTGAGGCTGCAGTCTTTAGTGGGAAGAGAAAACTGGCTACACAGTGGTACGAAAGATGTGTTGAAAAGTTCCATTCGTTGGTTGGGTGACAGTGAGGTGTGAGCGATTAATGAGTAGGGTTGCTTCAGGTGATGCTGAGGTACGTGACAGAAACGGTGTCGAGTGACGTTGCTGTTGGCACGATAACATGGTCATAGGACATGCGGTAGAAATGCCCCTGGGTGGCAGTGAGGAGAGACATTCGCGAACCGAGTGGCTTGCTGTCCCACCATGGGATACGGAGTAGATCGGCCGCGATCCTTCTACACATGGGGCCACACACATCATCCCTCACGCCTCTCCTTGTGGGTTCTGATCGACCTGCGCTATCTGATCTCGGATCAACAAGGCAGGCACCAAGAGCGGGGATGGAGTCTGGATATACGGGCAGAGTATTGGAAGGAATGGTGCAGAAAGGAGTAATATCAAGGCGTTACGAACATGCGATCGTCGGACTACGGGACTGCAGGTATGCCTCAATGAGCGTTCCCACGATTATGAAAGCGTAAGGTATCGTGTACTCGTACCAAGCACATATAACTCCGAAGGCTAAGTATTTAGCGTCGTATTCCTTCTCCAAGGGAGACGAGATTAGCAGTGGCTTCACCCGTCCCTACATACTAAGCGAGTGGACTCATATGTTGTTGATACGACTTTATAATTATATCCCAGGCACCAGGGTAGGAACAGTCAGCGGCTGGAGGCTATTAGGTGAGCTTGGCACGATGACGGAAATTTGTCTAAGTACAACATAAGCAGCCCAACAAGCGCCCCGACTGGCTGGCCTTGTTGCGAATCCTTACAGAAGGAGTAATCATACTCTCCAGCCTATGGCAGCCCCAAAGGTCTTCAGCTGAATACGCACACTTTACCCACTTAGTCAAAGTTACACTCCGATAAAGGGATCTGCAGCTAGGATTCCCAGCCTTTGGAGACCTTGCGAGATGGATTGCGGGCGCAGGCGGCACAAAGGTGAAAGGGGGCTCGGTTTCATCGCCTCTTCCTATCAAGTTGGTGGATCCTACCAGTTGAGTCAGCATTACAACAGCTGTTCTCCGACGTGTTCATGCGAACTGCGGGATAGAGTCTCCGTATCAGGCACCGTCGTTGCATTGGTCTTGCTCCCACATTGCGCAATCTGTGTCGATGCAAAGTACACCGGGGCCCCGCGACACTGGGTGTGCATATGCATCTTTACCAAAGGAACATTGATCGTCAAGGCCAGAGGCTTGAACCTCTTGGCGTCACAAATGCGATTGGCCGAATTCTTTCCGAACAGCCGTTTGACCACCACCACAACCAGCGAACATCTTTCAATCAGATAGCCTTGAAGCTCCTCTTGCAGCGCCACGTGCGTGAGGGGACTACATGAGGCTAAAGTTGTGCATCGCCGCATCGGTCGGCATGGCACAGTCGTCGTCAGCACTCTGTATCAGCCTGGACCCAACCGCAGCCCTAGGTACCGTCTCTACGAGTACGGTACCTTAATGTAGCATCAGCGTTCTTGGTCTAATGCAGGTCGTCAAGCCTCATATTCCGACAGGATAATCCCCTTCCAATATCATCATGTCAGAGGATCCAGAGCTCCCAACAAGCGTACCCACGCGACTGGTGTGCCCTTCTTCGAGGTTAAGGTGAAATTCCTCGCGGATTGGTGGATAGCCTCAGCTCATCGTTGATGGAAATCCTGAAGCCTGCATTATGCTAGCTACTGCCTACTACTGACGAATCGTCTTGTGGGATCCTAAAGGATACAGAGCACTGATTACGGCCAGCCGCCCATCCAGAGTTTCGGTCTCGCTCAACAAGGCTGACATGACGGTAAGTAATTCCATCGCTTCAACAATACCTATCTCGTTGCTTGTATCATGCGTGTGAATTGCAAGATTACCTTTTCAGCTCTTTTGGGGCCGGATTTCTGACGCCAGGTCACCGATACCACCAGGTCCAACCGACCACAAATAAATAATATAAGATTCGAGCAACGAGGCGTGACCACACTGCGTTTTGACACCCTACCTGTTAGCAGTTCCGATACGAGTTTCTTTCCTTTTTCTATACATTGAGCGTTGTCGGCAGGACATGTCCATTCATAGTGACGATCTTTTTTCAATAGCGTGTGCATCCAATGATGCTTCTCTCAAAATGGATGTCAAACGCTATCATATTTCGGCAAATGTCTTTGTTCTGGTATGGCCCGTATCTTCATGTTGTTCCTCTTTCATATGTCGTGATACGCGACATTGTATTTTTGGTCACTGCCTGCGCCCTTCCGTTACAAGGCTGAGCAGCAATCCTTATAGGAGGAGGCTGAAACTTTACCCGTTTTAAAACCTTTATATGTTTGCAAGTCTGGATCCTTTGATACACCTAGCGTGTTCCAGAGTTCCGCTTTGAAAGAGGAATTACGATGTGAAAACCAGTCACACTCTGTACCACCTCCGAAATCCTTACATGATAAGCTGACACGCGGGGGCCGAGTACAATCCAAAATACTCCAGGTATACAGTCAGGAGTGTGCAGCCCCATGCAACCCTCCAACAAGGCTGGATCCAGCCAATACGAATTCCTGACATGTGGCTAAGATTGGGCTGGATGCCATATGGTTTCTACAAAAGCACGATGCCCCTTGCCAATATCCTCTCCACTAGCAACAAAATCTATAATTTTATTCATCTCTTTTGCCTTCAACATGTTCCTGAAGACTTATCTGTACATTATAGCTACTTACAACCTATATGCATACGCAGCGGTGTATAATTGGGACCTCACATGGGTCTCTAGAAATCCGGACGGCTTACACACAAGGCCCGTGATAGGCATCAATGGACAATGGCCACCTCCAACTCTCAATGCCAATGTTGGCGAGCGTATTACGGTCCATCTGACGAACAAACTTGGCAATGAGACTACTGGACTGCACTTCCATGGACTATTTCAGGAAGGTACAAATTCGATGGATGGTCCTACCGGAGTCACACAATGCCCAATAGGTCCCGGAGAGACATTCGCCTACGTCTTTACGGTATGTCTTACACTCTGTCGCCGTGTACGCACACTAGAGCACTAAGTCTCGTGATTAGATCAACCAGCCCGGCACTTATTGGTATCACTCGCACAACAGAGGCCAGTATCCCGATGGCTTTCGCGGTCCGCTTCTGATCCACGATCCACAATCGCCATACCAGTGCGATGAAGAATTAGTCCTGACTCTATCGGATTGGTATCATAAGCAGATACCAGACCTCATTCCAGGCTTCCTATCTCTTAAGGAGAACGGTAATGGCGCAGAGCCTATCCCGAATTCTGCAATACTCAACGACAATGCGACCACTACGTTTCGTATCAAGCCAGGAAAAACCTACATGGTCCGAATCATCAACGTTTCCGCGATTGCCGCGTTCTTGGTCACTTTCGATCAACATGAAATGACAATCATCGAGGTAGATGGAGTCTACACTAAAGCCCAGAAAACCAACCTCATCAGCCTCTCCGCTGGCCAACGTATGAGTGTACTGATCCATACGAAGTCCGACACGAGCAAGAACTTTGCTTTTGTGGGGGCAATGGATCCTGCGATGTTTGACAGTCGACCTCCTTCTCTCGACCTCAATGCTACGGGATACCTTGTCTACGACGACACCAAGCCGTTACCTCTTGAAGCTCCAACCTTTACTTCCTACGACGCTGCCTTTGATGACTTCGGTCTTGTACCTAACGATAATCTCGCTCTCCTGGAGCCCGTCAACCACCAGATCGTATTCAACGTCAACTCAGGGCATTACTTTAATCAAAACCGGTGTGTCTATGAATCAAGGCCAAACCTCCCCAAGCATCCACTAACTCACTCGTGCCCAGATACGCTCTCAACGACATCACCTACGTGGAGCCCAAAGTACCCTCCCTATATACAGCCCTAAGCGTCGGAAAAGACGCCACCAACAGCGCCGTCTACGGCAAATACGCAAACGCTCACGTCGTGAAATACAACGATATAGTGGAGATCGTCATCAACAACCACGATGCGGGCGCCCACCCCATACACATGCACGGCCACAATTTCCAGATGGTGGAGCGCGACGCGGGCGTATACAGTGGTACACCCAAAAACGCTCCTCGGACGCCCATACGTCGCGACACCTTCAAAGTGAACGGGGACGGACATCTCGTCTACCGCTTCAAAGCGAACAATCCAGATAAGTCGCCCCTCACCTCCTCTATCTCAAAGACCACTAGACTAACATCCGCTGCACGCGTCTGGGCTTTCCACTGCCACATCGATTGGCACGTCACCGAAGGCTTCTTCGCCACGATCGTCGAAGCACCGTTGCATCTCCAATCCCAGAATGTACCTGCGGATCATTTTCAAGTTTGCAAGGATCAGAAACTGCCGTATGAGGGCAATGCGGCTGGGAATACGCAGAATCATCTGGATTTGACGGGGGCGAATGATGCGCCGCCGGTGAATAATCGAGGGTGAGCATTCTTTTCTTGTGCGCATTGGGTCATCTGCTTACGATGTGTAGGGCACTCATCACGTAATTCTTCTGCTAGTCCGTCGCACTTTCTTGGTATAGAACTTTTTGGTAATGGGTATATCCTTGGGGGGGCTTCGCATGACATCTCTTGTATTACTACGTTCATATGTCTGGTGTCTAGCACTGTGCGCTAATGTTTTACCGCTTGCATGTACGAAGTCCGCACCGCATTCTACATGTAGCATTAATGTATGTAAGATTACGAACCTGCATCTATACAGGTCCCCGAATGAAATCATAAAGCATTCGTTGAAGCGCTGCCACAGATATATACTGGAACATTGATGGGCACGACCGTGTCACACACATCGTTAATTATATACTAACGGATGAAGATTGCAATAATCGTTTCAAAATTAGAGCAGTCGTTTTATGGAGGTTGGTGTATAATCCTGGATGCCAAATGATCATTTGATTGAGACGGATAGCGGTGCGCAGATTGGGATATGCGGTCTCTTGCGTAGTACATAGATCATTATGGATGCAGAGATCATCGAAATTCACAAACCGGATCCTCCTCCAGATCAGAAACCGAACATCGGACTTAGTCCTACGTCCTCTCGATGCTACCCCCCCTGCGCTGCGTCGAACGGCCCGGTATCGCCGCCCATCAAGCCCCCGATTAAAATTCGAGCATGTTCTAGCGTGCCCTTGGCCCCTACAGGCGCAGGTGTGGCGTTTCTTAGCACATGGGTGCCCGGAAGCGTAACCGATGACACGCTCGCTGGATCTGGATCTGGCCACTGTGCTGCTCTGCTCCTTCTGTCTGTCTGCTGACCAGTGTCCACCAACGTTTGTCAGGAACCACTGCCTCGATTTACTTGGTCATTACAACACTACCTGACTACACGACAACATTTTTATTTGCGGGTTGAGTTGTTGGTTTTGCACAACACTGCGTTCTATTTACAATATCATTTAACATTATTACTTCGTAACGAGCACTTGGGGACTGAAGTCGTGTTCGAATCACAAAGCTCTTGTGGTTACTATCTTCATCGTCATCATCACCAGCAGCTGCACGACCTATACGACTTCTCAAATAACACGCATACATCAGCAGCCACCGTCAAGATGGTCCGCTCCCGCTCCTCATCCAACGCTTCCACATCCTCCGCAACCTCCAACCATCCAGAGAACTTCCAAATATTCGTCAAGCTGCTCTCAGGCGACAGTACGCTCCCCACCCCTTCACACTACCGTGCCATCAGCTAACCCACCTCCCCAGCAATCCCCCTTACAATCCCCTCCGACACCACCCTCCCCACCCTCCTCCAACTCCTCTCCCTCCGCACCTCCGCCCCCACAACCTCCATCCGGCTCGTCCACGCCGGCAAGCACTTAACAGCAAACACCTCAAAGACTTCATCGGCCACCACCACACTCTCCTCCCTCGTTCCCCCGTCTGCAACTCTGCACATGGCCCTCCCCATCCGTGGTGGCATGCCTCCCAAGAAAATAAAATGCACCTTCGACACCTGCAAAGAAGGCGCGCAGCGCATCGTCGGGGATTGCAGTTTCTGCCAAGGTCATTTCTGCGGGAAGCATCGCATGTTGGAGGACCACAAGTGTTCCGGGTTGGAGGATTGTAAGAAGGAGAGCCATGAGCGGAATGCAGAGGTGCTGAATACGCAGAGGACGGTGGCTGTGAAGGGAATATGAAAAGTGTTGCTTTTCAGATGTCGCGCACTGGATTCGCAGCGGATGATGGGGATAGGAAGTGGAGAAGGGATACGTCGTATTGTAGATATCGGGACTTTTCGTCGACTGCGTGCCGACTTTGCTATTCGGTACACCCTGGTGCTGGCGGTCTAACCATTTTGGCGAGCGAGCGTCTGTTTGGATAGCTTGTGATCTATCTTCCTTTGTCGTGTATGGAACGGGACTCGATATCTTGCACCAAATGAAGAAACTTATGCCACTCCATAGTGATTGGGTCACTACCCTTCGCTGAGAAATAATATCCTAGCCATGATTGTCCCTATCTGCACCCGGGAACACAACACAAGATAAAGTTACATGCAATGACTGCTCTGTCAAAGATGGAATCAGGTACAAGGCCGGAATAAGACCAAACTAGAACCCTGATTATTCTGGGTGAGAGACCCAAGGGGCTTGGAAAAGTGTTCATCATGGAGGAGCATAGAATGCCGATCGGGGAAAGTTCGGACAATTGGGCTTGGCATTAGATCTGTAGAATACTTCTCTACTTTTAGGACCTATTTTCTTCCCTGACAATTGCAGACGACAATGCCGCACCCATTATGACCACGGCCGATACAGAGCCGCCGCGTCGCAAGCTCATTCCCACCTCTCAAATCATCTCCGTCCTCCCCACAGTCACCGCTCACGTCTACACCAACATCCACCCCATCCTCGTTCTCACCCTCTACTATGTCTTCTTCCCCTCACTCGTCGCAGACCCCGTCTCAACGCTGAAAAAATCCCTTGCGCCATTGGCTCACCTACAAATCATATACTGCGTCGTATGCCTACCACCGTTCGCCGGTAGCCCGAGCCCTAAGGCAGAAGCTCCTAAGACACCAAAGAAGAGGAGGGTACAATTTGCCCATACGGCAAAGGGCCCGACGACAAAGCCTGCCACACTTGCTTCTAGGCTCATTGTATGCTGCTCCATGTCTGCTAGGGATTCACATCAATGCATGCTCTGTCGCATGGCCATGCTGACATTTACGTGTCCGCTTTCCAGCCCGCTATATACTCCCTCGTCCTCTCGCTCTCACTATCCACGCCCCTCCTCACCATCATGCTGATCCTCTTCGGCGCCTCCATAAACTCACATCTTTGGCACACTCTCCTCTGCGCGACACACATGTCTATCCTTGGCGTCCTGCCGCTGTTCTATACTCGTGGTGTTGATCCAAGGATGTGGAGGGAGATAGCCGGCGCTTGTCTACCCTTCGATGAGGTGTGGGGCGCGCTGGTAGGGACGGTATTGGGAGCGTGGCTTGGTGCTGTGAGTTTAGATTGTGACGGCTGGGGTGCGGTGCTGGGGGATGCTGATTGCTTAATAGGTACCTATACCTCTGGACTGGGATCGCGACTGGCAAAGGTGGCCAGTTACGATTGTGACGGGTGCTTATGCGGGATGGTTCGTGTTTAGATTTGTGGGGGAGTATTTGCTTCGGGGTAAGAGGATTGAATTTGATTGATATAGGTAATCATTCCTTGCCATACCATTTTATCTCTTCAATCATTGCCACTCCGAGGTTACGATTCAATGCCGATGGGACTGCTACCGATCTTCGTTGCAACTCACAGGCGTTGATATCCTTGCAACAAGTCGTGCGGGACACCACCTCGGATATCTCCCATAGCGATGAGGGCAATCCAGGTGATTTAGCTACCTCCGCGATATGGCTTGGCTTCACCCAACAGTCTGCCAATACTCAAACCCAGACAAAGGCCGGCTGTTGAGCATGATCGCGAATAGAAATGGACTGCCGCTTACCGCTACATGTCGACATGCAGTACAAAGGCGACTTCTCACCACGAACTTAACAGAGTCAGTGCCAAGGAGTGATTATCCTCACCAATCGATGCACATATGGCTCGCATCAAAAATCCTACCACAGCACGGTTAATGTTAACATTGGGGATACCTGTCGAGCTACGACCGAGATGGCATAATTCATCCAGACAGGATAAGCGGTGTATCTGTTCCCAACAACCATCCGACGTGAGCAGTAGCTCCTGACCGTACGGAACAAGCTCTCGGAGCCCTCACTACAAATCTGTATATCGGCGGGACGTACCAGATACGGCTTATCAACAGACCCTTCATAATATCCAATAAGTCGAAAGATCTATATCTCAATGTATTCTCTATGAGTTCAGTATCGTTCGCGAGGATATTTATTACATATATTACCATTGTATCTAAGTCTGATCTCCCTGAAGAATGTCACCCAAATGCACATGTTATCCTTCGCCTACTCCTATTTTCGCCAATCCTCACAACCTGAAGGCTCAATACCGTTCGTACGAAATGGTAATAATCTTCAGTGTGGTCCTGGATGGGTTGAGTGCAGCTAGACCTCAGCGCACTCAGCCGTACGAGACGTACTACACTCTCCCTCAACAGCGCCGAATATCGCGAGGCCGAGCCGAGCATCTTCAATGGTTGATTGAGACCTAACAACGTTCGCAGGCAAAGCAGCTACAGAAGAGATGCACCAATTCCTCCGAAACGACGGCACGGGGCAGATGCCCTCCTCGTCTAGGTACAATAGGTACTCTACACACTCTTCAATGACAAACAATTGATGAACAGCACTACCAACCGCCTCCACCAACACCATCCCCATACCAATGCTTCATTTCCCTTCACAGCAAACAGACAGATACAGCCACGCAAATGACATCTTAGTGAAAAGAGTCATAGAACAACCAAGCCACGAACCAGCGTTTAAGATCTCCAATCCCACACATCCGGTCCGATTCATCAACTGTGCGCGTTCATACACCACACCACACCATACCTATCATCATCAGCGCATCAAAACCCACCCCTCCCGTCCTATTCCATACCTTTACATCCCTTTCCTCCCTTCCATACCCAAAACATCCCATACATACTCTCTCCCCACTTCTGAACGACTTCAGCACCATACCCCATCCATCCAGGCTACCATCACAGCCACGACTCCGTTATGAACAGGCACACCCATTGTCAAAACCGCACTTACAATCCCCGTCCCTTTCGTACTTGGCTTTACATAGCCAGCGCTAGCCTTATCACCCTCTTCTCCAACGACGAGCTACGCCTATATCCCATTCAATCATAAAAACACACACTATTCTACAACTCCCCCATCCAGTCTCCCTTTACCTATTTATTTACAGCTTGTATCGATCTAAACCTAAATCTAAATTCCCTAATCGAGCTCAAGAACGTCACGTCTAATCTGGGTCAACATTTTTTCGTATAATGTTAGCTATTCGCAGGATTTTCCCATTCATTTCTAGGGGGTCCTAGAACATGTTTATCGAGTGGCAGTTGTTTATCCCATAATTCCGTCTCAAGAGTCCGTCTGGCATGAGATACAACTTGCTAAGGGAGTCATTATTTACCTCTATATGCAATATCCATGCCATTCGTGGTGTTTGCGTCAATGGACTCTATGGCGATATGAATGATTGACCGAGGAGAGAGTGAGGGGAATCATGTAAGAAGGGTTTGGATGGGGAATTATTGTCCCGTAGAGTGCTTTTCGTTGATGTCTGATCGCCACCAAATATTGCATAGGTCACATAGTCGGAAATTTGATACGATCTTTAGGTGTCCTATAGCCCGGATGCTAGCTGCATGCTCATTTCTATATACAGTCGTGGATCGCAAAGTCATCTATCTACCGTGGTCTCGTCACAAACTCCAAAAGTGCATTCTAATCCAAGGGGGTTCCAGTGGGGTTTCAAAGCCCATCTGCCGGCTCACTGAGGAATGGCACAGCCTCTTCTCCCCTCCTCACATGCCTCTTCTTCTGCTTCCGCAACCCACCATGCTTCCACCAGAAAATGCCTCCAAAGGCCAGAATCATCAGATTCACCCACAGAATCATCATCCACTGCCCCCACGAAATGTGAATCTCGCGTTTCCCTCTCTCCCAATCCTCGCAGACCTCAAGGAACTTCTTCGGATCGTCGGTGATGACGCCGTCGAGGCCTTTGCTGATGCACCACCGCATCATATTTTCTTCGTTCACGGTCCATGCGAAGATGGGTCTTCCCTCGGCTTTCGCATCGCGCATGAAGCGCTGGCCGAAGAGGGGGGCGATGAGGGTTTTTTGCAACATGTTGAAGGAGATGTTGGGGACGGAGAGGAATTGCCGGGCGTAGGGTATCGAGAAGCCGATGTGCGTTATAGGGAATGTAGGGAGGTATTTAGCGCAGAGGGGGAGGAATTTGGCGGCCCAGCAGCCGAGGACGAGACGCTGGTTCCAGGGCTTGAGGGGGTTTGGAGGGACGGAAGCGATGGTTTCGGCGATGAGGCGCATTACGGTATCGTGATCATTGTCGAGCTGGCACATATGTCAGGCTCTGCTTGTCATGAATGAATCGGAAGGGATGGTACCTTGATGTCTAGTAATAGCCATAAGTTTTCTAATCCAGGGGAAGCCAAAAATTCGAGCAGTTCGCGTAGTCTAGGCATGGGTTCATGGGGGTTTCTGAGGGTCCGCTGTTGGCTGATATAGTCCCAGGTGCACTCTATGATCCTTTCGTCTTTGCCGAAGCATCGTTTAAGCGTTGCGTCCTGTACGACCCTCCATCAGATGGGGTTGTGGTGTTCGAAGTTCAGCACTCACATGAGAGAGAACAAGAACGCCCTCTTTCGTCATGTGTATATCCGTCTCTATGGCATGCGCCCCTGATGTAGCCGCGCCCTTGAAAGCACCCATAGTGTTCTCCGGGTGGTTTGTCTTGAATCCACGGTGGGCGATCGTCTGGGGTAGTTTCTCGCCGCTGGGTCGCTTCCTTGCAAAAGTCCATGGTGCTGAAGAGCAGCTGTTAGCACAATCTTTGTCCGGGTGAAAAGACGCACGCAAACCAGGTGTAGGTTGGATGGTATTGCTCTCTAGGGGTAGGTCTTCTGCGAGAGCGTCGTAGAATTTCTCGTTCAGCATGAAGGGTGGTATTGGTATCGGCGCTACCTTTTGCAGCAGTGGTGCTACGTCTGCCATTATCATGGTAGGTTGTAAGCTGTCTTTGGTTTTCGAAGATTTGGAACGTCAGGGATGCCTGTAGAACAGGCAAACTCTTGAGGGTTGCCAATAAAGAATGCTCGAATGCGTCGAAGGGAAGAATCTATGCTCGACTGAGCAATGAGTACTCTAAAATCATGACCGAAATGGCACGACAGGGTTGTGAACCGGAAAGAAGCAACTACAACAAGGAATATGGAAGCGCAACTGAGGCATGACCAGATTACGGACAATCCTTCAAGCAATGGGGTGTGAGAGATCAACGCTAGCATGACACGCGGGAGGTTGTTTGATTGCATGCGGCTTAGGGCGTTACGCCTTTTTCGCCTGATCGAGCATAGTCTCTATCTATCTGCCTTTTTGGGCTAATGATTGGAAATTCAAACTGAACAGATCCGTCTAGCCGATCCACCATCAATCCTTGAGCGAGGAAAAGACACAGAAGTACAAACTCTGTAATCCGTCACTTCTAGACTCAATAACATCACTGCTGACTCTACAGTGATCCGTGAGCTGCCAATATTGGAAGAATTGTCTGTAAGTACAACATAAGGCTCCTAGAAGCGCCCGCTACAAGAAAGGAGGAGCCCACCTGAAGGGTGTGACAAACTCCGCGTTTCGTCTCCAAACGTGGAATTCTGCGATTCGAAAGATGATGCAGTCAGCTTGATGCAGGGCTCAACCCGTAACAGGGGAGCATGGCAGCCACGAGACCTTTATATGGTTCGCTTCTTCACCTGCATGTACTATGGTCGGACTACATCCGATTTGCATGTCACAAATCATGAGTTACATTGGGTCAATTGGATCAGGTTGCGCATGCCAAACATCTCACACGTCTTTTCCAGTATCGCCTTCAGAAAATGGTTTCGTATCGTGGTTCAAGCTAGAGCATCCTTTCCAGACCTGATGTTCCCGATTACTAGGCTCTTTGAGGTTATGTAATATGGCAAACTGGATCCATGTATTGTTTTCTGATCAGACTCCAAATCGCCGGCTCGGGACTCGGATTCACTTTGAAAGCTCGGAAGCTGGATAGTAAGTAGAGCTGCTAATCAGGCAGACCAACTGCGTGACTCGTACGCCATCCAAAATCCTGATGCTTCAATGCGGTCACAGCCTCCAAGTTCTGAACTACTGCACGACATGAGTTCTGTTTGTGGTAGGGAGCTGCTAATCATTGTGATGTCAAGTTGTGGCTTCATCGCAGTCCACATTGTACAAAACCAGCCTGTACAAAAGGAGATGCTCGGGCACAAGTATATATTGGGCTTTCCACGCCTCCGTTAGGGAAACTCGACCAGCGAATCGTCAAGGCAGCGCAGAGGTTACTGAAGCGAAGTCGCAGCCGAAGTTCTCTCCTCGTTATCAGCTGATAAGTAACGTCATTGCACTGATCGAGCGTTTCTTCCAGGGGAATCTCCAATGGCTTCGATGAGTGCTTCGATTTGGGGCAGTGATGTTTAGACAGATGCCGGAGGAGGCTCCCTCGGAGTCGGATTGGAACGGAGGTTATCAGCGTGACCCAAGTCGTGAGCAGTATTCCAGCACACGCGAACGGGAGCCAGACAACCAGACTGCAGTTCAAGTCCGAGCTTGTCCCATGCGCATACGTGTCATGGTATACTGAGTGTGGCATCTGAGATATTGCAATGAAATCATTATACCTATTGTCATGTATATCACTATCATGGCTATTCTAAGGAATCCAAGAACAACTGTGAAAAGGTTAAGAGTCAATACGAGGTCTTGTCGGGGTGAATCGGACTAGTCTCTGATTGATCGTCTATGCAGCTCTGGCGGATGACTGTAGATATGCTGCAGTAGGGTTTGCCGAATTATAGCACCTGACTACCATGCCAATAGAATGACGCTGGATGTTGTTCATCCACGACTGAAATCAGATGAGATACTAATCTTCAGCCGCCCTTGAGTCTGCGCCCGGAAATCTAGTGTTCAAGAAGTTTGTAGGTAGGGTATCTGTATGCAGGCTAAAGCCGTTTGGTCTCCCTAGAAAATACAATTTCCACAGACCCCAGCCTTAGGACCCTGTCTACAGCTCCTTCTTCATCTAGTATACATTGAGTGGTGTATGTTCCTGCACTTTCTCGGCATCGGCGATATAATGGTGTCCAATGGTATCCATCAAACATCGATGGGTGATACCAGCGAGCGCTGTCGTCCGGCTGTTAATGCACAAATTTCGACACTGATCAGGGCTCCCCGGAAGCTCGATATAGAATCTCGTATTCCAAATCCACATCTTACGATATCACCGACCCGGTAGCTATCCTGACTGCATCATAGCCGCATTCTGTTCCTGGAAGCGTTGCCCCAATCTCTCTGATCCCTTCAGATATTTGTCCACACACCGCATGACGCAGCCTTCTTCCTTTGAGTGGAGGGACTTTGTTGTGAAGTCATTCACACAATCGTCAAAACATCTCTGAACGAGCCTGGAATACATCTGTAGGTAAAGTATATCCCATATCAGTCTTCCCGGATTCGCTCGATGAAGGTTGCACTTCTAGCCTCTAGATAATCTCAGTACACGAAACACTGACAGTCATGAATTCTTTCATCTGCTTCTTCTCCATTCGGCCTTGCAGCTCCCGCTGCTCTGATGCATTGAGCCTATCCAGCAATATGACGTCAGCAGAGGGTCAACCATGGTATCGGCTTAGCAACTGTCGTGCCTGAACTTACCCATCCATTGTGAAATTCTTGAGAGAACAGGGTGTTGTGAGATACGAACTATGATCGAGTCCGCAAGGTAACCGTGGATAACCATCCCCTAGAATAGAATACGGCAAGCCACATCAGCCACTTGTGCAATACCTTGTCTTCGCATTCCAGCCAGCCACCCACAACATGCACCCTATACATTCTTTTGATACCTCGCTGTATCATTGAACCGAGGCCTGCATCATCGAGTCGCGTCGATCATTACTCCATGCCCTTTTCCCTGCCTCTGCAAAGTCACTGCGCATTTGACAGCTGCGACGTACTGCGGAGCTAGGCGAGGCTCGTGCCTATTCCCAGAAGCTCGAGCCTGCCGAGCCTGCCACTTTATCCCTTTCGAAACCAATACTTGAAGGTTACCTATGATACCTAGCGACTGCGATCAGATCTGGTCCATCTTATTGAGCTCGTACGTACGGGACTCGCTGCTTGTTGTCACTAACCATCTATCTAAACAAAGCAAGCAACAGCCCAATGTCAGCTCAGCTTGGCGCATCACGCTGACTGCAATCAGCCAACATCCCTCCCTGCGCACCTCAAACGAACGGGATATATATCACTATCAGCTGTCCTCGAGCTACCACGAGCCAAGATCAAGTTACGGCGACCACTACTCTCCGCAAACAACATCTTTGGTTCAGTCAGATACGTCGGCGCGTACTGGAACTAGTCGGCGCGACACGCTTGTAGTATACAGCTACCAATAACGATCACCATATTGCAGCGCATTGCTGATCTCGAGTTTTACATTCATTAATCGCCTGCAACATTACAACTCTACATCCTAGGATGGTACCCGTCACAATTGCCATGGTCAGGTGAAGCTGGGACGATCAAAATCTATTTTGGGAACAGCGTCGATCAGTGCCCGAAAAACAGGCCCGTTGAGCAAGGAAGACCTGTGATCGTCGCCTCACCCCACAGTCCCAATACCCGTTGTTGATTATCGTTATCATGGCCACCACCAACGCTCAAGCACCGCCTCCCGTCCCTGCCCCTCCGCAGCAGATGGCTCCCGCCCCAGAACAAGCAGCATCTCCACCGTCGAGGCGTGAGCTGGCGTCGTGGTGGAGGCGATTCAGGAGGAGGGAAGAAGAAGGGCGAGGTGGGTTCCCAACTATCTACTACATGTACACGATTTGTGTTTGTTATCTCCAGCCCAGGAGGGCCAGTCAAGAGGGAGTTGCGGCTTGATGCCTACAAAGAGATCCAAGCCCTATCACACGAAGGAGAAGTACGGCCTAAAGTGTTAGATGGGAAAATACAATACTCGTAGCTTTTACGACACTCGAGGCTCCTCGATCAGCTGGGGATTGTCTGATAACGTTGATATTTCGTGTGCTCGTTCATCATATTCTTGGACCCCCATAAGCTGACGTTCCTGGCAACCTCAGTAGAAGCTCCAATAGGCATATTTGGCGTCCCACTGGAGGACAGCATCAATTACGCCAATGTTGCTATATCCCTCACAGATGAGAATGGCAAGAGTTACGTATATGGCTACGTGCCCATAGTTATCGCCAAATGTGGCGTATTTCTCAAAGAAAGAGGTAAGTGGTGGCGCCTCGCGCTTACATCATCTGCGCTCACGTCTCTTTAAGCTCTCGATGTGGAAGGCATCTTTCGATTGAGCGGCTCATCGAAGCGGATCAAAGAACTGCAGCTGGCATTCGATTCCCCTCCGCGATATGGGAAAGGTCTCGACTGGACTGGTTATACCGTACATGATGCAGCCAATATACTAAGACGTTATCTCAACATGCTACCAGAACCAATCGTGCCACACGAAAAATATGAGAACTTCCGAGACCCCCTGAGAAGCCATCAAGCTGAGGCTGTCGGTGACATGGAAGCACAAGCACAGTCTGTTGGTGAGTTCGATCCGGATGTGGCTATCAGCTCCTACCAGAAATTGATCACCGAGCTACCACCACTCAACCGGCAGCTACTACTCTATATACTCGACCTTCTTGCAGTCTTCGCGGCCAAATCTGAGCTCAATCGTATGACATCTCCTAATCTAGCAGCAATCTTTCAACCAGGCATGTTGTCACATCCAGGCCATGATATGGTACCTGCCCAGTATCGGCTCAGCCAAGACGTTATAATCTTCCTGATCGTGAACCAAGACCACTTCCTAGTTGGCATGAGAGGGACAGCAGCAGATGCGGATACAGTTCGAGATATACAGAGAGGCTCGCCCCGACAGCCTAATACCTCAGCACGAACATCACAAGCTGGTCTGGGTAGATCTTCATCAAACGCGAGTGCAGGAGCGGATAGTCTTCGGCGACAGGGAGGGCTTCGGAGAAATGTGTCTGTCTCTTCGAGGGGCTCGAGAGCCTCGAGTAATGTGCCAAGTCCTGGCTCGCCAGGACCTGGTAGTCCGCTCACGACTACTACATCAGGTGGTGTTCATCGGAGTAATACTGTCCCTTCTCAGAGATCTCCTGGTATACCATCAGGTCGCTTCCGGAACCCGGAACCTTCGTCCCCTACCACTTCCAGGCTTGCGCCAAGCGGCCAGCTCGCTTCTGCAGCCCGGTCATTGTCATCGGGGTCTAGGCTGGCGGAACCGACGTATGAAGCCAGCTCTTTCAATGCTGAGCCATCTGTCACGACAGCGCCTGTTACACCTACTGCTGATACTCGTAAGGGTCTCGTTGCAGTATCGGGAACTAGGGATTCGGACAACAGGACATCCAGCCGAGACAACGCACCATCTACCGAAGGGGTCACCCTTCGAACACTGGAACATGGTGTGACTACAACTATATCGTCAGGAAACTCCCCAACGCCAAACCGGGAGCGTAAGAGCTTGTTCTCGAAATCACCTTCGAGTGAGAATGAGCGTAGTCAGGATGACCGAAAGCCCAACAAGCTAAGGAAGAAACGCGTGCTGGGCGTTTCACCGAATGCTAGCGCCCAAAGTTCAACCCAATCTCTACATGACAGTCCGAATTCTCCGACGGCCTTCTACACGCCTATGCCCACTCCTGGAATGATAAATCAATTATCTGGTGATCCGTTGAATACTGTACCCTCTACGCTCTCGGACACCGATGCATCGCTGTCGTCAGAAATAGCCCCTCGGATCGGCGAAATGGATAAGCTCAGTTCGTTTCGCGTCTCGCAAGGTAGCACTAATGGCGGAAGCCCAGCATTGAAGCCTGCAAAATCACCCCCTCAATCACTGCACTCTAAGGGCTCTGTGACAGAGGAGTCAGAGCTCGATCATACCAACGATGCGACAAGTGACAATAAAACACAGAAGAAGCGTCGCTGGAGACTATCATCGTCTACCGCTAAACCAAGCAACCAAAGCAACGAGAGGCGCGCCGTTACTCCATCGGGTTCTCGGCTCGGGTCCAGTGCGATTGCTGAGATGAGTGCTACCTCTGTCGCAAGTCAGGGAAGGCCCAAGAAGTCCATGACAAACGACACGCTCTCAACGCAGACAGGCACTGAAGCGTCAGCGTCGTTGGGTCTCCACCACTCAAGCAACGAATCCACGCCCTCCAAAGAGCCGCTAGGGCTGAGAGAAAAGGACAGTGGCCCCGAGGACGAGAAGAAGAAGGGTCCGATGAGCTGGATCAAAGGGAAAGTCGCCAAAGCCAAGGAAAAGAAGGAGGAGCGCGAAGCTGAGAAGGAAAGAGCGAAAAGCCCACCACGCAACGGCGACAAGCATGCCCGGAGCGAGCAAAGCCTGGATGCTATTGCACAGGAGGGCTTACCAACGCGTGGAAGATCGACGGACGCCATTGCCGAGGTCAGTAGAGAAGAAGAAGCGCAGCCCGCTGCTCCCATTGGCAACTAGTCACGACCACGTCGGTCCAAGAGGTTGCCAGACATCGTAATGTTTCGGTTGCGATAATGTGTTTTCATGTGCCAAAGATTCGTATAAGTTGTACAGCTGACAGGGATGAGGTTTTTGATGTGAGATGGTCGGACGACGGATACCCCCTTTTTTTCGATAGTAGAGGAGCGCCTACAGGATTTCCAGAGGCAGACGCAGGTGTTCTTTCCTTTCTTTGGCATATACTTTGGCTTATGTGACATGGAGGTTTCATTTTCTCATCTCCTTTCCAGCGCCTGAGACGTGTCTGCAGTCAATTGCAAAGGAGTCTCATGGTCGACACGGAGGTCGCTCTTGGTGATTGGAGATTTCAGCATCTCCTCCAGTGTACATCAAACATTTGAGTCCTATGCAAACCAAGACAGCAGATCGACATAAGTCATAGCCTATGAATAGGACAATTGACGCCCTGCTCACAACGACAAGCCGTTTGACGCTGTGGAGGATGCCGTTGACACTTACTACTAAAGTACTCATCGCCGATAACATCTCCATTCGGCCCAGCCCAACCCAGAATAGAACCGCTAAATAGCTTGGCGGTCGTATACGGAGAAGTACAGCAGGGATCATCCTAACCAGACATTTCTTTCCTTCGCGTCCTTTTAACACAAAGTAGGGGGACCTAAATTGCTTATTACTAGATCTTACAACGACTTGGCTTCCTTTTGCCACTCGCTTCGTGTCAGCGTTTCAGCATTGCCTTAATTGGGACGCCTTGAGGGGAACAGACCCTGCATTTTCTCACTCATCCTCACCCTCCCTTGGCGTTGCGATCTCTCCTACCTCCCAACCACACAAAATACCTCCGCTCTTACTGAGAAGCAGCAAGACCCATTGTCACGCTTCTCGGCTTGAAGCATGCAACACTGAAAGGTTTGTCGCACTCTCGTCTTCCTTAAGGCCTTGGGCGCACCACCCATTCGACAGCTGGAGCTGCCTCGTATTTTAATCGTGATCCAACGCTAACGCGCGTGCACGTATTAGACTGACTGCATCCTCCTGACACCAACCGACAGATTCCATCCCACTGTCTGGGTTAGAAAGGGAAGACTATAAGATGTTCGGCATCTGCAACATCCTATCCGCATCCCTACTTCTCATCTTCCTCACGCCGTGCATCCAAGCTCATCCATCACCAAACACATGGGAAAATAAGGAAGATCTCGAAATCTTCCAAAAACTCCTAAACGAAGTCGACCCGCCGTCTTTGCACGAAGCTCTTCACACTTACTCGCCGAAGAAATTCAAGCATGGCATGTTTCAAGAAGATCGTACAGCAGTGGAAGTAATTCACAGGGAAGAGCCGTCGATAGCTACAAGCATCGTGAACCTTGCTAGACGTCAAAGAAGTGAGGTGGTGGATTTGGTCAAGCGGGTCAGCGCTATAAGCAATGGCACAACTACCACAACTCCTGCGGCCGTCAACCCTCAGTCTACTACTACACGCGTGACACCTGTACCTCAAATACCAGGATCCTCCACTCCAGCCGTCTCCATTACAGAAACAACTGTGAGCTCTGCCGGTAACTCTCCAGTAACCACAAAACCAGTCAGCACCTCTCCCAATGGCGCCTCCATCCCCGGGTCTACCTCTCCGTCCGTCACCTCTGCTCAAGCAGCGGCTACCTCGTCTGCTGCAACTCCCGCCACTACTTCATCAAGCGTCCCTGTCTCCCTTACAGCGGGCCAAGTGGTAACCACAACGAATGGTGTCGGACTCGTCGTCATATCGACCGTCGGGGGCGACGTCTCAACCGTCACCCCAACAGACACAGGAAGCATGACATCAGTGGCAACCAACCAAGCCGCGGCCCAAACGAGTGTCGTGGTACAAACATCTACCCTCCCTAACGGCAGTAAATCCGTCGTCACGGCAGTAACAGTTGTTGGCGGCAGCAATCCCCAAGTGAATACACCTACAGGGACCGCCGGTGTGGGCAGCACTACTTCAGCTTCGAGCCCTGGATTGCAGACTGGAGAGGCAGTCATGACGAGAGGGTGGGGCAAAGAGATGGTACTTGTGGTAGGAGGCGCTGTGGTGTTTGCAGGGATGATGTAGGAAAATCAAAAAGAACACACGACAGTACATGCACGACCTGTAATCTGGGGGGCTTGAAGCGTACATATGAATCCTGAAGCAGATCTGGACCAGATGGGGCGAGAATGTGGTGAACAGAAGACGAGATGTCACTGAAGGAGATGAGGAGTGGTGTCGGCGACGGAGAGTAGGCACGATGTATGTAATCGCTGAGATGGCTATATTTGTGAACATGGAAGCTGTACATATACCGTCCACAGACCTTCAATTCTACGAGAAAGTGCGTAATATTGGCCTTACCCACACTACAGGAGCTCCAGGAGAAATTTGAATGCGGACAGTCACATTCCCACAGTCACCCACTTGCCACATTTTGAGGCGAGTGATTGTAGACCACACATAATCAGCGCCCCACCCCTAGGAGCGACAGCTCCTAGGGGTGGGGCGCTGATTATTGCTTCGTCTTTCACTTCGCGTTACCGCGTACATTTAGTGGAAATCAATACTTGCGGGCTGGAGAATACATCTTACAGCGACATCGTATGAGCGTACTACCGTATATTGATATGCAAGAAGTAGACCCGCACAGCTAGATCGTCTATTTACTTGATACATTAATAATTTGTACATGATAGGTGCAGCAAATGTACTGCAGGTAGGACGTTACTCAGCCAAATGTGGCTACCTATCTACGGTAAAACTAGTGCGCAGGCTGACAGAGTATAGTTCTTCAACATCCTCAATCGACGGATCAAAAACCCCATCGATGAGAAAACCCCATCCAAGAAGCAGTCGCGGTGTCAATACTGCACCAAAGCATCAAAAAACCGAAGTAGACAAATCAAACTCGTCTCCACCGCTTTCCTTGTCGTCCAAAATACCCACCGAGCTGCTCCAGCGTTTATTGAATGTTTTCAATTCCGCCCTTTACTGTCATACTGAGCATGATCTCTCCACCCTGATCCAGCAGGTCAAGCAATGTCTCTTCAAACGTGATTTTGCGAATGCATTTGGGCGGGTGGAGTTTCTGGAAGCTTATGCCGTGAGGTGGAGTCCGAGCAGAGCGCTGGCTTATACCCATATCTTGTGCGGTATTCCTATACTTGCTACATGTCTTTTATCAAAACGGCTGGACAGTCTTGATGATACCGAGCAGCAATTTTCGACTGAGTCTTCGGACCTCTTCCGCGTGGCGAAGGAACACCAAGCGGATGTCAGTCGCGTTGTGTGTATTGGTGCCGGAGGAGGTGCAGAGATCGTTGCTCTCGGAGGATTTCTGGAGCATCTCCAAGAGGATCTATCGATTCAGCAGAGAGTATCTGGAATTTGCCAGTCCTTGCATCAGAAGCTACCACGGGTTCACCTTGATATTACAGCCATTGACATTGCTGAATGGGACTCTGTTATAGAAAGGCTGCATTATGGCATCACTAAAGCACCGACGCCGAGTCAATACGCTTCTGCTGAGACAAAAGCTGCTAGTTGCCCACTTGTTGATCCGTCAGCGTACGCGGTCCGGTTCGTGCAGCAAGATGTGTTGAATATGGATGTCACCGATTTGACAGCAACATTTGCGGAGGTTCCATTGGTAACACTGATGTTCACACTCAATGAACTCTACAGCACTTCCATGACCGCTACCACGAAGTTCCTATTATCACTGACGATGCTCTTGAAGCCTGGTGCATTGCTGTTGGTCGTCGACAGCCCAGGAAGTTATTCGACGGTGAAGCTCGGATCGTCGTCTGAGTCGCATGATGAGTGCGATTTGAAGAAGTATCCTATGCAATGGCTCCTAGATCACACGCTTCTTGAATCTGCTACAATCGGCAGCAGCAAAAATGCATCTGCTGGTAACGACCAATGGGAGAAATTAGTGTCCCGTGAATCTGAGTGGTTTAGACTACCTAAGGAGCTTGTCTATCCAATTGACTTAGAGGACATCAGATATCAGGTACATCTTTACCGGCGATTATGAGGAGAGAATTTATGGTATTTCTGGGTAACCTTTACAATTGCTTTTGGAGCTCACTACTCTTCACTCCATTCACAATGAGGATGGAAATATATTTTGTGTTGTCTTTGACAGCACACACATCATCGACTCCAACAATACGTATGCCAAATTCGTCACGTTGGTCACATATTCAGCATCGGGGGCGATTCCTGCATAATCGAACGAAGGGATAAAAAACAATGGAAGAGAGAATTCAGATCAGCTAGCGCCAACTACACTCATCGTCCATCCATTGTTCTCTACATATGGGGTATCAAAGCACAATCAAGGCATAAAACAGACATCATGCATCCCAGATATATGCGGCTGTTGTTTGTGACATAACACGGTCCTTACTAGTATATCTTTACGACCAAAACACAAAGAATATCGGGACTTTGGAACGAACGTCGCTCATCGTCACTATGACAGGCATAGCTCTTTCCATTTGAGAGCAAGGAGAAGTTGTGGAACGGGGTGTTCTTGCCATGGATCCCGCATCATACTGGCTCCTACTTTGACAGATGACCAAATCTATCCATACGTCTGAGTACCGCATACGGTCTATAACATTGAACTGCATACTTATACTCTTGTAGGGCGTTTACTACGATCTTATGCATAGTCATACATCACAATTACCACAAATTCGATGGCTCCAGACCTAATGAGCGACCCAAAATTTACGTTGGAGTACGTGGAAAAGTCTGTAATGAAGGCCAAGAAAATTCTACACTGGACGCAAGGCTGGGTCCTTACGAGCATACAAGTAGGAATCAGTCCTGAAAAGGTCGAATTTGACAAACGAATCATGCGCCAGCATTCCACCTACTTCAGCAACTTCTCCCTCCCAACCACGGCATACGCAGAGCAATTCACATCCACCACCGACAGACTGTTGCACCTGAACAAAGAGGAAGTGAAGATCTTCGATTGGATCATCGGCTGGTGCCATCAGCCCGTCGACGACGGCGCTCAGCTCTACGAAGAAAACGACGGCTTCACAATGGACCGATGGTGCCATCTCTGGAGCTTGACCTGCGCGCTCCACATGCCCGAACTCCGCGAACTCACACTGGAAGCCGTGAGGCATAAATGTGATCGGGAGGAAATGTCGCCGCCACACACGTCTGTGCAGTATCTCTACGACCTACAACATCATCACGACATCGACAAGGATAGCCTGTGGAACGAGTTCGTCGCGCAGCATTGTATCGTTTCTGAGAAATCCTTGAACGAAGCCACCGAGCATCTCTTCGTGCAGGCTTTTGTGGATGATGTTGTCATTGCCCGAAAGATTCTCCTGCTTCGTGATCGGGACTTGGATGTTGCGGGCGACGAGGGTTCGTTGGAAGTGAAAGCGGTGTGATTTTCGTCCGGGACTGTGGCGAACACCAAATTTTGGCACTGAAGAGCGAGTAGAGGGATTCCTCATGTTCGGGATCTCTAGTCGAAGCACAATCGCATTGGATCATTCCTCATTATCAAAGCGGCTTCGCCAGAAGGTAACCCTGCCTTATAACATATAAAGTATTGGCAGGATAAACAACCATTGATTTCCATCCAAGTACCTTATCGTGGCAATGGATGACCCATGAAATGAATACAAGGATGATCTGGAGTATGAAATATGGTTCTACGCATTCCTTTCCTGCGTTGTGGCGCTGCGATACAAAATTCTTTAGTGTAGATATTGCTTGTTAAGATGAGTGGGTTTCGAGTCGTGGCAATTTATGTGAGCTGGGAAGCCGAGGGAGGTTATCATGGGGTTTTTGGGGCGTGGGATTTGTATCTGTTGATTGTGGCTGTTAATGATGTAGAGGATCCACCAGTGGAGTATTGTTGATACATCGGTTGTGTATTGCGCGCGTCAAAGGCCCATTTTCTCAAGGTCCACCGTGGGAGATGGGTTTGAATTGCGGATTTCCATGCTATGCTACAAGATTGCTGTGGTACTTTACAGCCGTTCTCCAGGCGAAAACACCTCTCTACCATCACGCGCCCCATCTTCCACATGTTTCTACACACCAGACGCTCTACTACCACCTCACGACCTCAGCCCCAACAGCAACCCAGTCCCTTTCCCTCCCTTCCCATCCCCACCCTCGCCTCCACCAGGCAGATACGTCACATTCGGATTCCCCGCCAACGTCTGCGCAATCTCCCGACTCGCCTCGATCCTCCTGATCATGATCAAGCCATCGCCCGCCTTCGCCACAGCCTTACTGATCGTATCCGCGCTCTCGGCCTCGCCCTCCGCCCGAATCACATTCGCCTGGCGTTCCTGCTCCGCCTTCTCCACGATGAACCTTGAGCGCTCGGCGTCCTGCTGCGCGATCTGCTTCTGCTCGACGGCGCGGGTGAACTCTTTGCCGAAGGTCATGTGCGTGATGCTGACGTCTTCGAGGGCGATGTTGAATTCCGAGGCGCGTTTGAGGAGGTCGGTGCGGATGCGGGCGGAGACGGCTTCGCGTTGGGTTATTAGTTCTGCGGCGTCGAATTGGGCGACGATGGCTTTGAGGACTTCGTTGCCGATGGAGGGGAGGACGCGCTCGTCGTAGTCGAGGCCGAGGTTCTAGAGGCGGGGTGGTTAGTGAGGTCGTTGGTATGTTGGATGTGCTGTGGTAAGGGCACGGGGCTTGCAGAAGCGGCGAGGGGACATTGCGTCAAGATACTACCAGTCTCAAGCTGTGTAGAGATTGAAGAACGCACATACCTGATAGATCTTTGGCAGAGCCTTGACATCAGGTCTATGCAGCACCCTCAACGTCAAGCTGACCATCTGCAAATCCTTGCTCCCCGTCGTCGTCGAGATATTCCTTGGCTTGGTGCGGACATCGTAGATAATGCTTTTCTGCAGCCAGGGAATGAGGAAGTGTGTGCCTTCGTTCATGACTGTGTCCTTGACTCCAGAGAGACGGTCGAAGATCACGGCGCGGCTGCCGCCTTTAACGTCGTAGATGGAGGCTTGGGCGAAGGAGAAGCCGATGGCGAGGGGGATTGCGTATTTGGAAACGGCGCTGAGGGTTGTGGAAGCCATGGTGGATGGTAGTTCGGAGAGGATTTGAGGAAGAAGATTGAGGAGTTTTGAATCGTGTCGTTAGGACAGTGAAGGTCGAGAAGAGATATTCCGGTAAGACATTAAGACCTCGATTAGTCGTCTGAAAATATCCAGGACTGATTCGGTCTAGCGTATTATAGTACTCCATTGGCTTGGCGTTGGCTTCGACAACGACCAGGATCTTCCGCTTTACCAGGAGCTACTCTGCATACGCATTTCACATTTTACTTGTTACCGGCAGACACATCTCAAGTACAATGACAGGGGGAAGTGCCCCGTTAGACCAGAAGCATGGCCAGTATGTCGTCCCCGTCCTCGCCATTGCCTTTTCTTCCTCAAACAGGCGCACAAGAAGACCCACTGACACGCCTGCCCAGATATCTTGGCGGATGGGGTAATTTAGGTATGCAAACTACTCAGAATATACACCTTTCCATATCATCCACTGCGACTTGGGAGAACTGTGTCCTCTTCACATACGCCGGAGACGCGAACCCATCTCGCCACATCTCTAATCCTCCGAACTAGGCTCCCAAACTCAAAAAGGAGTCACAACCTACGCCATATCCGCCAACCGTCAGCGTCCTCTCGCCGGTACCCTGCACGCAGCGTTTTTCAATACGTATCGGAGAAGCAAAGCCCAGGCGCTCTACGTTGTGCCTCCACTTGCGATCGCATACCTGACCTTGACATGGGCTACGGAGAAGTACGTTTCCCATGTAGAGATCATGGAGGCGGGAATATGGGCATGGAATGCTGACTGGTGTGGCATCAGGAACGAATATTATAATTCGAAGCAGGGACGGGCGCAGGATCCTGTGGCTTCTGATGAGGCTACTCAGGGTGGGACTGTGCGTGGTTGAAGTCTGATCAGTGCGTAGGCAGAGTCAAGGGAGATGGTGGGGAGGTCGGTGGAGATGTGTATATAAAGCTATGGTGTTCTATCTCTTGACGGTTTTCTCGCTTTGCATTAGACTGGAAAGAGCTCTTTTTTGCGAGTGCTATTATGTTGCAGATCGAGAGTCCTAGTCAAGTGTTCTGGTCGCCTCAAGTCGGCCTGGTCGCAACACGCTTTGGGTACCAATCGCTTCACATCAGAGTCTCACCCTTCTGGATCCAGTCGGTGGATAGGGGAATGCTGTTGTCTCACGCGATCCAAGCCCTCTCAATTCAAGACCCACGATATTTCGGCTGTCAATGGAATGCAATGGATTCTCTTTTAAGACTCTGACTTAGTTGTTTACATCGAGTGTGGTAAACGACGTACTGCAGTGTCATGATGGAGCGGGCATATCTTTGCATGTGGTGGAGCAGAGCGCGAAGTATCAGCGGATATCAATTGATATGACCCACCAGGCAGTGATAATATCAGGACTACTCGACTGAGTGCTAAGTAGAACTATGGAACAAAAAGATTGAATACGGCACATCTTTTTGAAGACAAGGAGATAATCAAGTAGGACCAGCAATTGCAAAGTTTGATAGGACTCGTCGCATCAAGCAACGTCGGAGAGAAAATGCACTACACCACTTAGATTCAAGGCAATGAGCAATTGAGCATACTGATAGATAATTCTTCTCTTGATGAATCCTTTACGAATTGAAGCCAAGCAGCCTGTCCTGAAGAGGCTTAGCCTGAAAGGGGTTCACTAGAATCACACCTCGAAATCTCGAAGTTCGTTAAGAGCAAAGCGATTTTCCAATTTTCTCTAGCGCCCCACACAATGGCCAAAGAGAAGCCTGTCGACCCTGAAAAGGAGGCCAAACGTGCCGCCAGAGCAGCAAAGAAAGAAGTCAAGCGCTCGGAAACGGACGGCGTGCACAAATCGAAATCTGAAAAACGGGACAAAAAGGAGAAGAAAGTCAAGCAAGAGAAGATTGAAAAAAAGGTCGAAGAAGCAGAAACTGCCGATGTCGAGGTCACGACCAAGTCACTGGATTCCAACGAGGAAAAGAAGCCTGGAAGTGGGATAGTGAAAGAGAAAGGGGAGGGTTCGCAGGTTAAGGTGAAAAGCGCACCGCTTCAGGGCGCGTTGGTGCCGTTCGCGAATCCCTTGGCGGATGAGAAGGTGGGCAAGAAGGTGCTTAAGAGCGTCAAGAAAGGTATACATAATCTTCCTCACCCTGGCCCGAGCGAGGCATGAGAGAGTCAAGGGTAATGGAGAAAATGTGACAGCTGCGAAGAATAAGTCCCTCAAGCGCGGCGTCAAAGAAGTCGTTAAGTCCCTCCGGAAGTCGCCCGCTGCTTCAGGTGTCGAAGCACCCTCCGTTGTCGTCTTGGCGGCTGATATCTCGCCCATGGATGTCATTTCCCACCTCCCGGTCCTTTGCGAAGATCATGGTGTGCCGTATATATTTGTCACGTCAAGGGCGGAATTGGGGGCTGCGAGCAGTACGAAGAGACCTACAAGTGTTGTTATGGTGAGCAAGGAAGCTGGAGGGAAGAAGAAGGCGGAGAAAGAGGTGGGGGCGGAGGACTTTGGCGAAGTGTACAATGATCTCGTAAAAGTGGTCTTGAAAGCCGGGAAGGATGTTAGGATATAGAGGCCTTCTGTGGCATATGCATGGCGTTTATGGATGACAAGTGTAAGTTTACAAATGTGGGAATCGTTAGTGTGTAAGTTGGGTGCACGATCCTCGGACTTGCGCGTTCAGGTGCTAAGCTGTTGATAGGATCCTGATACCCTTGAACCTATCTTCAATTATGAATCTGGCCCATCTCCTTCAAGTCACATAAGACCTCGAGCTCTATCCTACTTCATTGTTCTTTCATCTTTTACGCATTGGGGTGGGTCTTCGCAGGAGCTGGCATATCTCACGGTGCATTGAAATAATACCACTTCACGAGCTTCTAGAAGAAGTCCGCTCTCGAAACTGTGTTTGCTACCGTACGCAAACATCAACAATGCACTCTAGCCCAGAGCAAGGCTTGACTGACAACGCTGTCGTAGTCCATCGTCGACAAGGACTGAAAGCCAAATTCGATATCATCGCCGAGTCACAAGTCAGCCTTGCTCTCCCAGACCAGCCTCGAATATCTTCAGAATTGGAAATCCAGCTGCGTGTGAAAGTCTGATTTTGAGTCAGGTGGGGCGGAAGAGGAAATCTCGTAAGGAGGAAATGGTAGTAATGTTGCGGGCCAGCAGCCGGTCACAACCTCAGATTATGGGAAGAGAAGCGGATGATAGACTGGACGGGCTTCTAGGGATGCTAAGAGGTGGAAGATGACTAAGAGCTATAGAATGATATCGGAGTGGCTCAGGAGTGAACTATGTGGAGGAGCTCTGATGGTATAGATTAAGCCTCTTTCTAACGCCTCACAGGTCGAGTCTTGATTGTATCAGAGATTATACGATGCATCATGAATGCTCCACATCAACTGTTCAGGAAAAGGAAAAATTGAGAACGACCAAAGCATCCATACACAGTTTTTGGAACGGTTATAGCAACTGGCCACTACAAACCGATCGTTCTCGCCAAGCTCCCGTCACGTGACTGATTCCTCTCTAAATGATGGGTGAGTGATTTTCAGGGCAACATTTTGGTGGGGTATTACATCACCCTGGACATGATGTAGCCTTGCATGGAGTTTCCACATTTCTTTCAGCAAACAAAACATACACACTTTGGCTACTCAGATTCCAAACAACCACCCATCTACGATTTCAAACATACTTGTTACATCTTATAATTTCCTACTAATTGCAAAATGGAAATGCAAGGAACGCCGATCGGCTCAACCAACCAGGGCATGAAGGCAAGCTGAAGCTCAGGAATCTCGTCAGCCCCAGTCATAACCTGACGGTCACCAAAATACCTTACCTCAATCGGTCAAGCTGACACTCACGTCAGAACACTTCTGACCCTGAGCGCTACAACAATCCCACTACTGAAGGCGCTGGTTCAGTCGCCTCAGACTCCCTGGCTGCAGAGTCTGCTCGTTCGGGCGGCAAATTCGGAGAGAATCGAGACAGCCAGCCCCACAAGGAATCCGGCTCTGCATCTACCTCCAAAGACACCGACATCTCGAGCGCCACTGAGCTTTCTCCCGCGCCAAATGCTGCAGAGCGCGAGGCCAAAGCTGCATGGGAAGAGACCTCCGACAAGTCCAAGGGCCCAGGTGGACAGAAGTATCCTGAGGTTACAGATGGGCAGTCAGATATTCAGCCGCAGCCCATGGATGGGAAACCTGCATCAGGCCTACGCGGTGTGACTGGCCCAAGTGCCTCAATGGGCTCGACTGGTGGGCAGCAAACGTCTGGAAGCGATGCAAAGTCCGGTCCTACCGAGAACACATTCAAGGGGGAGGGCAGCTCGGATGTCGATGCCGCTCCAGGGTATATAGGCAGTGTTGCGTCTGACCCTGCTCGGACTGGTAAGCCAAAAGGAAAAAACATCACTGAGGGTGGATTCGACGAAGGTGACGACCAGAACACAAGCTTCACTTCTGAGATTGGTGATGAGAATGATCCGGGGAGGAAAGCAGAAAACGATATGCAGAGGATGACACAAAGCTCGAGTGGTTCATCGGCACCCAGACAGAAGATGGGTGAGAGCGGTGATAACAAATTTGGTGACCTAAGTACCGATCAGAACCTGTGAGCCGGAGACAGAATTGAGATTAGGGACTAGTATTACAATATTTACATTATTTCGTAAAGTCCAGATGAGGCTAGCGTTGAAAGGCGAGGCTGAGCAGCCATGCAGATGAACCCATCCCACCTCCATCGATCTTTCTTCCCTCTCCTGCACAGGCCAAATTAGTCGCCCACGTAAATATTGATAGCTATAGTCTATACGGACTGACTTGGGGCTGGTGATGGCTGAAGCAATCACTGCAGTAGGCTTGGCCGCGAGCGTTGTTCAGCTAATCAGTGCTACCGGAAAGGCATATCAGTGAGTGTGCTTTCCTCTGCCGTTCCGAGAGCGATGTTCAAGATTGCATACTTGCGCGAAAGGTATTCTACGCATACTTAGCACCCTTATTCTGATGATGCTTATTGTCTAAAGTCTGTTGTTCTATTGTTTGTTCACTACGAACATGGAGTGCTGCCTAAAACGTACAAACATCACGATGGAGCTTGGCCTGACAGAGACTCGTGGAATAGATATCTCAACGACGTCAAGAATGCGCCAAAAGAGCGTGCGAAGTTGTCGCTGGAGGCTGCTAATCTCCTTCCACTTCTCGACACTCTAAGGGATCAGGTAGAAAATGCTGACCCAAATGATCCTTGGATCGAAAGCGTGTTGGAGCTTGGAGGCTCAGGCGGGCCCTTAGACTTATTTAGACAGACTATGGATCAGCTAAAACAGAAGTTGAAGACAGAGTCTCCTATGTCGAGGCTGGGCAAGTAGGTGATCTATATGCATGCTCCTCTTGCATTTGGAGCCCTCCGTTGTTGAATGAGCCCCTTCTCGAATTTGTTCTTGTACGCTCGACCTAGTCCATCCTCTGTTTAGTCTCTGAGTGTCCGTCTTTTGCGTTCTCATATACTTACTTCTTCGGAAACCTATCGTACCACTCTTGCCTATTCTCAGGTAGTCGATTCTTCATTCCTTCCCTTTTCACCGTGATGGAGATGGCTGATCGAGCTCCACTCAGACATCTAGTATGGACATTGAGCAAGGACGATATCCAACAGATTCTGGCACATATCGAGCGATTCAAGACGCGGCTGATATTGGCCCTACAAAAGGACAACATGAAGCTTTCGCGCGCAATAAAAACGGATACTGCCGCTATTGAGCCTATAGGCAAACGGGTCGAAACCATCTCCAACAACCTCGATTCGTTGAGCACTGGTATGTGTGCTCAAAGCAGCTCAACATTTCTTGAAAAGGTGTTGTTATGGCTCTCACCCGTCGAATTCCAAAAACATCACGACAGGGCAAGAGAAGACCGTGTGGAAGGGACAGGGCAGTGGTTCCTGTCCTCCCCCAAATTTGTACTTTGGCGAGACAATGCCGAGAAGACGCTCTTCTGCCCTGTATGTCATCCCATCGGTCCCAATTTCCTTTCAGCATCGCCTCACTTTGACTATTGAGACATTGACTTGAGCATACTCGTTCATCCCTCACGACCGTGTCTTTATCTCGATATGCTGACTCTGAAATTATTGAGGGGATCCCTGGCGGAGGCAAGACTATCATTGCATCTCTGGTAATAGATCATCTCAGTACAATATTCTCAAATGACAAGTCAACAATAGTACTCTACCTGTATTGCTTCTACAAGGATCGCTCGCAGCAAACTCTCACCAGCGTCACTGCTGTCCTCCTCAAGCAATTGATTCAGGCCCTTAACGATGTTCCAGAGCCGATGAAGGATCTCTATGAGTCATGTATGAGGGACGGTTCTCGTCCCAAACAAGGAGACCTTTCAAACATGCTGAGGGTAGAGCTTAGGCGGCTTGGGAAAGTCTTCCTTGTCGTTGACGCGCTCGATGAGTATTCTGACAGCGAAGCTGCCCAGAAATTATTGCTTGATGAGCTTCAATCGCTCCGCGAAATGACGAACCTAATGGTGACTTCGCGCCCTGTCTCCCCATTCATCGACGCATTTGACGAGGCTATGCATATCACGGTGACAGCAGACAATGCCGATGTTCGGCGCTACCTGTCAAGTCAGATGTCGAGCTTGTCAAGGTGCGTTAGAAACGAGCCGGATCTACAAGAACGCATCGTGCAGACTATCACTGGAGCTGTCCAAGGCATGTAGGTGTCCCTTGTTCGACTTCATTCCTCAGTGCAAATTATATCTTGGAGGCGCTCATCTTTTCTTTCTCAGCATTCAATGGTGTGGTTGCTTGACGACTGGATCTTCCTGGCCTGGGACTGCGTAGAACAACATGGAGAAAGTATGCGGTTTCCGAAGGTCTCCACGTGGCTCGAACAAGCCTACTTGCGCCTCTTTGATTTGAAGGCTATATGATTTTTTCATATCTTTCGAGCAACGAGCTGACACAATCACTGACCCTAGGTTCCTCCTGGCTCGTCTCCATATGAGGTCGCTAGTCGACAAGCTCAATACCAGGCAAGTCGAAAATGCTCTAAATGCCTTGCCTAGAGGGTCCGGCCTAGCTGCTCTGGATTTCACATACGATGAAACGGTTGAAAGGATCAAGTCACAAGAAAAAGGCTTTTGTGATCTCGCGCTCACCATTTTGTCATGGATCAGCCTTGCCAAGAGGCCTTTGACCGTAACGGAATTATTGCATGCACTTTCGATTGAGCCTGGGGATACTGCGATAGACAAAGAGAACTTTGTCGACGAAGATATGTTGACTTTTGTTTGTGCCGGCTTCGTAGTCAACGATGGAGGTAATGGCTCTATCCGTCTAGCCCACTACACCATGCAAGAGTACTTTGACCACCGAAAATACCAGCTGTTTAAGGATCGTAATACCAATATTGCAATGACCTGCATCACCTATCTCATGTTCGATGTGTTCTCGACTCATACCCTAAATGACCTCGAGGACCTGGGACGTAGTCGGGATAAGACTGCCGCCCGTCTAGAAGTCCACCCTCTGTTAGACTATGCTTCCACTTACTGGGCAAGCCATTTAGCGCATAGTGACAGACACGCAGCAAGAGATCTTTGTGTGAAATATTTGGGATGTCACGTCAATCTTGCAGCCTCAATGGCCACATCAGTATCGTTGGGGGAGGAGGATTTTTTCGACCGGCATGGCTGGGACGTCCCGGGAAATGGCAATCGTGTCTATCCCGATGATGTTCATGGGCTTTGGGTGGCCGCCAAATTTGGTCTTGCTTTCGTTGTTCATGAACTTCTAGATACTGATGGGAGCTTGGGACGCACGGAATACAGAAGAGCGTCCGATGCTCTCTGTGTGGCAATTTGCTACGGTCATATGGACATAGCAAAGTTGCTAATCGAGAAAACAAAAGGCACCATTGTGGTAGCTGAAGGGAGCCATGCACTACACTGTGCAGTCGATTGTGGGAAGGAGCTATGTGTTTCAATGCTTTTGAGAGCTGGCGCTGATGTCAACTCAGACGTCGACCGTAGTGGTCGTACGCCTCTCGCATGTGCCGCCTACCTGAAAGGAGAGACGTCAGAGAGGATATTGAAAATGCTCCTAGCTGCAGGAGCAGACGTAAATGGAAAAATGGAAGTGCCGCTGACCTGTGCAGTGTCATGTAACAATGTTAATGCAGCATCAATCTTATTGAAGAACGGCGCAGACACTGCTAAAAGCCAAGTGTTTCGCAACACTTCAGTACTAGCTGAAGCAGTTCATCAAGATGCACATAATATGGTCGATCTGTTGCTGCGTTTTGGCGCAGATGTTTCTTGGCGAAAGACATGGAACGGAGAGTCCCGCAATGGCCCCACTGTACTACATTATGCCAGATCGCCAATAATCGTGTCGCAGCTGATCAAATATGGGGTCGATGTCAACGCGGCCGATATCCACGGGTGGACACCACTACATATGATGGCTAATCTAAAAAGGCTATCTTGCCATTGCTATTTGCACATAGCACATAACATTGGATACGCTAGGTATGATATAGCTGCCTTACTCATAGAGAATGGAGCCTCGATAGACAAACCAGGCTGCAATGGTTTCACACCCCTGCACTGCGCTGTGGAAAGTGGAGACGTCAAATTTATCCGCCTTCTTCTGGAATACGGTGCCGAAGTCGACGCAAGAGATGATCGTGGCTACCCAGCGTTACTCTACGGCCACAAAAGCTTTCCTTACTGGCGGGTTCCTGCAAGAGACCAACATTTCAAAAAGGACTTCGATATCCTTGTAGCCATGAAAGCGCTGCTAGTGGAGTATGGTGCGGATCCGAGAGCATTGGCGGATGAGCTGATTGCCATTGGGTTGAACCTCGACTCTTTATACCATGCAGGGATCGTAGAGAGCTATATGCGTGTGGAAGATTGTCTGAAAACGCGGAAAGCGATTGTCCGTTTTTTGCTTGATACGCCGGTGACAGAAGACTTGGCCGTCGTGGCAGCCACATGTGGTGAGCCTCGACCTCAAGGTCCACTCTGCTGAATACCCAAGTTACGCTTTTGACTTCGCTCTACTGCTCCCACGACCATCAAGCATGGCAATTCTCGCCTCAAACATGTCATAGTTAATTTCCTCTTCGTGCTTAAGCTGACTCATGGCCCTATTTTCTGCAACAGATTTAGCAATCGTATCAGAATCGAACGTCTGATCAAGTACGACCTCTCGCCAGCGCAGAGTATCGTTCACCAACACACTTGTCTTCATTGTATATGTCCACGCCAATGTACCAAACCTGTCTCAGTGATTATGTAGTCTATATTGTAAAGGAGGTATCGCCCAGGACTGTGGGATCTGAGCTAAGAATGTGCGCTTTGAAATTTGCGCCGGGAATTGCGGCTGGGAAATATGCGCCGGAAGATGGCGCCTGGAAGTAGGGCTTGGCCTGGGAATGGCGCCTAGACATCACTGCAGAGGTGTTAGGTAGTATTACGAGGATGATGCCCTGTACGATAAGTATAAAAGCTTCCCTTACCTACATCTACCACGCTTTAACTTTAGTGAGCATGAAGACCTGGCTCACGGCCAGGGAGCGAGGGCTATGGGAGGATGTAGAGAGGTGAACAACCCCGATGCGTAGTGGGCGAATGCAGGGAGAAGATTGCATTTCAGGTAGTAGGCTTGGTGTTCAATTCTGTGCAGGATTCTGCCCAAAGATCACGACTGTAATGATGTGGACACGCGCTAGTATCTATTTGATTGGAAAGAGCACGAAATTTCTTTGTGATGATAGGGTTTCGGCAGGTATTACCCTGATGAGAACGTGCTCACCTGGTTCACGGGAACGGACTGGTGAGCACTTCTGGGTGTATTGGTACGCAAAGCGGGTGTGCGCGCAGCTTCACTCATCCCCTTTCCCCTTATGGCAGGCCCCGTAGGGCTAAGGACCCGCAAACTCATTAATTGGTACTGCAGAGATATGAAAGGTAGGGAATTTCGATTCACCCGTAGGACTTTTCCCGGAACGCCAACGCTACATTGTACTCAAGAATCATAAGCCAAAGTCGACCGTGACCTTCCTGCTGGTGATCCATGGGTCGCCCGCACGTTGAGGCACAGTCCATTCCTCGATCTGTGGGCCAGCCCCAGAATCAAACATGACGTACACAGTTCCAACTTCCGTCTCTCTATCATTCATGGCTGCCAAAGACAGATAGGTTGTGTTCGGCTTCTGAAGAGGTTTAATCTCGGATGTGTGATCTACAAATCCTGTTGAGCAGTTCCATGCGTTGAGTACTAGAGTGTGGCGGTCTGGAACCGTATATATGATCAGATTGGCCAAGGGTGTATGGTGGGTGCACTCCGGTAAGGTGTCTAATGTATATAGAGGCTGGTTATCTTGGGGAACGACTACGAGAGGGGATCGCGGCGGCACAGTCAGGCCGGTTGCTAAGCAACTATGTTAGTGTGTTCGCAGCATTGATAAAATTTGAGACTGTGCTGCGTCTGTTGTACTTACTGGTTTCCGAGGTTAGGGAGATAACAGTTGTGGAAACAAGATCAGTGTTACTGATTGTGTATTCATGCTGCTTCAAGTTGTTGCCATCGCCGACCGTGTACAGCATGAGGTGATTTCCACTTTCATAGCTTACAGGAGACATAGCAAAGGCTGACCCTTGGGGCTGCGAAAAGCCGAAATTATTAGCAACCCACGGATAGCTCGTCGTGCTGTTGCTAGTATATCGACCTTGGGTGATGCCATTCGCAAAATTGGCTTCCTGGAATAGAACCACCAGTTCCTGCGAGACATTCTGAATGTTCTGATTCCAGTATGCAGCGAGGAAAGTAGAATTACTGGCACTGTACAGTCCGCTGAAATTATCCTGGATCCAGGCTTGGGAATCATTGGAGGGGGCTTGACGCGCGTAGAGTTCATTATCGGCTGACATGTAGAACACATCTTTAACCTACAGCCATTCTTAGTAAGTGGCGGAGCTCGAGATCCAAGGGATACGCACTAACGAGTAGTCATAACTAGCATGGGGGTATCCCGCCGCTGCTGCGATGGGTGTACCGGGCTTGACGGCATCGCTGATGACATGGACCTCCCACGTGGTATCGAAAGCGGTGCTGTTGTCCCAAGCTGACTCTCGCAACTTGTTACTGCTGTCCTGAAAGTATAGTCTCTTGTGCAGCGTGCCGTTGAGATCAGTGTATTGCATCGCGGCTAGGCCTGTGTTTGCGTATGGTATTCGGGCAGTTGGAGTAGGGACAATATTAAGGTTGGTAGCAGGGAGTCCTCTATCTTTCCTAGCGGTCGTTCCACTAACACCACCACCTACGCCTGCAGCGATGAGAACACATACCACTGTTAAGCTGATGAAGAACGTCTTGCGCTTCAGGCCTAATATCTTTCCCTGTCCTTTCCGTTGTGACAATTCTGATTGCGCGTTATGGGCATCTATGCCGGCTGCATGTTCGTCAATTTCATCACAGCTATCGACTGCTTGTTTCTCAACACTGCCGTAATTGAAAAGTGTCTGTTTGTCAACATTGGTGCTGCAGATACTCTTTTCATGTTGGGGATCGTGGCCCGCGATAGGGGCAGCATTGCAGTCATTCTCTAGCAGACGATGGTGGTCTACCTCCAGTGTGCTATGCTGGGTTTGCATTGGTATTTGCATCGGTATTACTGGCAACGGCTTCGACGGTGCTAGATATTGGAGAGCAGTATGAGATTGTAGTGGAAGAGATACGTGCTCACAAAGACTACTTAGTAAGTAAGGCACTGGTCGGAAAATCAGAATTGGCCAGGAAGATGCCAAAGGTTTTCGATTGAGGTCAACTGGGTAGGAAGTACAAAGTCGTTGAGCATGGATGTGATAAATTGGAAAAGAAAGAGTGTGATTGATTATTAGAGTCGAGGACATCACGTCAAGCTTCAGCCTCCGGATCAGCTTGGCGCTTCGTGAGACACGGAGACGCCATAAGTGCGTCCCAAATTGTAAGTACGCTACATCCTACAGGAAGACCGTCGGCTGTTTATCTTTGACTCTTCATGCCGTTTTCGAAAGCTTCACCGCCAAAATAAGCAGGCCATTGACTGAGGCTTATTGAAGAGTACAAGGACTCGGAGTATCGGGTGATATATGGTAATGTACTCCGTACTTCCTTAGGAGGTCGACATAATCTGCGTATGCAAGACCTGGAAGATGTAGTTGCTGGGAAGAAGGCATGCACATAGTCAAAGACGGTTTATGACAAGCTCTTAGCAAATGGTAATATATGTGATAGTGCTTACGTCGATGAGTGCCGTTCCGATGTGGCCTGATTATCGAAGATGAATGAGTTTGATAAAATACCAGGGTGACCTACACAAGTCCGAACAGCTGTGACCCATGCTTGAGACTTAGCTGAAGTACTGTGCCCCCCATTATTCGATCAACCACATAATCCTCAATCATTCGTCAGGCTTATTCTTTACAAGATGAACAACACTTGAAACATGCCTGTGCATACAGACGTACACCACATCGATAGTGCGGAATGTCTTTTGGCGCCACGAGTCTGAAGTCTGCTGCAGACGCTACCACCCGTTAAGAAAGATCACCACAGGCAGGCGTTAATGATACGTCTAGGCGGGCATGGACTTGCGTTGGCTGAGCCCCTTGTGTTTCCAGCTCGCACAGCAGTGAATCTCGGTAAGTCTTGTTGGCCAATGAGTAGGTAATATCACCAAGCGGGTAGGATCAGATCTGCTAGAGCTGACGTAGTTAAGTAAAGTAGCTTTAGATTAGGTCCTCGGCGCCAAAAACTCCGGCGGCTACACGGCGGGCAGCTCGTACCGGGCTTCACTTCCCGAATTTACCCCCTAAAGTCCTACAGACCGCGCCCATTTAATTTCAGCGGCTACTCCGTCAGTCCAAGATGATTGCAGATTTCACCGTACAATCCATCATCTTGCCTGAAATGCGTATCATAGCACATGTAAAACAGCCCATTGTTCTCGCTTGAGGATGTGACGGTACTCAATGCACGAAGAGGTTAAGCCGGTAGTAGCTTGCTATGTTTCTACTCATTCTACTTGCGTTCGGTTTCTTCAATGAAGCACTCACAATATCCTCTAACACATCACCGAATCCGAGCAATATGTCTTTGCTCTGGGGCCCATATCAACCGAACCTATACCTTGGCATACGGCCGCGACTACCAAAGTCATTGCTTGTAGGCTTGATGTGGTCCAATGCTGATGCTCCTGAGGATATTACGAGGAGTACGCGCTAAGTACCTTTGCATGCCATCGCTCATCAACTAACCTTGGTAAAAATCAATAGATCTTCGTCATACGTGCGAACAAAACGAAGGCATGGCTGGCTACGGTTGGACGGCCTACGATGTCCGGGAAGGCGGAAAACAAAGCGTCAATGACACTGGAAATAGGTTGGACTTGATCACTGAGTTTGCTAAAGTGTCTGATGGCGAACCGAACGGAAATTGGGGCCTGCGAGTCAGCGGGATACCAAGGGCGAATGCACAAAGCGATCAGAAGACCACTCTAATAGTTTACCTTGGAAGTGAAAATCCAGACTCGCGGGTAAAATGCACGAATGTGCACAGACTCAATCCGTCCATTGGTGATGTCGTTTGCGATGGTACGACAGTCGGCTTGGGCAATTTCAGAATAGACTTTCCAGATCATAGAGCTGACACAGCCGCCCTTCAAACCACGGCCATCCATAGTCTGACTGTTCCTTCAGACACTATATGGCAGGCAAAATCTGTTCTGATCGACCTAATAAGGAACAGTGATTCTCACATAGGACTGATTGCGAATAATCCTGGACCTGGAAACCTTCATTTTGTGCAGAAGATCTTCGAGGGAGGGTTTCAATTCGACATCTTATTCTCCTCTGACCCCAACCTCGATGCCATGGCATCTAGTACTCTGACGCAACGCGTCCAACATGCTTTATCCGCGTTTAGCGACCGCTTCGAGTCGACGTATGCACCTCAAGCGCCCTTCCAGGACGAGCAATACATCAAATTCTCCCAATCTCTTCTTTCCAATCTTATGGGAGGAATCGGGTATTTTGACGGAACAAGCAAAGTCGACGTATCTTCCGCGCCAGAATATGCTGAGACCCACGAGAACTTTTGGGAAGCGGCCGGTTCGGCCCAATCTCGTGCTGTTGTTGAAGAACGTGGCCCATACCAGCTTTTCAGCGCAGTACCTTCCAGACCATTCTTCCCACGAGGCTTCCTTTGGGACGAAGGCTTCCATCTCCAAGTCATCCTGGACTGGGACATGGATCTTGCTCTGGAAATCGTCTCAAGCTGGTTTGATTTGATGGACGAAAACGGCTGGATAGCAAGGGAACAGATTCTCGGCCCTGAAGCGAGGACTAAGGTTCCGTTGGAGTTCCAGACCCAATACCCACACTATGCGAATCCACCTACACTATTCTTTGTAGTCGAGGCGTTTCTCGCAAAATCTAGCGGGGTTTCTTCCTACTCTGGAGCTCCAAGTCAATATTTGAGTGATCCTACGGTAGGAGCAGGCTTTCTGAAGGCCATCTACCCGAAATTGAAGAAACATTACGAGTGGTTTTGTCTAACGCAGGCTGGCAATATGAGTCATTATCAGCTTCCTGGCACTAAACTGTATCGTGGATATCGATGGCGAGGTCGAACACCACAACACACTCTTACCAGTGGTCTTGACGATTACCCTCGAGCGCAGCCGCCACATCCTGAAGAGTTGCACTTGGATGCCCTCTGCTGGGTTGGTTCTATGGCAATCGCATTGAAGAAGATCTCGGCTTTTCTTGGCGAGTCAGATGACCAAAGATCGTTCTCGAAGCATGCGACTGACGTTCTTCGAAGCGTTGATGGCATTCACTGGTCTGATCGCGATCGAGCATATTGTGATACCACTGTGGCTAGCGAGCATCGAGTGGACAAGGTCTGCCACAAAGGCTATATTTCTCTTTTTCCGTTTCTCCTCAATCTTATGAGTCCAGATCACACTCATCTTGAAGCTGTGTTGAAACTGATCCGGGATCCTGAGGAGTTGTGGAGCGCTCACGGCCTTCGGAGTCTCAGCCTGAAGGACGAGTATTATGGTACTGGAGAAAACTACTGGAGAAGTCCAGTCTGGATTAATATCAATTATATGGCGTTGCAAAGGTTATTGGTAAGTACACTCCCCGTATTCTTATAGTCGAATAGAGTCATAGCTCATTCCACAACAAGGAACTTGCACAACAGCCTGGCCCGTATCAGCAGAAAGCGCTGGAAATATACATCGAGCTTCGAGTGAACCTGGTAACTACGGTCTTCAACTCCTGGAATGATACCGGCTTTGCATGGGAACAATATGATCCCAACACCGGCAAAGGCCAAAGAACTCAGCACTTCACGGGGTGGACTGCACTGATTGTGCGTATTCTAGCAATGCCTCAACTTCAATCAGCCAGTCACTTGCAGACGCCTGGGTATATCAAACAAGCGACTGACATGGATGCCTGGAACAAGAAGCTCATTCTGATGGTATTGGGGTTGCTGTTGATCGGCTTCGTGCTCCGGAGACGACATGTAAGGGCTTGGAAGGGATTGAAAGCAATATGATCAGAGATTTATTCGTCTCGCAATACCTACAACAACACGTTTCGCTCTCCGGTGACGTTGTACCAAATTGAACCGATACTACAAGCGACAAGCATGAAGCTACGCTTGGTTGATGCTTTGATTAGCGACGCCACAATCAAAGGCAGAAACCACCTTGGGAGCACTTTAGGAAATTGGTAGAAGACAAGGGCTTAAGAGCAAAATTCAATGTCGAATCTGTAATGAAAACCAAAGCCCGGAGTTTCGCTGGATTCGCTGTTAGAGGAGATAGGTTTGGAAGTCTATACCCAATAATTTTGGATTATGGAACTTTTGTAATAGATCGAGTCGACTCCAGATTACCAAACAAGGGTCCAACAAAGAGCACTCAGAGCCTTCTCGGCAGATCACCCGAAGTCCTGAGATGCGAATCTCAACAGCTCTAATGGTCCATGCCATTGGCCGTTGCATACTAGAGGCTGTCATGGCTCAAGGAATCACCCAGAACAACAAGAAATCTACCGTGCAGGGCGCTTATTTTCTCAGACGAGCAGGATTGAATTGGGTGATGAAATGCAACCGTGGTACAATTTCCGTCCACTATTCGATTAGCGTTACGGCGACCGTATTACCGAGTCTGTCAACGACGCTTTAAAGGGGCCTGTGTTCTGGATTACGCACCACGATCTCAGAAGAGATGTAGCGTTGACTCAGAGATTCCCCGATGGTTATGCCGTACAATATGTGTAACAATCATTTGATAAACTCTACCTCAGCCAACGGCTATTGGGAGCACAGTGCCTAATCTCTGGCCAGAAGGAATCCTCGCCAACGCGAAGCTTTGACATTGTACTTAACTATCCGGGTCTAATTACCATCTAGCCCTCTACAATGGTCTTCATATAAGATGCTCTCACGCGGCCGTTGGGAAGGTTTCAATGGTGTTTGCCAATTTGTATGCTCATCTTCTCGTGTCGCTCATGATAGTTTACATTCGTTTCCTCTGGTGGCCACCTGAATCGAAGAGAGATGGACAACACCTGAATACACTATCTATTGCGTTTGCCAAGGCCAATGCCAGCTTCTTTGTCTTGTTTGAGCCATACTAATTCGTTTTATCGGAGGTCGTTATGCTTGATGAATTCACCGATGCGGTGAAGAGGGGCATAGTCACACAGGTCTAGCACAGAACTTAAAAATGGTTTATGAAGAGCATGAAGGTTGTTATCTTGCTTCGTTAAGTATGATTGTAAGTACTGATCAGGTGGTTTTGGCGAGTGATGGAATGGCTGTGGCATTGAGGGCAGTATTTGGGTAATTGAATGGGAAAGTGGAGAGGAAGTGAACTAGAGGAGATGCTCGCCAACATGGTGAAGAAGATGAGTGATCTACTGTGTCATAAATATGATCTACGTCTTGCTCTTTCTATCTCCCAGCCCCCCAGTCGCTGTAGCCGTCTTCTTGATAGCATCGCTCATAAGCTTTCGCGCATCACCGTCTTCTAATACCTTCAACCCAGCCTCCGTCGACCCACCCGGCGTAGCCACCTTCCGCCTCACCTCCTCCGGCTCCTCCCCGCCATCCACCAACGCAGCCACACCACGCATAGCAGCAGCAGCCATCCTCAACGCCTCAGCACGATCAATGCCAAGCTCAACAGCGCCATCAACAGCCCCTTCCAGCATCAGCGAGAAAAAGGCAGGACTGCTCGCACACAGAGTTGCACCAACACCCGCTAACGCGTCCGGCCAGATCTTGACGCTACCCACGCGTAAGAAGAGCGAGTATACGGGATTCAGTGTGCTGGGTGGATACTGCTCATCACCTTCTTGGATGATAAGACTGACGGAATCTCGTACCGCGCTCGCGGTGTTGGGCGTCACTCTGATGATTTGGCATTCTTTCCCGCTGTCATTTTTGGCAGGAGCGTTGGCGCCGTAGATGGCGCTTTTGAGCTTTGCGATCGAGACCCCACCGACGAGACTGACGAGGATTTTCCCTGCCAAGGCATCACGCATGCCCTCTTCGGCGAGTACGTCTTCATATACGTCGGGTTCGACGCCTAAGACGATTATAGCGCCTGCTTTGACGCCGCGGACATTCTCGTTTGCAAGGACGTCTACTTTGCCGGATTTCGCGAATTTTGCTGTTAGTTTGTCGGCGCTTTCTTGCTGGTGCACGCAGGCGGTGAGGGCTGATGGTTGGACGGGGGCTGGTCTTGAGATCTTGGATTCTTCGGGTGGTGGGGCGAAATTGAGAGCGTGGTCTGCGAATGATGAGATGATGCCTTCGAGGATTGATGAACTTAATTTTCCTGATATTGTATGTTAGTTGTATGGAAAGGTTGTGAGACGATTTGTTTGCAAACCACAGCCGAGGAAGGTGATTCCCATCTTTAATGGATCTGCCATTTTGTTTTCAGGTAAATTAATGATCGCATAAAGCTTGCATCAATCTTAAATCTTGAATCTCCTGCACTTGAGGACACTTGGATACTCTCCCCTACATGCGACACTGAAGAGATATGCATATGCCAAGCTTTGACGAAAATCTTGCATCCTGATGAGGAGGAAATTACTTGGCGTCCCCGTCATGGTTATATAATAAGGCCTTGGCTAGTAGTATTGCCTGTTATATTTATTTAGATTATTTATAGTAGTATATATATATAAATTTAGAGTCTAATTAATATTAATTATTATTATTTCTAGGTATATAAGTTTACTTTTAGAATAGTATATCTAATATTAGCTAACTAATCCCCTTTTCTAGTAACTATAATATAATTAGTAAGTTATAGTCTTTTAAGTATTTAAAGTAAGTCTTCTTCCCTCTAGGAAGACTATATTATTATAGAAGTTTCTACCTATTTAATATACTAATAATAGTTATATTTTATATCTCTTTTATTTATATACTTTATATAAATATATTAGTATTATTCTTATAAGTTAAAAGAACTATTTATATACTTAAGTTAAATTATCTATATTAATAATATAAAGAAAAATTATTATTATTTATACTATTTTATTATATAGAAAAACTATTCTTAAATCCTAAAGTAGAGTAATCTACTAGTTATTTAAAATTAAGAAAGACTTAGGGATATTCTAAATACCTATAAATTAGGGAGTTATTACTACTATTAAATTATAAGAAGTTATTATCTAGATATTAAATTAACTATTATATAAATTATTCCTATTATTAGCTAATTACTATCTACTTTTCTTAGTACTTAGTAGCGTAGATATATATAGCGGAACCCCTCTTCTTAATCTAATTTACCCCTATTAGAGAAGTATTTAAAGATAACACTTTATTAATAATAACTATTAAGGGATTATATAGTTAAATATATCCCTATATTATTTTATATACTTATTATAAGTTTAGAAAAATAATTTTAGTATTAATAGTAAAGTCTATTAATTAGTTTTTAAAGTACTTAGAAAGCGCTTTCTCTAGCTAGAGAAATAAAAAGTTATAACTCTTAAAGAGTTACTAGAATTTTAAACGGCTAGCCTAATATTATTATTATTAGGGTTAGAGGTAGTAATACTTATATTAGCTAATATAATAATACTATTAAGAATAAAGACGCTATTTAATAGTATAGGTAGTATAATTAAGTAGCTCTATATATTAAAAGAGGAGCTTCCTAGAGACCTTAATATCCTTATATAGCTTAAGAGGTTTAATATAAGGCTTTAAGGGAAGGCTATTAACTAGTTAACTTATATACTAAAGGTAGCTAAGATCCTTAATAAGGAAGGAATTAATTATAGAAATAAAGAAGATAAAGAGATAGTTATTACCTTACTTAAAGAAGAATTCCTTAGAGAAGCTTAAAATATTAAGTTTAATATTAATATAATAGATTAAATTAAAGCGCTTTATTAGACTTATAATAAGAGCCTAGAGGCTTATTTTAAGTATATAAAACAACTCTTAAAGATAATAGAAGGTAGAGATTAAGTAGAAGAGATAGCCTCTAATATATTAAGTATACTAGAAAAGTATTAGCTTATTAATATAATTTATAAATAGATCTTTAGCCTTATAAACTAGGATTTATAACTTAGAATATTAGAATATAAGTTAAAAATAAATAGATTATTATATAAAGTATTTAAGAAAGCTTAGGTATATATAGAAATCCTATTTATACTTAAGGATTTTATAAAAAAGAACTATTAATAGTATAAGCTAGAGAAATTTAGAGTATTTTATATAATAGTAGTAGTAAATAATAATAATATAGTTTAAGTATTTATATCTATAATAACTAGGCCTTAATATTAGGGCTAAAATAGAATTTTATAGGATATAGTATTTTACTCCTAGAATAATAACTACTTAGGCTAATTAATAGTAAACTTAAATATATACTTTAAATAAGATAAAGGTAATTATAATATAACTAGAGTTCCTCCTAAAATATATAATAACTTATAGCTAATAGTAGCCCTTTTAAAGTAGATAGTAGTACTATTAATAGTAGGTACTAGAAATAGCCTTAGGCTAAATTCTTAGTTTAATCCCTAGTTATTATTAGGGTAGTAACCCCTATAAAATTATAAGACTAGGAATAGATATAACTTATAAGATTTATATAAAAACCCTAGATAATAGGATAGAAACTAAAGGCTACTTATAGGGCTAAGAATTAATTTTTTATAAGGTAGTAGGCTAATATAAATAAGGGATATCTACCTAGAGTTTATTCCTAATAAATTATATAACTAAAAGATATTAGTAAACTTATAAGTAAATAGCTTAAAGTTATAGGAACCTTAGAAGTATAATAGTAAAAAGTTATACCTAAAATATAGTAAACTTAGATATACTAGTCTAGAGTATATGAATCCCCCTTTATTAAGGGAGGAATAGTACTAGATTAGAAAGGAATTAGAAGATTATTAAGTGAAGTAAAAGACTTATAAGGAAATAAAGGAGGTATAAGTTAATCTATTCTATCTCCCTACCTAATATCTTATATAATAAAATATATAATAAAGCTATAATATTAATAATAAGTCTTATTAGGAAGTTATAAGGTAGATATTATTACCTTAAAATAATATTATTTTATACCTTATCTTATTAGGAAAGGTACCAGAAGTTTTAAACCTAAAGATTAAAGAACTAGAAGAAGAGGGGAATTCTTAGATACCCTATTATAATTTAGTATTTAAAGATATTAAGCTAATAGGTTACTTAATAAATTTAAATACTTTAATACTTAAGTAGTTTAATAATAATACTCTTAGAGTATATAATACTTAATTAGGTATAAAGAGAAGGAAGAATAATAAGCTTAAAGAGGAAGGGTTACTACTATTAATAATTAAGGGAAAAACCTAGAGAAAGAGAACTCCTATTAAAAAGATAGGAGTTAAGAAAGAATTATTAATAGTTTATAGGTTAATTAAAAAACCTTAACTAGATATTAATTAGATATTAATAAATATAATAATATTATTACTAATAATTTATATATTATAGATCTTACTATTCTTTAGAAAAGAGTTATAAAGACTTAGTTAGGCCCCTAAGAAAAAGGGGAAAAAGAAAATATTTAAAGACCTAGATATTAATATTAGGGTAATAAAAATATCTATAATATAGTATATTAATAAAAAGAGTAGGTTTATACTCCTAGGGAATAGAAGTATAGGTTTATACTACGCGCTATTAAAGACTTTATAATAATAGTTTTATAAGATTATATATAAGGAGATAATAATATAGGTTATAAATATAATTATTTAGAAGATAAGTAGAAAAAGAATATTTATTCTTATATAATATACTAAGGTAGATTAAGGATCTAATATAATTATTATAAACCTGTTATTAGTATTAATTATAGATTTACCTATCTATTCTATCTTAAAGTTTAGAAGTAAAAGGGTAACTATATTAATAGTAAATAGTAAATATAATAAACTTAGATATTAAATACTTTTCTAGCTTAGTATAACTAGAATTAAGAGGGAGTAATAAGTATTTATCTCCCTTATAAATAATCCTAGTATTATTATCTTACTTAGGCTCCCTTAGCTCTAGTTAATAGATACTAAGATAGATATTATAAAGGGTAAGTTAGATCTAAGTAATATAAAGAAGTATAAGATAGTAAAAAGGATCTATCTTATTAAAATTAAGACTATCCTAATAGTAATAAAAATTACCCTAGAAAAGTATTAGCTTTAAAAGCTAATAGTAGAAGATATTATTAAAGGTAATAAGATTATTAATTTATATACTTCTAGTAATAACTTAGAGAGTCTCTTAGAGGAGTCTAGTAATAAGAGTAGTAATAAAGATTTTAAATTAGAATCTAATAATAGAGTTAAAAAGTTAGGAAACTAGAGTATCTCTAAAATAATATTAAAACCTTAAGGAATAAGGAATAAAGTAGATCTACTTATACCTCCCCTTAGATATTAAAGCCTTAGGAGGAATACTTTAATAAATATATAAATAAAGGTAGAGTATATAATAACTTTTAAGTCTATTATATAAATATTAAAATATAGATAGTATTTTAAGAAATATTAAAATATAAATATATCTCCTAGGATATAGAATATATATATTTACTCTATTAAGATAAGGATAAATATATAAAGAGGTATAGAATTACTCTTATAACTTATAATAATATAGTTTTATATAATAATAAGGGGAATTTAAGGTTCCTTATAAGTTAATAGGTAATCTATTAACTTATTAATTATATAGAAAGTTTTAAATTACTCCTTAAATAGGTAAGAGATAAAGGAATTATACTTAAAAAAGTAATCCCTAGTAATAATACTAAGTTATAACTATTATAACTAATCTAGATATATAAGGATATTAGAGCTAAGGAGGTTAAGGAGATCCTAGTAATTAATCTAATAATATATAGGATTATACCTTATAATAGATTAAAGCTATATAAGGCTCTCTAAAAATATTTTATAAATAATAAAGAATAGTAGTTATAAAAGATAATAGAGTAAGATATAGAAGTAGGTTATTATAAGAGGTATATAATAGTAAATAAAAGGGTATCTTAATAAAATACTAAAGCTATCTTAATTAATAAGGAGGGAAAGGCTAAACTACGCCTAATATTTAATTATTATTTTATATATAAGGATCCGGCGGGATCCTATATAAAATTAGTAGTAAAAGTTTATAATTTACTAGGACTACCTATATATATTATATTCTTTTAAGTAGATATTAAGTATAAATACTAGGTAATATTTATATACCTAGAAGATAGATATTTTCTAGCGTTTAATATCCTAGGGATTAGCTAGTTATAACTAATAAGGATACCTTAAGAGATAAGAACTTTATTATTTATATTTATAAAATTAATAAATATTACCCTTAGGCCTATCCTATTACCTAGTCTAGAGCTATTACTATTATAAAGTAATAGGTTATATAAGTAACTAGAGGTAGTATTTTATATTAATAATATCTTTAATACTTATAACTTATAAGAGAGATAATTTAAATTTCTCTAAGATTACTTCTTCCTAAGGATATTATAGTCTTAATTAAAGCTTTTATTTTTTAAACTTCTACTAGGAATAACTAAGGTTAAGGCCTTAGGTAAGATATATAAGATTAGTAGATATATATAAATTAAGCCGGCGACTACTAAGAAGATAAAGAACTAGCTAAGACCTTAGAAGGTTAATAAAGTTTATAGATTTCTAGGGATATATTAGTCTACTAGGAAATAGACTAAGGGATATATTAAGATAATAAGGCCCCTTTTAAGATTAATAGGTAATATTAAATAGGTATAAAAGGAGTTAGAAAAGCTGTTATTTTAACTAATAAAGAAATTATATACTATTACTAGAGTATTATTCTTATAAGATCTAACATTTAAGATTTATATATTTAGTAATATATTAGGTTTTAATAGAAGTTATTATATAAGGTAATTATAAAATAATAAATAGAGGCTATAATATATAATTTATTTACCTTTAATAAATTAGAAAGGAATTATAATATATATTAAAGAGAGCTAATAGCTATAATCTACTTTAAATAAAAATTCTCTTATATAATAAGGGCTAATAAACCCTTAATAATTTAAATAGATTATAAACTATTAGTAGGCTTTATAAATACTAAATTTTATAAGGATATCTTTACTAGGTAGGTTATAAAGCTTAGATAGCTATATATATAACTTAAATATATTTAAGAGAAGGAGAATATAATTATTAATAGCCTTTCTTAAGTAATTTTTAATAATATAGATTATAAGATAAATAATCTTATAAGAAATTTATTAAAGGAAGTAGAGAAATATTAAGATAATAAGGTATAATTCTAGAAATCTAGAAAGGGTAGATATACCTATATATTAAAGTAACTTAATAAGGAGGATTATATAAAGAGAATTTAGAAGTAAAGAGAGGAGGTAGTTATTTAAACTATTAAGTAGATAATAGTTACTATTACTAATATAAAGGTAGGGCTATCTATCTCTATAATACTAATTATAGTTAATAGGGAAATACTAGATACTCTACCTTAAGGATTTATTATTCTATTTCTAAAGGATTATCCTAAGTTATATAAAGTAGATTATAAGAATAATAATTAATATATAAATATATATTACTTTTATACTTAATAAGAGAAACTAAAGAATCTAAATAAATAAGAGATAAGTACCTTTAAAAAGAAGGCTTTTTAATTTATATTTAATAGTTATATAAATTAATTAGTATATAAGTTTAAAGATTAAAGAACTACGTATATTATAAAGGGAGAGGTAAGTACCCTATTATAAGATATTTATAATAGGAGTAAATATTTCTTTATAAAAATTATTATAAATAAAATCTATAATATTATCTATTAACCTAATATAATAAAGGATATTATATAATATATTAAAGGGTATTTATTATATATAAAATAGGTAAATATAACTAAAATAGTACTACTATTATTAATCTAGATTATAGAGCTATTCTAGCTATTAAGAATAAATTATATTAGACTATTTATTACCCTAAAGAGTAAATAAAAATATATCTTAAATATTATAAATTACTTCTTATAAATAATATTTCTAGAGGTAATAGATTTTATTAATATAGTTATTATTATAAGAGTAATTACTAGACATCTTATAAGGGTATTAATTCCTAATACTATTTATTTTAATAATAGGACTTACTTCCTTAATAAGGAAATATCTAGATTCCTTAAGTCCTAAGGAATTATTATATTAGAAGCTTTAAGTAGAGTAAAATACTTAATTAATATAATAGAAAAGTCTAATAATATCTTAATAAAGTATTTTAAGAAAAGGAGAGAAGATATTTTTAAAGAACCTTAAGATATATCTATTTAAATATTAATAATTAATATTAACTTAAGAACTATTAACTACCTAGGCTATTTACCCCTTAAGATTCTATATAGAATCTAAGTAATAGGAGTATTTAAATAAGATATATAAATTAGTAAATATACTAAAAAGTTAATAATACTTAATTCTAAGGAAATACTACTAGTTATTTAAGAATTTATAATAAAAAGGTTAGATATTAGAGAATTAATTCTCTATTAATTTATTTATATAAAGGACCTAATAAAAAAAAGATATAATAAAGGGATAACTCTTACTAAGTTATTATAATATAATTAATAGGTTATAGAAAATAATATTTAAATTAATAAATTAAAATTATCCCTAAGATAAATAAGGCTATTTATAATAGTAGGTTATATTAATAAATAGGGAACTTTATATAAATTAATTTTAAAGAATAAAAAGGTTATAATTTATATATATTATAATAATTATTTAAAGCTTTATAAGTTATTTTAAGAATATTTAAAATAGTTAAAGGAAAACCCCTTAATTATTCACTTTATAATTTAACCTCTAAATATAAGAAGGTAGAGAAAGATATATATCTAGTAATTATAATTAATCTTACTAATAAGGGGTTAGATAATTACTTACTTATAAATATAAGGGAGAGTATATAAGTAAGCTTATTATATTAGGGCTATTTAATATATAATAGATATATAAATAATTAAAAACCTAATTATTAAAAATTTATAAAACTTCCCTTATAAATAAAATTATTAGGAAATTAAGGTAAGAAAGTCTTTAAAAGGGAATAGTTAATTCTATTAACTTATAAATATAATAAAAGAAAAAAAAGAAATATATAAAGCTCTTAAAGGAGTAAGATAGCTATTAATATTAGCTTTAAGGCCCCTAATCTATTTTTAATTTATTAAGCTTAAGAATAATTAATAAAAAAATTATAAGAAAGTAATTAAGATATTTATTAAGTATTAGGATTAAGAGAAGAGGGGGAGTATAAGCTAGGTAATATATATATTAGCTAATTAACTACTACCTACCTAGAAGGGGGGTAAGGAGGAGGTAAAGTAGGTAGTAAAGGCGGAGGAGGTAGAGAAGAAGGGGGAGGAGGGATATCCTCCCCTTCTTAGTCTTTTACCTAGGAAGGGAAGGACTCTAGGGGGTCCTCTACCCTAGATAAAAAAGGAGGGGGTAAAGATATAAGAGGGGGGCTTAATATAAGAGGCGGAGAATTTATAATTAAATATCTAACCCTAGTAAAGTAAGGAGGAGGAGGAGGAGAATAATAGTAGGAGTAAAGAGCTTTACTTATAAGGTAGGAATAGATAATATTATTTAAAAGAGTTACCCCCCTCTAATAAGTATAAGTATAAGTACCCTCCCTCCTATTAAAGGGGGGATTTAAGATATTATAAGGGGGGGAAGGGGTTATAAGGTAGGTTAGGGGGTTAAATAAGTACTTTATAAGCTTATACTATTATAAGTAATTCTTATAACTATTATTATAAGAATTAATTATATAATTAATATAAGCCTTAATATAACCCCCTACTACTACTTCTATATATTAGGTATATAATAGAGCCTTCCTCCTACTAGCTAGTTAATAGAAGGATTTAGTAAAAATAATAAAAATAATATAAAACCGCGTACTTAAGTAATTTAACTTAACTCCTCCTAAAAATATAACCTATTTATAGGCTTTAGAGGGAGATAATAGTTTATATTTAATTAAATATATATACTTAAATAGCTAATAAGGTAGCTAAGGCGCTTATAAATTATATAATTAAAGAACTATTTATTATTAGCTATTATTAATTAATAGTAGAGAAAATTCCTTAGAGTTAAATAAAGGGAAGAGAAACTTCTTTAAAGGATATAAAAAGGATTACTTATAAAATTAATATTAATATAGATTATAAAATTTGTTATATTAATTATAAGAGTATTAATAGTATATAAGTATATATAAGATAAGGGGATACCTACTATCTCTAAATAATATAATAGTAGTTAAGGAAAGAAGAAAGAAAAGAGGAAAGAAAGTAGGAATCTCTAAGGTTATATTTATTAAGTAGAGTTTAACTCCTAGTATTACTATTAAAGTAATAAATATAAAAATAATAATAATAATAAATTAATTAATAATATCCTAATAAAAGGCTTTAAGGCTTATAAGGTTATACTAGTTATAAGGAATTATATAAAGTTATAATAATTATAATCTCTATTATAATTAATTAATAATTATAGAATATAATATCTTAATAATATTTTAATAATATAATAGAAAGATCCTATAAATATATCCCTTTAATAATAAGATAAGAGTCTTATTCTTTAAAAAATATAGAAGTAAATTAATTTTAATAATATATTTATCCTAGGATTTTATTAGCTACTCTAAAGACCTTATATAAGGTAAATTAAAGTAAGACTTAATAAGAATATAAAGTAAAGAGGACTTTAAAAGAGTCTAATAAAAAGGGTATAAAAGCCCTTATAAAGTATAGAAAGTTATATTAGAATAGTTAAGATAATATTAATAAGTATTCTTAATAAATAGTAGAGAAAATCTACTAAGAATATAAAGAAAAAGGTAGAGAAAGCTTAGATAAGCTAAATTTATAAAAGGCTAAGAAGGTTAAAGTATAATTATACTATTAAGCTTACTATCCTAGTAAGTAATTAAGCTAGTATAACTAGTATATAAAGTATACCTAATAGCTTAAATAGGCTAAGATAGGAATATAATTAAATAGTAAAGTCCTTTAAATAATCTTAGATAAATAATATTAAGAATCTTTAAGTATAAGCGGCTAAGGGAGATATATTAAAACAGGGATATTAATTTAAAAACTAATAAATAGTATAAGATAACTAAATATTTAATAGAGTAAATATATATCTACTAGAAGTATTTTATAAGAGTAGCTAAGTTATTACTCCCTATTTATTATAATTATAAAGGATTTAAATAGTAAGAATTAATATATATTAACTTAATATTTAATAAAGTAGATATATATTTATAATAAAATAGCTAGAAGTAAACTATTAAATTAGGAGCTTAAAAAAAGGATTAAATATATAAATTAATATATTTAAAAAGATATTTAAAGAAGTACTTTTCTTACTAAATCTTATTTAAGGGTCTTTTTAAGTTAATAAATATCTTAATATATTATTAAGTTAATAAATTTTATTAGGGGTTAATTTTATTATAATATATTACTAAGATATCCCTATTATATAACCTTTATAAGAGGCTATTAATAATAGGATATTTAATCCTACTACTTAGGGAAGTAATTAGGAAACCCTTCCTAGTATATAATTATAGATAGTAAGATAGTAATAGTATACTACTTTATAAGGGCGCTATATATATATTCTTTAGAGCTAATAAAGAGGAAATTACTTAGTATCCCTATTATAGTTATATAATAAGGCCTTAGCTAGTAGTATTACTTATTATATTTATTTAGATTATTTATAATAGTATATATATATAGATTTAGAGTCTAATTAATATTAATTATTATTATTTCTAGGTGTACGAGTTTACTTTCAGAACGGTACATCCAGTATTAGTTGACTGATCCCCTTTTCTCATCCACTAAAAAAATGCTTGGCAAACGTTAGCTCCCATGTTTCCGCTGGGCACAACAGATCCTTCTCTGGAGTCGCATCTTGTCAAGCGAATCCCCGGCGGAGACCTGCACTTTCAGAGGCAGCTTGAAGACACTGCTACTAATCTGTCACAGTCATGGCGCCCACCGCAGTATTTGACCCGACAACAAATACTCCTTCAACCAAAAGTACAGACCCTACACCCCTGCAGGCATTCTCACATGGCGGAACATTGCCAGGAATACCGACGTTCACCCATCTAGAAGACAAAAGGCAATGGATCCTTGAACACATGGCATGCGCCTTTCGCGTCTTCGCACGTCACGGCTATACCGAAGGCATGTCTGGGCACATATCCGTCATGGACCCAATCGAAACCGACGCAATGTGGATGAATCCGATCGCTGTACATTTTGGCATGCTAAAAGCATCTGATATGATGCTTATCCGCGTTGAAGACGGAGAGATGATTGGAGGTAATCGTACCAGGCCGGCGAACAAGGCCGGGGTGTTCATACATGCTGCTATTCATAAGGCGAGGCCTGATGTTGGAGCTGTGTGTCACACACATACAATATACGGGAAAGCTTGGTCGGCGTTTGCACGACCGCTGGAGATGCTGAACCAAGACGTCTGCGATCTTTTCCGTGCACACAGCGTCTACGCTCAGTACGGCGGCATCGTTTTGGGCGAGCAAGAGGGTGAGAAAATGGCAGACGCCCTCGGGTCAAGAGGTAAAGGGCTCATACTTATGAACCATGGGCTTTTGACTGTGGGGAAGACGGTCGATGAAGCTGCATTTTTGTTCAGAGTGATGGAGAAGAGTTGCGAGGTGCAATTACTGGCCGAGGCGGCTGCGGCGAATGGTATTGAGAAAAAGTTAATTAGCGATGAAGAGGCAGCTAACAACTTCAAGTTTGCAAGTGAAGCGGTGAGATTTCCTCAGAGTGTTGTAAATGTAGTGTGCTGATCAAGACGCAGAACAGCTTGTACCGTGAGTTTCAACCGGAATATGAGTATGAAGAATATCTCAGTGGGGGTTCCTTTAAACATTGAATGCAATCTATATTTGGATGGATTTGTGTAAATGTTCCTTGAGAGCTACCTTGTTGACTAATCGGCCTCCATTGATAGCTTCCAACTCATGTAAGTCTACCTCGCTGGTGAGCCCCTCCTTCAAGAAACGTCATTGTGCATGAGGGTCCACATGTGTCATAAGTAGACACGGATAGCAGAACTTTCGTTATGACAGCCCTCATCAAACGTTTTTGTCCAGCTTCTGCGTACAGAAAGCACTCCACCCGTCATGGCTTCTTCGAGCCCTATGTCTTCCTTCCTTGGCAGCCCGATCGAAATATGTCTGGTGACCAAAGACTTCAAACGAACCATCACTGGCTTGTCCCAACTTGGGATTGGCCCGTGGCGTATATACACCTTCACTCCCGAGAATACCGCCAACCAAACCTACCGCGGCAAATCCAGCGCTTTCACAATGCGCGTCTGCTTTGCCGACTTGTCACCTTCCATGGTCTATGAAGTCATCCAGCCCATCAGCGGACCGAACATCTTCCAGGAATTCCTGGATCAGCATGGTGAAGGTAGAATCTTCCCCTTGATATCTCGAGCCGAGTTACTTAGCAGAAAGCACCTCTAAGCAGCGCGCAGGAATCCACCACATCGCTTACGACTGCAACAATATCCCTTTCGAGCAAAGACAACAAGGCTTCAAGGAGAAGGGATTCGAAATGTCTCAAGGAGGCAGCTGGATGGGAAAGAACCATTTCGCCTTCTTCGAGACCGAGAAGGAGACGGGAACTTGCTTTGAAACTATTGCATGGGATGATGACTGGATTCTTCCGGAGCCAGACGAGTGGTTTCCTGCACTCACCAGTAGTTAGATGTAGAGTGGTTGCCATTGCATGTCACAGTGGCACGGCGTTCTCCTCGTGACAAGGGCGCTCTCGAGTCATACAATGAGATCGAGGCCTGTAAAGCCCCAGGCTGTCAGCGCTCAGCGTAAAGGCCAGCTACGACGTCACGGCATAGGAGCAGTGGCTTGAGATCTCATAGCAGCCGGTCCCTTGTACAGCTTGCCTCATATTCTCTCTCCTACTGCTTCCTGCCACCTCTCCTTGCCAGTATGTCAGAATCCTTTAATGTAGTCTCATCTGGAGTAAGAGTAGAAACGACATGGCTCGCAGAACCGAAAGTGCTTCATTCTGCAAATAAAGCCATGCTATGAAAGACTCACCATCATCTTGCATCCTACTCTCCTTGACATTCATCTTGTTCATCACCTTCTGCCCGCCGAGAGGAAATCTGCGCTGGAAAAAGTGCGCCGAGAAAGGGCGCCGGGAAGTACCGCCGGTGCGCCGCTCTCCTAGCGTCACACTCGCACACCTAGCGTTTCGTCTCGCTCTCCTAGCGTTTCGCCTCGCTCTCCTAGCGTACCGCCGCACTCCTAGCGTTTCGCTTCGCTCTCCTAGCGTCACGCTCGCGCTGCCGTAGAAAAGTACGCCAGAAGTCCGATGAAATGCGCAGACTTGCATACTAGGTACTAGCAATACAACATGAACCGCTATATTGCAGCACTGTCGCTATCACTACGTAATATCTACAAAATGAGTGTGTTAAAGCTCGTAACACCGACAGTCAAACAAATCCCCCACCATGTACTTCAGTCTCTCACGGTTAAAGGAGATTTCGACAAAAGGAAGGTTCAATAATTGTATGACTGAGATAGAAATTGATCCTCGAAGTGTGCCTTTTTGCAATTCTGGGTCGCTGAAGCTTCGGAGCAATATAGCAGCAGATAGAGAGGAGGCATTACAAGTTACGGTCAGGATCGGCACAACTTGGAGTATGCAAAGTCTCCCCTCCATCTTTTCACGTTAATCACAAACTCTTGGGAATATTTGTGATGGAGTATGGTCAAGGACACTGCCATAGGATCATATGATTAGTCTAGGGCATTGGATGATCATATCTATTGAAGACCTAAAGCACTTCTAATCTATGGTCAGTGGAGAAGCTAAGTGCGAACTTGACAAGGACGACACCGAGGACGAGGATAGGAAGGACAGAGGGGCCTCGGAAACCTCATATAACTTTCTCCAAGACTCTAATCATGAGCTTTTCCCCTAGTCAGGTCGAATGTTGGCCTGTCGATCAAGATGCCGCCACTTCAGTATGAGTTCTCATCGAAGTCCCATCTAAGTCGAGTGTACCGCAAGCTAGTCGTTCCTAAAAAGGATTCACTGAGACAACCATCGAGAAAAAGAAATCTCTACATGCCGAGACCACAAGTCGAAAATCCCTGCCTCACAAAGGTATCCGTCGAATTCAGCGGTACGTTATGCCTAGCCAGCATTTCCTCACACCACATATTGCGCGACCAATCCGTCGTGTAGCTATCAGGCTGCGTTCCCTCCATAGCCGCCTTGTGCAGCTTCCTCCACGCGAAGACGCATTGATGACGCCGATAGTCCCAAGTCACATACAGCATCTCGTATGTGCCAGCCAATACGAGATCCCTATCGACTTCGCGCTGACTCTTGGACTCAAGATACCACTGCCAATCTTTCACTTCGAGGAATTCTACTATGAGTTCGTCGTTGTGGCAGAGGCGTGGTTCCCAAGAGTATGTCATGGGGTTGAAGATGCAGTCGCGGGCTTTGGCTTCTGTGATTGTTTGGCCGCAGTGTTGAGGCGTTGGGGTGTGAGCGTTGTTGGTGATGGTGATGGCTGCGAATTTGCCGATGAGGAAGAATAGGAGGGCAAGCGCAGCTACTTGGCATGTTGTGAGGATAGCGGAGCGTTGCGGTCGATGGCAGAGTCTTTTGGTCGCGCTGGACGTTGCTGTCGGAGCGAATGTCGAGATTTCTCTGTCGTCACTAGATAGCTGTGGTGTTGACTCCTCTGATTGGTTCATATCGCCCATTGTTTTCTTTCTGATTTTCCTATGGCTGATGACTCGTGTAGATAGGAAGGATTGCCAGAAAGAGGATGAATGAAATATAAACAATCTGGAGGTCACATACATAAGTAATCATCGTTTTGCCATCAACACAGGGAGTACGGCCGCTATCAAGATTAGGTGTCGTTCCAAATCTTCCATTCGTTTCATACAAGAAGATAGGTGTTGACATTCGTGGGGTGTCGATATGCATGGGGTATATACATTTCCACTCCGAATCATACTTACCTTCCTGTCCCACCAACTTACAAACATGAGCCCGCAGCGATATCAAGAGGTTTCCCTTAACGATCTCGACCACGACGCAGAGCCCACTCCCGGCCACAACCAGCCCACAAGATTCCACTGGTTGAGAAAGCTCCCACTAACCCCACTCCTCCTCGCCGTCCTCGCCAACCTCTCCCTCCTCATCGGCTACCGCACCACCATCCCCTCCGCCCATCCAAGCCTTTCCCCTCCCACCCCCGTCTTCGGCCTCCACTCCAACCACAGCACCACCTGCGGCGACACCCCCACCACCGCCCGCGCCGCCAACTGCACCTTCGACATCCTAACCTACGCCTGGCAAGCCCCCGCCTGCTACGACCGCGCTCTCGTCGAAGACTTCAGCAACCTCATAACGTGGGAGTTTTTCACCAACGATGTGCAAGATCCGAAGCCGTTGGCTGCGGAAGTGGTGTTGAGGGGAGAGCAGGATGTGAGGGCTTATTGGGAGTTTCATGTTTCGCATTGTCGGTATATGTTCAGACGGCTGCTGAGGGCTGTCAGGGTGGGAGGGGTGGTGGATGGGAAGTTGGGGGGTTATGGGCATGTATGTAGTCCTTTTCTTGCGTTGTGAGGGTTAGGTTGTGGATGGGTTCGAGAAAAGCATTGCTGACGTGGAGACCTCCGCAGACGGTTCACTGTGGTCTCTCGTTGCTGAATTGGGAGAGGGGAGCGAGGGATATCAATACGCTGGCGGAGGTGATCTATCCGGATTGTCCTGCCTGATGATGATTTGTGGTGGCATGAGTACTAGCCTAGCTGGAATATCAGCTATGGACTACTGATGACCTGTGACCATGCGATACATATGTAGCACTCGTAAGCCATGCGAGAATATTCAAACATTACCACACTTTCTCGGCGCACAGTGCGGTACGCTAGGAATGCGAAGCGAGACGCTAGGAGAGCGAGGCGAAACGCTAAGATAGAAAGCGATAGCGATAGAGCTGAAGGTAATACATCATAATTTCAGTTTTCTACAATATATACAGACCTCAGCATGTGCCTCTCTCCCTTGAGCGTACCGAACAACGACTTACGTCTTGTCGTCCTGCAACAGATACCTCGCAGCGTGGTTAACGTGATCATCCGCAAACGTAGACATCAGGAAGTAGCTATGATCATATCCATCCTGAAACCTCAGATTCACCTTCCCCTTTCCCTCAGCCGCCTTGACGAAGTTTTCCGGCAGCAGCTGGCCCTGTTTGTAGAAATTGTCGGCGGTGCCCTTCACAACCATAGGATTAGCTTCAGCCAGGACTACCCGCATGAATGAGAAAAGGTCTGGGTGCAAACATACCACATCGATGAGTATATCCAATGGCGGCCCTGACCAACTCTTCACTAGCTCTGTGGCATCATGTTCCGCCCACTTCGCCTCTTCTCCCTCACCGAAATAGCCTTTAAATGCCTTCTCGCCCCATGGACATTTGCTGGGATTAGCAATAGGCGCGTACGCAGATACAGACTTGTATTTCCCAGGATTCTTCAAGAACTGACATTCTCGGCATCAGCACCTCCCGTTTCCATTCCTCCATCTGCTTCACTCACCAGACTCAACGCTCCATGCCCACCCATACTATGTCCAAAGATGCTAACTCGCTCCCCATCCACCTCCTTGAAATTGTCAAATACGGTCTTCGGCAGCTCAGACGTGATATAGCTGTACATCTTGTAACCTTTTGCCCACGGCGATTTGGTAGCATCGACGTAAAAGCCAGCGCCGGAGCCGAAGTCGTAGTCGTCATCTTCGCCTTGTATTTTGAGCCCACCTGGGTTCCGGATTAGCGGATCCAAACCATTGGCTTGTTCTAGGTTGGAGAGGGTACGTGGACTGGTATCTGGATAAAGCACAGCTATGCCCTTTTCGCTAGCTGCGTGCTGGAAGAATCCTTTCTCGGCACCGTTGTCTCCCGTGCAAGTGAGACCTGCAAGGTATATGAGGAGGGGCACTTTGTGCGACGGATTCTTCAAGGTTTGAGGTGGGAGGAAGAGGTTGAATCCCATTTCGCAATTGGTGGTGGAGGCATTGTGGGTGAGCTTTAGGAGTTTGCCGCCAAAAGAGGCGATGGTTGCTTTTGTTGTCACAGACATCATTAAAACGTTCGAAGATTAGGAAGCCATTCGGTCCTTCTCTCCAGTATTGGTGTGACATTGTTGGTGGAGATGCGGGGATGGTTCCGCCTTCGTCCATAGGGTTCGCGGATGGGACCATGAAGTCCTCCAGAAACCATGCAACTGAGAGGTAGTAAAAGTAGCAGTAAAAAAGTGAGTTTGATTTGAATAAGAGAGTGTAGCTCCACCAAATGCTGATGTCCGCAAAAGTTATGGCGGCGTTGGTATGAGGTATCCGATTATTTTACAAAAGCCAGATTGCTGGGGAAAAAACAAGAAGAAAAAGAGGCTCTTCCAATGCAGCTTTCCAATCCCCTAATCTTACCCCCTGTACTTACAAAAGCGCTACCCAATGCTGCCCGCTTTCATGAAAGGAACACTGGCACGCCATACACCACCGGCGCCGCCCCATTTAGATACTTCAACAAACATGACTCTCGTGCCTGTGCGACTGCCTCATCCAACGAGACCGCACCCTTCTCAACAGCTTTTGGCTCTTCGATATCTCTAACCTTACTCTTACCTCTTTGCTTCGCGCTCTTCTTGATAGGGCCACTGAATTCAGGCGGCTTCGCCTGTCCAAAGAGGCCCCACTTCTCCAAGACCGCATATGAAAACTTATCAATGTCCTTATCTGTAACATCCCAAAGTGTTGCAAGCATAGCTGGGCAGCCAGCATGCATATAATTCATCGGCGTTCCATAGGGTTCGAACTCTCCGGCCTCCGTCAGTGCACCACTACTACAGCCCATCAAAAGAGCCACGGCGCACTTATCGAGCTTTTTGATGGTCCTTGATCGTATGTATTGACCACCGCTGCCGTGACCAAAGTATAATAATATTTCATGATTCTCCAGGCAATCCTTCATCTCGGTCTCAGTTGGCTCTCGTTGAACGATGTTCTCCCACCCAGGAAGGTCCTGCAGTGGCTCTTCAAATCTTGACTGAGTAGCCTTCAGGTCTCCCCCCGGGTTGAGGATCGAAACTCCATTGTTTCGGTTGACATATAATCTGCCGGCTCCAGATGATAGAATGTCCCCACCATTGGCTTTCCTCTGTTGCATTATTCTGTCTCTCAGACATTTGAGCGAGGGTAATCTGGATACGGGTTGGCCGCTCAGGCAAGGCAGCGATTCCCAGGGAAAGCAATGGAGATGCTTGTCCAAAATTAGTATGGTGTGCTGTTCTTCGTTGCTTTCAACCTCGTCTTTGACTGCTTGATGGTAGTGGCGAAGCGCGTCAATCGTCTCGACGGTAATCTAATTATTCGTAAGCCCAGGTTTCGATGCTTTACCTTCAAGAATAGAATTACCGAATCGAAGTCTATCTCATCATAAGCATTACGCTCACCGTTAAATTGCATGATATCGACAACAAAATACAACAAGTCCATTAGCGGCTCTTCCACATCATCAGACTCACTCGGATTGCCAAGACCAACGAAGAGCTCAAGAACACTTTGATCGAGGGTGATGCGGCTGCATTGAGTGCCTCTGCCAGACTTTCGACGGGATGGCAGGTGCTTGTCTAGAATGTTCTGAAGCGACTGATGAAAGCGTGCCAAGAGATTCGAATCCTGGACAGCATGGGAGAAGATGCTTTTGAATCCTCCAAACCAGATACTCTCAATGTTGTGTAGCAAGTCTTTCAGCCTAGCGTCAAGTGCGGTCCGGGCTTCCCACCACTCCGACTTCGCCCCTTTTCCAGACAGATCCTGAGCCCCGTGAGAGGATTGATTGGCACAGAGAACGATTTCTTGCAATTCCTCTCTTCCCTGGTCAAAGCCAAAAATTTCTTCATCAGACTCGAGGGGGTTGTGCCGCGTTAATGGTAGTCTTAAAATGAAGGGGGACTGCCCAGCGCGAATCTTACATATCAACAATTCTTCCCGAGACTCAGTCAAGGTCATGGACATTGTCGTCCAGCTAGAGGGAATGATGTCGATGTATTCGGCTTGAAACGTTGCAAAGTCCAGAGCTGTGTTTGCTCCTATACTGTGATCATACTCAAAGGCGTGTTCTTCTGGCCAGTGGTGGGTGACTTTAGTCACAGACAGGTGTCGTTCGACATCAATAGCTGCAGATTCCCTCACCCTTGAGAGTATTCTACCGATCTCTATGCGTAGGCATTAGCATTGAATTCTCCGTAAGTCCTCTGGAGCTAACGTACCGAGCGTATACACCACGAAAGCAGGATGGAGCGGAGCCTTCGAAGCAGACGAGGTAGCGGACAGTAAGAGGTAGATCTTTCCAAGCGCATCTGTGATCTTGTGCAAAGTCTTCGTGGAGGAAATTTTCCTTGCCAGCATGACTACCTCACACAACTCTCTTTGCGCGAGGTGGAGAATATCTGGTTCAGCTTTACACAGGGAAGGACTTCTCGACTTTCTCTTATATGCTGATGTCTTACCGCGCTGATTTCTTACAGAGGCGCCACGCAAGGTTCTTAGGGGAGCGTGAGGGGTGCTTTGCAGCTGCTTACGATCACCGCCAGCCCTGATGGAAGGATGAGCGATAGTGGACTCTGGTATAACGCAGAATACGGGATCGGCGACGAGCTGCTCCAGTTTCTGGCCGTACCGTATCCGAGACGTGAGCAACGCTTGGGAGACAATCCCACGTTCATCACAGGGGGTACTCAGCGACTCGCTGAGGAGAAGTCCAGCTATTTCGAGATCTCCTTTGTCCAAAGCTGCCGATGCCCGCCCCAACAAAACTTCACCCTTGATGCGCTTCAACGCTGGCACCTCAACACCGGTGATCTCGTCTGCTGAAGAGACTGTAACGTCTTCAGATACGCTCTGTTTTGTCATGGAATTCTTCCTGACAGCAGTGATTCGCGGGTTAGGTTTAGGCTTCGGGACTCTTTTGATCTCTTTAAGCGTCAGCGTACTCAATTGCAGATCGAGGTTCTCCAATATCGTTTGTGCATGAATTAGTGTGTCCATGAAACTCTTCTTCATCAGCTTTCTAACGGTCGTGTCGGCTACATCTAGTGCTGACTGCCCGGCTTGCCATTGTTTCTGTCTTGCATAATGACTAGCAAAGGAAATTTGCAAGGTGGCATAGTCACCACCACGTGGAATCCCAGACAGCATGCTTTCTGCTTGTCGTAAACATTGTAGTCCCTCCTCTGACTGGCCGCCACGAATCATATGCTGCCCTAAGAGCGCCGAATGTTGGCCGTCAAGAGCCTGAGCATGGACTTTGGAAACAATCCTCTGAGCCTGGTCAAGGGAGTAACGAGCTTCAGGGAGCAGTCCATGATGGGCAAAAATAGAGGACAGGTGGATGAAGCCTCTAGATAGCCTCGGTACAATACCCCAGAATGCAGCTCCACACGGTGACGATGGCGAGTGCGGCTCTATTGTGGCGTCGACCGTCTCACATTCAGATATCGCGAGTCCCGATAAGGATTCTGCTATGGCATCATCCCCAGCCTCTTTTCTGGCCGCCTGCGCTGCCACATCTTTCATTTGACTTTTACGCTCCATTATGGCCCACGCTCTCTGGTAGCTCTTCACACAGAGCCGTGCGAGGTAGAGTGCTTTTGGCGAATGGCCTTCCGCAGATGCCAGTAGTGAAAGAAGATAGGCCGCGTCTCCCATCAATTGAGAGCGTTCACTTTGATCTTTAGATCGCAGTCTCTGGTTGTCAACGCTGGTGGCATCTTCTTGGAAAAGCTCCCGTGCTTGGTCCAAATGATCCCTACTGGTCGATATTAGCATGTGGAATATCCGATGGAGCAACTTTAGGAACACTCACCAACGCTTCGGGCTCCCATTGGTGTGGGCAACCTCTGCCTGAACAAGATGGAATCGGAGCCAAAGTTGTGCCGGAACCTTTGAGGTTGCGAGGTATTGTTCGGCTTTACGAAGGACAGCTTCGGCAGCCCCAGAATAACCCACCCTCGAGTATTGTAAGCCTAATTCCATGATCTTGGAGACCAGAGTCAAGCACTGCGTTGACGTCGAAGCCTCGTGAACAGTCACCAAAAGATGGAGAACTGATACCCTCGTCAACCCCAGCCCCTGCATATCCAGATAGCCTGCTAGAAGTTCAAGTTGCGAAAGCCAGTCGGAAATGTCATACACCTGCAACTGTAGGGCATTCCAAGTTGGATTATTATACAGCAATTTCGACCAACTAGCCATCGCTGCCTCTACTTTCCCTACCTCAAGGGTACCGTTAATCAGATTTATAAGGACATCTCGACACACAGTGAGGTGTGGTAAGTATCCAAGGAGGTGCACATCTTGATGGAATTTCGTTAAATCAGCCGGGTGTTGTCTAAGCACTTGCTCACGATTCGCGTCATCCAATGCATAGGGGTCAGCTGAAAGGACGGCTAGCAAGCGAACAATTACACGAAAACGACGCACTGGGTATATTTCTGCTGTGTACAGACCGAGTAATGTCTGAGCTAATGCTGTCATAGCCACCGAGATCATGGGTGTAGTGCCTTGGTCTTGACATATACACAAGAGCGCAATTAATTGCTGCTCCAATAGTACGCCACGCTCGCCATCACAGAGTTTGTCATCATCGTAAAATGAGTCCACTAAGCCACCCTGTTCATTGGCCTTCAGTGCAGCTTTGGGATAGGCCACTAGAATTTGCGAGAGTGGAGCTAACGCGCCATTGTCTTCGAGTGCATATGGCATGGATCGAGTAGTTGCTGCTTCCGCGGCTGTTGAAAGAAGACCATTCCCAATGTGAATTTTTAACGTTTCTTGGTATGTTTCTGTCGCCTTCTTGTAATCTCGTACGCTCTCACAGAGCTGGGCGTACTTCTCAAGCTTTGTTGGCAGACAGCCAGCAGTCCTCTCGCAGGCCGATCCGTTCCGTATGATGTCAATCGACATTTGAAGACTGTAATTCAATGCTCGTTTGTCTGCTGATACCTGCTTTAAGTGCAGATAGCGATACCAATAGGCATTGGACATTGCTACAAAGCGAAATGTAGAAGGCCTAGTTTCGTCCGAAGTTCTTTTCTCACCAATGTCCGCTGCCTCAAGGATTTGAGCGAGTCTCCAGCAATCCTGCAGTCCTCTGTCTAGTTTCAACCATTGATCCGTAGTGGCTTTGGCAGACAAACTTGCCATGGCTGCAACTGATTCTATTACGGAGTACGCAACCTGAGCCGCTAACCCACGCCGCTGCTCACGTCGTGTTATCGTCTTTTCATCCTCCTGTCGACTAGGGGAATTTCCTACATATCGGAGCAGGAACTTGACACAGAGTAAGACGATCTCCGAGCACGTGTCCAAAATGACCGGGGTTCGCATTTTGTCGGAATTGTTTTGCTTATGAGCGTCCTGTACTACAGAAAATGATGATCTTCGTAGACTGGCGACAGTGGTCAGGAGCTCATCCAATTCTGCAGAATCGCCTTGCAAATTCCCAGCCAAGCTATTGGCAGCTGCTTGTAGAGACTCCAAGAGATTCTCGCTCGACCCAGAGCCTGATCCACGAACCATAAGACTTGCTAGCCGGCAATCCAAGATGCACAACCGCGTCTGTGACACACCACATGCTTTCGCGCTTTTGGCACACTTTTTGACCCATCGACTGGCTTCAATATGCTGAGAGTTTTCTTGCGCCATATCGGCAAATACTTGGTATACTGCAAGCAGCATGCCTTCCTGAAACCCCGTAGTTGCCTGAGTAATATCCATAATAAATTCGAAAGCACTCATAGCAAGTTCGTACTTTTCTTTTCCATTCATCTTTGATCGACGATGGAACGTAGCCATGCATCGAGCAAATGGGTTGATTATCTCTGTTGCTACTTCTGTCCGATGACCGGAGATCTTCCACCAGACTGAGCGTACTTGAAAAGCCAAGAACTGGTATTCGAAGGCTGTATGTGGAGCAAGATTATTGCCGGATTTTGAGAGCTTGTAGTCCTCTGCAGAGGATGAGCTTGGACACAAAGCTATCAAAGCCTGTGCGAGAGACTCCAATTGGTGAGCAGCCTTGTCTTGAGAGTTAGGTGACTCTGAGCTGATTTGCTGCTGTATCATATTTACAGGAGAATGTACTACTCCCAATCGTAGATGCTGAAGTGCAGCTTCGGTCAGAGACGCTTCTCGCTTTAGTGCAAGAATCTTCAGGACTTGTAACTGTGTTGTGATAATCAGTGCAAGCAGCAGTCCCTGGGCTTTAAAGGTACTAAATTTGAGCATGTCTACCAAAATCTCGGGCTTAGGTTCGTCCACATCTTCTCTGACTGATGGGAGCATAGTCTTCGTAGCTTTCTGCTCATCTAAGGACCCCGTGGCAGCCTCAAGGCGTCTCTTGAGGATGCGAATTTCCTTTGTAGCAAGATCGTCGAGTCCTAGGGTAATCAATCTCCCAATCAAAGCCGACATGCCCGACTCCAACTGCAGATGAGGCATGGGCGGAGACCCGTTTCGACCCTGAATAGACCGAAGACTAGCAAACGCGATGCGGCTACATTCTGCCTGAGCCCTAATGCCCATAAGCCTTCCGTCAATGGAAACTGCAGAGGAGGATCGTCTTAGATGATCCTTTTTCCGGGGTGTGTTCGCAAGCCTATTGACAGAAATTGGTTGCAAAGGCGTCTGGCTCCGCGATTCAACTCCATTTTTGAAAGAAGCACTCGACGATGTCCTCCGAAGCGGCGCCCTTCTTTTCTGCGAGGGAGGGTTCCTTATAGCCTCTGAAAGCGCTTTCAACGTCGCGTTGACGACCTCGGTAGCGAGAGCAATCCTGTCCTGAATCTGGACTTGAGCATCTGTGTCTTCTGATACCTCTAGTACGTCGACCACGGGCGGTTTCCTAGCTCTTGCGCCTGCTGGACCAATTGGTCTGGCGGAACTCCCTTTGGATTTTGGTCTAGGTGCTTTTGCGTCAGTCTTCTTTGATTGTGTCACTGTCTTCTCCTTTGGAAGGAGAAAGCAGCGCAAAGACTCCACCGTAGCTGGAGTACATGATGCAACAGAAGCTATTGCACGCTGGATATTGACTGCCTGTGCTGGCAGCTCCCTTCTGGTCATCGTAAGAATGCTACTATAAAACTCATGGAACAGCAAGAGAAGCTGACTATCAAAGCCATCTTCAAGCCATACACCAGAGGTAACAATGTTAAACACCAAAACTCTCAGCTTCAACGGCCGGCATAAACAATGCCATGCGCGAAGTCACGTGAATCAAATGCGGAAAGCTTCCACGCTTTTAGAACGTCTTATACGGCGACCTTAATGATGTGCGAATCGCATGATCTTCCAGCTCCAACATGTCCGCGTCTTCCGCATACCGGTGTGTGATTACATCCCGTATTTCCCATAACTTTTCAACAGCAACCCGCCAGTCTAAGCTACCCCCACTCTCAACCTGTTCCCGGTACCAACGATATGCTACCTCCACGGATAATATTCCCCGAGCTGCTCAACCCTCGATATGGCACTCAATCATACCAAAAGCGTTTCGAAAAAGTAACACCCCGCGAGTCCCCGCCAAATCCCCACCCTCAAAAGAATGGAATCCCGCAACGTTCTTCATTTGGATCTTTCTCCTGATTGGATCCAACGGTATTCAGATGCTTACCTTGCGAAACGAGTATTCAACCTTTAGTCGGAAAGCCGACCAAAAGATAGCGCTGCTGAAAGATGTACTCGATAAAGTGCAGCGGGGTGAGCAAGTGGACGTAGAGAAGGTTCTGGGGACAGGAGACGAAAAGCAGGAGCAGGACTGGAAAGATGGTGAGCTGCCTGTCGATACACTCAGGATCTGCCTGTCAACCTTATACAATCTCTAGTCATCACAGATATCGAGCAGGAAGACCTATGGGCATCAAAGGACCGAAGGCGAGAGAGAAGGCGCCTAAAGAAAGAGGAGGCCAAGTCTCGAGCCCCGGAGACAGATGCCCGAATACCTGAGAATATCGACTCCGAGGACCTGAAACCGTCCCCTGATCAAGCCAGGAAAGCTCCCACGTTCTATTGAATCGAGCAATGGCAATCTGCACTCAAAATATTAACACTGAAAAGCTTGGCACCTTAGGGTCAGCTTCGTAAGTCCATTGGAGATGCCAAACTAGATCTAAGATCTGTTGGATCTTATCAGCCTATTTTCGCTGGTCACGGTAGGAGTTATCGAATCTGTCCTCGCTGTGAGAGCTGATCGTTGTACGAAGCAGATCGAGAATTGTCCATATCCGGCTTTGTCGCCTACAGTTGTTGTCAGTCCGTACTGCCCCCACACAGCATACTCTTCGACGAAAATTAGGAGATTACTGAGATCTGGGCACTATAAGGAAGACAATAGCATGGAATGAACAAAGGTATGTAGAGTAGATACGGCAAATAGCTACCGGACAGCCTCGTAGCTGGTCCTATTCGTCTGTTCTGATTTGCATCGTCAACGCAACCTTGATAATTGAAGGAACATACATTGGCCTTACTCCAGAGCTGACCTCGATATCCATCCCAAAATACTATGTACATACACCAGTAGTCGAGTTGCAGACTCCGATCTTTTGTCACCGCTCCCCACCCTTCCCCTTTCCACTCTTCTCTTTCTCCTGCCGTACGCCCTTCGCCTCTCCTTTCACCTCCGCTTCCTGCCCATATCCACTAATCAAATCCATCAAGTTATCCTCTTCTTCCCTGTTATCCTGCGCCTGCAAATCACCCCCTTCACTATCCTCTACATCCACCTCAACATCCCGCGCCTTACTAGCATCCCACCCTCTCCCAAACTTCTCCCTAAATGCCCTGAGCTTCCCCGCCTCATCGGTCTCCATGTTCAGCAGCTTCTGGCTCGAGGGATTCCATAACGGTGTATTGCGCGTATCTTTGGTGGATTTGTAGACAGGGGCGGGTGAGGTAGTGCGGTGGGTGTATGTGCTGCCATCCGAGAGCGTGACCAGTTGTGTGAATGTGTAGGGTCGTTTTGGCCGGCGGAGGAGAGTTGCGTGCCGGCATTGGGAGATAGGGACGGCGGGGAATGGTAGGGAGGCACGACGGAGGGGCGTAGAAAGAGACATGCAGGATGTCTCTAACACTGATGCTCAATAAAGGTGTATTATGTTGGATCTGTTAGTGATGGGGTGGTGTACAGGTCTCAGGATAATCTGAGGCTAGAATAGGAATTTTGGTCTAGAGAAACCCATCTCTTGAAGATCACCCAATTGATCTCCATGAAACACGAATTGATCAACATAAGAGCTTTCCAGGTCTACGTTGAAGATCTAGGTGAACATGACATGAAGCCTTGACCTCGTTGCTTCAGCACCTCCATGGTCTCTCATCATGTCTTCATCCATGCATTCCGCCCAACTCCTGCATCGGTACAGCTTGGTACGAGCTTGCAACTTTCCCGGCTTCCTCTCCGTTCATATAAAATCACCAGCAATGGAGTCAACAGTCAACGTGGGCTGCTCCGTTCGTCGACTCCCGCACCTGCATCAGCCAATGATTCTACCATCTCCGCCAGAGTTCGTACCCTAATGCGCTCAACGCCGCATCCTCTCACTACAATCATATCATACGCACCAAATCCCTCAGGTTCGAACGGTACCACGAGCCATACACCTTACGGCCTTCTTGTATCGTCTTTCAATACGATAGCCCTGGACCCCAAACCGTATGTCTCCTTCAACATCAAGCGCCCCTCAAGGACGTACGACGCTATCAACCAGTCTGGCCTTTTTACCGCGTCATGTATGAGCGATGCCATTGTTGCCCATGCTTTCGTGAAGGATGGGGGTTCCACGGAGGTTTGGGAGCAGATGATTGGTGAGGGGGGGAAGTTGAATGAAGGAAAAGGGGGCGTTTGGTGGATGTCCTGCTCACTGATGAGGAAAAACTGTGTAGAGGTTGGGGACCATGTGATAATCGTTGGAGAGGTGGTGAATGCTGCGGCTTACCGGTCTGGTGAAGGAGAGATGGGCTTGGTCTATGCAGAGGGAAAGTATAGGAAAGTCAATACAGTTTTGGATGTCGACACCTAAGAGTAGCAAACACCTCAGACAAGCAGCATCAGAAATTACGTTTGGGTCTACTTACAGAACGGAGCAATCACCACATCCTATCAGGCTTGCGAATACGTAACGCGGTAGACTGGCAGCTGCAGACTCCCGGCAAGTGCGGAGATATTGGATACCGCCTGAACGTGGATGTACAATTCAAGGTCAGCAGGGAATAGCGGACTTGAATAACACTCACCTCAGAAGTGATATGTCAGCGTTGAATGAAGGTGGTGAGCGAGGACCCGTCCAATAGCTAAGTCAACCAACAAGACTCGTATGTTGGGTGGAGTATATTGCGCTGAAAGAGTACGAGGTAGAGACTATCGGGTCTTTGTTTAGCAGGCGAGAAAAATAGGTTTCTCAATTAAAGAACAAGAACCACCGAAAACACATTTTGGAATACGTCTTCACTCTCAAGTTCTAGCACTGAAGCTTGTGAATCTGAAATACGAGACCACAGATGGCTGGGCAACACCTGCAGCAATGTGTGTTGTTGCGAAACTCATTAGGCTCACTTTTGGGAAAATGAAGCACAAAACTATCTCCATTGACGGTCTGCACACTTCATCACCTCTCACGCTCACTTCACTTTGGTCAAATCGTCAAACCTTCGACCAGCCATATCTCACGTGGTCACGGTTGACGTCCATCATCTGTGAGCCAAGGTGGCACTCCACGCCGTGCAATCGTTCAGCATATCATTAAGGACAGCATGGATGTTTATACCGACGCGGACCCTAATGGGGACTTCTCTTTCGTCCTTGCATCACCGGACGCTGCGGAAATCCTTGTATCATCCAAGGTCCTGAGCATAGGTACGTTTTGTCCAGCACATGTTTCCAGATCTATTCAAAGGTCTGGGGTCCGAAACAAAGCGCGGAAGTTGTCACCTCACACATGGACATTATCACGAAGAACATATTACCGAAAAGGCATTCACTGACGATCTGGATCATTCTCAGCCTCACCCGTGTTCGCAGCATTGTTCAGTCCCAATTTTGCCGAAGCCAACACCGCATCTACGTCGGCCGGACCCTGTCAGATCTCACTGCCCGGCGATGACCCAGAGGCGATGGCCTACGTCTGCCATGTGCTCCACTACCGATCAGACGTCTCTGCCGACATTGCATTCTCTCTTCTTCGGCGAATTGCAGTGGTTTGTAACAAGTACGATCTGGCTACGGCGCTGAAGGGGTGGAGCGCTGCATGGTTGCTCCGGTGGCAAGAAGATCCTGCGGGAGAGCCACACTGGCCCAGTATGTTGGCGATCGCGGCTGTGTTTGCCAATAATCAGGCATTTTATCTCATCTCGGCGAAGCTATTGGCAACCTCCCCAACAAGGTCCTTGACCATCGACCACGACCTCCAAGAGCTCATAAATATGGCTGGTCCGCTAATCGGTAAGCTATCCATCACGTCCTACCACATGGGATGCTGACGGTCTTGTCTCCAGCCCATATCAGCCTCCAACGAACAGTCATCCGACTCCAGTTGCTAAAAGGTATTGAAGACGCTATGCCTGAATTTGAACAGCGACGGACAAACAATCATTTCTTGTGGGCCCTCAGAGGTATTGGACTCTGGCCCTTTTCCCAGATCTTCGATGCACCGACTGCTGGACTCGTGGCAGAAAGAATGCGCAGGTACAACGATACCTGCAAAGAGCCGAACGGCTGTACGTGTAAAGACGAGGCGTTCGAATATCATCTAAGCCAGGGTGCCGCTAAAGCAGAGGGATATATGAAGGGACTATGCCTTGACTGCGTTCGAAAAGGCAAATACACTACCAGCGAAGGCAATTGCCGATCTCGTACTTGCGTGAGCGCTTGAATTTCCGCCCCCCGAGAGCATTTGACAGATTTTGACACCGAGCTGTTGGTGCAAGATCGAGGTTCAATAGCTTTGTACGGTCCTCTCAAGGCAGCAATTCCAGAACTGGATCGCTGTAACAGCCTTCACACATCTCGCGACGCTAGATGGCATATAACAGGACAGGCAGAACAGAGACTATATTGGCCCTAGAAGATATCATTGCGAATACTGAATCGCCAATGGAATCCCCCTGTACTGCGTGCAGCCTTAACAACAATTCCGCGGAGCGATCCCATATTGTAGGCACTTCTGTCATGGTACCTCCTCCCTGCACACCCAACGTGACGCAGCTACCTCCAGCAGCAATGACACAGAGCTCAACCCTCACATTACCCACCACACAATCCCCCCAGCACCATCTCTATCCCAACCGCAGCCCTTTACTCTTCAAAACCCCACGACCCCAACATGAAACCCCCCCCCCCAAACCCAAAAAGCCCAAACGCCAGACAAATCCTCCACTTCCCCCACAACCCTTCCAAACTCCATTATCACTAAACCTTGACACTGGGATTGTAAGAAGCACGATTTCAACGACAGAGATGAGGAAAGTACATGCGGTATACAGAATGCGAGTATCCGGGTTTTAGCAGCAAATTAGTTTGGAGCAGCGGATCCTGTCAAGGGTGGCATGTGGCTATGAGCTTGTCGATTGGGAAGAGAAGGGATAGGGGTGGTGAAAGGGTAGGAAGGGATAGTTTGATCATTCTTAGAGGCCCGGTTGCGATGGGAGGTTGTACGTGCTAGTCCTTGATATTGGTGTTAGCTGGTAGGGCGAGGTATGCAACGATAGAAGCAGTCCATGGGATGAGTCTCAACGGATGTATTGTGGCGGCTTGGGCAATCGGTGTGCGTGACCAGTCGCTTGATATTTGGATGTTTGGGACGAACCCCGAAACTGGAAGGCAAGCGATAGTCATTCAATAGGGGATGGGTGGCCTTGCAGCAGCTCAGTGTACTGTCCTCATATGCTGGGAAATCTTTCATCCAACTACTAGACACGTTCAGGCTCAAAGACCGTTCTCCCCAAAGATTCCGCATGAGAACATGTAGGCATATCAGTGCCTACAGCCTCCTAAGACTTCTACTCACAATTACCATTATGTCATTTAACATTGCCGTGGTAGATCATTGTACGCCATGGAATGCATTGCAATCTTCCTGCAGGCTATGCGAATCTAAATCGAAGGGAGAAGACAATGCCATTCATCTCAGGCTAGCGCCCTTGAACCTCTTAGCAAGCTGGTCGCCATCTGCGCGGAACCCATAATTCGGACTCGGGCGTTTGGGGGGACGCTCACCGCTTTCCCTCAAGACCTCCAAAAGGGTAGCCCAGCCGCCCGTTTCCAGTAGTTGGAAACCATCTGCAAGGTCGTGTGTGCGAGCGACCCGGCAGAGAAGGGCCTCTTCATCCTAGAGTAAGATAAGTTTAGTGTTCGGAAGGGATTAAAGACTGCTAGGGAAAGGCAGCTCACTGGTTGGAGGATACCCATGCTATGGATGAAACAAAGCAGATGGAAATCCGAGACAGACTTAATGCCCTTCTGATTGTCGATCTTGCCGCCGCTCACACCAAGCTGGGTAGCAACGTCCTTCCACTCTTGAGTTTGACCAATAGCACCACGATTCTCGATAACAAAATTTGAGTCGTTGAACATTTGTATTGATTCGGTGGGGAAGCCATGGGTGAGCGTGACGAGAAGATATTCGACTGGGAAGCTAGGCTTTGCATTCTCTTGGACACTAGCTCCATACTCGTTGATCCTCCGGTAGAAAACTTCGGGGATGTACCGAGTACGGCTAGTCGAGCCATCATCATCCTCCTCATCCCTCACAAGCATGACGGAGGGATCCGCTGAGGGTTCAACTATGTCTGCTCTGACCATCTCAACTGCTGAATTTGAGACTTGGTACGCGGTGATTGCTATACCACCATCTTCATCTCCGCTGAGAACGCACGTTACAAAGCTGGACCCAAATCTTCCAGTATCGCTCCATTTCGTAGACTTTGGGTTCCGTGCTTGTAAGCGAGCCGCAAAAGCGATCTCAAGTGAGGATAGGTAGTATGAGTCGATGTGTCGCTTGCAAATGACGGTCCCATCCCCAGCACCAGCATCAACCAGATCGGTAAATATAACCCCAAGTTTTTGTAACCCACACAATCGTGCCATCTCGTCCACATCTTTCTCGTTTTCCCATTCCTGTAGCGTGCAGCCGTCAGGCTCATCTACTTGCGGCGGCTCGTAGATAGCCTCGACCACCGCCTTCGTTCCTAGCGGCACTTCTGTATACTCTTCGTAATGACCGTACAGGAAACCCACCCGCTGCGAGCCAGACGCCCTCCAAAAATCTAGCAAAGAATTGATGATGGACGACGATGCAAATTCAACATGATCCACCATCCGAAAAGGCTGGGCTTGGAGCGTGATGGCGCTTGGCTGACATTTTGTGCAGATACCATCAGGCCAAGGTGGGTGGCCCGACGGGCAATCTTGCTTTACCCTATAGAATGGCTCGCTTAGGGGTGGCATGTACGAAGACTTAAGTTCCGGCTTATTGGTAGCGGAATTGATCTTTCTGAGGTATGAATGGAAAGAAAGATGTTTGATTTTCTTTTCCTCGAGATATGATGGCGCGTAAGGTTCCAGTGGCATGCAATAGTCGCACATTCCCTTCTGACCATGTCTGCACATCTTCTCGTCTTTAAGTCGCGGTATCTTGCCATCTAGCTTGTCTAGACGATTGTCCAGCTCGGATTGCTGCACAGTCTCCCAGGGACTCTTTATGGTGGTTATTGAGGTTGTCTGTGACGGTAGAGCGATAGGAAGGTCTTCGGAAGGTAAAATTGGCAAGCCGTTCAACCGGTTGGAGGAGTTGTGCGGTTGCGATATCGTTGGAACCGAGACTGTAGAGTGGCCATTCATGGGAGGCTGTTCCGAGTATTTGATGAATAACTTATCTCCATGGCTGCAGGTACATCTCAGTATCGAGTTCTATACCTATCATACAGGGGTCCATACTGCAAGCCAACTTTCTGGATGGTCACGCCATTCAGAGTGCTCAAAAGCCTATCTTCACCACCAAATGGCTTGTTTGAAAGGACAAGAGATCGCGAGTCGGTGTCTTTTGGAAGATTATCGAGAATCTAAGGTGGAATTAGTAATGCTCGGCCATCTGCCCAACGTTCCAGATGGCGATACCTGAGAAGTCAGGGAGGAGAAGTCATCGGCAGGATTCACAGACAGCCTGAACTGTCCGTTCTTGCTCTCGAAGCGGAGGAGAATGGTCTTAGAGGGCGGCATGGCGGAGCATGAGAGAATCAAGGTAGACTCAACCACGAAAAGATTGAGAACGGTCCAAGTTGGAAGTTTTGGTGTTGTGATTCCATGTTGAGCGGCGGGTTGCTTGCTATGAGAATGATATCGAAGTTAGTAGAGCTCAAGCTTGGGATTGCGTATCGTCGGCGTTCGGCCAATCTTCGGCCCGACAATGCGGCTCTAGAACTAGAGCCATCGCCAGAAAAGTATGAGGTTTGGGAGAGGTGTTCTTTGACAACAAGCCGCCATATTTGCCATTACTTACTTTGATCCCCATTTGTCTTGAGAAGTCGCTTCTTCGAGCAGAGTCTCAACCAGTCTGTCGAATCAAAATTGAAACGGCGCCGACTCCCACCCTCCTCTTCGTGAGAAGTCCAATACCTAGAGTACATACGGGCAGAATCTGCCAACCCTAACCCATTGCTGCCCACGCCATGGTAGACTGGGTAGGACTCGTAGTACCCTTCGCCTACCTCACTATCCTGGTTGGATCCCTAGCAACATTCTCCTCCCTCTACCGCAAACGAAAAGCCGGTAAGTCCTCCACCTAATTTCTCTCACAGCAGCACATAACTGAAAACCACGCCAGTAAGATCTACCTCGCTAGCCCCATGGTTCGAGCCTCATGTTCAAAGAAACATATATCTCTCCCTTCTCCACCTCGAGCCCGCTCCTGGCCAGGAAAAAGCCACCCCAGTCCCCGATAGCATATTGAAAGCCGCCTTGCTGCAACGTGCATGCGAAGACATCAGACGCATCCTAGCGATACGGGGCCAGAAACAACCGCTGAGTCAATTATTGGCAAGAGGTAGCGTGGGAGATGATTTATGGCAGAGATTTTCAAGAGCTGAGAAGGAGATGGAGGCCGAGTTGCGGGATGTTGTAGAGGAGGTACAATTCGCATCTCCCCCAACTTTCGCAGGGAGAATCGATCTGACAGACGCATATAGGCAAACGCATTAGCAACGAATTGGGGCCAAACTATCTTTCAGTCCGCTAACGAAATGGTCAACAATGCCATCATCCGCGATAAGGTAGCAGAGCTGCAAGCGAAGGGCAAAGCCGATCGCGAGTGGTGGGATAAGGAGAGAGCGAGTATACAGTCAAAGTTCATGCAAGAGCTGGAAGGAGAGAAGCCTGCTAGTGTTCTGAAAGGAGCACCGTCAGGGGCACCCAATAGTGATGAGGATACTGTCTTGGTGGAAGGGGGAGGGCCTGCGGCGTCCGGATCTACAGCTGGGCTGAAGGGAGGGACGAAAAAGAGGAAAGGAAAGAAATAGACTTTGTACATTGGGTAATCCTCAGAGGTTTGACAGGTGTATCGACACTGTTCATATACCCTTTCATACCGTTCACGATCGCCTGCAAGCGCTATTCCTGGCCAGTGATCTAAAAAGGAGGCACTCAAAGGGTATCATTTTCAAAACTGGCGTTGCAAAAGGACGACGGCGCGCTCCTCAACCAGCTTTCCCCGCTACAGCTCTGACCCTAGCATCCACACTCAGACCCATGTCGTTCTCCGTAGGACTATCGCCAGGTTCAAACAATCTCGTGCCCTCTCGTTTAGCTCTGAAGAAAGCTAGCTTCGCAAATCGTCCCAGCTGGGCCCAAAAGTGCCTGCCGGCTTCATGGCCAATCATCCGCTCCAACAGCTCTACCGTGGCAGCTCGAACCTTTGGGTCCGGGTGAAAAAGCCCCAAACTAATATAAAACAAGCCAGCATTGCTCTGAGGGGTCACACACAGTAGCTGACACACTTCATCATACGTCTTCACCGAGGCTGCAAGAGCAAGATAGATGGCAGCACTATCCTCACGACCGAGCTTCAAGCTCCGCAGGCGATCGTGATGATGAGCTAAATCCAGCGAGCGAATCGGCTTCCGCTCCCACATCGCAGCCAGATCCTGGATGAAGGCATAGTAGCTCCGAGTGTTTCGCCACCCCTCGATCCGCCAAACGTTGGCGCTCAGCTCTCGAGCTTTGGTACCGTCATCGGGCCAAACGTAGCCATGACCATGGACGCCATGAGCGCCAGCGTCGGCTTCCGAGGCTCCTATATACAATGCGGAAGCGCCATAGACGGATTCTTCAAAGGCGGCGGCAATGCGAGTGAACCTTATGATATATTCCCGCCATTTCGACCGGATGGCGGGTTCGCCATGACGAGAGCTGATGCTGTGAATGATGGAGTCCATGAAGGCGGTATCGTTTGTGAAGTCGCCATTTGAAGCCAGGGAAGAACCCGCCGATCCGATCCCATTCGAGTTTGGAGCGTAGCCAGGGTTCTGTTGCTGGAAGTATACCAGACCATCTGTCATAGTGGCGTTCTCGATGCGGCTACTGATTTTCATCCGGCCAGTAGGGACATCGCAGAGAAGGTCCCACCATTCGTGGTGGTTGGCAAAGGTCGGATTGGTAACCCCAGCGATGAATCCAGGAACATTGAGCAAGTCGTCTATCTTGGTAAGATCTGTGTACGGGAATGCGTGCCGCGTAAACCCACGCAGTATGCCACCTGATGCGAGCGCGCATGCTGCCAAAACAGCTTCCGCTACTTCACCCGAAGGTCTGTTGTGACCAAGGAAGATGACACGTTTTTGGGTAAGGAGAGCATTAACAAGAACAATTACCGGATGGGTATAGGCGCCACTAGTCGTGAGATGAGGATGCAGAGCGAAGGGTTGGGGTGATGAAGCATGTGGCCCGGAAAATGCTTGAATGAGCTTTATGAGGGAAAAGTCTCCTACAGTCTCCGGTGAGATTCCAGTAGGGACTTTGATCGGAATTGGTATCTGATTATACACAACCTTGGTTTCAAACTCGTGGGTATCCCGTGGGACAATGAATCTTGGTCGATGCCGGACATGATCTGCAGATGCTTTCTCCGATGAATCTGGTGACACTCTACCGTTAGTACTCGATACTTCGGTTATTCCCTGTTGAATCATCTGCTCGAATTTCTCAACGAAAAGGTCTTTGGTATCGCTCGCAAGTAAAATATGTCGTTCGAGCATAGACAATCTGGGCATCAGTGACAAGTCCATGGAGTTGACGGCCTCGTACAGTGATTCTAAGGTTTCAGAATATGGGGATTTGAAATATTCCTCGAGAGCTAATAATAAAAGGGGCTTGCAGTCTGGTCAGCTCTGACCTCCAGCATGGAAGACTGTATCTTGACTACCTTGTATATGTGTAGAAATGGGTGTCTTGTGCATATTGCCATTGCTTTGACCACAGCACCTCTATTGCAATCATCAATCAAAGGTGGACTTATCGAGTTGGTCTCAGGTCCTTACGAACCTTTTCGCTGACGGATCGTGCTTCGTGTTCACTAAATTCAGTACGTATATCAGCGGCGGTCCTCCTCCCCCATCTGCATCATCTTCATCCTCCGCATTATGCGCTTTGGCAGCACTCGTTACATCGTTCGCGTCAGCAGTATGGTCCTGTCCCTCTATTTCCTCATCTTTCCCTGCGTCGCCCTCTTTACTTGAATCATCACCGTCCGCTGGCTCTTCTTCTCCGCTCGAGTCTTTGTGGAGAAAGAATATGGTCCAGTCCTCTTTCCTGTTGTGTACTTGATCGGGTAGCATGAGCTCTGCCAGCATATTCTCATCACCACTGATTGCTCCCGGGTATTGGTGTTCCATAATGGGACCTCGATCAACATGAAATGAAGCAACGAGTATGTATTCCACATGACGCTCGATAGAGTCAGCCGGATATTGCGACTTCAGCTTTCTCTTCGGCTGTGAGACACTGTTGCGTTGGGGTGTTTGCTGCGTCGACGATGAAGTAGAAGGTGTACGAGAGCTACCGGATGACTCACGGCGTGGCAGTCGCGGAAGGTTGCTGGTAAGAGGAGCGCCATTACGGGTGGAAGGGTTCGAAGCTGTGCGAGCAGAAGGGAAGGACGACAACGAAGCTTGGCGATTAGGGATTGCACTGTTTGTACTGCCAGTTGTACCACTTGTCGGAGGTCTATAGGAGAGAATGGTAGTCATGATGGACTTTTAGGATCCCAGCTTCAATGCTCCATCAAGTCATTCAATCACCTGCCCCTGCTCAGAGAAGCTGGGGAAGGAGTAACCGATATGAAGGAAGGAAGAGAACCACAGTTGGTATACATGCTCTCATGGATACTGATGAATCATTGTCGAATTAAGGGGTTTGTTAACCTTGTGTGCCGTATGTCACTCTTCATAATATAAAGTACAACCTTGCACCACGGGGATCGACCGGTCGAGAACGCTGGGGTCAACCGGCGTGCCGGCATAGAACTACTGATAAGGCTGAATTCTCGGAAGATCGACAGGAACCATGTGCGGGAGAGCTAAGAGTAGTGGGTGATTTGTGGATTGTTGACAATCTTCAACAACAACTCTCATTCCATTGCTTCAAGTCTTGTTCCATGGTTTCAATCGTAGCTTAGAACGCACCTATCATCTCAAAACGACCTGCTCATCAGGAACAGGGTAAGACGTAGCTTGGAGAGTGCACACTGAAACTACTATGGTGAATCACTTCGCTCAAAGCCGAATCAAGAACTTCAATACTAAACAAGATCTCCCAGTCTCTCCCACCAACATACAAGCCGTCTCCACTCTCCTACGGCTCCCCAAGAACCTCACCCTTCCGCCGCCCCGAATCTCCTGCATCCCCCTTTCGCCGTCCAGATTCGCCCTCCTCCCCCTCAATAGCAATCCGCCCCACAACCCCAACCCCGAAGGAAACCCACTCACCCCTCCCCTCACACACAAAGTCCATCCACGCCACTCCGCTCACATCCCCAGTGAAACTCCAAACCATCACCACCCCAACCTCAGACACAACAACCTGGACCCCGCGCGGACTTACCCCCTCCCTCCTACCCTCAACCCACTCCCCCCAAACTTCTCCCACTCGCAGCTCCAGCGTCGCCACAGCAATCGCTTACCCCCACCCTCCAACCACCCACACCGCTCGCGCCCCGATCTTATCCAGCGACGCCATCGCCAAACTCCCTCCAACCCGCGTGCGTGAAATGCGCGAAGGCTTCCAAATCCTCGACCGCGACAACGACGGCCTGGTCAATCGCGAAGACGTCATCGACATGCTCAGCCAACTCGGCCAGCCCGCCTCCGCCAGCGATATTGCGCCCTTTTTCCCCCCCGGGGCACCGCAGACGCTACCTCTACCCACATTTCTCGCGACGCTGTCGTCGTTATTGGAGCCGCTGTCGCAGCAGACGGAATTGTTGAATGCGTTTGCGGCCTTTGACGATCATGATTCTGGGGAGATCGATGTGGGGGAGTTAAGGGATGCATTGCTGAATACGGCGCCGGAGGGTGGCGAGAAGGGAGTGAGTGGGAGAGAGGTGGATGAGGTGCTTGGGGGCTTTGTGGGGAGACGGGCATTTGGGAAAGAGAATCTTGGGGGCAAGATTGGAGGTGGGAGTGGGGGACGAGGAGAGGTGTTTAGGTATCGAGAGTGGGTTGGTGGCGTAATGGGCGGAGGGGAGGAGAAGGAGGGGGAGAAGTAGCAAAGAGAAGGCTGGGTTATGAATAGTGTCTTTAGAAGATGAGCTGTACGATGTTCATTGGCTATGATAAGAGTATCAGCGCGAAACTTTTCCCACCCAGCCCAGCAGCCAAAGTCGCCGTCAAAGCCAATGCGAATGCGAATGCGAAAGCAACAGCAATATCTAAAGCGAAAGCAAAAACCCGAGTCTAAAGACTCTTGCGTGAAAGCAAAGACGCCAGGCAAGTAATATACATCAAAGCGACATACCAGCCCTTCATCCATAATCTCATCAATCGTTAGCGGTCCATTTCCCATCCATATGTTCGTGTTAGTGACCAACCTGCGCTTTCATCTCGTCTCCCTCTTCCTAGCCGTCTCAACCTTCTTCAACGCCAACTCTTCCATCTCCTTCTCTACCCTCTCTTTCCGATCCACCACCTCTTTCTCCTCGCTCGCTTCCGCGTCCGCGTCCGCAACGACCTCTTTCATCCCCTCTTCGTCCCTATCAACGGCTCTCAACCATCCCAGTAAACTCTCTAAGCTCTTCTTCCGATGCGCAAACTCGGCCATACACCTTGGACAAACCCTCAGCATGCAGAAAGTACATTTCCAGCACTGTGCTACTGAACTGTCGCCACAGGTCATACAAGGAACGGGGCAGTAGGTATTCGGAGATGGTATGATGGATCTGTGATTCTGATAGCATTTGTAATGGGTGATGGTAAGTGGCGGTGCTGTGATTGGTATGGGTCCTTCTGGAAAGGTCTTGGGGAGATGGATGCGTAAGCCTATGACCGAACTTCTGGCAGTAGTGGAAAGCTCATTGGCGGAGGGCGTTTGAGACGACACGGACGAGATGCGAGATGTCGGCGACAATAAAGGTGGCGAAAGCGTCCGTTCGCGATTCGTCACCACTTCCAGAGGTTTCAATGTGCTTGCATGGGAGGTTACGGGTCGTATGGTATCTGCTAGAGTACTCGATCTTCGGTCCTGCGGTTCGGTGAGTGTACTCCCCCGATGCGACAGGGTGCGTTGCTTGAGATCCACCGTCTCGAAATGCGAATTGTCGAGGTGGAGCACGGTCAGTGACGAGCGACGACGAGGCACTTTCACTTGGACCGTGGAGCCCCGAGGTGAGTAGGTAGCGGCTGGCGGTTTGTTTTCTAGCGGCGGGTCGAGTGATGGCCCAGATGAGTTCTCCTTCTCCCACTGATCATCTAATGTTCGCTGACTTTTCTTGGCTCTGATCGAGAGAGGTTTCCTAGCAATGATCGACGCCTTGTTGCCCATGCTTTCCAATAGAAAAGAGGGGCTATCTTCAAGGACAGTGCGGTGTTTTGCTGGTGATACTGTTGTAGGATGGCTCGATATGTTTGAAATTCCACTCTGATCAGGCGTGAGAGAATTGACACTGGAGCCGGTTGAGCGCACCGATACAGGACCCGAAGGTGCGGCAAGCTCCTGTACGGGCGGTGGTGGAGGTGTGCATTGGTCTCTTAGAGTCCCATATAGTGAATTAGATGGTCTCAGTGTGTGAGTTGGCGCCTGTGAGATGTCTGTTGAAAGTGTAGCAAGCGGGCGACGAGAATTGCGTGCGAGGTCTCTAATTGATGAGATTCCGAATGATCGATTCGAACGCTGTGTGATCAAATTAGGCGTTGACCGACTGAAAGATTGCCGCTGGAGCCATTGCTGAGGAGCATGGATGGCTGAGCTCGCATGAGACGTATGCTCATTGTCCTTTTTCTTGAGGCGTCGTCGCCCCTGCATAGTTTCAGGCGTGTGCCTTCCAGGTCAATTATTCAGAGATTTTCGGCACTTTCGGGAAATAGTACGGATGATGACGCTGAAATATTTAAAAATGGAAGTTGTGAAGCGCAGTGACTGGCAAGAGGAGTGGATAATTAGCCTTTCTTAGAGGAAAATGGGCAACATTTTCTCTCGAAGCAAAAGATGTGCTCTCCTCTACTGCCTCATTAATGCAGCAAATGCAAAGCACAGCCCGCCAAAATAGTGACAGATTATTTTACTTATCATATTCGAATCAACTTCAAAGCGCAGGTCCAATCACACCCTGTTCGACTACATTGGCTTCAATTGTGCCGAGAGCGTACGTATCCCTAGACATATGAGATTTATGCAGAGTCAGACAATATGAAGACGTAATGCTAAGAGAATGAATGACTTGCTCATCTGGTTCACTAGGAGTGTGACGGGCATGACCACTACGTTGCTGTTAGCGGTAGGTAGAGCATGCATCGGGTGTCACGTAGGACATTTAATGATAGAACGAAGATTGGCTAGTGTTGGCTCTGCAGATACCTACGCAGGGATGGAAGCTTAGCTACAACCACGCCCGCTCACTGATTCCATACGGGACTTCTCTTGCCTACCGGGCTCAATTGAGTAGGGTTTCCAACCAGAGGACTAACGGGATCACGCTGACTTCCATTGCCGGAACTACCGCTACCGCTACCACCGCTCCGCTTCCTGCCCCTCTCGCGAATTACCTCGACCGCTCTTGCAGGCATCGGTGGCGCAGGGTCCTCGTCATCAAGGTCAGCGTAGACACTGTTGCTGGAAAGCATTGATGTAGAGCGTGGTCGGCGATCGTTATGCCGTAAGGAGCCGGAGTGGCTGCGAAGACCGCTAGGCTGATCAGGAGAACCGAAAGCAGGGAAGCGGAAGGGCTGTTGTATTGCACGGTAAGGTACGGTGCCTGGAAGATCGCCCTCTGGGGTGAGAGGTCGTTCGAGGGTTGAGTCGTGGATCATTTGCTGCTCATTAAAGGCATTCTCAACCATTTGAGCTTGCTGCCACGTCTGTTGCCTCAAATAGTAACTTTCTGAAATAGCTGCCTGGTAGTTGGTCATCTGATCGTGGCCTCTCTGCTCGTACTGCAATCGTTCAATGTCTCTCGCGACTTGCTCTGAATTCTTGCGCTCCCTCTGATCAAGTCCTTGGCTTGTGGCTGACTCCAGCTTTACGTGCTGTTCGCCGAGCTTAGTCTTTCGGCCAAGTAATCGTTCGCGCTTTTGCTGAGTAGCGATAGCTTCATTTTGCGCAGAAGCCTTCTCACGGTGCGCCGCATTTTTGCTCCCGAAGAAGTCTCCTCTCGTGATCGACTGCTGATTTTTTGCCTCGTCCCATCCAGCCTTCTTCTCCTTGGACACTTTCAAGTCGTTTTCAGGAACACAGCCCAATAACTCAATCTCCTGAGATATGCAATTCACGGCATCATCCGCTTGTCGAGTATGTTGATTCCATTGCAGATGGCGGTTGATATGTGCCTTATCCTCTCCACCCAATTTGGAAATCTTAGAGCTAAAAACGTCAATTTCCTTTTTGAGCGCAGTGAACGCTGCCTTGTTGTCTTTTTTATTTCTTTTCTGGCGCGCCTGGGACTCGTTGAAAGTGGACTCAAAGGCTGAGATTGAATTTTTCAGAGTTGTTGTAGGGTTCTTAGGTGAAGAAGGGCGATGAGCTCGTTGAGGGGGGGCGCTCGAGGATATGTTGTAATCTGAGATAACGTCAGCAAGATCGTCGGAACTGAGCCAAGAATATCTGAATAACCTCTCTCTGCAGCGAGCAAGGGTGATGTGGTCACGATTGCAGAGTACATGACCACACCATCCTCGCTATGAACGAAGCTGCATTTGTAGCTAGAGGACGGCGTAAGGCCATAGACCTCGCCAGTCCACTGCCCATCTGCGCTCTCGTCCATGCCGTTCTTCTTGATTGTCGTCGAAGTCCAGTCAGTGTCATTGATCCGCACGTATAACGGCTTCGAGCGATCGATACCAGCGCTAGCAGTGTTGGTAGACGCCTCGATATCGGTTTCCGTACATTGTGGCTTCTGGAGATAGCTTGTATCGAATCGAAAACATGTCGGTAAGACCTTTGAGATCCAAGCACAAGCATCTTCGGACTGGAACGGAGCACTTCCAAGATTCTTCGTATCAGTAGCACCGGATCCTGAAATTTCCGATTGGTTGTGGGACTGCTCATACTCTCGAAGGACAGTGACCTTCGTGTGGGCAAATGCGGCCCAGAGAGGCTGTTGACCTCTGACGTATGTTCCTTGCTTTCGCTTCTTTTTTCCACTTGATATCTTTTCTCGGTCCTTTGCACTTGCGGACGGCGGTTTCAAGGTTATGTCTGGAGCTTGCACGACAGCTGGCACATTGAGCTCAGACGGAATCTTTGGGCGAACAGGGGACCCAGGAATGGCCTCAGCACCAGTTTTTTTGCTTAGGGAAATTGTTTGGGCATACTCTCGTTTCTGGTACCATCTTCGAGCAACGTGAACCAATCCTTGGACTAATATATGGAGGGCGATAAGTAAACGAAACCAACCGCCTGGCGAATGAGTAGGAATAAAATCGTTTCCAGAAAATGATAAAGGACTTTCAGACACATAAGGTATTGATGATAGAATTGCGGACCAGTCGTAGCCAAACAGTCGTTTCGGTATCCATTGATGACGAGCCACGTGACTGACCGTAACAATGGACATGCAGAGCAGTGTACGATCAGAGCCCCTTTTCTTGCTAGCAGTTCCTCCCCCAAGGGACGTCGCAACCACCGCCTGTGCCAGCTCGATAGAAAGAGTCTTCACCGGCGTCCACATCACAAGCCAAAGTATTAACCCAATAACATCGGTCAACAAGATGGTAGCTAGCGAAGGGGTACCTCCGGAGCCTTGGAAAATCTCATGAAATGTCGTGGGTAGAGAGGAGGCACCGGTTGGAGTAATGAAGGTGAGCACAGCGAATAGCGCATTCGTGACAGTCAGTAACGTTGGAGGCAGGGAGAGCAGGAAGATGAGGATCGCGATCGTATCACCGAGTGGACAAGATCGGAGAATAGTGAGAGCGAGATGCCAGATGGTATTATCGTGAACCATGGGATTCTTTGCGGCGTTGACGTCGATTTTGCGATACGTATGCTCAACGGAGCCGTTGGCATGACTGGTCCCATTAGGCAGAGCATCTAAAATTCTCGTATGGGATTCCAACGGCATCTCCTCGCCCTCCTCCCGTGATTGAGAACCTCCTTTGACGATCGTTGTTGTCCCAGATGTCCGATTATCAGGCGGCAGTATTGTCGATTGCACGGCTGGGGTTGTGACAGGCACGCCGTCGGCTTGGGAGACTCCCTCGGGACTCCCATTGAGATGACCATTCGACCTTTGCTTTGTAATTCTCTTGCCAGGCGCGACGACGCCGTTCTCATGACGGGAGTTGTGCTGATTTCCTTTCTTCAAGGCACGCGGCATAGATGGTGAATCCGCCTACTCCAAGGCTTTCCCGCCTGCTACTCAAACTCGCCGGGTACTCTCATCTATTGCGACAGGAGTTCTGAGGCAAGCGATTGCAGCTGGTAAATACTGGTTTGCAACCCAACCGGTAGTCGTAGGCGGGGAGATGAATAAAATGTTAGGTAGTCGGGAGTCATTGTGGTGCGCCTATAAACGGCCGCGGTTCAATCGGAGTTTCGGGTATCATAAAGTATATTGGATTGACTACATTAAGTAACTTATATTCTACATGCTTGCTTGCCTAAACTGCAATCAACGAATCTTGTCACACTTTCTTTCACGGTCTTACGCTGTTTTCAACCCCTTCGTGCTCCACCTTCCTGCTCGAATGCGGAGACTTCAGACTCATCCGTCCAATGACTTGCAGCGGCCACTGCTTTGAGTTCGGGAGAGACTTGGCTAGGTGATCCTCACGCATATTCCAATAGAATCAATAATGCAGATCAATTTTTGGCACTCTTGTAACAAAGAAGGTTCGGACACTTGCGGAAGGGAAGCACGCTCCCACACTCCGAGACTCTGTAGAATAGGGACTTGCGATAGCTAGGCGGGAGGAGGTTTCACACCACATAGACCTAGAAGCGAGTGTCACCTCGTGAAGGCAATACCCATACTCCGTAAACGACTATACAACATGATATTGAGCTCCAGCGACAACTGGAGGTCACGTGCAAATAAAGTATAGACCAATGCCGGCAATCGCAACATCTGCACAAGCTGACGCAGTCAATGCCTTAAGCATTTCATACATAGTGTGGGGCAGCAATGCCAAGGTATTGGAGGGATCAATGGGGTACCGCTAAGGAACGTTATCCGCTTGAATAGAACCCTCTTGGCTTGGAGAGCGTCTTGTTATGGATATTGAGCTGAAATCCTTGAAGAAGTACAGGAATGTTACACTCCTGGGCTGAGGTAGACAGTATATATACATGAAAGATGGCAGATGAATGTGCCGGATGGTAAGGGGGTAATGGTTTCCAAGCGTCTGACTTCCTCGCCCTGGTCGACGCATCGTAAGGCGTAAAGAATCTACTCCAGCCGTTGCTATTACATGCTAACATGAGTCTGTCAACCAACTCTTTTCACAAGCAGCTGGGCTTGATGCCTGTACCGGTCATGGTCATTGGCTCAAAATCGTCAGATCCTTGGTCGAAGGACTGATCGTATGAGATTCAGGCATTTGGTATTCGATATCGTATGCCCTGAGAACACGCGTATGTGGGCAAATGGTTGCAGGGATGCTAGTAGCTGCTCGGTCGTGAACGCAAAGGACCATGACGGTGATGAGACCGGTAGTGATAGTGGAGGCAATGGTACTGGCGATTGGCAATATGAGAAGGGTTTCGACTGATTGATATCCTGGTGCCCTATAAATACCATTTTCTACTTCGAGACTCGGAACCTACTCAGCTGTGATAGTGTGGCTTCAGAAACACAATATTGGGAGCTGACCTCGATGAACAACTTAGACTCGACCGCGCTCGTGATAGTCAATCACATACCCAAATTACAGTCTCAGGTCATAAATCGATCAATTAGAGGATCTGTGTTTGACATCCGGACTGTTGTATGTATATCGAACAGCATAGCCCTTACGGTAGTTGCACGACCTGTAAGATCTGAAGACAGCGTGGTACCCAAATTCTATGACGGAATTTTGATGACAATTCTACCCTCGACCTGGTATGCCGCGAGTTCTCTCAGCACATCGTCCAAGTCCTCGAATGCTCTGACCTGAACAACAGGCTTTACTTTCCCCTGCACCGCCATCTCCAAAAGCTCCTCCAAGTGTTCTGGCGTACCGACACTGGAACCCACAATCCTCAATGCCCTCTTCAGCAGCTCAAACGGACTCACAGTTAGGTTGTCCGTTACCAAACCGACGCAGACTAAAGTGCCGCAATTTCGCAGTAGTCGAAAAGATTGTGCGTAGGCAGCTGGTCCGGCTGTACAAATAACGGCATGAGCGCCATACCCATTGGTCAGCTCTTTGACTCGGGTTTCAACGTCATCGGATTTGAAGTCCAAGAATGAGGTAGCGCCCAGCTTCAAACATAGATTTCGTTTCTGTTCTCCTGTATCGATTGCAATGACCTTCAGGCCCTTCTCCCTCGCGATTTGCACACCAAGATGACCCAAGCCTCCACCAGCTCCAGTCAGTACCAACCACTCTCCTTCCTTGAGGCCTGCTCGTGAGATCGACCCATACATCGATAAACCAGCACACAACAGGGGCGCCGCGACTACATCGTCGAGCGCATCAGGAATTATGGTCAGTCCTTCGACTGGAGAGAGTGTGTATTGCTGAAAGGTGCCAGGAACATCTCGGCCGGAGTTGTGCTGGTTGGGACACGCAGTGACATCCACAGCACAGATCTCGCATTGCTTGCAATAGGTGTGGAGCCACTTCACACCTACACGCTTCTGTAGAAGGTCGTGGGGAACATTAGTCCCCAGTTTGACAACGTGACCCACCCCTTCGTGACCACCGATATCAGCGGTCATTGGAGTATTACCAAAAATATGGAGGACATCCGAATGGCATACACCACTGCAAGACAGTTTGATGAGGACCTCACAGGTTCCAGGTTCAGGGATTGGAATGTCATTGCGGATTTTTATACGTGCATCAGGGCCACGTTGATCTACCCAGGCTCCTGATTGTGTGTCCCTTGCTTCAGCCATAATCGCCGTATAAAGTGATCTGGGGCGCGGCCAGCTGTTGACGATATAGTATACATCTTTTGCGAAGTCATAAGAGGGGGGAAAGTAAGCACTTAGGATGAAGGAAGGAGGATTGTCTTTCACGTGACACTTCCGTTATCGGTATCCCCACTAGAATAACCCTAATCGCCCAATTGCTTCGTTTCTGTTTCGGACCCGGTCTAATGCCTCCTTCAGGACTTCATACTTCCTTCCTAGCGCTCACCACTTTACGACATACTCGTTCATGTCTTCAGACATCACAATTACGCTCAAAGTCCATTTCCGCCACCTCCAATGACCTTGTTGATGCCGCCGTCACAGCAACCCTCCCATCCCGATGGCTCTCCGACCTCAAACAGCGCATTGGCTACTGCATAAACTTCGGTCTCGGTCATGAACAAACCATCGAGGCTGGAGCTATATCAAAAGTTCTGGCGCAAGATTGGAGGGAGCTGCTCGCAGGGAGCGAGGGATTCTTGACGGGAAGGGGCAGGGCAGGATTTGAAGGTAGGGAGGTGGTTTGGGGCGAGATGGTAAGCTATACAGGGCTGTGACACACCATATGATGGAAATTTAAGAGAGAGAAGACGTATAGAAACCAGCTGACATGGGCTGTGGGTATGAGTAGGACGTCATGGTGAGCCCTCCCTTCTTGTTCCATACCAGCCTGCGTTGCTTCAATGATGGCCACTCAATCTGAAAGCCAATCCTGCCATCCGTAATTTGCTCAAGATCTGAGTGACTACTATCTTCCCAATATACTCTGCATCACCCTGCTCGCTCCTCCAAAACTTTCCTACCAAAATATTTCAATCACCCATAAACCTGCCTCAAGCATTCAATATATCAAAAACACCCTAACCTCTCCAAAGGGTACCCAACCACCACCATCCACTCCTCGCCCATCTCTCTAACAACCCACCAAAGGCCACGTAAACAACGTAGCCTACATCCGCTACGCCGAATCCGGCCGCATAAACTGGGCCCAAAACTTCGCCCACCACATCGACCCCCAGCACAAAAAAGAATGGTCCGACCTCTGGACACCGAAAGGCGACGGCCTCATCCTGCGAAGCATGAAAACCGACTATAAATTCGTAAATCCCCCTCCCCCTCCTCAAAAATCCCCTATTCCCCCTTTTCCCAGCCAGACCAAACATACTAACCCCCCCCTCCAGCCACTAACCTACCCCGACCGCATCTCCGTCTACCACAAACTGCGCTCCCACCCAACCCCCTCCACCACAAACTTCATCCTCGACGTCCTCATCCTCTCCGAGCGGCATCAGCGGCCCGCCGCACGGTGTGTAGAGGATATCGTCATGTACGATTATCGGCGTGGGGAGAAGGTGCCCTTGCGACCGTTTATGGTGGAGAGGTTTTGCGAGACGTTTCGGCTGCAGGAGGAGGCGGGGAAGAGGAATGGGAGGAGGGTGGGGGAGTTGGTGCGGAGGGTGGAGAGGTTGGAGCGGGGGAGTTGGGGGAGGGAGGGGGCGGTGGAGGATTTTGGTGGTGGTGGGGAGGGGTGATGGGGGTAAGGTGGTAGGGTATGGGAGGTTCGAGGTATCTCTTTCCTAGGGTGAGTGTGAGTGTGAGTGTCTGTGAGTGGAATTACTTTGGAGGCGCAGCTTTTGAAATCTTCTTAGGTTAAGACGCCGACATTGATGATAGGAAATGGACTGGGCTGGAGACTTCTTGCCGTCACAAGGGAGATCTTTATGGTGATCCATGTGAGCATATCAAGACAAACGAAACAATGTCAGACCACGAGGAAGGTAAAGGCGGCTTGTGAAAGCAAAAAGTATGCGCTCGCTTGCTATTATGCAAAAAGTGTCATACGATCTTCGTGAAACGCCACGCTCAAACATGCAAGCATAGACCGCCCCTTTCCATATAAGAACCTACACTCATAAGCAAGCGCTCTTATTCAAATTCCACCCTCTTCACCTCCCTCGCCTGCCTTAACTGCGCCCGCTCGGCCCTTCGTCGCCGTCGGTTATTGGCATAGTCTGCACTCGCCTCGGTCGTATTCCCATCATATGTACCGGGACTGCCAACACTCATCGCTCCCGGCGGCCTCAGCCCGGACGAGCTCTCGGGAATCGGTGGCGGGGCTGGCACGTTGGGAAACACGTTTGGATTGCTCTGGGCTTGGGCTAGGTTTCGCGCTTCGGCAAGCCTCTCACTCTCTATCCTCATTGCTTCTGCTTGCTGTCGTTCTGCCATCTGATTTCTCCGGAAGCGCTCTGTAGTACCGTCCGTGCCGCTTAAGCTGCTGACGCTGTCACCTCTACGCCGATTCGGCGAATCTCGCGAAGCCCGGCGCGCTTCTCGTTCAGCTGCGGCTTCAGCTTCGGGAAGACGTCGGAGAGTGACATGTCGGCCACCGTCATGCAACTTGACTTTGACGCTGACTGGAGTCGAAGCAGCCTTGCTTTCCTCACCTCCACTGGCTGATTGACGGCGATTGGACCGATCTCGTCGACGTGAAGATGCTTCAGCAGCTGCAAGATCTACCTGACTCTCCTGCCGATCACGTGATCGACGACGACGACCCCCCATTTCAGCAGCCGCAAGTCCAGCAGCTCCGCCTGCGAGGCCCGCTGCTGCTGCATCCTGACCCGAACGATGGCGCCAGTGATTTCTGCCATCATCACCAATGTAAACCTCCGAGCCTGAAGATTGATCGTGAAAGAGACCACCATGTCGATCTGGCGGTATCTCCGGCATTAGGATCTGTCCATTACGCGGGATACCGCCAAGTGGAAGCTCTTCCACCGTAGATCGGTTACGGCCATGACCAGCCAATGCTGCCCCGCCTACAGCCCCAGCGCCTGCACCACCGGTAGGATACTGGCCGGCTGGGATAGGAGGGATGCCATGAGAGGCACCAGGGTGGCCACCAATGGAGCTCGTATCGCTAGTCAGTGTTGACTCTCCGGGCGGATGCCGGCGAGGAAGGCGGCCGTCTCCCGTAAGTCGGTTGCCGTGCGTTCGAGCATATTGCTCGTCTTCAAGCCGCCGATCCTCATTACGTGATTTACGTCGATTCCAGATACTGCGGGCCAAACCCACTGCCCCGAGAGTTGCAAGACCGTCTCGTAAACCATGGCTTTGTCTCCGTTGGCCACTGGCGCTTCTAAGGCTTGAGTGGGTGTACGATGATACACTTTCCAAACGTTGAAGCGGCGGACGTCCTGCAGTCGGCAAAGGCTGATTGAGAGGATGCTGGTTTGCGGGAAGAGGTTGGTTGAGAGGGATAGGGCCACCCGGTGGAGGCTGACCAGCTGGACCGTCATATCTGCCGTCGTTGAATCTGCCGTCATTCATCGCAGCGCCCCCTCCCAGTGGAGCATCGTAATCGCTATCGCGGTCCCGATATCGTCGATCGAAGTATCTTTCGACTAGTCCTGCCAGCCCAATAGGCGCTGCGATCCTTAGTAGCCGGTCTTCCCAGATTCCATCTCTACCTGGATCGTGGCCATATTGTGAGTACTTTTCATTTTCAACATAGGAGCCGGAAGGCCGGTGAGATCCAACAACCTCTAGACCATCCCCTTCACGTCTTGCTCTTGAACCTCGTATTCGATCAATGAGCCAGTAAGCACCTGCACCAGCTAATGCGCCTTTCACCACATTTCCTGATCGTCCGCCTGATGTTCGCCTCTGCCGTCGATCGTCCACAACACTCCCAGTACCATAGCTGTACCGACTGTCGTAATCGCTTCCACCTCGCCGTTCTTGGAGGTAGGACAGTATGAAGTAAATCAGGAGCAGCGCAAAAACAGCCAATGCATATAATACAAACAATGCAACAGGGGATCCGTAAAGTGTGAGTCCTAGGGGTATCTGTGCGAGTCCTAGAAGAGCAATCATGCGGCCAATCCAATGGTGAAACTATCGTTGTCAGTGACTGCTTTCGTGGTCGAGATAATGCCAAAGCATACCATAACTTTCAATGGTTCATAAATTCTTCTCTTCATTTTCTCCTTCCGATGAACCCACCAACCTCCGATAGCCTGTAACCATATCAAAACATAGATTGCCAGCCCAATGCCATGATGTGGGTTCGTCAGGCTCCTCCTCGGTCCGACAGCGAACCAGCCTAGTACAAAGACGACGGTTGATAGTAGTACCGTCAATATTTGCAGCCATATGTGATATCTCAATGCCATTCGAGGGTTGCGGCCATAGAATCGTACTATCATGATGGCAGAAGGAATGATGAGAAGGAAGGTGATTGCCGCAATGATTCCATGGGCTCGGATTAAATTGTGATATTGAGGCAATTCTCGGAAACGGTTACCCATGCCTATCGTACATCAGAAACGGTTCCACGTGGGATTGGGATGTGCATGTGGCATACCGTTGTACTGGGTTGTGGCTAAGTTGAACCCTACCAGATTAGGAAGCAGGAATGTATTTTTCGTAGCGTCCCATGTTCCATCGCCGACACTCATTGTACCGGAGGTGTACGAGCTGCTGCCGGCTGGAGCCAGCTGTGGAGATGGTGACATGGTGCTTAGCTACAGGTAGGTCCGCCTAGTGACCAGAGGTCTAGGGATCCCTTGTATCTGCGGTAATTCCATGCGACAGCTCAGATAATGTGTTTCCTAGCGAATGTATGATATGTGGGGAGAGCAGCTGGAAAGTGGACGTCGGTGAGGAAAGTTGGCACAATGTTACTATCCTGTTGTGTAGGTAAGATATCAATCTGAGTCTTCGACCGCAAGTGAGTTGGTTCTGGCTTGCTTTTTACGATAAGATGTTTCTTGACTAGCTCAGGATTCTCTTGATTTCAGGATCTACCGAGTCTTGGAACAGCTTTCCCTTGTTGCTGATCGCCACTGCCGTAGCAACGGGACTAAATCAACATCCCTCGATCCTCGTGCCAAGTCTCCTTATCGATTAGATACTTCTAGCGCCCTAGTTAAAAGAGTCTCAGGATAGTGTGGACAACTAAGGCTTAGCCTTTTTGTCTGTGCTGCGAAAGTCCAACATAGAATATGTACTGGAAAAAGCTGCTTTCACGTCCGAAGCAAATTTGTTTATTATTGGCTACCGAGAGACCAAATCCACCCGATTCCCTATTCTATTCTGTATAATCATATCCATACCTTGCGCGCACATACTATGGACATTTGCTAAGGATGGTAGGCGAAGAACCTGGCTGCGATGACCTAACAACAATAATGGGAACGGCCGCGTCTCGGTTGTTTTTACTCTCGTTCCAGGTCTTCAGCACGAACGATTTCTGGGCTTCCCTACAACACACCCTATGACACGTTGTGCATAGCAGTTCGCCATATTAGCGATACAGAGGTCGACCTACGTTTTATGTGTGCACTGCCTGTCCCAAAGCGCAATTGCTCATGCAACCAAGTGGACATGCTTTTATGAGCGTAGTGGGGCATATGCCACAGGGAAGCAAGATGGGAGACACAAGAGCTTCAACGACATCACCAACAGTTTTCATCCTTTGATGTCTACAAGACTACCGAGTAGGAAGCTTCAAATTCGAGAACACCGAAGCGCCAGAAGCAGTTAGTCACCGATCCCGGCCTTCAACCGCCACTAATTATGCACCTACTTAGAATATACACAAGCTGGCCGGATCACCCCTAGCTTGTCCAATCAAGTCCCGTTAGCTGCTCATCCCCGCTGTCGACCATGGCAGCTCAGCGGCTACCAAGCCTACCATTGAGCTCCAGTCGCTCATTGGTGCTGACTTCGAAGCCCATATCCTGCAGTCTTCCCAACTTCAAAGCGGGCGACGAGTTCCTGTCCCTTCACTCCATTGCCTCACCTTCGCACTCTATTCCGATCAACAGCACTCACGGTGGATCCGTAGACGACAGTGCTGGAAAGCTGAGACTTGAGCGCTCATTACACAGCCTTTCGTTATGGAAATTTTATCTTGCTTCTCCTCAATCCCACGCAAATGGCGCGCACCACAAGTCCTTGTCGGTCTCTTCGTATGCGAGCTTCTTTTCAGTATCGCTGCTCTCGCTCTCTTCGGCATTGCGCATCCAAACCTATATCGCACTCGATTCTGGCAGGAGGGGTCGGATCATGGATGGAACAGCAACCCAAATCAGATAATATACGCATACGCAAATTACAAACCGATTAGTGCGCCAGTACCATGGAGTCAATTGTTTGCTCCCTCCAACTACAAGCTTGTATGAGACTTAAAGACTTACAGCCTGCAGCACTACGGACTTCAACGTCGTAATTGCCGTGCTCTCGGTCTTCCTCCTCCTATGCAAGGGCATTATGTTCATCTGCTCTGTCTTTCATCCTCTTATATCCCTCATCGTCCACGCTGCCCTCGTTGCATTGTGGGCCGTTAGCATCCACAATCAAGCGGCGCCTGATATGAGCGATCCCAAGCACCCACAACCGGGAGCGCCATGGTACATAACCAAGAGCTGTGGGCCACCAGTAAGCCCGAGTCTGTTAGGATACTGCAAGCAAGCAAAGGCAGCATTTGCAGTAACGATCCTGATGTGGTTCGTACAATCATCCCAATACTTCGATATACTACTGACCAATCATGTATTATAGTACCCTATTCGCCACATATCTCGTCCTCACACTCATCACCCTTTATCCCAATAAGTCTTTCCGATCCGCGCGCAGCTCAAAGGTTAGCGACAGAGAGGTAGCTTTCCAGCCTTATGACATGTTGGAGATGCCGCGAACGCCTGGGACGAGTGGGGGACTAATGAGTCCAACGACACCAAGGACGAAGGCCTTCAATACCCTTGAAGGTCACGGGAAGGCGCCTGTCAGGCAGGGCAACAAAGGAATACCCCTCCGACATCATATTGGAATGGGGGAGGAGACATATCAGGGTCCAATTAGGGCGTAGAAAAGATATGATACATGAAGGAGTTCCGGTCCAGAGGCGGTGAATTGTTCTTCTGGCGATCAGGCGTTAGACTTGTTTTTCATGCCCTCAATAGGCCATACGAGTAAAGGCTTTCTTTTAAGTATTCCAGCTTTGAGACTAGATCAGAAAAACCTATACTTTTGGATCAAGCTGCAACAAGTGACCTCTCCGGAGCAAGCATGCCACATACCCTGATTCGAATGTAAGCGGAGCTAACATGGTGAGGTGGATGGATATTTGCCAAGCCTCTTTACGCCAGTCGCGTCCGACGCGAATTCGATCTAGATGTTGTATTTATACACAATTTCACCTTGAACAAACTTTGCTATTGAAGGACTCCTCTACATCCCTACGTCCTGTGCCGTACCCGCAAAATGGAGACGAAGATGGAGTCATTCGAAAGAATATATCTAGATCTTTCCAAACAACCGGGGAAGTGCCGCATAGCGGAATCTGGAGTGGGCTGGAAACCCTCAGGCGGGGGTGATACTTGGACATTGGACAAAAATGAAGTGGGCGGGGCACAATGGAGCCGTGCAGCTAAAGGACACGAGCTGAGGATATTCTCACGGACAAAAGGCATTATCCAGCTCGATGGATATGATCAAGAAGTGAGTGCAGCCAATCTTTTTGTATTGGACCAGCTCTGGACTCACTGTTCAAGGATTTCGATCGCCTCACCAAAGCCTTCAAGCTCTTTTATGGTATCAATATCGAAAGCAAGGAGCATGCATTGCGGGGTTGGAATTGGGGGAAGGGTGAATTCGGAAAGCAAGAGCTTGCATTCAACGTTCAGAATCGGCCAGCCTTTGAACTACCATACTCTGAAATATCGAACACGAACCTAGCGGGGAAAAACGAAGTGGCAGTCGAATTCTCATTACCAGCAGGTGGCGCTGAAACGGGCACAAACGGGCATTTTGGGGGTGCACGGGGTAGAGGGCGCAAAGCTGGCGCAGCAAAAGATCAATTAGTGGAGATGAGGTTCTACATTCCTGGGACTGTCACCAAGAAAGGAAAGGACGAGGATGGAGAAGACAAAAGTGTTCACGGATCGGACGCCGAAGAACAGAATGCTGCCAGTCTGTTCTACGATACTCTGATGGACAGGGCAGAGATTGGAGAGGTTGCCGGAGACACTTTCGCTACGTTTTTGGATGTGCTACATCTCACACCGAGGTACGTACCTTCCGCATGGTATTTTCTCAGAGATCTGGGATTAACAACGGTACAGAGGGCGGTTCGATGTCGATATGTACGAGAATTCATTTCGATTGCGCGGGAAAACCTATGATTACAAGATCCAGTACGAGCACATCAAGAAGTTCATGCTCCTGCCCAAGCCAGACGATATGCATACCCTCATTACAATCGGCCTGGATCCCCCATTAAGGCAGGGTCAGACAAGATATCCATTCCTGGTAATGCAGTTCAAGCGCGAAGAGGAGGTGATTATCGAGCTTAACATGACTGAGTAAGTTCCGAGTACACGGGTCTTCCAAGCTTTGCACTAACGGATGGGTGAACAGTGAGATGCTAGAAGGCAAGTATAAAGGCAAATTAAATCCTAGATACGAGGAGCCGCAACACTCGGTCGTTGCCCAAGTCTTCCGTGGTCTGGCTGGGAAGAAGGTCGTCACTCCTTCAAAAGACTTCAGCAGTCATCACCAACAATCCGGCGTGAAGTGTAGCATCAAAGCCAACGAAGGCCATCTCTTTTGCTTGGACAAAAGCTTCATGTTTGTACCGAAGCCGGCTACGTACATTTCTTTCGACACTATATCCGTCATCGTCATGTCTCGAGTCGGCGGTGCCGTATCAGCGAGCCGAACATTCGACATTACTGTCATGACGAAGAATGGCGGTACCGAGCATCAATTCAGCAATATCAATCGGTATGTTCTTTACGCTTTACGTCTGATCCAACTAATGAATCCCCTTAGGGAAGAACAAAAGCCGCTGGAAGACTTTTTCCAGGCCAAAAACCTAAAAGTCCGCAACGAGATGTTAGAAGACGTAAGTCAACCCAATGGACCCCCCTACCTCTCTACTCCCCATACAAACCAAACCAAAGCCGCCATCCCCACTCACTCACCCACTAACACAACACCAGTCCTCCGCCCTCATCCAAGCCGCCCTCAACGACGCCGACATCGCCTCCTCAGACGAAGAAGTCGTCGCCGCCCGCGCCGACCGCGGCTCCGCAGACGAAGACTCCGAAAGCGCAGACGAGGACTTCCAATCCGATTCCGAATCCGACGTCGCGGAGGAATACGACTCGGCGCACGAGAGCAGCGGTAGCGGGAGTGATGCGGAGATGGCGGATGGTGATGGTGGTGGTGATGGTGGTGGTGGCGGTGGGAGCGGTAAGGAGGCGGGTGTGGAGCCTAAGAAGAAGAAAGCGAAGACGGGTGTGTAATCTTCTGAGTTCTGTGTAAAAGGATGAATTGGTTTCATGCATGGCGACGGGCGTTTGGGTAGATTGAGTTCCCTTGATGATCTACCATATTCAAATCCTCCTGGGCTCCTATTCTATTCCATTCTATTCGATAGTTCCCACCCCTTGGAGGTAGTTGAGATACCACGATCCAATTTCCTACCTTACCTTCATGGATGGTAGAACTAGCTTAGGAAATAGAAAAATTAACTTACGCTGAACTTTCTTTGAAACTCATCTTTAACGAGCAAGCTCTCCTGACTATCTAATCATCCACTCGATGCTTCATTGGGTAGGTAGATGATGAGTCGAGAGGGTACGTACTTAGAACTACCAATTTCAGGAGTCCAGCTATGTTGCATGTCATACATCTCCAGTCATGACAGCTATAAGTGAAAGCAGCGGTACCATTTATTCACAATGTAAAAAGTCAGCGGTTCTCTGTGCGTAGTCGAAGAGAGGTTTTGCACATCACTGTTGATGGAACTTTGATCACGATTTGTTCCTGACTCACATCGAGCGGTCTTGAAACAACGACACAGGAATGGGATATCATTTCTCACTTTTGACGCTATCTATGAACGCTCTTTGCACGCCGATACTAAAGGCTACATGCTGAAAAAGCCATCGTAAGCCATCTGCATCCAGGCCCGGATTCAAGGACAGGCCTCGAGCAAGACTGTCCGACGTAACGATTAACTGGAAGTGAAGAAAGACAGACAGCCATAGATGACAGAACCTGATGATTGCATTGCACAAGATCACAAACACCTGTATTGAACCCATCTAGTCAACTTCCTCCATAGCGCTCTCACCGGCCTCGGCAGGTGCTGCTTCTTCCTCCGCAGCCTTCTCCTCGCTCGTCTCGGCCTCTTCGTCGACGTTAAGACCCAACGATACGAGCTTGTGAATACGCTCGGCGAACCCGGCGGGCTCCTCGATGGTGAAGCCAGATACGAGCAACGATGTCTCGAATAGGAGCTGAGTGATGGACTTGACCGTACGGTCGTTCTCCCCATCAGACTCAACCTTCTTCTTCAATTCCTTGATGATGGGTGACTTGGGCGAAATCTCAAAGGTCTTCTTTGAGGACATGTACGAGCTCATCGAGGTGTCACGAAGAGCTTGGGCCTTCATGATACGCTCCATATTGGCAGACCAGCCGAACTGGCCGGTACGGATAGCGCACGGCGCTCCGGTAAGCTTGTGGCTGACGACAACCTTCTCGACCTTGTCACCGAGGACGTTCTTCAGAGCCTTGGCGAGCGACTCGAACTCCTTCTCCTCTTCCTCACGCTGCTTCTTTTCGTCGTCGGTCTCCTCGAGCTCAAAGTCTTTAGTGATGTCGACAAGCTTCTTACTCTCATACTCCTTGAGCTGAGTCATGGCATATTCATCGATGGGGTCAACCAAGAAGAGGACTTCGAATCCCTTCTCCTTCAGTGCGTCGAGGAATGGCGACTTTTGGACAGCTTTCAGGGACTCGCCGGTGATATAGTAGATATTCTTTTGGTGCTCTGACATACGGGTGATGTAATCAGCGAAGGATGTGGTCTCGTCTCCAGACTTAGTAGAGCTGAAGCGAAGGAGCTTTGCAAGGGCTTGACGGTTTTGCGCATCCTCATGGATGCCAAGCTTGATATTCTTGCTAAACGCCGTGTAGAACTTGTCGAACTGCTCGCGATCCTCAGCAATTTCGCTGAACAATTCAAGAGTCTTCTTGACAATGTTCTTCTTGATAACCTTCATGATCTTGTTCTGCTGAAGTGTTTCACGGGACAGGTTGAGAGGCAGATCTTCCGAGTCGACAACGCCCTTCACGAAACTGAGCCACTCTGGGATGAGATCCGTAGCGTCATCTGTGATGAACACACGCCTCACGTAGAGCTTAATGTTGTTCTTGGTCTTCTTGGTCTCGAAAAGATCAAAAGGCGCGCGCTTTGGTACGAAGAGGACGGCACGGAATTCTAATTGACCCTCAACAGAGAAGTGCTTTACAGCCAAGTGATCCTCCCAGTCGCTATGTCCATGTCAGCAATGTACGCAGATTGGCGTGGATGCTCAAACATACTTTGATAGGGTCTTGTAGAACGAGCCATACTCCTCAGCTGTGATGTCTGCAGGATTCCGTGTCCAGATCGGCTTCGTCTTGTTCAGTTCCTCTTCCTCGATCTTGCTCTCCTTAACCTTCTTGGTCTTCTTCTTCTTCTCTTTGTCCTCTTCTTCATCATCGTCTACCTCCTCGATCTTTGCCTTTTTTTCTTCGTCTTCCTCGGCATCCTTTGATTCTTCAGCGTCGTCATCGGGCACGTCTTTCTCGGTCTCCTTGAGGACATGAAGGTAGATGGGGTATGAGATGAATTCAGAGTGCTTTTTGACGACCTCCTTGATCTTGCTCTCATTCAGGTAATCGGTCTGCTCATCCTTGAGATACAAGATGATCTTGGTGCCACGGCCAAGCCGCTCGCCATCGTCATCCTGAGTGAGGGTGAAGGTCCCACCAGCGCTTGACTCCCAGATGTATTGCTCATCGTCATTGTTCTTTGAGACAACAGTCACCTTGTCGGCGACGAGATAGGCGGAATAGAAGCCAACTCCGAACTGACCAATCATGGAAATATCAGCGCCAGCGGTCAAAGCTTCCATGAACTGCTTGGTACCCGAGCGAGCGATCGTGCCGAGGTTGTTAACGAGATCCTTAAGAGTGGTCAGCAATCGAAAGGTATTGATGTGAGGCAGTACTCACGGCTTTGGTCATGCCAATACCAGTGTCACGGATGGTGAGGGTCTTGTTAGCCTTGTCAGGTATGAGATCGACACGAAGGTCTTTGCCTGAGTCTAGCTTGCTTGGATCGGACAGAGCTTCATAGCGTATCTTGTCCAAGGCATCGGAGGAGTTGGAAATGATCTCTCGTAGAAAGATCTCCTTATTGCTGTAGACTGTGTTGATGATCAAGGACAAGAGCTGAGAGATCTCCGCCTGGAACTCAAAAGTTTCCCCAGGCATGATTGCGGTGAGGCTTTGTATTACTGTGACAGTATGTCAGCTTGGGATCAATAGCAGTAAGACAGAGAACTGCGTCGGGCGGTATATTAGGAGGTGTTGAAGACATGGGGCTTGTCAGGCAAACATGCATTGGCGAAACTTCAAAAGACTTACATTTGAAGGGTATGGGACTGTATAGATGCGGAGTTTCGATTGAAGTGTAGAAGGTGTAGCTTTGGTGTTTGCAAGGTTGATTTATGTTTTCCGAGCTGTAGTAGGCCTGCAAAATATAATCTGGAGCTACTTTCTTAGCGCGAAAATTTAGACTTTCGAACCTGATGGAAGAATTCTACAAGCTGGAAGATTCTATGTGCAGCCTTACATCTTAGGTCTTCGTTTCACTGCGAAGGATAGGTTCAGATTACTGTGTAAATCATTTCGCCGATGCATGCTATGCCAAGTCTCATCGCTCCCCGCAACAGCCCTGAGTAACTCCATCATCTCGCACGTAGGGATCTTCATAGTCATAAGTAGAACTCCAACCGTGCAAAGCTACACATGCTCCCCGAACCAGCCCCAAGTCCAAGACCCATAGCTACCGCTCCCCACAATCCATGTCTTCGTAACCCAAATAAGGATACCAACACTTCCGAGTACCTGGAAGGCAATCCATCCCCTTCGTTTGAATGCCTCATTCCATCGTAAAAGTCCAAGAGGATCACCAGCATTAAGCAAGCCACGATGACCGGCTAGCCTCCCAACATCACTTTGCGTTGGCATCGTTTCTTTCTCCGTTGGTGCAGCTGGGACTAATCCTTCTCTGGGTACTAAAGCTCCTTCGTTGACGGTCTCGCCAAGTCTTTCGGTCAGCCAGACAGCTCTTTCGCCACGCGCGATAGCTTCGTATCTTGCTCGCTCGTTTTGTAAGCTTCTTTGTAAGTCCCCAGCCCATTTCGCCAGCCGGATCTGCGCTAGCCGTTCTTCATGTTGGGTATGGTCCGATAATCTAGCACGAGCATAAGGCGATATAATCCTGGCGTAGGAGACCATGGTTTGAGATGCGTGGGGAGAGGATACTGGAGATGTTGGAGATCCTGTTGCGCGGTCGTAGAGCGGGATCGAGGCGGATCGGGAGAATGGATCAGGTACGGAGAATATCTTGGATCCTTGAGCCTGAACAAGCTTCTTCGCTGCTAGATGTCTTAAGCATGCCATATTATCTGGGTTGAAAACTTCCTTTACCAAGGCAAACAATTGCGATGGGATCAGCGGCTGGATGTATTCAGGGGACATCAAGGTACTGGCATCCATAGTTTCGTCATCGTCCGCAGTGGCAGAGCAGACACTGTACGCTTGAGGGGAATGGTCAGACTTCGAGGTGAAGAACTTAATTTCTGAACGCTGTAATGTATCGATCGACCGCCTCAGTATTTCGGTTTCCTCGGGAGACCGAATGTCAGCCTTTGCGATTAGAGGAATAACGTTGGTAATTGCAGCCAGATGCTGAAGGAAAATCACATCCTCATCCTTGAGCGCTGTGTTCCCTGTTAGCCATACAGTCGAGGTCACTGTACAGGGTTACGTACTTTGCGTCACAAGATAGAACACTACATCCACCTGGGAGCCACCACTTCCACTTAAAAGACCAGCGATATCACCTTCGCTGGCGGTCTGTGCGGAAAATGGCTTAGTCAATTGAGACTCGATGTATTGCAGGACCGACTGTATGCCCTCCATAATTGACATGCCTTTACTGTAACCTGGAGTGTCGACAAAGCATAAGTTTCTTTCGAGAACAGCGTCACCAATGCTCTTTCGCCTTCGTAGGACTTTCGTGTCTTCGATGTCTGACCACCACGATGGATACGGTTTCGTGCTCGCATAGACCTCAGAGATCTGCTGCGTTGCCCTGACATGTAGACTGTCTTGCTTGCCTTTCTGTCTGCCAGAAGATAGCTTATCGACGGATGGCAAATTTGGTGACAACGGATCCACGTGGACGATGTCTTCACAAGTCTGGATGATTGACTTGATGAGCGACGTCTTACCGACGCCTACGGGTATGATTAGTATGCAGAGGACAGAGTCTCCTACCATTGACCTACATACCGGAATCTCCAGCAATCAGCACTTTCAGTCTTCCCATTGATTTCCCTTGATCGGTGAATGGCCTACGGCTGGGCATCTTGATACTTGGCATGATAAGCTGAGGAGCACTGTCCTGTATGCTCGCATGGAATTCGGCCTCATCATCTTCACTTGAAGGAACAGCTTGGCTTCCTTCATCCCTCATGCTGTCTTCGTCCGAGGGAGGGAAAGATCGATTAGATGTACTCTTAGGTGTACCCGGTAGTGAGGACAAGCGCGCTTGAGAATCCAAAGATAGAGAAGTCAGAGAGCGTGACATACTCGGCGACAATGGCCCTTCCTGAGTGGACCGAGAAGGGGATGAATCTGCAGTATTTGCAATGGCTGCCTCACATCTGTCTCGAGAATGATCTCTAGTCTGAGGACGTGGAAAAGGCTTCAAGGTAGACCGTCGTCGCCCCCCATACGGATCTCCTTCGCCATCATTATTTTCCCCATTTATATCTTTTATTTGTGGCAATGGGGCTTCATGAATCGAATCCCCTAGGCTTTGGACTCCATATGTGCTATCTTCCGACAATGCAGTATTTTTCACACGGGGTTTGATTTCCAAGTCTTCTTCTCTTGCCCTGCGAAAAGATGTAGGCGAACCATGGCCTAGAGGGATGGGTAGAACCGGTCCTGAATTGTCGAAGCCCTTACGAGAGCGTCCTTCAAGGACTTCTGAGCTTCGTCGCATGCTGGCATTTGGGGAAATAACACGGCGCCCCTCAATGGAGCCACACTTCGATGTCAGATAGGACTCCCTGGTCGACTGCACTTAAACAGGCAGATACTGATCGTTGTCTTTGAAACCCGAATTTTCTCGGGGTCTATTGCCAACAGACGCGTTTGTTTGCTGAGCTGTAGTGCTGGAAGACAAGCATCTCGAATGTCCGCAGGGGTCACAGGTGACAAGCCGCTAGCCGGATATAGATCTGATACACAATACCGAGTAGGCCACCAACGATATCATATGCATCCGTTGATTGCAAGAGCATTTAATCTGTTTTTTCCAGCCGTCAATCGTTGCAAGCCAGTGATCTTTGCAAGCAGAGCCATGTAGACTGATTAGGGAACGCAGGAGTGATTTTTTCCTTTTAAATTTTGTTCCTATTCTACGTAGAAGAGCAATGAACTATGTACAATTGAAAAACATATGATGCTATCAATCGCTTCAGAGAATCAGCAAGACTTGTGAGTAGTCTGATCGGGCTGCAAATTCGACGGTACTGGCCCTCGAATGCTGAAGACCATCCTATCTCTTTCAAATACAATCAATCAATCAATCAAGTAACAACCGAATCCGCCAGATGAAAACCGCATTTTATAACCTGACGCTGTGCTGTACCAAAAAACCAAGTGCTGCCACATATAATGAGAATCGTGGTCAGATTAGATACGAACAAGCCTCCATAGGCATTCGTCACCGCAAGCGCTATGCTTAAATAAAGGAGCCAGGCAAGAAATCGTTCGTGGTCGAATGTCTGGTATCTCAGTGCTTTTCCAATCCGCATTTATGATGAATAATAACTGTTTCGAGTAGGGTGTAATGAGGTATTGAGGTTTGGGTTGAAGTCGTGATTCGGAAGTGGGAAAGAGCAGCTCAGGGAAAGAGGGCGTTCAGAGGTGTCTCAGAGGTGGGGGATCCCCTGAAACTTGACTTGACCAGCCGATCAAGCAGCTTGTGGTTGCCCGCGCCCCCTTGATGTCACACCTCCTCTTCCACGAGGCGGATAGCCGACGCGACCACCGTCTTTGGGAAAGCCGCCTCGTCCTTGTTGGTTTCCTGGGCGTCCTTCATTGGCCCCACGATTGCCACGCATCCCACCTCGCTGAGCATAGTTGCCTCCATAGGCGTTGGCGCGGGGTCGGCGTTCTTCCACGTAGATCTGCTCGCCGCCAATGGAATGAGGGTTGGCTGCAACAGCCGCGTTATAGGAAACCGCATCTGAGAATTCGACAAAAGCACAATTCTTGACATCTCATTAGCATTTGTGCGAAGATGAGAATTTGATCATGGAAAACTTACCTTTGGGCGGCTGACATCAAAGTAGAGCAGCTTGCCATATTGAGAGAGGGTAGTTTTTAGGATGGACGCGTCAACCTTGTCCGTTACATTCTTAACGTATCCTAGAAAGACTTCTGGAGTGCCGGACACTGAGGGAGATGATCCATGCTGACGGCCTTGTTTCTTGCTGTTATCGGAGCCAGCCATTTGCCAGCCGGAATTACCGTTTTGCTGGGCTTTGACTGGATGCTCCTCGCTCGCCGCTGGTGGTGGGGTGGCCGATCGATTGGTGGTGGATGGAGCAGCTTTAGTCTGGGATGTAGGGGGAGTGGCTGTTGAAGTCGGAAGAGCACCACTTGGAACGGCTGGAGCAGCAACACGGTTGGCAGCAACCAGATTGGCCCACGTCTTTGGAGCTGCTGGCTTGGCCGATGCCGCAGGTACTGGTTCTTCGACTGGCGATGCCTTGGCTGGCTTGGCTGGAGAGGCGATAGGTGTTGGGTCAGGATCACGCGGCTTCTCCGGCTCCACTTGTTCATCTTCCTTGGCCCCAGCCTCTGCAGTTTGCTCCGGAGCCTCAGCGGATTCTTCAGGCTTCTTGACTGCTGCAACAGGCGCGGTCTCGGTCGGGTTCACTTCGACGGCATCAGTAACAGTATCGCTGTTGGCAGATGTCACGTCAGTGGTATCGGGCTTGGCTGGGATGGGCTTGTGAAGCAACTCCTCTTCGATCTCCTTGTCGGCATGCTCCGTGTCGTGATCTTGCTGGACCACATCATTCGAGCTGGGCAAAGTACTGGGTTCGGCCTCAGCGGCTGCGGTATCTTCGTTGGTAATCTGCCCGTTCTCCATTCCTTCGTCTTCATCTTCGATGATGTAGCGGAAGATATCGTTGAGAACAAAGTAGCCCTTGGGCTGTTCCGCAAGTATGAAAGTCTGGACGAACTTGCGGTGCGCAGTTGCTTTGTTGGAAATCTCGCCAATGACTTGGACGACAATATTCTTGCCCGATTCTTGAGAATCCACGTTGGATACTCTGACCTTGCAGTCTTGAATGTCAAGCTGCTTTATTCGGTCGTTGATTGCCTGTAAAAGATGTTAGCTATACGTCGGTGCTGACAGGTTTGACAGTCGAACCTTCTGGCCAACGGAGACCTCGACCTTCTCGGCTTCCACACCTGAAACGAACTGGGAGCGCTTGCCGTAGTAAAGCTAGAGAACGATTAGCTATGACCGGGTCACACGAGCTTTTTCCCGAGCTGCCTGGTAGGGTTTCTCACATAAAGCGTTTCGGGGTTCTTGCTCATGGTGGTATAGTAAGACTCAACAAAATACCATCCAACTTCATCCTTCGATGGGGTCTTGCCGCCCTCAGTTGTATTGGTGGACTCGGAAGGTGTGACTGCTGTTGCGACAGAAGCCTCTTCAGGGACGGCTGAGGCGACTGCAGTACCAGTGGATGCGTTGGAGCTTTGAGATGTCTGGAAGGAATCGGCCTGGCCGTAAGATTGGTAAGCTCCATGATTGCCGTTGACGGCCTTGGGTTGGGTGTCGGCAGCCATTTTTGATCTGTCGATTTGGTAGAATGAAGCGTAGTGCTTGAAGAGTGAATGTGCAGAGGTGACTAGAGGTAGCTGAAAGCTATATAAAGACGGAGTCTATGACACGATAATATGTGCAGTGCGGGGCTGCAAAAGTTCTGTACAATCGAGCAGTCTATGGCTACTATCGGGTGAGCTGAGGCGTTGTTCCGCAGAGCAGGCAGACTTACCAGGTAAAGCGTGCAATTTAGATACTTTGAAGAGTCCGACTGAACAGTCCTAACGTATCAGGATATGAAGTTGAATGAGTGAAAGACGTTAATCATTCAAGAAGCTTTAATTGATCGCGCTGTATGGGTGTTCGCTCAGCCGGACGAGGATACTTATATATCCAAGCTCAGAGGGAAGATCGTGTCGAATCCACTATGCTTTTCAGAGTTTGCTTATGGCGCAGAGAATTAATAGAATTAAATGTGAAAGTGAATGGCCAAGATGGTATGAAGGTATTTTGTTATGTTTGAGTGGATATGTGAAAGGTTGAAAGTATTAGTGGAGATAAAAGTCGTTCACGGCCGTTGAACCTAGAACTAGCCCCTCAGGACCCGCTCAAACTCATCATACTACACCATCACTCTACCATTCTCGCCAACGCCATTGGCTCTAGATTGCCAACAAAGGCCAGTTTGGTGTTGGGGATATTTGGACAAGAGCTGTAAAGATTCACTGCTCAAAAAGTCTGGGTACCTGGAATTGCTAGGTTCAAGTGGTGGCTTGCAAAGCTTTGCTCCAATTGGCCTTGCGGTTGGCGGCCAAAAATGGTCATATATTGTAAAGCAAACGCCTTTTCAATGAGTTCATCTGTGCAGCTATTATTCTGTCGACGGTGCGGGGGATTATGTAGGCCCATGTCTCACACGCCACTTCATTTCTTACTCCGTACAAGTGGAAACTTTCAAAGCTTGACTCTATGGCTGCAGGGTCAAATCTTCTTGCGAATTTCAGCCGTACGTGGTTTGGAAATTTCTCCATTCAATGGAAACCAATATACTCCGTACAGCCAATGTTTCCTGCTCGGTAACGCGGTAAGGTGAGAAGTAGTCAAGACAACAAGAAAACGCTGCGCATATACTAGCGTATGCAATGTAATGTGACGGCATCCATGCCCAAGTGGCTTCGCACAATACGCACATCGCTTCACAATCTGCCGACTATGTATGTCCACCTTCTATCAATGTGTAAAGAGATACTCAGACACCTCCAATGAGCAAAGGCGCGGGCTTTATGGTAGCAGTAAGATCGAGGTCATCCGACCTTGGTGATTGACGAGCTGATTGATCGCTTCTCATCCATCAGCTTGGGTCTGAAAGTCGCATCTTGATCCGTCATCCTCCGGTCGAGGGCCCGTTCGACCTTTGCTCCCAACGCCAGCTTGCTGAGGCTATCACTCTTCTCTGCGGTAGGCGTGTAACGTTGCTGCTGCAGGCGCTTCTGCTCGAGGCGATCGAAGCCTTGTGTCCATTCCTTGATCTCTTGCATGCGTGGATCGCCATTCGATGATGATGCGCTGGTGTATTGGGTTTTGTCTGAGGCTGCGAGAGACGGGACACCGCTGAATGTAGAGAACCGTTTCGAAGTGCGCTTCGATGCAACCTGGACGGATTACGAGGTTAGCATGGATATTGTATGAGCCTGCACAGGGTTGACGTTGTCTCCTATGAACTCGGTGGCAAAGTGCAGGGAAGACATACACTTGGAGCCATGATGGGCCGGGTGGAAGAGTCAATGGAGCGACCCATTGCAAGTTGACGCGGTACAGATGTTATGTAGGTTTTCTCGAGTCAGAGAAGACCGTCAGCTCAAAGAAGGGTTGCGTCGAAGATCTGCGAGGCGATGTTTCACCTTGTCAAAGATCTGCAGGGCGATACAGCTTGACGTAGCTAAGCGATAGACTGAGGGACAATCCGGTGGAGGAACAATGTCCCTGTGTATGACACCGATTATTGAGAGTGGAGTCGTGGGTGGCGATTGAGTTCACGGTAAGCTGTTGATGAGGGAGGGGACGGGATGCCTGATAGAGGCAATAAAAGTGTTGGGCGGTCGGGCAACAAACTTGCTTTGGCAAAGACGAATAGAATAGACCCCCTTATTGCTATGCTGAAAATCCAAAGAGCCGCTGTACTTCTGAAATCTGTCCGGCTGACGAAGGATGGCCGCCTATGACGCTGGTACTGGTAGGGTTGCTAGATTGCTACTCCAGGTGTCCAGGTACGAAGTGCTGCCCACTAAGCCGCTGACCACATGGAAGACTTTGAGACTAGCTTCTTGCGGAGTGGTTTCAGAGCCACGTGGTGAGGGATTAGTGTGGGACCGTCAAGACTAGTGAAGACTAGTGTTCTTTATCTATCCACCAATTAAACTTTACCTGAAAGAATCTCGAGATCAAATCATAAAATTCATAAAAATCTTTTAATGCCTAAGCGCAAGAATTCCATTTATTCGAAAAAGCAGGTTGGGAAGAAGAGTAGTATTGAGGTTTGCGCGATAATCAACGCCTTCATAATGGCGCCGTGATTAACCGCAGTAAAGGCTCCACAATCGGAGAATGATCAACTAGCTGGTAAGCTCATTGATGATAGCCAACACATTCGACTAAAAGATGTACAGCTGGCGTTGAACTCGAAGAAGCAGGGGAGAAATGGCGAGCTGGGGATGCTGCAAAGTCCTTGAGATTCTTCATCCGGGCGACTGAGGCGTACGATGCCGGCCTGCAGAGATTTCCTACGTCTTTTGATTTAGCTTACAACAAGTGGAAGAAACCCGATCTATCCGATGATCTGGCTAAGTCATCCCAGGGCTCGACTTCAGTATGAAGTAACTCAGCAACCAAGGCTGCTCGTACACTTGCCAACAGCATTGACCGATCTGTTGCAAGTGGCCCTAGACTCTCATAGGGTTGCTCTGAAGATCAAACAAGATAGTCCAGATTTGCTCTTGTATATAGTTTGAACCAAAAGCACTGACTGAGGCTAACGATTGCTAGCAATGCGGCCCAGGTGCTGACAAGTCTTGCTGAAGCCATAATGGAAGTCAGAAAACCAACAGAAGACGTGCGAAATCATGCTCTACAATTTCTGCAGGAAGCTTTAGAACTATTTCAACGGTGCCTGAATCTTCAAGAATATTATTTCGAGCAAGCTCAGGAAAAAGCTGCTCAAGCGGTAGAAGGACCCGTATCTGATTCCTATGAAGAACCAAACAATGCCAATGGCAACGGATCGAGTGTGTCAGAAGAGGAAGTTTGGGCTTCGGTCGAGGAGCCCGTCACCGAAGACAGTCTCCTAGACACCGCGATCGCCCAAGTAGAAACGTTGGTTTCGCTCTGCAAGCTGGGTGATATACAAGGTCACCATGGCCTCGTGTGGATAGAAGAATATTACCGTAGCACACTTGAAGGTAAAATCAATTACTACCTCGGAGCTACGACCCGTCAACATGAAGCCGCCCTTGCCAAGGCCAAATTCATAGCTGCCATATCGGACGCCGCCTTCCAGATGGGACGTCTGGACCTCCTTACTTATGAGCATGAACTGACCACTGCCTTCACTAGCCCAGAGCTTGATCTGGCTAGCGATCCCCAAGGCCTATGTGAAAGAGCTGATGCGGAACTATTGTTCAATACGAGCGTGCAAGCCGCTATACACAACACACATCTGGAGGAAATACCGCAAATCGCCAGCACATGCTGGAAGCACATCACCAAAGCTCTAGAAAGCCTCACCGCTGCTTCCAAAATCCCAAACGCTGTCAACCTTCCTCGCATTCATCTTCGAAGGGGTGACTGCGAAATGTTACGCTTACGCTTGGGAGATGCACCGCTCAGATATGATCTTGCCGTCAAGAGCATGCCGACTCTGCTCAAGAACGCCGAAACTTACTACCGTGGGGCAGGCACCCTTGCGAAGAGAAGCAAAGACGACGAGGAGGAGCAGAATGAAGCAGAAATCAAAGAAGCTCTCACGGCTGCCCTTGCTGGTGAAACGCAGAGATTTGCGAAGCTGATCATACTTCGACGAGATTCTGTAGTGACGATTGTAGAAGAGATGAGAGACGAAGGGCTTCTAGGAGAACAAGGCATGCAAGAGCTACAGAACTTAGTCTTGTGACTCTTCGGTACAGTAAACAGCATGAACTCACGAGGAAAATGATGTGTAATCTACCCCCATCACACCACAGGTGTGAATAAAACGGTGGCATTGGCGATATCAAGTCATGCGTTCTCCAAGGGTTATAGTTGGGACGCTACTCGAACCTTTTGACTCGTCTACATGAAAGTATCGGGTAAGCGCAGTTCATGGAAGATGAAGATGGTGAGCAGGGTAACGCAGAAAGATCGGATTGCGTATCCTGCACCGAAGGCTGAATACAGTAGGTGGTCTCACGGTGCAGAGCTATGTATCTTCATCTGGATTACGCAAGATTCCCTCGATCCATTTATTCGATTATCATATATTCAACACCTGACAAATCCCCGTCAATCCCACCTCACTCGCACCTCTTAGTACCTACCTAAACTAGTCTATTTCCCCAAAAATGGGCCCCTGCGCAATCGCTGTCGGTAGAGCATCATACAACATATCATCTCTCTCTCCTCTTGGAACATTTCATATTCCAAATCCGTCTCCGTCTCGGCTTTCCAGCCGCTTATCTGGGTATCACACTCCACCATCACTGATCTTGGTAGGTTGTGCCTTGTGAGTGTTTTGCGAGATGCCGCATGGGGTTGGGTGGGGTGGGATGTCAAATATTTAATGAATAAATTAACTGGCTTGGGATTGAGATGGGAAAGTCACTGAGCAGGGGGGAAGACGTGTGGTATTTTTGGAATATCTAAGCTGATGTTTGGGCTTTTTTTCGTTCACGAAGGACTTTTTCTTTCTCTTTAGGTAAGGCGGGGAGAGGGTGTCCTACACGACTTCCCCATCCCAACCCCTTCCCTCTCACATCTAATTCCTGACGCATTTTTGCAAATCAGAAGCGACAGCACGCAGTCCTTCTCCATTCTATCCTATCCTAATCAAACTACATGAGCTTTACATTCCGATTCTCGTCCATTGGTAATCTATTGCAATTCCGCTTCTCTGGCTCCATTCGTGGGGTTTCTGAATGTGGCGTAGGTAGGTATGTATGTTGAAGAATGTGACGATGGCTCGAATATGATAGCGTGGTATTTACTTGACGTGATTTGAGTCGTTGCAGAAAGCTTTAAGTGCAGGTAGGTAGGTAGGTTGGTAGGTTTGTGAGGTGATGTTTGTGGTCGCGAGAATGTTTTTATGACTGCGTGGTTTTTGTGGAAGGTCTTTATTAAGATATGCGAGGAATGGAGATGGGATTGTTCGACGTGTGAGAGATGGTTTTGTGGTATCGGTATCTTTTGATGATGTGTTTTGGCGGTTGGGAGGTTGGTGGGGGGGGATATTGGATCAGAGTCACGAACGTCGTTTATCCATCTAGGATAGCAATATTCGACCTTAGGCCTGCTCATTTCCGGGATGGGATTCCTATCTTCTTTCATCATCGCTTTCCGGCGAAGAGCTAAGTTGGTGCTGAAGAACTATCGCCTAGGTGGCACCGTCTCCGCGCCAAATCGTTCCGTACAATCAGCTCCATCCAATGAATCCATGACCTTCATTTTCAAAAACGCCAATTTGCATCTGGTAATATCTCTCTCAAGGCAAAGCGATCCACCCAATCCCAGCCCCGCAAAAAGACTCCAGACTCCAAAAACACCATCATATTCCCCCCAACCCATCTCACAGCCTACTCGCCCTCTCCCTCCCCCCAATCTCCGTCTCCATCTCCACAGCCTCCCGCCTCATCTCCTCCTCCCCCCCCACAGCTTCCCCCATGACCGCATTCGCCCCTTCCAGATCCGCCATCAGCGCCTCCAACCCACCGACCAGCCTCTCCACTTCGTCCCGCTGGCCCTCGACGCCTTGCGCCAGTCGTGCGTTCTCGACCTGTATGGTCTCCAGTTGGGTCGAGAGTTGGGCCTGCGTGGCGGCGAGGTAGGGGTCTAGGTGGGCGAGGTAGAGGGATTGGGGGGGGAGCGTGTGCGGTCTATGAGAAGACCCGGATCAGCTCGGTGTCACAGTGGTCACCTCCCATATTACCAACAAGAGTCTGTCTTACGAAACAAACCGACAACGAAATAGTATAGCAAACACTCAAAAAAAAAGAATCCACACTCACGGTTCACTAGGCAGCACACCCTCCCCCCCCCCCTCCCTCCTCGCCTTCGCCGTCCCCACCAACCTCTCCAACTCATTAAGCCCACAAACGACATCCTTCTCCCCCAAAATCTCCTCATACTCCCGCCTCGACTTCTCCTCGATGCCGCCCACGATCTGCCGCCACACGACCTGCAGGATGTGATCGGCGTGCGTGGCGGCGGTGGGGAAGCAGGCGGCGAAATTGGCGTAGGAGCAGGTCTGGACCGTTTTGTTGAGGGCGCCGGTGAAGACGGCGGTCAGGGCCGTGGCGCGGGGGCCGGGGGTCAGGGTTTGGGGTGGGGCGGGGGCGGGGGAGGGGGTGCGCGGGTGGGTGGGTGATGCCATTTTTGAGGGAGGGGGGGTGGTGGTTGGGGGTTCGGGTTATGTTTTCATTGCGGGAATTGGAGATGGTGTCTGGTGTGTTGCGGTTTCGTTGTGGGCTCGTTTGCATGTATGGCTGATGCAGTGTTTACGTTTGGAGATACGCGCGTTGGACGCGCTTGCTAGGGCGGAATAACCGAGCCGCAATGCAGCCACTTAGAATACCCCTATTTACCTAAATCTGCTCGTTTTGCGGAACTGAAAGTCGCGCGCACCACGAGAATATTAGAAAGTCTTCTTCTTATTACTACGCAACAACCACGCCTTAGTATAACTTTAAATTTGTCTAGTGTCATCCTTGATATATGCTTATAAAGCCCTAGGATTTGCATGTAATTATTCTAGGTGGTTATACAGTAGGACTCTGTAGTAGTAAGAAATCCCTCTCTTCACGGAGCCAACTTTCTAGCCGAGGTAAGTTCTAACAGCGGGGCACGAGGGATAGTGATTTGCCTACGGCTTGGATTTTATATAGGAACTAGGCCCTAGGAGCTTATAAGACCTGGTAGATATCTTATTCATCATGTTTTCAAGATACCGCGAGAGTTTGGAGTTATACTAACGCGTGGTTGTTGCGTAGTAACAAGAAGAAGACTTTCTAATATTCTCGTGGTGCGCGCGACTTTCAGTTCCGCAAAACGAGCAGATTTAGGTAAATAGGGGTAGTTCAAAGACAGAGGGTTGGAAGATTAATGCTGTAGCTGTCATGAATTCGCTCTTCGTACCATATCCATCCAAATTCAGTGACGACATGGGCTATTGAGGAATAACGTAGGTTATGCGTCTTCTATGCTCAGGATCTAATCTCGATTGCGTTGTTACATGCTGACGTTCTCGGCCATTCCCTCCACACCCTATCACCTCCACAGCGAATATCGAAGTCTATAGCCAGATTCCCCCCCCCCCACAAATCCTAACATACTCCCACCCCATCATCCCATATTCCATACCACATACTATCTCCCCCCCAAAATCCCCATCCCCGCCGCCAGCAGAACCACCAACCACTCCACCTCACAAACACCAATCAGCAACTCACGTTTTCACAAGCCGCGCCTCAAGCTCAGGAAAAGTCGCGGGCATGTGGTGCAGCAGCGGTGGTCTTGGCAGTGATGCTAGCCTTGGTAGCTGAAGTCGTAGTCGTAGCCTTCGTAGTCACAGTGACATGAGCCTTAGCCGTCGCGGTCGCAGTTACAATCTTGGTGGTCTGTGTGGTGCTGGCAGCCTTCGTGGTCAGAGTGCCGCCGGGAACCACCTTGGTAGTCGACGTCGTAGGCTTAGGGGTCGTCATTGTGGTGGTCCGAATCGTGGTGGACTTAGTAGTCGTCCTGGTAGGACTTGCCGTCGTGGTCGTCCGGATGGTTGTAGCCTTGTTGGTGCTGGTGCTGACGGTAGAACTGGCCGTCTCAGGCTGAAATCCGTGGCCCTCTAAGAGCGAGAGGACGAGGCTGACATTAGGTTCGTTGTCGTCATCGCGCTTTTTTATAGCGTGAGCGACGTCGACCGCATGCGAGCTGGTGTCCTTGGCGACGTATCCGGCCTGCTTTAGCGAGGTATCATAAGCACCGATCGTATCAGACGTGGCGTCGCGCGTCTCTAGCAGTTCCTGTACAGGGACGGCAGAGGTGAAGAGGACAAGAGCACTCAGGCCTGTAGCCAATATCGAAGTGAAGAACATTTCGTCAATGAACCGATGCAGGCCCAGCGAGCGTTACCTGGTCTTTCGAAGAGGAAATTGATCTGGGGCACGATATCTGGCGCACGGTGGGACTTGACGGCGGAGAGATAGGACACAGACCGGCAGAAACGATCCTCTAGTACTGACCGCATCTTTCAGTCGTTGTGTCTGGGGGTGAACAAACAAAAGCGAATAGAGTTCTTTCACTGGAAAATTCCGGTTTGCGCATTTGGCATAGGCAGCTAAATGGTAAGTGGTCGCCGATAAGTGGTCGCCGCTTTCAGAATCCATAACAACAAAGGGTAAAGCCCATCAACAACGTAGGCGTGCACCTTTGCCATCGGATTTTGAAACCATCAAAAGGCTAATCCAAACGCAAAGCCACACCTCTTTTGACGTGAAGACAGAACCGGAAGACGAACTCGTGGGGCTTGCAAAAGGATCTGTAAACATAGCAATAATGGCCCGGAAATCGACTTACCGCTAATCGTTCCACGCTTTCAGAACGAGGAACACACGAGTCATTATTGCCATGGTCCACACCCGAACCTCTTGATGCACTCCCCTCTGAATGTAGTCTCAGGGTCCCTCGGAAAACTTGACTCCGGTGTCAGATGTCAGCTCCCATTCACCTTTCCCTTTCACCAACAGTCATCCAAAGCACAGAACCATGCACGAAAGCCACGACAGAGGTTCAACCTTTGTTTACTCTCACCAGCACGCTGATTCTATCTGCAAAATCACAGTGGCCGCCCCAGTCCCCATAAGTGGAGGACGATCGCATCCCAGGCTCGCAAGGCCAGCCATACGCCTAATATCACCGGGCCTTTTTGGCCTCAAAAACCCCTCCCATCACACCGTTCACCGTGTCGCAGTGTCGCATAGCATCGTAGAAAACCATTCAAGTAAAACCGCCTAAAGCATGGCTCTCGATTTGTGAAAAAGTCAAACAACCTTTTCTGTCTTTACTCCATTCATTATTGCGATGCCCCTCTCCTTCTCCACAATCTCAAGCTTCCCCTTGACCTCACCCAATTCCTGTTGCAGGCTCTTGATGTATTCGGTCGCCGATTCTACCGTGGCCGCTTTGCTGTTGCTCTGCTGGGCTGCAGTGCCACTCATCATCATGTTCGGGCTCACCTGTCCGCTCAAGCCTCCCTGACCATTTGCTTGAAGTGCAAAAGGCGGTAAGAGGCTGGCTATCTCTTGCAATGCGGTGTTGATGCGATTGCGGCGACCTTGCTCCGCGATCTTATGTGAGGTCCGCTTCGAGGTGAGGTTCGTCGAGAGGGTTTCGGGATAGGAGACGCCAGGGAGATGGGTACCTTCAAGAATGTTTTGGTAATTGGATTTGGAGGCAAGAAGGAGGGCGGAGGTTTCGGCGTTAACGATCGCTGTTGATATGTAAGCAGCTGTGGAGCATCTGGATACCTGCTGGGTTATACTGACCACCTTCTGGTAGCAGAGGCTTAATGCTCGGGGAGATCTTCGGACGTAAGGCGGGGCTGGCTTGCACAGAGTTCTGGCTGTTGCGTTTCTTGGGATCCCTTGATCTCAATTTGGAATCACGTTTACTGACCCCCATTGCCGTCGGCGAGGCCATGGCGCCAATCTGCGGGCTTGGGAACGACGAGCCGGTCGCAGTGATCGGTGCGCTGACCGCTCCCTGTCCGGGTGTCTTTCCGACAGAGAACGTAGGCGTCGCATTGACGTTCGCATCGGTTGTGTTGATGGGTCGGAGAACTGGCTTCTTGCTTGTACTGACGGGTTCAGGTAAGACAATGTCCTCCATGATTTGTTCCATGTCAGCTTCTGCAGCCGCGGTCTGCTCCTCTAGGCTCGAGGTCTGTCGAGGATGACCGTTCACCTTTCCAGCCTGCTTTCGTATCTTCATAAGCGATGCCGGGGTCGCGGCTTCGCCATTGACGTCCTGCATCAAGGCAGCTTGGGGGTGTCCTTGCTTCGCGTCGAGGTACGGAGACCTCCCTGCGGAATTGGATCGTGGTGTCGAAGGTGGAGGCATGAGAATCTCCGATAGCGACTCGGGGGATACGGAATCAGCTCCTGAGCTGTCTTGGCTGTAAGGCAGATGGAGCTTCCCATTGGGACCCTGAGACTGCCTCGTTTTCCGCGCCTCCTCGATTATACCTCGTATCTCTTTTGCTGGTAGAATCGTACCCGATGGTTGCTTTTTCCTTTGGGGCTTCGTCGCCGGAGACTGCCTTACCGCTCGGGCAGGGTTCTTCGTTGAGCTTGACGACATCTTCCTTTTCGACTTGCGCAGATATGCCGACGTTGAAGGTGGTGGAAGGGAAGAGTAGTCGATGTTTGGATCAACTGGGGAAGTCGTATCCGAGGTGCCTGAGCCGCGAATAGGTCCGTAGACAGATCGTTGAGCAGCGTAATGCCGATTCTGTGCTTCCAAAGCCGGCGATGTTAATGGGCTGAAGGGGTCCGTTGGCGCAGCATAATCGGGATACTGGAATTGGGTATCAAGGGGAGTTACAGCAGGCGATACCAGAGGCGTAAAGATCATCTACCCAACTTCAATCAGTCCTTGGAGTGTCCTGACTGCTCAGCAGTGACAACTCACCTGATCTTTGTGAGTGCGCCTGTAGTGGTCGTACATGTGCAATTGTTGTTGGTCTGTTGGCGTTCTGTAGTATTGGGCCTGTCGATCATGCATTTTCATACTGTCGGGCGTCGGGGGGATTGATTGCTGAGCATGATAGCGCTGGTTCTGCAGATGTATCTGCTGCCGCCGCTGTTGCTCAAAGAGCTCGGACTGCAACGCCAGGTCTGGAAACGGTTCTGTGGGGTGCTGAAATCCGCTCATGGAGGGTGCAACACCGTGCCGATCCATTTGATGTTGCATCTGCTCCATCTCAAGGCCCAGCATGCCGGTAGCCCCCTCCATCGATGTGTCCATTGCTCCCGCCCCATTTTGCTGCGATAAATCTGTGGTGGGGTCGGGTATCGCATCGAAAGCTGCAAAGTTGATGTCGCCAAAGTCGAGAAAATTGGTGAAGTCATCCTCTGGGGCAGAGACCATTGGGGACCATCTCGGCGTTGGGTTTTGGTTCATATCGAGGAGTCAATTGTGTAGATAACCGCCATCGGTGAGAGATTTCTCAGGCACGGCCGCTCTGGTGGCGGACGAAGTGGGGATTTCGAAGAATCGGTGTTGGTTTCGGAGCGCAGTCGCGGCTTGGGTTGAGCCGCGTGTGGCAGGAACACGCAGGTTTGGAGGTGTACTTGGGGTGTTTGTCGCCGTCGAGCAAGGAGTCGGATGGGAGGAGAGAGTATGAGTTGGAGTGAGGTGAAGTAAATTGAAGTTGTGGTTGCACGGATGTAGCTATGAGATGGAAGAGATCCAATCAGACTGGTGGGGAAGCCGCGATGAGCCAGTGGCACCTGCCGATATACAACCGGCTAGAGCACCGATGGCGGCCCCACCGGACGCGCTAGAAGTATTCCATGCTCTAAGAATATTGTTTAGTCCCTACGCTATGGTAGTAGTAGTTACAGCGCGGGCCACTTACTACTGCCCTCCGCGGCCCTCTCTCCCAGGATCCCATCACGATGATGCGACCCGTGCAAGATAAGATCGATGGTCTAATTCTTCCCGTCCTTCCATACATAGAACTACAGCAATACTACCTTACGTAGAAGAGTCGTGCCCTGACACCTGCACACTGCATGCTCTTCGAGCACTTGTGATGTACTTAGCTATTAGTCCTCGACTTCTAGTCCATTAGCCACCTTCCTTAGCGTCTTCGAAACGACCAGAGTGGGGGCTCCAAAGTCAAAGTGGGGGGGTTTTGACGAGCTTTATTAATCTTCCAACCACTCGGGTCGCTTTCTCATGCTGCATCCAACAGAGGCAGAACGTTAGGCTCCCCGCCAACCTGACCCTCCGACACAAGAGCGAGCTACATGACTTCTCGGCCTATTATCCAGTGGAATCCTCCGTAAGGATTCAGATAATGCGCCTTGTAATGGCCTGCATGAAGATCGGTCACTGAACCACGCAGACGTTGTACAAGGCACCCCGCGTACAAGATGACCTCGAATACTCGGCACTAGGTCATTCTCTATATGGCATTTCTACCTTGCCATAGTAAAGTGGGATGTGTGGGTTATGTGTCAACCGGTCCAGAGTGTCGGTACCGTGGGCCTGAACAGGTCCAGAAGGCGTTAGGATCGTCAACAGTCTAGACTGAATCACTAAGGTATTCTGTAGTAAAGTGTGGACGCCAGCCGGGGATTTGATATTGCGATGAACAGATGATATTGCCGGACTTTTAGCTTCACTAAGGTAGGTACTTTACCTAAGGTATGCAATAATGCAAGCACAGTGTGCGTCTTCCCATGGCGTTTCCACCTGCATTAGCTTGTGGAGGGCGGAAAGCTTACCGTTGCTCTTATTCTACGGAGTTGCGGAGTTATCATCATGTATTCGATTCTTCCACGGTTGAAACACAGGGCAGTGGGGAGATCATAGGTATGATACTTTTGCGTTCGATGTGAGTCGTCCAGACTGCTGTACTCTCTCTGTGCAATTACAATCCCAAAAGTGTAGGATCGATAAGCTCAAAAATATGCTGGTACTATAGGTTAGAATGGTACTTTTCTAATTACTTACAAGCATAATGTCGTAAGGTAAAGAAGAAGAAAATTCCGAAATCCCCTTACCAGCGCCCACGCTAAACATCTTATTTGACATCCTGAGAAGGAGTCTCCACCTGAATATGTAAAATAAAGGGTATAGACAGGTCATGCCAAGGAAGTAAATCTCCACCCCTTTAACCCCCTTACAGTCCCGAAAACACGAAACTCAACAATACCACAAACAGCCCCCAACCAAGACCATGTACTCGTAGAGGCGCGCTCGAACTTTGCCCGCTCCCTGTCTTCGCAACGGTCTCATTCACAAAGCCCGGTCCGCAACCCCGATCGATCTGCTGCGCAGCATTCACATAGTTGGCACTTAGCGGCTGAGTCTTGTTCGGAGCCGCCGCCGCAAAAATATCCATTACATCTTTCAAGCACGTATTGCATGTTGGCATACTATCTGCCGGCAATGGGATCCCGAGTGGAAGATAGTAGATGTAGCTATCTGTCGGGCTAGATAGGTTTGTGATGGCGTTTGCGAAACAGTAGCTTCCGTTGTTGGTTGGCTCGCTCGTCGTTGCGCGGGTTTTGGTGCAGGAGGCTGCGTACAGGACGTCGTAGGAGAGGAGGCCGGCGTAGGCTTGCCGCACGAGGGGCTGTTGGCGCTCGTAGTCTTGTGCGCAGCCGTTGCTGGAGCGGAGCGTTGAGGCGTAGGAGGATATAGTGGAGGAGCAGGTGTGGAAGTCGATGTTGCACGAGGTATTTAGCGTTGCTGTTATGTGGGAGAGGGTTTTGGCGGCTGAGAAGAAGGACATGGAGTTCTGGGGGTGGTGTAAGTTTGGTGAATGGCTGTATTGATGGTAAAAGGGGCTGTGACTTACTTGGAGAAGCAGACTGAAGGGGAGGCAGGAGATAATGGTATTATTATTGATCATGTTTTTGAGAAAAATAGGACAGCTGGGCTGCGTGTAGTTTTTGCCAAAGCCGCCATCGAAGGGTGTTGGTAGGAAAGAGGCCGAGCCAGTGGGGGCGCTCTCGATGGAGGTTGGCGTCGAGTCTGAGGATGTGGTTGAAGATGTAGAGGGATCATTGGCCGTGTCGGTCGCCGCAGGCGCAGGTATGCTGCTAGCTTCTACTCGAGGGTGTATTGCCGGCTCTGGGACTGGTCGGCCGTCCAAGATGAGGTCTCTGCGTCCGAAACGACCCGGTATCTCCTGCGTTCGAAATGGTCGGGCACCTGCATCTGCTGCATGTACAAAGCCGCATAGGGGGTATAGTACGAGAAGAAACAGGGCCAGTGTATGGACGAAATTGAAGCGAATTCTGTAGCTGTTGTGCCGTCGTCTCCCTGGTCGAGGACGTGTGTGTGATAGCTGTGATACCCGTGTCTGCAGGATGTCGTCTCGAGTCATGGAAAATTCCATCGAAGAAATTGCGGGGATTCTGAGTCTCGCAGACTTGAGAAGACCTCACTGCGGCTGTTGAACGTCTCGAAGCTCAAACATTGCCAGACCGTCACTGCTTGATAGTGACCGGGTTCTGACCGCGGCGTGTGGTCGTATACGGCGTGTTGTAGAAGTTGTATCCAGATTCAAGACGTCTCGAGAATGGCCGTACAGATCTCGCGCTGTTGGGCTCTGATGTTTACTTTCTAAAGCAGTGGCGTATTGGCGAGAGAGTGACCTGTGTCGGACTTCAGCGCGAGGAGTTCCTTGCTCGTGAGATCTCTGCGCTCGCTCGGGGAGGGGCATCACGGACATTATCGAGTTTGGGGATGCCCAGAGCTTCAAGAGATTCGCCAATGCAAGCCCTGTCAGCTTTATGAGCTCGGATGGATCGTAAGATTGACCCATTTCCACAGTGAACTAACAATGTCTCGTTGAAGTTAGGTGCGCTTGAGTTTTGTGCATAAGGGAGAGACACCAAGCCTAGTCAGGGTTGGGTCGAGGAATGCCATCCCACAAGAAAAGCCCGATGCATCACTAGCGGCATTAGTTCGCCTATGCTAGAATAATAAGTAGTAAGTCTGCTTTGCGACTTGTCTAATGATCTTCAATGGGGGCAGACTCTACCACAGACAAGTACCATGGCTCCGATACTTGCACATGGTCATACCTGACTGGTTCATTGAGGAGTCCCACATCTCCGAGAGAGAGCAGAAGAATAACCAAGCATAATCTGGCTGCTTGATGAAGAAGGTTAAAGTATGAGGCTCAGGAGCGGCACAGATACGAGCTTCATCAGCCTTGCACGAGCGAGCAATGGAAGTCTGCGCTGAAATGATTTACTTTGCCTAGTTCTAATGTAGTAAAGTACAGCGGGAAAGAAAGCTTGGTCCTCTCGTCGCATCGTCCTAAGCGAGACCAACGTCCGGCTGCACGGCAATTCATACGTGTAATTCTATTGGGTGGACCATAGAATTATGAGTCTCCGAGTCTCCCATCCAGATCAAAGACATATTGCCACCATTGACATGGAAAGTTATCGTCGATTCGATCGCACATACTCGCTCATGGGATTCAACTCACCTCCACCTATGGCATCAGCCGGTTCCTCCAGGTCCAAATGCCTCCTTACTGCTGACCGATGCATAGATACCAACAGGAGGACGTGGAAGACAATTAACGACCTACAGTCAGCGAATGTCCCTCCGAATGTCCAAGCTCAGTCCCATGGTTCCTGCTGACTGATCGTGGTACCTTGCATTCATCCGCAACGCTCCCGCCTCGGCCCAAATGCACGACATTGGCCGAAATCATGCAATCATGCGTCTTGTCCTACGGGAGGTCTGCGGTTAGCGGATGCGACTTGTAGAATAGAAGCGATCGCTTCGGAAGCAAGCACCATACTTTACTTCGAGGATATAAGTAGAAGCATTTAGTGGGCCGTCGGTCTACTACGCTTCTTTACTCATATGACCAAAGTATGACATCGGAGCTGAAGACGGAAAGGAGATCTCTAGAAATAGCAACGGAATCAATCGTCGATGGAAGCAGCGAATGAATAAAGAGAAAAAGACCGAGCTGAATGGGAGATACCGCATATGCTAAAGTCTTGCCTCGGAAAAGCTCGGACACACAGCATTATTGACGCAAGGAACGTACATCGATATGAAAATAACTGCAACACCGAACAGCCGCTGCGATATCAACATTGCCTTATCTCACAAAGCTCAAGAAATCCACAGCAGATGCAAGGAGCAAATCCAAACATGGCCAAAGCCAAAAGGAAAACGGACCAGCTCGGACCAAAAATTGACAAGCAAAGAATCGCAATGTCTTGATCCAAATCAGAGCCTCGTACCCCCATCAAACCCACTCCCAATGTTCCCCAAAAAGCCAGAGATCCAATGCACTACCGATACAACCATAACAGTCAAGCAACAGCCAACCCAGGTAAAAACCCTTCAACTTCCCATTTTTAAATCACCGCAGCACTCGAAAAATTACCAGGAGAGATGATAAGAAGAACATGCTCAGATCCCCAAACTTCGTATCTATCTATGTATATAAACAGCAACACCAATGCCAATAATTACAATAATATCCCAACCCCAACCCCAACCTAACCCACGCCAACACCATCAATCCCCCATCAACTTCCCACTCTCAAACCGCCGCAGCACTCACAAAAATACCACGAAAAAAACATAACAAGAAGAACATGCCCAGATCCCCAAACTTCGTATCCAAACCTACACATAAACAGCAACACCAACCCCAATGCCAACAATAGAACAACATCCCAACCCGAACCCCAACCCCAACCCACGATAGACGACCGTTAATCTCCCATCAAGCCATCACTCTCAAAACGCCGCAGCACTTAGAGGAACCACCAGGAGAAAAGATAGTGAGAAGACGGTGTCCTGACCTGATACCCTAACTGCGTAATTCTATTCGCTCGTACGGAAGAGTAAGGAGGATAAATTCAATCCATGCTGAAATCCTCGAAAAAGGATACAAGGGATCAAAGCCATTCGACCTCCATGGTCTATAGCACAAAGGTCAAGCCGACACCCACTCCCCCTGGCTTCGATAAGATGCGAAATTCAAACACCATGCACGCAAGGAAAGCAGAATTGGAATTAATCCAGTGCCTCAAACCTGCAACGCATCCAGGAGAAAATTTCCTTGTGCCAATGACAATATGCTGAATACATAAGAGTGTCCTTACAATGAATCGCGTCGAATGCATGAACTATCTATCCCACACCATGCCATCTAAAGTCCCTCGAACCCGATATACCTCCTGCAAACAATGCACCACCCATCCACAATGATCCCCCAACCCCCCTTATGAAACACATGCATTCGTACTTCAAAACACCCATCCACCCAAGCCAATCCAAAATCCCAAGCCCCAGGAAAACCCCAATGAAAGCCCATCCTCTACACCCGATCGTCCGAATAATTCACAATCGCCAAATCATCTTCGAAGAACTCCCCATCATCGATCCCCACCTCGCCACCATCACCTTTCCTGCCCTTCTTCCGACGCGTAATGGACGTCACAATACCCTCTCCCTCTTCCACATTACCCTCCATCCGGAACTCGTTTTCCATCGGCCCCGGTCCAGCCACGGCCGTGTCGTCCTCGTCATGGCGGGCAGAGCCAATTGTGATCTGCGTGGTGGGAATCGGTTGGCCGAAGACCCAAGGAGATGGATCGTGCAAGTGGTGAGGGTCGGCGGATGTTGGGGCATCGTCGTTGTAGATGAAGAGGTTGACACGACGGTCGGTGTGGAAGGGTTGGTAGGGAGCGTTGGTCTCGATCTCAGCATGGGACAAGGGATGGGTATCGGGATTCGTTCTCCGCGACGATGGTCGGGGTGGTTGTGGTAGCCAGAATGAGGCTGTAGGCGCTGAGTCTTCATTGCGTGGCCGGGCGAGGTCGTTTGAAACATACTGCTTTCCCTTCGGAAGACTGAATTCTGCCGGCCTGTCTGCGACTACCGAAGGCCGTCGCTGTCCAGCTTTGGGGTTACTACTTTGACGGATACTGTAGATCCTTACGATACCACCGCCAGTCACAGCTATCTGACCCTGGTCTTTTCCCGCAAGCCACAATGCGCAGCCTGAAGATACGGGAGCTGATGAGGCTGGCAAAGCCAATCGGTTTTCGCCAAAGTGACGTATAGTGTTCACCGTCCCTACAGCCGCTGCACTGACAGATCTGTTGATGCCTGCTGCGACTGCTTTGCCGCCTTTTGCTCCAACACCTGCTGTCATTGACAGACTACTAAAGCTTGAGAAGCCACCACCCGTACTAGGACTCCGGCCACGGACGGAAGCCAGAGCTGTTTGTGTCCTACCGGATAACATTCCCAAAGCTGAGCCGAACGTGCTGCCGACAGATTGAGGCCGTACAACGTCATTGCTTTGACTCTCACTCTTCGTGGCATCGTTTGGAGCAATGACGCTACGCCGTATCCGTCGAAAAGGTGGCCATTGAAAAGCGGAAGATGGCAGGTCGTATATATGGACTGTCCCCCTTTCGGTTACGATAGCCACTCGCTCGCCTTTAGGCTCTATCCAAACCACATCGATAATCCGAGCCTCCGTCATTCGACTGAAGCGTGCAATTTGCCGAACATTGGGGCCCTTTGGAGGTGTATCAGCGTCTCCCATACGCCCAGCTTCTCCATGCACCATGCGCATCAAGTCCCAGATATGTTGGTCGTCGCCTTTGATACTTGCAGTAAACAAATTCAGGCCACTGGGAGAAAATGACAGCATGCTGCATCCGAGCTGCAGTGAGAACGTGGTCAACGGTGGCAAGGCTTGAGAAGGTTTAGAATGCTGAATCTGCGAGACTTTTTCCAAATCCAAGATTGAGACTAAGGTTGGCTGGTTCTTGGCTCGATTCTTTGGACTGTCCTGAGCATGGGTTGGAGGGAAATTTGGCGGCAGAGGCAGTGGCAGTGGTACAGCAGAAGCATGATTGAGAGAAGATCTTGCAGGTGCTGGCTGGGCTTGATCGGACGGTTTTGACCAGTAATTAGTCCATGCCTGACGGCTCTCACTGGCGAACCATTGAGCACTCTTCATCGCACCCTGCGCTACATCTTTAGCTACTCTATTGATCACGCTTCCATCCTCTGGCATGTCAAGATCGCAGTTGACCGGAGGCTCCGCTGGAGGCGTATGCGAGTTTAGCCCAGGTATCTTCTGTGGAGACCCTTCGAGCTCAATCTGTGCATGCAGAGTCGATTGCGAAGAAGCCTGCGGAGGCACAACAGCAAGCCATCGATGGCTCAGGGATATTATGGCGGCCTTAGGCCTAAGGATTGGAACGTCGCCAACTCCGCCATAATCAGATTCGCTTGACGAAACGGACCCGCTTCGTGAACTTGTAGGTTTCGTTCTTGTCCATAATTTGCATATACATCTGAAAGCCAGGACTTTGTCTGTCCTCTCGGTGGGAAGACTCTCAAAAACATAAACCTCTCCGCTACTGCCAGAGCTCACAGTGATGAACTTCCCTTTCGCCTGCAGGCTCAGATCTCCTGTCGGTGGTGGTTTTGAGAGTTGGCCATCATACCCTAGGCTTTTCGCTTCTATTTTCGGGCTTCTGAAAAGAGTCGTTACATGGTCCCCTTTTCTTAGCGAGTAGATTTCTACCGTAGTCTGATAATGGGTTACTTCCACTGCATCCATGGCCTGGAGCATTGATCTTGACGCATCAAATTCTTCATCCTCTGATTGACCGGTCCAAATTTGTGTCGAATCCTTAGGTAGTATGAAAGGTCCATGCACGATTATCGCAAGTAGTGGCTGGCTTCCACGATGGTTGACTCTCTGAGAAGGCAATATCTTAGCACCAATGACAGAACCTCGAAGACCAGCTAGTCTTCCGATACGATCGAATTTGCTCTTGTCAATATGATAGACATCCAAGCTATGCTCAGAACCAACCAACAGGACGTTTTCAGACGCTCCTGTGCTTTCCTGGCCATTGGAATGGAGGCGGTCAAACACACAACAATATGCCTCACCAGATGTTCGGTCCTCAGTACCCTGCTTAGCTAAGCCTATGTCGATCTCAGGTGCTGTGTAAAAATGGGCTTGTGGATGGTGTGGAAGTGGTGGATAATGCGAGTTTAGAGATTGCATTGAGGGCGGTCTTCTATTCTTGGGTGACGACCCTAGATAGTCTCCAAAGCTCTGGTACTCGTTCGGACGTTGTACTGGTTGACGATATGCAGCTCGTGGTGAAGTTGGTGGAGAAGCATGTGTGAACCCTCCGCGGAGTCCATCAAATGAAGGTTGGTACTCTGGGGGGGACCCTGCTATGCTGGGTCTAGTGCTGCTGTTCCTCGGGGGACTGCGGCCGTAGGGTATATTCCTGGCCCAGTCAGTGGTCGTCTGCTTCGGTGGATCCGTGTGGTCTCGTGCGGGTGTAGGTTCCCAAGGGTCTAACAGAGGTGTCGAAGTACCGTTAGCAGGCGCTAGGGAAGGGGACGTTGGAGCATGTAGTTGTGAAAGTATTGAGCCAGGAGAGGACCTAGTATACAACTTGTCAGTGTGCTGTCTTACTGTGTCCAGTGAAGCAATTTCCGCTACGCTTGGACTGTCCTTGGATCATTGCTTCATCGCATGTAGACTCACATCTCCGGGGGCAAACCCCTAGATGACCCCTTTTCCTCCGCGTCCTCTCCCACAGCTTCATATCTCTTGTTCTTCTTCCCTTGACTCTTGCGACTCGGCGACCACTTTCTCGAGGTTTCTTCCTGAGGGTAAAGCGCAGGATCAACAGCCGTGTGCTGGTAATTCGACGGTTGGTCTGACGATGGGGGCATTCAATTTCGAGCGAGCTGTTGTGAAACAGAAGTTGCGGCTATAGTTTCGTTGGTGAGCTTCGAAAGAGTGTAATATCGTATAATCCGTGGCGGAATTTGAAGCTGTCAGCACCACGAGCACCTGACCCAATCAAGAGTAGGTGCCTGGAACGTGCCGATGACAGCAACAAACGTGATCAAGGAAGGCACTTGGCCCTCTTCAGAGCAAGTTGAGAGTGCTATGCCTTTTCTCGTTTTGCTTGTTGTTGACGATGTTCTATGGCTAGTCGCCAATGGACGAAAGCAGAATACTAGAGCTTCGAGCAAAAGCGTCCAGAAGCAATAAGCGCTGAACTTGGGACGACTAGCTGTACCAATATATAGACTGAAGGCTTCCACTGCTCGAAGAGTCAGTCGAGCTACATAGGAAGGGTTGGGGGGTTGGCAAACTGCTTTGAATCCAACCTGAGGGGGATCTGCCCCCACATTGCCCAGCTCGAGGTACGCGATTGCCTCATCGCGCATATTAGAATAGGGGCCCAAGGTACAAAACTGTTGGTTTGGCGCTAAGGTGAGGGGCACAGAAAGATGGCAGAGTCGGTGCCCCGGAAACCACACCCTTGGGTCCTATCCACATCCACTGAAATGCGTGGTTTGAGACAATGCGTTGTATGGCCACTATTGTCTGCTAGTCCTAGTCTGCTCTTGTGGGTATCTGCATCAAACACAAAACTATGATCATCTTTATACAATTTCTTGAAGCAGGCCTATTGCCATGGCTACAAAATTGTTGAAATACAGGGTCCTGCCAAGACGCTAGCATGCTTGGTAATGCATGACTAAGCAGTCTCTTAGCATCTGTACTTAGTTCTCACGCATCTAGACTTAGCAACCTAATTAACTATTCTACTACACATTTTAATAGGTTATAAGCCTAGAGGTATAGGCATTTATTCTAATTATAGCTATTACTTATCCTATCCTAGCTAATATAGTATTAAAGCCTTAGTAGCCTCTAGTACCCTTAAGTAAGTTAATAATTACTATTACTACGTATATTACCTAGAATTCTTTAACTTCTTACTAAAGTACTTAGCTTTTACTACTATAAGTAACCTTAGATAAATAAGTAAACTTAATTAATTTATAGTTATAGGGTTTAGAGACTAGTTATAAGGGCTATTATAGTATTATTATTAGTATAAGCGCTATTAAGTAACCGTACTTAGCCCCCTAAGTAAATACCTACTTCTAACCTTATTATTATAATAAATACTAATTCTATAAGTAGAAATCCCGTTAATACTCCCTCTATTAAGCCTTCTTAGGTAGACTACTACTACCTTATACTTAAGGAAAGAAAGATACTTCCTCCTCTTAAATAATTATAATAGATACTATTTTCTATAGTAATTATTACAACCCGTTTACCTTCTAACTAGATAGCTCTAGGGTCTAGGTAGATCTTATAGAGAGGAGTGTCAAGGACTAAGATAAACAGGCTTCGTACTAAACTAGTCTAGTATAGGTGTAGTATTATATTTAGTATCTAGGAGATAGTCTAGTTAATAATATAAGTTAAGCACGAAGCTCCTATCTAGAGAAGAAAGCACGCTCTTTATATAGATATAGGAAAGCCTATTAAGAGGTATATTCAGTCCGCTTAGTAACTAATTAACCTGATCACGCTCTGTCTATTTAGTAACTAATCGATCTAATTACTCCTAATCAGTTATCTCGGTAACTAATTATTCCAGCTTCTTCTCTCTATATACGTATTATAGGGACTACAAGTCCTAGCTATAATACTAGACCCCTCTTCTAGAATTATTATCCCGATAATTTCTTACTATACTAATAACTAGAGCATTAAAACTATCTTCTATTAAACGTCGCCGTTAACTAGTAGACTCTTTTAAGATTACTAGTCCTGTGATACGCGTTTATTATAACTATTTAAAGGCCAATCATTCTAAGAAGTATAAGGTTAGAGGTTCTTCTAATTATTATATAGAATACGCCCGGCTAGGCTATAGTTATAATCTCACTCCTTTCTCGCCCGTAAAGTAGGCTCGCATTTAAAAACAAAGGAAAGAGAAAGTGGTAGAGGCTAAGGAGGCTCTAGCTAAATTCACTCGTCTTTAGGCTAAAGTAGATGCCCTGGAGAGCAAGGAGTTAGAGATGGTTAAAGGAGAACTTAAAAATATTAATAAGCTGGAATAGGAAGAGCGAGTAACCGCTCTTAATCCTAACGACTTCCTTTTTAACGTATCTTCCGAACAGGTTAAAGTCCTTATAGACTTTAACTAGAGTGGTTTTATTAATACTAGTAGAATTATTATAAGAGGTCCTAGTAGTTTATAAGGTTCTTAACTAGTTCCTAGGTATTTTCTAAATCCTTATATCCTTTCCACTTAATAAGATAGGTCTAATCCTTTTATACTAGGATTTTTTCGGCCTTAAATTCGTCTTCTTCTTCTATTTTAAAGTAGAAGGTTTCTTATAAGGGAGTATTAGAGTCTACTTGTTCTAATATTAAGATATAAAATACTAGATGGATTTTAGTATTAGGTAGAAGCTATAACTTATAGTTAATAGGTCCTTTTCCTTTAATAACTAAGAATAGTCCGACTTTAATATGATCCAGTTTCTTACTTAATCTTATACTTTTTAAATTCTTTATAAGGAGGTATACTTTATCCCCCTTCTTTAATTAAGGTCTAATTTTTCTTTTCTTATTTACTAATATTTTAGTAGAAGCGTTTACCTTACTAATTTTTTATTATATATCCTTATACAAGCTTTTTATATCAGATATTAGTACCAAGGCTTTTTTAGTATCTAGTCCTTGTCTAGGGTCTAAGAATAGATTTATATATCTTTTATAGTTTATAAAGAATGGTAATAGCCTTATAATATCTAATTATTTGTTATTATATACTAATTATACTATTAGGAGTAGCGTAACCTAATTATTTTATTTTTTATTAATATAATGCCTTAAATACACTTCTATTATTTAGTTTATATATTCTATTTACCTATCTATCTATAAGTAATATACTATTGATATTTATAGTTTAGTTCTAATTAACGCGATTAAGGTCTTCTAATAGTTTGAAGTAAAGAGCTTGTCTCTATCTAAGGTAATTAACTCAGGTATATTATAATCTCTAATAAGTCTATCTAATAAGATAAACCCAAGCTAACTAGCGTTATAAGTCTCCTTATATATAATTATAATAGTATATTTAGTGAGTTTATCTATAATAACTATTATTAAATTATACTTATTATTTATTACCGGATTAATTAATCGAGGTAGTTTTATAATAAAGTCTATTATAACATCTTTCTATAATATATCTAGAACCTTAGTAAACTGAATTTGTCTGTATTTAGTATGTCTTATAGACTTGTTCTACTAGTAATATATATACTCTCTAATATATTATATAATTAACGCTCGCAGGTTAGGTATAGTATATATTCTTTAAATAAGTTCTAATATTTTAGATACTCCTAGGTGTCCTAGTAAAGAATTATTATAATAATCTCTAATTACTTCTTTAACCGCCTTTAGTAGTAAGTATAACTTCTATTTATATAATAATAGGTCTCGGTTAGGCTGCTATTTCCTAAGCTTACTAGCTAGGGTATTATTAATATATACTTCCTTTAAGTTTAGAACTATATATGTTATAACGTGTATAGTTATTACTAGACTTCTCGTTAGAACTAATAATCTATCTTTCTCTTATTTAAGAATAGGCTGATTTATAATATCTTTTATTTATATATAGTTAAATCGTCTACTTAAAGCGTCTACTTATCTATTATCTTTCCCTAGTATATACTAAATCTTGAACTTGTACTATCTAAGGAGCTTAGACTATTAAACTTGTTATTAATTTAACTCTTTATTTATTATAAAACTAACTAGGTTTTTATAATTAGTTAAGATAGTAAGTTTGGAATAGCTTTTAGTATAAACTCTCTAATATTATAAAGAATAGATAATAGCTAAAAGCTCTTTATCATATATATTATAATTCTATTCTACTACTATTAGTTTACGTGAGTAGTATACTACTAGGTACTATCTGCTATTACTCTATTAGTATAAGCAGGCTCTAATAGCAAGGTCCGAGGCATCTGTCTTAATTCACGCTAGTTCTCCGTTATAAAAAGTATAGAGTACTAGAGGATCTATATATGCTTGCTTAAGCTTAGTAAATACTTTCTATTAGTTAGTATCCTATTAGAATCCTGTATCTTTCTTTATGATTTCTATTAGAGGCAAGGCCTTCTTAAAATAGCCTTCTATAAAACGTCTATTAAAGTTAGCGAATCCTAAGAACCCTTAGACTGATTTAATATTATATAGTATAGGCTATTCCTATATAGCCTGAATCTTTTCAGGGCTTATATAAACGCCTTTAGTTATTATTATAAACCCTAAGAACTCGACTAAGGTCTTATAAAACTCGCACTTTTCTGGTTTAAGGAGGAGCCTAGCCCTAGATAGACATGTTAATACATTCCGTATATAAGGGACGTGTTCCTCTATTAACTTAGAGTAGATTAATATATTATCGAGGTACGTAATAGCTAAATAGTCTAATTATACCCGTATAATATTATTAACTAGTACCTAGCAGGTTACTAGTATATTAATAAGGCTAAACGGCATGACTAAGTACTTATAATATCTATATCGAGTCCTAAATACTATTTTCTATTTATTACCTTCCTTTATTTAAATGAGATTATACGCTCCTTATAAGTCTAGCTTTATAAAGACTTTTACTTTAGCTAGCCGATCCTACAGCTTACTAATATTAGGTAGCGGGTAATAATTCTTAATCGTCATATCATTTAACTTTTAATAGTCGATATATAGCCGTAAGGATCCGTCCTTCTTCTTTATAAAGAGTATTAGATATCCTGCTAGTGATTTGGATTCTTAAATAAATCCCTTTTTTAGGTTCTCGTCTAAGTACCTACGTAGTACTAAGAGTTCCTTTTTAGATAACGCATAAATAGATCTAAATATTAGTACCTTCCCTAGTTTAAGTTTAATCTTATAATCCTAAGGTTAATATATAGGCAGAGCTTTTACTATTATCTCTTTTATAAAGAGGCATTTCTATCTTTAATACTCTTGTAGGATATTAGGAGTATTATCAGTTACTTTAAGAACTCTAACTTTTTAACCCTACTAACCTTCACTAGTACCTATTAAGTCGGATCCTTTTCTTTTAAGGCCATCCTTATTTAAAATGGAGGTAATATATACCTCGACCTCTTAGTTCGATTTCTTATCTACCGTCATCTACTATCGGCGTGTAGGTTAGAATCTAGTAATATTACTAGTTCTCTTAAACTTAAGTACTTTCCTTCTCTAGTTAATTACTGGATTATACTTCTTTAACTAAGGCATACCTAAAATAATATAATAAGTAGCTATCCTAATAATATTAAAGGACATTTCCTTATAGTAGCATTAAATTATAAATGGTAGCGAGGTTATTTCCTCGTCTATACTCCCTATTAATAGTTTTAACCCGTCGGCTATCTATAGGTTATATAGTAACTCCTTCCTTTACGTTAGTAGGCCTACCGACCGTACTAGTACCTTGGAGATAAAGTTTCCAGATACTCTAGAATCTATTATTACTATAGTTCTCTAATTATTTATTCTAACCGGTATATTTATATATATTATATACTCCGTTAAGTATAACTAATATATTTTAGGGGTTAGGATATTAATCTCCTTATACTTCCCCTTAGTATAAGGGATTACTCTTTTCTTAAAAAGGGTAGGAATCCGGTAGTTCTCTTTATATACATGTGTTTTCTATAATTATCATAGAAACAAGTATATTAATCCGTCAAGTAGTACTCTAATATATACTCGTTATACTTAAGGTATCCGTAGAGACTACTATACTATCTTTAGTTATAGTCTAGAAACTACTTTCTTAATCTCTTAGTTACTAAGTACTAGTAATAACTTATATCTTAGTAACTTGACTAAATCTTTCTATATATACGTACTCTAATTGTTTTACTTATATTTATCTTTACTTAGTAATAAATCATATATATTTTATTAGTACAGGCTAACTAGTATATTACTCCGTGCTACGGATACGCTAAGTCATTTCTAAACTCCTTCTAAAGAAGTCCCCCTAATACTTTTTCTTGATAGAACTCTACTTATTCCTTGAGTTTTGTCTATAGATCTTTTAATATAGAAGCTCGAGATACTACGCTGTTTTTCTTCCCCTTTTATATACTTTTATACTTCTCGGAAGTATAGCTAAGGTTTTCCTAGTTAGAATCATCCTCGCTTTCTCGGCTTTATTTAGGTTTTCCCCTCTAAACCTAACTACTATCACTGTTATTATTAGAACCTAGCTCCTTGAGTTATTCGTGAATATCCGCGAGCCTTTATTTGGTTTTTATGATATTTCACTATTTCTTAGCTATTTCTTCGCGTAATTCTTCTTCTCTAGCCTTAAGTTCTTTATTAATAGGCGGATTAACGAGGGCTAGTAAATCATCTATAATTATATCTAGCTTAGTATTATTATACTCCGTTTCTTGTTAATCCTTTAGAGGTTTAGTCTTCCTAACTAGAACTCTCTCTAATATATTTAACTGAGGTCGTTTTACCATGTTTTTTAACCTGTAGTCCTTGGTAATATAGCCCGGTTTACTATAGCTATAGTAATTCATTACTTTCTTACCCCTATACTATTTCTTACCTCCTAACGTTTTCTTCCTCTACGTGAAGTCTAATTCTATTAATATTAATCTATAAGGATCATATAGGGCTCGTCTTTTTCCGTGACTTCCTCCTAAATAGAATCTAGTATAATTAAGTCCTAAAACTCTACTATTATAGCGTAGTTCTATTATTAACTTATAGATCTAGTTATTAATTCTTGTCGAGTTTCTAATAAGTAAATCAAGATTATTACTCTAGGCTCTATCTTATATAAGCTCCTTTTTTACTTAGGGTTTTAATCTATATTAATATATTACTATTAGTATATTATTATCCTAGTTAGTTCTTATAAAGTACTATTAAAACTGTATTATATACTTAGATACTAACTTCTTCTATATTAAATACTAGATGACTCTTATTACTATACTTGCTTTATTAGAAGGTCTAAATATTCGTCTTATCTCTTCTTAGAAAAGTATTAAGCTTTCTATTTATAACTTAATAGATATATTATTATTATTATCGGGATCTTTTATATATTATTTAAGAAATAGGGCGGACTATTACTAGGCCCGTCCCCTTATACAAGTTATTATAAATAGCGGTTATTTCTTTAATTAAATAGCGTCCTTATTAAAAGAGAAGTATAGCTATATCTATACTAACTACTCTTCAAGCTTGTCTCGGTTATTATAATATAAGTCTAGTTTAGTAATCTTTATACCTTCCTTAACTTCCGCTATTATTAACTGTCGTGGACTACGTTTACTTAGGGTGAGGTCTCTTTATCCTAAGGTACTTATCTTAAGGGTACTTAAAGTATTACGACCCGTTCGCCTTCTAACTAGATAGCTCTAGGGTCTAGGTAGATCTTATAAAGAGGAGTGTTAAGGACTAAGATAAATAGGCTTTATATTAAACTAGTCTAGTACAGGTATAGTATTATATTTAGTATCTAGGAGATAGTCTAGTTAATAATATAAGTTAAGTACGAAGCTCCTATCTAGAGAAGAAAGCATGCTCTCTATATAGATATAGGAAAGCCTACTAAGAGGTGTGTTTAGTCCGCTTAGTAACTAATTAACCTGATTACGCTCTATCTATTTAGTAACTAATCGATCTGATTACTCCTAATTAGTTATCTCGGTAACTAATCATTCCAGCTTCTTCTCTCTATATGCGTATTATAGGGACTGCAAGTCCTAGCTATAATAGTAATCTCCGCTTTACTATATTACGCCTTTTAGTATTATTTAGCTATTAGGCCCCCTAGAAAAATCTCTATAAAAGGAGGTTAGGCCCTAGCTATCTTAATTCTTCTAGATCTAATTAGGTAACTATTAACTACCTAACTAGGCCTAGAGCTAGCTTTTCCTACTACTATAGATACTAGCCTAGCTATTCCTATTAAGTTAGCCCTCTAAAGTTTATATCTTTAAGAATATAAGGATAGCTTATTATAGTAAATAACTCACTAATCCTCCTCTTACCCCGGAAATTCAAAGAGGCTAATATAGTAATCTTGAAGAAACCGTAGAAGGAGAACTACGCCGACCCTAAGTCCTATAGGCCGATCGCCCTCTTAGATACCTTAGGAAAGATGTTCGAGACGGTAATAGCGGCTAGGCTTAGAGATTGCGCGGAGGCTAATAACCTCCTTCCGGAAGAATAGATAGGTGCAAGGCAAGGGAGATTAGTGGAAACCGCGCTAGAAACGATTACTAATGTAATCTACACGGTATAGGGAATAGGGAAGAGGAATATAGCGAGCCTCCTCTCCCTAGATATCGCCGGAGCCTTCGATCACGTCTCCTACTCCAGGCTACTCTACATGATAAAGATAAAGAGGGTCTTAGAGAGGATAATACGCTAGACGGCAAGCTTCCTTACAGAGAGGGCGACTTCGATTACCCTCGGTAGGAGGACGAGTCAGATGGAGTTAGTAGAGACAGGGATCCCCTAGGGTTCACCTATCTCTCCGATATTATTTCTGTTTTTTAATACTCCCCTAATCGAGGAGTGTAAAAAGCTAAAGCTACTAATTTAAGTCGGCGGATTTGTAGATGACGTCTATCTACTAGCCTACAGCAGGAGCACTAAACGGAACTACGAGGTTCTAGATAAAGCCTACGAGGTATACCTGCGGTAGACGAAGACCTATAGAGCCTCGTTTATACCGAAGAAGTACGAGCTCGTTCATATAACCCGTAGAATAAAGGGGGTGAAGATGGACGTAATAGTTAAGCTCGAAGGAATTGAAGTTAAACCAAAGACGTCGATTAGGGTCCTAGGACTTATGCTCGATAGTAAGCTAAATTAGAATGCACACCTAAGGAAGGTACAAGCTAAGATAGATAACCAGATTCAGGCGCTCCACTGCGTCGCCGGCTTTATATAGGGCGCGATTCTACCGGTTAGTAGGCTTATATACGCGGTAGTAGTAAGGCCTACGATAACGTTCGCGGCGCTAATATAGTATAGCCTAAAGAATACCCCTAGAGCAGTAGGGAAGCACGTGAAGACCCTGACGACGATCTAGAATAAAGGACTGCGTAAAGTACTGGGGGCGTATAAGGCCACTTCAATTCCAGTCCTCGAAGCAGAGGCGGGAATCCCGTCGGTAAGAGACTTCCTTAATAAGGCCCTGCTACGGAGTAAGATCCTCTAAGGGATATATAAGACGGTCCTGAAAGGAAACGCGAAGATCAAGTCTCGGTTATAACTAAGAAGAGGTAGGAGGCTGCGCCCTCCGCTACCCCCGTCAGCTAAGAAGGAGTCTTGGGCGAAGCGGTCGCTAAACGGGGTACTCGATAGCCCGACGCTACAGAAAAGGATGCTAACCTAGTGGGAAGGCCGGTAGTAGGGCCGGTGGCGCCACTACCAGCGGGGATTAGAGAGCCGACACAAGAGCCTAGTACAGAAGGGTGACCTAGTAGGGGGGAGATGGGACCTCTATAAGGGCCTAAAGAAGCCGGAGAGCTCTGTAGCGGTCTAGTTACGCACGGATAAGATTGGGTTTAACTACTTCTTATTTATTAGGAAGGTGCCTGGGATCCTGAGTCCTAGCTACCCGTGCGGGGCGGCGAGGTAGACCGGTAAACACGTCCTGCTATTCTATCCCGACTATTATACTGGTAGGAGTTAGATATTACTAGAGGCTGGGTCGGAAGACTATAGTACTATTCTCTCATTACTAATAGGGATAAGGGCAGCGGCGAGGTGGTTAACTAGGTCAGGCGCCCTCTACTAGTTTATACTAGCAAAAGAGATGTTGGCGAGAACCGATAGAGAGGAAGGGCTCCGCCCTAACTAAAGAGAAGAGAATATAGTCGACGAAACCTTAGTGTTATAGACGGTAGACCCGACCCCTCGATATACCGCCCCGATGGCAGGCCTGTCGGGGGGGGGAGGGAAGGAGCCGAATAATAGTATGGCCTGCGGATGGTAGGTAGAGTTTTTATCCCTTAGCTGGGTTTCTCCCCGAACGATAGGTACGCTAGGCGTACCCCTTGAAAAGTCTACCCTCATTAGCTTTAGCTAGTATAGGAGTATAATTAATCAATTAATTAATCAATTAATCCTCCTCTTATTTCTAAGCTAAACCGGTTTAAGTTAATACTCCTTAAATCCCGTTTTTATTTTAATATCTTAGTAGCTATCTACTAACGTTCTAGGTCTAAGTTCTTCCCTTACTTACTAAAAGCTATTATAAAGGAAGTTAAGAAGCCTATTACTAAGGAAGATAATAGTAACTATAAACTACTATAATTACCCTTAAGCTATAATAATACTAAGTTAGAAGCTAGTAAACTATTATTAAACGCTCCTAGTAAAACTATTCTCTTTAACTTATAAGCTAAAGGTAATAGACCTACGCCTCCTCCCTTAATATCCTTATCTTTAGAATTATCTTCCTTAGCGTCTTTATTAATAGAATCCTCTTAAGACTCTATAAAAAATACGCTAAGCTTAACTAACTAGTTACTATTTAAAGCTAAATCCTTAGAGGTAGACTCCTAGTAAAATAGTTAATAGTTAAAGTAATAGTAGGAGCTTTCCCCTTACCTTAATTATAATCCTTAAGTCTAACTCTAGTTATAGCTACTAGGCTAAAGAAATTAATAACTAGCTAGTTCTAAATAACCTTAAGCCCTTTTTAAAGGCTACGTAGACTAAGATATATACTATAATTTATAACTATCTTAGGTTTAATACTTATAAACTTATTAAAGATCCTACTTATTTTAACTTATAGGCTTAAGCTATTCTTAATAAAATTAAGACTAACTTTAAGTTAATAGGCTCTAGTATCTATACTAAATTAGTTTATTACCTTTATATAATCTACCTTAACGGGTCTACTATTAAAGATATAGATAACTATACCTACTAGTTTTAAGAGGTTAATACTAAACTTAAGGAGTTAGATAAAGAGGTAGTTATACTAGATACTTATATAATCTAACTCTACCTTATAGGATTAGGTAGTACCTTTAATACCTTCTAGACTACTTATACCTAAAGTTATACCTTCTTTAGCCTAGGAAAGGTCCCCCTTAGTTAAGTTATACTCGCCGCCCGTAATAAGAAGTAATATTAATAAGCCTTAGAAAGTTATACTATTACTATATTTAGAGCTTATAATACTTAAGGAAAGGATAAAGGGGATAATAAGTTATAATAGAACTATAACTACTATAGGGACGTCCTATATAAGTCTTACTACGCTTACGCTATAGATTAATACTAAGAGTATGTTATAGCTAAGTGTAGGTGTACTTACAAGTACTATCGCCTGCGGACCTTTAGGACTAGGGTAGTAATAATTAGTACTAAGACGGACTAATTATAAGCGATCGGAGTAATCGGTTACTAATTAGGGTGAACACGTCTCTTAGCGGAGTTTCCTTCTAATATATAGCTACGGTCTTTACTTATAGTTTAGGAGCTTCGTGCTTAACTTAAAACAGTTATTCTCTTAACCAAGTTATACCTATCCTAAGGGGATGCCGAATAGTGATTAGGTTCTTGTATTATTACTACCGCTAGCTCACCTTACCCTACTTCTCCCTTGCCGTGGACGGGATCGTAACACTTTGAGCACCACATCTACGAGGAACCCTAGCAGTACATGACGGAGCAGCGAGCTCATCGAGACGTCGATTCAACAGTAAGACCTACCCTATATACAGGGATAACGGAAGCATTCACAAGGATATCAACCACGGGAAAGTCAGCCAGAACACCTACGCCTTTAGTAGTCGACACCAGTGAATAACATGGTACTGTCGTCTCGACCAAGGCTTTAAAGGTTTCGACACCGGAAACATTTGACGGTTCACCAGGGAAACTTGAAGAGTTTTTAATACAACTCAAGTTGTATATCTTGTTTAATTCTGCCCAGTTCTCGAAGGAAGCAGATAAGGTACTATATGCATCATCATATCTTCGGGGAAGAGCTGCGAAAGGTTTCCGACCTTATTAGAAGGAATGGCTAGATAACCAGGACCTAGGCGACGTACCTAGCAGAGAGATAAAGACAGTCTTCGGAAGCTATGCGAGGTTCGAAGAAAAACTCGAGAGTTTATACGGAATCGCCAACGAAGAAGCGCATGCGGATAGAGAAATCAGGAAGCTACGCCAGACGACATCTATTACCGTCTACGCTTCCGACTTCCAAGGGTTTACTACAGACCTGGAATGGAATAACGCCGCGTTTCGTTCACAGTTTTACTTGGGTCTAAGGGACCTCGTAAAGAGCGAAATGGTTCGTGAGGAAAAGACGAATTCTCTTACAGGATTGATCCGTGTTATAAAGGAAGTAGACGAGCGTCTCTAAGACTTGCGACAAGATCGATATATTAATACCGGAAGGTCTAGGGGATATTTAAAGGCCAAGAATAGGAACTCCTATAGACTAGAGCCGATGGATTTAGACGTTATGGAGGTGTCCCGGAATAGGAAGAATCTAAACAGAGAACGTCGGTGTTACAGGTGTGATCAGAAAGGACACATAGTAATACACTGCAGGCGGCCTAAGAATAACTTGGTACGCAGGACGCTTACGCTTATAGAAAGAACCGGTTATATATAAACCGATTGGATAAATTGTTATAATAACGACTATGTGTCTCATAAACGAGAGAAGGAGCAGGCAGGCGAGTTGCTTACGCAGAGCGACGAGAGCTTAGACTACTAGCTACTGCCTGTCGTAACGTCACTGGCAGGACCTTGGACAAACTCAGCCATCAACCTGTCTAGAGAGCCGGGAGACATTGCAAGGAAGTCGTTCGACGGGGAAAACCACGGATCGATATCGACCGAGGAGTTATCGGCCTGTGTGGCTTTGCTCTCCTCCTCTTCTAGTTCCTAGATGTTTCAGAGTTCACACTCCACCATTTAATTCTTTTACTCTTCTAGTAAAAGGAATTATTTCTCGAGGCGATCGGATTTTACTTTCGCCTCTCTCCACTCGCTAAAAGCTTTATTTCAAGACTCCTCCATTTTCGACATCTATATGGGCGAATTATAGAGGTCGCAGCGCAGACCACCGGTAACACACTCGGAACAACGGGACGATTCTTCTCCGGTGTGGCAAGTTCTATTTCTCTTGCTATAGTTACTACAAGGTCGCATGGTTATATGCTTAAGACGTTTCACGAGTTCTTTTACCCGTAATTATAAGCTTTCGGTTTTCTTGACTTTAATAGGAGGCATGAGGATAGATAGTTTCTGGGGACAGAAATATGGGGAAGGGAGCCAGTGTTATAGCTGAGTGTAGGTGTACTCACAAGTACTATCGCCTGCGGACCTTTAGGACTAGGGTAGTAATAATTAGTACTAAGACGGACTGATTATAAGCGATCGGAGTAATCGGTTATTAGTTAGGGTAAACACGTCTCTTAGCGGAGTTTCCTTCTAATATATAGCTACGGTCTTTACCTATAGTTTAAGAGCTTCGTGCTTAACTTAAAACAGTTATTCTCTTAACTAAGTTATACCTATCCTAAGGGGATACCGAATAGTAATTAGGTTCTTGTATTATTACTACCGCTAGCTTACCTCACCCTACTTCTCCCTTGCCGTGGACGGGATCGTAATAGAGTAGTTCCCTTACTTAAAGCCTAATAAATTTAAGAAAGCTTTAGTAAAGGCTACTACTACTTAAGCTAGTAGTAATCTAAAGAAGTAAAAGCTTAATAATACTCCCGTTAAATCTAACTTTATAGGTTATACTAATAAGTTTAATATCTGTAGAATAGCTAGTAATAAAGTCGTTATCTTAATAGCGGCTCCTAGGAAATTACTCTTAGACTTAAATAGTATAGTTTTTATAGACTCTAGTTATAGCTAGTACGCCTTCTAGGATTAGAGTATATTTATTAACTTATAGCTAATTAAAACCTCCCGCGCTATTAGGGGTATTAGCGGCGTCTAATATACTTTATAAGGTAGTAGGACTATTAAGATTAACTATAATATTAATAGTAGCCTTAAGTTAATACTTATACCTAATATTATATAGGTGCCTAATCTAGGTATTAGCGGTCTCCTATCTATTAGTTAGCTCCTTAATATTAATATAGATATAGCCTATATTAAAGTAGGCTATATTATTTTAAAGGGACTAGTAGCCTTTAATACTAGCTAATTTATAAGAGTCTTTACTCTAGACTTATAGAAGCCCTTAGCCCTTAATACCTATAGTATTCCCTTAGATAAAGTTTAATAGCTATAGTACGCCCGCTTAGGGTACCTTAGATAGTAAAGTATTAATAAATTACTAGCTATATTAATTAGAATTAATTTCTTAAAGCCTATTTCTAACGAGCTTACGTGTAAATACTATATCTAAGGCCGCTAGAAGGTAGTACCTTATAAGGATACTATTTAATTAGAGGAGTATCTAATAGAATTTATTTATAGCGACGTTATTAGCCCCTTTAACCTAATAGGCTTTAAAGGGAGTTAATACTTTATAATATTTAAAGATAATTTTATATATATCTTAGTTATTATTTACCTTAAGTACAAGAGTAATACTTTCTAACTATTCTAGCGGTTTAAGGTAGCTTATAAGCGTCTAGACTACTAAATCTATTACCTTTATATTAATAATAGGGGTGAATATATAAGTAACGTCTTTACTAACTACCTTAGGGACTAGGGTATCTACTATAAATCTATAGTACCTAGGAACCCTTAAATAAACAGGTAGATATTACTATATAAGATATAGCTAATACTCCTTAACTCTAGGCTTAATAAGTCTTTCTAGCCTAAGATTATCCTTATAACTAACTACCTTACTATCTAATCCCCTAATACTAAATTAGGGAAGACTCCCTACGAAGTATAATATAGACGCCTATTAAAGCTCTTATACCTCTAAATAATAGGCTTAGTAGCCTACGCCTTATACTATATTTAGAAGAAATTAGAAGATAAGAGTAATAAGTACTACCTTCTTAGCTATAAAGAGGATTATATCTTTTAGCTATAGAACCCTATAAGATAATAGGTCGTATAGACTAATAATATCTATTTTTAAGAAAAATACCCTTAGTATATTAGTACTAATAAGTAGTAGTAGCTAAACTTTAAGCTAAGTAAGCGCCTATAGATATCTACTCTAGGGGAGAATAATAAGAAGTAGGATATCTAGGATAATATTAACCCCGTCTAATAAGTAGCTCCTACTTAGTAATAAGTCTATACCTATAAGGTAGAATATATTAGTAGGGAAGAACGGGCTATTTAGCGGGTAATATATAATTATCTTAAGCTAGCTCTACTAGATTTATAGGATCTATTATTAGACCCTCTAGTTATAATAGCCCTTATACTCCTCGCTAATACTAATAGGATTAAACTATTTAAGTTAAAGACCTATTAATAGGTAATAGAGGATAGTTATAATATCTAATAGAGCCTTAAGATAGATAATAAAGTTAAATCCCTTTAAGAAAATAATACCTAGAAGGTAGTTAATCTACTTATAAGTAAGTATACCTTAGTATTACGAGCAGGACTTAGTCTATATACTACGTACTAGCCTGTATAGTTCTCGTTATAGTCAGGTAGATTACTTAGTAACCTAGGTGAACTATATTATAGGTGGATTACTAGGTAATCTATATAAACTATACCTCTTAGTAGGCTTTCCTATATCTATATAAAGAGCGTGCTTTTCCCCTATATAGGAGCTTTATACTTAACTTATATTATTAACTTAGTAATCTCTTAGATACTAAATATAATACGATATCTATATTAGACTAGTTTAATATAAAGTCTACTTATCTAGTCCTTAATACTCTACTCTACGAGATTAACCTAGACCTATTAACCCTAGGGACGACTAGGTTATAACACTTTAAGTACCCTTAAGATAAGTACCTTAGGATAAGAACCTACCTTAAGCTAAGTCAGCTAATAACATTTAATAATAGATAATATAAATAAAAGATTAGTTAAAGTTATATAACTAGACCTCTATTATAAAGATAGAGATAAACTTAAAGATTAGCTTATATAACTTAAATTATATATTACCTTTTAGGAAATAGAACTTCTAGTTAAGAAATAAACTACCTTTATAATTACTTATATACGAGGACGTATATAGAAATAGATTAGACTATTTTAAAAGAAGTATAAGGATAATAATAATAATAATAATAATAATAATAATAATAATAATAAAATATAGTTTAAAAGCTTTACTAAGTTTAAAGTAGAGATTTAAAGAGTCTTTAGACTATTAAATAAGAATAAAGTAGTAATACGTATTATTTAATATCTTACGTAGAAAAAATCGGTTATAAAGTACTCTACTTAGTTTTAATAGTACTTAGTATAAATAGACTAGGATAATAATACTCTTATAATAATATACTATCAAGGACTAAAAGATAATATTAAAGATAAACTTATAAGGACTAGATTAATCCTAGATACCTTAGATAACCTTATAAAGGAAGCTATTAATATTAATAATAAGTTATTTAAATAAATAATAGAAAAACGGTATAATAGAGGTACTAGAGGATTTAGATAATTAGGGTATTTTATAAAACCCTACCGCCTAACTTATAAGGAAAGAGATCCTTATAATCCTATGCTAATAGAACTTAACTTCGTAAGGAAGATAAAGAAGGGGGTATTTAAAGGTAAGAAGTAGTAAAGTAGGGGTAAGAAAGTAATTACTTATTATAGCTATAGTAAACTAGGCTATATAGCTAGAGAGTATAAGTTAAAAAATATAATATAATAACCGCAGTTTAATATACTAGAAAAGGTACCTATTAAGAATAACGGACCTATAAAAGATCTACTTAAACTAGAGTTTAATAACAGAGAAATTAATATAATTATAATAGATTTACTTAACTATTTTAATCTATTATAAGTAAATATCTAGGAAACTTAATAATGCTATTATAAGCTTTAGGAAGAAGTTATAAAGAGAAGCTAGAATATTAAATAAATTAATAAGCGTCTTAAAGAAATTTAAAGTAGAATATAAGAACTTAAAGTAGAAGATAATTATAAGGCTTATAAGGATAAGTATAAGTAAGGCTAAGGAATAGAGATAGATAATTTAAGATAAAGTAATTTAATAGCCAATAATAATAAATTAGTTAAATCTTTAGATAAATCTAAACCTTATACCTTAATATCTAAGGATTAGGAAGAAGAAATATAAGAAGACTTAAAAGGAAAATCTAAGCTTAAAGAGTATAGAATAAAGTATAATAATATATTACTAAAGAATAAGTATTATAATAATCTAAACTATCTAGAATATAATATTATATATTAGATAGTATATATAGAATACTATTACTAGTATTATTATATAATAAAGATATAGCTAGGTAATATAATAGTAGTTCTTATATGTAAATATAAAGACTAGAAATATTATAGAGTAATAGGTTACTACTAGTACCTTAGAACTAAAAGATATTAAAAGTAGTTCCTAGGTTATAACTAGAGGTAGTATAGTATACTTTATATATATCTTAAATATAATAAGAATACTAGAGAATATTACTTAATAGATTAGTATATATACTTTTATAATACGTGTAAGAAGTATATATAATAAAAGAAGCTTACTAGATTCCTCCTATTATTAGGAAAAGAGTAATCCCTTATACTAAGGGGAAGTATAGAGAGATAAATATATTAACCCCTATATAGTACTTATATATATCTTAGTATAATATATATATAAATATACTAATAAATATTAATAGTTAGAGGACTATTATAATAATAGATTCTAGAGTAACTAGAAACTTTATCTCTTAAGAAATGGTATAGTTAATAGGCCTACCTACTTATAAGAAGAAGTATTAGTATAATTTATAGGGAGTTAACGGACTAAAACTATTAGAGAGAGTAGATAAGGAAATAACCTTACTACCTATTATTATTTAATACTATTATAAGGAGCTTTCCTTTAATATTATTATAATAGCTATATATTATATTATTTTAAGAATACTTTAATTAAAGGAATATAATCCTATTATAGATTAGTAAGAAGGAGTACTTATATGTTAGTAAACTAGAGATATTACTAGGATCTAACTTATACGTTAATAGTAGATAATAATAGATAAGAAGTAGAATTATAGACTAGTTAAGGCGTATATAGCCTTAACTTTAAAGAAAAAGAATAACTTTTAAAAGAAAGGGTCTAACTTAATATATATTAGTAGAGGTTAGCTAAGTAAGTAAGTTAGAGGAATTAAAGGAAAAGATAAACCTTTTATAATCCCTTATTAGTATAAAAAGTAGAAGTGGCTTTTTAAGGAAGAGATAATAGTAAAGGCGTTACCTAGGTATTAACTATAAGATTATAAGATTAAACTTAAACTTAGTAGAGAGCTGATATTTAGATTAATATATATACTTTTAAAAAAGGAACTCTTAGTACTTCATAGGTATATTAAGGAGAACTTTAAAAAGGGATTTATTTAAGAATCTAAATTACTAGTAGGATATCTAATCCTCTTTATATTAAAGAAGGATAGAAAGCTAAAGTTATATATTAACTTTTAGAAGTTAAATAATATTATAATTAAGAATAGGTATCCTTTACTAAATATTAGTGAGTTATAGGATTAACTTAATAAGGTAAAAGTATTTATTAAGTTAGACCTTTAGGGAGTTTATAATTTAATTTAGATAAAAGAAGGTAAAGAATAGAAAATAGCGTTTTAAATATATTATAGTTATTATAAATATCTAGTAATACTATTTAGACTTACTAATATACTAGTAACCTACTAAGTATTAATTAATAATATATTAAAGGCGTACTTAAATTAAATAATAATTACTTACTTTAATAATATTTTAATATACTCTAAGGAAGAGGATACTTATATCTAGTATATATAAGAAGTTTTATTATACTTTATAAATACTAAACTATTCCTTAACCTAGATAAATATAAATTTTATAAAGAATTAGTAGAATTCCTAGGATTTATAATTAGTATAAAAGGTATTTAGATAAGCCCTAAGAAGGTTAAGGTAATACTTAAATAGCTAGTACTTATAAATATTAAAGAAGTTTAAAGTTTCCTTAGATTTATAAACTTTAATTATAAATTTATTTAAGACTATTTTAAAAAGGCTAACCCTTTAACTAATATTATTAAAAAGGATATAGGGTTTAAATAGGATATAGCTTAAAAAAAGTATTTAAGATCTTAAAGTAATTCTATATAGATCTACTAGTACTTAGAACCTTTTAAGCTAATAAACTAGTATAGATAGAGACTAACGCCTTAGATCTAGTAATTAGAGCTTACTTATATTAAATAATAAAAGGGAAATAGTATCTAATAGCCTATTTCTCTAGAAAAATAATACTAGTAGAGTAGAATTATAATATATATAATAAGGAGCTACTTACTATAATATATATACTATAATATTAGCGAGTATATACTAAAAGTTATTTAAACTTAACTATTATAATAGATTATAAGAATCTAGTTAACTTTATTATAATAAAAGAGTTAAATTAATAATAAGTTTATTAGTTAGAATTACTTAGATAGTATAAATTTAAAATAGTATATATATCTAGGAAAGATAATAGTTAAGTAGACGCTCTTAGTAGAAGGTTAGATTATATAAAAACTAAAAATATAATAATAAAATTAATCCTAAATATAAAGGATAATAGATTACTAGTACTAATATAAATATTAGTAGTAACTATATATATCTAAGTCCTAGGAGTTTTAATTAATATTTAAAAGGGATACTAGACTAATAACCTAGTAAAGAAATTAAGGAGTTAATAACTAGGAGATAAATTCCTAAAGTATAAGGATAAGCTTTACTTACTGGAATTATATATTAAAGAAGTAATACGGGATTATTATAATAACCTATTATAAGGATACCTAGGGGTTATTAAGATAGTTAAACTTATTAGAAGAATATACGCCGTACTAAGGTTATAAGTAAAAGTTAAAAGATATATTAAGGAGTATATCTAGTATTAATAGAATAAATTAGTATACTATATAAAATATAGGTAAATTTAGTTTACGCTAGTACTAGACTTATTATAAAAAGATATTATAATAGACTTTATAATAAAACTACCTAAGTTAGGAGACCTAACTATAAAGGAGGTCTATAACTTAATAATAGTTATTATAAATAAACTAATAAAGTATATAATTATAATACTATTTAAGGAGACTTATACTACTAAATAGTTAGGGTTTATTCTCCTTAATAGGCTTATAAGAGATTATAATATACCTGAGTCTATTATATCTAATAGAGATAAGCTTTTTATATTAAACTATTAGAAGATATTAATATTAGTAATTAGGATAAAGCTATAAATATTAATAGCTTACTACTTATAAATAGATAGATAGATAGAATAGACTAACTAAATAATAGAAATATACCTTAAATATTATATTAATATTAAATAAAATAATTAGGTATTATTACTACTTATAGTATAGTTAATATTTAATAATAAGTAGTTAGATATAATAAAGCTATCTCTATTCTTTATAAATTATAAAAGATAAGTAAATATATTCTTAGACCTAAGGCCTAGCCTAGATATAAATAAAGTAATAGTACTTATATTAGAGATAAAGTAATTATATAAGGATATATAAGGTATAATTTATAAGGTAAATAATAAAATAGTAAGGTATATTAATAAAAAAAGAAATATATCTCCTTAGTTAAAAGAGGGGGATAAAGTCTACCTTCTTATAAAAGATTTTAAAATAAAGAAACTAAGTAAGAAACTAGATTATATTAAGGTTAGACTATTTTCTATTTAAAGGATAAAGGGACTAGTTAATTATAAATTAAATCTTCTACCTAATACTAAAGTATACCTAGTATTTTATATCTCTAAGTTAGAACTAGTAGATCTAAGTATACCCTTATAAAAAACCTTCTACTTTAAAGTAGAAGAAGAAGATAAGTTTAAGGCTAAGAAAATCCTAGTATAAAGAGATTAGACCTATCTTATTAAGTAGAAAGGTTATAAGGATTCTAAGAGTACCTAGGAACTAGTTAAGAACCTTAAGAATTATTAGAACCTCTTATACTAATTCTACTAATATTAATAAGACTAGACTAGTTAAAGTCTATAAGGATTTTAACTTACTCTAAAAATATATTAAAGAGGAAGTTATTAGGGTTAAGGCCTTATACCTTCTTATCTACTTCTACCTCCTTAATATTTCTAAGTTTACCTTTAACTAATTCTAGCTCTTTACTCTCTAAGGTAGTAACCTCTACCTAAAGATAAGTAAAGCGAGCTAGAGCCTCTTTAGCTTCTACTAACTTCTCTTACCTTTATTAATATATATAGGCCTACTTTAATAGGGAAAAGGGCGTAAGATTATAATTATAGCCCTTACAGGCGTATTTAATATAATAGTCTAAAGTACTACTAAGCTTATACTTTTTAGGCGTATAAGATTTCTTATAGTTCTTATAAATATATATTAGAGAAGAAGGGATAAATAAATCTATTAATACTTAATAATAGTATACTAATAAAAGCTGATATCTATTAGTAGGTATAATATTATAAGAGTTTTTAAGATAAAAACTAATAAGGGGGAACTTAATATTATAAGTAGGACTTAGTCTATATACTATATACTAGCTTATATAATTCTCGTTATAATTAGGTAGATTACTTAGTAACCTAGGTAAACTATATTATAAGTAGATTACTAGGTAATCTATATAAACTATACCTTCCTATATCTATATAGAGAGCGTGCTTTTCCCCTATATAAGAGCTTTATACTTAACTTATATTATTAACTTAGTAATCTCCTAGATACTAAATATAATATAATATCTATATTAGACTAGTTTAGTACGAAGCCTACTTATCTAGTCCTTAATACCCTACTCTACGAGATTAACCTAGACCTATTAACCCTAGGGACGACTAGGTCGTAACACTTAGGAGGTAAATAGGTTTATATCTTAAAGCGTAGCCCTTAGGGATAGGTTATATATTATAAGGTACGCTAGGTTATTTATAGGTTTAAATAGTATAAAGGTATTAATTATAATAAGACTTTCGCCTTAATAGTAAAACCTATAAGTTATAAGGCTATCTTTACTCTAGTAGCTACTATAAACTAGGACTTAGAGTAAATAGATATTAAGACGGCCTTCCTCTATAATAATATTAATAAGGAGATTTATATTAACTAATCTACGGGCTATAAGTAAGGAAATAGGGTCTATTAGCTTTATAAAGCCCTTTATAAACTAAAGTAGTTACTATAAGTTTAATATTATACCTTTACTAACTTTATAAAGGAATTAGGCCTTATACCGCTATTTACTAACTTAAGTATCTTTATTAATCTAAAGGAAGGGACCTTAGTAGCTCTCTATATAGATAATATCTTAATTACAGGTCTAAATAAATAGGCTATTTAATAGATTAAGGATACCTTAAATAGCTAATTTAAGATAATAGATTTAGGTCCGTGTACCTATTACCTTAGTATAATAATTACTCGAGACTACTAATAGTAAATACTATAATTAGGTTAGGTAGCTTATATTAAGAAGGTACTACGGGACTTTAATATATAGGAGTATAAGTAGGTCGCCACGCTAATAGAAACTAGTACTTACCTAGAAAAGGCTAATAAAAAGTATAAAGCGAACCTTATATTTAAGAAGAACTACTAAAAGGCTATAGGATCCCTTATATATATTATACTAGGAACTTAGCTTAATATTACCTACGCGGTATTAGCTATTAGCCGCTATACTACTAACCCTAATAAGTTATATTAGTTAGCTATTAAGCGTATCTTTTAGTATTTATAAGTTATAATTAAATTCTAACTTATATTCTAAGGCTCTCTATAAGACCTTATTAGGTATACTAACTCTAACTAGTATTAGGGACTTAACGTGAACCTAAATAGTATTAATATCGAGTTTATATAAGAATATTAACTATACTATTCTATATATTATATTATATATAAATATAGCATTTATATCTTAGTATACGTACTAAGCCTAATTGGGAGTATATATTAGTTTACACTGTAAAATTATAATATTACCCCCCCCCTTTTAATTTAAAGCTCTAGCAAACGTCTAAATCATTTAAAAACGTATTCTTTTTATTTAATAATAAATATTACCTAACTCCGTATCCTCCGCCGCTAGCTTATTATAGTTAGCCCTTCGCCTACTAGTATTAGTAGTATCTATATTTATATTAGGCTAATACTTTCTTAGTTATTATAACTTAGTATACTAATAATAAGTCTTATCTTATAGTATAGTAGCGTCGGGCTTATATATAAGCAGAGCTAATAGCGGTTCCTATTCCTTTAATATCCTAAATAACTTATATAGTCCGTCCTTTATAGTATACTTATAATAAAAGTTAGCTACTAAATTAGGATACCCTACTACGTTAGTAAATAGTTACTATTCTAGAATATTATCTTTATAGCCCGTATACTTAATTTTATATATTAGGTATCCTTTCTTACCCGTTATAAGGTCTTTCCTTCTTCTATTAATAGTTAAGTCTAGTATTTCTTTAGCTTTATAATCTACTCCTTTATTATTAATATTTATTAGTAGAGGCGGTAGTATTACCTATCTAGGGAGCGGGTCGCTTTTATTAAGGTATAGTAATAATAGGTGAAATACTAGGAATATACCTCTTATTAACGCTAGTAAATCTAGCTTATAAGCTCTATTATTAATAACCCTAATTATCTTATAAAGACCTAGGTTTTTATAGTCTAATAACTTATTTAGATAAGTCGTCTTAATATTCTTTATATTTAATATCACGAAATCTCTAATCCTAAATTCTAGTATAGGGTAATAACGTCTATTAGCTTATTCTATCTATAGGGCTTATACCTATTTTAATTAGTCTTATAAGTATTCCTATAAATTCTTTATATCTTAAATAAATATGTCTATAAACCTTATCTCCCTCTTAGATCTTTATATTATATCTTGATCCTATAGTATTTTAGGCTTATATCCTAATCTAGGTATATATCCTTTAGTTATTATAAATAGAGTAATACCTAATAATATATTAATATCTAAGTTAGCTTTAAACTCTATAATTAATAGGAAGTTAACCTAGTTATCTTAATTATAGTTAATATATATATAGAGGTACTACTTTAAAGTAGTATTCGCGCTCTTAGTCTAACCGTCTATTTCTAGATAAAATACTATTAATAGCTTTAGTTTAGTCCCGATTTATTAATATAGTTATTACTAGAAGTAGGAAGTAAACTATATCCCCCTATCTAAGACTATAATAGAGGGGTATCCTTCCTCCCTTTATATCTATTCTATAAAAGCTTATATAATAGCTTTAACCTCTATTAAGTCTAATACTATAAATTTCTTCTTTTTAGATAATTAGTCTACTACTACTATTATATATTAAAACCTTCTTTTATATTATTTATATATTAGAAGTAGCGTAATAAAATTAACTAAGATATCTTACTAGTAGTAATCTAGAATTAGTAATAGTTTAAGTAACTTATACTTACCCTTATAAATAGTCTTAGACCTCTTATAGGTATAATAACTCTTTATATAATAAGAAACTATATCTATTATTTAAGGCTAGAAATAGTAAGTACTAACCTATTTATAAGTAGACGCCCGTCTAGCATGTCCTCCTAGGGGCGTTTTATAAATATCTTTAATTATCTTTATCCTAAGTATTACTATATCTAGTATATAGAGTTAATAGCCTACGTAGAGTAGATTATTTATAATTATATAGTCTCCTAGTTCTAGATATAATCCTAATTTAACTAGGTCTTAAGGGATTTTCCTTTAGTTAGATACTTTAGTATTAATAATCTATTATACTAATATATTATCCTTATAATAATCCTTAATAAGCTTTATAGTTTCTAATTTAATAATAAAGTCCTTTATTAAATCTTTAATAGAAGTATTAATATTAGGAACTTCTAAGACTTCTAACGGCGAATACTCTATTAACTTATTACTACTAGTACCGTCTTATTTACTTAAATTATATATTATAGCCGCCACGTTAAGGATTAACTCCTTAGTTTTATTAATTAATATAGGTATAAGGGTAATAGCCTTCTTTACCCCTTAATTAAGGTAGCGGTCCTTTAATAAGATTTATTACTAATATTTTAACTAATTATTATCTTCTAATTTAGGTAGATCTCCTACCCTTCTAGTAAGGCTATTAGGCTTTATTCCTTATTTACTAGGCCGATATTTTAATTTAAAGTTAAATTTAGAAAGAAACTCTACCTATTAGGCTTATCTTCTATTTAACTATTTAGTTATTATAAAGTATTCTAAATTCTTATAATTTATAAGAACTTAAATCGGTTCTTTAATAGGTATTCCTATAAGTTTAGGGTACTATTCTTTAAATGCTTAAATAATAGCTAATAGTTCCTTATTATATATCTTATAATTATATTCTTATAATAATATCTTTTTTAATATAAAGGCTATAAGTTATAGTATTCCTTTACTATCCTTTTAAGATAATATTATAGCTACTATAAAATCTAATATATTAGATTCTAACTAGGTTTCTAAGTCGGGGTTAAAGTATACTAGAATAGGTATATTAATAAATGCTTACTTTAATAAGTTAAATACTCTCTATTCTTTACTATCTATAACTTATAGAAATATAAATTCTTATTAATTTATAGTCCGCGTTAGATTAGATAGTAGTACTACTATTAATAAGTATTAGTCTATAAATCTTTAATAGAAGTTAGTAAACCTAAGGAATACTTAGACGTCTTTAATATATCTAGGCGCCTTCTAGTTAAGAATAGTCTTAATCTTTTTTAAATATATTTTTAGTCCTTTAGTTATAATAATAAGACCTAGGTATTTAATTTCTATTATATAGAATTTATATTTATTAATATCTAAGTATAGGCCTAATTACTATAACTTCTCTAGTATAGCGCTAATATATTTAATGTATTTATCTATACTATTATTATAGATAAGGATATTATCTAAGTAAGCGGAGTAGAATATATCTAAATATTCCTATAGGATATTATTAATAAATACTTAAAACGTTCCTAGAGTGTTATATAATTTAAAGGGTATAATAATATACTTAAAAAGTCTATATTATATAAGGAATATAATCTTTTCCTTATTACCTTCTTTAATTCTAATACTATTAAACGCTATAATAATATTAAATTTACTATATACTCGTGTAATATATAATTTTACTAAGGTCTCTCTTATTAGTAGTAGTATATTCCTATTATAGATAGTTAATATATTTAATACCTTATAATTAATATAAATTTATAACCCGCTATCTAGCTTCTTAATAATTAGGATAGGAGTAGTATAAGGTAATATACTTAGTTAAATAAATTTCTTACTAAGTATTTTATTTATATATTCCTTTATAACTATTATTTATTCTCTTAATATCCTATATACTTATTTAGTAGGGGTAGTTAATCTAGGTTAGAGGTTAATAGTATAGTTAATAGAATAATAAGGGGGAAGCTTATTAGCTTCTATAGGGTTCTAAATATTAATCTACTAATAATACTCTTTAGGGACTTTCTTTTTTAACCTATCTATTATAATTAGATCCCTCCTTATCTTCTTAAAAAACTTCTTATAATCTTTTATAGTAATTACTATAATATCTATTATAAACCCTAGTCTATATATCTCTTTAACTAATTATTTTACTAATTATTTAAAGTCTTCTAGTTAAAGGGATATAGTCTAATTCTTATCCCTCTTAACTATCTTTATAAATATATAGGCGGATACTTTAGATATATCTCTATACCTTTATATTAGCCTAGATTCCTTCTCTTTCTTTAGGGAGTTAAAGACTTAACTTAGTTTATTATAAGTAAGATAATACGTTATATAATAATTAGAGTTAAAGGTAATAGACTACTCCTTAAAGGGAATATAAGGATTATATTACTCTAGCTAGGGTATACCTAATATTATATTAAATTTCCTTAGAGAGGTTACTAGATACTAATATTCTTTAATATAGTCCCTAATTATAAATCTAACTTAAGTAGCCTAAGTAATATTTATTATAAGGTTATTATCTACTAGCCTTAATTAGTAAGGCTTAGTTAATATTATAAGGGGTAATTAATAATATTTAATAAATTTCTTATCTATAAAATACTTTACTAAGGTACTTATATTAGTTAATAGTCTTATTTTTATAGTTCCTTCCTTTAGGAAGATAGTTCCTAGAAAATCTAACTATCTTCTATATTATAGCTCTATATATAATACTAAGGAGAGGTAGATAGTAGTAAGGTTTATATTTCCTATCTCTTCTAGCTATTTAATATATTTACGCGTATAAGCTAATTTATCCCTAATAATAACTTTACTAGGGATTACTCCTTTTCCTATTTAGAGCTATTAGAAGGAGTATTACCTTTAAGTTCTATACTTATAAAGGCTAGTCTAGTATCTACTTATTCCTTTATTAGGTTTAATATATTCTTATAAGGGGCGTTTAAATCTCTTAAGATATAACCCAGCTTAAGGTATTTCTAGTAGAGGCTATCCTTATAAATATAGGCCTAGATATATACTAGAAATTTATACCGTTTTATTAATAACAGGGTCTTATTCACCTTAGTATCTTTACTACTTAAAGGCTTAGTGCTATTAATAGTATTAACTCCTTAAATACTTATAGTCTTTATATTATTATCCCCCTTTTATAAGTTTAACTAATTATCTACTTATTATAAATTAAGATCTATATATTAAAGATAATTTATATAGGCTTAGAAAGTAAGAAATATTATACCTAATACCTTATATCTTAATTAACTAGAAATAAGTTATTTTAAGTTATAAGTTTTAAGAATATTATTTAATTAGAGTAGGGTAATAGCTAATAAGAAGCGTGTATAAAATACTTTAAAGGTTTCCTTCTTATCCTAAATACCTATTCTAAAGCTAGGATTATAAATATTACTATCCGCTTTAGCTATCTTATTAAATTTATTAAATATAGTATATAGATCCTTAATTATCTCTTCTACTAACTTATATAAGTCTATAATTATTAGATTAGTATAAGTATTAATTATATTAAATATATCTAACTTATAATAGTTATATATATAGTCTATCTTATCCTATTCTACTAGGAATAGGATAGTATTCTATTAGAACTTAGAGTATAAATATATCTTCTAAGACTCCTATTTATCTTAATTAATAGTCCTATTAAAGTTAGGTATATTAGGATACCTCTTATTAGTACCTATTCTAGTAGATATATTATATAAGTTAACTATATCTAGTATTTAATATTAATTATAATAAGTATCTTAGCTTCCTAGTTATACTTCCTCTTCCTTATTTAAGTTAATAAAAGGGAGAGGTTTATTTAATAATAGTTTAGCTTTTAAGACTTTTAACTCTTTTATTAGTAACTTAGATTTCTAATAATAGATATCTCTTAAGCCTCTTAATTATATAATTTCTTTCTTCTTATTAGATATCTATTTCTAATATTCCTTAAGCTAACTAATATATATATTAGCCTTAAACCTTAATTTTATTATATCCTTACTTATTATTTTAATATCTTCGCGTAGTATAATTATAATAAATACTAAGTTTTAAACACTATTCTATTATACTACTAGAATTTTATTATAACTTATAAGGAACTCTTTATCTATCTATACTTTTATTAAAATACCTTTAACCTCGCTTTATAAGCTAATATTTTTAAGGATTAACTTATCTTTAAATTCTCCTAGCTTAATAGTTATCCTTCTTTCTTAGGAAGCTCTCTTATATTATTATTAATTAAGAAGATTAATAGCTTTAAGCTACTTTTTATAATAATAATAAGTTCTAGGGTAGTCTTCCTAGTCTAAGTTTAAGGGCGCACCCTTATTATCTATCTTATTACTAGGATCCTACTCTTCTAAGTTACTAAGGATAGTCTAACTCTAAGTAAACTTTAGAGGGAATCTTATTAATTATATTATCTTTAGAATTATATTATATAGCTCTTTAATAGGTACTTATTATTATAAGCTACCTAGGCTATAAGGTATAAAAGGTCCTAGCTACTAGGGTTCTATTATAGTAGCTTTATTAAGTTTTATTATAATAACTATAATACTTACCTAGTATAAAGGAGGTATTCCTTTCTAGTAAATAGGAATCTCCTACTTACTAGCGGTATAGCTTTAATTTAAAGTTATTACTTAAAAATTTCTTTATAAGGGTATTAATATAGTACTAGCTCTTTTTAGTCGCTACTACCCTCTATACTTTAGAAGTAGAATATTATAAGTAAAAAGGATAGTTAATATTATATTAGGGACTTAATATAAATCTAAATAGTATTAATATTAAGTTTATATAAGAATATTAACTATACTATTTTATATATTATATTATATATAAATATAGCATTTATATCTTAGCGTATATACTAAGCCTAATTAGGAGTACGTATTAGTTTATACTATAAAACTATAATAACTAGGTAGGTAACTATAATACCTATAGGTTAACCTTAGGCTATATCTTTAATATTAGAAGTATAACCCTTAGCTAGTCTTCTAAGTAATAGGCTATAGTAGCCCTTTCCTTATATAAAGCGGAATATATCGGCTAGACGTAGGCCTTTAAGGAAGCTATCTAGCTAAGGAACCTCCTTAGTTAACTCTATTCTAGGGAAGTACCTAAGACGGTAATTATCTATAGTAATAACTAAGGCGTAATTACCCTTATAAAGAACCCTAAGTTCTATACTCGCTTTAAGTATATTAAGCTCTAATATTACTAGATAAGGAAGTAAATTACTACTAGAACTATAGACCTTAAGTATATTCCTATAGACTAGTAGTTAGCTAATAGCCTTACTAAGCCCCTTTATAAGGAGAAGTTTATTACTTTTTATAAGGGACTTAGTCTAGAAGAGGTCCTTTAATATAGTAGGAGTATTATTACTAGCGGGAGTAAGCCTAAGGATACCCTAAACCGTCGCTAAGTTACGGGGACTAACTACCCTAAAGACTAGCGACGGTGACCTTACGACGACGTAGGGCCTTATAGCTACTTACCTAGCTACTATAAGTACTATTAAGCCTAGATAATAATAGTAATAACTAATAATATATTAATAGTTAATAATATTTACCTTCTTATAATACGTCTAACTATATTTTAGTATAATTTTACCGTATATAGCTTTATCCTGAAATAAAAATCTTAAATAACTATATTTTATAAAAAGTGGAATTTATAGTTTAATATAATTATTTTTAGTATTTAGTAGTTTAATATAGTTATTTTTAGATTATTTTTGAAATATTCTTTAGTTTTAGGGGTATAGATAGTTCGAGTAGGAGTATTAAAATATAGGGTCCTGCCAAAACGCTAGCATGCTTAGTAATGTATGACTAAGCAGTCTCTTGGCATCTGTACTTAGTTCTCACGCATCTAGACTTAGCAACCTAATCAACTGTTCTACCACACATTTTGACAAAAATCACCGTTCCTCCGTTCTCCTTGTTCTTCATCATCAACTGTGGTTCCTCTTCGTGCGATCTGACCTTGGTGGTGGTGTCCGGCTGCGAGACGAGTAGGATGGACTGCGTCTCGTTCTCCTCCGAGATGGTGAACGAGATACGTCGGAAGGCGTCAACGACCTCGCACGCCGATCGCCACGTCTCGGCGGCGCTCCTCGATCCCTATCTCTACCAGCGTCCCGACGTGGAGGCGTTACTGATCTGTCCCTACCACCATTCCGACGTGGAGGCGGTACTGATCTGTCCCTACCACCATTCCGACGTGGTGGCGGCGTCATTGATCTGTCTCTACCACCATGTCGACGTACGGGCGTCCGGGATCTATCTCTAGCTCCATTACGGCGTGGAGGCGTTCGCGACCTGCTCCGAGAGAATTGGCGACGCGGTGCTGCGCGCGAGCGAGACGGGGAACGCGATCTTGAGTAGGATCTTGATGATCCGGAGTACGACGAATAAGACGAGTAGCTTGACACGCTTTCTGAGTCCGATTCTGGCTTTAGAGGCGGCATCACTGCTGTCGGTTTCGGAGCGTTCTTCAGTTGCTCTCTCATCTCCTCGGTCAGTCCACCCATTCCGATGCTCGTAAAGTAGTTGATGGAGAAGCGTGTGTTGCGAGGGTTGTCCATAGGGAATAGACCTTCGAAGTGAGAGCGAAGTATTGGGTCTCGTAGGCGCTCCTGGAGGGTTTTCATGCCAAGAGCTTCCGCCAAGTCTTGGATGAGTATCTTGACGAAGATCCGACTGCTAGAAGTTGTCTCTTCCTCATTCAAATGAATAACAGAGAGAACTACCCAATCTATACTATCAGTGGATAGCAGATGGCCGTAAAGCCTGGCCACATTTCGTAGCTGATTAGTCTCCCTCCGGTGGCATGTTTCATAGGCAGTGGCAAAAGACTCTTCATAGAGCTGTTTCCAGAGGCGATTGATTTTGGCAAAGGTGGATGCTATAATACCGTAGAACTGTACAAATTGTCAGTGTCTCTCATGCAGACGAGTCGAGTGGGTACTTGCCTTATTGTAGGTACGCTCTTGCGAGCAGCACTCAACGATCATAGAGACAAGCTCTGTCTCCTGCCCTGTAGGCAACTGCAGTTTCATGAGCTTGTGGGTTGCTTCTTCCGCTTGGCTCGAAGACATAATGGTTAGGTAGATTGTCCTCCGTAGGTTGACCAGATCCGTGTTTGTAGCATCCTTGATCTCCAACGCAGTCTGCTCCTTGGCTTCCTCGTCTTCGGAGTCTGATCCGCTCTCGTACTCTTCATCGCTACCCTCAGCCTCGCCCAATATTTCTGCCTTGAGCGCTTGGTACTTCGCCTCATTCTCCTCGTACTCAGGGTCAAATTTGAAAACGTTCAAGGAGTCATTGACACTGATATCGTCATCCAATCCGATGCGATGCGTGATCTGGTCCTCCTCTTCCACAAGGTCTAACTCCGGCTGAATTGATGGATGATCTCTCCACTTATCTTTACGAATCTGGAATAGGACTTCGATCTGATATTGCGTTCTTTTCTCTACTTCGGAGTCATGCAATATACTTCGTAGTTGATCAAACACGGCCATCAGGATCGCTGGGCTGAACTCCTCCAGAAATTGACCACACTCCTTGAGAGCTCCCACTGACAACTCAACGCTATCATCAGTAGGTTTATGGAGAAGTAACAGAAGGATCTGAGCAACAAGCGTTTCAGAAACGACCTGCTGATTAGTGAGATGGCTGAGGAAAATGACCGAGCTCATGCACACGGCCTTGTCGTTTCGTTTGTAGGCCTTTTTGAATTGGACAACCAACCTCTGGACCAATAGCTCACCAACCTGAGGCAGTTTTGTATTGACGATTGCTGCCATGGCAGCGTAGATTGGGGTGAAAGGAACGGAAGCAGCAGCGGATTTCTGAATCGATCGGCAGAAAAGGCCTCTACATCAAACATCAGGTTTTGTCCGCTAATTTTAGTAGCATGAACGAAACGGAAGGCAATCGCATACCTTCCCCTAATAAGGTTCTCTGCAAACAGTTCCGGAACAATCATTTTCACATTGGCCACACTAATCTTGTTGACCAAGCCGTTGATCGACTTCTTCAACGCCTCCCAAGCCATACGCTGATATTCCTTACTCGACTTATCCGTAAGCGCCTGCTGAAGGGCTCGCAGCTTCGCCGGTGGCACATAGCGCCCGCCGGATTTCGAGTTGAGGAGCGCATCGTACTCCTTCTTTGCAGCAGCCTGCTTTTCCTCTTCGGTGGGTGGCTGGGGAGGAGCTTCGGTCTCGCGCTTGCGTGGGCGCGCCGCAATTTGATGAGAGTTGAGGTCCTCGTGGACGGCACCCCTACCGTGCACTCGTGGTGGTGAAGGACGACGGACGGGGGATGGGGATCTAGATGGAGGGCTCCGTTTCCGAGTGTTGTAGTCTTGTTCTGGTGGGTAGCCGGCTGGTGGAGGTGTTGGTAGGCGGACGGCGGAGAGCATTATGGCGGCGGGGTGTGACGATATGTAAGAAGGACGGCTGGGGCGATCTTGAGTCAGAGCGAGGTGTGATAGCTACCTACTCAAGGCTGCTGCAGTATGGCGGCGTACTTTCGGAATGTATAAAGTCGTGAGTCAAAGGACTAACAAATAATGCGTTGAGGTGAGGTGGAGAAATCTGCGGACTTTCAGCCCTGTGGACCAAAGTTCCAATTTCTACTCCGTACAGAGTAAACAGTTCACATTTACTCTTTACGAAGTCTCAGCAATTGATCAATCACACTCCTTACCAAACCACTCACACAATGGTCTGTCGCTCTCCCCCTCATCATCCATCAAACCACACTAACACCCTACCCCAAACCACAGCTCGACAAACTAGTCGGTCTAGCAATGCTCATCGTAGCCACCACAGTCTTTCTCTACTACACAACATGGACCCTCCTCATGGTATCCCCTCCCCCCTCCTCCCCTTCCCCTTCCACTTTCCCCTTCCCCCACCCATACCCACCTCTCTCACCCAAACCCCCATAAACCCCCTTCCCCACAAAACTAACCCACCCGCCCTCCCCACCCAGCCCTTCGTCGACCCCGGCCACCCCCTCCACGACTTCTTCCCCCCGCGCGTCTGGGCCATCCGCATCCCCGTCATCCTCATCCTCCTCGGTTCGGCCGTCGTCGGCAGCTTTCTGGGAATGGTTATGATACGGAGTAATCGGAAGAAAGCGGCCAAGGCGCGGGCGGTGGAGGCGGGGAAGAAGAAGGCGTAGGAGGGGAAAGGGAGATGCGTGGGAGGGGGGGTTTATAGGGTTTTTTTTGGGTGTTCGGGGTAAGGGATTTGAGGGGATAGGGTAGGGGGATAGGTGGGTTGGATGGGTGGGTTGTTGAGATGGGGGGATGCATGAAGGGCTTTTGTTTGTTGAGTGAGGCTTTGGAGTTGCTTGGGCGCTTTGAAATATCATCGTTATTCTCCAAGTTGCGGAGCAAGAGCTGACCAGGGATGAATGGTGGATTCGAGTGCTTTGGGACTGCCCAATGCGATCTACACTACTTCAATCTACCGATTTATGCCAAAACTCCGGGGTTCGAAGTTGGAGACGTTTATTGAAGCAGATGATTTGATTTGGTGTAGGGATGTCACGGGAGAGGGTTGGATTGAGTTGAGTGGAGCCTATTTGCTGCTTTTCTAGGTATCTTCGACATTCGGCGCGAAGAAAATGCAACCGCACCTGTGAAAAAACATGAGGTTATCAAACTTTTGTGCACTCCGCCCGACGATGCCGCCCATAGTAATCCAAACCTCCAATGAGCACTCGATCCACTAATAATAACAAACGTCATTAATAGCCAACAACCATCTACCCCAGGTAAGTCGACTACCCAATCTCCAATCCTACCCCAACGTCACCTTCAGCGTTCGCCCCATAAGCGTATATCCATGAAGCTGCTGAACCGCCTCCTGCGCATCCTTCTTCCGGATAAACTTAACATACGCATGAAGTTGCCCGTGCACCTGGCGCAAAGTGATATACTCAGGTTGGATCATCTGCACAAAAGCATGGGTCTTTTCTTCCACAAGAGAGTACACGCGCTCCTTGGTCGCTTCCGGGCACAGGTTGCGGATGGTGACTCGGTAGCCATGAACGGCTGCTGAGCTGCGATACGTAGAATCGTGCTCGCTTACGGAGGGCGGTTGAGTTGGAATCGGACCATGGCTCCGAGATGTGGTGGACGCTATAGAAAGGTTCGAAAAGCTAGGATCTCGGGACCCGTGAGGTGTGCCGAGCGCGCTTGATAGGTTGGGGAAAGTCTGCGTGGCATCGATGCTAGCTACGCTAGACGGTATGGTCATCGTGGACAGAGCCGACACGCTCGAATTCCTAGAGGAGCTCGAGAAGGCCGGCTTCATGGATACAGTCATTGAGCGATGTATAGACTGCTGTTGTAGGGGGCGACCGAAACCAGCATTGCCTGCGGGTAGATCGGATGAAGCTTCGCTGACCTGGATCGAAAGAGTCAGCTAATAAGGGAGTACCGGCTGCGAGAGGCCGTACATTGCGTCTCCTAGTCCCGCTATGCTGCGAATTTCCGTGCTCGTGGTGGGAATTTGCAGGATGAGATCTTGTCGGAACCATGCACCCGGGATACCTGTGTGTAAATGGTACTATTGGCGGGCTAAGAGGTACAGGTGCTGGGAGCATTTGTCCAGTAGTGCTCTCTATTGGCCCACGCAGCTGAACGCCCCCCTGTGCATCTTGCTGCCACACATAAGCATTCAGCCTGATCCCCTCTTTTCTCCAATAATGTCCTTGCAGAATATCTGGTAGATGAAATCAGCTTTGCCCGCACGAAAGGAGTTCGCATCGATACCATGTGTGACCATAGCACGGTCATAGTCATCGAGATCGAAGCAAGCCAATCTATTTCGAATAAGATTGACCCTAGGCTCGGGATGGAGAGTCATGATTTTGGGACTCCATACAGCCTCGCGTATCTCATCTTTGATGGGTTGGAAGTTCTCTTTATCGGGAAGTCCAAACATCCATTCGGGTATCTGGTCGACGGATGGCTATCAGCGTACTAGTTATATTTGTAGAGCTCGCGATGCACTGACCGGACCCACAACGATGAGATACTTATGCTTGCCCGGCATCCTTCCAAATTCTGGTACAGAATCAGTAAAGTGAATATTGTGAACGCAATGCTATGCACGGCGTGCGGTAACGCAGCATCGACACGCAGTGAGCTCTGAGGTTTGCAAGCACTTATATGAGGCGTTGCTGCTTTGATACGTGATATTCTTGACCAATGATATGGGGGAGGTACGCCTGCACAGGTTGTATGAATATTAGTGATTGTGAGAGTGAAAGGTAGTCAGACATCCGCTTGAAGGGAGGCAAGGCTTTTAAATAGCAGTGAAACATCTTGATAACGTCAATCTGGCATAGCAGCTACATGAGCCTAGATAGATACCCATTAGCGTTCTGAGCAGATCTAATCATCATGAAAGGTGGCAGAGAAGTGCTGATTGGAGTGTGCAAGTGGTCCAGAAATGAAGGTCTGTCGCCTTCTGGAGGACTATACTCACACCAATCCAAGGTGACTTTCTGGAATAACGTAACTGTATTGCCTGCAATGGCATCACCCGACTTCCAACACTGCTACAGGATGAAAGCTCGGACGTGGGTAGCGAAACTTACAGTGTGTGAATTCAGACTTGGATAGTACACAAAAGGACTTGAATCAGGCGAATGTGAGTAGTACAAAACAACTTCTATAGATTGAAAATGTAACGTTCAAGGCATCTTGAAGCTGGGTCATACTCTCGTGATGATTGTTGTTGACGAGGAACATCAGGCAATACATATGAACATCTGTGATCGCTGGATCAGGCTAGATTCTAGCTTTTTGCCATGCATCTGTGGAGAATGCAGCAACTCCTGGGGGTGTGGATAATCTGAACCCAAGAGGCTGGTTCAGGTATGTGCTACGAGCAATGATAGCAGAGGATCTACAGCCCCAGAACATGATCGCCTATGTCTTTCGAATTGATAGGAAACTAGGTGCAAGCGAAATAAGAAACGCATGGCGGTTTTTGAAGCGATCAGGATTTCTCCTCGTGTTTATAAATCTTGTCAAGGTATGAAAGAGATGAGTAGGGACAGAATACGGCATGGACGTGAACATCGAGTCAAAGTGACGTTCCAAAACATACACCTTGATCGATAGGGAGCTCTTGAGCTCTAAGAGAGATGCCGTTGGACGACCGATGACAGCATCATGAACGACGTCTCTTCCACTGGTCCACACGCAAAGACTTGTTATCAGTGGCCACATACAAGTCTTGGCACACAGAAATCTGAGACAAGGCTGGCAGTTCTCACAAGGCGAGAGTCATCTTCGAACGAGGGTGGCTATCACCGGTGCATATCCGTGATCGAAGTGGTGGTAGTACTGCTCATTGGGTGAAGGAGAAAGAGCGGTCTGTCAAGATTCATGGATTGGTTAGAGTATGCAGACATGGCACGAGCGATGTTAGAAGTGTGGTCGAACAGAGCAGGAGTCAACATGGAGTATCCCAGATCATTAGAGAAAGGTTAACCAGATGCAGTTTGGCTCCGAGTAACTAAATAGGCACTGTGCATGAGATGCCTGCGGAGCCGCTCCCGACGGTACCTCTCAAGATATTAAGACTCCGCATGAATAGCGTCTCAGGCTCCACAGAGGGAGGCGGATCGGGGGATGTTCCTCCCATTGGAAACCGGGGGACAAAGCGGAGCCCAGCACGTGCCGAGATCTAAGCAGCCAGCTCCCGTCCTCAAGGTCAGTAGGTTTCAGGTAGAATAACCTCTGGTCGAAGGCCCAAATTGATGCACCTTGTTCTGGAGCCGAAGCGAGATCGCATACAATTGTCCGGTATGCCACAGTAATCTAGTGAACGCCTTGCTCTAGCTTCATGCCAACGTCAAAGTCATGATTCGTGGGGTTGAGGATCAGCTCTCGTGTTCAAATGTCCGCTCTTGTCTGCCTCACCCGGCACTTCTGGTATTTCGACTTTTTATAAGCTCCCTCGTCGTGGAAACCCAACCCCTTGCACGGCTGCAGTGTCCGTGAACCAGCTCACTTTATCTGCGCCACCCTCGTTCACCAGACCACACGGGAGACTCCGTCCTTCTTCAGTGTCGAGTATCTCCTTCAGGATCTTTCCCTTGCCGTCTCCAGTCGCCACAAATGCTATCTTGATCCCGTGTGTTACAACTGGCAGCGTCAACGTGATCCTCTTTGCTGGTGGCTTCGGGCTATCCTCGATTGCAGCAACCCAAGCATCGCTTTCTCGCAAGAGTTCGTGGCCAGGAAACAGAGAGCAGGTGTGACCGTCTGGTCCACAACCCAAAAGGAGAAGGTCAAATATGGGTGTCTTGACACTGTCCTTGGCGGCGAAGGACTTCATTAGAGCGTCTTGATATTGGTCTGCCATCTCTTGCACATCATCCATGTACTGTACGTCAATCGGGTGTACGGTGGGCTTGCCCATTTTTGATGGTATTTTGTCCAACAATTCATCCTTCAGGAGCCTGTAATTGCTGTCCTCGTGGTCAAGTGGGACAGCCCGCTCGTCAGCGAAGAATATCTCCCACCTCGAAAAATGCACACTTCCATCGGTGTCATCCGAGGTGAGCAGTGCCTTGGCAAGAGTTTTAGGCAGTGATCCGCCTGATACAGCGACTTTGAAGGCATCATGCCGCTCCAACCCGGCTGTTTGGCATTGAAGGACATACTTGCGCAACGACTTGGCGAGGCTATCAGTGTCGCCGAAAGCGTAGAGGTTTGGTGGCTTGCCCATCGTTGCTTTCCAGTTGTCATGTGATTCACAGATGAGGTATCGAAGCTGTCTTGCGGCTGAGAGCGAATGACCTCACTTTACTACGTAGTAGTGGGGCTCGGCTAATCCTGCCACTGATCATCGATTCACTTTCCAACCGGAGTGAAAAATACTACATAGTAGAGTAGGAACGAAATCACTACCAACATCAGAATCCAGATCCGCAGAACAGCAGTTGAACACCATCTGTAAAGTACGTCAATTTACTCAAATTACAAGGAGCTCAGACTCCACTTCGTATGCTAAGTGAGTCGAAGTTTGAGAGGACGGACCCCCTTATTATGAATAATCTGTTATGTATAACCCCTATGGAATGAGTTAAGGTGTAATTATTCTCCCCGAAAGCTACTTTATGCTAAGATCACAGTTATAGCTAACACTGGACCGGGCGATGTAAGTCCCAGGAGCATCGGCTCCTTTTCCGGCTCCCATCTCACATTCTGTCTCCCATTTCCGCCTCCCTATAAGTCTCTTCTCCTGCACAGCTTCCGTCTCACCTCCTCACATGTGCCCTTCCCTTTCCATAGCGAGGAGCATTGACGTACCTCAACTGTACGCCGCTATCATCGCGTTCCAGCCAGGCTTCCTCGCTCTCATGAAGAGACGATTCTCGCGCTTTCACAGGGAACGGCTTATGAAGATAGTCCAGCTTCTTGTAATTCCAATCTTTCAGCTGTTGTCTTATCTCAGCAGCCTCGATCTCGTCAATCTCCACCAATGTCTCGCTGCTCGTACTCGAGGACGGAAGTTCATTCTTAGCTGTCGGTATGGTGGGCAGCGCCTTTTGTGCATACTTCAGCCTCTCGTAATGCTCAATCATCATCTCTTTTCTCATCCCGCTAATCTCAAGAGCCGATCGATCCTCCGCCCTCGCCTTCGCACTGAGCCTGAGCCTCTCTTGACGGAATTTGTCGGTCATGTCCATCTCCAGTCTTTTGTAGCAGACGTCGCAAAAAGGCTTGTTGTCATCAAGCACAGTGGCATCAACTGAGTCGACGAGCTCGGGGCAGCGATTTGGGTAAGGCGCTTTCGCGCAGTGATCATACTCGTAACAGACGGGATGCCTGCACCGTGCAGCTAGATGGCAGGTTAGCTGGCACATCTTGTCTGGGCCCAGTGAAGAAAATCTGGTAGCTTGGCGGTCGATAATTGTTCAAGAGGTTCTCAAACCAGCTTGAAGAACTTCTGTGTGATATGGTATGATCAAGGATTCGGGCACTTCGCCAATATACCCGAATTACCCCAGATTGTTCGTCACTTTCGTGGGAAGTGACACGGGCTTTGATTTCTCAAGTCGAGAAGACAAAGGTCATGTTCATCACTGGTAAGCATGGCGAACAGTATAAAGGACGAGTCCTTGTGATATTATTCTTTGATATGGTACCGTTATGGCTTTGTTCCGGTGCGTCATTGGTGGCCTTTTCCTTTGTGCCCACTCGGGACCATGTTGTACTACCCGAGACCCGCACCGCAACATGAAAGCGGTTAATGATTTACCGGCAAGCTGGATAGAATCTATGAGTAAGGCTCCTGTTTTCTAGAGCGTGATTCCTGTTCTTTACAGAGGTCTCAGCCTCGGAGCATCTTTTGGGGAATTACCACTCACCACTGGTGCCTTCAGACTCTAAATACTTCCCACACCGGCGATCACCGACTGTGGGTGTCATTAACTCGCGCAAAAATATATAACTGGGTTGGAACGGCCGCAAAGAAGATTGATATAGATCTTGAAATGCTGGGTACACCTGCTAACCGAGGACCTGACGGTGTACGGATCAATCGATGCTGAAAGGCAAGCTTGCCTTTGTTCTCAAACCATAGAGTCAAGGCCATGCCCGTTCAAGCATGGCCGTTGTTCCACGCCTCCCGAAATATCTTTGCCGGTCCGGTCGAGGGTGTCTTTCTCGAATATTATCGCGGAATGTCCTTTGAGAACTCTTTAGCAACCCTTCCGCCAGTGCATCAAAAGCTCCTCTACCAGAACAACTTAGACAGGTTTCCCACCCCAGAGTTTCCACTAGGTGCATCGGCTCGAATAATTATAATAAGATGTCAGTACCGGAGCAGCTGTCCGTTTCCGAACTCCTCAATCATTCCGCGCCACGGGAGATGGACATCCCAACGTCTCGTTCCACCAGCACTGCGCAAGCTCCCTCGCCCCAACAAAGGAACAACTACGACATCTTCAATCCCCTCTCCATCTTCGACACAATCACCTGGATCCACGTCGGCCCCTCCAAACGCATTTTCGGCATCCACAAAGGTCTCCTCTGCTACCACAGTCTCTACTTTCGAGCAGCCCTCACGGGCCCCTTTTCGACGACAACAGCAGCAGCGAATGACCCCACAATCCTTTCAGACGAGGACCCAGACATGTTTTCGCGCTTCAATTGTTGGATTTATGCCGGCAAATTCGATTCGAATTGCACGCTTGAGGAGTTATACGATTTGTACATCTTTGCGTCTAAGAGACTCATGCGACGCCTTCAAAACGCCATCGTTGATGAGATGTTGATACGAGTCCGAACGGGAGAGGACGTGATGAGTAGTTCCCTCTTGAATCACGCATGGAGCGATGCTCCCAGGCTCCGCCCCTTCCTCATTGATTTAGTTGTCGAGACAGGCGACCCGAATAATTTCCCAGACCTCGAAATCAAGCTGTTATCAGCGGTGACGAAGCGATCGACGGATCTGTGGAGAGAGTCTCGAATTGGTTGGTCGATGGTTGTGGGAGGGAGTCGCGAGGCGATGCATGTGGCGAGGCTAGTGGGACCATTTGAACATGTGTGTCAGAGGTACCATGACCATGAGCTAGGAATCGATGATTGTGATCCACTGCTGCGCCCTCAGCGCAGTTGGTAGTAGGTTCGGTGAGTGGATGATATCGATAGCTTCAGATACATCATGGTACGTTTCGTACACGAAACCCAGATTTAGTGGCTGTCATTTTCCGGCTGGCTTGAAGATCATGGATCCAAGATCTCTGTCATCGTCCAAAGCCAATTTCTGAATGGTACTATTTATCCAAGTCGCCTCTTGATTGGATATCTCGTTCTCAATCCACTGTATAACGTCGATTTCCTCGATCAAGTGGAGGACAAGTTTGCTATACAGAGATCGTATACGACCCAAACTCGAGTCCTTTCGAACATCTCCAAAGGCTATTAGATCCCGTGAAACATAAGTTAATTCTCTTTCCAAAACCATAGCTTCTGCCTTCCACCCATCTCCAATGCCCTCGATGAAATCGAGAGCCGTGTCCTGTCCGGATTCCGCTTTTCGTTGCTTACGTATCTGAAGAACTTGACTGAACCATGTCTCGAATACTGCCAGAATGCGGGTATACTTCCCTTCGTTTTCCAGGAAGCTATAGATATCTGCGACGTTACGTGACAGAAGCGCCACCTTTTCTGCCATTTGAGTGCCTGATTTGCCATCCGACCATTGGACCAAGGCCAACTGGTTGATCAATGCTTGTTGTTCTTGGCAAATCTCTTGAAGCTCAGCGTGGCGCTCTCCAAGCGCGGCAAATCGAAGCCGGAATGATTCTTCGGCGGTTTTTTCCCATTGGTATTGGGTAGACTGAGCAGAACGATGCAGGAGATGTAGTTGAGCGAGTTCCGTCTGGAGATGAAAACAATCTGCAGAGGGAACGTCTTCTTCGCTTGCGGGCTGCGAGGGTGGAGAGGAAGGCCTCGAACTTGAAATAACCGATTTCTTGGAGGTAAAAGACTGTTGTATGAGCGCCCGCTCGGATTTCTGACCTCTCATCAGGGATTGCCGATTGAGCGTACTTGTTGAAGTTGAAGCTGCCGGTCTAGCAGAGTGCTCCACTTGGTGACTGACTGATCTGCCATGGAAGGAGCTTTTAGCACTGCTTTGAGATTCTTGTCCAGCGGAGCTGGTTCTGGCTCGTGCGGGCGCCCTGAACGGTCCCTGGGAGGGTAGCTTGTTTGTGCTTGGTCTTCTTAGACTTGATGTCCCCAGTGGCTCGCAAATTTGCTGTGATCTCCCTAGACCAGTCGGCGGTAGCATACTCGTAGTCCTTTTATGAGTGGTCTGCACGATCCTGGGGTTGTCGGATCTGATTGCTGTGATAGAATCTGATTGTTCCACTTTCACTTGCTTCGTGAGAATCTCCATACGCGTCGAAGCTTGCCTGTTGCTTCTTCGCTGAGGCAGTAAGCTCGTTCGTCGCGTACTTTCATCGGCTTCATTCATCTTAGATCTATGAGCCATATGGATTCGGACCTTCCGCTCTTTACGGTCTACGCAATTATGGTGTAGAAATGGTCGTCATTGATGTACCAATCGTATTTTGTACATCGAACGTTATGTGAAAACATTCCGAATTTAGCGCCGCGTCGTCTTCCCATCCGTGTGGATTGTGCCTCCTGCGATATTACAACGTTGGCAAGGGATGTATCTTCGTTGGACGATACGCATATTCTCTATCTAGGCTTACGAATATCGGAAGAGCAAATGTGGTTACGAGAACATGCATGTCTTTGTTTGTACAACTACCAACCGAGGCACATAAGATTTATAGATCAGGGTGCAATCGAATAATTCAGTTGTGCATGACTCCATTGACCAATCAAATAGCTACCAAAGCTGGGTATCGTATCGTAATCGTGAATATGTGATCAAAACATTGACATCGCCATGACAGCCACGCAAACGCCGACACATAACGCTATGCGAAGTCTGAATGCTGCGCGATTCTGCTGAGGACCTGCCTAGACGTACTGCATCCTACCGCCCACCAATCCATTCCCTGATGGTTACGTGATTTGCAAGGTGCGGTAAGTTCTCAACTTGGAGAGCCAGCAATGGCGACTGAAACAGTGGGTGATATGAGAGTGCCTTCCGAAGCGAATTGACTGAATCGATCTGTACACCGTGCACAGGGACGATGAACAACAAGGGTCTACCATCCAGCATATGATGATGAGCATCACACAGGTAGGGGACGAATCGTCGTCTCCCAAATTGGGGACCCGGAGGGGTTTGAGGCGCTAAAAGCTGTATTCATCCGTGCACTTCGTTCATATGTAACCGACCAGCTTCGCGCAGCGCTCGCAATAGTAGGAGTTGACACCTATCCTGACGCCAGGAATTGATGGCAGTGAACCATCCATGCTCACGCCGCACCGGCAGCGGGAACAACGAACGTGATCCATTGAGTGAGAAGGCGAGGATTCGGTGGAGGAACGTCGAGAGGTGTACGAATCACTTGACTGCGAGGTGGTGCGATGTGTTTCTGACTGGATGGGCCTGCCCGAGGGTCTTCGCGGATGTTGTGCGGTCTGAGTCTGGCGGTGAAGAAAGCTTGATACATTCATGGTCACAGAGAAGGGGAAGATCCCAGGTTCTATCGAAGCTTTGCTCGTATGGTTGAGATAATGGCGGAGAATATTGAAGGGGATGATTCTGTTAGAAGTCTACGCAATGGCTACCGAGTCAAGTAAAGCTGCGTTTATGCTGGCATATGGATGGTGGAGGGAGGCCGGGAGGTGAATAGAGACACATATACGCTTACCATCGAAATGAGCGGAGAGAAGTGGGTTGAAAATATTTGAATGTTCAAAGCCTGATGATAGACATAGTTTGTCGATCGTTGCGTATTCGGTAGGTGAATTATCTTGGCGAGTGTGAATTTGCTGGTCGGCTCCGTCGGCAGTCGCACGGAACCAATCAAGTACTTAATTGGACTGCTGTGTGAGTGTCACTGTCACACAAGCCAGCTACCGACCCGAACCGCATTTACAGACACACATTACGTCGTCATCTCGATGGTTTGAGGCCCCGATATGTTTCACTAGTCGGACTCGGCACTAGTGCGGCTTCCAACTGAAGACTAAGGTACCGCTCATGAGTCCGATACCGGACTAACTTCTTCGTTTCATTAAACTTGAGGGGCTGCTGCAGACGTAGGTACCTACCTAATCTTCTAAGGGATCAATTGGGTTGGGTAACTGGCGTTATACCCTATTGCGGTAGACACGGCCCCTCCACAGATGAGCTACCAGCGGGGAAGCCCCTGTCGTGACACTAATTTTATGTGGGTGTAGGAGACTAGTGGGATGGGAATGGAAGCCCTCGATTGTAAGTATTGTGCCTTACCAACCTTGGTCGATCAAGGAAGCTGCAACATCCGTAATGTCGTGGCGCCCGCCATGGCTTACGCTGCTGCACGACGAAAATTGTAGCTGCAGCCACTAGAACAGAGCCACCAGAACGCTTTGCTGTTCCTCGGTAACCAGCTTCGGACCCGACGTTCAGTCCGTGGAGTACGCATAGAGTACAGAGACACGTACGTCCAGAATAGACGTACGTCCCGTTTGACTAGGAACATTACTTTCTCAGGGATATTCGTTACCCGATGCTGTAGTTGCGTTCCTTGACCCAGTTTCATATACACATGCAATGTTACTTTTACTTCTGTTTTTAACTTCTTTTCCCACGAGAACGTGTGACGGTCTCCCATCTTATTGAGTTGAATATGGGGCCTCGGCTTGATCCCACACGCAGGAGATTCCCTGAAGTGAATCGGAATGCTTCTGTATATTGCCCGAGTTCCGCAATAGCTGTAGCTACGACTATATGTTTTCCAATATTCGGTTCCTATCAGCGCTGCTTTAACGGGGGAAATTGTGTCTTCTTCTGCCGGGCCGTAGCATGTTTGAAAACGTGTTTCTGTGACGATGGCACAGTAGAAGATTGTAATATCGAGAATATCCTGGGGCGGAATCAGATCAGTAGGTTATTCAAGTCGTGGAAAACCCCTCTGTAGGACTGCCATCGATGCTGCGTATGATTGCTTTGGTTTCTGTTTCTCGAAGCGTCGTGGATGTCTTCGCAACGCTGTATGACTCCCTCGCGAAATATCGTAGCCTCTTATGTTATGGATATGGCTTTGACTTGGAAGCCTAGATGCTCTTAGAAGCTCTTTGCACGCTGAACTGGAGTTAGCAAGATATGGTTGAGACGTGCTGCTATGGAGACATCATTGAAAGTGCTGCACGTCTTGTGCGTGCGGAATTGTTGTACTTGAATTATACCGCTGTTGTTGATCTCTGCAGTACAGTTCTGAATATCTCACCTGTATTACTAAACTCGTTGCAGGAATTCGCAAGAAACCTGTGATCAAATTACTTTCTTCCGCCCTTCAATTGTCGCTTCATCCATTTCGCTACTCTGCTCGTCTCATGAGCCAGCATCAGTATGTGTTGAACGTTGATGCTGGAACAGAATCCATCAAAGCCCTCAACATGCTCATTACACTTTCCAAGTTAATGAAAGCACATCAGAGAAGGGGCAGGGCGAAAGTAATTAGGATAACGAGCCATCTTTCCAGTACAAACGCGACCTGAACGCCTCTTACTCAAGGTCGCCACTGCAATCAAGACGGGAAATATACCCCATGAATTCACAGCCTCAGTAGTCCTTCGTCGAACAAACGAAAACAGCATAACCAAACGACCCAGAAGAAGGCATCTCGACTTCAGAGCTCATCAAGCTGTCGTTAGGAGGGCAGAATACCGAATAAATACCCACTGCAATCGAGTCACGCTTACTCGGGGAAGCAAGCAGATATCTCTACCGCATAAACGAGGTGGGATCCATCTCATAGCCTTGGCCAAGTGCTCTCGACTTACTCATCTGCATCACCCTTGCTGCCTCTGATGAATCGTATGAGTGCCGATTATCCGCATATCTTTCCCGATAGCTGAGCTCATGAAGTGACTCAGCCAATTGATAAGGCAATCCCAATTCCCGTACGAAAGCTTACCAACGTCCAAATCGAAGACCCTCACTCTTCTACACCGCCAACTCCCGCATTAGTCACGCTCAGCACGCTCTCTGCGAGATCAAATCGCATCATCGCAGATGTACTCAAGTCGTTCGATAGAAGCTCGACCGGTTATGACCAATAGCAGTAGGGAAGTACAAGTCTTTCCGATGGATTACCGGGACCCATGGATTGCCGGCTGGCTTCTGCGGTAGAGTTACACTATAAAAAGAGTGGCAGTGTAAGGCGATTGGCCATCTCCACCTTCACCTTGGCGAGAAGGTCGGCCTTCTCCGAGCATGCCACAAGCGGATTACCTCGTAAGGACGTGAGGGCGACCTGGGAGGGCCAACGATTAGCGAGAGGCCTGGTGACAAGATATTCAGGCTCAGTAGCGTCATAGTAACGATATCGAAGCATGTGATCTGGGAAGTATCAAGCGGAGGATATGAGAGTAGCCGGACGGTTTCTCGATACTAGTTGTCGCCGATGTCTTGCTTGAGCCGGCTCACTTCTAATTATAGACGTACACTACAATTTAGCAGGCCAGATATGATCGCTGTATCGGTAGATAGAACGGAATATATGATAGCACTCAGAACGATTGACAATTGATGCTAGCAATAATAGAATCTCCTTGCCTGCGCCTAGGAAGAAGGTACCAGGGTAGAAGCATCAGGGAGGAAATGACTCAAAGGATCCGTAGGTCCTGGCGCGGGTTTCGAGTGCTTCGTCGAACTCATTCTGTAGTTAGATCGTGTGTTCGTCAGCTTGATATTTGTGACATCTCAACATCACTAGCGCCCGTCAGTACCTCGGGTTAAGTAAGAGCTAGACCTTTTACAGACTTCTTTATATAACAGTGACACATCTTCAGTGGGCACACATTCGCACTGCTCATGATAAATCCATGAACCTAGCTGAGAAGTCGGATCTGGCGATCGTGTGCTGCAAGAATGAAGTTCACTCTACAAGATCGCCTATTGAGGCGTGAATTAGGCGATACATCCAGATACACGGCGATCAAGGGCATATATGGGGACAAGACTTGGATAGATGATCTGGACATTGTGAACGAGCTTGGGGGCCATTCGGGATGCGTCAACGCACTGAGGTGAAAAGGCCCTGGATCTTCTCAATCCAAGCATGGCATTACTGACAGTTCTACTTCTAATGAAGCTGGTCCACATCGGGAAGATTACTAGCATCTGGGAGTGATGACCAGCATCTCAATATCCATTCATACCAACCGGACTCTTCATCATCGCCATTTGCTCTCACCACTACAGTTGCCACTGGGCATTCTCAGAATATATTTTCCGTCAAGTTCATGCCGCATTCCAATGATCGAACACTTGTCACTGCTGCTGGGGACGCTGAAGTCAGAGTGTTCGACATAGAATATAGTGGGCGGTCTACGGAATCCTCAACCGGTGCGGACATCGCATCTACGGGAAGAGGATCGAGGTTCCGAAACATGTACGGAGGTGTGAAGTATTTGAGCGATGGAAACACAAACGCAAGGGTCTACAGGTCGCACGCAGATCGGGTCAAGAGAATAGTGACAGAATCATCACCCAATCTTTTCTTGACATGCTCTGAAGATGGCGAGGTCAGATCTCTGGGTTGGCTAGGTAATCTTGGATACTAAAATGACAACAGGTACGTCAATTCGACTTGCGATTGCCATCCTCCTCATATCCACCTCCTAGAGGCGGTCGAGGCTTTTCATCTCATCGAGCCGATCATGACAGTTCCAATGTCCCACCACCTCTAATCTCATACAAACGTTACAACCTTGACCTCAACACAATTTCTTGCTCGGCAAGTCAGCCTCATTACATTGCATTGGGAGGTGCACATCTTCACTGCTTTCTCCATGACCGAAGAATGCTTGGGAGAAATATGCACGAAGAGCAGGGCATTCCAGGCAGAACGTCTTCAGCTAATTCTATGTCCGAGCACGAAACCGAATTGATGGGGGCGGCCACACGATGCGTCCGTAAATTTGCACCCGAGGGACGCAAGAAAATGCGGAGGACAGACAACGGCCATATTACCGCATGTAAGATCAGCGACGCAAACCCTAATGAAATGATAGCCAGCTGGTCAGGTGACCACATCTACAGCTTTGACCTCGTGCGGTCTCCAGATGCTGGGGAGCGAGGAGTTAAAGGCGCCAATGCCCCGACCCGTGGAAATGGAAAGGGTAGAGTTAGGGAATCAAGTAATCGGAAACGAAAATGGAGAAACCAGAACTCAGCGAGTTCTCTTGAGACTGGTTCGAAGAGTCCGAATCCGAGGCGTGCGGTTAAGCGTCCGGACGAAGACTCGGACCTGGCGTTGCGTGTTCGGTATGAGAATGGGCAGAGCGAAGACATTAACATGGCCGAAGCTTTACCAAGTCTTCCCTCATCGATGATTGAAGAAGCACAAAGTCCTGCTCTCAATGACTCCCAAAAAAGGAGCTTGCAAATTGCGAAAAGCTTAGCCAAGATACGAAAGCTCCTTTTTTCACTCGAGCTAAACATTCGCGGCTTGGCTGGTGCCGTACATGTCGATCCTGCAAATCATGGACCATCTTATACCACTGTCCTCGGCACTGCTGCCACCTGTTTACCAGTAATGGATGAGATCTCGAGATCCTGGAGATATCCCGTCGACCCTCAAGAGAACGTCGTTATGCTGCAGCGAGCTTTGCGGGCTGGTCGAGATTCATCACGCCGCTTCGTGCAGGCTTGTGGAACCCTGGCTAGATTACTCGGTAGCAAGGTCCAGAATGCGAGCCCTACCCCAAGTCCTGCACTTGACCTCTTCCAAAATATAGTCCCTGCGCCGCATGAAGGGCCAGATTGTTCTGTCCGGGAGCTCTTCTGCTATGACTTTATCAAAGCCATTATACTGTGGCTTGAAGGTGGTCTCCAGGCTCTGCTACAAGGCTTTAAGCGACCGCCCGATCAGCGAAGTCCAAATCCGAGATTCCCAATACCTGAAGACGCCCAACTTTCTGGTATAGACGACTTCCTCATTCCCCATCTCCTCGAATTGTCTAGCCCTAGCCCCATACCCAATGTTGATGCATCCAGATTTGAAAAAGACGACACTCGGAAAGTCTTCCAGGCAGAGAGCGATGCTGTTATCGCTTTTTCTCATGCCATCAGACTGCCGCTGCAAGATCTCTCGAGGGCAGTGATGCCAACTTCTGGAAGCCACGGTGACTGTGAAGATCCTCTACTTCAGGATAAAAAGACGGCATTGAGATACTGGGGCTTCAAAGTCGGACGAGGCATCTTGATGAATGCTGGAGAAGGTCTGAACTACAAAACTGTTGACACTGCCTTTGGCGGACTAGGTACCACTGAAATTGAGGAAGGCAGAGATCAGGAGGACATCAATCCCAACGAGCAGGAGGACGTGGTAGAGAGTATCAGCCTCATCAGGCAGCCCGGAGAGGCTGCCGTGAGAGGATTTACTACATCTAGTGTCGAAAGCGTACTGCCAGGAGGCGAGGCTAGCGAGGGTGCGTCCGTGTCCGGGGCTCCAATCATCTCGAGGCAAGGCACCGAGTCTGATATTGACATTGAAGACGCCGACTCCGACGCGGAAGTGATACTGATGGACGACTTACATGACGAGATAGCAGACCACATGGCTGCTGAGGATGCAAATACATACGATGACGGCAATGAAGACACCGAAAACGAGGACAGTGATGCAGACGATGACGATGATGGGGATATCACGGCCGAAGAACGGCAATTCATGTTTCGATCAGCTTCCGATAGGGGCAAGTTGCGAGAAATGGTGGAGAGGGATACGCCTTGCTACTCTCATACTCGCCAATATCGTGGTCATTGCAATGTTAAGACTGTTAAAGATGCCAACTTCTTCGGCTTACATGATGAGGTACGCACCCCATAGAGCCGTCTTGCGCGTTCCAATGAAAACTCGAGAGCCAGCTCAATTTCTTGTATCGGTATACATATCTTATGGGTTATCATTATTGCTGGACAATTCCACCTATAGACTTTGCTAACTAGGTGTATGCACAGTATGTGGTCAGTGGTAGTGACGGTGGTCATCTTTTTATATGGGATAAGAGGACATCCGAATTAGTCAACATCCTGGAAGGTGACAATGAGGTCGTCAACGTCGTTCAGGGTAAGCCCTTAGTTGATGGCCACTCTACTGCGTATACTGAAAGATGATTGCAGGCCATCCTTATGAACCGATCCTAGCCATCTCTGGCATAGACCATACTATTAAAATTTTCTCTCCAGATAGTCGCGCACAAGCGGATGCTGAATCTGCGATCAATATCAATTCTGCTACCAATGGATCCTCTGGGTTTTCCTCCCTCTCGGGTCGACGGATGGCTCCTCGCGAGTCAGGCCTCGACGAAAACAATCGTCCAGAAGGACTCAGGAGCAGGAAGAGGATGCATCAGAGCTACCAAATATTGAGCCAGAATGATGTGCAGAGGCAAGGGGGTATGAGGGATGCTTTCATCACGGTATGTGCTGATGGTCTCTTTGCGAGGGTGAGGACAGTGGGGGTGGATTTCGCAGAGTGGGCGCGTTGGTTCGATAGCTGATTATCTGATCGTGACGTAGCGAGGCATGTTAGCCCAAGTGGCTGCTCGCTTGAGAGCTAGACAAGGCGGTGCTGGGGGAACTGGTGGGGAAGTGATGCTAGGCGAGGATGGAGAGGCGGTGTTGCTTGACGATAATTGCACAGTAAGCTTTAGATCCATCATCGTCTTGCAACATGATAGGATGCTAACAGGAGGGCAGGTAATGTAAGGGGATACATGAAGGGTGAGGCAGGATCTGCTTCGAAATCTTTGCAGTAACAGGCTCTTAGATGAAGTGAGTAGGGGAAGTATTGGGGGTTGTGATAGAATCATGAAAATATTATGACTAGCCAATTGTCACATAGATTAGAATATTCATTGATCTCTAGTGTCACCTAGACCCTTCTGCCATTAATCAATGTTCAGTCCATGAATATATATCACATTGGTGTATCGAATGTCACTAGCTACGTATTAAGGACCAAGCTACCTTCCCATCCGATGACATTGATCATCTCACTATTCTAGAGTTTGACAGAAACCGATTTGCTAAAATAGCGCATAAAATTTTTGCATCTTCACAACACAAGAATCATGGCCGACCATTCCTCACTCTCCGATGCAAGACGACCGTCGCCGTTGGCTCGAAGAGCGAGAAAACTTGACCCTTGAGCTCACAAGAAACCCTTACAGCTCGCACGTATATTTACGCAGAGCCATATGCCATGAGAAGCTGGAACTCACGGACCTCGCTGCGAGCGACGGGTATAGAGCTTTGCTCTTGACGGACGAAGTGCGTGACGAGGAAGGAGAATACCATCTACAGGCCATAGACGCTCTTGAGACCGTGACGAGTGGGGAGAGCGAATCAGCTACCAACAGGGGTGTCAGAACGCTTTCACGTGGAACAATACACTTTCCCGCAGGCACGAACGAGGATGTGTCAGAACGGGAAGAGGATGAGAGCGACGGCAGATGTTGGTACAACAAGATTGCCCAAGAACACGCACTTCAAAGCTACGAAATACTAGCCCGCACCTTGTCAAACTGTGGTGATCTGAGAAGTGCATATGACTTTACGCATCGCGGCTTGAAGGCTTTTCCGGGCACAGTGGGATTACATGCACTGCAAAAAGGTGTCATTGAAAAGTATGCGCAGACGCTGATCCCCAAAAAATATGTGCGGACATACCCAGATATCAATCCAAGAGAAGACCTCCCTGAAAATGGTTCTGCTCGGCGAGAGATCTATCCCTGGAACGACCATGAGCCTGACCGCTTCTCGGATGAAACCCTCATGTTCATCAACGGAGACCTTCAGAAAAGCGCTCCAAAATGTGAAGTTTCTGTAATCGAGCTTCCGGTCTTGGATGGAGATGCCTCATATCTCAAATCTCAACCAACCAGTAACAAGCAACTGGGCATCTTCGCCATCTCACAAATCGAACCCTACGAGCGAGTGCTTCTCGAGGCTAGCGTTCTCACCTCTTCCACTCGTCTACATGACCCGATCTGTGACGCCTGCTCCTCGCGCCTCCCACCATCCTCGCAAGAACGTCCTTTACCAACATGTCCCGATTGCGAAGATGTTGTCTTCTGCTCACAAGATTGTCTTGAGCGAGCTCGGAATGTCTACCACCCTGCAATTTGCGGCATAACAGACTTTGATATAGTCGCTAAAGATCCCTCGCCCTTCGCCGCCACAAGCGCTCTCTACACACTCCTTGTTGCCCGAACCATGGCAATGGCCGAGTCACAGAACATCCACCCTCTCGATCTTCCCCAAATCAAGTATCTCTGGGGCGACTACAGCCATTCCACTCACCCGGCAGAGCGTACCCTGCCCTTCAGCTTCTCGAACAATGTAGCACAACCACTGCACCTCCTTGCGCGACTCGACAAGGACCCTTTCGCTCCCGAAGCACTAAGTCGCTACGACACATGGATCATCAATACATTGCTCGCCAAATTCCGCGCTACGGCAAATGCCAAGATGAATGAGCGGACCGGCATGCCGGAGGTGGTGGGCGTACACTGGTTATGGAGTCTAGCAAATCACAGCTGCGCGCCGAATGTAAGGTGGGAGTGGGAAAAGGGAGCTATGGGATTTGTGGCGAGAGGAGGAGAGGAAGTTGTGCGATGGGGTGAGGACAGAGGAATTGAGGATGGGGTCGAGAGGTGGGGTGGTGGAATAGGCATAGGGCAGGAGGTGCTGAATCATTATTGTGATGTGGGCCTGCCCGTAAAGGAGAGAAGGGAATGGGCTATGGGTGCTTTGGGAGGCGTGTGTCGTTGTGGTAGGTGCATGTGGGAAGAGGATGAAAACAGGGTTGAGAAGCAATGATGCGAGTGGCTCCTTGTGAAAGGGACCTCGTGCTTAATACTATCAGGCATATGCTCTAATATTATACGCAGAAAGAGCCATTGTCCCAGATCTTTCGCACATGGTTGCTTAGCCTGCTTGTTGATTTCCAGAATAGACATACGTACCCTCTGCTGGGCTCCTCAGTGCAGGGAGGATCACTATGGGCACACTAACCATTGCCGTATGGTCTCAATTCTATTTCCAGAGACATTGGTATCTAAATAAAGCAGATGATGTATGCAGACGTAACGGCAATGAGAAAGGTGATGGTGAACGACATGTGTATGATGCTTCCGATCCTTCGATGATGTGTCTAAGAATAGACATATCAAACTCTAAAATGCTTTAGTCTTGCTGTTGTGATTGCTTGGCGCTTGATCAACTTTCACTGATGGCGATCATGCCATGTTATAGAGTGCCAAAGTGAATGTGTGTAAAGCCGTTACTGCTTCAATTTCATCCAACAGACGCCGTTGTCGATCAAGGTAAATACAATGCATTCCATTGGGTTATCAAGCTTGAGCTCCTCCGTTGACTGAGGCACTGCGGTAACAAGTCCTACTGGCTCATAATTAGCGCAGTGGATTTCCTAGCTAGCGGTGAGTCCTGTAGTTTTAGGAGGAATGAGGATGGGATCCAAGGGATCGAGGATTACTCTGCTGCGGTGGAGTTGCTGGATCTGTTTGATCCAAAGGTTTGGTCCGACGCTGAAGGAGTGTGCGAGGTAGGTTGTGGCGTAACATAGAATGCTTTGACGCTAAGAACGGCGAGGCGGTCTTGATGGGTGCGAGGAGTGCAGTGCTGTTAGAGAGCAACCTTGTGGACCATGTGAGGGGCCTGTTGAATGATGATGGACGACAGATAGAGGTTGGGAGAAAGGTGGGCTTGATATCCAAAAATTGCACGTGACCTTCCCAGAGACTCTTTCTACGCGTAGGCTGTAGACAACCCCGCGATACTAACAACAATGTGCGATGCCTAGGTAAGCCACGACGCGATTTTTATAACTATGTCCCTGACTGAACAGCCGTTAGGGAGATCATCACTATCCAAGCTGGCCAATGCGGCAATAGCAGTGAGTTCCTCGTTCTAGACGCGTCTTGATGCCGGGTGCTTCACCTTCAAAGGTCGCCGCTGATGCAGCTACAGTTGGCAGCCAATTCTGGCAGCAGCTATGTCTTGAGCATGGGATCAGCCAAGATGGCAATCTTGAGGACTTCGCGACCGAGGGTGGGGACCGAAAGGATGTTTTCTTCTACCAGGTGGGGTCGTCGATAACTTTAATGTATCGCTTGCTAACCTGCCTTATTAGAGTGATGACACCCGATATATACCACGTGCAATAATGTTAGACCTAGAGCCGAGAGTATGTCAGTCTCAGCGACCAATACCTGTCTGTGGCGTGTGGCGTTGAGCTGACTGTCCATTATTAGGTCATCCAAGGCATACAGAATGGACCGTACAAGAATCTCTACAATCCAGAAAATTTCTTTATGGGATCGCAGGGTAGTGGCGCAGGAAACAATTGGGCTGCTGGTTATGCTGCTGGAGATACGGTGCAAGAGGAGGTATTTGACATGATAGACCGAGAAGCCGATGGCAGCGATTCGTTAGAAGGCTTCATGCTGTTGCACTCGATTGCTGGCGGCACAGGCTCCGGCCTTGGAAGCTACTTATTGGAACGGATGAACGACCGCTTTCCTAAGAAGCTGATACAGACGTATTCGGTCTTCCCAGATACGCATTGGGACGACGTGGTGGTGAATCCATATAACAGCGTCCTCGCTATGCGGCGGCTGACGGAAAATGCTGATTCGGTGGTACACTTGCAATACAGTTCTAGAGCAAAGCTCAACACTGAAGTGATTATAGGTCGTCTTGGACAACGGAGCGCTATCAAGGATAGCAGTCGATCGACTCCATGTACAAGAACCGTCTTTTCAACAGACGAATCAGCTAGTATCAACTGTCATGTCTGCCAGTACTACCACTCTTCGATACCCCGGTTATATGCACAACGACCTTGTTGGAATTGTGGCCTCGCTCATACCCACTCCACGTTGTCACTTTCTAATGACCTCCTATACCCCCTTCACAGGTGATAACCTCGAGCAAGCGAAGACAGTCCGAAAGACAACAGTGCTCGATGTGATGCGGAGACTCCTGCAGCCGAAAAATCGCATGGTGTCAACAACACCAAGCAGGACGAGTTGCTATATTAGCATACTAAACATCATCCAGGGAGAGGCAGATCCGACAGAGGTACACAAGTCACTCCTGCGAATACGGGAACGGCAACTTGCGACTTTCATACCGTGGGGCCCAGCCTCGATACAGGTCGCACTAACAAAGAAATCCCCATATCTGCCAAATACACACAGAGTTTCTGGTCTAATGCTGGCAAATCATACATCAGTAGCAACGCTCTTCAAGAGGATTGTCGTTCAATATGACAAGATGTGGAAACGCAATGCGTATTTGGACGGATACAAGAAGGAGGCGCCGTTTGCAGACGGGCTGGGCGAATTCGATGAAGCCAGAGCCGTCGTTTCAGACCTGATTGGGGAATACGAAGAGGCAGAGACTAAAAGCTACCTGGAACCTGACAAACGCAAAGAGAAGGTTGAAGGCACCTAAAGTGTGCATCAACAACTCAGTTTGAAATTGAAACAGTATCGAGGAATGCATATATGAAGTCCGTTGTTAGGCGTCCTGGCTATGTTATGAGCTGGTCATGTAGTACAGTAGTTTCCGCCATCAATGAGGTAGCATTGGTATGGCGCTTGAGGCTTCAAGTTCTCCGTCATTCTAAACTTAGAATGGACGTCGAATATCCCCTGAATCAGGTCAAAGTGGTGTGCAGGTAGACGATTGTTGAAAGGTAGAACAATGTGAGCAGCAAATCATCATCAAGACGCCACAGCACGGATATTAGGCTTACCCTTGGTGGGGGCTGAACAGCCACATGTTTACAGCAATATTACGTCAGATAATGTGGCGCAGCAAGTGATACTGTCGATCGCCCTGGACCCGCGCGTTCATATAACTCTGTAAGATTGCACCTGCTTCCCCCAAAACATCAACCTCAATACTTGAATCATACAGCTATCCTCGCACAGTCCATCCCAATCCACAAATACCATACACTGATCAATATGGCGTTCACAGCTAGGTACGTCAAGTCTTTTCGTCCTGCTAAGGCAAAGTCGTAAACCTCATCTATCGCGACCGTCCACGGCGACGCTCAACGGCTCATCGCAAGCTTGGGGATTATCTCTAAATCTTAGTATCAACAACATAGCTGACCTTATTACATGATAGCGACATCTGCAAAATCATTCTCGCCATCTTCCTCCCTCCTCTCGGTGTCTTCCTCGAACGCGGCTGCAATGCCGACTTCCTCATCAACATTGTCCTAACAATACTGGGATACATTCCCGGCATCATCCATGCCTTGTAAGTTGCGATCAACTCTCGGTTTCGTGTCTCTCCGATGCACCGCCGACCCGTGCCGTTGTCTACATATGTTGACCGTCACATAGGTACATCATCCTGAAGTACTAGAGCTCATTCGCATTCCCTTGATAACCATAATTCGGCATCGGAGTTTCGTCATACCCATCATAATACCCGCCCGCGTTCCTTACAACTTGGTAGCATAGGTGCCGAGACTTACCTGTCATCCCGTCTTGGGTCTCAGAAGAGATCAGGAGTGTTAGACATCATGTCTTGGTTGGCAGGGAAGGATGAAATTCATTTGACACATTGGCAGTGTGCGAAGTATTGGCTTTGCTATTACTTGATACTCCCTGTGGTCTCTACCTACTAGATTTGGCCAATCATATAGCCATAGCAATTGACCATCGTCCACATCGCGTCCACCGAGCTCATTCTCGCAAGTGATCTTAGACGTACGCGAATGCCGAACTCAGAGTCCCAGTACTTTGTAGTATCGCTATTGTTTACAGAGATATGATATAGTCATGCGCAAGTGCTACTATTCAAGGATCTCTTTCACCCCATTTGGGGCCACATGATTGTTTCTGAAGTACCATTACAGCGGGCCCTGCGAGATCCTCTAAAAGTGTAACAAAGCATTTCTGGAGAGGGTCTACACAACGGGTTAGGCATCTCACCGCAGCCATGAAAGACTATAGGAATTATTGCAGAGGCTTTGCTCGATATCGGGACGAAAAGAGACTAGGCCACCCGCTACGGTTGATCTATTTTTACCAGCGCGACACGCCGTCCCACCAAATACAGTCCTCCACGCCCAAGTAGAGCAACTCAAGGTGATGTCGGTTGGATAGGATTGATTGTGCCATGCAAGCGCTTACAAGTCGTTGACGTGAATTATCAATGGCTGCTGAGCCTGCATCCTATGTCGTGCCATGTACCTGCAGGTATGGTGGGCGTCTCCACACCATCCTCACCCCCCAACTCCCATGGTCGAGGACGTCTAAAAGCTCATGGAGGGCGTCTGTTTCCAGTGCAGTCGTGTTTCATTTTGTTTCCTGCTCCTTCACTTTTTCTTCATGTCTTGTGGTTGATTCTTTCCTTTTCGTAAGATTTCGTACATTTCTCTGTCATTTGTTCTGCATTGCAAGGAGCTGGCTTCATGTCTTGGTGCGGTTTTGGAGTTCTTGCAGGTAAGTCTGACCCCACAATGTTTTATATAGCATACACAGCCATCCATTACTGCTCAGCACCACCCTGCATGACGGACGCCTCGAAATGCCTTAAGTGCATTGGATGTCTAGTACTCAGGCATCTTGAGCCAGGCTTCCTTCAATTAACTCTCGTCATGCTGATCATTACCTCTTCCAAACACTTTCAATCATCAATACTCGTTAGCTAACCATGAATGCAGTCGCTTCACAGCATGCCGATGGCCTTTCCTCTTTGGCCTTTTCTTTATCTCCTTCTTCCACGATTGAGTCGGGCTGGCCCAGCCTCTACGGAATTTTTGACCCCTACACTTCAACTAGTGATACCCACCTGCGCCCAGACCTGCCTCGAGTTCTTCATCGCCGAGAACTTTCCATCATCAATCTGCGGTCCTCCACCAAACTTCCAATGCCTATGTACCAGGGATAGCACGTCAGGCCTCACTCTCGGCGAAGGTGCATTACAATGCTTCGAAGCCAACTGTGGAAAGGTCTCTGCGTTGGGAGCTGTTTACATCTATGACGTTTGCATGACAGTCCCGAACGCCAAACCAAACACACATGGAACCCTTACGGCCACGATCTTTCCCGCGGCTCCAACTGCTGGGACTATCTACCAGTCACCTACATTACCTTCCTATTCTTCTACAAGCTCTTCTTCCCCAACAACCTTCTCGAACACGGCGTCTAGTATTAGCCCCTCGATCACACCAGCTTCGTCAACCATCTTTTATTCTTCCTCTTCAATTTCAACATACACTCAACCGACGTATCCACCTACCAGCGACGTCATACCCCTAACAACCCCTACTACATCATCCACCTCTTCTTCTTCAGCAGGAGCAACTGCAGCTTCAGCACCATCATCAACCCCTGTTCTCACAAAGCCTCAAGTAGCCGGTGTAGTAGTCGCGGGTGTAGGAGCTGCTGCTGTTGCAATTGGCCTTTGTTGCCTTGTACTTTGTTTCCGACGCAGAAAGTTCAACAGGCGAAAAAGTGGCTCTTCATTTGGGGGCGACAAAGTTGTGGACAGCGAAGAGACCACGCCTGATATGTCGGCTATTGCCAGGAGGGATTTCGGGCATGAGCATCAAATTCGACAGCAAGTTATGCATAGAATCCCACACAGTCCTACAAGACGTCTTAGACTCGAAACTCCAGCTACCTCAAGTGAGGATGGCTGGGGAAAATATCAGAGGGATATGGCTCCCGAGGAAAGGAGACTCGCTGCAGGACCCCAAATGCCGAGATCACTAAGAGACGAAAATTCACCAATCACCCCTAGCAGTAGCCGAACAAGGAACTCGCAATTGCTGCCGGACAAACCGTCCTACAGCTTGATCCCGTCCCCCTTACGAGTGACTCCACCGAACAGTACACCCGATCAATTGCGCCCGGGTTCTACGGCTCCGACCCTGGCCGTTCCAGCTCTTCGATCACCGTTTGCCAGAGCTGCGCCACAACACCCCAGTTCCATGGACACGAGTCGAGCATATCTTCACGGCGGTAATGGTGTAGGGGACCCGAATGATCCTTTCACAACCTCATCTCATCGATCAGCTCCCAGGATTTATCCCTCTTCCCAAGAGTCTCGACCACGACCACCTCCTCGCTCGATCCGACAAGACACCCCAAGATTTAGGGTACCTTCATGGGAGCAACCGGAATCAGCAGGCGTCGTGCGGAAGCCAGTCGCAGGCCCTCAGCCTCCTTGTTCTAAAGATTTAGGGCATCAACAACCCTGGGTCGAACAGCCTCACTCAACCGCGATCGCAGATTTCAAAAGACGAAAACCGTCGAGGAAAAGGGGAAACGCGCCAAGACCACTAACGCATTATACGAGTGCCTCGGAGACCAGTTTCGAGAGTTCTGACGATGAAGTGGACGGAGTTCCTAACCCTCGCTCAGCGCTATCGCCTGTCGCCGAAGCCAAATCTCCCGTAGGGCCGCCTGTGGGTCGGGTTAGCTATCCTGCTATACCCATCTCAGCTTCTGAATCGCCGACCCGAAGACCGAATCCGAATAAAGCTCCGCACCCAGTCCGTTCGGATTCCCTACTCAGCAAAAGACTCGGTCAGGATCAGGCGAGGCATATCGCGGACAGGCTGCAAGGTCCTCTCAACCAACGCAGTGACAATGGAGTTAGGAAATCGGCAAAATATAAGATTTTGATCAGCCCTGGGCTCGAGCCTATTGGGCACTCCGGATCACCCTCTTCAGCTAAGAGCGTTGTGAAGTCACCACCGTCTAGCTCAACCCCAACGCCATGGAGAAGATGACGTGAGCGAGACAAAACGACTGTACGATGATATGTATATACAACTGAACACACGGGAACCGGCGTCGAAATGTTATCACATTGGGAGCATGGTAAAGGAGGCATAGCGTCGCGTCAGATACCTTCATTCGCTTACTATTTACATCATGCTTGTACCATCATCGCGAAGAGCCTGAGATATATCATGTACAATTAGGATATTTAGTTCGTTCATATAGACTTCACATTTCTCGAAGACTCCCGATCTGAAGAAAGATCCTACGATAAGAATCGATGACGGTTAGATCTACACTTCTAGAACATATTGCCCTTGCAATCCTCCTCTTCGTAATCCTCAATCTCTACGATCATATTCAACTTATGTCGAACATGCCTCCCAAACCAAAGCTGAACGTCCACTCCTTCCCGCGGCCTCCCCTCCTCGAAAAGACGCCTCGGCATCTGCAAGTCAAATGGGGCGGCCAGACAATCGCAGACACGAAAGACGCATTCTGGGTCCTCGAAACCACTCATCCTCCCAGTTGCGTCACTCTCTTGCATCAAGACTGTTCCCCGGGACGTCTGAGCCAATATGCTAATTCTCGAACAGCGTACTACCTGCCCCCAACGTCCATAACCGTCCCCCTCACCCGCTCTACCCACAGCTCCTTCTGCGAATGGAAAGGCAGGGCCACCTATTACAATCTCAAATCTCCGAACGGAGGCGAGGAGGTGAGGAATCGAGCCTGGTCGTATGACAGTCCTACGAAGGGCTTTGAGGCGTTGAGGGGGTATGTGAGCTTTTATGCTGGGCCGTGGGAGTGCTTTGTCGATGGGGAGAAGGTGGAGGCGCAGCCGGGGGATTTCTATGGGGGGTGGGTTACGAGTGATATTGAGGGGAAGGTTAAGGGGGGGCCGGGGACGTGGGGGTGGTAGGTTGTGGAGGGTTGGGTGGTTATGGGGTTTGTGAGAGGTGGGTAGAAGCGATGGCTGAAGGGAGGAGATTGGCATGCGGTAAGGGGTGTGTTCCTGAGCTTTTTATTCTATGATCGTATGCTGAGCTGTGATTTGGACAGCTTTTGTAGTCACAATGACAAGCAAGAGAAGGATTACGATCAGTGATGATTCCATGTCTTGTTATAACAGCTTGCCACGAGCTCGGACATAGTTCTAGGACTACATAGCCCATAGGCAACCATAGTGATACATACATTGCCCAATCGAGGCAGTCGACAGATCTATGGCGTATGGCCCTGGAGCAGAATTTGGTCGAGTGGGGACTGCCTGCCGATGAACGAAGCTGCAATCAAGCATCTGGGAGCAAGAATGACTCGATATAAGGAGGTACTCCCCAAAAGTCGAAAGAAGTCACGATTAGGGACATGTGAGCATGAAGGGCTTATCAAAGTAGCCTGCTTTACAATACCAGCCAAGGTACTGTGGTACGACCGTGCAAGGAGGGCACTGTACCGCTCTTGAAATTATGTGTTTTGGGATTTCTTGACTGAAGTGGCTCTTCTTGTCGACACGACGTCCTCCATCGCTTGGCCGACTAGGCCCACATTTGGTCAGTGAAGCATCTGGCCATAGTTCTATGTTTCACTGTCAACTTGGAAGCAGACCGTCAGTCCGAGCAACGTCGCACTTCCACTACGACTGGTATACCTACATGTTGGACGTAAATAGGCGATCTGAACATGCGAGTATGCTTCTTACATTACGAGTATTGATATATGTTACTGCTGTCTTACGATATCTATGGCTGTGGAACGGCACCTTTCAAATTTCACCAGCTCTCAAATTAAAAGACAAACAAGACTTCCCCCTGCAGCCACTCTCATTAGATTGTGATAACTTAACGCACAGTGATATCAATTGGGGATTGGAAGACGGAGCGGCTTCAGGGGTTCCTGCCAAGGCGCTATAGAATACTAGTGTCAGGATATGGGATACAGAGTGTCAGCCTGGGAACAAATACATCTATCGTGGTGGGCAGAGTCATGTACAATAGTCCGCCTGGCTAGAGGGCAAGTGTGGGGTCCGCATCCAAGTGGTCCTACAATGGGGAGCGTTAATTCCTTCCGATAATTGGAGATCCAGATAGGTAGCCGCCCAGCCCATTGCTTAGAATACAACCGATTGAGCCCTCTTGATTTACCCCTTTTACGCAATGGCTCGCCGGCTTGGGTTACCACAACCATACAGTACGATTTCTCAAGCACTCATTCCTATCATGACATTTCCCTAGGTGACACTGCTACCACTGAAGTCCGGCGAACTGGTCAATACAAGTGGCCACACACCGTACCCTAGAGAGCATGGGTTCCTCACAGCACGATATTGATCCGGCCGGTGATCTCGTACTGTTGGTCGGTGTGGATGAGGATAGCAAGCTCTTGCGGGTCTCTTCTCGCGTCTTGACTCTTGCCTCTCCCGTACTGTCTGCCTTGCTGTCTCCCAGGTTCAAGGAAGGCAACTCTCTGGCCGGTTCAACAGGACTTCCGCAAATACCATTTCCTGAAGACAATCCTGAAGCGATGGAATGGCTATGTCAAGCTCTGCATTTCAAGATCAAAGTCACCGATGTAGTGTCCTTCCCTCTTGTCAAGAATCTGGCCGTTCTATGCGATAAATACGATCTCTCCATAGCACTTGGCCCTTGGAACGAGCATTTGATGCAGACATGGCGTGGCTCCGTTGACGGTGTTGATCGCCACCCGCAGCTGCTTTGGGTATCGTACGCACTCGATAACCAATACCGATTCTGGAAAACATCCAAAGAATTGTTACGTCTCTACACATCTGATGATCTCGTTCTCGCGGGCAATGAGCTTGCGAATAATATTCTTCCTGACCGGGTCTTCGGTAGGTTTGCCCACCGAATCAAATGGTTCTTGGCTGATGCATTCTAATCAAAGAGTCCATCAATAACGATCGTGAAAAGGGTCTGCTGCAATTGCAATCGGCGATAGAGGAATCAATAGTATCATTCGTTGAGAAAGGGTGTCAAAATAAAGTGTATCATGAATCCAACGGCCAACCATGTTTTAAGCTTGCCGAAGCCGGCCACTGCCTTTCAGAACTTATCCGCCTTGGTCTGTGGCCTATGTCTAGGTCTCTACCTAATGCCAATCTCGATGATGTGTCACAGGTGGCCTCCGACTTCAAGAATTATAGCAGGTCACTTTACCGCTACGCTCCCACATGTGCACTTGATAATACTGATTTTAAGGCGATGCTGGGCCAAATGGTGGCCGACGCAACTGAGGTCCTGCAAGGACTGTGCCTCAAATGTGTGAAGCAAGGAAAAGTTACTGAGGAAGAGGGCAACTGCCACGCTGCCGATGTCCATCTTTGCAAGAGCTAGGATACGGGCGGGCACCGTGGCGAAGTCTTGCCTCACGACTCATTCGCAACCATTCACGAGGGAAACACCTAACGCTTGTATATGCATCTTCAGAGGATCACTTCTCGAATCGTACAATATAGTAGCCCAGCATAACACCACGATTGGAAGCTTAGGACTAGGTAAATTGCACTACGCAGCCGTCCCTTCAGGTCGTCGATATCGTACTGGATGTAAGGTTTCACATCCTCATCATATCGTCCAAAACGGTCACACTTTTGTTTCTCCCTATTGTATGAGTATATGGCTTTTGTATAATAAGGACAAGGAAGCGCTTTCTCCCAAAACTGTACAAGAGATACGAAGACCGGCTTGTTGGGTTTCTACTTATCTTCAATAATGGCCATGCTGGACAGAGATTTGCAAATCTTACAAGCTTTCATAACTTTGCAGAAAAAGCGGATACAGTGCACCATGCTTCAGCTCGTCAAGAGGCAATGACGCCCTTTTCAATAGGTAATTGTCGTCTTCTCCCCTTCTTACTTCCTTAACCCTCTCCTGGTGATATTCAACAAAACCACCCTTTGTATGGCGATATTTCCTTCATTCCCCCTCAACGCACTGACTATAGACCCCGCTCGTCTTACCACGTGTTTTGATAAATCCCTGGATGCAACAATATCGTAGTCGTTGGTGAAATCGGTAATGCGATTCTCCACGATTATCCCCCCCCAGGGAAACGACAGGAAGTCTGGAGAAGAAGCTTGAAGTAGGATAGGGTAGCACACCGGATCTCATCTCAATCTCAATCTCATATGTAAGCTCATCTTGTAGCCCGCTGTCCTCTCCTCAGCGCGGTGTACAGCAGTAATTCGAATGGTAGGAAAGAATCAATAGCCAAGCTACGAGACGAATGTCTATTATATAGAATAGTGACGTTCTGAACGGCTTGAAAGATAAATACATGGATGGCTGGACACATGAATGGATGAACGAATGATAGAGAATGTGATCAGATGGGATAAAGATAGTTTAATCGATTGACCATCGGTTGAATAGGTATGGTGGCATGATACCGCGCGCGCAAGGAAGCTTGCATACACGCATGCATGCATTCAAGAGATACGCTAATACCTTCTCTATCCGGCACCCATCACTCGTTCGTTCTCACTTAGCTGCAATCAGTTGATATGAAAGGTTTTATGAATTTTAAAGATATGAGAATTGTGAGAATTTTGTATAAGGGGAGTCATTGTGGGCTAGAGTGCTTGGGTTTGGGGTTTGGGGTTTGTGAAGAGAGGTTGGATTTGGGGTTTGGGGTTTGGAGTTTGTGAAGAGAGGATGGTGGAGAGGAGTATGGGGTTTAGTGTTGGGAGAAGGGAGAAGGGAGAAGGGAGGGGAGGGGGGGACGGCTGGGGGTGGATAGGATAGGATAGGAGGGTTTGTTTATTGGACGGTGGACTGGATAGGATAGGAGTTGATGTTTGGTGGAGGGTGGTTTATGATGCTGGATTTCTTTAGTGGAGATTAGGTGATGATGCTGGATTCACTTTCCAGAAACGGTATGTTTTAAATCCTGGCGTACTTTCAGAGGGAGATCGTGTGGTTGTCCTGTTCTGAGGGCTGGTCTTCGGTATACAGTCAGCCTCATATTGCTGATAGTGTTGGCGGTGTAAAGGTCGAGGATTTTCTGATGATGACCTACCGATATGAGGTCATCTGATAGGTCTGCATCGTCAGATATGGAGTTAGTTTCTTGAGAGAGCGGACGAAAACTGTTGTAGGAGGACAAAGGCAGAATGGGATGGAGAAGTTTCGATTAGGTGGATATGATCGATGGATTGTTGACTTCGATGGAGATTTGTGACATGCGGGTTCGTAAAGGTGGACATGCTGAATGGGGGAAGGGTTATTGAAGAACTTGGGGTTGTGTGGGGTTGTGTGGTGGCAGAGGTGAGTCGTCTAGAAAGTATGTCGATTCGAACGTTCGACGAAATTGGCAAGCAACTCAGACTGTGGTGTGCGATTGATAGGTGTCTTGAATGGTGTGTCAGACGAGAAGGCGCCCTACGAATGTGGCACTCAGATATCAGAGCCTTTTCGAACCGAGCAGTGTACAAGGAAGGATGATGATTGGGTGGACCAGAGAAGGTAGTAACAAGACCACGATGGCGTGACACACCCAGCCAGGCTGTCGGAATTACGCTCTGCTGCGAATGGTGAGCGAGGATCGCTGGCATGCCCATCAACGTAGTAAAGGCCTAGTAAGAGTAATCCCTAGTTGTGAATTCCTATGACCTGGTAGGCTGTGAGTATGGGATATCATCGGCCGGGATACTTCCTAGAGAAGTAATTGAGAGATCTGGCAAACTTCCTCTTGTTGAACATTAGCCAATTGACCTTACCGGATGAATATTACATTTACCAGATGAACAGTTGCCCTCCTCCCAAGTAGCTTTGCCCTTCTTGAAGCACGTGAGACAGAGTCCCTTCAGCTCTCTTCCTACACGGAAAGCAGCCGTTTCTATTCTATTTTCGAAATTTCGATTATCGCACCTGCACTTCTTTGTGCCCCGACATGCGGAAAATTGCTGGAGATCATCCAAAACCTCTTGCAAAGTCGACCTTTGCAATCTCCTCGACAGCGGCCATAAATTGAATTTGTTGAGCGCCTCGAAGAAGTGATAGACCTCTATAGCGTAGATCCCATTATCCACAGAGTCTTCCGTGGCATCTTCGACAGCACGTTGCAGTACGTGCCTCAGAGCTTCTCGTTTGCAGAAGATCGAGCCTTGTCAGCGCAGCATTTGGTCAGCAAGGCTACGCACCGTGAAGTTGGAGGACTTACGATACAGACGCTCAGGAACACCTGCGATAATGTAGTCTCCCTATGTAGAATTTCGAATCAGTCTTGCCTGACCACGTTGCTGTTTGGGAAACCTGAAGTGTGCAAGGGGTGGCACCCCAACAATGTTAACCATAAAATTCACATACTTGACTAGTGGTGGTCACGCATTGATCGAGAGAATTAGGCGAGTCTCCTGCTGTGCTAAGCTCCTCATCTTCATCAAAGGGTGATATGGCCGGAAGACAGGCAGATATCAGCTTCTCAGAGCTGAGGTAAAACATCGCATGACTGCCAAAGATCGACGAGAGGCATAACATCTTTGACCAATAAGCTGACCCGTATCCTCGCACCTTCCATTGCTGCATCCACAGTGCGCTCCAGGGCGCCAATACTGTTACCAGATCATATTTGTCGCAAGTGACAGCTGTCTTTCCCAACAGCTCGAAGGAGACATCGTGAGGCGTTATCCGCTGGTGGTGAAGGGCATGACAGATTAGAATGAGGGCCTCTGGGTCATCGTCCGGTAAAGCTATCTGGCGAACCTCCGTAGAACTTGGCAAGGCCACACCTTCGGCATACTTTGGACTGAACAATGCGGCGAACACAGGTGACGCCAGACTGAGGACCCTCGAACACACTCTGAGAGTGTTTGCATTGCTCGGGTCACCGATGAGTAAACTTACGTCGCCATTAGGGTCGGCGTCTACCACCAGCTCAGGTGAATCCATATTCTGCTCCTGCATTGCAAAGTGATCTTGAAACTAGATGAAGATATCCAAGATTCGCTGAGGTTAGGCTGAACGTCAGGAAGTTCAGCAGGGAAGGCTTTGAACCCGAAGTGATTGGTGTGTTGGTCAAGATCGTGTTGTTGATAAATGCAGGTTGACAATGGTCGAGACAAATGATATGTTGAAGGGAAGATGGCTATAGGGTTAACGACAGATAGCTGCTCATCAATCAGATGGAACTGTAGATGCTGATGTATCTGAGCTGAAGGCTCCAGTTGTCAGTGCGGTGCGTTATGCTGCTGAATGACTAGCGGTAGAGTAGTGGATGATAAGGCTGTGTCTGGTGCCCTTGGCAAGATCAAAGTGAAGACGAAGTATGAGAATTACGTGGGTCAAGTCACCTGAAGGTAAAGTATGAAGTAGCCGTCGTTCCTCGAATTGAGAAGCATACGTGAAACATAGCATGGTAGTAAGATCATCAGCTACTAAGAGGTCCCGCAGAAGGGTATTATCAAAGGATCAATCCACTGAGTACCTATATCTCTTAGGGGCCATGATAGATTCATGTTCAGTGGCTTCCCAACGTTAGTGGCCTATGTCCATTGGCACAACCTGTTCTCTCGCACTCCCGAAGGAATGGCTACGCATAGCCATACATTTCATACAACACCCTTAGATCATCAATCTCTCTACTTTGTCTTTGAGAGAGCGTATCTGTCCCATCAACTCGCCTAAACAGAAGTCAGGCAGACCCTAGAGCGTTTGATATAGGCACCTACTAGCTTCATTCGTGGTAATCTACACGCGTTCTCACGGTTAGTCAAGGTTTAGTATCTCAAAAGGATAGCCCTGATTACCGAAGCGCTGATCACAGCTCTCGACACACCACAAGCCCTGCCCAAGGCGGCTGAAACAGAAGTTAGCACGATAAGCCAATAATACAGTCACCACCAGCATTTGCACTTACTTTTGCTTGGAACATAGACATAGGGGACATTCTTGTCCTCACACAGCAGTGGCAGGTGCAGCAATATAGCAAGCGGGGCCGTGTCGGCTGCTAGGACTATGATCTCACTCGTCCCGCGGTTCAGAGTCTTGGTCGCCTAGAAGTCCTCTTGTTAGCATCCCTTGCACAAGACCTCACACTTTTTATGTAGGACTGGGGCAAGCCTTACCTCGTTCGCTCCCTTCTGCAAGGTCTGTAAGCTACCAAGTCTCAAACGGTGGCTTATATACAGAGGCATACCTTAAGCTGTCTGTAATGAGACCTGAATGCATTCGGTATCAGCATCTTCGTAGCAAAGTACGGTATCAACTTCCAATGCGTTTGTGAGGAGCGAATGGCCATGGTAATTGTCAACCGGACTTACGCTTGTTGTACAAGCTATATTCTATCAGTAGGTCACAAAACCGTCATTGCAACAAACGTACGTCTAAAATCTCCTGCGATAGAGCAGGGTCCGCAATCTTGAATCGGAGGTCAGTAAGTCTCAAATATACTCGAATGCAGAGCAGGATACTCACTGGCCATGCCGCGGAAGATTCTGCCATACTGACGATATCAGGTTTTTTGTAGGACAAAAGAATCAGGGATTGCTTCGGTGTACGCTACAAAGCGTGTCAGTATTGCAAAGGGTTCACTGCTTTCGCTCGCCCTTTGATGAAAACTGCCGTAGGAGAAAATAGGATGCCGAGCAAGAAATCTTTCAAAATGGTATGGCAAGCTAGATCTAGCACGTGACTTGCTAGCGCTGCCGCCATCAGATCCTCGAATCTCCATCTCCATCGTCACCACCAACCTCAATCCCCAGTCCTCCACCGCTTTGATCAAGTCAAGTCCGCTCACATCTCCTCCCACATCGATACTTCCGTCTTTGAAAAGGCTCACTTTCTCGCCAAGATGTCCTCAGATCTTTGGTAGGTCTCCCTCAACATTCCTTTTGATCTGCCTATCAGTCCATGGGGCGAATCAGCATTGCTCTATCATCTTGAAAGCTCGCGCCATAGACCACTTTCTCTGCTCCTAGGACTGGCTGACGTTTTCTTCTGGCAGTCCTGTATATGCTGTTAGTGCTTGTCCACGCACACCTCTGCTATCAACAAGCCCAGGCTCCTTCCCAGAGGCGTATACCAATGCTAGAAATGGAGGATACTAACATCTACAACAGCCCTTCTTTGGCGCGATGGGGTGTACTTCCGCCATCGTCTTCACCTGCTTCGGTGCCGCCTATGGAACAGCAAAGTCAGGAGTTGGAATCTCAGCAATGGGTGTCCTCAGACCAGATCTTATTGTTAAAAGTGAGCTCCTTCAACATCGATCATATAGATCATATGCTGATGCATACGACTAGACATCGTCCCCGTCATCATGGCTGGTATCATCGGTATCTACGGCTTGGTCGTCTCAGTCCTGATCTCCGACGGGCTTAAGCAAGAAATGGCACTCTACACCGGCTTCATTCAACTAGGTGCAGGTCTAAGCGTTGGTCTTGCTGGTCTGGCTGCTGGGTACGTTGATCCCGCGTAACATCACCCTATAACCAAAAACAACAGCTGACCAAATAATCCTCCAGCTTCGCAATCGGTATCGTTGGCGACGCAGGTGTCCGCGGCACAGCCCAACAACCCCGACTTTTCGTCGGCATGATTCTGATCCTCATCTTCGCCGAAGTCTTGGGTCTCTATGGCTTGATCGTAGCCCTGCTCATGAACTCCAAGGGCACGACGGATGTCAGATGCAAGTAAACCACTCACCGACTGAAGCAGCAAGGACTGGGGCGACACGCATGAAAACATCAATCCGGTACTACTACGGAGCTACGTTCTAATCATCACCTTCAAAAGACCATGTATGAAAATCGAAGAGACAGTTGCGGGTGATTCGTTGGGGAGATGAGGGTGGAATGTGCTCGTTGTTGTTGGCATCCTTTGTGAAATAAATATGCTGCGGTAGATATGGGTCTTTTAGGTTTACACGCTGTTCCAAAATTGTAGCTCTTCTTGCGTAATACACGTTACCTTGACTGGTAGATGAGAGCTATTTAACGCAGAGTCTCAAATTAGGCATGGCGATTTCTATGGCCTGACGATAATTCACCGAGAGGACAGAGACGCTACTCTACGCTCTCACTCCACGACGCACGCTCACGTATGAAAAACGTATGTGAAATCCAAGAATGTAGGAAAATCGTAGCTTCGCCCGAGCAGCCTAAACAAGGCAAATCGCTCACTTCTGCCTGCTACCGAAAATACAAAGCAATCAAACCACACAGACCGGCTCCTGCATATACCCAATCACGTCCTATCCAGCCGCCTCCTCAAATTCTTCGTCCGCTTCATCAGCTTCTTATACTTATGCTTCTTCATCTTCAGCTTCCGCTGCCTCTTCACGCTGATCGCCATCCACCCTTCCCGGTCGACCAACCTGTCCTGATGTTGGACTTGCCTATCTCTCATTCGCCCCAGGAACGGCTGGTTGTGGGGCGCAGGTGGTAGGTATCTGATGCTGCTTCCGTATGCGCGAGAAGACGCCGGCCCTTCGATGATGGGCGTGGTGTGGGTCTTGTAGGTCTTTTGGCCGTTGGGATATGTGCTTTCGTATATGGTTAGAGTTGTTGTGTAGGACTTGTGCGTTGGAGCAGGTTCGGCTCGTGCTTCTGTCTGATATTGCTCCTTTTGGGGCGGAATTAGAGCGGTCTCCGTGCCAGAGCCTAAAGGAACGGGAGCTGGTGGGGGGTTGAAAGGGCGGAAGTTCTTGGCCAATTCCTGGAGGCTGATATGGAGTGTTTTGGCTGGAATGTCAAGATGGGTTGGTCGGTCGGCGTTCGATGACGAAGCCTGCGTTACGGCTTGCCGGAGATCGATCTCCTCGGGTGTCATTCCCTGTGGATCCTGACCATGATTGCTTGAGGACGCATTCTCGAGGGCATCTACCGCAGATGCTAAGGTGAACATGATGTCGGTCATTTTGTGCTTTGGGGAAGGCTTGGGGTTGAATATATAGGAAAATGCTTTGTTGGAAGATTCGGTGGGTACGGATGTCGTTACTGATATGGGGCGATATATGGAGAAGAAAGACGACATGTGAATATCTGGATGAACGTTATTTCGGCGCTTGGTAAGAGTAAAAGGGACATAGAAGCACGTACCAGCCGGGTGAAGATGGGTCGTTGGCGGTACACTTGGTAGATTCATGGCCATCCCATCGCCGACGGTCCCAGCCTCCATTGTGCCATTTTTCGACTTTTGTCTGCTGCTGCGTGTGCTGGAGCGCTTCTCAGCGCTCTTCTTGCCCACGGGACTGGCATCCTTAGTAGGGGCTTCGCTTGGAGTTGCAATTGCCCTTGTGTCGTCCTTGGGTGGACTTGGGGTTTTGGACGACGAATGCTTGCGCTGATGTATGCGTGCTGGTGAACGGCTTGTCGAACCTACTACCAAAGCCTGAGAGGTTCTTGTCAGACCGGTGCAAGATAAGCATGTCCAAGGGCTTCTGCGTGCGATCTGAGTCGAACATAGCGACATCCCGACGTGGATCCTATGCGAGCCCTGCGCAGTCTTAAGACACTGTATATACGGATGGACTTGATATTTGCGGTTGAGGTTAAGGTGGAGCAGGAGGCAAAGCATTCGGCGGCTGCCTCCGCAGACTAGGGTTAGGGTTGTAAAGACAATCACGCTACCAGGTCACAAATGCAGTGGAATAGCTTATGAATCGGGTAACTTTGACTGTAGTGTTTCCGTCTCCAAGCCGCTCTAGTAATGAGGATTAGTCTTACACTACTGGCTTTGCCCTTCCAAGCCCGTCCAACTCAATCAGCAATCTGTGCTAATGCGAAGGCGATGTCCCTCAACTAAGTTGTGATTTATATGCGTATGAAAAGGAACAAAAACGTCAGCGAGAGCAGAGTACGCCTGAGATAAGCATATGGGTATAGCAACAAAAGAGTCATGCATTGACGTTCGCAACTTGCAACGCCGGACCGTCGAAGCAGCAGTGGCCGCACTCGACTACCATCATCATAAGATCAACGTGGTCAGATTGCTCTGAATGATGGTGTCTTGCACGCTCTGCATCGTGAGTTTCAGGAGATTGGTGTCTGTGGCGTTGGTGAGGTGGATATAGATCTCCCGATCTTCTGTCCGGTTGAGACTGCGGAACTTGTTTGCAAAGTATTCCCCGGCCGCTTTATAATCATTTGCGGCTCCTGTATAGTCGGGGAAGTAGTCCCTGACCGGCTTTTCTGAGATCTTCGCTTTGAACAGATCTGTTTTGTTGAGGAAGAGGATAATTGAAGAGCTCTTGAACCAGGCTAGGCTCATGATAGACTCAAATAGGAGTAAGGCCTCCTGCATCTGGTTCTGATGTAAAGCTTAGTCTCGGATGCAAGCCCTTGTGCCTAATGGAAGAACACATACCGCTGTCTTGTCTTCTACAAGACATTGATCATATCCGCTCAGGGCAGCGACAAACATGAGACAGTGAACTCCTTCAAAGCAATGGACCCACTTCTTCCGCTCAGAGCGCTGGCCGCCCACATCAAACATATGATAATTGAGTTGCCCAAGTTCGAATAAAGTCTCTGTGATACCAGTCGTTCGAAGGCGAGAGCGTAGAACGTCTTGGTCACTGGGTATGTAGTCTTTGGCGAAGAGCCGATCTATATTGGAATAGTAGCTTATCTCCATCAGTGTGACAGCCAAACAAAATCGAGTGCACGGATGCTTACTATTGAATATTGTCGTGAAGGGCGTACTCATTGCCACGTTTTATACACTTCTGAACTGCCGGATCTTCCCACAAACCCTTCATGGCATGCTGGCACGGCGACGGGAACGTGTCATCAGGACCAATGTCTGCGGCGGAGGCTATAACTCGTTCGTACTCCTACAGAAGAATTAGCGGCATGAAATTGACCGGGTATGGAATTGCTTCTCACCAATGATTTTCCAGTCTCATAGTCCAAGCCAAGCTCTCGCATTTCTTCCGCTATAATCTTGAAAGCTACAATCATGTTGGAGAAGATGACTTGTCGAACTTCCTTCCTTTCTTCCAGACGAAAACCTTCGGAGTATATGATGCGCATCTGCTTCAGTATTGTAGATTTACCCGATTCGCCAGCTCCCAGAAGTAGTATCTTGACCTGTCTTGCCTGCACCTTCTTGTCCTTCCGGATCATCTTTTCTATTTCCAAATTCTTCCGCCGCTCCTCACTCGTCGAGCGAGTGAGGGCACTGCCCCCAGACTTAGGAAAACACATGCTGAACACCATGGGTTTGGCGTGTTCAAGAACAGACAAGCTTCTGCTAGGAGGTGCCTAACGAAGGCAGGCCTCGAAGCTGCCAGAAGTCAGTCACTCTTCAAGCTTTGAGCTACTCAATGAATTAGATCAATGCTCATGTTCAAAGTCGTGGTCTCATAGCAGTTGAGTACACGAGCGATGCATACCTCTTTTGACCTTGTGTACAGCTTTGTGGCAGAGGATAGGCGTGTCTGTGAACACGAGAAATTGGTAAACTTCTCAAGGTGTTGTGGCTGTCGCTTGTGGTCGAGAAGAGGCGTGGACCAATCGTAGCTGCAACAGCAGTATAAGGTAATTGCTCATGCGAAGGCCTGCCACGTGGTAGTTTCGTAAGTGAGAGTCTGTCACGGCGTGAATTTCTAATAGCAAGATTCCTATTGTACAGGTCCAACAATTGTAGCCCACTTCACGAGATGCCGAGATTGAGATCGCTCTTTACGTACGGGGCAAGGTAGGTCGACTACTATTGAGCGCTTGCGATTCATCCAAAGCGTCCTGCACAGAGCTGGGTCTGCAATGGCGGCAGCAGCCTATTGTCGGAGTTCGAAGTATGTGCGAAAGCCGCGATGTATGTTGCAGGCATCCACTGAGCGCGACTCTTCCCTCTCTCTAACCCCTGTCAATGGGCTGACCCTCTTTGACTCTAGAACTCGAAATATTGGAAAATGCGTTGTCAAAAGAAGGACGGCGGAGACGAGGCGCGAGAAATTGGAGCAATACAGTAAGCAGATCTCGGTACGACCCAAAGTGTTTCACATTTGTTGCATTTTGGTTGCACTTGCACTGAGCCGCTGTAGGGTACAGTGATCGTTGCTCATTCGGTCACTGGTATTATTCTCAGCTCCGTGTATCAAACGAACCTAGAATGTCTATTTTAAGACCGCGCTAACTCCCGATGGGCTAAGGCATTTTATCGTCGACTTACTCTAAGGTACCTTAGGTAAGGTACCTTACTTGGACTGTTCCTAGCCTCTTCGTGTGAGGCTGTGATCTTCTGCGTAGGTATTCAAGTGGTTGTTTGTCCATTTGCGGCTGTATCTACCATCTCCTGTCCTTGCTCCAAGTGTCCATAGAAAAAGCTACAATGGGCTGAGCTAAGGTAAGGTATTCGTCTTCCCGTCGATCTGCGTGTACTCTCAGCCTAAAGTACATTGTTCCTTCTCGTCGGCCGCGCTTCACGTGGGCCCCACGTGCTGAGATGCAAGGAACGGAGATATCCAGGTACCTCAGTGCACAACCAAACCGTGTTGCATCGTCACAGCCGAAAGGATCGCGTGCCCACTAATCATAGTCTCTTCCCCAGACGCAATATGCCGCACCTCATGGAGATCGTCGGTTTCATTGCGGCTGCTCATCACTCTAGCCCAGAAAAAGCCAAATATATTGGACACCATCACAGTCTCAAAGATTGGTGGTCTCCATCAAATGCTCGAGCAACATCAAAACTACGCTACAATATCATGCTCGCCTCAGACCACCTCACTCCTACGTCGGAATTGCTGGCTAGGCCCTTCGATAGGTTCACTTGCTATATTTCCTCTGGGAATTCCCAACGCTCGACTGGTGACCTTTTGATACCGCCATATGTCTTCTCAATACAGTGATATCTGGGAACATTACAGGTGTTCTTACTAGATGTCTCCTTGGGCTACTTTGTGCTCTATCAATCACAGACATTGCCGGCTTAAAGATCCATCAGTGATATTTATTCTTAGGTACCAACGGACGCCTTGTATCCACGATGAAGGCCGCCCAATTGATCAATTAGCGGATGTATGCAATTCCAGATTTCCACATCGCCATGATCGGTATACCTTGCGGTCGCAGCTTCTCAGTTGTGAGAGGCCAACCTTCCCTGACGCAATCCTTTGAATGGACAATATCACCATAGCAACATTAATCTCGGCCTTATTTGGGTGTTCGACTGGGTAAGCATTTGAGGGCTCCAGGAGGATCAGAAAGATTTGCGTATGGACAGGATAACCTCTGAAAGCGACGGGGCTTATACAGGCACAGAAGTACAAGATTGTGTGATCGTGCATCTCTGGAGTTCGCCCGCCAGGGATACGGGGCTAGATGCTTGCAGTGGTCAATTCCGTCATGCCGTGGCTACAGGCAACGCCAACAGTAGACTAAAACCCGTACTCATCTAAGTATTCGCCTGTCTGGTGTTTTACGAGTTTGAGAAAGTGTGAAGTCCGGGCTTCACTAGGTCCGCGTCGAGCATCATGCTAATTTGATAAGCCGAGATGCGCAGTCCATAGAAACGGTGGATTACTGAACAACTTGGAGCCGCGGCAGAACATTCCTCTACTGTTTACTGGGGAGCCGAATCAGGTTAAGTCCCTAGAACATGCATATGTACATGAATTAATCTTCACCGCAATTGCTTGGTAATTCAGATGTCCGAAACGATCTTGCCAATCAATTGTTCTCGCGTGCAGATGGTGCCGGGTCTTGAGCGGGGGCTTGATAATTTCCATAGGGACGCAGATGGTCTTGATTGCTTGGCAGCTGACATTGACACCCTGCAGCGAAGCGACTCACTCGAACGAGCTAGCCTTGACGAAGACTCAGTCGTTCCTCGTATCATAATGCTTCGTAGCACAGCCGACCTATGAGAAAGCCACCATAATGACTGCCATTACTGTTCTTGTTAAGCAAAAGGCTCCACACGTGGCACTACCAAGACTGGGCATGAGGCTACATATACCTGATGCGGGATGTACTCGGGTTCGAAAGTCGGTGAGGGTCATCACCGATTCCGAGCAGCTGTGCCTATATAGCTATGACTCGTGCGATGGTCCCATCATTGGAAATATTTCGAAGCACACGCCTTCTAGGTTCTCTGCTCCACCAAACGAGATCTTCTGCTATAAACCCCTCCGTCCATCTCCGCCGCTGTCAATCGCATATTTGCTTCGACGCAGTATTCCGATTATCTTTGATGGAGTACCTCAGCACGCAAGCCAACACAGAGTATTGCGGTTCGCCAATGTCGTTCATCAATACCCCAGACCTGATCCCATGCTTTTATGACGATGCCTCGACCGACCCAAGCCCGAGCCCGAGCCCTTCCATCGTGAGGCTGTTATTCCAACCCCCCGTAAACGCCGAATACTAATCCTTTGATACCCCAGATGTATTCTAGTTTCGAGAAGCAATACGATCCATATTTCAGAAATACGTCATCCCCGCGATACGTGGAGACGCAACCACAAATATTCAACACCATCGAATTTACCGACCTAACCCGCCCAGAGATGGAAGACCGACGGAAAAAACGATCAAATACCGGCCAAGACAAAGAAAACGTCTCGAACATGCGCGTCGTGAGTTCGGGATCCAAAACCCCGGCTAAGTCCGATCACCTTCGCTAACGCCCTTTCTCAGCGGCGCCGAGCCCAAAACCGAGCATCGCAGCGCGCCTTTCGCGAGCGGAAAGAGAAACATGTCCAGCACTTGGAGAACGAGCTGGAAGAGCTAGAGGATAGGCACCGCAACCTGGCACAATCATACACAGACCTGGACAGCACGGCCGCGAAGCTGAAGCAAGAGGTCAAGCAATTACGCAACGAGCTCGAGACTGTGCACGGGTCGCGGGAAGGCTCGATGAACGACGAGCTGACGCCTCAGTCACACAACTTCTACGATCCGTTCCCCTCAGATGGTGTCTTCGGCAGTGGAACAGGGCTGGGCTTTTGATTTCCTCGATATTGTACTACCTCCAACGACAAGATGGTTGTCTGTGAAATTTAGCGTCTGGAATCTCCAATGGGGGGAGCGATGACTCGTGACCGCGTCTGGTCTAGCTACGGAGCGTCCGATGCTTTTCATCCCTATAATGCCCCACTGACTCATGTAAAACAATCTTGTCTTGCGAAATTCGATCGAGATCTCATCGCAATCAATTCGTGAAAATGACGCACCGCTGACGCACCGCTCACCCCCTGATCCCATCTTTCTGACAGCCGAACCACGCACAAACCTTATTTCCCGACGCCCGCTTCTATGCGCCCGTTTTGGCTTGGATCCGGTACGTATTTCGAGCCTTGCGGTCCGCCCTCTATCAAATTCCCCACTCAGCACGAACGAACGAAATAAATACCTCTACATATCGCAACTCAATCCTCGCTGCCTGAATCTCTCCACCGCCGAAACCACCTCAAACATAAGTACCTTACTACTTACCGTAGAATAAGGTAAGGTGGTACTTCATGCAAGTCTGACGACGCCGTGCATCCCGCACGAGCACGTGAGGAGTGGGTGGCATGCATAGGTAGGTAGCGCTAGAAAGACGGGCGGGAGGGGGAGGATTTGAGATATTTTCTAGAAGATTTGAAAAGGCTGCAATCGAACGATCTTCCGCTTCGGTGGCTACACTAGAACTACTTAGAATGAGTGAAGTACTTTACGGACGCCCTGCAGGCGCCTTCGATGTCTGTGGAGGAGGGTGAGGTGATGGAGGTGATGTAGCGAATGGATGGATGAATGGCATCTATGGGGTCGACACGGTTGGTTGCATTGTAGGCCGCGAGTTTTCTATTCTATGCGGTATCCTGGCACATACTGATAAGCGTATTCTATACCATACCTTGTGTTGCATAAGGTAAGAAGAACCTGATGATACCATGAGGAGATTAAAATTCTAGGATTTCTATAGATGGGTGGAGCGGAGGGAGGATGTGACAAGAAACCTCATACCTACCTACCCCCCAAGCCCCATACCCCCCATATCTTTCCTCCTATCATACCATCAATACCACATCCCCACATCCCCACATCCCCAGTATTCTATTCTATCCTCTTGGCAACCATGCACGTGCCATGTATTCTAAGGTACATGCCCGTACACCGCTCCGGAACGCCACCGATGGTTGGTTGCACATATTTTAAGGTAGGTGAAAAGAGCGAGTGCAACCTAGATGTATTGGAGACGGAGGTGGTGGGGGAGAGGGGGTGGGTAGGTCTTGTTTTGGATTGGCATTTTGTATGTTGCTTGAAATGATAATGGGTGGGTTGTGGTCGCCTTTTTAAATATGTATACTATTTTATCGTGATCATTAATTTGGTGAATGTCGGATTTTTGGACGGAATTTGTAGACTCTGGAATGAGTGCAGCTTGTGACAAGGAAAGGGGATCGCTGTTGGATTTTGGGTTATCATTATTGTAGCTATTCTACACCGCCCGATACAGTCCTGTATGCATGGAGACGGCTACACGAAAGCTTTGAGGTACGGGAAGACGGAGCGGAGTACATGGTGTAATTCGATTTGTAGCATGTCTGACTTGCAGCGAAACATTCAGATAGGAACGCTTCGTTGCTTTATGCTTTGTAGTAAGTTTTCGCTTGTTGCCAATCACCCCTAATATCTCATGCAATGAACGTCCTTTCCATATTCACCATGTGGCGCCGGTTGAGCGACTCGTCCGGCAAGTATTATGACTTGTTGATCCATAACGTTGACCGCTGAGGATATAGCATCTAGAGCATAACGCCTCGGTTCCACCCACGTTGAGCAGGATCTAGCCATGGGATGTGGATCATTAGTCACCGCCAAAAGCCTTGATCGGTAACGCTGAGCGCTGTTTCTGCTTGCCAATTGCTTTCGGTCTCGGCGGAAGTAAAGTTGAGCCATAACCCTTGGTAGCCTCTTCTTACCCATATGGACACACTGTGTGGGCCATTCCTCATCCTCATGAACCCACTTCTACCATGTCTTGAACAATCTATTTGATTTCTTCTGTTGTCTTGAACTTGCCCTTTCCTGTTGCATTGGTACCCTAATATGTGTTGCTGGTTTGCCTTGATTTACCTCGATACCGTCTGTCATTCGGCTTCACGTCTTTACCTTCCCATTGGGCACAAGGTTTCGCAAAGACAGGTCGTAGACCACATCCTCAATCTTCTTCACATTATACTTAATGCTATCGCTTCGCCTCCTAAGCGAGTCATTTTTCAAATTGAGAATTTGGAAGCCGGCGTGGAGATCCTTGACGAACCGGCTGATCTCCAGTGGCCGCTGATAATCGCCAAGTGTCACCGAGTTAACAGCCAGCCGGGCTAGCTCCTCGATGAGGGAGATGAGGCTTTGTAGGTATTCTTCGATCGTCAGATGGAAACCATCGTGTTCTTTAAGATTGACTGGGACTGCGTGTCGCTGTCAGCCTCGACTTTCTTGAGCAGCATGCTATGAGAACCAATGACAGCGATTGCAAGCTGCCAAAGAACATTGAATCCATATTTTGATGTGTCGAGCAATGCCTTTGGGAGCTGGAATAGTCGATACCAGGGATAGTAACCCCTGCGGTGGCACCACTCTTGATGATAGCTAGCTACTTGTAACGTACCATGAAGCAACTCTCCTACCTCCTCAATCGTGAAAAGTGTTCCTGTCGGCTTTTCGAAGTCCCCCATCTGACCTTCGAGCCATCCCCAAAGCACTATGGCAAAGCTCTGGTCCTGTCAGCTGGATATTACCAAATTGTAGCATCGAAAACCCATACAGTATTCTGCATCTCCCGCGACCATGTGTTATTGTACTTGTAGTATGGATGCTTTGATGCGACCTCGTTCAGCTTAGCCACGGTCTCGACCTGCTTGCTTATGGAAGCCCGTGCCTCTGAAAGCGTTTCTCTGACTGCTTAATAAATCAGCTCATAGTCACAGCACAGCGTTTGGGTTGAGTGACGGTGGGCTTGCGGTATGGAGTGAGCTCGCGATAGTATGGATGTAGTGGTCCTATCCAGCCGTTCCATCGATTGTACGATGTTCCGTAATTCCTCTCTAACTTGAACATCTTCGTCGAGCTTTGCTTGAAGGTTTTCAAATATCATTGGGCTGACCATGCCCCGAGAGGTATCTGCGTCCGCCATTGATAAAGCCAGAGTATTCGACGTTGAGCCAGCGTGACACTTCGAAAAGTATGATCCCTGGCGATATTGCTACACGTCAAAGCTCGTAGCGATGGAACTCCTACATTGCGAGTATTATAGTAAGGTTGCCTTAAAGTTTTCCTGGCATACTGTCAGAGCATTTAATTGGCTTCAGTGAGCATATAACCACTTTGGGTCAGCGGGATCATTCCGCTCAAGCGAGCTTGACGCACACCACGTCGCACACTTCTCCCCAAAACACCATACAGGCGCAGGATATACATTTCTTTGCGACCTCGATACGAAGCCTTCAGCATGGCTGGAGCAACCGTACGTACCCACACCGCTTTGCTGTTCGCCTCATGCATAACGCTGCATCTACGAACAGTAGGCTGAGTGTGCTCCAATATGTAGAAAACCCAGCGCACTAGCGCCCTGCGACAGCAGAATCCCGCAGGTAAAGGTCAAAAACCTGGGAAGATCACAAAGAAGGTACGTTGCAACCCTTCCGAAGCACTCTCTCTTACACTTCAAGCAATCGCTAACACAGCTACTTTTCGACAGTTCATTATCAATGCGTCCCAGCCAGCCTCGGACAAAATCTTCGACGTCTCCGCCTTCGAGAAGTTTCTGAATGAGAAGATCAAGGTTGACAACCGTGTTGGTAATCTGGGCGACACAATCACGATCAGCCAGCAGGGGGATGGAAAAATTGAGGTCATTGCACATACTGCGTTCTCTGGACGGTATCTGAAATACTTGTAAGACAGTCCACTGTTATAGCTTGTGGCAAACGGTATCCATTGACTAACAGAAGTGGTCTAGGACAAAGAAATTCCTGAAGAAGCAGCAATTGCGTGACTGGCTACGAGTGGTCTCTACGTCGCAGGGTGTCTACGAGTTGAGATTCTTCAATGTGGTCAATGATGATGCGGATGAAGACGATGAGTAAATTGAAGATGTTACTGGGCTGAATGCAGCAGCCTTAGGTTCATGTATTCACCACAATACCAGCCCTTGACCCTCCAATTCGCGCTGAGTTGCCTCATGTAATACCATCACTTACGTATTGACATCGCGTCTGGCATATTTCTTGGTGAAACATATACTCATCCTCAAAGGCCAGCCATCGAGCGAAATATTGAGGCTTGGTGCCGGGCTTACAATCTATGATAGCAATGGACGTCCGAGGGTACCAACATGCTTGAGTCGTGGACATGGTATGTAAGCGGATGGATGGTGAATGTCAAAGCCGAGAGTGATTTCCCCTTCACATTCACACATTACTACGTATCAGGGGAAATTATTTCGCTGGAGACCGTAGTATAGCGTCGATATTAAGTTTTGCACTAGCACTCAGACGCTGCCGTAGCCGCGATGATCCGCCTTTTCGTCTCGAGTTCAATGTTGCTTGTACTTCCAGTATAACTTCAACAAGCAAGCATCATAATCATTGGCCAAGACCTAGGAGGCTCGAGTCGAATCAAATGGGATGAATTGGGCAGTCACCGATATTTCTGGCTAGCATACATTATCAGAGATATCCATGAAATATAACAATCGTAATCATCCTTGCACACTCGCCGATACAATAATGCACTTCCACAATCATTGCCACGCGGCTTGACTCAAGGAGAGAAGATGCTGGACGCAGTCAAGATCCTCCACCTCTCTCGGTATGGTCTCGCCTATGAGCGTCGCCACAGCATCATCTGCATCAAGCTTCGGATCCTCTTTCTCTTCACTGCTGGAACTCTTTAGACTCGACTGGCCTGTTCTCGGACCTTCACGACACATGAGAGCATCCAAGCTAGAAGACTGACTGGGGACAAGCAGACTCTCTTCCAGGATATGGGCTGCTCTTTTGAGATTGGCAGGCCTGCGCCTTCCTGGATTGCTGGCACGCGTGCCCGGCACCCAGTTCTCTTTATCCGAATCTCCGTCGCCCTCGTATATAGCTGTTCGAGATCCCGACTTCGATTTTTTGTGGATTATCTGTACAGCCTTGGGCATCTGGCCATTGCCATCGGTCGTCTGTAGCCTTGCGACAGAAGATACGGCCCTTGCAAGCTTTGGCTTGCTGTACCTCGGAACCTCTGCTTTTAATCTCTTGGTGAAGTCGGGTTTCTGGGCATGAGCATTCCGCTTGTTCGGGTTTGGAGTCATGACATTTTTGTTGTGGCTACGTGATCTTATCAGACTAATGGCAGCGGTAGCATCGCCGCTCTCCTGGCGCTCGGCTTGCTCTGTCAATGCATTACGAGCATCGCTGTCACAGTAAAACTCCCAGGTCCTGGCGTCTCGAGAACGACCGGCCATGGAACGCCTGGGGAACGGCATGGAGAATGGATCTTGAGCAGACTCATCGCCTGGCTCGAGAGCACTACAGCTGCGCTGGAGGCCGACGTGGGGACGTGAGCCTATTGATGTAGGCTTCTGAGGCGATGGAGTGTTGCCGGTACGAGTAGTGACCTCTGCCTTTCCATCAAGAGATAATGAGAGTCTCACGACTGATGACGTTCGCTCTAACGGTTGCGATGGCCTCGAAAGCTTTAGACATGAATTGCCTTGTACGAGCGTACTGGAATCAGATACCCGAGCAGCAGATCTCACTTCGTCATGTACCATGAACGAGGCACTGCGGCGATTTGCAAAGTACCCTGGATGGCGTTTGGTCGGAAGCGTCTGAGACAGAGACCTTGTAAGATTGGTGGGTCGGCCGTATTGCTTTCCTATGATTATATTCGACGATGCTGCTAGCTCTGTAGGCTTTGCAGAATCATAAGACTCGTCCTTGACCTCTTGTGCTTCGTTACCACTCTCGGTCGTGGAGCCTGCCAAAGGAGCCACCACATCGTTGACGCCTGCATTAGCCGCTTTCTCGACTGACTGGCTCGGCGAACGGCTGTCCACAGTGGTTTGGCTACTACAGGAACTGCTTTGGCTCGTCTGAATATGCTGCAGGCTACTGTCAAAGGTACAGAGGCTTGAAGAAGGCGCAATATTCGGATATTGATTCGAGTAGAAGTTCGAGATCACCTCGTGTGGCAGCAACGGCCTTGACTTTCGACGTGTTATCTGACGCCGATTCTGGAACCATATCTGGTAATAGCTAACGTTAGCTTGGCTCGGTGCTACAACCACTAGGTGGGTCCAGGTTCCTGCTTGCACGGACCTGCACCTCCTTCTCTCCAAGAGAAACACGGTTCACAATATCAATTCTAGCCGCTTTGTCCGGTTTGGGATTTCGCTCGTACTCTGCTTCAAGAATAGCATGGTCTTCGGGGCTGCAATATCAGTTAGTAGAAACACAGGTGTTCGGTCTTGGTTTGCATAGTCAGTACCTTGTTCGACGACGTCTCTGGCGTACAACATGATGACCATCGAACACTGGAGCTGTCTGCTGGCTCGGTGACTCTTGGGAGCGGACAAGCGAACCAAAGTCGCCTTCTGGGCCGTCTGAGTTGTTCGTTGTTGTGTCCTGCGATGAAGACGACGGTGGAGATTCTCTTGAGCTTCCCATTCTAGCTAAAGGTAGACAAACAATACATTTGGATCAACCATGCATAGCATCACCAATTAATAATGCTGGCCATGAAGGACTATGATATATGGGAGTTGTATCGAGGGCGCGTCGCGTTTTGGTGCTACCAACACCATCGGGCTCGGCTCTTCCCGCTCCGCAATTGACGCAATATCGCCCTTGCATGGGCGTAATGTTGATGATCTGGTGCTCGAGGATTGAGGCTATGCCAGGTCGTTCGTCAGCTCTTCATCCTTTCATGGCCTTCAAGAGACCGTTGATCGTACAACCAAGGCGCATGATGGCACGGATAACGCATGAAGAACGCACTGCAACAGAACGCCGGGAGGCTAGTATACATGCCGTGACAATAGCTAAAGTCGACCAGATCCTTCCTAACATTCGACTGCTACGGCTCAAGCCCCAAAGATCAACCGAAGATGAGGCTACGGTGAAGGCGAGGAACGGTTCCAGCAGACAACGAACCTTACTAATAGTATCTCTATAGTACAGTTCCTTCCAGGACAATGGCTCGATGTACACATTCCAATGATACCGCAGGCGGGTGGCTTCACCATAACTTCGACGCCCGAAGACCTGAAGAGGGAAGGATATCTCGAGCTTGCCATTCAGCGATCCCCCAATAATCCGCCGGCCGCATGGCTCTGGCAAAAGCAAGACAAGATTGAGGGTTCCGAGTTGCTTATAAGAGCCGGAGGCAATTTTGTCTGGCCCCCTCCTGGTATTGATATCAATACTATCCAAAATTTGGTCTTCGTGGCTGGTGGTGTCGGCATCAAGTAAGCCTTTCCGTCAGATCCAATCATAACATATTCCATACTCATCTAAAAACAGCCCTTTGATATCCATACTATCTCACTTACATCAACACCCACTGCAAATGCCGCCATCAATCAGGTTGATCTACAGTGCCCGAAAAGGGACATCTGGCAGCCTTAGCTCCATCCTCTTCCTTGACCGAATACGCAAGCTGTTCGCTCGGAAAAATGTCTCATCGGATCGATCGCTAGAACTCTTCTGCACGTATTCCACGTTGACTGAGCCTCAAAATCAATGGGAGCGCAACAAGAGCTCTGATTCATATTTCATGCGTCCTCAAAGGATCTGGTTCAGACGCTTTTCTGAAGAAGACTTGCTCAACGCAATTGGGCCTGTAGAGAAGAGGGGTGGCACAGTAGCCTATATATGCGGACCGCCGACCATGACCGATTGGGCGGTTGCCAAGCTCAAAGGAGCGGAGGGTATGCTTGAACAGAGAGTGCTTTGTGAGAAATGGTGGTAAACACCTTTCTGGACAATTCCACTCGGCCACTCCGGCCAACTCACAGATGCATTTGGGCGCATCCAACAACGTGTATCTGACAGCTCACCCGAAGTGAACAAGGCATTACAATCAGTTCATGATCTCTCTATCGTGGCTATGAAGCCAATGGCCTACGGCAGGTCCATAGGTGTCAACCAGATGTCGTTGGTATGCAACAAGACTGATCTGTGGCTTTGAAGCTTTTCCGGTCTAGATACCTTCGCCACCAGCAAAACCATTTTCCCGCCTCTCCTACCTTGTCTATCCTACCTCTTGATTCATCTACCGATAATACAAGATCTTCCGCTTCTACCATCCCTCTCTCCCAACCCTAGGATCGTCCACGCAGTGCTAGATATTCATTTTCATGCCGACAAGAAAGACAATACCGGAGCAACTAACAGCGACAGGCGGCCTTTGCAGTCATGGTTTCTACTTGGGATGTGAGATCCAATTGGGTCCTGATGAAGCTCGAGTCCTTGGGGGACTGAATTAGTCCGATATAGTGGACAGTTCAAGCGTACCCTCACCTAGTGAAGTAAGATTTGTGAAGAGCCTGACTCTGATGGTAATGTGTCAAAAGGATCTTGATGGATACCGTATCTCTACACCATGATAGACGAGGTTGATTCATTGGGCCCAGCATTAGTCAGTGAGTAGCCTTGATGTGGAACATGATAGGATTCATTGGATATTCGCATCATGTGCTCCTTCAGTATGAACATTGCCAAAGGTGAATGTCCGAGAAAGAAGAAAGCCCCCGTTCCCATCGTAGCCAACCAAGCGCCCAAAGAATGATTTCCAGCACATCATGCATCGCTAAGCAAGAAAAAAGCCATAGACGGCATCATAATCTGAGAGAGCCAGCACTCTCCTGCCCCAATTCCACGAAAATTGGTATCAGACCGCCATGCAAGAGGCCACCGAAAGCACGCCGAAACTTGTCTATGTACCGTCGTAGCAGCCAAAACATTTCATAAGAGCGGACCGTTCGTTAGAGCATCACGACCTGGATCGACTCGCAGAAAGATGGTTCGCACTCCCGACCCTCCCACTCGTCTTTCGTACTCCCTTCTTCATCTCTCGGCTTTCAGCACTCCTCCTGACCGAACTGCCTCTGATCTTCCCAATGCCAAGTGTCCCGCTTCCGCTCCCACTCTTCACACTCCCCGGAGTCTTGGGTCTAGGAAGTCGCTCCGAAGCTAGCTCATCATGATGTGTCCAATTCTCGACATCAGATGTCAATTCTTGCAGCGCTTCATCATCGCCGGTGGTGGTTAGGTTTGTGCTTGTAGTAGTCGTTGTGGTGTAGCTGACGGCACGCTTCTTGTCGCTACTCATTGGTGAATGTGAGCTTGTCCGCCGATTGAGCACTCGAAGCTCCCACTCTTCACTGTTCTCGCCAGGGTTCTGACTTTCGCTTTTTCGATGGCTCCGCATCTCGACAATTTCATTGTCTGGCTCTTCCGCAACACTAATGTTGCCGTTAAATACGGCAGATGTGGCACGCGAATAGGGATGATGTCGAGAGTCCATTCTATTGGTCTTTCTTGGCTGGCCTGGTGTTGGGGCTGGTAGGTTTTCATCCATAGCATTGGATGACGCTGCGGTTTCGTTGTGATTGATTTCACCCAGAGCAGATCGCTTCCCTGATTGACTTGGGTTTGGCGGTGTTGCAGTCTGACCGATGCTTGCTTGGCTGCGACGGATCAACTTTGTTGGCGTAGATGGTAAAGCAGCAGCCAGCTTGTCTTTCAAGATGTCCTCCCACCACCATTCGCGGAACGTCCCTTGATTGATGTGCAACCAATGTTGCTGCGGACCCACAACCATCCCCGGGCGCATAAAGCGCATGTAAGCAATGATCTCGTTCGCAACGAAGCCGTAGCGGTATATGAGGTAAGCCCCAATCAAGCAACCTGTGCGACCCAGTCCGGCCTTGCAATGAACAGCGATTGCCTTGTTCTTAACCGTAATCATCTCATGAGCTAGCCTGATGAATTTCTTCACCATATGTAGTGGAGGACAAGTCCCATCGTCGAATATCATATCAAGATGATTGATGCCTAGCGCAGTAAAGTATGTTGGTGAATAAAGTTCGGAGTTCAAGCGTACAACTAGTCCAACGTTACGCTTGGAAAAATGCGAGAGAACATTTCTAAAAGGACCCGGTATGTTGGATTTCTTGACAGCGGCATAGTTGGTAGGCAGCGTAGCATATTGCGGCGAGGTCATTGGAATGGGAGCTATCGGCTGATGTTGAGGGGATGCAAGCGCGATGAAGTTTGGAGTAAGCCAATTGAAGTCTCCCTGATCCACTCTTTCGTATCTCTCATATCTAACATATGTCAACAATCGTATCAGAGTGAGAAATAGGATGACTCACTCATCGAGGCTAAAGTCATTGTAATCCACAAGCCCATTTTCCTTGGCCTTCCAGACTCCGTAAACCACGTCTTGTACTGTAAGACCAAAGTCTGCCTGGCTATAACCAGCATCGCGAAAAGGCATCAATGGAGGTTCTGCCTGAGCGATTGGTGCAAGGGCCAGATGAGGTGCCCAATTTTGTATGATGACAAAGTAGCATGCCAGTAAGCACGCCGCATTTGCCCGGCTCCTTGAGTCTGGCTTGCTCCAAAAAACGATCCCTCTCTCTTCGTTCTTTGGATCGCCCAATATTTCATGCAGTGCGACAGCGAACCGATATAGATGGCCAATATGTAACGGTCCAAAGTCTGCATGAAAGCGGTTATAAAGTAGGTGGTCGTCGACCGTGAAGTATAAGGGAGGATGGACCTTTGGACCTGTTATGACGGGTGCTGGGCGAAGCGGGGATTTTGATGTACGCTTCGATGGCGTTTTCTGTGGTGTAGATGGATAGGGAAATGGAGTATGTTCATTGGGAGGATGAGTATATGAAGCAAGGTAGAGTCGGTCTGCGAATAGGTATTAGAATACAATGCTGAAGTCGAGGATAACCGCAGAAGCCATTAAGCCAATAAGCCATGTCAATAGACGGTGACCGCTACCCACTTTGTATGTATTCGATTACCTGGCCGTAGCTTTCCGAGATCAATCAGTTTTGTCATCAACACTCACACGGAGCGTACTTACCTTGTGGTAGCGTTATGGACAAGCGGGGTCCCTGTAGCCCCATGGACAGGCCGGGATCCAGCAGCATTGTGAACCGGCGGGCGTCCAGCCACTGGGGCAGACATATTTGGCAGTCGCACTCAACCTGGTCGCAGGACTTTGCTTTCGCACCTACACGGTGGCTCCTGCTGGGATAGAGGAGGCGTATGGGAGCTCCAAGTTGTGGGAGGAACAAACTGATTGTTGATACAGAGAAGATCTTCTGTATACCCGATAATTTTGGCCACAGAACTCGATAATTCCTTATGGTGTCGTGTCGCCTACCCTAATACTATATAAAAATGGAAGCCGGAATGTAAGAAGTGGAAGATGCTGCTGCGGGAGAAAGAATACGTAACTGTTGATGTGATGTCAATCAATGGCAAGAGCGATTGGGCATCGCGAATTAGCGCTAGTGCAACAATCTAGTGTGCGGGTATCACATGGCAACGATTGAGCTGGACTAGCCCTACGACGTCTTTTCCGCTGGGTCCGTCCGCTCGCTTCATAGTAGCGGAAGAAGTAACCAATGAAATCAGACCTTAGTCTAGCTAGAATAAGGTTAGGTTTGGTGTGCTAGATCCTTAGCTCCAGATTCATATCTGGTCGAGATACACACTCGAATGAACAGAACTCCGCCGAGTCCATTGTTTGGATGGGAAATCACTCAACTGATGCAGATTTCCCCTGCACTCTGTAAGCCAGGGAGATGGTCGTAAACCCCAAAGATGCTGATCAGTCTTAGGACCATCAGTATCCTATTCCCCACATATCGGCTTGCATCTTCCGCCCTCCGAGCTCTCAGTGTAGATGCCGAATTGTCACCACTCGTTCGGCGCACTTTCTCTCTCGCACCGCCTGATTCCGCGAATGGTGAAGTTCTCAATGGGTTGGCCGATGTAGATGGTGCAGCTCAATTCCACAGTCCAGCACCTTCTGCAACAGTGTCAAATGAGGCGCCAGCCTCCGAGAGGTGGACTGTTCTGCGTACAGAATACAAGGCGACAACAAATCGAATGCTCAGGGTAGCTGTCAATGGCTTCATGGAGAGTATGGGGGTCGTATTGGGCGTCATGGAAGAGCTGGATATAGATGTCCTTGCAGAGGGGGCTACTTGAACATGTCTTGATCACGGGGCACATTGCAACCCAGAAGGATCTTGTCCTTCTTGAGTGGGAGTAAATTCAAGGACCAAGAAATACTGGCAAACATCCCACAATTGGTGGTTGGTCAATCATTCAACAAGTATGAGCAGCGTAACGAGCGCTCGCGACTAACGCTTTTCAAGATCGATAAGTAGACAGTTCACGTTAATGTGGGTATCATCTTCGATGGGTGAATGTACTCTATGTTCAATAAATACTACTCTTAAGGTAGAGGGATGTAGTCCGAGCGCTGGTCCAATAGAGGTAGGCGCTGCTTATAACCAAGTCCCTCTACTCCGCTCTTTTTGAGCTGCGAAATTCGATATTCTCTTTTCGTAGGCGGGGAGTCCCGAGTAGCATCCATCAGTGCAGGCTTTTTCTTGGGCTTCGGCAGGCTTTTGGTTCTGTTTGCCGCCACGCGAACTTTAGATAAAGGTGTCTGGTCAATGTAGCGCTCTGTATCGAAGCGCGTAAAGTGTTTGGATATTAGCTCCTCCCTTTTCCTACTCACTTCACGTATTACTCTGCCAGAATATCGGTGCAAGTGTTCTTGTTCCGATGGTACGGTATCAAGTGCAGGCCCAGGTATAGGAGTCTCAAGCTGCTCTCCAGAGCTAGTCACAATCTCCGCCTGTGACAACGGCGATGTATCCTGGGTATATGCAGGTTTAACGGGCATTCTTGGGTCTTCTGTCTCACTTTCCGCTCCATCCTCCCTTGTGCTTTGCTGTCCGATCCAAGCATTCCAAGCGCCAAGCTCTTGGTGGTGCACCGAATCCTTTGAATCGCTTTTAGCTAGGTTTTCCTCCACAACCATATCAACCTCTTCCGAAAATGACGGCCCGAGAATGATCCTATTCCGCACGGATTTTGGAAGTCGCTGCATCGTGGCTGAAGGTAGCTTTGCTGCATGTTTCCGAATGCGTAGATCACGATGCACCTTACGTTCAGGTTGCCGTCCACTTCTAGCTTCCATCTCCTGGGCTGTGACACCCGTGATGTCATCTGGTGGTTGCTGACTAGATTTGGCCGAGTCCAAATTGTCGTTATGGTTTACGTTTTTACCATGCCGCGGGAGCTGCTCTAGAGCATCCTTTCGTTCTCCAGATTTGTTCATCCAATCATCAATATGCGATTGCACTCGGCCGAACCTTGCAAGCGAGACACTTGATGCGTCTACCTCCAAGCCTGCTTGTTCAACTTTCCGTATAAGCTTTTTTGCAGGTCTGCCCCAAAGCTTTGCTACCTCTTGGCCGATGGCCGATCCTACTGAGAACGGATCGCCTCGAGCTTGCCCTTCTACTCCACGGCGATCTCTAGGGTTGGGAACCAGGGTAGCAACGTGTTGATGAGAAGGCATAGTACTCACGGCTTCCATGAAGTCTTCCAAAGTCTCTGATTTGACCTCATGGGACGGCGTAACCGTGCTCTTTGTGGCCTTAGACCCTGTCCTTGTGTGCTTATGTGATAATCCAAGGTGCATATTTGCATTGAGGCTTTGTGGTCTGCTCCAACTCACTTCATTGGTAGGATCAACGGCCTTGATTCCTTCCTCAATGCACCAAGTCATATACGGCGCATCTAATTTAGTGGTCAAGACAAGTTCGTCAAGCACATTGAAAGCCGGCAAACCCTGCCCCAACAAATTCGGCGCAAGATACCGCACCTTGCTCGCTTGCAGATCTGTCTCCAAGAACGTAGACTACGGTGGGCTGTCAGTGTGTCCAGATGGCTGATGGAGACTGTATCGCGCTCACCTCTAGACTCATGCCTTGCTCAGAGAGCATGCCGAAATGATTTTCGATGACCATACAACTAGGCTGCGATGACAAGTCCATTTCATCCACTGGCGCGTCAGGCATTGCGTCCATGTTGGTAGGTAAAGAGCCAAATCTCAGAGACATAGATGTAGGATTCGTCGACGGAACATTTTCGGGCGTCGCCTCGCCCGTCGATCCTAATGTCTGGGGTGATCTGTAGACATAGAACTTCACTGCATCCCCAGATTTCGCAAGTTCCCCAAAGACTTGCACTTTCTGTGACTCAACACCCTGATCTTCCCAGTACGATGGTCCGAACGCTTCTTGGCTTATGTGGTAATCGGAATCTGGGTCCAGGGCCAGTAGTCCTTGCTTCTCGCCCCAGCCTCCTCCTCCACTCAGTACTTTATGCAAACGACAACCAGCCAAGACGGCTTGTTGTATCTCGTGTGTTCCGGTGCCCCCAAAGGCATTGTCGGGCTGACTTGGGGAAGGATAGTTTGGAGGGCGTACAAGTGCCCAAATACCAGCCTGTTCAGCTGGAATTAGACCATCCTTGATTGCCACTGATATCGCCTTCTCCAGTTCTTCTGAGGCAGGCGCGCCTTCATTCGACGTGTGATCTACGAGTATCCTACGTATGATGTTGCCAGTGGCAGCTGTAATAGTACGAGTAGGCGTGACTGGCGTAAGAAAGGAATGCAAAGACTGGTCAAGTCTCGTACTCTGATCTGAGAATAGATCTGTCAGGTGCAAAGTCTGCCAGGAAAGGTTGACCTTCTGAATACACGACAAGGCGCGTAACGACCCTGTACTTTCCTGAGACCTCCAGCGTTGGGCGATCAGTGTGGAAGTTTGACCGGTTTTGAAGAGGGTGTTGGCCACAGGTAGCTGCAGTACCCGCGATACGAGAGGCTGGGTTCTTTCCTTGCCATGAGAAATCGTAGGGACAGGAATAGCAGTTGGGGGAAAAGCGAACGACAGCGTACAACGTTGCTGGATAGTCATTGTCTCCGAGTCTTTGGACGCTGCAGGGGTAGACCAGAGGTTGGGGGCGGCAGAATTAGAATCAAGCACTATGAAGGACATCCCTTCAGATCCGTCTTCGATCTGCATTCCTGGGCACACAAGTTCTGCCGAAGTCTGACCATCTGTTCCCTCGGCTGATCTGCCAAACGGAGGGTAAGGTATTCGATCAACCACGGCAGCCAAAACATCGATATTCTGGCCGTTCTCGTGCACAGTGAAGATTTGTTGTAGTAAATTGGGTACGAAATCTGGAGTTTCGTTCAATAATCCGATGTGAGCTGGAGTCAAAAGAATTGCCAGCAGAGGGATCCTGCCCAATGGTATCGAGGTTTTCTGGATCTGGGAAGTACTGATACTCGATGACTGTGATAGTCAGGTATAGTTCTAACCACAGAACTTAGCACATAGATATAGGTAGCAACGACACCTACAATAGTCGAGGCAGATGATGATAGTACGGACCAGCAGCTTGATCGCAAAGCTTGATCATCATGCTGATTTGCCACAGCGCGTTGTTGTACACTTGCAGAGAAAGCACGAATATGACTCCGGACACCCAGGGCCCAGCCTGTGGGCGTTCTCCCTCTCGACCGAGTAGATGGTCTACATGAGTGTTTTAGAATGCCCCGGCAGAGGCTATTAGGCTGCGAAATCATATCGGATGCATTCTGCAAATGCTCAAGATTTCCTCAGATGGCGCTCAACTCCCTAATCCGAACCGAGCTGGCTCACATCTCTATGCCAAATCACCTCAATTGATATATCATTTTCAGTACCAGCACAAGAGTGAAGCTGAATTGCAAATTCTATAGTCCAAAGACAGATCAGTAGGTACTCCAAGATCAGGACGGGATAGGTTCCGCCCGCTGAGCGCTAAGATAGTAAAGTACTAGTCTCTACGCTTTCAAGTTAGCGCCTTTCATTCTGAACGCTGCCCATTTTCTTATCACGAAAGTCTTGGATTGAGCCTTTGCTCCAAATCCCACCATTATGCCACCTGGTACTATTCACAAATCTGGGGTGCCCTTCGAGGATTGAAGTATACCTTCACACAACTGTGACGAGGCCGGCGTGATCAGCTACCGTGAGCAGGAAGCTGAGAGCCGCGACAACTACAAGAGTATCTAAAGAGGCTCATCAATCAAGAAAGCGTAAAAACCTATCAAGACTCTTTACAGCGAACAGTTCATGGACAACGCAAACAGATCTAGGAGTGCTGCATTGGACGACAGCCGCATGCTTACGAAATTTGCAAGCAGCAGTCCGTGCTGTGGGACGCCGATGTGATCGAACTGATCGCAGCGACTTGGCAACATTGCACCAATCATTTCAGCCCCAAAGGCTGATGGCTTGCCCCTCACGACCTATCTTTCGCCAAAGGAGAAAAGGTGTGGGGGGGAAACGCAGGAATTGCATAGTAGCTGTTGGTTGTAGGAAATTGCCTTAAGCACCGAGTCATCCCTTCATCATGCACAATTAAATTGGATCGCTGCCTTTGTCCCTTTCGCTCTTCATGCTTGTTTCAAATTCCACTTTAATCGATGCCAAGGCTTTCATTTCACTCCTCATGACCAACAACGAACCACGTTCATCCAACAGCTCCCAACCACAACGCTCTTTACACCTCCTTCGTCTGTATCAGGCTCAATACTGGCAGAATCTTCCTGTTCAGTATTGTTGCCGTCCATTCATTTACCAGTCATTGCTTTCGACAGTCGCTTTGTACACTCCTTCAACTGTATGTATGCTTCGCACTGTCCTTTGACTACGCTTGCTTGCTTGGGTTCCAATCTGCTGAATCGCATAGAACTTACTGAAGTACAGGTTATCCTTCGCCTTGACGGCGAATTTCTAATATCTACCAGCATCATCTTCCTCGACTCCCAACTTTAGCCTGACCCTCATACACTCCTTTTCAACCTCCAAGTTCTCGGCTACCCAGAAACCACAACAATCAATTACCATACATATACTTTCTCCATGTTACTTTAGCCTGGCGATGATAACCTCGCACTGTGCACAAGCACATAGCCAGCAGCAATGGCTGAAGTCCTACCTTCGCATTCGCACATGAGCATGGACATAACAGACAATGCCTCACCTACACCTCTCCCTAATCCTCCTTTTGTATTCCCAATGCCGGCCCGGGCAACCGCTGAAGCGAGCAGTCATACAAAGACACCGTCCGTAACGGACCCGACTGGTTCTCGACGCTCTGCTCCTCGATCCAGACCTCATCGACTGTCTCTGAACGCTCTCCCAGTTTTCGACTTTAGTCCTGCATCCTCGAATCCTTTCAATGCTTCTCCGAGCCCGCCACGATCTCCAATAAGACGGACTCCCCCGGCTTGCCAATCCGTTGGCCACAAGAGGAATGGAAGTGAGTTTGTTGGAGGTGACATTACAAATGGCGGCCCCTTGCTTGTCAGCACAAGTCCAACCAAGAGTGAATCATCAAGCGGACACCGAAGGAATGGAAGCGAATTTGGTGGTGGAGATACAACCAACGGTGGCGCCATGGCCGGCACTGCGATCCCTGCAATGACAGAAAGCATATCGCATTCGTCAGCGAATACTCGACTCGGACCTCCTACAACAAGACGTGGTCATGCACACCGACGCTCCGGTGCAGTCTCAAGTCACGATCTCTCAATGATATTGAAGCCTCCAGGAGAAGAAAAGGCCGGTAGCGCACCTACTACCCCCTCGGATCCGATTTTCCAGCGCACACGGGCACCCGAACTCGATAGGTCTACATCGCAGCCTATACTGTCTACTGCTACTCATGAACCAGGCAATACACCAACGGGTCAGGAAGACCTAAGCGTTGGTGGTCAGCCGCGTCCACGAGCTCGGTTTGCCGATTCTGTTGAGTACATTCCGCGACCACTGTCTACAATTTCTTCAGAGACGTCGAGCAGCATGTCAACGGTTCGTGCCAACCACTCAGTTGCCAACAGCATCTCGTCCGTCGTAAGCGCCCATACTCCAAGCTTTTCATCTACTACCAACAAACCCTTCTGTCGCGGCCAGGATTTACAGTATTCAAGCCAGGATCAATCAAGGTCCCGGCCAAGGACCGCTGAACTTTCATCTCGCCCCTCGTCTGGGGACTGGGAACGGATCTCGACAGACACAGAGACAACGCTTAAGCGGCCTTCAACGGCACCTTCAGGAGATTCTTCATACATAGGGGCGGAGAAGTCAGAAATCGTGTCGTCTCCCGAGTTTTCGACTCCCATCTGGGGCACTGATAGTAAACTCTTCTCTCCGCCTGCTCAACCTGTCTCTGGTCTACTTGGAGGCTTGAATACTCAATTATCAAGACGGCGGCCCACTACGCCTACTGTGAGACCTAGAACATCTCCGGAGCCCAAAGTCACAAAACGGCAACGAAAAGGAAGATCTTGGGTGGGACTTTTGTCTCGTAAGGCAAGGCAGCAGGACTTCAAAGAGGAGCTGGAGCGTCAATCATCCTCGTCCCTTTCACGTCATCCTGCTTCAGTGGCGGAATTATCTCTTGAGGACATCAATTTTGACGAAGATACCACGTACATCATCGAGGGTACAAATCCCTCTACCTCGAATACCTTAGGCATACAGGACGATTACGCAACGTGGAAGCTCCGGGAGTCAAGCTCGCTCTCCGAGATCGATAATTCGGCGTCTATACTAGATATGGATAAAGCTTTGGGAGCATTGGATGCTCCGAGCCTGGGACCGTCCTTCGAAGATGTAGCTGGAGGAGTAGGGCCTTCGGTCGGTAAACGCCCAATGCATAGCAGTGGGGCCACAGGAAGCTTTGCAGGTCCAGGCATGCATTACCATCGTCGGGCTGAGAGCGCTCCAGAGATGGAAGCCATTGACCATTCTAGGTTCGGATTCCCACGACTGGGAAGCAATCCGGCCATGGCAATTGAGGAAGAGGAAGAAGAGGAGGATGAAGAGGATGAGGGTAGACCTCTTTCTGGCCAGGCTAACTCGGTAGTCCAAGTAGACCAATTTGATACCCACGAAGATCAAGTTCTTGGACTGGGCGTTAACATCGTGGAAGGGAACACCGGGTTTGAACAGCCAATGCGGCGATCCCAACAGCGGCCAGTTAAAGACCTGAGCCAAAATAGTGCGTATTTACGTGCAGAGACCCCTGAACAAGAGCATCAGGTGGAGCTTAGCCACGTTGAGATCGTTCGTGCAGACGAAGAACCTCGCTTCTCCGTGATCACAAAATCTTCAGATGAATCAACCATTACACCTACGCTGTCTCACAACCCTCTAGACTTCAGCGCCGAGTCTACGCCTAGTGATTTTGCTGTCCCAACGCCAGCCTTGACTTACGGGACATCCGAAACACCATCTGCTATATCCTCTCCCGACTTTACCAGGACGTCTTTCGATCACCCTCGGATGCATACCGCGACCTCCTCAATTACAGACAGGGCGACCTTAAGCTCATCACGAGCCGGCGATCATGGGCTGGGTTTGCACAGCTCGGTTGATGATGTCCCGTCACTCACCAGCAGTGCATCCACGATGAGCGCTCACCCAACCCGTTTCTCTAGCAGCGCAAACTCCGCGGCAGATCGCTCCATGTCCGTTTCGGCTGCCGTTCCTGCCCGCACAAGACCGGTCTCAGCTCATAAGCGATTGAGTCTCGCAAGCCTCTCCAAGTTAACGGGAGGCTCACATAATAGGAGCAAATTAAACATCGAGGAAAGTGCACCCGTGGAAGAGGTGGAGCGTAACCAAAAGAAGAAGGGAAATCGTATCAGTCGGCTGATGAGGTTTTGGAAGTCGAAAGAGAAGCTCTCGTCTTCGTGAGCAGGCACGATGGTTATGCAAGTATCGCAGATATGATTTTCGGCGTTTGAGTGATGGGTTGGTTGAGCGTCACAACAAGGTAACGGTCACAATGTAAGAATGCTTACGCGGACATTTTACGGAGTCACTGGTTACTGTTTCATCCCTGGTATCTCGATTCCAGCAGGCCCGGTCGTGGGCATTGAACGAAAGATTCTCGACTCCATTGGCTCATCGGAGCACACAGTCAGGTCGCACGCTCCCAACTCCAAAGACGAAAAATCAGTATTAGGCTTCCTGGCCTTGACACCTGAGCCCTATGGCCAAGCAGCCTTTTCATCAACATGTCGATCTCCATCATCATGTTCACCGATAATTCATTATAAGACGTCACTTTTTCCCAGAGATGCACTTTAGCTTAGCACGGACGAGAGACGTTGCTCGATTTACAAGTACTTCCTTCCGCATGTACCAGAATGTGGCGGTTCGCTGTGAAAGCTTGAGCTCTTTTCATTGAACGGACTGGGAGGAACATGTTAGCGAAGACAGACATACCACATAGAATAGCTTGAGCAACAGGTAGCATTACAATTCAATTATTTATGAGTCACGTTATGCTGCCTCTGCCGAGAAGGACTCGTATTTCCACTGACTGTTTTGGGTTGTGAGGAAGGGTGGGGGAGCTGGGTTGTGGAAGGGATGGGGTTTTGTATGATAATGTCAGTGAATTCAACATAACAATGTTGCGAAAGAGACCGCGCTGCACCTGTGCGTAATTGGGGGTCGTGGATCTCCGAGTGGGTATGGGAATCGAGGTGTCGAGTGCAGGTGGCTGATGTTGGTGATAGAATGGCTTTTTTCAAATGCAAGGAAGATGATCCATGGATAAGGTATAGATGAAAGTAGATGATGAATGAGGAGGACTTTCTCTACTATAAAAGCATGAGATAGATAACTACCAACTCTATTCATCTGTAGATGCTGTAGCTCTAGCTCTAGCTAGTGTATGTGACAAGCTATTTGAGATATTGGTACAGGCTATGCGTAGTTCATATCGTGTCGTCTTATCATTATGCATTAGGACCGTACGTTCCCCAGTGGTGTATTAGATTAGTCCAGCGGCGAGGCACCGATGGTCTTCGGCATGGTTATCGGACTGGGAGATACGCTGCCGTCTTCACTGGGACCCAACCCGCTATCGATACCACTGGCCCCATCAAGAGCGTCCATCGGATCGGGATTGATATCCCACTCTTCTTCTTCAACCTCGTCTGCACCACTTTCACTGCCATCATCTCCGGCATCCGCTTCCGCGTCATCCTCTTCAATGTCGTCGTCTGCCAATCTCCCAGCGGCCCTCCTCCTAACGTCCGCCTTGGTCTCTGAAGTCTTGAAGCCTTTCTGGAATGCTCCACGGGTGTTCCATCTCAGCGCCCTCCTCACACTTTCGAACCATTCGCCACCCGTGCCGGCCTCCCCTACAACAGTGGGGAAAGGATAACGCCCCGCCTCAACCCTAACTTCGTCACCCCTACGCAGCTCGACGCGTCCTTTGCCATCAAAGCTGGCGTACGCAGTACTTCGGCTGCTCCTTGGCACGCAAATGCGGAGACACAATGTATCGCTGAGCACCATGGGCCGGAAGGAAAGAGTGTGCGGACATATAGGCGTCAGAAGTATGCCAGGAATGGAAGGATGGGTGAGAGGTCCGCCGGCGGAGAGGGAGTAGGCGGTGCTGCCGGTGGGTGTGCTGATAATACAACCGTCGGCCTGAATGATGGTAAGTAGGTGGGTATCTCCATAAAGCTCGAGGTTGGACACGTAGGGAGAGGGTCCACGATCAATGACCAGCTCATTGAGAACCTCAAATTGAGTGTCCTCTATCAGATTGGGGTTGGGGACGTTCCTGTCCTTCGAGGCGTTTGAAATGCTACTTTTTCTAGAGTGAGTGGAGTGGTGATGGCTGGCACGGTACACGGTACACGTAAATCGCATTCGCATGTTGACACGCATGCCGGATCCCTCCATGATGCGGTCAAGAGTAGGCTTGTAGGTGCCGAAGGGGAAATTGGTGAGGAAGCCGAGAGATCCGAGGGAGAAGGATAGGATCGGCGGAACAATGCGCTGAAAGAGCCAGGAGGTAAACAGGACAGTGCCATCACCGCCGAGGGTAAGGACCAAGTCAAATATCTCGGGCGAGTTCCGGCACAGATCTGGCGTCCAGTAGCGGAGCATGTGCTCGTAGCATGGGTTGGAAGCTAATAGACCTTGGGCATCGAACCGTTCTGAAACACGGAGCTTGGCATCGACATACACCGTGACGCCCAGATCGGAGTTGTATCGCGGCGTCTTGAGTAGAAATTCCGCCAGCTCGCGTGTAAGATAAACCAGGTCGTTGTCTCGAGCCTTCGTCACAATCATGATAGTGCGAACAGCGCATCTGATAGGTCGGCGTTGCAGCTGCTTTGAGATCTCACGGACACTGGTTGCAGTCTGCATGAGGCGTGAGGGAGACATGCCGTCGTCCTCTGCTGAAATTTCTTCCAAGACTCGTTCAATGTTGACTGCGTCATCGAAGCGTTGGTGGAAGAAGCAGGGTGACTCTGCGAAACGAGTTGCAAAGGATGCTCGCGGATTGTTACCGAGACTGGCCATAGAAGCGGAGAGGCTCCGTCCAGACACCCCGTCCTGTTTTGGTAATTCTGATGATTTTCGAGCGGCCGAGAGTATGAGCATGTGATGTTGTGTAAGACCCATAGCCAGATTTCCTTTACGATGACCTGAGAACGAATTGGACGCTTGAAGAGAAGGGTTTAACGCCGCAGTGCTTGATGACGATGCGGCCTCTATCGGCGACTGGCCGGCTTGGGCTGAAGCGTTTGGTATGCTGCTCACAGGCTCCTCTTTCCCCTCCTCAATCACATCTTTGCTCTCCTTTGTGTTCAATGGAATGCGCCCAGATTGATCGTCGGGCAGTGGGGCGCCGCCGAGTGGTAAGCTGTGCTTTGATCCTGACTTTAGATCCAATTGGGCCAGAGCCTCCGAGGCACGACGCTCCTGCCCAAATTGATCATGTGTCAGAGCTAACTGGGCCTGAGGCCTCACCATGTGTTCCTCGTACATGACAGGTGTTTGATTTATGTCTGATGCGCTCGGCTTCGATTCAGCATTTATGGGTTTTTGCATTTTGTCAGGACCGTTAGTGAGGCCAACACTGTAATACTGGAAGAGAAAGTCGCCGAAGTAGCCCCTCAGCTTCGAACGTTAGGAAGCCAGCAGATGGAGTAGCAAAGCGGCGGTCTATACTCATCTGTGAAGGCAATGCATAGTAGTCACCAAGAGGTTTGTTTACGCATTTGTTCCCTAAGGAATGGCGATGCGTTGCGCCGCGGCTGCGGCAAGCAAGTGTATGGGCGACATGGGCTTTAGATTTGTATCAGCTTTCGGCATGGATATTTTCTAACTCCGCTCCGAAACCCCAACCGAGAGGTCCAGATGAGTGGCGGCTCCCTCACGGAAACGATCGGAGGCTTATAAGGAATTGAGAGCTGCGGGCATTGAGGATTAGCGCGTGCTTCGGTATATTAGCGTCTTGGCTGTGGAGAGTCTGCATAAGCGCAATGCACAATGCACGATACATGCACATTGATCTTTCAACACATGGGGCTTACCGGATCACAGACACGGCAGTTGAGTGGACGTTATAGAGGCACGATACGTGCCAGAGCACCGGATCAGAGACTTCTGGCGAATGGCATTGAAGCACACAGTCGATTCCAGGCGCGCCGTTGGGGCTGCGAGAGCTCTGGGGAGACGCCGATAGACTGCACTTGTCGTTGGTCAGCAGGGTCACGACTAAAGCTGAGTGTTCGGTTGGCCTTGTGCACTGGGAGACCAGGCATTGAGAAGCTGCTTCGTCACGAGCTCGCCTCCTTTTTTCATATCTCGAGATGTTGGTCGGAGATAGTACCTCCGTTAAGATGTCCCGTGAACTTGGTAGTCCGTCTGAGTAAGACTTCAACAAACACACACTTCACCGTCGCATTGGCTGTACGCCATCGTCCACTCGGCGTTCTGTGCGGAATCGATATTATGGTTGACATTCACTCTTGATATCTCGGATTCTGATGTCAACCCGGCCTCTGCTTCCATTCCCGCTCCTTCATGACCTTCCCCTGCACGGCATCTCTCAATATGCGTTCTAGCCTTATCTCGTCTTTGGAGTCCATGCAGACGTCTTCCTGGTCGCTATCGTCTTGGTCTTGCCCGTGGCAGACCATGAAAGCCGTCCTTTGAGCTTCGTCCCATGTTTCCATGCTGAATTCGCCCTCGCTTTCCACATGTAGTAAATCTCCGAGGGACGAAAAGGCAAAAACATGAATAGACAAAGCAGATCTCAATTCCTGGGGAGAAGGATTGGTTATAATCTTGCCTGTCGCTGCAATGGCGATCAATGTTGCGGTGAAGGTCATTGAGAGTGGTATAGACGTAGACAAGAGAGCCAGAATCGAAGCCTGTAGAAGTGCTGGCAAGACTGGAAGGCTCTAACTTCTGTTAGAGAAATAACATTCCGTAGCCAGACCACGTACGGAGTCAGCCTCAGGCAGGCTCTCAATTGTAGACTCAAGGCCTTGATTAGCGACTATTTGTAGAGTGATTTGGATCAAGGTGCGAGGGTGTGCAGAGACGAGTATGACATGGCGGAGAGTATCATGAATAACCGATTCGAGGTGCCTTTCACGTATGCCTAAGTATACAGGTCAGCCATGTACGCACAGTGCGTACTGAAGATCTGCTACTCACTTCCCAGGCCCGAAGCAGGCCTAACCGCGACGTCGATAGCTGCTTCTTCTGGCAATTCGTCTCTCCGCTGCACCTCGATGGGCCCGTTGACAGCAGCGATGACCATGAAGCCATTGTCCGAGTAGGTTACTGACCCATCTGCGCGATGGAGCGATGAAAGTGTTGTAGTTGCCATGGAATAGGGCATGATATGCTCTGCTTCTGCTCGATGAAGCGCGCTCGCGAAAAACTGCCACAAGAAAACGATCTCATCAGCCACACTGCCAGCCCTATTCTATTCCATTCTGCAGAGTAGAATAGCGTGCAAAGGCCAACTACAGTACCTATTTACGTCGCGTCAACGTCCAGAGAGCGAGTATCCTACCAGCCATCATGCCTTCAGCAACCTCACACACACATCCGGCCTCACAGATCAAGTCTCAAGCCCCTCTGAGCCCCGACCAACTTGACAATCTGCCCCGCCTTATCCCTCGCAAGAAGAAACCTTCTCTGCCTCAAAACCCCCTTCCAACACCTGAGACGCCTACCCTACCACCTCCCCCGGATACTTCGACAATCACCTTTTCTAAACCAACCCGCCGCATCATTGATGCTTCGGATCATGATCTCTTCCTCTCGTCTCGGACTTATACGCTTATTCTCTCCTTCGTTTTCTCCCTTTCCGAATCTGCCGCACAGACAAAAATATCCTCCGTTGATATCTCTTCTGCCCATCCATCCATTCTCAAGATAATCTCCGTCCTCGACTTGATCGAAAAGACCCTCTTTCGTTGCCCACCCACCGACCAGGGCGGCTCACGCTTTGGTAATCCTGCCTTCCGAACATTTGTTGACAATGTTTCCGCTCAAACCTCAGATTGGCATGCGGATCTAGGTCTCCCTTCTCCCTCAATCATAGAAGTCTCAACGTATCTCGAGCACTCCTTGGGCAACCGCGCCCGTATAGATTATGGCTCAGGTCACGAGCTCAACTTCATAATGTGGCTGCTTTGCCTTAATCGGCTTTCTCTTCTACCCGAATCAAGCTTCTCCGCCCTAGCACTTGCCATTTTCCCCCGTTACATTAGGCTCATGCGAAAGGTGCAGAGCACATACTATCTAGAGCCCGCTGGATCTCATGGCGTTTGGGGTCTGGATGACTATCACTTTCTGCCATTCCTTGTCGGCGCATCGCAGCTTTTGCACCATCCATACATACGGCCATTGAGCATACACAATGATCTCGTGTTAGAAGAAGAGGGTGATGACTATCTCTACCTTGATATGGTGCGCTTCACCATGGCTTCGAAGACAGTAAAGGGGTTGAAGTGGACGCAGCCGATGCTCGACGACATATCCGGCACAAAAAGCTGGTTGAAGGTGGAACAAGGCATGCGGAGGATGTTCGTGAAAGAGGTGTTGGGGAAATTGCCCGTCATGCAGCATTTCTTGTTTGGGAGCCTTGTGCCTGCGGCGGAGGGAATGAGTATTGGGGATGACATTTTGGCCCCCGAGAGTGAACTGATGGAAGGCGGGGAGATCCATGTTGGAGAGGATGGAGTGGGCCATGTGCATAGAGATGATGCTTGGGGTGATTGCTGTGGCATCAAGATACCAAGCACTGTCGCTGCAAGTCAAGAGGCGAAGAAGAAGGGAGACAGGGATGGACTGAGGAGGGTGCCGTTTGACTAGGGTCTTGTTCAATCTGTCGCCGGACCAATAAGCCTTATCCTTCGAACGGCTGATCAGCTTGCAAAAATTCCGAGGCTCCATGACAACTTTCTGGCATAAGCACAAATTCGATGAGTGTAAAACAACGGTGGCAATATGTATAAGAGGCTGGGAATGAAGAATGAGTACCAAGAGTTGGCTCTCTTCCGAGGCCTTCTTACGATGTCATGGGAAAGCTACTTTTCGATCCACATAGAGCCTCAGCTTGTCCGATATCTTTGAGCTTGGACCGGTCGAGATGTCAAGTCACTTGCTCGTGCAAGCTGGAGAACAGGCTGCTTTTATAGAAGCTAAGTTACTTGAAGATGTCGGACGAGGACCATCCTGGGTCAGAAAAAATCTTCTCGACTGAGCATTGAGCGCGCGCAACAACTCTTCATTGGAATATCTGATTAGAGGTGCACACAAGTCGTCGATTCATGATATGAGATACCAGTACATCTTAGCCCTGCCCTAGGGCTAGATACCCAAACCGCTTAGGAGCTTGTACCTTATACAGAAGTCACGCTAGTGGCTAATATCTACCTTATGAGCTGCATTCAGCCGAACAACGATAACATCGTATCATCCGGCTCTCACCTCAAGACCACCCTTGGAGAGGAGACTTCGATGACAGGAGCAGATCAGGCTTTACCAGGACGGGCGATATATCTCAACCGCCTTTGAACGCTGCGGGCTAAGCGAAAAAGGGCAACAGCGTCTACCTTGAGAGAAAGCACATTCGCATCTATCTAGACCGCCGGAGTTAGATACTACGAGATCACAGCCTTTGTACAACTAAGAGCGCGTACTCAATCACAGCCTTAGCAGGCGTGAGATCAACGACTGACTCTACCAGACGTATGGATCTCCGGCCTACAATAGCATTCGCTATCTCGTAACAGTGGTGATGGGCTCCAAACAAGGCTTCGCAGGTCTTGATTACCCCGTCTTCCTAAAATTGGATTTCTAGCGAGAATCATTGGGTGATTTTCTTCACTTGATGGCGAACGGACCTCGAGAGGAGTTATATCCTTTGCATAACCTTGCACTGAAGGAACTCAACAGGGAACGGATACGTTGACGCGCCTTGAACATGACTATCGCCCCTTTGGGCTTTGTTGGTGAAAGATTTCAGGCTTGCGCTCTTAGCTGATCGCAAACCCCTCTTCAATACAAATGGCCGCAATTCCGGCGAGTGTTGGAGGAGTCGATGTGCTCGGCTTTGTACGTCCTTCTCTCAACGAGTTGAGTATGTCTAACGAGCTCATGGAGGGAGAAAATCCTTCTCGGAATCGGACTAGATAGAAACGTTCCGCCCAGTCACAACTATAAAGGCGATTATGACCACTATAGCCAATATCCTGGCAGCCGAAGATGTCTGGACACGAATAAACTACCTTCGTCGTAACCCGAGACCATTGTTGGGGCATTGGAGAGAATACTCAGCCTACTTCGAGCGATCATTCATCGCTCGCTACACGATGGGCAAGTTGTGATGATGATGGGACCAAAATTACTCTCACTGGATCAAGCATGGGTGGAAATCCTCCTGGATGGCATGCGGACACTAAGCGCCTTGGCCTAATGGGAAGCTCTTATAGAGCGCGGAATCGCAAGGTGGAAAGAGCTAAACGCAACGGTAGGGCCGGAGGGATACGGGGTTTACCTTAACAGACTGTTTATCAAGGCTCAATATTTTACTACATTACTACTTTACGTTGCGATCTGATCTGGTGTAAACGGTCGGGAGAACCCCGGGCCGAGGCTCAACAAGGTTACGAAGCTATCATGTATGTTTCTCTACAATATCTTGCCTCTTGTAGCTTGTAAACGTAGCTCGTCAACCACATAATGCCACCTCCCTCTCGTTCTCCGACCCCTCCATCTACTAAGCGCCTCCTCCAGGAGCTCAAAACCACCTTCTCGGAGCCATCTCTCGTCATACAATCTCTTGGTCCCATCTCGGAAGCGCAGCTGTTACATTGGGAGGCGGTATTGAAAGGCGTTCCAGGTACTGCCTACGAAGGTATTCGCACCACCCATGGCTCTGAGCCCGCCTTTGAAACAGCATCGGCCCATAATCAAATACAGACAGAGAACTGACGAGTATATAGCTGGTCTATGGAAACTCGACATCAAAATCCCTCCATCCTACCCAATACAGCCACCAATAATCAGGTTCCTCACCCCAATATGCCATCCAAACGTCCACTTCCAGGTACATTCTCCACCTTTCGCCCAAATCCCTCATGAGCTCCCTAGCTAACATACCCAATCCCCCCATCCCAGACAGGAGAAATATGCATCGACCTCCTCAGAGAATCCTGGTCACCGACCTACACCCTCACTACCACCCTCGAAGCCATCCATCACCTCCTGTCGTATCCGGAAGTGGACAGTCCGCTGAATGTGGATATAGCGATGTTGTTGAAGGATGGTGATCGTATTGGTGGGGAGAGCTTGGTGAGGTTTTGGTGTGGGGAGAAGAGGTGGGGTGGATGAATATTGGTCACTGGTTCTATTGGTCAGATGGGTGGGCTTGACGATGTTATGAATACTGGTAAGATGTTATGAAGGTGTGTGTGCTGCGTTACGACGTGGTTTTGAAGCGATATAGCAAGGCGTTCAGGAGTCGGACAGGGGTTTTCATCCTGTGAAGATGGCAGAAATACATCCATCCCACTACGACAGGAAAACCCCCAAAAACAGTCCCACGAATCTTGAAAGCCAGACATTCCCCCACTCAAACCAGTTCCTACAGTCCTCTATACAATCCATCAACTCGACGATCCTACCCCTATCCCCTCAACCGCTACAACTTCGCCAAATCCCACTCCTACACCTAATGACCATCCATTCTCCCCTCAGCAATCCCCATCGACTGAAGCATCCCTTTACATAACATCAAAGTACCACATCCCTCGAATATCCGATATCACCCACCCATCGATTACCATGCCATACCATACCATACCCTGCTTCCCCTTATACCTCCCCTCCATTCCACCCATCACCCACCACCCATCACCACCCCCCCCCAAAAACAACCAAACATAAGAACCCAAAACGAAATAGATAGCAAACCACTAGTATACATAAGCCCCTCCGAATATACCATCATAACCTTCTCATTTAGATATTCTATAGGACTTCCACTTCTTCTGGAGACGAAATGCAGAGTTCAGCACTTTTTTTGTTTTGGAGTTTTGGTAATGGAGTTTTGTAATGGAGAGGGTTTGTGGGTTGATTGCTATGGTTGGTTGTATTTGGATTGGGTTGATTTGATTTGATTTGGTTGGATTGGATTGGATTTGGATTTGGATTTGGATTGGGTTGATTTGGGTTGATTCAGTACATCGGAGCTGAGGGCGTTTGGATAGGTCATTTGGATAGGTGGTAGTTGGTATCCCGCTTACTAGTTCAACAGAACGAACATCAGGCTTGACTAGGTCCTCAACGTCGAATGAGTCAACCAGTCACTTCAAGAAGCCTGATACGAACGATCTTGAGGGAGACTGACGGTAATCGAGAACCCTTGAGTCGCATAGGAGCTTGCGACTCAGGGGGCCCGGATTAGAGAGACGAATGTGTTCATGCGTGAAGAAAATGAGAATACAACTTGAGGTTTGAGTAGATACTGATATGATATAAGATTATTGAGAGCTAAGAGGAGCGATGGTGGGACATTTGTATTTGTTGCAGATGGTGAGGTATTAGGCGACTTGGTAAGGCTATTCTATGCACGAGTTTTGACGAATGTTGTAGTGAGATGGTTTGGTGGTGGAGTTGGAGGTCGAAAGGTTGTGGGTATGGGGATTGAATTGAGACTTGGGTAGGGGTACAAGGGACGAGATAGAATTCTTTATTCAAAGAAAAGCTGCTAGATCTGACAACAATGGGACGATCAGCGTTTCCTTCGTTTCAAATCGAGACAGAACAAGAAAGATAGTCTCGAGAGGGGCAGACTGCTGATGTAAACAAGACGCCGGAGGACGCCGTCAACTGCTACAGACGAGACGGCGCAAACCGACGCTGGCAAGATGATAGGTTCAACTCTCGCCTGAGTATCAAAGATCTGAGATAGAAGTACTTCTTCCACATCTAGTATATGCATTCCCCTTGCAGATTGCTCAATAAACCAAAGTCTGCCTTTGGCTTTTCCCGACCACCGAACGCCGTAATGCCTTCCCACATAGGATATTGCCGCTATTTGGGAAATCTAGAAATGGAAGGCGTAATATGGTACTCGAATACATGGAACGAATGTTCACCGCAATGCCAGCTTACTCATTGTAATGGTATACCTATACACACATGTTAGCTGGTGTCATCTTCATTCTGCGCTGGACTGGCAGCACTCACAAAATAATTTGGCAAACCCCAACAGCCCCAGCCTAGTCTTCTTGCCATCTTGGCAAATCCTTCGGTCTCCATCAAATGATAAAAGGCGAAAGGTGGGAACATGGCTCCGTCGCGATGTACTTCCGCTTTCACGAGTAGCGCTGTGCCCCCTACACCATCCAGGGGTATGACTGCTCTTTGGTCTCTGGTCTCGGACTTGTCCGCCGTCATAGCCATGAGTGTTCGATAAGTCGCGATATCCGCATATCCTTCAAGGATAATGTCGTCTGGCGCCATACCTGCCGCCATATCTGCGGCCGCCTGGCTGTCCTGCCACGAGTTGTAGTCGTAGGGTCGAGTGTCTGCCCTCCCCTCATCGTTGGTAAAGCGTTGAAAGCAATTGGGGACAAGAACTGGTTTATCGTGGGAGGCCAAGTCTTGAATCAGGGTCGGAGGTGTCTCCACGATATCAGCATCCAACCAGAGAACCCAGGATGTAGATGGACCGATAGTCGTGAAGAGAAGCGAATTTCGAGCGCGTGACATTGCAGCTCGACGAGCCTTCTGGTTTTCCTTCTTATGCCGCTCTGCCTCGTCTTGCGATGACAGCGGAGGATCGAAATCTTGTCGCATGATTATTATGCTGGCGAACCTCTTGGCTTCAGGGCCAGTCTGAGTAGACGCTATGGCGACTTGTAAAGCCGCGGTTGCAGCATTGCCTTCCTTGGTCTTTGGTATAATGAATCCGAGAGCGATCAAATGGTGTGGGTAGGATAGGGCGAGAAGATTGTTCCAGTAAGCCTGGTAGAATCGAGCGAGAGGTGTGAGGATGAGAATGGTTTCTGAATTACCAATTGGGTCGGCTGTTGTTGTTACATTGTTGAGATGATAGTGGACGACGGGTGGAGGTTTCGCTTCGCTAAGTGAAGCATCAGGCTTCACAAATGGTGCTGTCGGAGGGGAAAGTGGATGAGCGGCCGCGTTTTTTCGCTTTGCGGTAGATATTGCTGCTGCGTTCGATGATGGGGAGAGGATGAAGAACAGGAAGCCGATGGAGAGTACTGCGGCCAGTACAAGTGTAATGGGATTAGTCCGCCGTATCGACCTTGCTAAAGCCATGCTGAAGGAGAGTGTGGAGCGCCCACGTAGTCGGAAAGATGGTGGCTTCCCCAATGCCCTTGTGTCGCGGCGGGCGAAGTGATCCCTTTCTTGAAGGATAGCATCCACGTGTTCAGGACATACTGATGCCAGATAGCTTGAATCAGTGGTTGAGCTACAGGCTCAGAAGGTAGGTGCGAGATAATGAGTGTGGTCGCAATCGTGGCTGGATCCAAGACGCAGTATTATTGAGGTCAAGTTCTTTTCGGTCTCCTGGAGTCAGGACTAGAACTATTCCAGTTCTAGTGAGGGCGGCCCGCTCGATAGTTCCAGATATCTAAGACCCAAGCGTGCTAAGGAAGTCAAGGCCACCGAAAAACGCCAGCCCGGATATAGCCACGTAAGCGAAGGAGGACTACAACATATAAGATCACATTTGGAACAAGTTATGACAGTGGCACCCAGGCGAATCAAGATTTTATATACAAGAGCTATATTCTCAAGGAGATCTCTAGCAACTATTCGGGTGATTGACATTGCGTCACTCTCGCTTTCAGCTTCTACCAACTGATAATTACTCGATTACGGGAATGGGCTCATGGATGAGGTCTGCTGAGGTACCCATGGAGACAGAACAGAATCGCATGCAACCCAAACTCTGAGGGTCGACCTTAAGTGCAGACGTCCCAGATATCATCAGTCCTTGAGAACTGTCACACAACATATTTTCCTAACGGTCGTCCTCATATTCGCCGCGTGGCATCCGGCCTTTACCTGGTCCACCCTGAAGTCATTTTGATATCCGAAAGGTATAACCCCAGATAACCTTGTCGTGATTCGCTCAGATGGAAAAGATTGGGATTGGGTGACACTCCGAAAGCTTACTCTTTCTTGGGTAAATCATGATGCTGACCTGCAGGATCCTGTGGCCAATCACCGAGGAGTCGTTAACATGAAACGTCTTGTACCCAAACTCGCTGTTGCCTGATGGATTCACGATCAACATCGATGAATGGCCCTATTTACACTTGAAAGCTATAACTGGACTGGATGGTAGCACCCCCTACAGAATGAACTGGTTCATGGGACTTTCTTCCAGTCACTGAAATCAAACCCCGATTCCTGTAGAACGTAAATACTTGGTTCAGCGTCGAAAGGAGGGCCACCGAAGCGTTGAGCAGAAAGGGGATATTGGAAGAGCTCGTTGCTAATTATGTCGCAAGATCTACGGGTCTAGTACTCACACATAGCAGTACTATCACGGATTTCATACATGGATGGTTATGCCGGAGTAATTTTCACGCAGAGACAGTTGGAAACCTTACAATGCAACCCTTGGAATCATTCGTCTCCATGTAGCGCCGTGCAAGAAACCGCTTAACAAGGCATGCAGAACCTAGTCAAATCACTGTAATACGAGCAAACCGATTTTGTATTTCAATTACGTCCATAGCTAAATCCAGAAAACCAAACCAGACCAATGGCGTTGCTAACAATTGAATATGAGAGAAGCATGTCTTTTGATGAAAACATTTATGCCGTTTGCAGTCTTGAACGTTTTCCGCAACTGAAATTTCCCAACACCCAGCACACAAACTTAAAGCAGCATAGCGCCAACCAAGGAGGACATAGCAACCACGAGACCGCAGACCAAAGGACCGAAAGAGAAGTTCTGCATGCCATTGGTCGCAGAGCTCTTGCTTGAGGATGATCCTGAGGCACCGCTTGCGGTCGTGGTAGGCTGACCGCTTCCCGCAGATGCGGTACCACTGCTACCAGCGCCAGAATCTTGAGAACCACTTCCGGCAAGACCAGGGCCTTTGCCAGCCCCGCTCTTGAAGTATTGGCTAGCCTGTGGTGGCATAGCGGGCAAGGAATCGCCACTGACCAACCAGCTGGCCGATTTGCTGGGGCAGGTGCTAGGGGAGCCGTTGGCGTTATAACCTCCGTCACCCGTGGGAAGAGGGGTCGCTTGAAAGGCAGATTGGAGGGAGGCGAAGTCGGTGAGCTCACTGACGCTGTTGCCAGAGACGGAGACCAGGCCATAGAGATCCGCCGGTTCTGTGGTCCCTTCCTTGCTATACTCGTAGACGAGACCACCGGAGTAAACAGCCGTCATTTGGCTGCCGTACAGAGTAGCGACTTCCTGGAATTTACGGGCGGTTTTGACGCAGCCGTACTCCGACAGGAAAATGGGGATGGAGTAGTTGCTGAAGGCCTTGACCTTTTGTTCCCAGGTAGAGGTCTGGTATGTGGAGGGATCGCACCAAGAGTAGTCGTTAAAGGCGAAGAAATCGCTGCGCTCGTCGTTGGTACCGCAATTCATGTAGTGTGCGGTTTCAACACGGTTATCATCAATATCGGCAGCGGAGTATCCGACCGGGATCGAGCGGTATTGACGATTGCCAATGTATTGTTTCATGTCCCGAGTGACAGCCTTGACGTATGGTGCGGATATGGACGTGGGAACACTGTTGATGACCTCGTTTCCGGAGAAGAACAACAGAGTGTTGCTGTATGAATGGAAGGCATCGATAGTAGCGAAGATGCTCTGAAGATAGTCGGCATTGTAGGATTTTGCGGGAGATTCCTGGTTGATGGAATATTTGGGAGTGTTCACGTCCAACGCAAGGTAGATGCCGGCTGCTGCAAGTGCATTCATACACGTATCATGGTTCAGGCTGTTGTCGATTGTGTAGACCCGGACAGTATTGATCTTTAGTTTTTTAAATCTGTTATCGTCAGGTCAGCTTATTTTACACCCTTGGAATGCATTGGTTGCTCTCACTCCACAATGTCGCGTGTGCAGGTAGCCTGGTCGGCGATCGGATCCACAGCATTGGATGAGCCTCCAGGTTGATAATCAATACCACGGATGTAAAACCGGTCGCTACCGGCAAAGAAAGCTGGGAAACCGTTGTCAGAATCTCCATTGTCTTACGCATTAGACGTGATCTCACCATTGCCCTTGACTGTGACTTGAGGAAGGGATGTTGCTCTCTTGAAGTATGAGGGGATTAGACTATCTGGAATTGCGGCCGCAGATACGGCGGTTGCACCGAGGGCCACCGCGAGCGGCGCAGCAGCGACAACTCCCTTCATAGTAAGACGCGATTAAGAGTTACTAAGTCAATGAATGTTGTTGATGATCTGTTGAATGGAGCAAAAAACAACAAGGCCCGGAAGAATACGTCAAAGGAGTGACTGTGAATTTATTAGTATAATTGAAGAAGTAATGACCGCAAGAACGAGTGAACGGTATGAAGAAGGATGAATTAAGTTGTCGGCAAAGACAATGAAGAAAGATGAAGATTCAGGGGGGGTCTCTGGCAAATTATTGAGTGTCTCAGGAGAGGCGCTAGGAAAATAGTGGGCCAACACAAGGGGGCCGTTTTGGCCGATCTATTTCTGTAAGGTGCCAACTGCCAACCACATCTCGACCTCTAATCACACTACTTAGTGTCGAATGCTAGCGGACTCCGCGGATACGATACCTTGGATACTTCAAGTACTGGAGATTGAGGGCAAAACCTTCAAGGCTTTAATCTATATGAAGCAATAGACGGAGTCTTGTCGACCAGATTCAAGTGGATGAGGCCGTCAGCAAAGGAGTCCGGTTTTGCAATTTGCCAGTGTCATTGCCATTGCACTTGGCATTTCGTCACTTCATTGAAGGCCAAGAGCTGTGTGCGCGGCCTCTGACTGTTTCCTTTGGGGTAACTGAATTGAGAGCAACAGGTAGGTACACAATGTCCTGCGGAATAGCCCATCGCCGAACCCTCTACTTTTTCAAGTCTCCACGATAGTCGCGTCTGCCAACTAGGTGTTACAAGAAAATGAAACTTTTACACACGAAGGGTAGGAAACTACCGAACCAACTATTTCTGCTGCGACGACCTTCTTCTTGGGGTTGGCCTGTCCCCAGAGCTTTTGGTGGGAACGTATCGTACATTTCGTCGATCAAGTCTGACTGTGAGTGAATCAATGGCAAGTAGTCTGGACAAGGCATTCACGAGAGTGCCTTGTTACCTGTCGGCGAGCGCCAATTTGTGATCAATGGTAGCGAGAGTCAGTTTAATGTGCATACGGACCGTGTGACATACTGAAGCAGAAGGCATATTTTCCACTTGATACTAGCTATGGGTCCGTCTTCCTTCTCCTCGAAAAGGTGTCTCACAGTCGTGTAATAAAGCATAATTATTGAAATGCTCTTGAATCTGAAAGATGTATGGCTCTATCGTCCTACCTACTCTTTCTACCCTGCTCTGGACCGAGCAACTGGTGGGCTGAGATCCATCCCAGGCCTTTGATTTGAAGGCTTCAAGCCCATATCATCTACTGGCATAACGCAACAATATCAGACAACGTCAGAACTCTGGAGCTAAAATCCGTCATCTATCCCTGCACTCTTCTCCTCTACGATTCTATCGAGATTCGCCTTGACCCACCACTTATGTGTCTCTTGACTCTCCTCTCCAGGCTTCTCATCCCATGGTTTCGGACTGAGAATGTAATGAATATTCTTGACCTCGTCATCGCGCCAGATAGGTGAATGTATAGTTGGTAATGTTTTCAGTGCGTTGTAGATGTACGGGAGAGCAACCCATCTCCCACTGAATAGGTCTCCAAGCAGTGACTGATCTGCAAATTCATAGCTCTCGATAGCTCCTGAACTCATGCGGTCCAGGATCAGATTGTACAGGGCTTTCGACGGGTTCACGACTTGAAGTCCGCCATTCGGCATCCCCAGCCCTGCCGATGCTGATGCACCGAGCTTTTGTGCCCCGTCCGGGTCCCCGTGCTGACTAGTGAAAGCGCAATTCTCCGGAATCCTAACATGTGATCAGTCAAATCCTTTATGGATATCACCATGAATACGAAGACTGCAGCTTCGTCAAGGAGCCTATTCACCAGTTCTTGGGATAGTGAGGCTTCTTGAGCGGATTACAAACACATGCATGACTCGCTGCAAACACTCTTTTCCCATCACCATCACTATTCGCTGGATCCAGTTCAATGTCCATGAGCTCATCCATGTTTTTCATCACCAACATATCACTGTCCAGCTGCACGACTCTGTCATACTCGTCCAGTGAAAAGGGGGTCAGTTTGCTCCAGCAGTCGTAAAATCTTGGATCATTGGTAAAGTCTTTGTGCATGGATGGTAGTAGGTATTTGATTTTCTTCTTTGGGATCCTGCGAATATCGAGGGCGCGGTAGCCGTCCTCGGGGAATGTATCGGTATAGAGGGCTACCAGGGGGTATTTGGTACCATGTCTTTTCAGGGAGTAGTCGAGGGTTAAGAGACCGGAGAGATAGGCTGTATTTGTTATGAGGGTCGTCCATACTTTTGGAGGTAAGTAACCGTCAACACAAGTCGTGTCCAGAAATAATCACCTTTCTTTGACTGCACAACCCGAGTAGCATCGGGGTTCATAGAGTCTGCCATCAATGGGTGTAAAGGAGCGAATCCTGCTGATAGCAAAGTTGGTGTTTGGTCAGTTTCAGTCGGACTTAGTTTAATCTAATCTCCAGTCGATTCACGCGGTAGATAATGACCAGTAGATCTATCTACCTCCATCATGATATCCCACGGTTTAAAATGGGTCAACGAGACTCGGAGCTCCACTTTTATGTGGTTTCTATAGGACCTATAGTGCCTATCAGCTCACAATCTCATGTCCAGGGCGGTGCAGGGTGCCCTTGTCAATCGGAACAGCAATGATCAAAAAGCAAGCAATGAGACAGTGAGGCAAGAACAGTCTGCCAGGAGTGCTAAGCACAAGAACTACAAAGGCTTCGTCGCTGGTGTTTTCTCGGGCATCTCTAAGTTGAGCGGTAGGACTTGACCCTTCTCTAAGAAGGCGGAGAGACGAGCTAACTGAGAGGATAGTCGGCCACCCGTTCGATACCATCAAAGTTCGCCTACAGACGAGCGAAAAGACCCAATTCAAGGGATCTCTGGACTGTCTTTTACAGACCGTACGGAATGAAGGTCTACGAGGGCTGTACAAAGGGGCTACTCCTCCTCTTGTAGGATGGATGTTCATGGATTCGATGTTTGCTCCAAGCCGCCTAACAGTTTGCCGGTCTTGACTGACTTGCCATATAGAATGCTTGGCTCTCTTACTTTCTACCGTCGACTTCTTCGTGACAATGTATTCTCAGCTCCATCTATCGTTGCCTTTACCCGGACCTCGAAAATCACATCAAACGCCGTCGAGGAAACCGCAGGGAATAGCCTCCCAACGATTGGTCATGCACTTGCTGGTATAATGGCTGGTGCCACGGTCAGCTTCATTGCGGCACCAGTGGAACACATAAAAGCTCGCCTACAGGTTCAGTACGCCGCCAATAAGAAACACAGGCTATACAGTGGGCCCATTGGTAAGTTATCTGTGGGAATTGTTATTTCTCTGTTTAAGGAATACGATCCGATGTGGGTCAAGCTTTAGGAGCGATGACAACCCAGATTTAACATAGTACTCTGCACGCACAAGAAAATTCACTAACTCTGCAATCCGGCAGATTGTTCCAAGAAGATCCTTCGAGCACATGGAGTCTACGGATTGTATCATGGTCTATCAGCCACCCTACTATTCCGATCTTTCTTTTTCTTCTGGTGGGGATCCTATGACATCTTCACCCGTTACTTCTCAAATCACACAAATCTCTCGACCCCGGCAATCAATTTCTGGGCCGGTGGACTTTCCGCCCAAGTGTTCTGGCTGACATCCTACCCTTCCGATGTCGTCAAACAGCGGATCATGACTGATCCACTGGGTGGTCAGCTGAATGATGGGGAGCGGCGGTTTTCGAGATGGAAGGATGCTGCGAAGGAGATCTGGAGAAGGGATGGTCCAAGGGGCTTTTGGCGAGGTTTCGTACCCTGTTTCCTGAGAGCGTTTCCTGCCAACGCAGTTGCTTTGGTAGCCTTTGAAAGCGTTATGAGGGCTTTGCCGGAGTGAAAGCATAGCTCTATTAATTTATAGCCCAATTTTATCAAGATACAGTATATATATTCCTCTCTATAGACTCTGAATTAATTAGCCTTTAGAAGTATATTGATATCTACTATAAAGGAAAGTATAGAGGCTAGAATAAGATACCTAGTTTAAATTATCTAAGTATAGATCGATGAATCTTATCCACGTCACAACCAGGAACCGTGCAGCGCGATGGCTGGAACTTTGTAACGCTTGCGAGGTGATTTCTGTCAATATGGCTCCTGTATTCCGCACCGGATGCATAGATTTTAGTAGTGTCACAACTCTCTAATGGTTCACTGCAAGTCTTCGGAACCCACTCGTGGGCCTCCTTGATATGTTTGGTCAAGTTTCTTCTTGCCGAGTATTTCTTTGAACACTTGGGACATTATGACTTTTCAGGCTTGAGCGCCGTAGACGACGTGACTCGGCAGGAAATTTCGTGGACCTCCATGTGTACCGCGCGCCGTGCCGTCTTGGTACCTACAACCAAACATGTGATTCTTGCATAATTTCATGTGTGGAGTTGGAGGGTTACGACTGTTTCCGGCCAATGATTGAAGGGTTCCTTGTATCATTGAACCTGTAAGCAGATTTCCTCGTTCGAGGCGGACGACGTTGATGGTTGATAGAAACGCCACGAGTTCTATTGGACTCAGGCCCAATGTGGGATGTTGTGAGTGGCTGTTAGGATCAGTGAGTCGGTCAAAAACAGCCTCTTCCGCAGCATCTGGTAATTCCTCGTCTTCAGCGCCAGCAATGGTACTCGCAAGATTCATACTCTGAGCCACTAGTATCGGATCGATGGGTATCTCCAGATCGGTCAGAACGTGGGTACCATCTATACAAGTGGCATGAGTCAGCCTATTGCCAGGTTGAATTGTGACAACAACGGCTGCCCTACCAGACTCGTCGTCCAACTCGGCATACGAACGTTTCCGGGAGTTCGGAGCGCCAGCAGTCAAAGGTGATGAGGCTTCTCTGAGATTAGCAGCTGAGAAGGGCAGTGAGCCTACGACGAGGGGCGAGAAAGGAATAGTAGAGCTTACCAGACGTGGGTATAGTCTGCTCCATACCCGGACCACTCTCAAGCCATTCGGTAAAGTGTTCCCTAAGGAACACTCTGATCGCCTGACGACGCTCATTTCTATTCGAAGCATCGAGACCTTTCTGGTTGCAGACCTTGGTGATTTGCGTAGCAGTGTATTTCGGTTGCTGATATGGTGCAGTGGCTATCTCAAGTCCAAATTTCGGAGCATCCGGTGGATTCTCTACTCGCTGTGACCAATGATAATAGTCAAACGGACCGACGTACTTATCAGTAACCCCTCTGTAAAGAGCTTGTCTTGAATGACCAAGTGAGAGGGCTAGCTCTATAATAGCATAGCCTGTAGGTCGGTCTTTCCCATGAGCTACATCGCGTGCGCTCTCACGACGCAGATCGTGGCTAACGAGGTGACCCAGGATTTCCGAGAGTGCACCCGCTTTTGCCAGAATCCTAGTGACTGTTTTAACAGGAGCTGGCGTCTTGAAGAGCAAATGAACGCTCTTTCCAGACTGAGCAGGTATGAGTGGCTGGTCTGGCCTCTGCCACAGTATCGATTTATCCCTTCGTCGGTTAGCCTCATTGAGGAGAACTTCAATCGAGGTCCCGTGAACATTTCCGGAACGGAGACCGAGAACAAGGATGAGTTTGATGGGACAGTAGTTATTGTGATTAGGATCCAGCAGGGCCTTGAGAGTTACGACCCTATTGTTCGACGGATCGTCTCTGTAAATGCATCAATACTATATTCCCCCAGATCGGTATGAAGGAGGGTGATAGTGAAAATATCCCCTAGTAGGATAATAGCCTCCACTCGGCCTTACGGCCATGTCCGCTTAAGTATATTATGGTATGGTTTATATATATAGAATAAGACGTCTATAGCGGGCCCAGTATATATATTCCGTATAAAACCCACCGATCCTAGCTAGGATCATCACGTAAGGGGGAAAGAAGTAGTATCCAATAAACTAGACCATTAAGACCCTATCTAATCCCCCGTAGGACGACGAGTACCCACGGGCCTTCACGCACGTCGATACTAATATAGGTAGCGGGTGTTCACGATCTTCTTCTAAATACCGTAGGTAAGGGGGTTAAGGTACCCGAGTAAATTAAACTGTTCTTTAACTGATCCACCTCCCGAAAAGAACTCCGCCGGCGGGGACTAGACGCCAGTCGTCGTATCTAGGATGAGTCGGATCGATTCGCGAGGTTTTAGGAGGTAATTAACGGTAGTGGTAATGTGGTTCAAAGCAATAGCATAGTAACAACGCGACGTAGCAGCCGTATGATGAGCGCACCTGCTCATCATGGCCACTTTCCAGGCACTCTCAATATTGGGAGAGGCGTGTTCGAATATGTTCTCTTCAATATCTGATCGCTTGTGATCGCTGTCTTCGCCACCAAAATCAATGGAGTACAGGAGTGCCTCCCAAACCAGATGACTGCCATAGTCACCGAGAGCGCATCCATGACACGTATTGCGTACCACTTGATCCTCGTGAAGAATGTAGCTTTGGTAGCCTTTGAAAGCGTTATGAGGGCTTTGCCGGAGTAAAAGCATAGCTCTGTCATATTCATGGCGCTGTTCTCTTGAGATGCAGTATGTATATTTCTCTCTGTGGACTCCAAATTAATTGGCCTTTAGAAGTATGCCAATGTCTGCTACAGAGGAAAGTACAGAGGCCAGAATGGGGCACCCAATTCAAATTGGCCAGGCGTAGATGTGGGCCAAAGCCACGGCCTGCGAGCACGATCATCATTCCAGGATGTAGGGATAATCGTCTGGACATTGAGGATCCAGTGACATCTTCACCTACCCACTACCATAATTGACGACGAAGCTGATGGTAGAACCAACTTGATAAACGTGCAGACTTACTACTCATTCCGATCAAGGCAGATGTCAGTCTTTACAAGCGGTATCTATCAGACCAAATTACAAAAGTGTGAGTGAACATTAAAACGAGCATCTCGATGAAAACACGCGACCACTGATTTGGCTTAGTGCCCGAACTGTTTACCAGCGCGTCCTCAGTCGCGGCCCCAATCAATCTTCTTTGCAGTTCTCCCCCAATGATTATACTCCGTTCATAGCCCTTCTTTCCAGCATGGCAGAGTCACGGTAAGTGTGATCTAGATCATGCGGCTCGTCTTCATGTTATACTGACTGTCTTTTTCTTAGCTCCTTCCACGAAAAAGCTGTCAAAGCGAAACCCAATGAGCCCGCTAAGCCGTCCACCATTTGGGTTGGTGTACTTTATATCGACAAATTGCCGACAGGAGAACTCAAAAATGACGACTTCCTGTAAGCAAATTCACCAAATCTTCACTCCCTTTTGACTCGGTATCGTTATTTTCAAAACGTGTTGTAGACACACTTTTACCCAAAACATTATGTTATAATCTGATTGCTACCCTAAACACTGAGGCTGACTTCCAATTTCCGCAGGTGGTTAAAAGCTCATGGCAGAATTACCGCACAAATTATTCGGGATCAATACGATAAGAAATTCATACCCGGTGAAAGATGGGTTCTGAAACACGAGTCTCACGTGCTGGGGAATCTTCAAGCCACGATGTCGGAACTGGATGTTTATGGTGATAAAGTAATAGCTTTCGAGGCTGTCAAGACCTCAGATTATAGCCGTCTTGTCTCCACTAGACAACCTCTAAAGCCGAAGACCACGCAAACATTCTCTCCTCCGGCCCAGAAGCTAGCCGGCACAACGGACGGTATCCAAGACCTCAGATTTTCTACATCCGAAGCTCCAGTGTCAAATAAGGCTGCCGTTGTACCTCACCCTTCCGCAGACAAGCTATTATCACCGCAAGCTGGACCGAACAGAGCTCGAGCTGTCCCCAGTGCCACACTTATAGGTCAGGTGTCAGGCTTTACTCGGTTCCATGATTCTGTGATCGACACCATGAGGACAACACATGCTGGATACAGCGAGGTCCAAATCCAGGACGCTATTCGCCAACACTGGACGGCGATGGGCCCTACCCATCGAGCACGTACGTACCAAATTCATGTCTCCTTAGTATAAACAATCGATTGAGATGCACGTTGATAGCGTTGTACATCAGCATTGTGATTGCGCAAGGTTTTTGACATACTATCCTTGAGAATATCATTCCTACGTAGCATTACTGACTTCGATCATTTCACAGAATGGGAACGGCACGCTTCGACAAGTACAACTCCACCTGAAGTAGAGTCTGGACCACGGAGTGGATCCATCATGAATGGCGCGACTGACATGACTGCTTCCAGCATCAAATCGGAGCCCAGGAACGACTTCAAAAGAGACTTGCCGCCCATTTCGTCGGCCGATCTCGAAGAAAATAAGCCGAAAACCTTCCAATTACAGACGCTCTTGAATGATGCTAGTCCGCAGAGGCTCGAAGCTAGTGTTGAGCAAGGTGTGAAGCTCCTAGATCAGTTGAAGGCCCCTCTGCTGGAGAAGGTGGAACATAATCCTGATGCCGAACAATGGATTGAGCAGATCGAGAACCTTCGGAAGCAGGCTGTCAAAACTAGGACAGTCATAGGTGTAGTCGGCAATACTGGCGCCGGCAAATCATCCGTGATCAACGCAATGCTTGACGAAGAGCGCTTAGTACCTACCAATTGTATGAGGGCCTGTACCGCTGTCGTAACAGAAATATCATATAACTATGGGGAGGAGCCATACCGTGCACAGATCGAATTCATTTCATCTGCTGAGTGGGAAAAGGAACTGAAAACCTTGTTCCAGGATCTTTTAGACGGAAATGGTCAAGTGTCAAGAGACTGTGCAAATGAAGACACGGACGCCGGTATTGCATATGCTAAGATTAAGGCAGTATATCCTCGCAAGACCAAGGAAGATATCGCTAACAGCAACATCGAAACTATGTTACGGGAAGTATCCGGTATTCTCGGAGGTAGTAGAGATGTCAAGGAGACCGATTCTCTTCTCTTTTACAAGAAGTTGCAAAGCTTTGTCGATAGTAAAGAGAAATCTACCGGCAACAAGGATAAGGATAAGAAGAAGGAACGCAAAGAAATGGAGCTTTGGCCATTGATCCGCGTCGTCCGAATCAACGTCAAGAGTCCTGCGCTCGCAACCGGTGCAGTGATCGTTGATCTTCCCGGAGTTCATGATGCTAACGCAGCTCGTGCCATGGTTGCGGAAGGTTACATGAAACAATGCACTGGTCTGTGGATTGTTGCCCCTATCAATCGTGCGGTTGACGACAAAGCCGCGAAATCCCTTCTTGGGCAGTCTTTCAAAAGGCAGTTGAAGATGGATGGTGGATTAAATTCAGTAACATTCATCTGCAGCAAGACCGATGACATCAGCCTGGAAGAAGCGCAAGATTCTCTGGGCCTGGACGGTGAGATGGGCCCGGAGTGGGCTGAATTGGAGCAGCTAGGCAAAAAGCAAAGGTCCATGAAAAAGCGTCTGGAGGAATTGAGAGACTCGAAAGCGGTCTACGGTGAAGTCATGAATGAGGCCAATGAACAAATCGAGGTCTGGGATTCGCTGAAGGAGAAACTTGAGGAGGGTGACACCGTATTTGCACCTAAGCGAAAGGGTGCTACGAAGCGCAAAGCTTCGGGCAGTAAAGGGAGGTCGCTTAAAAAAGTCCGTAGATCAGGCTCCAGCGTCAGTGAAGACATTGATCATAGCGACTCCGAGGACACAGACACGGACCATGATGAGGGAAAAGAAACCTTATCTGAGAATGAGACTGCTGGGCGCGAACCCCTGACTGAAGATGAAATCATGGCAAAACTCCACGAGCTCCGGTCTCAGAGGAAGACTGCGAGAAAGGAGAAATTAGGAATTACAGAAGAGATAACTGCGATAAGAAAAGAGATCGACGAGGTGACAAACGCGCAGGAGGCCATCGAAAGTAAAATGTCAGCTCTCTGTATTTCTGGAAGGAACCAGTACTCGAAGGTAAAATTTCCACCCTTTGCCACCCCGTCTTCTACGGGATCAGAGTCGTAGGTTCGGTTGCGGGAGCATTCGCTTTCAGAGGTTTGCCAAAAGCAGTGTAAATGACTGATGATTTTCCAATAAGAGCAATACTGACTTCATGCCATTGAACGGGGTGCTATTCAACAAGACTTCGCAGCTGGTATCAAGGAACTTGATCAAGAACTGGCGGCGGAAGAAGACGAAGAAAACTTCAATCCTGATAGTGAGGCTCGAGACTACGAAGAGGTGGCGCGAGCACTGCCGGTGTTTTGTGTTTCGTCTCGTGGCTACCAAAAATTGAAAGGCCGTCTTCGGAAAGACCCTGTAAGTCCATACTGGGCGAATGCCCTTCGTGTTGGTACTGGCAGAAGGCAGTTATCTTGGCTTCGGTAACGAAGTGGTGCTGACTGCCATCTTCATAGAGTATAGCGGGATTCAAGACGATTGAAGAAACCGAAATTCCGCAGCTCCAAGCTCATTGTGAAAGGCTTACTGAGATAGGACGGTCGGCAAATTGCAAGACCTTCATCAATAAGCTGAGCCAGTTGCTGAACTCGTTGACCCTTTGGGCATCGAGCGACGGTACTGGCGCGAATCTAACCGCGGAACAGCGAGCGAGGGAGTCAAAATACCTGCAAAAAGGCCTAGAAACGCTTGAGAGTGTAAGTCCTCGGAGCACTGATCCTTTGTATAAGTAGGACATCCTTTACCCCTTTGTTATTTCTGCCCGTTATTAGCCTTTTTCGAAGCACGTGACGGTACATCCACATGTATCTGCTGCAAGGGAGGATGACTGTGGACTTAAGCACTTGGCCATGAAGAAAGAATGAGAATGAAGAACACTAATGCTCCGTACATTAGGGCCTCGAGAGCGCCGTCAAAACCGCCTGTACGGAACTTAGGGACGAATTTACAGACAACATCTTTGACAAATACGGTAGGTACCACCGCTCTCAGATATGAAATCTCCTAACGCTAACGATGCTCAGAAACCGCAGTTTCGAATGCCACCCGGCTTTCTGTCGACACGTCGCTCAAATGGGGGGCGCCTGTCAATCGGGAAGACCGTGCAGCCGGTGGACTCCACTGGGGTAAGTACTATTGAGCCAACCGTAATACGATGATACTAAGCAAATGCAGCGACCTATAAGGCCATTTGTAGACGTAATGGCATCTATTCAAACAGTCAAGGACCACATGAATGTCAGTTCTTCCCATATCTCCTCTATCCTGCCCGATAGCATCTATGGACAGTAGTCCAAGCTCGGAAAGTATCTGCTCCTGAGAGTGGTCTGCAAACGTGCAGTCTAGCCTTTCATAGTATTCCTTTGTAATGATGCTAATCAACAAATCTCCGTAGGGAATGTTCAACTTGTAGAACCGATGATGAAAATCCTCGCCTCTGGGTGGGAAAAAACTTTTGCACGGCGGTTGCCCATGGTCTTCGCAGGCTTCTTAAGGAACGCGGCCGCGGCTTTGCGGAAATTTCATCGAGATATTGAGGCTCGAGCCCGCAAAATGGGTTCGAGCATTGCAGGCCTCCACATGCTGCATGATCAAGTCACAGCGTATGAAAACATATTGAAAGATCTTGCAACTAGTGTCAGAGAGTACATCAATACTACGCAGAAGGATATAAATCGCGAATTTACTCCTACGATCGAGCGAGCCATGGTACGTCTCTTCGAAATCACGCATATTATCAAAGTCGGGTTACGCGACCTCTTCCGGGAGTCGGGAATCTCTTCATTTGTTTCATCATCCGGAACGATTCTTGGATGACAACGCTGACTCTGATACCACTTGTAGACGGCTGCATACGAGCAATGCGTTGACGAACGAGGTGAGTCCTCAAATTTGCCAACAAATACGGTCTCCTTCTGACTGTTGTAAAGGCCCAGGGAGTTTTGCTCGTATGAAGGCTGCAATGAACAGCCATGTTGCCCAAGAGCGCCACACAAGTAATAAGCCCCGTCTTGCTGGATGTTATGACATAGTTGAGAAGCGTTCTCTTCCACTACATTCATATTGCCCCAAGCACTTTCCATGAACATTCCTAATGACCTTTTGGCGCATATACTGACTCAGGCGTCTGCTAGTGTTCCAAGAAAGCGCCGATAATGTCGAAAAGCGCCTCCGTGAAATGGTACTCAGTGCGGAAGCTCTACTGAGCGACAAGACCGACGAGGTCTTCACTCTGATGAGGCGAGACTATCGTTCCATTGTCGGTGGTGGCGATGTTCCACAACATGGCGAAATGTTACCACGAGATCAGCGACTCGTGCGTCGAGAAGTCATGACGGTCATCAAGGGAGTCGAAAAGGCCTTTATGAAGGTTGCCGGATCCAACGTCAATGACGAAGAAGAAGAAGAAGATGATGAGATCAAGAAGGACGAGCCTGAATCTTCGTCAGGCGTGAAGGAGGAGCAAGATAATGTCAAGAGGGAATCGAGCCCTTCGAACCAACTTGCCATGGATGAGCAGCCACCTCAATCACCCGTCTCTAGCACGAGACGAGCAGCGTTTGCAAATGCAGAAACGGCGGACACTAAGTCTGAGACTGAGTCTGAGACGGAATCACACAGGCTTGAGGATCCAGTGGACACCGAGCACGACTCCGATTCCGATGCTTCAGAAGGTGGATCTGATACCTCGGATTCGGAATAGCTTTTGATTACTAGAGTGAGAGCGGGATTGCTTTCTATTCTTGCATATTGTTCACCCTGCCATGATACCCTAGGCGGCCTTTGCTGGGGAATTTGTATGTTGCTTTATTGGTTCTCTTTAGAGTGTTGTGTATAGTCATTACTAGAATACACTATACAACTGATGGAGTAGATACTAGTGATAGAGCTTTGTTCATCCGTGATGGTGAGCATGCTGAGGATCTTGCAGCGTGTTCACTGAATACATCATTCCTTGTGATCGTGTAGACGTTCCTCGGTGCGAGTTTCCATCTGTTGTGGAGAGAGAGATATACAGGACCATGATTGGAAATCACATCACGGTCGACAGTCCATCCATGGAACAAGCGTCTTACCCAAGACGACACTTCCGTGACTTCGAACGGTTCCCATACATACACTACCACCACATTGAACAGTTTGCACCCCGGAGTCTCAGTGCACCGAGTTTATTGAATGTGAACACCTTCAGCAGTCTCCTCAGCGACGCACGCAGGATGGTGGCTCTTCGTATAAACATAAATTCCTTGCTCCCAACAATAAAACAAAGCCCCCATGCTACAAAAACGCCGAGATCATGCCGCTTTCGTCTCGGGAAACCATCAAACCTCCTGGACATAATTCGCCGGAACGCTCTTCGTAACACCCCCCTTTTCCACATCCGCCCACCCATCTCCACCATCGTTACTTACAAGGACAAACCTCTCACCCTCGCTCATATTCCACTCCGCATCACTTCTCGCCTCGTAATCGTACAACGCTTCGACGTACTTTAGCTTCTTGGCACCGCGCTTGGGGGCGACTGCTGGACCTTTTTTTCGGCCGGGGATGCTGCCGGCCAGGGATGTGGAGGAGCTGGAGTAAGATGACACTGGGCGTTCTGATGGTGGTGGGGTGGGAAGGAATTCTAGATAGGACGTTGGGACGAGACCGGAGGTGCGTGCGTTGACTCGAACGGATGTCCATCCACCCTCTATGCTGCTGTCAGTCTCGCATGCTGTGTCACAATATGGTGATACGCCTACCATCTGGTTCGAGGACAACGACCTCGTCACCTTCATCTACAGAAACTTCGCCATCCGCATTCGCTTGGTAGCTGTAATTCATCTTCGCGCGGGGTTCCTGCGGATGCGAGGTTGTGGAGTTACCTCCGCCTCCAGAAGTCGTCGGTAATTCACTGACATACTGGGTTGGCGGCGGTGCGATGACTCTGTTCTTTCTTGCCACAGGGGGCTTGCTTGCAGCAGGCTGGGGACCAGTCACTTCATGAGTAGTAGCTTCCTCACTGGGTAATCTGCCAGAGACCGAGCGATTGGCACTAGCAGCATAGCCAGAGCTGAGAGTATCCATCGTGGTGCTCCTACTTAGAGTCGGGAGCTCGGTGACGCCTTCGGGAGGACTGCCGTTAGTGTGAGGAGGACTAGACTTGGAGGCTGCTTGTCTTTCAACCTTTAGCTTCTTCCTCTCTTCCTTCGAAAGCTCTCCTGGACAGTCCGCAGGCACTTTCAGCTCGCATTTGCTGTGACAAGTATAGCCACAATCTCGGCAATCGAATCCTTTGGCTGACAGACCCCATATCCTTTCGCCACAGAGGTCGCAATTGGTGGGTACCTTGAATGTCTGAGATTTGAATTGATGGTTTTGGGCGCCGACTGATACGTCGCCAACCGTGGTTGTGATCGTGAATGTCTCAACTTCTGCCGTTAAACGCTGTCGTTCCACCAGATGTAACTCTTGTTGCATCGATAATAAGGCCCTCACAAGCTCCACTTCATCTCGCTTATCCGTGCCTTCTCTGATGTTATGCCGTATCCGCTTAACGTTCTCGACTTCTCTCCGTTTCTTCTCAACTTCTTGTTTCAAATCTTTCAATTGGCTCTTGCTTCTACCGAGGACGTTCCTTAGAAATACCTTGGCTGTTTCGTCCGTTGCCATTGAGCTATCGTCAAGCCAGACTGGACTCGGCTCGAACGCCATATCAAGAGGTTCCTGCCATGGCGCTACGTTGTGGCGGACAAACATCATCGAGTCTAGTCTTGGGTCGTTACGGGGGATCTCGCTAGAGAGGTGATGTAGATGGTCTCTACTTCTGGAAAGGGCGGAGGTTTCCAATTGGACAGCACGCGACCACAGCGAATTTACCTGCGTAACTCGGATTTCGGAGAGATCTTGAAGACTCTAGAGCACGGTCAATCTAGATATCGTCTGTGGTACCGAGAGTAGTGAACCTCTTACGTCTAGTAGATTGGGGACGTACTCGTAGTAGTATCTTTCTTTTTGTTTGTTCGTGACGTTTATGCTGATTAGATATGTGTTCTTGACTCGTCAGTTTACTTGCAAAGAGACATTACCGTGTAGACAAGGCTCACCTTGACGTTGTGCATTTCCGTGACCTGCTGCTGGTAAGCAGCTTGAGCCTTGCCCTTTCCATGATCGAATGAAGATTCTGTCTTCTTGCGCCTGTTTTCTACTTCTTGGCAAGCCCCATCGTATCGCCCTTTCGTCTTCTTGAGATCGCCATAGGACGCATCGCGTTCCTTTTCTAGCTTCGCTGCATACTCGGCATGGCTTTTCCGTAGATCTTCATAGCTAACAGCTAGACCTTTGAGAGGATCCGCGATTTGTAGAATGAGCTCTGAGGAATACCGATCATGTTCAGCAGCTCTGGACTCGAGCGTTGTGAGCTGGGTAGTCCAGGTCGTTAAAGAAGCACTAGGTTTAATCAGCACCATGTTGTACGATCTTGGAGACACACCCATCATACCTTTCTAGGGATCCAGGCGTTAAAGTCGGTGTATCTCCCACGCTCAAGCTACTGGACCTTTTCGCTTTCCTTTCGAAGTTCTTCTTTGCCAAGGTGTATAGCTTCGTACTGTACTCCTTCTCGATCGCGGCTCGCTCCCTGTAGAACTGTTGTATATCATCAAGCCATGTCACACCATTCGAGATCCAGGCGTTCACGGGCCTGAAGCCGTCCTTCAATTCTGCGCCGAACCTCGGCCTTATGTCGACCTCAGCCATGGCCTGGCTATGCCATAAGCCGTAGCAGTCTGGATCATGTAGATGAATTAGCTAGCGTAGCGTTCACTTTGAATTGGCTCATTGAAAGAGGTCTTGATTTGATAGTTTCAGAACGCTACTGTTGTACTCGCTAGGAAGTCCAGCTTAGCAACAGTGGAGACAGGTCGTGAACGAGATAGAGTCATAATATGTCGACATGTACTAACCGTATATGGAAGGATCACTGCGGGCTTACCCGGCGCTATAGATTACCTGCATAAGACATTGAACATCCTTTGTTCTTCACAACCTAAATCAACGATATACTTTTCATTTCAAAATTTATCCCAGGTGTTGATTGTTTAATCTACATGATCTTACAACGTCCGATAGACACTTGTGCAGGTCAGAGACCATCACAACTACCCCTGCTGTTTCCCTTGCTTTCCTATCCTTACGAAAAGCGGCCCTCTTCCTGATTATTGGACACATATAAATTCATCAGCGATTATTCGACGTTTGCATCACGCCATGACCTCTCTTGAGTCTCGCATCTCGAAACCTGAAACTGAAAAGGATGGTGCTCCAGAGTCTTGGGCAGACGCAACCTCAGCGGCAGAGAAATCCCAACCCTCCGTAGTGGACAACAAAGCCGAGGACAAGACCAGCTTATCTAAAGCACAGACGGATGGGGCCACCGAGGCTTTCAATGGCGCTTCCGGGATCTATGAGCCCAATTACGAGGTGGATGTACAATTGAGCGACTTACAAGCCGACCCTAACAATCCCCTAAATTCTATCAAAACATTCGAGGAGCTTGGCTTGTAAGTTTGGGAGCTCGATGCTACGTGTTTTGATTTTAATGCCCTAAACAGAGACGAAGATGTTTTGAAAGGCATCTACCAGATGCGATTTACAAAGCCTTCTAAGATCCAAGAAAAGGCGCTGCCGCTCTTGCTTCGTAACCCGCCAACTAACATGATTGGTCAGTCTCAGTCCGGTACAGGCAAGACTGCGGCCTTTGTTATCAACATGTTCTCGCGGATTCAGACTACCGGCCCCCTGGCTGATAAGCCTCAAGCGATTGTTCTTGCTCCCAGTCGTGAGCTTGCTCGTCAGATCTTAGGAGTCTGTGAAGTCATGGGTCTAGCTATCGAGGGCCTGAAAGTCGATGCCGCCATTCCTGTCGAGAAGGAAGCGCGTGGAAGGCAGCTTACCGCTCAGATCATTGCTGGTACTCCAGGCACAACCATGGATCTACTTCGCCGTCGTCAGATCGACCCTAAGAATATCAAGTGCCTTGTTCTTGACGAAGCAGACAATATGTTGGACCAGCAAGGTCTGGGAGATCAATGCCTCCGCGTCAAACAGTGAGCTCATCGAAAGCCTTTGATTGGAGTATTTTGACTTACTTTGAGGAACCCAGGCTGCTTTCAAAGGACATCCAAATCGTCTTGTTCTCGGCTACCTTCCCAAATTCCGTCGTTGATTACGCATCCAAATTCGCACCGAACGCCAACCAGATCACGTTGAAGCACGAAGAGCTCACCGTAGAAGGCATCAAACAGCTGTACATCGACTGTCGCACTGAGGTATGTTTTCTTCATAGTCGACAATAAAACCTGATTCCTTCTCTGGACGCATCTGAACAATTTGTATAGACTGACAAGTTTGACGCCTTACTACGTCTCTATGGCCTCATGACCGTTGGATCGTCCATCATCTTTGTCAGGGTAAGTGAGTCTGTTTGTTGACTGTCGTGTTGTTAACGGCTCTGCAGACTCGTGCCACTGCAGTGGAGATTGAGAGACGCATGAACGCAGAGGGTCATACGGTAGCATGCCTCACTGGTGAATTTCAAGGTGCCAAACGTGACGAACTCATCGACGCTTTCAGGACCGGGCAATCGAAAGTGCTCATCACTACCAATGTGCTGTCGCGTGGTATTGATGTCCAGACGGTCTCCCTCGTGGTCAATTATGTAAGTTTACCGTGGCTTTCCCCCCTAAGATGACGCCCTTGTCTGGCTCGTATCCGATTGTTACCCTAAGAACGGATTGCGCATGCATACCAATTATAGCCACCGTGGAATCCGAAGCCTACAATTGTCACCATGCTGACTATCAAGTAGGACCTCCCAGATAATAACCGCGGAGGTGCTGATCCTGAGGTCTATCTACACCGTATTGGTCGTACCGGACGTTTTGGGCGCGTGGGAGTCTCTATCAGCTTAATCAGCGGCCAACGCAGCTTCCAGATGATACGTGAAATCGAAGAATACTTTGACGTGAACATGACATCACTTCCTTCTGATGACTGGGACAAAGTGGAGGATGTCATCAAGAAAGTGATCAAGAGTTCGCGGGCGGGAAAAGACTTCAGACCTGAGGCCATTGACCGAGCCGACGCTAATATGTGAGCAAGAATGGTGGGATGTTACCATTCTAGAATCACAATCAAGTACAGTCGATTACAAGGGACCAGAGGGGACGAGGGGCGTTCTCAGGCTATGCCATCGGGTTTAGGATGTTGACCAGATCTTGGGCTTGCAGGTTTATATAGCATTGGACGAATCGGACATTACGAGCTGAAGCTGATTATGGTTGGAGCGTTTCATGGGAATGATGGCATATTGCAGGCGCTGGATAAAACATCGGCGATTCAGCGATGATATCACGATGATAGTGGCACAAGTCTGTGCTGCTCCATGATAGTATAGATAGAATAACACTACGAAGCGGTTTCAAAACCTAGGAGAAGTTCAGATCAGCTGGATATTGACGAACATACAGAAACTCGAGCATGATATCAATCGGTGGTGTGAGGCTACACTACTGACTAGTATGGAATGGTAGACAGTCTTCGACAGTTGTCAATTGAATGTAGGTAATTTTTGTTTCCCCCGTTTCTCATCCGCCTCGCTCGGATCTTTTAACAGTATGTCCATGCTCTGCCCCTCCTACGACGTTCTCCTCATACTTTCCTCCCGCAAGCCCCTCTTTCCCCCTCAGAGACGACCTGAAATTATCAACCTCATCGTCTAGTAGGCAGAAGTTGGGTGCGCTGGTGAGAAGTTCAAAGAAGCTAGTGCACTTTGGTGAAGACGCAATGAATGGACTTTCCGATAGTTGCATGCACAAGCTAGAATAGCAAAGACGAATTTGGTTCTTCCTCTGGGGGACGCTCGCATTAGTGTGGAGAGGTGCAGGACGCCAGAAAGGCAGAGATTGCGGAGAGTGTGGGGAGTGTGCGTCGTGGCGCGAAAATGGATCCTAGAACACACGGGAGGGTCTCTGGTAGATAGACGTCCTTCGGACTATGATCTGGAGTCTGCTCAGCCGAGCTACCAACCTTTCCACTTTCTGGTATAGTTCTGCCTGTTGAAATGTCATGCAATATAAAATCGATAGAAATGCCTCACACCATGATACGTATTGTTTGCAAGGCCGGGATCATTGGTCGCCGGGTCTTCGGCACCGCAGCGACTGAGGAGTGGACAGTGTGGGTGAAAGATGTGGGGTAGTTTGCAGGATGCATGGTGTGCGAAGGTGGGTCTAGTGGTGACTTCGGTGTCCTGTTTGGATACCTATGGGATGTGAAGATTGGTTGGAGATGACATGGCCGCATGACAGGTTTGGGAACTTTAGGTAATGGGCATGACGGACACTGACTGCGCTATTGTGAGAGGTTTGCCGATGAAGAGAGTCTAGGGTTGGCAGATAATTGTATAGCTGGAGCGGTGATTGGACCGTTGGACAAAGGCAGAGAGCCAAGATCCTAGCTGCGACAACGAGGGTCAAGACCTGAGACGTTTGAGATTGACGGACAATGTCGTGCTCCTATCAGGTGTGGCTAAAGTGAGGCCAAACTTGGAATGTACCTACCTTATTCTACGGAGTATACATTGTGAATAGACTAGACTGTGACCACATCATGTTGTGCAATTGTGCAATGAAAAGTGGGGTTATATTCAATTCATCATCACCCGGACTTCTCTCCGTTTTGACGACTTCAATCATCCACCAATTCTGAACTCACTTCCTTCATCCTTCACACAGCCACCAAGGAAACAAACGACTACCTACCTACACAGCCCAGGTTGTCCAATTAATTCATACCTTAAGCTCGCAACTCTCTTCCAAGTGCCCCGCTTCCCAAGCTTTTCACTCTACCGCTCTAGCCTTTAGCCTGACCATTCCCGTCCATTTCCCGCCAACGGCACCAACCCTGAAGCGACGCAAGCTCAACCACTTCAAGCTGCTCACGAGTGTCGATCCCCTGAGTTGTGGCAAGTGCGTGTGGCTTGCTTGTGTCATCATCGCCCCTAAGAGTACTTTTCTGTTGAGTCCCCTACGCTAGCCAAAGATGTCTTTTTCCCCTCCAACTTCATATGATTTCGAAGACGAGGAGCTCTCACCACCAACTTCACGACCGAAACCACATACCGCCGCTACAGTCATACCCACCATTCATCCATCTGCAGGCAGCAGCAAAAGCCAGAGGAATCGTGCTCGGACAATTGCTCCCCCTCCATCAGCCAGCCCTGACATCCGACCACGTTCGGGAACGACTGGACAGCCTCGACCACCACCACTTGATCTTCATTCAACATCATTCTCACTCAGTTCAAGAAATCCTCAACGACTGGCGAGCCTTCCCGAGATACCCCAGGATAGACCCTCTGCTCCCATCCCGATTCCTCCTAGGCCCAAAGTGAGGTCCCGGCCTACGACGCCTTTGACAGCAAGAGCACGTTCACCGGTCAACTTCTTCGGTTTCCAGCATTCCGAAAACTCTAGGCCACATATCAGCGCATCGTTGACCCCATACTACACCACCGGCACCAGGAGGTTCTCGAGCGGCCAGCCTGACTGGGCTGTTCAACGAGGGTTTCCAGCCATGGGTCCAAGACCCCAATCACCGCTCCAAGAATACACACCTACATCTCCTCTCTCCCCCAAAATGACTGCCAAGCCATATACGAACACTGATCGTCAAAGAGATCCGCGGCCAGCTAAGAGTCTGAGAATAGCCAGCCTTCCGAAGTTCCACCCGGCAAACTTCCCGTCCAAGGAATACGGTCCAGTGGGATCTTCCCCTCGAACTCAACGCTCTCTCACCTCGCAGCCGCGCACTGCCCGACAGTCAGATGCTCAGCAGAAGTTGCACCAGTATCAACGCGATGTCATCGCCAGCGCCACCCAATCCTCTCGCTCCATACTTTCAGACAGTCTCGGGTCCAAGCCGACTCCACCACGGCTCACCCCTTTGAGAAGTCCTATCGATCCGATGACTCCGTTCGCACTCGCTGATGGGGATGATTACTTGCAAGCTAGGTCTAGCTCGTTGGCACCAGGGGTCATTAAGGGCGATGGCAGAGACATGGTTGAACGGCTGGTTCGTCGCGAGAATGAGAGGAGGAATCATCCTGAGGCAAGGTCGAGAAGCGTCAGTCCAGCCTTGAGTCCTGCTCTGAGCCCGGCTTTGAGCCCGCGTTGAGCTTCGAATGAGGTAGCTGGCGGTCATGAACGAATTTCACAGAGCACTGGGCGTCTATGTTGGTGTTCAAAACTACATTCGTTATGGACTCTATTCGACATCCTTTCATATTCATGCTTGCTGCCAAGCAACAAAGCAAGCGCTCATCGGGCCACAGACGCCGGTAGACTTTTATTCTCTGCAGGCTGGCCAGCGAAAACGACATTGGCTTGTCTACCTAGGTTTTTCCTTTGCATCATCACAGGCGTCACATCTCCAATAGACTACGAGATACCACCCTGTCCGCCGTGAAAAGGCGTTGACGTTGTTCCTGCCTTTCATCATTGAATCCAGATACTTTTATGAAATACGAATATTACGAATGAATAAATGAACGAATGAATGCGTTTACGATAGCCTACGTGCATTGTGATCTTTCGTTCTCAAATCGTCTAAGATAGTGTTACTAAGATAGTGTTACCAGATGATTATTGATGAGGATCCAATTACTTCATCGATAACCATGCACTTGTCACAACTCGACTCGAAATGTCATGAAATATAGCCAGTATGCATGCCACTGCCTGTTATGGACTTGTTCTACTCCAGACCCATCCCAAATCAACCGTATGCGAGCGAGAGTTTTCATATTCCTCAAAACCAGAAGAAGAAGAAGAAGAAGCAGAAGAAGAAGAAAGCAGCCAGACCACCTATTCTACATACAGATTGTAGTCGTCGTATCATGAACGAATCCCACCCTCTTCTCCACGATACAAGTCGCACGCGGTAGGATTCCTTTGATAACGGCGCCCTTCCTGCCGTGCAGATCCATTTCTATTTCGATCTGAAGATGACGGCTTCATTGGTTTTTCAAGGAATGGAGAAGTGTATTATTCCGCTTCGGTCCGTTTGTGAGGTAGGTGGTGCGATGCTCGAATGGGAAAGAAGCAAAGAAAGAAAGAAAGAAAGAGAGAAAGAGAGAAAGAAAGAGAGAAAGACCTCGTCTACCCTACCTTACCCTATCCCCTCCTATAGCTTTGAAGTGTAGCAGTGGACTGGGCGTAGATAGCATAGGATAGGATAGGATAGGATCGTGGCCGATCGTTCGACGCGTTTCTGTCAGTTTGATGGCGATTTTTGGGATAAGGGTCTTCGTTCGTTCTTTCGTGGCTTGATATGTGGGTGGGAGAGAGAGAGAGGTGACGCCGAGGCATATAAATATTGTAGGTATAGCGGCGAAGGATATTTTAGAGTATGATGGGTATCTGTATCGAATCCACTCACTCACTCACTTCAATCAATCATGATCCCCCTCCCCCACCCCGGGACAGCCCTCCATGCCCCCATCTTCGTATGCGGATTTACACCAGAAACAGTAGAAGTGCTTCAGACGTAGGTGCTCGACTAGCATCCTCAATCTCTCTTTCCCCTCTAGTGCCAGGAATCGATCCAGTTCTTCATCCTCATCCTCTTCTAAATCCTCTTCTTCTTCTTTTCCAAACGCCAGCCTATCATGCGTATCTTCGTCTTCATCTCTATCTCGCGTCAACGACTGATGGAGAAGATATCGCATCCGCCCCTCTCGCTCTTTCTCCGCCCGCTCGCGTAAAAGACCTCTCCAGAGCACATTGACCTTCTTCAGCGACGGCGGCGGCATCTTGACCCCAGTATCCTCCGGCATCTCCAATCCCTCCAAAACCCTCATAGCGCCCCAACACAGCCCCTCCACCCTCTTCTCCTCCCTCTCCCGTCCAACCCTCTCTCTATAATCCCCCTCCTCAACACAAATCTTCTTCCCCACCCCCTCCGCACCCACAGCATCTTCCCTAAATTTCCTCTTCCGCTCCCCCTCCATCCCCACCCCCCCTTTCCCCTCCTTAACCACAACCCCCAACGGCTCCGTCCTCGCCCCCTCATTCCCCGCAGCACCAAGCGCAGAGCCAGGTTTGAAGCCCAATTTCGCCATCATCTGGTAGCCTTTAGACGTAGTAGGGAGAGCGGTCTGGAGGGCGGTTTCGCGGGCGGCGGAGGCGGCGGCGGCGAGGTCGGCTTTTGAGGGGGGGTGGGCGCGGGCTTCGGCGGAGCGTTGAAGGCGGAGGCGGCGCTGGGTGGGGGTTTCGGGGTGGTGGGAGTGGGGGGGCTCGGGGATGGTCATGGACATGTAGTCGTCTGGTTCTTCGGGGAGGGGGGAGGCTGTGGGTGGTGGGGGGACTGTTTTCGGCATGGTTTGCGGTTGTTCAGATGTTCAGATTTTGCCGATAAGTTTGTTGAGGGCATATGGGCTTGTCGCGAACGGCAAACTGTACATCGTATTGCCGAAGTGTTAAATTTGAAAGATTGGCAAAACATGAGTCTACGCTCTATGAATCTCATGCGTAGCATATGATAGAAGATGGTATTATAAATCGATCCGTGAGAATGGATGTCTTACGAGTGACCTTGAGGTGAGTGGAAATATAAAGTATTCCATCAGTAGTGACACTAAATACATGCTGCCTGGTATCCCTTTTCCGTTGAGGCGCCTGCAATGCATCGCTAAATCCACATCTCATCTAATGCTAAAAGCTATGCTACCTGGTCCTTTGCACAAGATCCTGATGCCAAATCAGTACGTTTGTACAGGGAAGTTGGCGAAACAGAGTTACCTTGAAAAATTGCTGAAAGGCTTTGGTATCGGACTGAGACAGTGCACTCAGATATTCGTTGGTAGTTGCACTATTCATTCCCATCCCGCTCAATTCAACGTCTTTGAGGTACGTCAGGTATTCTTGTCCCGTCTTGGTGTAGATGGCCTTCTGTAGCGCTGCAGCCTCGCCAAGCACCTGCTTGCCCTGCGCGTCCTTTGGGTCGAAGTTGGGATTACTCGGGACCGCCCAGCACAACGGAGAAAATGTGGTCATCATGAATTGGTTGAAGCCAGGTAGCTTTGGCTGCAAGCTTTGACCCGAAATGTCTCCGTTCGTTGCTTGAGTGCCCGAGCCACCCCACGTCAAGACCATACGAGCAAGAACGGAAAATGCCAACTTCGCCGTCTGAAAGTCTGTGATATCCTTGGCAAAATGCTCGATGGTGGAAATGACGGTGGTGTATATGGGTTGATTGGCTACTAGGGTTAGCGTTCTTGCATTTGCCAGGTGTGTCTACTTACTTTCACTGACAAGGACAGACTCAAGTCCATTGTTCAAGACAACCAGCAGGAATCCAAGATACTCCCGTTTCAACTCCGTTAGCTGTATCTCATCATCGGTACCAACGACTGGCTCTGCTATACCGGCAAACACTCGCTGGAGGAAAGGGGTGAGCAGAGTGTTTAGGATGTTGTATATTTCGGATTTGAAGCCAAACACTACTTGATCCAGGAGCTTCATAAACATGGCCATCTCATCTTTCGCTGAACTTTCAGACAGCAGTCCATCAATCCATTGGGGAAGTTGAGGCAGCATTCGATTGCCAACGACAGTAATCAATCGATTGAACGCGAATCTCGCTGCCTCTCTGACCTCAAACAGAATTTTCAGTCCTTCCAAAGCAGTAAGTACAGCTTCTGCCGCGCGTGCGAATTCATTTGATATGACTGCTGGCGGTGGTGAGGCGATGGCTAGATTGTGGGCAGGCGACCCATCCGCGTATCCCCGAGCAAGAGTGCCCAAGGCCATGATCAGATGGTGAACTTGCATGACAGCTTGTTTGTCACCAGATTTGGCTCGCCCAAGGTGGGCTTCCAAATCCGTGAACAGTGGATTCATGACCGAGCTGATAAGCAGGACCTGATTCTCGGAAGCAATGGAGCGCGCCGAGCAGATGCAGCCAACAGTCTCGTACAGGTACAGTTGGCTGTTGAATCGCGCGTTGGCGGTCTGGTCGTTTTCACTTGACGAGATGTCTTCATTGTCATTTTCTGAGGATTCTTCACTCAACTCGGCATTGATCGGAAGCAGGTCGCTCAAGGATTGTATCATAGTCTGCGCAATATCTCCAACATGTTGACGTACATGCTTTACGAACCTGTGAAAAAGGTACCAGGACCGCATCCTAACCTTGAGATGATCGTGGTGCACGAAGCGTATGAAGTTCTCAAGTACTGGAACGATGTACTGGGTGTTCGACTCAAAAAACGAATAATATCGTTCACAGATCACCATGTATTGCAGCTGGACGGCAGGATGTGAGAAGGAAGCAATATCTGATTCCAATTAGTTGGCAGTCATACATCGTATATTGGTGTATAGTACCAGTCTGAACAAGCTTGACCATCATCCCAATTAGTTGCTCTGCGGCCGGCGTCACTGGCTTCGTTTTGCTATATAATCCACCATGCTTGAAAGCTGATTCTCCGAACAACTCCATCTCATGCAATGCCAATTCAAGCTCCCTCCAATCAAGTTGACCATTTTGGGCCTGGAATTTGTCGAAGGTCGACGCCACAAGGCTTTTGATCTTTTCTACGTACATTGCTTCGTCCACAGCAGCTACTGCTTTCTGTAGATTGTGCAGCCGTTTGCGAAGCTCTTGGAACTCGGCCTCGTCGGTTTGAGTATCTTCATGACCCCAGAACGATGTCTCGTCATATTTCAATTTCGCAATGATAACATCGAGGATGAACGGTAGTGTAGGCAATATCTCCACACCCAACGTGCTACTGAATGTGGCTTTTTTACGCAACAGCGTAAGGAGGTCCGTTAGGCACGGGATAACAGTGGAACAAATTTCATCATATTCGTCAGAAAGAAAGCGTAAAATATGCTGCATGAAGCTCTTAAGCAGAGGTATTCCGCGCTGCGAGACCAGATCCTTTTCGAGTGCGCCATCTAAGGCTCTCACGATGTCCGTCACAGTATTGTTGACTAATTTAGCAACAGATTCGGCCAAATCTGTGTCATAGTTCGCGGTGACACGCATCTCGGACAATTCTGGGCTTGCGGTAAGCTGCGAGATGGCCTCATGGATCTTGAGAACCTCGATCAGCTCGAGTTTGTCAACAGCGGTCATTTTCTTGGCCAGAATGTCGATGAAGGTCTCAATTGCAGCGTTCTTTCTCTCGTCAACTTCGCCCTTGGCCCCGGATGTTTGCTGAGGATTAAGGTAATCGAAGAGCAGATGCAGCAAGGGATCATTGACAGCTAAAGCGATATCCGTCCAAGAAACCCATTTTCCGATGGTTGTAAGACATAATCTGACAATAGTATCATCTTTCGTTTTCCAGAGTCCAAGAATCTCGTGCCATGAGGACGCTATTAGCATAGTATCTCGCTGCCTGACCAGATCCTTCAACTTGTTGTCCCTCCTCTGCTCCTCAGGCGACCTAGGCATGAGAATGTCTGCAATCTCGTCGTGCACAGATATAAGGATACGAAGATATATTAGGACACCTGGGCCATGATCTTTTGCGGTATTACCGGTAGTCGTCGTCAAAGCCAATATGTCATGGAAAAACGAGGTCCATTGCGTCTCGTATAAGACTGTGAAAAGGTTCGTGACTGTCTGGGTGATCTTATTCTGTATAGATAGGGGATCAGGCTGGACAAGCCGATTCCCAGCGGTACTGTACACATTCCGTATGTATGTAAGTAGATTGTCCTTTATAAAGGCCAGATCTTGGCCACCAAGCTGTCCGGTCTTGATCGAATTGTTAACAATATCCAAAGAGACATGGCGTACTACCTCTGGAGCGTTAGGCTCTCGCACAGCCAGAGAGAAACAAATTTGCCAGCCTTGCGGGTCAGAGCGCAGCTGGCCAAGGAAGTCGAACGCTTGGTGTTTGAGACTCTGGTCCGCACGGGGATCGAAGGCACACTCGATGGCATTCTGTACCTATATAGCACATGGAGGAAGTCAGCACGTAATTCGTGAACAATAACGTTTGTAGAGACTTCGACTTGTACCTGTACTTCCATCGTCCAGCACGGCGTCTCAAGAACCCCGGGCTGAAGCCCCCAGCAGTGCTCCCACCAAAGAGGCTGTGGTCTTTAGGAGATATATTTGTCTCATTTGTAGATTGATGAGCGGCCTTTGGCAATGTGCTATCGAGTCATACTGTTGTAGGTGGGTGGTATTGTCTGCTTTGAGAGCAGGTCATATCGATAATCAGCTGGGTTGTCATTGGATGGGTGAGAAAAGCTTGATAGACATAGGTGCGAGCCCGAAAGTGTGTTGTTGTGCTTCAAGCGTGCTGTCACGCGAGGTCAAGGATATATCTGGAATGGACAGTGAAATCTTTGATATATTATTCACGAATTGTTAATTTCACAGTTTCAGCATGAGCAAGATGATAGGCTGCAATGCAATTCAATTCAATGAAGCTTCGGAGCTGTTTTTGACGTTGTTCAACACTCTAGCTAATAGTCGTGAGTGTCGCCTGTACACCTATCTAAGGCTAGGATCGACCATTTCCACATCGATTCGGCTTCCCACTACCGGACACTGCATTTCCTCCACATCATGCAGCCATTCGTAATCACGATACTCTGCATCCGATCCTCCACCAGGCCAGGAGTCCCCACCACTATGAGTCACGGCCTCACCCGAGTTGTCATAAATTACCATCTCAATATCATTAGGTAGTCTCTCCAGCATTGGCTGGCTATGGGAGTGCCTCATTGCTGAAATCTCGTGCATCTCAATATCAGTCAAGCCATGCCGGGACCGTAGATGGATTTCCAGATCGTAGTCTCTCATGAAGCGGTGATCACATCCCTGAATCAGGCAGGGAATATACCTGCCGCTTTCTGTACTGTAGCCAGAGCCAGTGAGCCGTGTAAGAACAGACACCTCATTCCTTCGTGGTAGTTCTTCGAGTCCTTCGGCCGCACCACGCTTCTTCTTTCTCTTACTTTTTTCCGAGGACTCGATGCCCAGATGGACGTGGCGAATGTGTCTTTCCAGGTTCCTCTTCGATGTCGATGGTTCTCCGCAAGCATTAGATCCATCCCAATCCCCTACAGTATTCATAGTCTTCGGATCAACAACGCCGCAGATGAAGCGCTTTCCAACGTGGCATATCTGAATATGGGCATTAAGGTTTCCCATCTTAGTGAATCCTTGTCCACAGTCTGGCTCCGGGCAAAAGTGAGATCTCCGCTCATCAATGCTGAGATTTCCATGAATGACTTCTGTGTGGCTTTTCAATGCGCTTTGAGAAGTGCATTCTAGTCCACATTCCGTGCATGTGGGAGGATGCTCGCTGTTCATGTGCGCTTGTAGTGCTGCATGGCTTGGGAATATCAGCTCTGATCCGTCTTCAACTTTACTCGCGTTGGTGCCGTCATTCTCGAGGGAGCATATCGTACAGACAAACGTCCTTGTTTTATGGACCCTGCCAACATGAGACTTCAGTTTTCTTTGGGTGTTGAACCCTGCATCACACGCCTGACCATCATCATTTAATTCTGCGCATATGAATGGATCTCTCCCTTCGTGAAGGGTGATAATATGCCTCTGCAATGTTCCGTGCTTTCGAAACGTCTGTCCGCAGCCCACGATCGGGCACCTGAACTTCTCCCTGCCTTCGTGCGCAGCATGATGTCTCCTTAGCCGCGTGGCTGTAATGAATGTTTTACCACAACCTTCCCATTCGCAGATGAAGTCACGTATCCCAGAGTGCGCCGATTTGACGTGATGCTTTAGGTGTGATTCGCGAAGGAAATTTTTGGTGCAAGGTATGTGCGGACAAACGAATGGCCGAGTGTTTGTATGCGAGCGAATATGCTGAGCTAGTTTGGCTGGGCGATTGAAAGACTTCTTGCAACCATCAAATGAACACTGGTGGTTCTTGTTGAGATCTGAGGGATGCCGATTTAAGGGTTTGGGAGAGATTGGTGTCAAAGGCGTAGCGGTACTGCTCTTAGCTTCAATTTCTCGTCTCACATAATTCGAATCGTCTGATTGATCAAAGTCAGAAGTATCGAAATCTGGACAGTCTGTTAGTCTAGTATTAGAAGAGGATTTTCAAACATACCACTATCACTTTCATTATCGTAGCACCGGGCTCTCTTTGCATCGGGAGGCTCCAGGCTTGAAGCACCCCTCTTAATACCATGACTCCACAGCATTGATGTGCATGAGTCGTAGGCTGGTAACGCTTCCATGATCAAAGGGGTTGAAATTAATCTGGCATTGGCCGTTGGGTTCAGGTACTTTACCACTTTACTTAGTTTGTGGGTCAAGAATCTTGGCGCCGGCGAACGGCCTGGTGAGATATCTTAAGGTAGATAAGATAAGAATATGTAGCACAAGTCTATCTCTTCCGTAAGTGATCGATGGACCAATCACCTCGGGATCCAACTCGAGTCCAACATGTTTAACTCGATTTCTAAGTGTTCTAGTGCAGGCATCACAAGGGGGCTGAGCCACAATCTACTTACCAATTTGCAATCTCCTAGATTATAAACCAGCAGTGCCTTACTCATGGACCTGGTGTCCGACAGCCACTTCCTCCTTCCATCGTGAAGGCATCTGCTTCTCACCTCTAAGAGTTGAATTTGTTTGACATCGACCGAGTAGCCGCGCAGCCACTCCAATATCTGCAGGTGAAGCTTACGCTGTTGCCAGATTCGCTCATAAAATTTTGCGATGATGCCAGAACGCCGGAGGTGAATTTGACCAGATAGCGAACTGAGTGTCAAAATGCGGGCAGTGATTCAGTGGGTAGCTTTGGCTATTCCACCTCTGAAGATGTAATCAAGCATTGGAGGATGCAGAGGCTTCTTGAAAGCACAATAATAAAATGAGCGCCATTGCCAAATTCGCGTGGAGCTTTCGTGGTCGCGATGAGGTCAAAAGCTTGGTGTCCAATCGTTCATCGTTCGCGACGCAGCTGGATTTGCTGGGAGGGTGTTGGAGCTATGTAGGAGGGCATTGGCAGGATTGAAGAAGCTCTTGAGCTCCTTGACGGGGATGACGGAGCTGCGGTTGGAGAAAGCATGGAGAAAATTCATTAGTCGACCATGACGCCTCAATGCACCCAACAGTACTCCGTACAAATTGTTCATCTCGGACTACGCAAAAAGAGGTTCACAGTCCACAAGCCTTACGTCCACGACTCGAACAGCGCAAACCTCAGATTCCTGAAGCCGTGAAAATGTTAATTTCGGCGTGCTCACCCTCCACGGTCTGACCATTCAAGGAGCGCCAAACGTATACAAGAAACTGTACCGAGCACTAAACCTGTCACCGAAACTAAATATATGCTGGAATGCTGATTGATTCAGATAAAGTTCGGCGATCCAACGCCCGTGACTTGGGAATTCTGTGAAAAAATTCTTCTAGGAGAGAGCAATGGAAATTGGGGGCGATGGCACGAGAGTTCCACTGTAAGGCACATTCCAAAGTGATTTCCCTAAGGATTGCAAAACTATCTTTGGAGATATGCCCTCGTCAGCCTTGCTAACCACTGTACGGCCAATACATTCTTGATGTGGTTTCTGTCTTGAGGAGCAGTCCCTTGTATTGAGTCATGGTTTGCTTACACGTTTGTCATTGTTAATTGTGCCGAGGGAGCAGCCACTTCTAACGGGCCGTTTTCTGCTCCAAGGGAATCGTCCATGACTCCAGTCAGTAGCTCAATGATGACTCAAGGGGTGCGCAGCGTACTTCCATGCGGCAAAGAAAGAGGAGGCGGGTTCTCTAACGATCAATGTAGGCATTGAAGAGCAGGCATTGGTTATCATACGGCGTGGATCAATGGCCGAGGCACAGCAAGGGGAGGACGAGAGACGGAAAGTTGTCCGAGGCAAGAAAGAGCTTGAGCGAGACAAAGCCCAAAAGGAGGCAATGGATCAAATCACTCGAGAAATCGCGGCAGAGAAGGCTACGAGGGAGAAATCGAAGGGAACGAAAGGGTCCGCGGAAATGGCTATGAAAGGGAGCCAATTAGAGAGTTGAGGAAAGGAAATGCAATGTTAAAGACAGGGAGGGAGAAAGAAGAGCAACAGCTAAAGCCGAAAGAGCAAGATATGATGGACATGGGTAGGAAGCTAAGGCAAGGCTAAAGATAGGAAGGAAGGAAGCAGAGAACGAGCTGCATGGCAAAAGAGAGAGGAAAAAAGATGTCCGATGAGGCTTCCTTGTGCGACTGAAGATTGACCTGGCACTCTGAGGAGATCTGCCGGCGTCTCAGCTCTCAGCTCTCACCGTAGGACTACCCACAACCAAATTACTCCCTGCAGCAGCCCTTCAGCCCACCGAGATGGCCGTTTCGCATTCTCTTCAACAGTCTTCTGGTGCTGTCTACTCTGAATGGAACGGATCCGAAGATGGACAGCAAAGACCAATCTGACAGACCAATCTTACAGACCAGAAATTCCAGAGGAGGTAATTTAATTGCATCTTGGCGACGACTTAGGTACTTTCTCAACCAGGTTTTCCTTGTGTGAGGAGTGCAGGTCAATCGATTGGCTGGGCAGTCTACCCGGACAGGATTGGTGGTCTTGGCAAGCCACCGTCCAGCCCCGGAAAGGCGCTCCAAGCAAACTTGGGCCATTGCGCGTTCCTGCATCTCCCCTGATGATGTGCAACGGTACGGTACTTTAGGTAGCCTTTAGGTACCTTGGACGTTCAGCCTTGGTCCGTGCGTATTGAAACACTGCGACGCTACTAACACAGCAGGTGATATTGATAATAGGCAAGCGTCTGCGCCATGTCTATTCTTCTCTGTCGCTAGCCTCTCGGAATTTTGTCAAATCATATCATGTTCATGATGAGTTCATGATGACCAGCAAGTCAGACACTGTTTCGCCCTGAACATCCTGAAACTGGCTGATGGATCCTATTCTGCAGGAGTGCGGCTGAGATATCTTCGAGTACCTCCGTACCATGCGAGGGCAAAGATCGTTCGGGAACCCTAGAACTACATCGTGTTATTGACAGGAAAAGAGTCGGCCATGCAAGCTAATTAGGTTTCTTAGATCAGTCGCATGGCACCACACCTTCCATCCATAATCTCTGATGGAGTTTCCTGGTCTTGAGGGATCATCAGGAGGATTGACAGATTCTGGTGGAGGGCCCATTTCGCTCTAGTGTCGAGATTACCCGGGTCAACCACGTGAGTACGTATCTTTACTAGTATCTTTACTAGTATGGCGGCAACCTTAAAAGCCACTTAGCGTGAAAGTAGCGCTGCAATTTCCTTTCTCCATTGCGTGACGAAAGCTAACGAATGTGCAAGCGATTCACCTACGGAGTAATCCGTAAGCTACCTACCGAGCTACCTTACCTTACTGATCCGTCCTCCGTACTGGTGGCACAATAATCAGACTTTAGCGACACAGGCTAGAATATTCCTGATCCTGCCTGACGACCGCAAAGTTCGTCTCACCATACTTGTCATGTTTACCGAACATCTCTAGACATCGAGAGTACACCACGTTCCTTACTTCTCAATCATACGCCTGGTGCGCACATTCGTTTACAGCCTTCTACCGGTTCAAAGGTTCCTCGACGGTATTCTACACGGTCTGCATGTTGAGGGTAGTATAGTACGCTCAGGATTTGACATATCTTGGGAATGATTGAACCTTTCGTACCCAGTCTTAAAATTGCAGCGGGCCTGATCGCCTCTGCAGACTTTCTCTAATATTTTCAGCTTCCTATACTCAATACTTCATTTCACCTTATGACAGTGTACATTTGAATGGTGGCGGTGTCTGTCTCCATTCTTTCATGTGGACTTTCCGAACTGCCTCGCGGCTGGTGCTGCTTTCATGCACATTGGTGTGCAATGCCGATGCCGGTAAGCATTCTCCTTTCCCCTTCGAGGATATAGCTTCTGGTTACGAACCCCCATTGCTCTGGATTGAAACAATGCCAGGCAGAGATGGGTTTCTGGACTGACGTGAAACGTGATAGGACCATTGGTGCCAAGTCTACAGGCTCCCCGGTATTCCAATGCATCAACTTCGCTCCCTGGGGCGTTTGGGAATTGTGGGAAATGCGGCATCGAAGCTCCTGGTGGCGTGCAGCTCGTCTACTGGCAGCCTGATGTGGCCAGAAATCAGTCGAACGCGACCGCGACGTTTAATGAACCGTACACGCTTGTCGAGAATGGATTTACCTTCACGTCCCCTTCAGTCTATGGTTGGTACTTTCCAAAATCCCTTCAATCTGTGCTGGACGTTCGTCCAAGGTTATCGTGAGCGTCTTCAAGGCCCAAGCCTTGCTGATATTGCGTGTCTTGTTCTCCCAGATGCTGATCTGACATGAAACAGTGGTGTACAGCTCACTAAGAGCAACGGTGACGTGTGACTCCTCCAACCTGGATACTACCGGGCCTTCCTTCGAAGCAAAAACTATTGGATATTCATCCAGATTCCTGGCGTTTGGGACACTCGAGATCCCAGGACCCAATTGTAACGAGTATGTGGTGGCGGGCGGGTTTCACACCATAGACTTCGCGGACCTCTATTACAACCCTATCACGACAACCACGATGTATAAACCGGGTTGTCCTCCATACGCGAATCCCCGGCTTTCACTACCCGCAGAATTGACTAGCGTTGATCCTGCTTGGGCCAATTGTGAGCCTCTTTTCTACGGAGCATTCGACCCTCCAAGGTTCCTCAAAAAGGCTAGTGGAGGGATGGCCCCTCAAGCGCCCTCGCAGCCAACCGCAATGGCTGCTGGAGATGCTGCCATGTCAGAGCATCCAGCTGCTCAGGCAACCCCGGCTCCAGTGACTCCGGCTCCGACGGCTACAGGGGCCGGTTCGCCGCTGGATCCATCACAAAAAGCAGCAGCCCCTGCTCCAAACGCTGTCCCTACAAGTCCTCCACAACCTCCTCAAGTTCTTCCCGCAAGCCCAAAGGTTGCTGGTCCACCAACTCCTCCACAACCTCCTCAAGTTCCTCCCGCAAACCCTAATGCCCCTGCTCAGGTTGCTGATCCACCAAGTCTTCCACAACCTCCTCAAGTTCCTCCCGCAAGCCCAAATGCACCTGCTCCAGTCGCAGGTCCACCAAGTCCTCCACAACCTCCTCAAGTTCCTCCCGCAAGCCCAAATGCACCTGCTCCAGTCGCAGGTCCACCAAGTCCTCCACAACCTCCTCAAGTTCCTCCCGCAAGCCCAAATGCACCTGCTCCAGTTGCAGGTCCACCAAGTCCTCCACAACCTCCTCAAGCGCTTCCCGCAAGCCCTAATACCCCTGCTCAGGTTGCTGGTTCACCAAGTCTTCCACAACCTCCACCAAGTCCTCCACAACCTCCTCCAGCGCTGCCCGCAAACCCTAATACGCCAGCGAACGCAGCACAAGTGGCTCCCGCCAGCGCACGACAGAGCAGTCCTGGAGTCCCTGATCCTGGGAACCTGTCTCCAGACCAAATGTCTCAGCTGCACCAAGTCTTACAGAGCACTCCACCAGCGAAATCCGTGCAGCCGCAGGTGAACCCTGATGTCCCGGCGGTAAAGTCAGGCGATAACAGTGCGCTTGCTGTACCGGTCCCAGCTCCGGGCTCCTCCGTCAGCTCAGTTCAACAGGTTGCTCCGGTACCAGATGCTGCGCCGAAAATGGCGCCAGGCAGCCAGAGTGTACCAGCACCAGCACCTGCAGCTGTACCCCCATTGGTCAAACCTGGCGACGGGGCTGCTAAAGGGGGCAATGCAGAGTCCTCGATCACTGTAGGAAGTGTTGGACCTGCGCCAGCTCCTGCCCAAAGCATTGCGAGACCACAGAATGGTCCAAGTCCGGTTCTGGTCGACCCTAAAAATGGAGCCTTAGTAGAAGCCAGTCCTAATAGCCCATTCATCCCAGCTAGCGTACAAGGTTATCCCCCGTCACCTATACCAGGAAGCCAAACGTCCGCCATCCCAGAAACTGGAAAATCTGGGAATGTTGTGAATCCTGCGAACGGAGTCCTCGGAGATGCCAACTCTAACAGCCCGTCGATTCCAGCAGGTGCAAAATCCGCCCCGGTTCCTATACCAGGAAGCCAAACGCCCGCCATTCCAGATACTGGAAAAACCGGGAATGTTGCGAATCCTGCGAACGGAGTCCTTGGAGAAGCCAACTCCAATAGCCCATCTAATCCAGGTGGCGCACAACCTTATTCCCCAGTAATCATTACAGGAAGCCAGGAGTCCGCCGTTCCAAATGTTGGGAAATCTGGGATTGCTGGAAATGCTGGGAGTGGAGCTTTAGTAGGGGGCAGCTCTAACGACGTGGTCTACGCTGCACCAAATCTCGCAAATGCCCAACCATCGACTGCTCCATATCAATCGAAGGCAAATGGTTATCTGGCGGGTGCGGGTGCTCCCAACGGAGGTGTCAACGTCGATGGTTCTGGGCCTACCAAAGGTGGCAACGCCAATGGCATTGGAAATAGCGATACTGCCACTGGAGGACCCGGTGCACCCGCTCCACTTGTGATCGATGGAAAGACGGTCCACAAAGCGTCTGACGGCGCCTTGCTCGTAGCAGGCCAAACATTGCCCCCAGGCAGTCAAGCTACTGTATCTGGCGCCGTCATATCTGTCGATAGTAGTCACGTGATCGTTGACGGTACTACTCACGCATACCTACCTAAGCCGCCCAATACAGCGACTCCTCTCATAGTCAACGGGAAAACCGCAGAGGCGCTTTCGGACGGCGGCTTGCTAATAGCAGATCAAACATTGGCCCCCGGGAGTCAAGCTACCATGTCTGGTGCCGTGGTTTCTGTGGATAATAGTAATATGATTGTCGACGGTGTTACTCACGCTTTACCATCCAAAACAGAGACTCCGCTCATAGTCAACGGGAAGACTGCACAGAGACTTTCAGACGGCGGCTTACTCATTGCAGGCCAAACATTGGCCCCTGGGAGTCAAGCTACCGTATCTGGTGCCGTTGTCGCTAATGATAATGGTAATGTGATAGTTGACGGTGTTACTCACGCTTTACCGTCCAGAACAGAGACTCCACTCATAGTCAATGGGAAGACTGCCCAAATACTTTCGGACGGCGGCTTACTGATAGCAGGCCAAACATTGGCTCCCGGGAGTCAAGCTACCGTATCTGGTGCCGTGGTCTCTGTTGATAATAACAACGTGGTAGTCGACGGTATCACTCACGCATACCTACCAGTACCGACTCCAACAGCCACTCCCATCATAGTCAACGGAAAAGCTGCACAAATACTTCCAAACGGCGGCTTGATCATCGCCAGCCAAACACTCACGCCAGGTACCCAAGCCACCGTTGCCGGAGCCGTGGTTTCCGTTGGTGCGGGCAACTTCGTCGTCGATGGAACCACACATGCGCTCTCGCCCCCAGCAACAGAATCGCCTACCCCATTACTGATAGCCGGACAATCCGTGCAGAAAGCCTCAGATGGCGCCTTCATCGTCGGCAGCATGACAATCACGCAAGGAAGCCAGGCCACGATAGCAGGACACGTCGTCTCCGTAGGAGCCAGTGCGCTCGTTATCGACGCCTCCACTCACTCAATACCGCCCAACACCCTATCTTTCGACTTGTCAACCCCACTCTCGATCGCCGGCTACCCCATCCAAAAAGCTTCCGGCGGCGCCTTAGTAATAGGCAGTCAAACAATCCCCCAAGGCAGCGTAGCAACAATCTCCGGCACCGTAATCTCAGCCGGCAGCAACAACGAAGTAATTCTAGACGGCACAACCCACGCCTTCCCCGCACCCCCCAGATTCACATTCACAGGCACAGCTCTCCCGCTCTCAATACCCAGCATCGTCTTCACGACCGCCAACACAGCCATAACACTCACATCCGGCGCTACGTTCCAGAGCGACGGGAGAGTCGTGACATATACCGGAGCGAGCGTATCGGTTGTGACAGAGGCTACGAGTGCGATTAGTGGTACGGTTACTGTTGCGTATCAAGCGTCGTCTGAGCCGGCTGTTATTGGAGGAATGATCGCGTCGGCGTTTGGGAGTGGGGCTGCTGCTTCGAGTGGTGCGCTTTTGAAGGGGAGTGGGGATCCGAGGTCTGCGAAGGTGTCTGGGAAGGTGAATTCGGGCCCGGCACTTGGGGCGGGTGGGAAGGTGGAGTGTGGGACGCTGTTGATGAATGGAGTTTTGGGACTTCTGGGATTGGTTGTAGGGATGGGATTGCTAGGGTGACGATTTACTGATTATACGTTATATTTTACTTACTTTTAATCCATGTATATAGGTTAAACATCTACATTCCATCAACCATCTACCCCCTTCGTTTCTCTCCCACTCCTATCCCCCCCTCTCACACCCTCCAAAGTCCTCCCCATCCCTCCTCATCGCCGCACTCGGTCCCCTCCGTACATACGTCATCCCCACCAGATCCCCCTCCTCTCTCAAAACCTCCCACGACCCGATCCCCGCATCCTTCGGCCCCCTCCTCGTCCCCCTCCCGCCCCCGCCGACGGTCAGATTACCAGGCCGATAGCTCTCGATGGCTTCCATGCGCCGGATGGCCGAGTGGTGGATCTTGGCGTTTTCGGGTATGTCGCGGGTTTCGCCTAGGGGTCTGTATGTTTGTGTGAGTTCGGGGTCAGCTGATGATTTCTGTGTGGAAGGAACAACAGTGCGGTGGAAATGATACGAACAGGGGGAGAGAGATGGCTTTCCAGGAGCCGTCGGGGCGCAGGTCCATGCGTCGGAAGGGGAGGTATTCCATTATTTTCCAGCTTAGGACGGAGGCGACGGTGAGCCCGTTGTTGAATTGGAGACAGTCGTGCAGGGTGCCTTTGGTGAAGGCATCGGTGAGGTGTTTGTGGAATTCGGATGACGCAGGTTGCTCGGGCTTCTCATCATGCGGGCTACTAGCAGTTTCCGGTGAGTCTTGCCCACCGGGGGAGGTGGTAACGCGGATTTTGGGCATGTCTGATCGGGGTTGACGGTTTGTGGTGAAGCCGAGGGAGGGAATATTGTAGTCCTGGTCACAGCATTTATACTCGAGCATCTGTTCGGCGTCAAACTCAAGGCCGGCACGCTGAGCTTCACGGACCATCCACACCAGGGGACCATGACTCAAGGGCGACTCTTCTCCAGCTTTCGTATCTAGAGGCCAACCTCCACCCAAGTCGGCGTGGCAGCCGGGAAACCACAATTCTTCGATATCTTGGGCCGCCGCTTCGTCTTTGTCGGCTTCGTCGTCGTCGAGATGAACGGTTGGCTGGAAGGAGGCCATTGAGGTCCCTGAGCGGATCGAGCAAGCATCCGCCGTGGGATCGCGCGAGACGGCTGGGCTTGGGCTCCGTAGCCGATCTGAGTTGCTTCCACGGGGATCAAGGCGACTCCTTTCGGAGGAATGCTGTCGAGGAAGATTGGAAGTGCGATGCTTCCTTCGAAAACGATCCCTATTCTGCGCATTCGGTTTCTCGCCCCTCGTCATCCAATTGTCGTTAGGGCCCGTTTCCTGTCCTCTTCGATGTCGAAGACATTGCTCATGGGGCTTGGATGTTCTGGTCTCGGACAGGAGGTCTGATCGAAACTTCGCCCTCCGTTCATCGATAGATACAGCATGCCGTATCACTTTGGCCGAACTGCGGGCGGTATAAGGGAACTTCGAGCGTTTCATCCAAGCGCTTTCGAATCTTGGTACACTGTTCACTATAAGTCCCTTAGCGGCTATCGTCACGTCCATTGATTCTGTTCTATTACCTGTGTCGAAGAGACCCAAAAATCTTATCCGCCTGACTGGACGGCTGAAAGTGTTGCGAAAAGCCTTGAGGAAGCGAAGTAGCTCCTTTTTCTTCTCCTTCTCTTCGGCGGTGTTCTCTTCCCTTTCCTGCCATTGAGCGAAAGCCTTCCATGCAAACCGAGCCATTTCCTGATTTCCGGCGCTGAGAAGGCCCACATGGTCAAGCATCTCAGCAAGAAAACGCGCTACATAGGCCCCGCGACTGAAGCCGAATATAAAGATATCGTCATCATCATAGCACTGCATTAGAAATTGGTACGCCCCCTACTCACGCGGATTCAATTTTCCACTTGACAAAGTGCAGATTTCAGGGGCAATCATACCATGACATGTACATCAAAGGACGTGCCTATGGCGGAGTCCTTGGCCTTCTGGTACCAGGAGTTTAGTCGAGCCAGCCTGCTCGTATGGGAGAATGATCTCGTGTTGACGTAAGTGCCAATCCCCGGCTAGGACATGGTTTAGAGAAGCTTCTCAGTGGCATGTCGTTCGACTAGAATGTACCTGATAATAATGTTCTGTGCGACGTGTTCAGCAGGGGCTAAGCTGTAATCCAGAGGACGGATTACTATCGCCATTATCATGATCCAGCATCCCATATATTTTCAGAATGTTACTATCGGCAGAGGTACCTTGATGGCCATCAATAATCTTCTCCCATCAGGGTTCGTCAGGACCCTCACCTGAGAACTTGTTCCCCGTTCCATCGAAACAAAGGATGACCTAAGCGTCGGTCAGCCAGGAAACCGCTTGCCACCTATCATGCTGCTACCCTGCTTCTTTGGCGATAGGGGCCCTGAGGCTGGATGCCATTTGGCAGTCCAAGGACATGCTGTTTTACACTCTCAACTGGGCCTGGCATGTTTGCAGGGAACTGAGATCGTCATGGAAACCTTCATCACAGAAAAGGAAGCGTGTTCGTAAGAAAATACATCAAGATTGACAAAAAATGATAGAATCAAAATCCTAAGAGTGGCATATAGTAAGAGTGATAGAAGGCGCGATGACGATCCGAAGCAAAAGCCAAAAGCTACACATATCGTGTGGACGCTGGCCGCAGATCAGTCAACGCAGAAGGTCACCAGAGCAGAAGCGAAGTAAGGGAGCCGCGTCAGATCTACGAGATGTCTGATGCAATCCAAGTGGAGTGCATATCAATCGAGATCTGAATGGTAGAAGGTCGATATCCAAATACGATTCGAGCATATGAACAATAGCTGATAGTGATAGGTCCAGAGATTCTATGCTCCCGCAGCTCTCCGTGCGGCACTTCGAACTTGAGGGAGGTCTTGACGCGTCTTGTTCGACTCGAAGATGTCAAGATGCAGCAGTCTAGCCATTGAAAGGCACTTGATTGCTCCACGGAGTGGGGACGGAGTGAGGAAATATCAGAGACCTCCCGCAGGGAAGGGGATTAGCGTGATTCGATCGATAGCTTCCGTAGCCAAGGCGCGCTAGTGTTGTAAATTCCGTGAATCAAAAGCGACGCCTAACATCTCCGAACTTTCCTTTGCAAGCCTCAACTTTCGATCCATCTGTACCTAGCTGCACAAGACAAGCCAGAAAGACCAAAAGCTCTTTAATATGCTTGATTTGGCGTATGTGGCATAGGTCTATGACCTAATATACCACTAATGCACTTCGCTCCTACCATTCGAAGATTGACGCCGACCAAACATGCTGAACCAGTGATCTGATTCAAATCATACACGACGAAGCTGATTGAAGTGGATGGTCCATTGATATTCAACTGGAGCCTCGGTCTTGTTCGACTTGAAGCTATGCGACAAGCGGACAAGATGCTTTGGTTGATGCTATGCAGAACCTTCACAATGGCAGATTATTGGTCTTTCCCCCTTCATCTTCTCCTCTTTATCATTCCACTTGTAGTAGCTCGGCCATGCGCTTTGCAGATCATGAGTCTAAAAACACCAGCTTCATGAGCAGACCCCTGTGAGGAGAAACCCGGTGTTCACAGATAGCATCGTCATACCGAACGCCATGCATCAAAGCATATAATCACACAACCAATGAAAGTGCGATGAACAAGCGGTATTGATGGGCTGCGTTGGCGAGGAAGTTACGATGACTTCGCTGTTGACCATTTCTCCCGTCGCGTGCACAGTCTCCTTTCTCTAATTGTTCTATGCTCGCTAGGCACAGCTCTCAAAATGCTTCGTAAAATCTCTGCCAAATTCGGCAAAAGTAAAAGGGACGAGGTGAACGGTGCCAATGGGACAAACGGCACCGTTAACGGAAGTGATACCAATGGCACCAACACCAACAGCAGCGGCGCAAATGGCAATTCAGCTGGGAAGCCGAGTCTTGACAACCGTCAAAGCACATTCGGCTTCACATCCAGAAAAACAAGAGGAGAAACAGTCGACCATTCGAGTAGCAGGGGCGAGGTCGAGCAATCTTTCGCCCAGTTCGCTCAGTTGATTCATGCTTCGCGTAGACCTCTACCCACGCAATCAGGAGATGGGACTTATCTTGACCACAAAGAGCCTTCGGGCTTGATGTCAGATATGAGAGCTTTAGGGTTCAAGGACGTTCATACGTTAATGGACGTCATGAAAAACAAGGCAACGGGAGCTCTACAAGACGACAAGAAGTACCTGATGGAGAAAACTATTCAGGTAGGCTGACACTTGCATTGTGCGCACTACATAGATTGACGTGATTGTAGCTTGTCGCCGCCCTCCCAACGACATCAAAGACGAGAGTCGACCTTACCAATGCCTTAGTATGCTCGGACTCCTGCCCTTGTATGTTCAATGTGTTGCTCACGCCAGTGCTCAGATCGACGAGCTATGGAACTCACTGCAACATCCGCCTATGAGTTATCTCGGAGACAAATTTGCTTACAGGCAGGCTGATGGATCGAACAACGTGAGTTAGATGTGTCACAACGCTATAGCTGCTGACCGCTTCAAGAATTATCTTTTTCCAAAACTGGGCGCTGCCAATACTCCTTACGCTCGATCTGTTCCACCAAATACAATCTCTACGGGAGCTTTGCCAGATCCAGGTCTCATATTCGACAGTGTCATGGCGCGGGAAGAATTCAAGCCACAGTAAATTCCATTTCCTATACTAAGTAGTATATCGAGTTGCGAGACATGTTACGGGTGTATTCCCATCAGATATGTTCTGGTCTTTTCTTCATCACACCCTATCACGTTACTCTGCTGCGCTTCAAGGAAATGTTGCTGAGCCCGGGGTTTACGCAGTCCCAACAAAGTCTCCAGCGTGTTCTTCTATTGGGCATCATTGATTATTCATGATCTCTTCCAAACCGATCATCGAGATTTCAATAACTCACAGACTTCGTCGTACCTCGACCTCTCAACGTTATACGGAGACACGCAGGATGACCAGGATCAGATTCGTACGTTCAAAGATGGGAAGTTGAAGGCAGATTGCTTCTCGGAAGAGAGGCTCCTCGGTTTCCCTCCTGGATGTAAGTACTACTTGCTCTCCAACGTCTTCCCTCGTTTCCACCTTTACTTGGTGACGTGAGATCTGTCTCAAGAGCATGTACACCTGTGTTTTGTCTCACGAGTGAATCCTACCGGTGGGGAGAAAATGCTGACAATAAAATCATATAGGCGGTATATCTACCAATCATGATCCTATGGCACATACTAAACTTGACCGTAGGCGTCCTGCTCATCATGCTCAACCGCTTCCACAACTATGTTGTCGAGCAGCTTGCTGTTGTGAACGAGAATGGGCGTTTCCACAAGCCCAACGAGGGTCTTAGCCACGAGTTGACGGAAAAGTCATGGGCAAAATATGACAATGATCTTTTTCAGACGGGCAGACTAATTACATGTGGACTCTACATCAACATAACGTTGATGGACTACCTTCGTACAATCGTCAATCTGAACAGAAGCAATACCACCTGGACTCTGGATCCAAGGGCAGATATGGGTAATACCAAAAATGCGACCGCTAGCGGTGTGGGCAATCAGGTCTCTGCAGAGTTCAATCTTGCATACCGCTGGCATTCTTGCATAAGCGATAAAGATGATCAATGGACGCAGGAGCTGTATAGAAAGCTATTTGGAAAGGAAGCTGAAGACGTTACTCTTCAGGAGCTGCTTCAGGGTCTTGGCAAATGGGAACAGTACGCTGCATTTTCATTTTGTATCCTCTCCCGTCTTGACCGTATCGCGAGTTGCAACACAAGTCTCATGGAAATGTTCCTCTAACGACGAGTGTCATGAGTCAAATCGATGCTTCGAACATAAAGTACTGACTCCGGCATTATACAGTTCACTGCCCAAAGATCCACAATCACGTCCGTTTGCGAATCTTGAAAGAGACGCTGAAACTGGGAAGTTCCCCGATGACGGTCTGGTAGAGATTTTGACAAGCTCAATTGAAGATACTGCGGGTAAATAGTTCCACTATTCCACTGATAGCCGAATCTTTGAGGCTGATATTAGCTATATGTAGGTGCATTCGGACCAAACAACATACCAAAATGCCTCAAAGCTATCACCGTTCTAGGCATGCAGCAGTCAAGAGCATGGAATCTTGGGTCTTTGAACGAATTTCGAAAGTTCTTTCATCTGAAGCCTCATGAGACCTTTGAAGATATTTGCGAGGATCCTCCAGTGGCGGACCAGCTGAGACACCTGTAAGGTCGACTATCACTCACCTACTAGAGAAGACGCTGACCGCTGTAAGCTATGAGCATCCTGATTATGTGGAGATGTATCCTGGCATGGTCTCAGAAAGTGCTAAAGTTCCGATGGTACCAGGTGTTGGAATAGCTCCGTGCTACACCATCTCTAGAGCCATACTCTCGGATGCAGTAGCCTTGGTCAGAGGTGACAGATTTTACACGATAGATTATAACCCGAAAAACCTTACAAATTGGGGTTTCAGTGAGGTTCAATATGATCTATCAGTGAATCAAGGATGGTACGCATTCCCAAAGATCGCTGACGAGCACCATCTAATCTCGACAGCGTGATGTACAAGCTGTTTCTGCGAGCATTTCCCAATCATTTCAAAAGCAATTCAATCTACGCACATTACCCCATGACAATTCCTAGGCAAGTCATTGGGCCCCACATTGTGGTTAACGTACTAATATCGTATAGCGAAAATACCAAGATCATGCGTAGTCTTGGGAGAGAAAGCCAATATTCCTGGGATCGGCCTCAGAGAATGTACGCGCCACACTCCGCTTCGATGTCTTCATACTGATGTGTTTCTAGCCCACCAAGAGTCAATTTCACCTCCTACAAAGCTGCCAAATACATCCTGGAGCACGCGAAGGAATTCAACGTCGTATGGAACGACGGCTTCGAATGGCTTATGGGCAAGCAGGGGCTTGACTTCATGCTTGCTGGAGACACTTCGTTTCATGCCAAGCAACGAAACCTCATGGGTGCTTGCTTATACCGCGACCAGTGGCACAAGCAAGTCAAGGAGTTCTATGAGTATATCACGCTCAAATTACTTACAGAGAAGAGTTGCAAAATTGCTGGAATAAATCAGGTTGATATCACGCGAGAGTATGCTCTCACCGTCCAACTGCAACAGTATCGCTGGCTAATCGCACAAAGCGTCGGAAACCTTGCACATGTGCACTTTGCTGCCAACGTCTTTTCTCTACCCCTGAAGACCGACACCTCACCCAACGGGGTCTACTCGGAGCAGGAGATGTACATGGTCCTAGCGGTGATATTTACCTGCATCTTTTTCGACCTTGATCCCGCGAAGTCGTTCCCTCTCCGCCTGGCTGCGAAAGCAGTGACTCAGCAGCTTGGAAAGCTTGTGGAAGCAAATGTCAAGATGGTCAATGCGACAGGCTTCATAGCTGGCATTGTTGATGGGATGCATCAAACCCACAGCCCTCTTACAGACTATGGGGTCCACATGGTCCGGAGGCTCCTGGAAAGCGGAATGGGTACAAGCGAGATCACTTGGTCTCAGATTGTTCCAACGGCTGGTGCGATGGTTGCCAACCAGGCCCAAGTGGTAGGTCTCTGTGGCGATCTGTAAGATATTGTCTCTGACAAAGATCTCCAGTTCACACAACTTCTTGACTACTACTTGTCCGATGAGGGCAAGATGCATTTACCTGCCATCAATAGTATGTCTTCTCACAGTCCAATAATTCAGACATAGGACATCAATGCTGATATGATTATTTCTTAGAATGGGCAAAGACGGACGGCCCCGAAGCCGACAACAAGCTCCTCCATTATGCGATGGAGGGCATCAGACTTAATGGGACCTTTGGCTCGTACCGACTATGCACCGTAGAAATGACCATCGATGACAACGGCCGTCCAGTACATGTCAAGCCAGGGGATAGAGTCTTTACCAGCTTCGTTGGTGCAAATCGCGAATCAGAGTTTTTCATTGACCCAGATACCGTCAATATCGATCGGCCAATGGAGAATTACATACACTATGGATTAGGACCTCATGCTTGCCTGGGTGGAGAAGCGAGTAGAACTGCATTGACTGCCATGTTGAGAGTGGTTGGTCGACTTGACAATCTTAGGAGAGCACCAGGTCCACAAGGGTACTATCACCTCTGCGGTCTTCTTTCATCATGTTTCGCTTGAACGTCTGCTAATCATGACCTTTGCAGACAATTGAAGAAGATACCTCGACCAGGGGGTTTTTATATCTACATGAGAGCCGACCATGGGGCCTACTTCCCATTTCCAACAAGTAGGTTCAGTCAGAACCAAGGCGTAGGAGCTTTGCTAACTTGGCACAACAGCCATGAAGATCAACTGGGACGGAGAATTGCCGCCACTAAAGAAGATGTGATGAGAAGCATACGACCGTAGTACTGATCGAAGGCGGAGTAAAGCAATAGCATGGCACCCTCAATTCAATTTCTATCGGTATGGGAGAAGTAGAAGTCATGATATACAATATTATGAAGCAAAGGATGGTGGGGCCGGGGCCGCGTATTGATTCGAGGGATACCTAGGATATTGCCTAGATCCTTGTCTGGACTCTATCAACGTTTAAGCAAGGTCTCATCTGTAATTCCTCGTTTTGAAATTTCGCTTTCCATGCATTCTAATCCCTACCTACGTGCGTGCGTGCGTACGTAGTAGTAGATCTAGCTGCCACTAGTCCGCTTGAGGCAAGTCCGTCATGCCTCCCCACCAATATAATTTTGAGATCAAAGATGCATTGCACATCCACTACTAGTAAGCTGATCTCGCCAGCTTGTTTGCATGATCTGCAAAGCTGTTGCTTCGTGCTCAAATTGAAATTGCAGAGACAAGGTCATCATATTCTTACGGAAATACCCTCGCAGACATGTCCGAAATTACACATCCCACCATCAAAGGTGCCGTCCTACTCAGTCCAGACCCAACACTGGCTCCGTATCGTGTCATGACTGACATGTTTACTCAGATGGCTGGTTCCGCGAGATCTCTGACATGTGGCCTGGCCAGGCGATGACCCTCAAAGTGAACCAGGTCCTCCACCATGAGAAATCCAAATACCAGGACGTTCTCATCTTCGAATCTAGCGACCACGGCACCATACTCGTGCTCGATAATGTCATACAATGTACTGAGCGTGATGAATTTGCGTACGTCGCACATCGCAAGACCACGTGCTTCTCCTACTGATGCTAGGACGATACAGCTACCAAGAAATGATCACCCACCTCGCCATGAATTCCCATCCAAACCCCAAATCCGTCCTTGTCATTGGCGGTGGTGATGGTGGTGTCCTCCGCGAAGTCGTTAAGCACTCCACCGTCGAAACCGCTATCCTATGCGATATTGATGAGTCCGTCATTCGTCTATCTAAAAAATACCTTCCTGGCATGAGCATCGGCTTTCAACACCCTAATGTCTCTACCCATATCGGCGACGGCTTCAAGTTCCTGGCGGACAAGAAAAATGAGTTTGATGTAATCATCACGGATAGCAGTGATCCAGAGGGCCCGGCGGAGAGTCTATTCCAGAAGCCATACTTCGAGCTGCTGTACGGTGCCTTGAAAGAAGGTGGTGTCATTACCACTCAAGGTTGTTCGTCCTCTTCTTTCCCCTATTCATCGTTTCTCCGTAGATAATTACTCTCAGACCTCTAGACTATGCTAACTAATTACTAGCGGAGAATCAATGGCTGCATCTGTCCCTTATTACCGACCTCAAGAAATCCTGCAAAGAAGTATTTCCCACCGTCGAGTATGCATACACTACTATCCCTACATACCCTAGTGGCCAGATCGGATTCATGGTATGCTGCAAAGCCAAAGATCTGGATGTGAAAACACCTCTAAGGAGCTGGAGTGTAGAGGAAGAGGAAAAGCTGTGCCGGTACTATAATAAGGATATCCACAAGGCCAGCTTCATTCTCCCTAGTTTTGCACGGAAGGCGTTGAGGTAGCCTCTCTAAAGGTAGTCAATGGAGATATAGAGGTGGGCAGGCAGTCGTCACGCCACGTGAACCAACGGATGAATCATGAGGGACAGGTCGAAATTCACGAGATTCTCAGAAACAATGGCATAGGCTGGACGAAGAACAAATAAAATGATACCCCAATGAAAGTGCGTTTCTGTCAAAAACCCAGGCCACTTCTTGCATTATCGAACGACACAAAGTCGCACACTGCAATGAGGCCGCCAATTACGAATATTTATGTTCACTAATAAGACGCCTTTTCGTCCTTCTCACTCATCTCTCCGACATCTAGCGCGACCAGAAATCTACTCACGCAGTTGTAAGCCGCTACCGTAGCGGTGATCTCCACCACCTCTTGCTCCGCAAACACACTCCTCACATTCGCAAAAATTTCTGCATCGACCTTTACGCCGATGGTCATAGCGTCACAGTAGGCCAGCACAGCTCTATGTCTTTCACTCAATCCACCACTTACCTCTTCCTGAAGAGCATCCTTCCCATCTCCCCCAGTCGTCTAGGCGATGTCGGGGTCAGCAGTTGCACTTTAGGAAACATCGATTGAGTAATGTGACAGATCTGAAGCTTCAATGCTCCTGAAATATGTCTCGCACCTCCATGTACTTCCTGGGCATGAATCACTTCGAAACGCCGCTTACATTCTCCCAGCCCTGCCACGCCTTCCTCTGTTTCACGTCTTCCACGACCTCCTCACTCAAGCCTCCCTCGGCCCTTAGGATGGGAGCATGATGCTCCCATTCGTAAGCTGCGCGGTTGAGCACCGCCACCCGACAAATACACAGCTCGCGGATGCCTGCGGGGAGGGAAGTCTGGGTACGGATGGCGCCGAGGAAGGACGACCATCCGGCGGCGACGGGGGGTGAGTGAAGGAGGGTGAGGTCGAGGGGCTGGAGGCCGTTTGGTGAGCGGCGGGCGGAGAGCTGGGCGTAAGCTGCGGCGGCAGAAGGCGCAGATGAGGCCCGCAGAGTGGAAGAGGAGGGTTCTGTGGGTGGAGTCAAGGGCGCGTAGGGGAGGCGCATGGTCGATAGTAGTCAGGTATGTTGACAAACGGGTGTCTGCAGTTCAAGATGCTCTATTGGCTTAGGGACGTTGAGTTGACAGGTCTTCTGGGTGTGTGATGGGTATCGGAAGGCCATATACTTCCGCGGTAGGCGACTTCTCCTCGAGGTACGAGGCCAAAAATAGACGTTGAAGATGGAAAAAGCGGAGAATCACACAACTGCCGCACCGATCTACTAAGGTATGTACGATTGCTCATCTGGACCCCACGACTCTTGTCCCCACGCTAATGTTAATCTCGCATTATCTCACGCGAAGACGTGGCTTAGTGTCAGCGAAGTCACGCGAAAAAGGCTGCTAGCCTGGTTAGCACAGAGGTCCAAGCTTCCATGGGACTCAAATAACAAATCTGAAGGGGCTTCTAGAACGATACTAGATGCAAATGGAAGCATCGAGGCGATCCTCAGCCGCGTATCACTAGACGGCATTGGGGTTAGAAGAATATATCCCTGTCGAGCGGTATTTGCTCGGAAACGTCAATCTCCTGCCTGTCAATCTGTCACGGCTACGGAGTAATATAATATTAATTATTATTACCTTCTTAACGCCACATCCAAAATCTCTTCACTTTGCACACACATCCAGACATCTGGATCGCCTTGAGACACATGGTGGCGTACTTCTGCACAAGGCACCATGTTTAGGAATTTCTTTAAGCTAATGAAAACCCGTACGAGGGTGGGCCTTGTGAGGCAATTCCACCATGGTCGTCATTTTGTTCCTATGGGGCCGGGCGTAGGCTCCGAATCGAGTATCACATATCATGCAACAATATACTCTAGTCCCATGTCCCACAAGATCTTGCTTTGTACAATTTTCGTCTTCATCTTCATACCCATAATGTTCCACTATTCTACTATTACGTGCTGCATCTCCATGAAGATCTCATCACTGCATCGAGAACATGTCGATTTCTACAAAGCGTGCCTGTGATGCCTGCCATCGTCGAAAGGTAAAAACAAGCCATCGTGTGAACCCGCCTCCTGTTGGTCGTCGGTCCTGACGACTGCCAACTTCATAGGTCCGCTGCAACAGCCGGCAGCCATGTGGGAATTGCAGCCAAGCTGGGCTATCGTGCACTTACGATGCCGTTCCGCAAAAGAAGGGACCCAAGGGCAGCAGAGCCAAAGTTATCTCTGCTTTGCGAGAGACGCAGAAACAGTCGGACTTGACTCAGATGATGCAAGAAGGGAAGAGCAGCTTTGGAAGCCCACCAGCATCGCCGCTATCCTACGCCAGGGCTCCCCATCTGCTATCTCAGGAGTTAATCCAAGGCTGCACGGAATTCTTCTTCGCCCAGATGTACCCTACCATGCCCATCCTGTATAGAGAACAGTTGCGGCAGACCGTCCGTGATATTGGCCATTCAGTCGAGGCTTACTGCCTAATCACCGCTTTTTGCGCCTTCCTGCTCATTCAACCCGGCATCGTGCTGAAGGCGGTCCACATCGTGGAAGAGCAAGCTAGCTTGTTACCCAACTCGAGATTGGGCACTCTACTGATGGAAGATTCTACTCGCCTCCGGAAGGGCTTCGACTATATCGAGAACCCTACAGTCAATACCGTCATCACCTCCTTCTTTCTACACGGTTGCTGTTCCGGACTTAATAGGCATAACACAGCTTGGTTTCACCTCCGCGAGGCAACAGCACTAGCTCAGATTCTCGGCATGCAGGATGAGAACACGTATTTCTTTGACAATGTGGTCGAGACGTCGCGCAAACGGCGACTCTTTTGGTTGTTATTCGTGACAGAAAGGCAAGTTGATACATGCAACATCCACAACTTTTGCCAATCAGGTTTTCATTTATCCGCACAGCGTATCTATTTTTGCTTCTAAGTTCATCAGCTAATGAGAAAGGTTTACAGAGCTTACGCACTGAAGAAACATCGATCCCTGACCCTTCATGCAACCATCAACCTTCCAGCGGTAGATCAAGACCCGTCAAACTCAACAGCCGGGTTCATCTACCTCGTCAACCTCTACCGCCCCTTCAACGACACCTTCATCGGTCTCTGGAACAGATCCCGGACCGACTGTTCTCCCTTCACCCTCGCCCGCCTGCAACACCAGCTCACAGACGCACTACCCGCCTTCTTAAACACCACCGAGAGCCAAGCTGCCGATCTGCGCACCTCCCAGCAATGGCTCCGAACGATGGTCTGGCAGCTCTCGATCGCCAACGGCTTCCTCTCCTCGACATCGCCCGACACCTCCATGACATTCAGATTCCCCATCGAAATAGCCCGAAACCTCGTCGCCGTCACCGGCCAATTCTCCAAGCAATCAATGGAGATTCACGGCATCGGCTTGGTCCGTATCCCCCCTAAATCTCGAACGCACCTCGTCCCCTCACACTAACAACCCCCTTTCAGATCGAGAAAATCTTCGACGTCGCCTGCACCCTCGTCGACGTCATGTCCTGCGTGCCCATCGAGTCCTGCAGGTTCGAGCCCGGACCGCAAGAATACCTCAACCAGCTCCTGCTCCTCATCTCCACCCTGCGCGGCGGCGAGGACCGCTATCTCCCGCTCGTCCTGGTCAAGATCCGCGACACGCTGCCTGCGATCGGCTCGGCGCTGCCGCAGCAATTGGTCATGAAGACGGCCGGCAACGGTAACGGTAGCGGGATGACGGAACAGTTGAAGCGGGAGTCGAAGTCCAGCTCGGAGAATTCGAGTCCGTACTCGACGCCGGGTGTTATGCAGTACTATCGATTGGCGTGATCGATTCCTGGAGACCGTAACTGCCACGAGCCAGCTAAATATTCCTATCCGGAAGACCGCATGGCGTAAGTCCTCACCACCTAACATTCATCCACCTCCTCAACCCGCACTACCTAACGCATTCCAGCTTCCTCAATTTCAACTCTCTACAGGACCCCAACCCTCCAACCGTTACATTGGCGAACGGGTTCCGGTTCTGCTTTCCACAAACAAGTGCCAATCGACAGTCAACTCTCCACCATATCCTGGCCTGGCCTGGCAGGGCCATTCATTGCAGGCAGGGGGGTCTCGGTTGGAGATTTGGCAGAAATTCCTGTGAGATGAAGTGCTATGCCCGGATGGATGACCTACTATGTTGTAGGCTCCATGCCAATCAAGGGGAAAGCCAAAGATAGCCAGAGATACGAGACTTGGGCCTGGGACGGAAGATCTGATAGGCGGATAGATTGGATTGGCAAATGGGTGTAAGGACGTATATGCTCGCTGATTCGAGATCTACCTTTTTGTTCTTGGGATGGGTGTGAGTTTTTGATTTACGAGTGTGTGTACTAGAGGAGATACATAGGTATGAATGAGGCTACGAACGTATGATAGATAGAAAGCCTGTTTTGGAAAGTGGATTTATATCACCATTCAAGACTTTACTTTAGAGGAAGCTGTATACTATTCTTAATGCTTGATTCTTCTAGAGTTTTGATATAGTACATGGTCTACGACATCGATCGCTACAGCAAACAAAGCAATGAAGCCAACGCGTAATCCAAGCAATGCATACATATCCCCTTCCCCAAATCCACAACCCCATTTATTCGTCTTCCTCATCCGCCCCTACGCCTCCATTCGCACCACCGTGCAACACCCCCATCCCCCCCTCCCCCCTCTTCCCCTTGCCAAACACCTCCCTGCCCCACCCGAGCAACTGATAACACCACCCCCCACCCACCAAAACCCCACTAACAACGTTAACGACCCTAACCACCAAATGCAGAAACCCCCCCCTCTCCTCCCTTATCGTCAGCAAGATCGGTTCGATGTCGAATTTGAAAAAGATGCCCGGCACGCTGCGCTCGTTGACGGCGTGGCTCTGCGAGGTGACGGCGTATTGGTTCGTGACGATTGTGGAGGCGGTGGTGGAGGAGGGGTTGGGCGTGGGGGAGCGGGTGTAGATTGTGGGGACGACGGAGAGGTAGTATTGGTATTTGTAGAAGTGGGAGGGGGTGGTGGCGTGGGTTCTGTCGAGGGGGTTGAGGAGGGAGGGGTAGAGGGGTCCGAAGGAGAGTTCGTTGATGGTGTGGGAGAAGTTGAAGGCTGTTTTGTTGGGAGAAGTTGAGCGGTTAGCGGATGGTTTTTTTGGGCTTGACTCAATGGAGAGATGGATTGGAGGGATCTATGGATGGGTATATGCAATGTGAGGAGAGGGAGACGTACCACTGTGGTCCAGATGCTGCCCGAATTCCATATACCCGTGCCCTCGCGCCGTGATGTGGAAATCCCCCTGCACCTTATTCCCCTCCAGACTGCCAAACACCCGACAGCTATCCGCCACCTCCCCCCTCTTCACCCTCGGCGTCTTCTTGAAGTTCCGCTTCTGACTCCTCACCTCCCCAAGCACGTGCCCGACGTGCGTGTCCTCCTCCTGCTCCTTCACCATCTCCCCGCTCTCCAACGTATGGCTTCCCGTCCAGCGCGACCAAGTGGTCGCATCGCGCCGCAGCATGTCGCCGGCGAGGATCCGATCGCCAGACGCATCTTGGACGTTGATGTGGAGGTCGGAGCAGAGCATGGGGATGACGATGTCGAGGTTTATCTGGAGTTCGTGGGAGACGCCTTTCTCGACGGAGAAGAGGTGGGATTCGTGGCCGGAGTACCATCGTCGGAGCTCGGTGAAGGAGAGGAGGGTACTGATGACGATGAGGAAGAGGGTCGTGTAGCCGCCGGTGGATGTGCGACGGGTGTAGGTGGGTTTGGTTTTCGCTGTGGGGGTCAATGTGTCAGCTGGAGCTCTTGGGATGGTGACGGCGGTACAGGAGCTGGGCATGCATCGTATAAAAGGGAGGGTCTCCGTCACAGAAAGCGTCTTTTCTGTAGGGAATATGGGCAGAAGGAGTCTTACGGAAGGCATCGAAGCTCCTTATGCCTTCGGAGAAGCCCTTTTTCTCCCCAAAGGCGCTCTCGTCAAGTCCATGGTCTGTGAACCCGTTCATGAGGAATTCCGTTGATCATCGGTCCATTAGCATACAGGCGATCCTCTGACTAAAACCATGTGTCTGAACGGTCTCTGGCGAGTCTATTGTCGAAGATGCCAGCTAGGTGTTGCTAAATTCAGCCTCTAGAAAATCCAGCCCTATGAAACTCAGCCGCCTCCGCGACGGGGCAAAGCACTACCTTATTTCTAGAATATGTTGTAAGGCTTTGCTCAAAGATCAGAGGTTAATGTTGGACGGGCCTTTGGTATTCGGGACTTATGTGATTGAGAAGGGGCAAAGTGCTGGCTGATTTTAATAATCCAGCAAAGGTTTCATCACCCCAATTCTAACTCGCATGATGATGATCAATCGTTCTATTCTACATGCGCTCACAGTAGATGCTGTTGGACCGAAACCAGTGGCTGTAGCAAGAGCCCCACCAGTGGACTTATCAAGCTATCCTTACTGAACCAGCAGTGCCTTCATATTGAAGATGGCCATTTCATAACCCACATCCAGTGCAGTCAATGCACATCAAGCGACTAATCCAATCTGCCGAGATCTCACAAGAACGTAACTCCTTCGCACCGTGCATCGCAGGTATGTAAGAAAGTCGTGACACATATAAGGTACCTGAGGTACGGAGTCCATTCAATGATGTTGACGTCATGAAGATGATGGAGGGACGGAAATCGTCGAGGAGAAGGATGTTGACCTGCGAACGACCTCATATACTCCGTCGAGTCATCACTGGCGGCCTCCTCGTCTGACTATTCCGAATACTATATCCAGAATGTCAGGTACTTTACGATCCTTGGTTCGAGAGACTTGAGCCGTCGGCCAAGACGTAGGTAGCTTGACCATCCATCAGCTCAACCTGAAGAATTGGTTGTAAGCTTCAGCATGCTCACGGATTTCCACCCTCACTTACAGTGCATCCGTCAGTATTGCAATTCTCGTAGTCCTTGCCAGAACAGTATTTGCCGTTCACCAACCCGCAATTACCGCTGGTATTACCGGTGATCTTGACAGTGAAATTGAGCGGCGTATAGGAGATCGGATTGTTCTGAGCCGTGGAGGAGATGGAAAGCCAGGTCTTTCCGTTCATGTCTTGACCCACTCCAAGGTAAGATGGAGCCCAGTTGCCCATGTCGGAACCGTCGGTGCTCCAGGTGCAGGCCTTGGGTAGTGCGACACCTTGATTGTTGATGTAATACTGGGCGCTGGTCGGGTCTCCGTCATGCTGGAAGTAAGTGGCGGCGTCCGGACAGGTCAAGGGGTTTTTGCTATTGGGCTCTGTGTTCAAAGGCACGACCTCATCTTCAGTACCTGAAAGAGTATGTCAGCATAGAAGGCTACTGTACCATGATAATCTACGGACCAGGATAGTCAGTGCGACAAATCGCGGCATTGTTCGACAACTTGTTATGAACAGTCACAGCTCCCGTTCCTTGGATGCAAAGGTTCTTAGACAGATCCGGATTGGTCAAAGAGAGTTTTCCGTTAGAGTTGCAAGAGAGTCCGCCAACTGACTGACCAGTGGAGCCTTGCTGGGATGGCCATTGGGACTTCTGGTATCCTGCTGGGCATGCGTACGAGCACATTGCACCGGGCTTGCAGCCGTCGCCGCCGGGCACTGCCGTATCGATGTGGGTGACCAAGTTGCCCTCTATGGTCACATACTGAATACCAGACCAGCCACCGAGACCGGCCCACTCGACATCGATTGGTCCATACTCGGAGGGGAAAGTGGTGCAGTCAATCTCACTATCCGGGAATTCGCGGGTAAGACCTTGAACCTCGGAGGTGCTACTCAACGTGGGAGTAGAAGTCTGAATTGGAGAAGGCGTGGCCTCGGACAGAGTGTATGTCGGAGCCAACGAAGCTTGTGGAGTCAAGGTTGCGCTCACTTCGACGGCTTCTTCCGCGAAGCCTTTCAGGGTTGCAGACGATTCTACGGTGGTTTGCGCACCAGTGGGCTCAACAGCTGCATTGACCGAAGTGGTTGGCACAACTGTGGTTGACGTGACAGGGCTGGGCTGCACGACAGGCTCACCGCTCGAAGAGCATCCTGCAGGAACGTTGGTATCATCGGCCCATTTCAAGCTGCCGTTTTCGATACCCTCGCAAACCTCAGATTGATCGATCAATTGGCCGTTCAGCTCATATGCGATGACAATTGGACCTGGGACATCGACGACTTTCACTACACGTCTGTCAACGTGCTGATGGCCGTGCTGGTGAGGGGTTGGGTTCGCGTTGACCAGTGGGGTGAATGAACCAGCAGCTGCTAGAGATACGACGACATTGGAAATCGAACGCAGGCGCATAGCTGATAGTTGACGCGACTGCTGGCTGAAGATTCGAGACTGAGAGCGGCTACGGGTTCTGTCGAAAAGGTCGATTGGAATACTACGTGATAATCACGCAGGGATCTTGACCGCAATCTCTACAATTCCACTTAATGATGCTACAGAAGCTGTTGATCTGCTACTGGAACGCAGGAAGTCAGCGTCACGTCGACCAGAAATTGCAACGCGCCTTGTACAGTCGCAGACAACGAATGATCACCAATACACACTGTTTTGAGCGAATGTAAGAATCAAAGAACGGGCCTGCTTCCTGGATTGAACATACATGATGTGCGCTACCACAGTTTGCTGATCGCAGATTGAGATTTGGGTCAATTGAGTGTTGATTTAGGAGAAGTTTGGGTTACGGCTTGCAGTAAGATATCAGGGTCAGAAGTATTTTCAGCTTTCTCCCTGAAAGATCGAATCAGATGGTGAACAAATGTGGTCCCGCTTGAAATGAGTGTTGTGATGTTGAGGAGTGAAGTGAGAAGGACAAAGGGTGCGTTGATACAGGAAACATGCCAAGCCAAGAGCACCACGTGCTTCGATCGTTCAGCAACCATGCCAAAGCCAAAGCTTCACTGTGACGCTTCAGATCTGACGTAGTATTTCTCGGCCATGGCAAAGTTTGAAGGAAACGCGAGATCTCGAAAGGCAGGCTGATCGGTACCTACCGAGGAGTATTTGATGGAGCAATTCTGGTGTTAGGCAGGCCTTTTATTGGATATCTCTGACACCTTATCAATGTGATGCTGAGGATAAGAACCAGATGTCGCTGCTTCTGTGATCCCTAGGTCTTCAGTGGAAGGAGTGTTTTGTAGAGAAAAGGATGTGCTGTGTGTTGAAGGTCAATGTAATGCATATACATTGCCAGTTTGTCGAGTGGTCGTTGTGCGGCGTTGTGACATTCAGGAAGGAGCGAACAGAAAGAGTGCAACTCACCCGGATCAGTTTACTACGTACAGCGCTGTCCAGGCTCCTCAGCCACATGAGCGATAATCCCACATGAAGCACGTGGAACATGCCCTATTCTAGGCAAGCTGTCCATGTCAATCTAATGACCGTTGGCCGTGGCTTGACATGTGGAAATGGAAATGTTCGGACCAAGCTTACCGCATATGGATTGTATGATGTTACCAGCGATATGTGACAAGGCTGATTTGCTTTCAAGAAGTCACTAGTGACAATCTTATATAACTTGGAGGCTGGTTATAGGAGACAACAGAAGGACACAAGATGAATTCGGACAAAGGTCAGGCTGTGGTGTCTTGCGACTGAAGCGGGTTTCGCTGGTACATATCACTCTCATCTTACACGCCTCGATCCATCTACGTAGATCGAGTCTGATTCAAGATGGTTGGTGTTGTTTGAAAGCATAGAGTGTACGATCTTTTGCTTTGGGTGTCATCACCCCAACAGCGACTTCTCTCAGGCCATGCAAGAAACAGTGTACTTTACTCACATAGTTTCTTGAAGTATTTCTGGCCAGGCGATACTAATTGTGGGAGTTCTAGTGGCTGAAGGAAGGTAATGGCTCGTCGACGTACTTCGGCCTTCTGCAAGCGAAGTATTATTGGAGTGCGGACGTGTGAGCTTCATTGAGATATCTGCGCAGAAATGAAGCTTCGAAGCTGCACAGCCAGCGTTCTTGGTGCGTCAATCCATTCTTCTTCTCATTTGCTGCAATGCGTTCATGGATGGTCAATTAGAACGGAGACTTTAGACAGGCAGTGCCCAAGAAGTCGAAATCCACTCACGAAAGCCTTTTTGACGGCATCCGCGGGGAGAGTCCAGGCTCTGGTCTTCAATGTCCCCATCCACTTCAGTGGTGGTCAGCCAGTTCCGCAATACATTCAAGGCCTCCAGTCAAGGGTCGGCGTGACATATACCGTTGAGACCGGTGTCTGCTCACTCCTAGGTTTTGGGCGGAACGTTGCTCCCGCGCCTGATCTTCTGAAGGCTATTCTAGACAAGCACAACCCAACAATTGCCAGTCATGAAGTATTCGCTGTATTCCATATCGATAAAGGTCAATCATCGGCCACTATAACTTCTATAAGAGTACTAGATCCTGGATTTGCAAGTTGAAGGGCTGGACCATAACAAGCAAAGGCTAGGCCCTGTTCGTACTTCATCATAGTGGACCATATGATATCCCGGGAACCCTAGAGGCGGCTTCATCTTGCTCGTCCTTACAGAGGGCGCCCACGAGGCCGTGGCTGGATCAATCGACCAATCTGGGGTCCCTCACAATATTTCCGATTGCATTGCTTCAGACATTTGAAAGATGCCTCAGGATGTTCCATGGCGGAGAAAGGTTATCAAGAATTGGATAGATCAGCTTCTCCAACGCGATCTTTTCGAAGCCAAGGGAGACGATTCGTGATTATTGATCTCTTCCTCGCGCGTCCAAATATCCCGCTCAAGGTAAAATGCCTCTGCCATCGAGTCGTATTCCCTCACGAAGGCCGCTCTAGACACTTGAGATTAGTCCGATAGGGTCACTTTGTGAATGTAAGAAATTACACGAAGAGATTTCAACTATAAAGCATCAAGTATACTTCAATTGAGTGGATTCGTTGAGATCGTGCAGGTTCCTTGGGACGCAGCTGTTTAGCCCTTGTGGAAACGCTCCAGTCAAAAACGGTTGCCCCACCATAGAATACATTTTCGATATAGCTCCCACCACAATTTTCCCGCCTCTCATCACCGCTTTCTCAATCCTCTGCTTTTCCAAATTGTTTCTTCAACTCAGCGGTAACATCTCAAGTAAGGCAAACATGGCTTACGGCAAAGATGACGAGCTTGCGATCAATACAATCCGTCTTTTGGCAGTAAGTTCACCCCACTTCAAGCTCTTAGAAAGCTGTCTTGCCAGGCTGCGGCTTTTGCTTTTTCCATCCTGCCAACTCTTCAAGGTGTTCCTTATGCGACATTTGCTGATGACTTGCTCCATTGATAGGTCGATGCCACCTTCAAGGCCAATTCCGGTCATCCCGGAGCCCCAATGGGCATGGCACCAGTCGCCCACGTTCTCTTCAATAAATTCATGAGCTTCAATCCCAAGAATCCCAATTGGCTCAATAGGGATCGTTTTGTTCTATCGTGAGTGGAACGTTGTCTACTATGCCTCCTTGGTTTCGCCCAAGGGTACCCGCAAAGACATGAATGAGGTTATCGAACATATGTACAGCTGGGATCGTCCAGCTTCGGATCTGGACTCAGTCGCTGATACGTCAGAATGCTAGGAATGGTCACGCTTGCATGCTGCAGTACGCTCTGCTGCACTTGTTTGGCTATGGCGTCACATTAGACGACCTCAAGGCTTTCCGAGTATGTTTCATAATCATATATATGCTAGGATATGAGTAACAGCTGATTATTCCGCGCCAAGACCGTCGATAGCATCACACCCGGTCATCCTGAGGCTCAAGATAGTCCGGGTATCGAGGTCACTAGTGGTCCTCTTGGTCAGGGTTTCGCAAATGCTGTTGGCATGGCAATCGCACAAGCCCATACGGCTGCAACATTCAATAAGCCAGGCTTTGAGCTGGTCAACAATCACACGTTCGCATTCTTTGGTGATGGCTGTGCTATGGAAGGCATCGCCAGCGAAGCTGCTAGTACTGCCGGTCACTTACAATTAGGAAACCTGATCATGGTCTATGATGATAATCACATTTCAATCGGTAAGCCCTGGGGTGATAGAGGACTTGCAGGCTTATGAGCTGACGCAGCATTCAGACGGCGACACGAAGTGTGCTTTCACGGAGGACGTTATGAAGCGCTTCGAAGCGTACGGGTGGCACACCCAGTGGGTAAAGGATGGTAATGACGACCTAGAAAGCATAGAAAAAGCTATTGCCGCGGCAAAAGAAGTTAAGGACAAGCCTTCGGTCATCAAGTTGACAACTATCATTGGATTCGGTTCTCTCCTTCAAGGTACAGGAGGCGTACATGGCAACGCCCTCAAGGAAGATGATTGCAAGCAGGTCAAGAAGAAATTTGGCTTCAACCCCGATGAGTCATTCGTCGTACCTCAAAAGGTCTACGATATGTACCATGCGCACGCTGCGGAAGGTGCTGCTAAGGAGCAAGAGTGGAACAAGATGTTTGAGAAGTACGGCAAGGAGCATCCCAAAGAGCGTGAAGATCTACTGCGAAGATTGAGCGGCAAGCTACCTGAGGGATGGGAGAAGAAGCTGCCAGTATACAAGCCGGGAGATAAAGAGCAAGCATCACGAAAGCTGTCGGAAGCGGTCCTCGAGGCTATTCATGAGGCCGTGCCTGATCTAATCGGTGGCTCTGCCGATCTGACAGGATCTAACAACACTCGATGGAAGAACGCCACGGATTTCCAGCCACCTGCTTTGGGTATAGGTGACTGGGCAGGACGATATATCCGATATGGTGTGCGTGAGCATGCTATGGCCGGTATCATGAACGGTATCGCTGCTTACGGTACACTGATTCCTTTTGGAGGGACCTTCCTGAACTTCGTCTCCTACGCTGCTGGATCTGTTCGTTTGTCGTCACTCTCGCATTGCCGAGTGATTTATGTTGCGACCCACGACTCCATCGGTCTAGGTGAGGACGGTCCCACGCATCAGCCAATTGAGACTCTGGCACACTTCCGTGCCCTGCCCAACATGATGGTTTGGCGTCCAGCCGATGGAAACGAGACCAGCGCAGCATACTATGTTGCGTTGACCTCGAAATCCACACCTAGCATTCTTGCTTTGACTCGCCAGAACCTGCCTCAGCTTGAAAACTCGACCCTCCAGAACGGCATTAAGGGAGGTTACGTCTCTGTTGAGAACGAGAAGGCAGATATTACCTTGGTCAGCACCGGCTCGGAAGTGTGCATCTGTATTGAAGCCGTCAAGTATCTCAAAGATAACCATAACCTCACCGCTCGTGTGGTCTCCATTCCGTGCTTCGAAGTCTTTGACACCCAGTCTAAGGAATACCGCCTCAAGTGCTTACCGGATGGGATTCCCTCCCTAAGTGTCGAAGTTATGTCGACGATGGGCTGGGAGCGTTACTCGAATGAGCAGTTTGGTCTGAACCGATTCGGTGCTAGCGGTGCCTACAAAGATGTCTACAAGGTAAGACCCTCAACTTCGCCTCTTCTCCGTAAGTGCCAATGCTAACGCAACATCGTAGAAATTCGAATTCACTCCGGAGGGTATCAGCAAGCGTGCCGTCGCGACCGTTGAATTCTACAAGGGTAGCAAGGTTCGCTCGCCCGTCAACCGCGCATTCCAGCAGCTCATCTAGAGATGGGTATCTTTCTTTCGGCGATTATCCACATCTGCTCTTGCTGTATGTTGCGACTTGCACGTTGTTGACGTTCATGAAAATAGCACATAGATTAGATAGGTATTATGCGACATGAACTATACATTGACCCACGACATTGTGCGATACTTGCAGCGTGCTGGCCTCTATTTACGTCTCTTTAACTTGAATAACCGTAGATGCCGATCCAAGACATGTGATTTTCGGACAAAGATAGTGCGACACGTTCGAGCAGCTATATGTCTTTCAAGATTCTCAGCAACCCTGAGCGTTCTCCCAAAAGTCCTCCGACGCTGGGAAGCGACCAGATCGAGGCCCGGTATCGGCTTCCTTCACTCACATACAGCTCCCTTCCCACTTCTCCCTGCGCTGTGCGTCGCCGATCTATATTGCATAAAATTCTCGTGGCTTCGGACGCGACGCAGAGGGTGCAGAAATTGCCTGACCCTGGCAGGGATTGATAGTCTTCCGAGAAGCCTAGACCAGATGACACCTCGGCCAGGACGATAATCTGATCGCTGGCGTGTCGTCTATGTTCGACTTTGGAGCAGGATTCATAGGATCCAGTCACCCAAACCTCCTATCTCTTCTCAAACACACTCGGATCGACGACGCAGACAACGATCAGACTCGTAACGATCAAAGCCAGAGCCACAAAGGTTATAAGAAAGACGCTGCCCCTACTGGCTGGGAATTTCCCCCGGATGATCCAATACTAGATTTAGACACACCTCATCAGCCTCTCCGTGCTACCCCAGATTTCGGTGCACATACCTGACTCTCGAAATACCTCCTCCCCCCAATCAGGAGCACCATGACCGCAATGCCTAAGAATGTAGCACCCAAAGGCTTCCCAACCTGCCGCAGATGGTACGTCTTGTCCTGCCCCGGACTGGGCTTGTAGCCCTCACGCTCGGTGATGGTCGTGTTCAGCCGGAAGAGCTGGGTGACTGCTATGCCGATGGAGGCGAAGGCGAGCGAGGTGCGGAGCCAGGCTAAGAAAGTGCGTTCTGAGGTCGGTTGATCGTTAATCCTAGGTTTTCACGGGGAAAGAAGCGTTTTTTTGGAAGGGGGTCCCCGACTTGTAGAAATAGGAACGAACCGAGAGCGAGGTGGTCTCTAGCGACGCTTCCTTTGTTATCTAGTTCTACGCTTCCGTACTTTTCGGCTAGATCTTTCCACCATCCTCCCTTTTCCTTATTCTTGGCCCCTGCTGCATCCTCCTCACCTCCGGAAGCCGCTCCGTCGAATGCCGCCTTCTTCCTCCGAGCGCCGGGTACGGTACGCTGTCGCGAGCTTCCTACGCCATTGTCTATACTGGGGGTTCTGACACCTTCATAGCTTCTATTCCTCGCATTTCCCTTTTCTTTCCCCACTATAGGCGTTGTTTCGTCCGCTGAGCTCTCGACTTGCTGCGTGTGCTCGGGGCGGCTGGTTGGGGAGAGAGAGGGGGAGGTGGGGCTTGCAGGTGTGGAGAATTGAACACTGCGATTTCGGGGGAGGTCGGTGGAGGGTTCGTGAGGTGTGCGTCCTGCTGAGGGCGGGTTTAGGGATGTAGAAGGGGACGGGGACGTAGGAGACACTGCGGTCGTCATGTTGGGAGACAGTGTCTGATGGTACGGAGGAAGAGTGGAATATGTGATCGGCGTCCATGGTGGACTGGCAACGGACTGTTCTTCGTAGGACTGAAAATGGTGTGATCGGAAGCGGGGCAGAGAGTTCAACCACCACCACCACCGAAAATATTCTAGAACTATGGGCTAGGTACCATCACAGTGCAATGTAGAGTTCAGGGCGACAACAACATGGATCTAGGAAAATCTTGTGAGATTCGTAAGGACAGAGCATAGTAGTTCTAACTGCTAAAACGCTGCGTCACTTCTCTACATTATGGTATCAAGCTCAATTGCCCTAAACTTTTCCCACAGTATTCTACGTACTATACCACAGAAATGACGTTCACTCATACGGCCTTTACGAACAAAGGACTTCGAACTACTCTTTGTACATGGACATTGGTACTGGTGCTCACACATGCAGACCCAGCAGCAGTGATGGTGCAATGTCTCTACAAGCATATGGAGTCGACGCTTGGAAGACGTTATTTGATATGACTGTTCGATATGAGCCTTAGCTATATGGAATAGGTGCTGGAAAGAGAGTCGTCTGTATAGATTTGCTTGATCAAGCTGGTCGGCCTTTATTGGAGAATGCCTTTGACGTCGGTCCTTGGTGGGCGAGCAGATCAGTACCCGGCATTCGAGCGCTGGGCGACCTGTTGATCATAATAGGCAATCAGTTGAGATCCAAGCACGCCGAGGTAGAATCAAACATGGTCCCTCGATCTGATTTTGGTCCCTCAGACATAGAATACACTCTGTGGCGCTAAGGAAAGGCATCGATTGCTTTGGATCATGGTTTTGGGATATATGAGGATTATAAACAAGTTGCTCTCAAGACATTTCATAACTGTGATTGCAATTAGGACCATATAATGATGTCGAAACCACAAATGGTCAACATCGGATGTCGTGTAAGTCAGATCCGGGTCCCAGCTCGGAAGGGGTGAGTTTTTTTCCGGCTGGGGTCAGTGGAAGCAAAGCATAGGCGGTCGGCTGGGGTCAGACGCTATACTTAGCATATGCGGCTAACCTCATCAAGGGTCAAGTTTTATTAGTAGGGTACATATGGATAGCATATGCTAAGCATAAGTAGCCTATAGAAAGGAGCTCTAGGGACTAAGAGGCCTTAGAGGCCTAAGATTCTAAGCCTTAAGTAGTTTTCCCTACCCTAAAGCGCTATACTTATGCTTAGCATATGCATGCTATTAAGAAGAGTTCTAGGGACTTGAAAGACCTTAGAAGCCTAAGATTCTGCCCCTAGATTACTGCGACCGGATACTTATGCTTAGCATATGCACTACCTTACGTGCTAGATACCTCTGTAACCTCATCTGGGGCTAAACGCCTGTACTCGGCCTATGTACGGACTTCATATTGTTGGATATCAGTATCAGCCCTATATGCTTGGACCCCACCGGAAAAAAAACTCACCCCTTCCGAGCTGAGAGCTCAGTCAGATCCAGTGACTTTTTGCCAGGCTAACAGCGGCTGTGTTGCAATATCTGGCAGATTAGCACGCACGGACGCAATCCAACATCCGATTGACAATAGTCTCCAAGCTCTATTACTACGTAGAATTCTCTGTATGCTTGGAGCAATTCCTGAGACCACCACGATCGTCGCTAGAACTTTACTGGAAAGAGGACTATGGCAACTATTGTTTGCATCTGCACGCGCTTATTCTTTACAGTGTCCATGAAGATTGAAAGACCTGATGCGGTCGCCCAGCAGATGCAAGATTACCTACTTCGATAAGGGGCTGTTTGAGCTAAGCGCCGATCTTAGATAAGTAAGTAGCCGTCTACAAACAGTCAAGCGCCCGCCTGGTGTCATCCTGCCCCTGATCTTCATTCTTCAGGCCTCGAACCTTCAATCCGGCACAACCCCCTGGCTATTCTATCTTGTGCCTATCTTGAAGTCATACAACAATACATCGATCCCTCGGACGCTCATGGAAGGGTTGGAGTCGGCATATGTCCCTGGATGGACTTACCTACACCATACTGCTTCTACAACTCCGAACGGCCCTTGAGCCCCAATATTCATCTAACCCTCAACAGAGCAGCGTTTGCATGGCTTAGTTCTACTTCTACGAGATCCTTCGTAGGATGTTTCAACTAGAAGATTGCAACGGCACAGCGCCATTACAGGGACATCGCTAACAATCCAACATCAGTCTACTCTTCAAATTTCCTACCCCTCACTCCTTCGAACAGATGCTGTGGCGAACGAAATCCAATTGGACTCGATTCAGAGTTGTTGTGCGCGGCAAATGTTGCATCTACTCCTGCTTAGCGTCAATGTTCGATTTCGTCAAGACGCCGTCCATCTCCTCTGCTTCTCAGCTCTGATTGCTCCCATCTTGCCCTAGCATTCATTCACACTCCTTTCTTGCGTAGTTGAGCGAGACTCACACGCACTCACGTTCATTACAGTCCCCCTTTCCATTGAGCAGCACATTCATCGACCCATTCTTGCGTTTGTTATTCTCCCATCAAGCCGATACCCGGATTCCATTAAATATATATCCTCAGACATTTGCCGGCCCATCTGATCATGATGTATTTCAAGCAATGGATTTCGTCGGCCTTGGCTGTGCTGGCTTGGATGATCCCCTCTGTTGCAGGCCAATACAACCCCATCTGTGCCTATTTTGTGCAGTACACTGGCGGTTATCTCACCACTGAGCGTGTTGATCCTTTGCTAAGCCCTGGGGTCGCCTCTAACCATGTACACTCCATTACTGGAGGCAATGGGTTCAAGGCCGATATGACCTTTGCAGACACGCAGGCGTCCACTTGTACTACCGCTGAGATCTCCCAGGATAAAAGCAACTGTAAGCAATAGTCGGAAATGCTTTCCTCTCATACACACCCCATCTTGAGTTGCAAGACACATGTCAGAAGTTTAATCCTTCAGACTTGTCACGTTACTCAAAGATTGACTTGAGAAGGGAAGTGCTGACTTCTAATGACTCGTAGATTGGATGCCAGTGCTCTATTTTCACAATGCTGGCAAGTTTTACAAGGTCCCCGAAGCAAACAACCGAAAGATCTATTACAAATTCGGCAACAATGATTGCTCACCGGACTTGTCCCGTAGCGAGTTCCCTCCAGGTTTCCGCATGATGGCGGGCAGTGCAACGCAGCGGGAGATGAACGATGTATGACTTCCTCCCGAACTCCCTTTCCCAGACACATATCATTTGCTAGAGGTTTAAGCCAAGTCTCATAGATATACCTGGTGCCTTGAGAATGGGATGCTGATTCTGCGATTCGTGACAGACCATGATGGGAAGTGCTGGCACCCAGATGAGATGGGAATGCCACGATGGCGCATCCGATCCGTATGCTACAGGGTTCCCCACAGGCTTTCAGAGCTGTAATGCTGGAGGTCTGGCAGCCTCCATGCGATTTCCTTCATGCTGGAACGGCAAGGATTTTGACATCAAAGCCCCGTTGGCACACATGGCATATCCTACCAACGCGGAAGGCATGAATGGATGCCCCGCTCCTTTCAACCAAGCACGCTTCCCCGAGATATTCGTCGAGTACTTCTTCAATATCAGATCCTTCGACCACATCCCTAAGAATTATGCTGATCCCAACAACCCACCATGGGTATTGGCTGACGTTAAGTGATCTTTTGGACTCCGTTGCTTCCTAGCGCATACTTTACATCGAGCTGCAATTCGTGTATTGGCCCAGGAAGATGCTTACTCCTGGATCTCGTAGGTGATCCAACTGGCTATTCCTTCCACATGGACTTCGTATGTATCCCCACAATCTTCGTCCTGTACAGGAGACCGGTCGGTAATTAACGGGATCTGCAGTTTAACGGATGGACCCCCGGTGTTTTGCAGAAGGCCATGAGATCCCCTTGTAATATTGCCGATGGAGGGAGCAATGCTGCTAAAAAGTTAGGTCTCGCCTCGGATGCCTGCTTTGGTGTGAAAACTGCCAATAGCGAGGGTTTTCAATCGAAAGATGCCACGGATCAATGCGCTCTCGCCTCAATCGTCTCGCCCGCTGAAGACATTGGACTGACCGGGACAGCTCTGGATGCACTACCAGGCTGCAACCCTATCCAAAGCGGCCCTCAATCTGCCAGTATCCACGCTCCATCAACCTGCGGTGCATCCTCCCAAGTAGCTGGTGGCTCAGCTCCAGCGCCTGTTGTTGATTCTGCCTCCTACAATAATCCAACCTCTGCTGCCGTCATGGCTAGCTCAGTTTCTATGGCAGCTGGAGCCTCAAACCCTACTTCGGTCACATCAAATCCACCAATGAGCCCAAGCGAAGCGCCCACCACGTCATCATCGTCGATCAATGATGCGCCAGCCAGTGGAGGGTCAGGCGGTTCCCCAAGCTCCATCACGGTCAAGGGTACTTCTGGCTCCGAAACGTGGACCTACCAAGGTTGCTATACTGACCTGACCCCTGATCGGAATGCGCGCTCGCTTGCCACGTGGGGCAGTGGTCAATCCTCAACCGACTGTGCGAGTCATTGTTTTGGGGCAGGCTATTCTATTGCAGGCACCGAGTCCGGCACGCAGTGTTTCTGTGGCAACATGATGACCAGCACAACGAAGATGGCTGACAACGAGTGTGACAAAGCCTGCGCTGGAAACCCGTCAGAAATGTGTGGCGGTTCATCTAGACTGAGTGTCTATGCGAAGGCCGGAAAGACATTGACCAAGAGGTCTTCGCACTTACATAGACATGCAGAGCGGTATGCTGGGTCATTCTAGACGAGGTGAAACTTAGCAGTGCATCGTGGAAAAAGAGCAAATTCATTTTCCTGCATGTCAGGCCTTGCCAATTCATTTGGTACGTGTAGAGTAAATCTTCAGGCTGGACCTCAGCTGCAGTAAATGCCTGGAGCTATGCAATGAAACTATATTCATAACATATTAATGTTGCATACACAGTGCACTTGTTTAGGTCAGCCTGCTTGACTCTTTAAACGTCGACCTTCTCGAGCAGGCCTACTCTCATCACGCCTCTTCTTCAACTTGCCATACGTTCCTTGACTGCTTCAGCTTCAGCTTCAAATACTCTGTTTTACAGCGTAATGGACTGAACTTGCGAATACTTCCCACATGTTGCTAGCTTAGTTCTACCTTACATAGCAGTGTTTGGGGATCATCGTGACAATCGGTCTTCAGTGTAGAAGAAGACATAATATCCAATTGAACACCCGTCGAGAAGTACCTGGATTCTATCAGATGAATGCCAGTATTTGACGACGAAGTTGCGATATCAAATTGCGTCCCATTTGAGACTAGCGTGATCTAGGATCAGATATCTTCCGATCGCCTAAGGTAGGCGATCACAATAATATATCAAGCTACATCGTGATTCTCCGACTGCCATAGAATTCAGCATTATCTAGCCACAGGAATGTCTGGCAAGGCTTTGCGTTTGACGCCTCCAAGAATCGTTTGTCCTTACTTTTCGCGGCTCCGTTGTTCAAATCATCATGCGTCTTGGCCAGCTTTACATAGGTATACATTCAATGGTATCAGACCCTTCGGCACATCCAATCGGGGCATGCTACATCCTTTTCGAAGCCTGCAACCAAGATTCACGGTATCTCGTGGTTTGCAGCTTGCACTTCTCCTCGCTGCAGTCGGAACTGTGTACAATATCTCTACCGAACCCCCATTGAGACTCGATAGTAGTGACCACGAATTGCGTAGAGGGGAAAAGGTCGTCTATAGGTATTTTTCGCCTATCACACCATGTACAATCCAGCAAGCCAACGAGATGTTGCGATGGGAGGAAGACTCCCATGTTGTTGGAATGGGGAGTGGTATTCAACGATTTGATTCGATAAGAATTGCAAGCAACATGCCCTGTGAGGACAACAACGTTGCAGCGGCGTCCCATCCCGAAGACGACGAGATCACATGGCAAGTCAATCCTTCCACAAGCGCTGGTGATATATTATTCACGCCAATCTCTTGTATAGGCTGATGTGGGGAATCTATGATGGACATGCGTAAGTCGTCCTGTATACAGATAAGCGACGACCATTGATGTCTTTAGCGGATGGGAAACATCTATGGCTCTACACGAGCATCTAGTCCCGTATGTTTTGCGTGAGCTGGCTGCTCTTTCACCATCAGGGGACCTTAGTGATGTTACCTCCCAGAACATTGACCGAGCCATGAAGGATGCTTTCCTCAGACTCGACAACGATATCATGGGTCAAGGTGCCGAAGCCTTAGGGCCAAGCTTTCTGAACGATGCAATGTCACAGCTTGGTCCAGCTTACGCCGGGTCTTGTGCTCTTGTGTCCTACTATCACAGCGATTCGGAGCTGTTAAAAGTAGCCTGCACCGGAGACTCTCGCGCTGTCCTTGGACGACGTAATGCTTCTGGTGGATTGGATACTATTCCTCTCTCTACTGATCAAACGGGCAAGAACCCAGACGAAATCGCCAGACTACAGACAGAACACCCCAACGAACCTGAGATGCTGAAGGACGGCCGCGTCCTGCAACTGGCAGTATCCCGGGCTTTCGGGGATAGCAGATTCAAATGGGGTAGGAAATTACAAGAGCAAGCGCGAGATAGGTTCTTTGGCCCAAGGATTATTGAACCTCTGATCTCCCCACCATATATAACGGCCGAGCCTGTAATTACGACTACGAAGATCGAACCCGAGAAAGGCGACTTTGTCATCATGGCATCAGATGGGCTCTGGGACAATTTGACTAATGAACAGGCTGTTGGTCTGGTAGGCAGATGGCTTGAGGAACACGATCCTTCCAAACCGGCTGCACCTCCAGACCTAGCTATCGCCCCGGCTTCTACAGCGCAACCACTCGTATCAGTTCGTCGAAATCCTGATCCCAGTAAGGCATATACTAAGGAATCACCGGCAAATGAGAAGCATTTTGTGGTTAGAGACGAAAGTACGACATTTCTTGTACATTTCAATCTTAACTCCCTTGAGACCTCGTGACAATTGGTAGCACGTGTCTCTATAGCATGTGCTCCCTAGCATTGTCTCACGAGTCATCCATGGCTTTGCATGGGAAAATGCTAATTCGAGGGTTTTCAGACGCGGCCACGCATCTTGCACGCAATTGTAGGTCATTTGATCTAATCTCAAGTCGTGAAGATGCTCCACGAGTCTCGACTTTTTAGATATGTCTTTGCGCTCGGATTCGTACTTTGACAGGAAAAGGCTGACTCTGGATTCCTGTAGCCCTTGGAGGAGGCAATGAAGACCGATTATGTGGCATGCTGGTCAGTATTGTTTCTGCTTATACGTTTGTCTAGCTAGGAATGGACTTCGGGGCGTCAGCCACGTGCCAGGAGCATGATACTTCTTAGACTTGTCTCAACTCTCCTCTGCTACCCCGAAGAGAAATCCCAACTCCTGAACTTATTGCAGACACCGAGCCCTCCTTACTCAAGAAATGTGAGGTTAGTACAAACGAGAGTGCCCCAGCTTCAATATACGACGCAAAACTGACCTATATCAACAGGGACGATATCTCGATCCATGTGATCTTCTTTGGAAAGGATGATCCTTCTTCGATAAAAGACTTCGGCGAACATACGATACAAAGAATTTGAATTGCCATATTAGTCTGTATCCTTTCATTAAACTGAGCTTTATCACACCTTTCTAATACTAATACCAGATAGCGTTTGATACTGCATGATATGACGTTAATAAATATGGATCTCACGTATCGACGGAAACAGACCGAAAGGCGGGCAGAAGGCTGGGCGCAGAGGCGTGGGAGTAGCCCAGCCTATTGAGGTTTCAATCGCACTTCGATTCTACAGCCTCACGAAATGAAGGGTTGAGAAGGATTCGGGCAATTCTGAGCAGACGGCAATCTCCTCTCGGTCCACCAGATCTCTTCAACTCCTCGCACATGTTCTGCAATACACTCACAAGTCGATGGCTTCTTGAATGAGCACATCGATCGATAACTGGAGTGCGCTTAGCACTCAGCAGTGTGATACGACGTCGATCATCACTTTGATGCAGGAAACGAATCTCGGTATTGAACAGACCATCTCAGAACGCCACCAATGGCACATCTGGACCCGCACGAACAAGATCCACCGACTAGAATGCGAAGATGTCACAGGTACTGACCTCAGCGCAAAGGAAGCTTGGAGCCTTTCGAGCAAGATCGATGCGAAAGCGTTGAATTGCAAGAGGCGGAAGTGTTCTCCTCTTCAGGTCAGGCGAGGGGGGTATGGGAAGATATGTCCTCTGAGACACGAACCTTGAGACGGCATTCATTGTTGTATAAACATCGAAGCGACCGTTGTCAATACCCAGGTCCGTCAACAGCCGATGCTGCAATCTATAAATGTACCTTTTCTCCTCAACTCATTTGCACACCATGCATGACACGTACCTCCCGATATCACTAAAGCTATTATCATCCTTCTTCTCATCCTTCTTCCATCCTTGTCTTCATCTCTTGACCTCCCGTGTCCAGCCTCCAACCCTCACACCCCATCCTTCCAATCCCCGCACAATCCCCGCACCTTCCCCCTTCCCCCTTCCCCACCCAACCCCATCCCAACCCATCCCTCCCATCCCTCCCATCAACACAAATCCCACAAACCCCCTCCTCCCCACCCACTCAAAACCTCCACCCCTCCATCAAGGCTCAGATCCAGATCCATAACGCCGTCTTCACACCACCACCCACCATCCCACATGACAGCGCGAGCCACAAAGCTGTTATCCCTAAGTAAAGTACTCACATACACGCTGACAGGTAGCATACAACATACTTGTAAGGGACTTTGGTCAGATGTGGTGGCTCATTCGCAGGCGTATCTGCATTACTAAACATGTCAATTCTGAAGAGATAACAGCCATAGCCTGTACGGATACTTCTTCTAGTAATAATGAGCTAAGATTGAGTTCGACCGTAAAGGCTTCTTGGTATTCTTTGGATTGCTGTTTAGTGTCTGTCGCGACTAAGTATCGAAATGGGAATGGGGTTTTCGATCTTACTCGAGGAATTTATTTTGTGATGTGATTGAGGGAGGGGCTTTTTTTCTACCTGTTTCAACCAGTGTTTCTCACAGAGAGTGGAATTTCCATATAAGCTACGTGAAGATCGATATACTATCACTGATCATGTGGACAGATTATTATTCCCATTATTATCCTGGAAGTTTCGGCCTCCACGCACACTGACGGCGCCCTCGCCCCCCCCCCCGCCCCCCCCCAAATCGCAACATTATTTAGTAGGATTTCGACTGTCGCCGTAGCCCTGCTGGACCTTCCCAGTAGCATCTTGCCGATCTTGTCAAGGGCGTTGCACAATGGTCAGATCTGCAGAACTCGATGTCATTGTGCCAGGACTAGTGATGCCACAGTCGGTACATGCTTTCCACCAATTCAATATGAGATTCAGCGACAGTCCTGAAGCGAGAAGACACCTGCATCAAGCACTCATATCGTCTGTACTTCCCTCTCGACCCTCACTTCCGAGGACAAAGATACTCCCAGCCCTATCACTACATCTTCCACCTCCCCAGCAACACATGATTCCCCATATACTCAAGGACTGAATTCTGTTCTTGAGCGGCCACACGGACCGCAATCCCCAAGGTGATCCTCCCGAGGTAAGGGCAATCGACAGCAACACTAGGAGTCACATGAAGTTCGTGCTCTTGGCCCAGAAGGAGCTGAAGCAGCAATACTCCTTCGATTCGATCAGATCTCGGCCACGGCTGGTTTTTCCTTCCCCTCCGTCCCACCGCACAGATGGCAGTATATTATGGTGTAGACGCCAGTTTGCTTGCGGCCTGTATTCGAGAAGACGGTGCGTGACCTCCGTCAAGGCTCGTGCTTTGGAGGCATAGTTGGGGAAGGCCATGTACATCTCTATGTCCCAAGGCGTGCCGCGAAAGCCGAATTTCTGTACATAGATCGAAGAAGATGAGGGACTGTCGACACTTCGCGGCAAGATGGATCGACTGGTGGTGTGGTGGCAACTCATTGTTTGAGACCGTTGGATATAAACTTTCACTGACCCGCCAATAACTGGCAATGTGCCACAAAAACTGCAGATTCTAGGCTCTGCAACTTCCACCTATAATGTCGCTTCGGCTCGAAGTAGAGGCATCTGGTACAACATGTACCAATTCGCATTGTGTAGCGTTATGTTGTAGAGATTTGGTGAGCCAGCCATCTTGTTTCAGGAGGGCCTTGGCCATAGCGATTGCACGAGTACGTCGTTCAGATCTATGGTCTGACCACCGGCTTGCAACTCTTGAAGTAAAGCTTGCAATGCGAGAGGTTTTGGATGTTCGGTATTGAGTAACGCAAGCCAGCTCATGCAGCTGTGAGAGTCCAGGATTTATGGTCATCATCGTTCATACTTCCATAGCCTGTATCCACAGAAGCCACTGAGTTCCTACGTCTCGTCGACGTACGCAAAACTAGCTTTTGCAACGCCGCTTTGTATATTTCATGCAATCGTTGACAAATATCATTCCTCTGTAGCATCGGCTCGTCCAACCGCATGAGCTTATTGACGATTAGTTGATTGAGACTGTATGCAGCATTCCCCTCAAGATCAGGATGCTCAGACAACTCAGCCATGAGCTGATATGTGGCAGCAAACGTCAATAAATCTCCCCTGAGACCAGCTCGGTCGAGCACCTGCAACGCCGTACCGAGAGCGCTGAACTTATCTTGTGAGTTAACCAACATATCTCGAGCTTTTGCGCATTCAGCAACAAGGTCAATGATTTCGCAGACGTCGCCAGGAATTGAGGCCGTGATGCCTGATGAGGTTGGGCTAAGGTTGTCTTCCATGAGACGGCCGAGGTTGACTTCACGATCAGCCTCACAAAGAGCGGCTGCAGCCGCCAATGCTCGAACAAAGCTAAGAGAGCCAGGTGGTGCTATACGGAATGCAAGTTCTAGTTGCGACTGGCGGGTGGCATCTGTCTGCCTAGAATCCACAGAAGCTAGGAGGGCATTGTGCAACTTGTTGTTGGATATCCACACAGCGAGAGCGTCCAAAGAGCCGAGCATTGCTGTGTCTTCAGTCTGCATATCACCATCTTCTTCCCCGTGATCATCGAGCAACTCTCTATTCCAGGCGAGATTGTGTGCGTATCGGACCGCATGATCAGTCATGACTTCGTCGATGGGCTGCTGCAAAAGGCTCACCAAGTGATCAGGTAAAGGTTCACAAGGACCGGGATCCTTCGATATTCTTGGATTGTTGATGATCTCTTGTGCCAATTGCCATTGGGAGCAAGCAAGGTGTCTACCAGCATTGTTTATTGCATCGGTCATCCACAGGAACCTTGACGCTTGCCAAAATGTAATACGAATGTGCAAAGCCTTGAGCATTACTACATGGTTTTGCGGTCAGCATTTTCTTTAGAGACAGGGATCTGACCAATGAAGCAAAGCTCGAGAGTACAGTCTCTTTAGATATGCCTCGCGGCACGCAACGGAGAAAGATTAGGAGGGGGACGGAGACAGAGCATAACTCACGCCTTGCCGGAGTCACTGGCAGAGTTCCTGAGGCCCATAAGGTCAAAACGAGCCGGCTTCTGCTCATTTCAGAATCTCCACCAGCCAATTGGGCGTCGATGGCAATCTCCCATGCTCTAACCCTTGCAATCTCATCTTCTTCGTTCCGCCCCGTGAGCCAAGAGTAACTACGCCATCCAAGGACTTGACGTGTCAGGTACCTGCGAGATTTCGGAGTCAGCATCTCCCCGTTGGGTGCACCATCCGAGCCATGCGATAGGTTTCTGAAGTAAATTTGCCCAAAATATTTATGCAATACCCCCCCAGTGCGACTATCTGAGAGACATAGACTGGAAAGATCGCTTACGCGTATGTCTCTAATATGAGGGCCCACAATTCTGGAAGCCTAGGCACATTGTCGAGTTAGAGTTGTTTGACGCAGCAAAGCCAAGAAGAATTATTGAGAAGCATGTGGTGGTCCCAAAAGAGCGCCCCAAAACAAAAAGTGATGTGTAGGGAGACGTAGATCAAGACCATTTGATCACAAGAGCCTGCTCCAGAAAGAGCAACATATAGTCAAGTATATGCAACATCAAAATCTTCATGAAAGTGGCAAGCTGTGCAAGGCTGAACGCAATGGTACCTATACTCCCAGTATTTGTCTCGCCATGTAAGGGGAGAAAAGTAGATGGTGGTCTTACATGATATGTCGCGGAACCCAAACCGTCTGAATGGCGGTCAACCAAGCATTCTGTCGCATCTCCATGGGGGAAGAAGAAGAACTGGAATTGCTTCTCCGGTCTGTCACACGGCGTTTTCCAAGCGTTGGCTTTGAATTGAAAAGATATAGGAAGAGGATGATGCCGAGTACGGCGAATACCAGGAAGCCCCTTGTCAACGGTACAAGAAGATAACTGTAGGGTAATATAACCAAATGGGCTTGAGGGCTAAATAAAGATCTCAACGATGGCAATACGGAGGATGTGGACAGAGCGAGAAGTCCACGATCACGATCGCCCTCCCTACGACTTCCGGAAAAGTTGTCCATGATCATCAAACCGGCCAAGGAGCCAAGCATGAGTTTGCCTATAAGCTTGCCTCCTCTAATAGAAACGTTTCCGGAAGATGTGCTCTCTGTATCCACTTCAAGAGAAATAGAGTTTGCGTAATGAGGTTGTGGTGGGACGCTTTTCCTTAATTGCCTGATGTCCTCTGGCACAGGGATCATACCACAAGGCTCATCTGCAGCGGTTGTCGAAGCTGGGCTGATGCTTGGACAACTATCGGACACACTGCTTCGAGGCTTCAATGCGTTTTCCACATAATCATATCTGGTCTCTCGAGCTGTCGAGGATGCGTCACATTGATGATTTCGCAGCACACGATTCGAATCTTCCAGGAAACTGTTCCGCTTCTCCAGATACTGGATGTATTCGATCGCCTTCGTCAATATAGTAGCTTTGTTGTGCTTGAGAGCCGTTGCCAACACTGGAACACCATCTGGATTTGGGCCGTCATCCCGAAGACTTGGCACACTTTGACGCAATACAACAATCTTGTCATTCAGGTTGGTCCGATAGCGTTTTTCTACAAGGCTATGGCTTTTGTTCTGGGAAGTTGATTTCCCATTGTTATCTCGCATAAGTGAAGGAGTGCTATCAGGGCTCTCGGAGGTTTTTCGCTTTTTGGACAGAGTAACAGAGTCCAAAGATCTGTTCATTGTGCTCTGTGTTTGCGGATCTGCTGGGTTCTGCTCGACAAAGTCTCCTCTACTTTTTACCGAAGGAGAGGCACGATCCATTGATGGGTCCCATTCCATCCAATCCTCCCATTGGTCATCCGGAGAACATGATACTTTGTTAGGCTGTTTGGGCGAGCTCTCCCCACTAGCAGCTGGTGTGAGGGCGGCCATGGGATCTGGCCCTCTATGGTCACACAAATGCTTGATGGTGCTTCAGTGTTTACCTTTTGTAGATGCCTCAACGACGGTAAGCCGAGTTATTCCTAGTGTTCACGCGCGTATATTCCTCAGCGAATTCATGAAAAAGTACCAGTTCATCGTTGATATGCATCACTGGCGACAGATGTATCTATGGAGCTGCAACGAGCTATGATAGAGGGGTCAATATCGTGGTACCAGTCTGATATACGGAGTACAAACGGTTGCAATCATCCGTCTTGGCGTCGAGATAGTAGATCTAGGGATTTACTACAGTTACAACCCCTTTACCTACAAATACATCCCCCCCCCACCTTATAGCCTACCCTGTGCGGAAGTCCGGGTCGCAAAGTCGCAACATACGACCTCAGTTTCAGGCTCCAAGGAACTCAAGGAATATCGCGCCTTACAATAAGGACTTTGTCAGTATATGAACTGTTAGTATAGGCCTTATGTACCGTAATCAAAGTGATGGATTCTGTACGCCGTGAGATTGCGCCCCGGACTTCCGCACAGGGTAGGCGTGGTAGGCTACAAGGTGGGGGGGGATGTATCTGTAGGCAAAGGGGTTGTAACCGTAGTATTTCCCTAGATCTAGGACTACTCCGACTCGGCTTAGCCGCATGTAGGGCACTAAACCAGTTTCGTTGCTTCATTCTGGCCCACTCAAATATATCTACGGGTCTGGTCTTTCCGAAATGTCAGACTATGGAGGAGATGACGGCGGTGACGACGGGTTGGTCTATGCCGTTCCCAAGAGTCCAATCTTTCCACTAAGTTTCCTTCGCCCACAGCTACGAGGCTTACGAGCCCACCTTCGACGAGGAAGAGCCTGAATTTGAACCCCAAGACCCCGAAGACCCAGACTTCCCAACCTCCACCGCTGCCCCAACGCCAGGTCCTCATGGCACCGAAGATCCAGACGCACAAGTACCTAACGGTACGGCTACTACGCCCCGGACTGTGGTGGAAATGAATGGAGAAAGTGGTGCACAGCAAGTAAAGAAAAACGCCGTGCTGGGATTAAAGGAAAAGAGGATAGAGGATCACAAGCGGTCGACTACACCTTATATGACCAAGTATGAGAGGGCGAGAGTGTTGGGGACCAGAGCGCTGCAGATCAGGTATGGTGCACCTTGTGCGCAGAAGGCTAGAAAAAGGAATAAAACTCAAGACACAGTGGAAGATGATCGCTTGGATTCAGTCGCTGACTTGATTTGGTATGTAGCATGAATGCGCCTGTGCTGGTCGATCTGGAAGGCGAGACAGACCCTTTGCAGATTGCTATCAAAGAGCTACGAGAAAAGAAAATTCCCCTTGTTGTGAGGAGGTATCTGCCGGATGGCTGGTATGAAGATTGGACTTGCGAGGAGCTTCTGTGATAGTATTCGAAGAACGGCATACCAGAGGCGTTCTGGTCAGTCTGGCATTCAACGTGAATTCCGTAGGCGGCCGGTGTTTGTCTGTATTTCCAAAGGTAGGCGAACTACACGGTGTGATGAATTTTCAGATCAAGGAGATACCTATGATACCCCATTATTGATTCGTTATATCTCTTTCGTTATGCTGATGCTCGGCCAGCTTTGCGCAAGCCTTTCGGTTTGAGTGTAAGCCTCCGGCGCGATGTTGCCTTCTAGCATGCGAAGTCGTTCCTAACACTATGTCGCCTTTGGCTGAATGCAACGAATCAGGGAGACGGTAGGTTAGACTCGTAAAATGCCATTCTTGTTCAATAATCGCAAATTTTCTATAACCTTCGGCAAGACTTCATCCGCCCTTTCGCTACATCTGACACCCATATCGCCATCGTCATCAGGCTTTATATCTACATAGAAATTCTCTTCACCTCTGACTCCACCAAGGTTCAGAACGCCGATCGGCATATTCTGTTCCTTAGCTTGCTTGACCAACCTCCAGGCGGAGTAGGTCGCTAAGCTGCTTCCAACGACAAGGATACGTCCAGCATTATTGATAGCTTCCTCCGCGCTGATCTTAGTATCTGAGGCAATAGACTCGCCAAACATGACGACAGCAGGCTTGAGGACCCCAGCGGTGGATGCTGGGTACCACGCGCCGTCGCGATCGATCTCGACCCTAGCTTTGGTGCCGTTGGCAAGCATCGGAGGATTTTCAAGGCAGATAGGGCATGCGGGATACCGGAAAGTAGTATAGGGGGCATTGGGAACGTCCACATCGCCATCAGGATTGCTCTTCAGGCCCTTTGCACTTCTCTCAGCAGGGTTTTCGGAATCCAATGCCCCAGTCGCTAGCATCTCTGCAAGGAATACGGCCCATTCAGGGTTCAGCGCCGAGAGCGAATCTTGGAAGTCCGTTCGTGGAAGCTGGTTGTGGCAGTGGATGCATACTAATGCACGAAGATAGCCATGAAGTTCTATCGTTGATAAGGTCGGATGTGCGATGGTATGGAATGAATCCACATCTTGACAAATCAGCCACGGCCCAGTCATACCGCAATATCACTGCACAAAACAGGACGACTGACTCTGGGTGATCACGCTGCTGATGAGCCCCATGTTCCCAAGCTCTTTCACCGCCTCATGACCAACGTTCGGTCTCGCTTTATGTAGATTGGTCCACCCAAGGAAACTCCTTGCCCAGTATCGCTTTCGAGCCTCATGGTTGGTGATGAATTCATTGTAATAGATTGGTCTATAGGTTTTGTTCAAGGTGTACGTCCCTTGCGTTCCACGATAGTCGGCTAAGCCTGACGCCACCGATAAGCCGGCTCCCGTAAGAAGTACAGTCTTCTTGGAGTCTTTGCTTGGAGCGGACAAGAACCTGGTCAGGGCGTGGATTGCACCTGCCGATGTATTGGCGGTCTTAGGTATAATAATTGGAGGGGCTAACAACGGTCGCCACTGTCAGTAAATGCCTGCTCGAGAGAGTATACTCGTGTCGCGATGTAATTGAATATTGCATATGCCTAGAGTAACGAGTGTAGACGGTAGCAAACCATGGTTGGAGGAAACCTACGTAAGGGGCCCGTATAGGGTATTCTCATCAGAGGTTTGTTCATAAAGAGACATGGACGCGGAGGTCATTAGATATATACTTGGAATTAGAACTAGAATAGAATATGCTCTAGACTGAAAAGTGGAAATCGGTAGCGTAGTGCAAAGATCGAAATGGCGGTTCGCGACACAGTTCAATAGCCGCAATTCGTTGCATGTTTGATGGTGACAAACGCAAGTGCTTTGGTCCTGACCATCTACTCTCACCCTGGCGGTGAGGGTGATTCGTTCGGTCATATGCCGTTTCCTCGAGGGTTAAAATCACGCAGCTTGGACCTTCGGCGACCTCTGACTTCCAACGGCTTCGGTCGAGCCCCTATGCTGAAATCACATCTTCTTCTCGTACGACCCAGACCCATCACCCTCTCAACACACCTAGTCAAAGTAACGAACACTACCTACCATACCAGCTCACTATTCCACGCTTCAGAATATGTCCTCTCTGGTCGATTGACTAACACTATGGCATCGACACCAACACAAGCCCGCCAGCACAGTGGGCACGCGCATCACCATCATCACGACAATACCTATTTGACCTCTACAAACAAGAAAGATGCAGGTGTTCGGATCACGCGAATTGGTCTTTACGTCAACCTGTTGATGGCCATTGGCAAAGGACTTGGGGGCTACTTTCTCAATTCACAAGCCTTGATCGCCGATGCTTTCCACTCCCTGACAGATCTGGTCTCCGATTTCTTGACCTTGGCAACAGTGTCCTGGTCTCTGAAGCCGCCTACATCGAAGTTTCCTGCTGGTTATGGCAAGATTGAGAGCTTGGGGTCTCTGGGCGTTAGCAGTCTCTTGCTCGCTGGTGGTATGGGCTTAGGCTGGCACTCAGTCGAAATTCTATATTCTCAGTTCTTCCTTGATGCGACGATGGCAGCTGCACACCATGGTCACGATCATGATCATGGTCATGGTGGTGGACTGTTCAGTCATTCGCATAGTCACAACCCATCAGATATGGGAATACCCAATGTTCACGCTGCTTGGATCGCCGGGAGTTCGATCGTCGTCAAAGAGTATTTATATCGCGCTAGTAAGTCGCTCACTCAGTCACTACAGAGGAATGCTTATGAACTTTCCTTGTAGCTATGAAAGTCGCGAGAGAGCGCAAATCGTCAGTCTTAGCTTCCAATGCTGTCCACCACCGCATCGACTCCCTGACCAGTATCGTTGCTCTTGTCGCCATCTTGGGCTCTCACGTATTGCAAAACGTCTCGTGGTTGGATCCGGTTGGGGGGCTTCTTGTCTCATTGATGGTCATAAGAGCTGGATGGGGAAATACTCGTAACGCATTACTGGAATTGGCTGATGTTGGCGTCGCGGAGGATATCAAAGACTCCGTTCGAAGGGCAGCCGTGAAAGCATTGACTGAAGACTCGTTCTCCAACGGTAGTGTTTCCGGCTCCGAAGTGGAGGTTCAAGGGATCCAAGGCGTCAAAGCAGGGCAGAATTACTTGATGAATGTCGAACTTACCGTTCCTGGCGATTGGTCGGTAAGGGAGACAGGCCCTGTCGAGAATGCCGTACGGGAGAGAGTTGGCCTTAAAGTCAGAGGTGTGCGAAGAGTCAGAGTCAGGTTTGTTCCAAAGACATCTGGAGGTACAGACTTCGCAGACGAATTCATCGGACGGGATGTGAGTCCAAGGAGCAGCCCTGAGCCAGAAGGGCACGGACATGATCGCAAGCCCTCAACCAACGGACATGTAAGGAGTAGGCGTTGAATGTGCATCTGTTTGTGGACCTGAAAACCTTGAAGCTCAGCTTGCAACGAGCTTGCAACGCGACTGCAGCTACAAGTCCTTCAACTCGATTGCTTACTACCCCCAAAGAGCATAGCCATGGCGTATTGGGTGATGAAATACATGCTTACATTGGGCCAGACTTACATAAAGTACCTACATGGGCACCGTAGAGTTACCCAGTGCGGCGGAAGAACTGGGGGTTTTAGCCGAGAGCATGACTAGGCCCAGCTGGTCTTGTCTTTTTTCTTGTCTTATTTCAAGATGACGCCGACTATGTGAGATGAGAATATAAGAGTTGCCCAGCGCTTACTCACCTTGTGTCTTTTCCATTTTATACTTAGTTCGAGGCCCCAATGGCAACTCACCCACGAATCCTCCAGATTACCATGCGCTTTCAACGAAACGTCATCCTTGTGATCGCATATCCCGTCGGCTGATCTTCCAGCATCGAGCACTGTCTCTGCTGGTTCTACTCAGCACCTAATAATATCAAGGCTTCGAATCATGGCCATCTCGAGTCCTTTTTACATGGGCTTCGATCTCTCCACCCAACAGCTCAAGGCGATTGTGGTCACTGCCGACCTCAAGGTTCAACATCAAGCTGTGTTTGATTTTGACTCTGACTCAACTGGTTTCAATATCAAGAAAGGCGTACTCATCAATGATGCTGAGCGGGAAGTGTATGCCCCGATAGCCTTATGGTTGCAAGCTCTTGACAGAGTCCTGCAAAAATTGAAGGATCAAGGCTTTGAATTCGGGAGGGTTAGAGGAATCAGTGGTGCAGGCATGTAGCATGGAAGTGTTTACTGGGGTCGTGATGCCGAGCGTGCACTAGAAAATCTACGAGGTCACCAAACTTTGGAGGCTCAGCTAAGTGACGCGCTCTCGTTCGAATATTCACCAAATTGGCAAGATTCTAGCACTGAAGAACAATGCAACATGTTCGACAAACATCTTGGTGGCGAGATGGAGTTGGCTGTTCGCACGGGCAGCAAGGCTCATCATGTAAGCTGAGATCTCTTCCCGGCGGCGTTGCTCTTCACATCATGTCGCTGGCGTCCTTGTATTTGATCTTGTACCGGAAGGTTTCAGGGTTAATGCCGAACTTGATGCCTGTGAGAGAATGGGTTTGTTCTCAGGCGTTCGAAGAGCGAAGTACCTCAATCAATACATGGCTGAGTTTAGTGTTACAGCGTTTTACAGGCCCCCAGATACTTCGTCTTAGGAGGAGACACCCGGTAGAATACCAAAGGACATCCCGTATCTCGCTTGTCTCGTCCTTCCTCGCCTCAATTTTCCTGGGAAAGATTGCACCTATTGATATTTCTGATGTTTGTGGCATGAACCTATGGGACATTAGAACCGGCAAGTACAACCATGAACTCATGTCTTTAGCAGCCGGATCATCGGACACGGGAGACCTCGAGAACAAGCTTGGTGGAGTACCGGAGGACGGCGGAGGTAGCTTCGGGACCATCAGCACCTACTTCGTCGAGCGTTATGGTTTCGACCCTGAATGCTCCATAGCACCATTCACAGGGGATAATCCGTCGACCATTCTCGCTCTTCCGCTTCGGCCCTTCGATGCTATTATTTCCCTTGGAACTTCTACTACCTTCCTGATGTCCACACAATACTATAAGCCAGATCCCGCCGTCCATTTCTTCAACCACCCCACCACAGCTGGTCTCTATATGTTCATGCTCTGCTACAAGAACGGAGGTCTTGCTCGAGAGCAAGTTCGCGATTCCATGGGCCCGATAGAACCCGGGAGCAAAGATCCATGGTCACTTTTCAACGATCACGCTACACATAAGCCACCTCTTGGTGTGAATGCTCCGAGCTCACCACTCAAAGTAGCTCTTTATTTCCCACGTCCCGAGATCGTCCCCAACGTCTCTGCAGGGATCTACCGTTTCACTTACAATCGGGTCGATCGTAGCCTCTCCTCTTCCGGTGACTGGAACCTCCCCTCCGATGACCCACGCGCGATCATTGAAAGCCAGCTTCTATCTCTCCGCCTCCGAAGTCGTAATATCGTCGCTCCACCATCTCCCAATCCGCACAATTTTCCTGCTCAGCCCAGGCGAATCTATCTTGTAGGTGGTGGAAGCCAGAATCCAGCCATTGCGCGGCTTGCCGGAGAGATCCTGGGCGGGGTGGAAGGAGTCTATCGTCTCGACGTTGGCGGGAATGCGTGCGCATTGGGCAGTGCTTACAAGGCTGTTTGGGCGGCGGAGAGGAAGCCTGGACAGACTTTTGAGGAATTGATTGGGAGCAGATGGAGCGAGGATGGATTCGTTGAGAGGGTGGCCGAGGGGTATCAAGCAGGTTTGTATGAAAAGTATGGTTTGGGAGTAGAGGCTCTGGACGCGGTGGAGAAGAAAGTACTGAAGGATGCGAAGGATGTCAAGAAGGCTGGCACATCAGATGCTGGACAAATCGAATAGATCAAGCCTCGTAGCGCCTACATACTGTCTTTTCGATTTGTCAATCGTCATCCCAATTGCTGGCTTCGAAAACCAGTCGCCAACATCAGGCTGTTGCCCAATCCTTGTCAACTAATTTGACTTGATCCAAATAGCGTATATGACCGTTCAAAGACCATATGTCGAGTATGAATGCTCTCATTGGAGAGTTACCCGTTCCTTACCTACACTGAGCACAAAAAATCCCCCTTAGGAAAATTGAGCTCAAGATAGTAAACATATCGGCGACGTACTCACGGAATATACGCCAGGCTATCAAGGGATCTTGGCCTAGGAGACTTATCTCTTGAAGACATATCCTTTTCGTTATTGATCATTGATCCCTTTTTGTGAAGGATGCAAAGGGCAAGTCTTGTACCATCAACATCATCCTTCGATCCTGTACCCTGTCAGAGTGGATCACATCGTTGTTGGCCGTTACATATGGCTAATACTCCATGAAGTGGAGAACCTTACTGTCAGTTATCAAATCAAGGTTGGTATCAGTTGCTATGGCTCCTTCTTTGGTTCGTCTTTATTCCGTCTATCCAAGATTTCGTCAACGATTCCCATCTCCAACGCCTCCTCCGCTCCCATGAACTTGTCTCTCTCCATCAAACGCTCAATCTCCTCCAAGCTATGCTCCTTCGTCAAGTGCCTCTGATAAATCTCGTTCAACTTCCTCCTTACTCTCAAAATCTCTTTTGCATGGATTGCAATATCGCTTGCTTGGCCAAAGTATCCTCCACTAGGCTGATGGATCATGATGCTGGAATGAGGCAGACAGAAGCGTTTCCCAGCAGCACCACCGCAGAGAAGCAAGGAGCCCATAGAGGCTGCTTGACCGACACAAGTTGTGGTCACAGGAGAAGAGATGTAGGTCATCGTGTCGTATATAGCGAGGCCGGCTGTGACCGAGCCACCGGGAGTATTTATGTAGAGATTTATGGGTTTTTCGGGGGCATCGGCTTCGAGGAAGAGTAGCTGGGCTACTATGGATGCCGAGACAGATTCATCGACTGCGCCGTTCAGGCAAACGATGCGCTCCTGCCGACACATGATGCTCAGAAGAGCTGATATAAGAACCTCTTGTCGAACTCACCATTAGTAATCTGGAGAATATGTCGTCTTTCAAGCAGTCAGCAAAGACCCGTTTTCACTTGTGATGAGGTACATTACGTGTGCGGAAGCCTCCTCCCTTGCTAGTCAGCAGGAAATCCATGGGATCCGTAGCCATGAGAACAGCTTACAATAGTCTCCGTCACATAGGGTGTTGGAGCCCAAGCTTGCGGTGGTGCTCTTCCTGTATGGCCGGAAAAGCGTCTTAACCCCAGCCTGGGGATTACTCGGAGGAGGGGCAGTGCGAAGAAAGGATGCATTGGCACCCTCAAACCCAGATGCAGCATCCTGGGCGGTGTAAAGAGAGAATTATGAAGATATGATGGGGTGAGACTGGGAGACCTAGAGTATCGAGCTAGATAGGTATTCTATGTACCTCGGTAGACAAAAGAAGTCGACTGCCAAGAAGCTCCCTTTAGCGTATTCAGGACTCTTCATAAACCTTGGCGCTCAACGTAGAAAATTCCCCCCCCCCCATTTTGCATGTAAAATCACACAATAATCAGCTATTCAGATATTTCCAGTCCACAACGTCTTGATTCATTAAAATTGAAGCTATACATAATATATCGGCACCAAGTCTTCCCTCTCACGTTATGCCTTATCGTCTCATCTCCACCTACGATTAGTCCTTAGCTAAGGAGCTCCTTCTTTCCCACTAGAAGCCCCCCGCTGTCGCCAACAAGATATGCTGCAGCTAGGACACGATCTATAGATGGCAACTTTGCTACTGCTTCTGCGTGCTTCCTAGCTAATGCCTGTGCGTTTGCCAGAGCATGGTCGCTATCAATAGTACGTATTGCCAGCACGAGCACCTCTCTTCCTAGTCTTTCTGCCACCGCGCCCACCGCGTCTACTACCAGCGTTCATTGCGTCTGCGATAACTCTATCGGCCTCCTCCTCTGCGGTACGATTTGCCCATGAGACGTTCTTCGTGGAACGAGGGTTGGCGGTATTTAGGGTGACAAGGAGCGAATTGGGGTGGCCTGTAGAACGAGTATGGTGCGCGGCTGAAGACATGACTATGAGAGTTGCGTATAGCTTCAATTTTGATGAATTATGACGTTGTGGACAGGAAATATCTAGATAGCTGATTATTGTAGGATTTTACATATAAAATCGGGGGGGGAATTTTCTACGTTGAGCGCCAAGGTTTATTAAGAGTCTTGAATACGCTAACTGCCTCTCCGCCTCTCCGCAAAGAGCCACCCCCTGTTGCACCTGTATTATTACCTCAAGCTCATCTGAGCCTCATGAGTAATATGATCATGTGTTGTACTTTCCAAAGGATATGAGAAGATGTCTCATAGCAGAGAATGTCTTGCCTATTCGACCAAGAGGCTGCCGCAGCTTGCGAACCTCGCCGCACTCTCGACCTCGGGCCGTCAAGCAATTGAACAATGCGGAACTATTGAGGATTGTCCATGATTGCAAGCAAGATGCTACGCCCGCTTCGTATCCCGACTCGGAAACCTCGTATATCGTGGTGCAAAAGCGTGACGATCTACCTCAAAGCTCTTCACGATTGTCTGCCCAATCTCCTGCATTACCATGCTCGCCATTGACAGAGCCTCGACTAGTGGCTGCTCGAGCTCGCCACAGAGCAGAAAAGCCACCTCCATCTAAAACACGCTCGCCCTTTCAGTCCAAGCTGGAGAAGAATCCGTACGGTACGATCAATCTATAGGTCCACAAGGACTATTATAACCATCAAGCTAAACATACGCATAGCCCAAGCTTTGTCAACTCCACTCCGCCTATGTCTCCTCACAGGCGTCAGATTACCCAGCTATTTCCTAATGCCCTTCGGGGTAGCCAAGCACCCGAAGACAGGAGCAATCTGGCATCTACCCAGGCTTCCAGACATTACGAGTGGCTCTGAAGCCAACCGGAAACCACATTCGCCGTCGCCCTCGTCACCTGGAACCCCTACGGATTCGGAGTCAAAATCGTCTGTCCGTACGGCAACTGGTACCCACTTGGTCGCTTCACGCGATGCCCTTGCATACATTTCTAAGCCCAACAAGTCAGCCTACAGAAGACTTTTGCCGTACCGTTGGAAGGAGGATTCCAGCCTCAAGACCTCCGAAATTGTCTGGCGCGAAGATATGGATACCTTTGTGCTTGATTTACTCCGCAAAAGTGTCGCTAGAGAACTAAAATATCTGGCATCCAGGCCGGCAGCCTATATAGCCGCTTGCGAGGGTTATGATAATATTGCAGATCATGCGCAAGTCAATGCAGTCCTATGGCTTGGACAAAGTTCCGAGTCGTCGTCCCAGGAGGCCACTTTAGGCTCTACAGCAACTTCGGAAGACCGAGGACCACCGCCATATGCAATGCACCGCTATAAGGATCATTACGTGCCATGTCACAACCTACCGACCCTCCTTGGACACACAAACCTACAGACCGTAAGAGCAAGCAGCCCAGCCCAATTTGGGGGCCGAATGGCGGTCATCAAGGCCAAGCGCAGGACTGTCAAACTGCAAATCGAATTATGGAAGTTGCTGGGCTACATGAGCGATCGAAATGGGGAGGTCATAGGGACCCAACAAGTTCTCAAGCAGGATGCTTGAATAAGCATCTGCAAGGACTTCCGAAGATTGCTTTGTACACACTTCTCACCTAGCATAGTGATCTGTCACTCGATGCTTGATGAACTAGCCTGTGCTATACTGAATATGTAGACGAACTGATCAGGGCCTGTTTAAAGTATATGATCATGTTGATGCAGAATTGATCAGCAATCCCAGCTCAGTTAATTGAATGAATTCCAAGTCTTGATCCTCCCAATTTCGATAGGGTGTCAGTTCATCAGACCCACCGCTGCCTTTGTTGACGAAAGAGCGTTTATTCAATAATTCCTCCCATCATTCAGGGCAGATACGGGCCGCCAGCAACTACAAGGTTCTGCCTTGTAAATCTGACCTTGTAGACGGGAGTCTTCTTTGTCGGAAAAGCGCTGATCTGATCTGAAGTGACAACAACATCCTTCCCTTTCTTCTTCGTACCAGCGCCAGCTACAGCCTGCAACTGGGCAGTATTCCCATCGAGCTTCTGGCCCGTACCACCTTCTCCGATGTTCCTTCCCAGTCCGTTGGCATCGTTTGCTACGCTAACATCCCAGATGCGCACTGTGCCGTCTGCGCCGCCAGAAGCTAGGACTGTAGATTCTACGCTCCAGCTTAACGACCAGATACCTCCCTTACCATGGCCTCGCATCCGCTTCTTAAGCTTGCCCGGACTAAGATCCCATAGTATAATGGTGCCAGTGTCGTCAGCGGATGCCAGTAATCTGCCGCTAGGACTACACGCCAAGGCCGTGACATTGCCAGCATGTCCTGTGAACATTCTGACCGGATAACCATTCGCAACTGCCCACATGCGCACAATTTTATCGCAGCTTCCAGTGAAAACGTATGCACTGTTGGGGTGGAAGCATACCGTGTCTATGTCTTTGTCATGACCCACAAACATGCGAAGATCTTCAATGTGATCCGTTCTCCACAGGCGACTTGTACGATCAAGGGACCCAGTGAGGAAGTAGAGTCCAAAGGGACCCCAAGTCACGTCCCACACCGGGGAATCGTGTCCCTTGTAAACTACCAGGCAGGTCCAGGTCTCTAGAGACCAGAGGCGCACGGATTTGTCTGCTGAGCTAGAAAGAAGGTACTGCGATCTTGTCGAAGGGGCTATAGGGTTCGACGACGCAATAGACGGAGAAAATGATACCGCATACACGGGCCCAGAGTGTCCGATAAGGCGACGAGACGGAGATGGTGATGGCTCTTGTGAGCCACGAGGGAGTGACGACGGCAAAGCTTTGCCATCAAGGCTCCAAACGCGGATGTAGGACTCGCTCATACCTGCAGCTACGAGTAGACTATCCTCTGAGAAGTCGATACAATTGATGCTAAGGTGAAATTTCATTAGCAGAGCTTGGGGACGCTTAAGCAATAGCCAAATACCTGTCATAGGTATTGTGAAACGTGAACATCGTGACACTGACACCCGGTCCAATCCCTCCCGTCCTGGCTTCGATCTTAAACCGGTCACGGTCCTCCTTGACCCTTTGAACCTCCATAGCAACGTCACGGGCAACAGAGGGCGGTAATTGAAGCTCGATACGAACGGGAGCTTCTTCACTTTCTTCGCGTTTAATGTGCTGCTCGAAATGCTGTATTAAGGAGTCTTGGCCAGCTATCGGCGGATGCTTCGCATCTTCCTCTTCCAGCTCTGCGCGGACGTCGCCCATCAGATCTGGTTCCACAGGCATGGATCCAAGCCTCAATCGTGTTAACACTGTTGACCCAGCAGTTCTGTCCACGTTGGCAGATCCTGGATTATGGCCAGGAATTCCCTCATCCTCAGCAGGGAATCCTTCGATCGTTCTCGCGCGGTTGATCAACCTGGCGAGACTGTACTGGTCGTCCGCGGCACGATCGATAGTGACAACATTGAGGTAGGTTTGAACAACGCCCACGATCACTGCTCCTCCATCCTTCTCCTTAGATTCTAGGAATTGTACCAGGTTGTAGAAGGCCACCTGGCTCAAAGTGACCCGGTATCTGTTACCACGATAAATTTTGGCAAGTTCATTGCTTTGAACGTGTTCGGGAAGAGCTATGGGCTGAAGCGCTCGAATATCGTCTTCGTACTCAGTTTGGAAATCGGCCTTGAACTTATTGAAGAAAGTTCGACTGTCCTTAGGCAAGAAGTCCGACGCTAGATTGAGGAACGAATAGACGAAGATCGGCCAGAGTAAGCGTCTAAGATCAGGCTAGAAGCCTGTTAGGATGTTTCAGAGGAATAGATAGAATAAGCCACCTTGTAAATATCCAAATTTTCATCAATATAACGCTGCAATAATTCTGGACAAGGTTTAGTACTGCGATTGATCAATACATCTCGGAAACATATTCACCGAAGGCTCGTAGGTATTTTACTCCTCCAGTCTCTTGGCCTTTTGCATTTATTGGTCTGCCTTCATAGTCTTGGTTTGCCGACTCTATTCTCAGCATGGACTCCGTCTTGCTGTAGCCCTTTTTCGAGAGATAATCGATGACCTTCGGTACGACGTCAGCTCCCATTAGTGTCGAGTGGTGAGCAATGGGTCTGAAGAGAAGGGTGAAGAATTTTAGCAAGAAGACCTAGCAATATTTCTCTCTACTGACTCTGGGATCGTGTTTGGAAAGAGTATAGAGATTATACATAGTGATGATAGGGTCCTTTAGAAAATCCGAAATCAAAGCAACAACACTTTTTGCAACGATTGGTGCAAGGATATCTTCCAACACTATAGTGCCAGAGCACTGTAATCCGCATGCACACTATCTTGTAGCCCCCGAGTTCCCCATACATGGCGCTCTTCGGTGCGTCCGCACATGGCTAGCCAGATTTTTATGGGAGAAGATCCTCGGTAGACTGGCTTGGACACTCTCTCGGTTGGCTGACACACGATTCGATTCGGGAGACATGTTATTTTGACCTTGGCCCGGCAGGCTAGCAATAATAGATGTCGAAACAAGCTTGATAGATTCGATGTCCAGTCGATTTGGAGAACCCTTTCGGCGGATTTTCGATGTGTTTGCTCCACACTAATTCGGAGCAGGTCCCTGTCGGAAAAGGTTGGCTGAAATTGCTTTTTCTGCCATTGCTAAGCCGATCCCTGATTACTGCTGACCTTCCGCACACAGTATCGTACATATGTGAGTCTCTAAGGTTACTTTCAGAGGGCAAAATTGGGGGATGATCGTTAGCCATAAGCACAAGCTCTCAAGCATCGTACTGTAGGTTGCGAGGCAAATATCGGTGGGCTCAAGCGGTGGGCTAGAAGAGGTGCTATAAATCCTGCCGTATCCTCGGGAGGCAGGCTCACACCAAGGAGTCTCGACTAAGTGCGGACTGGAGGAAGACGTTCAACTGGCGGACAACGGATCGCTTGTTGGGAAGCTTCAGGTATCATGAGTCCAAAGTTGCCGCTCGTTTTCCATGGCTGAAAATAGTATGGCAGCATGTGCCTTGCTGGAATAGACGATGACATGCAATTGCCCCGAATGGCTACCCAGAAGGAAGGCTTCTGGCGATCCATCGTGGTCTCTGATAGCTTATGTCGTAGCTTGCTTGTTCTCAACCGTCCCCGATCCTTTACTCTGGCTTGCCAAAGGCGTTGGTGTTCTCGATGGCTCAGATGTTGCAATACGTGCCCTCCTTTTAGACCTCGCTTTGCCATTTTGGACAAGAACGCATCACCAGTAAAGACGTAGCCGGAGAGATGAATACTTGGTTGTCAGCTATACGAAATGGTTTCCCTGTGGTGTGGGAGAATCTTCATGGTGTCGTCCAAGCTGTCCAATTTGTTGATTGAGATGATCTAGCGCCGCTTGACGCTAGTGTTGTAGAACGCATGTAAATTCTCTATCTCACAATAATGCAGCGAGGATCCAGGAATGGCACACAAAGCTTATGGTAAGGTCCCCACCTTTGGATAGGCAAAACATCTTCCTCGTGCATCAGGTGATCATGGACCAACATACAGAGTGTCATACAGAGGCACTTAAAGTAAAAATTGCAAGAACAAGACACAACAGAGATGATCTTCTTACTATACTGTTGAGATTTGATTGTGATATGCTGCTAGCCTGTCCACTACTCGTCGAGCTGGGACCTGCTTGGGAATCGATGGGCCTATGCTGGGAAGATCCATGTCCACCAGCTGCAATGCCGTTCGTGGCAGAGCGAGGCGGTACAGAAGCATTCCCAGGCGGTTGGCTAGACATTGTTTTAGATACGATGGATGACAGACTTTACCTCGTGGACGTATTGGCCGAAGATATTCCAAAGAAAATTCATCTCATAATTTAATGAACGACATCGAACCGCAGAAATATCGTGTATAGACGGCTGGACACATTCAATGGCTGAGGTCAGGAGGCTTACTTCAATTGCAAAAATATATGAAGCCGATTCATACTTTACTTTAAAAGCGATGTATAAAGTACGTGTCCAGTAGCCGCCGAGCCGCTCAAACGCCACTTGGTTACTTCTACCTATGCCTTATTTATTCTATTTTGAGTCCTAATGCAAAAGCATGCCATCAGTCTTCGATTTGAGAATCAACATTAACACCTCATCAAATCCCCAAAGCCTTCATCATTCCAGGGGGTAACACAATAATGCCAGTGTCCCAGAGTCTAGCTCAAATTACCAATAGACATGGCCGTGGGCAATACTGCGACCACTTTCACGGCAAGCGATCGCATTAAACAGCTCAATGATATTGATAGAGTAGGGGTTACGCTCAGTGTCCGTTGGCAGAAGGGCTGATGCAGAATCAGGACATCGTCAAGTTACTTAGATCTGCTGGTCTTGCTGTCAAGGCCCTCACAAGAACGATGTCTACCACTAGCGGAGACTCATCGAGCCACGTGGTCTCGGTCAAACAACAGAAGGAGTCCTTCGCAGGAGCAACCTCAAGCTATTTTGCCCTTGTCTCTTCCCTAGATGTTCGTTTACGGCGGCAGATTTACGCACTCGAAGAAGCTGATATACTAAGAGCGGAGACATCTTCCAAGGAGAGCATGAATGACCCGAGTGTACCATGGGGCGCTTCTGTCACAGCAGGTGGATCTAACGGACCGCCACCCAGGTCGACATGGAGTGGGAGGGCGTCCATCACGGGCGGAGGGCTTGGGAGCTTGGATGTTGGCTGGCTGAATAGCAGAAACGATAGTGTAGCGAAAGGAAAGGAGACCGAATTATGGTATCAAGCTCAACAGTTCATCCAGGACTTTGAGGAAGGCAAAGCCAGCAAGGTTGAAGGAAAGGAAGAGAACAGCGCAGCAATGCAGTCCACTCAAACACATCACATCAGCGACCAAATGGAGCATATATGAATTCACTGGTTCGTCCATAGTTCATCATGTCTTGAAGGCCGCTGTATGCGGCTACCTAATTGCTCTTTGCCATTAACAGCAGTGTCACGCAAACAGTAAATTATTAGGGTAGGGTAATTCGAGCAAATCGACCAGTGTGCAACCAAACAATCTAAGTACTTCGACGGACTGCTTTCACCATCGTGCCGGTATTCTATATACTTTAGGGTAAGACGGGAAGACCTGTCGCAAAACTTTTCTTGGCGCACCTACGAGGGAGGCACTCAGCGGCTCCATGATGAGTGGCCTGCGTTTTCCGTTCAACTGACGCGCTTACTGATCGTGAAACCGTAAGCTGGTGGACGAGGAAGGAGCGTTGTGTGGTCGATTCTCTTCAACCAAAACATGGGTTCTGATCCTCAAGACTCATCAGTGTCACTTTAATTTGTACTGATTAGGATCGATTCATGGCTGGTCTGACTTTTTCATAATGGAATTTAATCTAGGGCTTCGAGGAGGAGAGCATGTTTCCTATCGAAAGGAACATTGTTGAACCGAGCAAACGCGCGCCAAAAATTGTCTCCGCAGCATTCCACTCAATGAACCCGCTGCGCCAAGCGCATCAATAGAGACTCTTTGCAGCCTCGATATTAGTGAGAATATTCCAAGGATTGTGTTCCCAATGGACGCAGAAGACTCACCTTGGGGAGGTATGAGTCCCCGAAAAGCTATATCATACAAGCTCCCAGACTCATCATTTGCAGACGTTCCCTCGCGGTCAAGCTCCAATGCCAACCTTGTTGATCAAGCTGCAGAAGCCGAAGAACAAGGTTTCGTTCATGAATACGTCACTTGGAGCTTCGACTAAATTTTTCTCAGGTGTAGAAGCACAATCAAAACAATTGGAACCTTCATCGCTGTCCACGTCTTCCACACCTAAATCCCCAGTTAGTCGATACCCACGGACTCCGCGAAAGGTTGGGATACAGGCCACACGACTAGAAGCAATAGATGATTCCTTCGGACCACTTGGACCGCTAGGTGGGGACTCCAACATATCCGAACCGGAATTACCCCCTGCACCTCCTTCCAAGGAGCAGTCGTTGCCAGTCCAAAATGCTCGGCCGACGCCTTCCTTACAATCGCCAAAGAGTCGGAGCATTGTATACTCGTCAGAGTATGGTGACGATGATCGGAGTTCCATCGCCACAAGACAACAACAATCTCCCCACGTTCAGGTTATCCACGGCAACGGAAACCAGAAGAGGCAAACTCAACCCAGTGTCAGCATTGAGCAAGCTTCAAGACCTAGCTTTGACATTACCGTCGGTGATCCCAATAAAGTGGGAGACTTGACGAGCAGCCATATCGTATATCAGGTGCGGACAAAGGTTTGGGTGAACCCTTTGCTTCGTATGAAGATGTGGCTAATTGTTACCAGACATCCTCAAAAGCGTACAAGCAGCCCGAGTTTACTGTCAGTCGTCGATACCGAGATTTTCTATGGCTCTACAACTCGTTACATAGCAGTAATCCAGGAGTAGTGGTTCCACCACCGCCAGAAAAACAGGCGGTAGGCCGCTTTGATAGCAATTTCGTTGAATCTAGAAGATCGGCGCTAGAGAAAATGCTGAACAAAACCGCCGCCCATCCTATTCTCCAGCATGACGGTGACCTTAAACTATTTCTCGAAAGCGATGCATTCAACATGGACGTTAAACATCGAGAGCATAAAGAGCCCGGACTGGGCGAAACCAAAGGCATGTTCAGCTCGCTTGGCCTTGGTAGTACTACCACTGGCAAATTCATTGAACACGATGACTGGTTCCACGACCGCAAAGTATATCTGGATGCTCTTGAGAACCAATTGAAAGCTTTATTGAAATCTATAGATTCTGTTGTATCCCAGCGAAAAGCCCTTGCTGAAGCAGCAGGTGACTTTTCCGCCTCGTTGCACGCCCTATCCGCTGTCGAATTGTCCGTCTCCCTTTCCATACCTCTCGAAGGCCTCTCGGATTTGCAGCTCCGCATTCGCGAGCTTTACGAACGTCAGGCGCAACAAGATGTACTTACTCTTGGTATCACGGTCGACGAATATATTCGTCTCATTGCTTCTATTAAGTTGGCGTTCTCGCAACGCCAGAAATCATTTCACGCCTGGCACAGTGCAGAAGCCGAACTATCAAAGCGGAGGACTACGCAGGAGAAGGTACTGAGATCTGGCAAGACGCAGCAAGATCGATTGAATCAACTACAAGCTGACGTGAGCGATGGTGAAAGAAGAAGCCACCAGGCTAGACTTCTCTTTGAGGACATGGGTCGGTTGATGAGGGGAGAGCTGGATAGGTTCGAGAGAGAGAAGGTAGAAGATTTCAAGAGTGGAGTAGAAACATTTCTAGAAGGCGCCATCGAGGCGCAAAAAGAGGTTGGTTGATCTATCGCAATAGCGTTCATCCTGACTAAACTAAAGTGCAGTTGATCGAGCTCTGGGAGACCTTCCTAATGCAACTCGATGCCGACGACGATGGCGAGCCTTTCTTCAAGCCCCCAGCCCTCGCTCCACCACCTATACAACAACCAAATGATCACTTACAAGGCGAACAGCAAGGACCCGACCAGCAGAGTGTAGCGGAGCATACGACAGAAGAGGTTCAGGCGGAGCAAGCGGCAGTGCCTACAGCTACCGCGGAGCAAGAGGAATCAGGAAATTTCTGACATGGATAATATTCAGGCTGTTGTACTTGTAAGATTATTCGAAGCCGATGAAATATGGGATTCAATAGGGATTTGTTGGGGCAAGAGGTTCATTTGGAGGGATTCGTGACGTACAAGATTAGCATTAATATACCCATACGATCCCTCGCACAAGGTGAGGTTACTTACTGCTGGCTCAGTAGTCGGCCAGCCCTTACCTTTACCTTCCTCGATTGTGGCGATACCTGTTACCGACCTGTTACATCTCATACATGCCTCCATAAAACGCCATGCCTTCCAATTTAGTCGCCGAGGATCCGCAACGCTTATGACCTTTCCGGTCATGCAGAAACAACTCTGCCTCCTTCAACGATGACAGTTCTGTGCAGCTGCTTGTCAGTCTCCCCATGCTCGACTCGCTTCCACGTTACGATCCTCGCTTCATTCAGATCGAACTCAAATATTCTCACCCGCCTATGGTAGCCTCCATAGCCACCGTAACCACCAAACCCGCTACCACCGGCATAGCACATCCATAGCTCCGGCTTGCCGGTCGTAGATTTCGAAAGAGAGCAGTAATCATTGACATGATCGTGACCGCAACTGACGGTTAATACACCCTCTTCTACTAGAGCGTCTCGGAACCCGCTATTGAAGCCTGGAGATGTAGGATTCTCCGGTTGACTTCCAGTAGAGGCGACAACGTCATTGGTGAGCCGATACTCGGGGAGCGGGATATGGATGAAGGCCATGTCCATATGATGGTGTCTATAATCCATGTGCGAAGGGCTTCTGTTCAATTCGGTACTGGTAGTCTTGAACCAGTCGATCTGGTTCTTTTTGAGCCAATCGTAGCCGCGGAATTGTTGCTCATCGGGGCTATAGCCATGCGTATCTAGTAGGTAGAGCGTAAGTGCCGAGTGAGTGGACCCCCCTCGTGCGAGAACCTCGATGTAATAGTTTCCTACCCCATCGACACTAGTGGGGCCATATTCGGAGAGCGAGTAAGGAAGCGAGTGAGTGAGTTGCATCAGCGCTTCTCGTGACAGGGATCCTTCGTCATCGTGGTTGCCGAATATGGTTGCAAAGGGTATCTTGCGATCGATCAAGAGGTGAGCGAATTTGAAGACGGCTGATTGGGCATCCGCCGCCGTATCTCCATTGACCTGGTCGCCAGAGAGAACGACTAGATCCGGTTTCTCACTGTCTAGGACGGAAGATATAAAAGCCAATGTTCGAGGGTCTGCTTCACATTTACCGCCCTTGTGAAGAGCCGGTTCCGGGTCCCGGCATATGCCTGGGCCCGTGGAGAGATGCAGGTCGGCTATTTGGAGTATCTTGAATTTGCCATCCTTGTTAACATGGAGACTTGGCTTCTCGATAGCAGCCGGCGGACCACGGCGAATGGTTAGGTGGGCCTCGTGATGGTCTCCGCCAGAGCTAGGCAGAATCAGGGGTTGCTGTCTAGCCTCCCAACCGGGACGAGCTTCGACTGCATCTGTACCGAAGAGAACATCAACCGCCGTCACAGCATTCGCATTATCGAACTCTCGGCGTTTTTCTGTTCGTTTCAACCAGATGCCTCCAGGTCTGGCTTCCCATCGCTCAGCACCCTGGTACTTTTCCGAGACTACAGGGTCCAAACTGCCTACGCGGACATCCATGATGATCCGATCTTTCTCCGTAAGCTCAGATTCCCTCTTCCGTTCAATGTGTATAAAGGCGTGGGTCAACCATCCTCCTGACAGATAGAGATCCTTTTCCACTCGATGCCATTTCCCCGGATCAAGCTTGCAGCTGGAGAGTATGTTAAGAGTAGAGCACGTCGCCATGGTGATGTCAGTAATGACGAGACCCGGGTGGTGAGCCGGTAGTGCATTGTGGATAGCGTCTGGAAGGACATTGAAGCGGTTGTCGAGGAAGAAGACGAGAAAGAATATGATGAGCGTCAAGATACCAAGTTGAATGGTAGTACGAACCTGCCGAGCAGTTGGTTATCACCGTTACAAGAAACTTCTTGATAGGTAGACGTACGATTCTGCGTGTCATGCTTGCTAAGTTATGAAGCTTGGACGCTCGAGATGACAGTTTCTCCGGTTTCAAATCGTTCAACGCCTAAGCTTCACACTGTTGTAGTAGGGTTGAAGCACCAAGCGTGCCGCCATCCGTAGTCTCGAAGCATTGCGCGTGTGGCAGAACACCCAAGAGCACAGTTCGAGTTGGTCGCCGGCGACGGGAGCATGTGAAGGAGCTCGTCCTAACACCTTAAACCCTTTGCTTTAGCAGAGGGATACTCGCATACCTGCGGTCGGCTACTGGGTAGCTACTCCATCTAGAATACATTGGGAATAGCGTACATATATAGAACTAGAACTATTGCGACTCCTTGGCACCGAACGTACTGAACATATATTCTTCGCCCACCGTAACCCCCCAATCCTATATCGTGGGTCATGTTATTTTCGGCTTGTGTACTTGTCCTGGATATCATGGAACATGGGGAGGGTCTGGGCTGTGATGATCCCTACGACTTAGTAGTACATCGCTATCCGGTACGCCGCAATTACGCCCGGGTATAACCTCGGGATCTTCGCACACCTGCGTGAGAGATGCTAAACTTATGGAACCGTACCACGAGGAACGTCTATAATAATATCCTTGAGATGTTTGTCACCTACGGACAAGTGATCGAGGTGAATAGTTGAATGTCGTTGCAGGTGTTCATATCATAGTTCTACGGGATGGGCCAAGACTTTCGTGTTTAGTGCCCTGCGAGCATCCACGTTATTGTTCCGCTTAGGAAATAGGAGAGCAATCAATGTCACATGCTCCCCGTCGTCTCTGAGAAAACAATCCGAAGTCTATGCGTCGCAGATAGTGATGCCTGGAAGCCGATTGACCATAATCAAATTGAGAGACTTCATCCGAGGGTATCACAATGTACAATCCAACGACAGTGCACTACCCAAACACTGGCTTGAAGACTCCGTTCAACCACAATCCGCTCTCGACATAATAGCAAGCATTCACCAAGACTGCAACGCCAAGTGAGAAGCTTCGTAGCTCCTGATCATAAAGCTCAGTAATGCTACCGCCAGAAGCTTTGCTATCGCGAGAGGTCTCGCACCTTCTCCGCCATATTCACAACCCAAACTACCTTTTCTCACGGACGCCCTCAACGCCAACCCCGTTCATGCCGGTAGAAACTTGACTCTGGGGATCTAGTAATGGTATCTTGTCAACGCTGTTTGAGCTTTGCTTGTGTCCGCCGTTGTTGCTCGTTTCAGTCTGATTCATAGGATGCGGTGTCGTGGGAGATCCCCCTTCAGCTTTCGGAGTCATCAATGGACTACTAAAAGCGTCGGGACTTGCCTGCCATTTCGCAACATCCTTCTTCAATTGCTCCAATTCTTTCTGAAATCGAGTCCCGAAGACGTCTATATAATATGTCGCTCCATTATAGATACTCCAGGAGAAAAGCGAGAACAGAAAGATTGCACTAGGCCACCGGTACCAGAACCATAATGGACAAGGCAACATGCTTCCTAGGGCATATAGATACTGTGTGAGCATGAAGGCAGGCTCATGAAGCTGATCAGGAAGTCCAAGTATCAAGCGACCAATCCAGCTTTTAGCGTAAGACTTGCGCAGCCAGGTGAAGCTTGTGGGTCGCCCTGCGGCAATCTTTTCCCTTCGCCTTACTGTAATGAGAAAGTGATAAGATAGCTGCCAGATGGCATAGGGAATCGACGACCACACCATCATGGCTACTAACGAGTAGTGTATGCTACTATCTGCAGAGCTGTGTTTGATAGCATAGACACCGGGGAAGCGGGTTTGCTGTACATCAGGGGAGGTAAGATGTACGATACAGTGCAAAGTGATTGGCGGCATGATATGAATGAATAGGCTGGAGATATTAGTTAAGAGCCCCAAGGGTGCGAAAGTAGTCTAACCTTGTGACTTTGTCCAGAGAATGAAACACCATCGAGTTTCTCCACATTGCGATTGCCACTGCATTGTTTCCGTAGGCCAAACAGTACGTGCTTATGAACAGTCGCTTCGACTGTGGAGCGACCCATATGGTCAAGAGCAGGAGTAGATTCACAAAGTAGCACATATCAGCCAGGAAATAGTGATAGCCCCGTTTATGATACGTGTACCACCTGATGGACATAAGGCCGAAGAGCTGAAGAGAGAACCAGTAGTAGAAAAGCTCTGGGTATGCTCCGATGAGGTATCCACTTATAAAAATGTTCAGGACACCTGCAATGAAAGAGAGCTTTTCTCGAGCTGTGACCGCCTTTGTATCGTTCCACCGTGAGCCTAATCGATCAACAGAGTCTCTCATACGCTTCCTGTACCTGTCCAGCTGCTCATCGGGCGGTGGAAGTCGCCTGCGCCATTCTTCAACCACTCGGTCCTTCGCATTGAAGGTTGTAGACTTAATTCTCTCGCGTTGCCTGCGTAATTTCTCGGTCTGTACAGATATCTTGGCCTGCCACTTTTCAAGCCGTGCTGGCAGCGCGAGGTTATCAAGAAGGTCGAATACGGTGAGCGTCTCTGGCGGAGTCTCCCAATCCTCCTGATAAGCGCCAAAATCGGATGCCGATGCAATTCGAGAGAGCAGCTTTGGGCTCGGCATCCCTTGAGAGGAGCCTTCAGGTGTCTTCGAACCACTCGGTGGAGAACCCCCATTTATCGAGGACACTGACGAGTCATGGGTCATAGATCTCAAAATATCGGCAGAAAGATTGACGTTCGACGGACAAGACTCCGACCTGGTCCCCAGTATGCCTGGGTTGTCGGACATCTTGCGATCTTGCTCGTGGAAAGTAGTCAGAGCGCCAGTGAGAGACGTGTGCTTGGCGCCGAACCTGCGGGGATAACCGTCGCTTGAAGGATGCATGTCAGTCTAAGTCTATCGTATGAGGTACTGTGCTGGTTTCATGCTTAGAATGAGAGGGGGAGCTTGTAGATATGTGTAGGGGACATGCATACAAGCAGGTAATACTTCACATATTGGGGTGAGCGTAGATAAGATGTAGTCTCGAGACACCTTCCTGCACATGCAGCTGCACCCCGCCTTCCGCGAGCTTAGGAATGAAAGAGATGCTGCAAAGGTTGAAGGCAGCAGAATGGGCGTGCAAGATCAAAAAGGTCTGGTTGGTCACTAAAGCACAACGGTCCGAGGGTCTTTCAGTCTGAAGACGCTAGTATTGATTGGGAATTCTAGCGTGTGCAGAACACTCCAGACTTCTTGACGTTGGAAGCAGTGTCTCCCAACTAGTAGTAAGTGGGATGAAAGATTGCCGGCATAAGAAGGCGCTATGGACAACTTGATATGCTGCTACTAAGTACGTTTATAACGATCAATCCATTTTTCGTGGAGCTATCAAAGACCGAAAATTGGAAGGCAGTGCAGAAGATCATTAGGAATCTCAAAAACTTCATTACTACCTTAAGTAGAATAGAGTACCGCCAAGGATTCTAAAGACCGCTAAACTCCACAAACTCCAAGGCGCGTCCAACGCGAAAGTCGTATCCCGCGCTACACGCTTGTAATTGTCTTTTCTAGGCGTTCAAGGCCACAACATGTCCCATCGATTCATGGACTGACCAGGATCCATCGGCCAAGAAGACAGATTTGACGCATTGCCTCTGCGGGGTGGCTCTTCTTCCCACCCGTAGCAATGGGGAAACTCATCCGTCTCGAGCTCTACAGTATGTCTTCATCACCTTCCATGTGATATTCGGATGCACTGAGAATTCGTAGATTTCAAGTCCTATAAGGGTCATCATGTTCTACTACTTGGAGACTCGTACTTCACTTCAATCATCGGTCCCAATGGCTCTGGCAAGTCGAACTCGTAGGTAGTGCTGTGAAGTATAGAAAGACACTGGGCTTATATCTCACTAGCATGGATGCAATTTCGTTTGTCCTTGGTATCAAGTCTTCTCACTTGCGCTCCGCTCATCTTCGTGACCTGGTCTTTCGAGGCAGAGTGTTGCGCACATCCAGAATCAATGGTGACGGTTCAGCAACTACGAACGGCGCCAATGGACATACAGAGAGGGATGGAGGATCTGATGGCGAAGATGGGGCAACTGGCACTCTGGAGCGTAATGATCCGAAGATGGCTTGGGTCATGGCTGTCTATGAGGATGACGCCGGCGACGAACAAAATTGGAAGCGCACTATCACGAATCAAGGGGTCAGCGAATATCGCATCAACGAGCGCGTAGTCACTGCGTCCCAATACAACGAAGCTTTAGAGGCGGAGAATATTCTCATCAAAGCACGCAATTTTCTTGTATTTCAGGGCGATGTGGAAGCCATTGCATCTCAATCACCACGAGATCTGACGCGCCTCATCGAACAGATCTCCGGAAGTCTTGAATACAAAGCGGACTATGAGCGATTGAAGGAAGTCCAAGAAGAGGCTCTGGAGAATCAGAATGTCAATCTTCACAAGCGGAGAGCCATCAATTCGGAGATCAAGCAATATACGGATCAGAAAACTGAGGCCGACAACTACGCTAAGAAGGTCGACGAGCGGGACCGGGCGATTGTCACGCACATCCTGTGGAAGCTGTACCATTTCCAAAGAGTCATTGAAGAATCTGGCGCAGAGATTCAGAAACACCAGGAAGAGCTCAAAGAGCAAAGGCGTGGGATGGAAAAATACAACAAGGCTCTAGAGGAAGCCAAGAAGGACCAGGCTAAAGTCGGTCGAGATGTAACTACATTGGAGAAGAACATAAAGCAGAAAGAAAAGGACATTGAGGGGAAAGAAAATGAACTCATCCCAGTTGCGGAGAAGATCGAGATCACAAACAAGAATCTCGGCAAATACAATGCTCGTGTTGCAACCATTTCAAAGGAGCGAGACGTTCATGCGCACAGCGTGAAGCAATCAACCAAAGAGCTAAAAGTCGTCGAGAAAGCTCAAGCTCTTTGGGAGAGCGAATTCAGAAGTCTGGCTGAGCAGGAGGGTCGTGAGCTGAGCGAGACGGACTTGCAAATGTACAACAGACTGAAAGAGGATGTCAATAAGAGGACCTCCGAAGAACAAATCAAGGTAGACAATCTTTCTCGTCAGCGGAAAGCAGATGAAGAGACTGTTAAAAGCCTGAGAAGCAAAGTCGACAGCGCTGAATGGCAGGTCCAGAAACTCGGCGAGGAGCTGAGCGAAATCGTTGAGCGCAAAGACAGCGCAAATCAGCAAATAACGCAGACTATCAAGGACATTAACAGTAAAAAGAAAACATACAATGAACATGTATCTGAACGACTCCGACTAGCTCAAGTCAGGACTGAGAAAGATGAAAAGCTCCAAGAGGTTCTTACCAAACTCTTGGAGGCTGAGGACGGGAGGAAGCAGAATGATAAGGACGTCCGCCTCAAGGCCACTGTGGCCGACATGAAGCGCATCTTTCCTGGTGTTAAGGGAAGAGTAAGTGAGCTTTGCAAGCCCGTTGAGAAGAGATATCAAATAGCAGTCAGTACGGTGCTCGGACGTAATTTCGATGCTATCATCGTGGAAAATGAGAAGACCGCCATTGAATGTATTCAATATTTACGAGAACAACGCCGCGGTCAAGCTACATTTATTCCCCTGGACACTATTCAATTCACCTCGCTAAACTCCAGCCTAAAGGGCCAGAATCGAGGCTGTCGGATGGCTCTCGACACGATCAACTATGAAAGATACCTCGAGCGTGCATTCTCTTACGTTTGTGGTAGTGCTGTCATTTGTGATGATATGGCTATAGCTAAGACTATATGCTGGGAGAAGCGCAATGATGTCAAGGCAGTAACGCTGGACGGTTCAATCATCCACAAGGGTGGAAATATGACCGGAGGTCAAGGGTCGAAGCCAGACTCGCGGCGATGGGAAGAGACGGAAGTAGAGAACCTCCGAAAGCTGCAGGAGAAACTAGTCTGTGAATTAGCAGCACTGCCAGAGTCTCGCCGTGGTTCATCCGAAGAAGAAGTGCTACAAGGCGAATTGACCGGTCTCGAGCAGAAATTAACATATCTGCGGGAGGAGGTCAGAGCAGATGAACGCAACCAAGGCAGTAAGCAAAAGGAGCTGTCTCACACCGAACAAGAGCTAGCGGCGGCAAAACCCAAGTATGAGCAAAAGCTCCACGAATTCCAGGACCTCGAGAACAGTCTGACTGAGGATCGGGAGGCTATCAATGAGGTACAGGATAAAGTCTTCGCCGACTTCTGCAGACGTCTTGGTTACAACAACATCCGATCATATGAGGCTCAGCAGGGTTCATTGCAGCAGGAAGGAGCCCAGAAGAAATTAGAGTTCAGTACGCAGAAAAGTCGTCTCGAAAGTCGGATCAGCTACGAACAGCAGCAATTGCAGGAGACCAATAGTCGCATCAATGCCTTAGAAGACCGAGCTCGTGCAGACAAAATACTCATCAACGAACTTCATACGGAACAAGAATCCTGTCAGAGCGAAGTCGATACACTGGTCGTGGAGCTAGATCAACTGATGGAGCAGCGGGAAGTACTGAAGGCAAAGTATGATCAGAAGGCCGAGAAAGTCGCGGGGCAGCGTCGCGAAACGCAGAAGAGAAGCAAGAATGTTGATGGCACATTGAAGGCCATCTCAGGCTTGGAAGCCGATAGACAAATCAATGCGTCTAGTAGATACACTCTCTTACGGCGTTGCAAGCTTGAAGACATCAACATTCCTCTTGAAGAAGATTCAAGAGGCCTGGATCAGCTGCCTCTCGATGACGTCGCTCAGACCAATTCTGATGCTATGGACGTTGACGAGGACCAAGTGGCAACCATTCTTGAGCCTTCTGAAGTCCAGGATTATGGAATTCAGATAGACTTTGATGACCTTGATCAGGACATGAGAGAGGTAGGCAGCGTAGCACTCACATTAGTTTCTCATACTGACAGGCCACTCAGAGCGATGACGACAAGCAAGACGCGGAATTGCAGGATCATATCAGGGCACTCAATAATGAGTTAGAATACATGGCTCCCAACATGCGCGCCGTTGAACGACTGGGAGTAGTCCAAGACCGGTTGAAGACCACAGATAAAGATTTCGAGGATGCGCGAAAAAGTGCGAAGAAGGCAAAAGACACGTTCCAGGCAGTGAAAGAGAAGCGCTTCGAACTCTTCAGCAAAGCCTTCTCCCACATATCCGAGCAGATCGGGCCTATATACAAGGATCTCACCAGAGATGCATCGTTACCCATGGGCGGCCAAGCGTACGTAAATCGTCAGAATTGTTCCATGGGAGAGTGCTAATATCGAAACAGCTATCTCGACATGGAAGACGGTGATGAGCCTTATCTCGACGGTATCAAATACCACGCCATGCCTCCGCTGAAGCGTTTCCGGGACATGGAGCACCTTTCTGGTGGCGAGAAGACCATGGCCGCGCTTGCATTATTGTTCGCTGTTCATAGCTACCAACCCTCTCCGTTCTTCGTCCTCGATGAAGTCGACGCCGCGCTCGACAACGCAAATGTCGCTAAGATTGCAAATTACATCAAAGAGCATGCCAGACCTGGAATGCAGTTCATCGTAATTAGTTTGAAAACAGGTCTCTTTCAGAATAGCGAGGGACTGGTGGGAATCTACAGGGATCAGGGGGCAAATTCGAGCAAATCCTTGACTCTTGATGTAAGTTTCCTACCCCCGCGTATTCCTCGTGGTCTTGGATCAGCTGACGTTTCTGTAACAGTTGAGGAAGTACCAGTAGTGGTGATGTAGGAGCATAGGAGAACTAGCAATTTGTCTATAGGGAAACACTTATTATGTAATTATGGCTTCTTACACGCTGAGCTCGATGTATGCTGTAGCTTGCGGACAGATGATGCCTGGTTGGAAGATCAGATAATCTCTTCCAATAGAACGCTAAATTTAAACTCTGAGCGTCTGACCTTTTCGAATGGTCCACATCTCTTGGTTCTGCAACATGCTGTACATCGCCTCTGCAACTCCACCTCGTCGAAGGTGAAGCTCCGGCTGAGTTACTGCTATATTAGAGGAGCCTATCTGATCTTCCAACCAGGTACAGACGACTAGACGGCTCCCGAAGAACCTCCGAAGCAGACCGTCGCAAGAATTGAGGTTGATGACCAGAGTTCTATGCTAGATCTCCAACTAAGAAATGGGATGGTGCCGTCCCTCCTCAGAAAATGGCCGACTGGCGTAGCATGGCTATTGATGCCACGGTTTGACGCACTGCACGCCCGGAAACTATGCAATCTTGATCTTTACCAGTCTATCCAAAGCCTTCCCGTCATCCAGAGCCCAAGCTGGATCGCTATCAAGCTTCCATACCCGATTGTGACCCTTGATGTGAAGATTGTGGAAACCCTCATTGGTGAAAGCCCTCCTGACCCCAACGAATCCTCTCCACATCCAGTAATTCGCCTGTCTAAAGGGCAAAGTAAGAAGATTGGTCTTTACAGACGCTTTGAGGCGATCCTCTCGGTCAGTCATTTCCTTGATCAAGCCTTCGATCTTCTGCTTGGCATTGTTGTTACAAATTGGGGATGAAAGGGTCACATCACGAAGAGGCACTTCCACAACTACAGATTCCCTGAATGGTATGGTAGATGTCCTTTCTATTCGTAGAAGCAAATATTGCGGTCCATTTGCGGATCGTGAGGAAATAGAAGAAATGGCTCGAACGATGTTTTGTGTCTGATGTGAAATCAGCTGAATTCAAGGGATTAAGAAGGCTACGTGCCTTGAGAAACATCCAGAAACCGCCACAAGCGATCATGAAACTACCAACGCCTACGAAGATTGGCACGAATCTCGGCAGATCTGCCGCAGGAACGAGATATTGTGTCTGGAAATTGTAGGCTGCAATAGAGATTAGAAACACCCCGACTGTATAGCAGCCAAAGATGTACTGCACAGGTTCCAAATCAGCGTCACTTTCATATAAAATGAGATTCTGGTTTGAAAACAGTACTCAGAGTGCAAGGAAGCGGATCTGCAATCCAAAACAGATAACCACCAATTCTTCATGGGACGTACCTGCCGTTGAGACGAAGCATGATACAGTGCAGTGGGGGTTTGGCTCCTCGCCAACTTCTTATTGAGAGACTCGTACGCTGCCGCTTTCTGAGAGACCAGGGTCGTAACCTGGCTTGTCTCGACATGAATTTTTGCGTCCTTTGGCCAGACACGGGCCTTCCTGTAAGCAAACCCTCGAGTACCGAAACCGATTCTACATCTCAACGAAGACTGAGCTAGCTGAGATCGCTCAAGAATGCCATAAGTGAGATGTGAGTATTGAAAGCAATTGCGGCAAGAACGAAGCATTATCGCCGCCTTACATACTACCCTTGACTGGTTTTCCATCGAAAAGGGCGAGTGAGTATATGACTAGCTGCTGTCGAAAAATGGATTGCACCATTCTCTTCATGGAAATAATCAGGACTAGCTTTATAATACCTTACGGCTTACAGTTCGGCGGCCGAAGTTTCGCCGTATTTAGTGTATTCAGGACTCATGCGAAACCTTGGCACTGCGCAAAGAAAATCCCCCCCCCCCTTTTTGGATGTGAAACCACACTATAATCAACTGTTATGGTATTATCGGTCTATAATCTCCTATTCTATCGAGATTTAAGCTATCTATAACCTGTAGGCACTTAAACTTCGCTCTTATATTATGTCTTACTATCTAATCTCAACCCACGACGGCTGTAGAGCTCCTTTTTCTCCTACTGGAAGCTCCCCAACGAATGTATTGCGACTAGGGCATAGCGAGTGTAATGTAGGGCTAAGGATATGGTTCGGAGGGTTGCGTATAGCTTCAATTCCAACGGAATAGGACGTTGTGAACTGATAATGCCGTAATAGGTGATTATAATGTGGTTTCACCTATAAAAAGGGGGGGGGGATTTTCTTTACGCAGTGCCAAGGTTTCGCATGAGTCCTGAATACGCTAAATGGAAGGCCCCACGATTCGTCAATTCTTCCGACCAGGACTTCGAACTTTACCTTACCATACTTATGTTACTCAGGTCGTCTCGCTGGACAGCGACATAATTTCTTCATTAATTCTTGCAGAAAGACATGGTGTCATCCTTTAAAGTAGCCAAAAAGTTCTCTAAACTTACGAGTCGGCCACTTCGCCGGCATGTCTTCGTTAGAAGTCTGCCCCAGCATTATTCATGTACATATATCTATTAATGACACTCTGCACCAGGCTTCCAAACCAACTCGAAGGCATTGGCGGCACATAGTTTCACAATGCCGGCTATGTCACCGACAATGACTGAAGGCAATATCACAAATTGGAAAGTCAAAGAGGGTATGAATCATTTCCCCAACGAAAGGGGTGGACTGGGAAGATTTCAGAAGGCTGAAACATTATCTTACAGGAGAATCCTTCATCACCGGCGATGTACTTCTGGAAATCGAGACCGACAAGGCTCAGATGGATGTGGAGGCACAGGATGATGGGAAAATGGCAAAAATCACGGTACTACGACCATCGGACCAGGACTATTCACACTTACTAAGAAGAATTGGGTTGTAGCAACAAGCGGGCACCAAGGGCGTCAAAGTGGGCACTCGAATTGCAGTCTTAGCTGAGACAGACGACGATCTCAGTACCCTCTCCATCCCTGCAGAAGAAGCTGCTCCGACCTCTTCACCTCAAGATGCTCTGGAATCTGGGATGGATCCATTGCCATCATCCGAATCGCACAGCGAGGCTCCTCCATCAACGGCGTCCGAAGCTACAGCCTTTAGTGCCAAAGCTTCCCCCTACGCTTCAGGCAAATCCATAAAACAGACCTACCCCTTATACCCCTCCATTGCGCAACTCTTCCATGAAAAGGGCATACCGGCGTCGGAAGCTGATAAAATCCCTGCCAGCGGCCCTAAAGGGCGATTGCTGAAAGGCGACGTTCTAGCTTACCTCGGCACAATATCTTCCTCCTACTCATCAGATCAGTCGATGAGGATATCCAGACTCGGACATCTAGACCTCAGCAAGGCCAAGCCGGCTCCCCCAAAGGAATCACCTGCGTTACCGCAAAACAAGGCGCAAACCCCGCAAGCGACCGCGACGGAGCTTCTCAAGACAGACATCGCCGTCCCCGTCTCCTTATCATCTGTAATGGCGGTCCAAAAACGGATTCAAACCACATTAGGCGTCACCCTTCCACTATCGAAATTCATCTCCCGGGCCACAGAGCTTGCGAACAACGATTTGCCCCGGTCTACAGCTGCACGCCCAACGACCGACGATTTGTTCAATGATATCCTAGGTCTCAACGAAGTGAGCTCCAAGACATCAAAGGGATCCTACATCCCCCAAATCTCTGCCCTACCGAGCAATCCATTTGTGGAGAGAGCAAAGCCGCAAAGGCAATTGGACGTCTACGATATTTTGGCGGGTGGTGCATCTTCTAAAGTAGCCAATACTTTCAGGATGCCGCCACCGGGGATTATGGCTGGTTTGCAACCAGGCGAAGCGATAAGTGTTTTCAGTGTTAGCGTTTCGAGGGAGGAGGAAAAGCGAGCGAAAGTTTTCCTGGAGCGAGTAAAGACCATACTACAAGTCGAGCCCGGTAGGCTTATACTGTGAGGTAATATTTCTTTAGGTTCCATGCACTTTTCGCACCAATTGGTATCCCAGTCTTGACACTGCAAAGCCAAGGTGTCCGCCCGACAGCTTCTTCGCAATCCCCTGAGTGAGCGCCTTAAGCCTAGCGCCATGCTAACCATCAAGCTTGGCCTGCTCATAATGCTCGTTTGCCCTTTATATGCTCAAGATTTCAGCAACATCCAGCAAGATATTGCCCATATAACACACAATGAATAAGCTTCACATACGGCCTCGTTCATCTGATCACGCTCCATCTCTCCATCCTTGCTCCGGCTCCATCACCGCCGACACCATCTCGCTCTCTTTTCCCAAAACACTTCCAGAATCTCAGGGTTTCGTCACCAGCACCTGTGACAACGGTTTGCCCATCTGGACTCATTGCTAGATAGAGCACACGGTAGGTATGGCCCGTTAGGCTCGCTACTTGTGTCATGCTAGGATACTTCCAGACCACAATCTGGTTCTGACTGTAGCCATGAGTAGATACAAGTTCGTTGCTGTTCTTTGACCATGCGAGGTTACAGACTTGCGATCCCGTGTCGAGCTCCTGTACACATTGGCCAGAGGTTGTGTTCCAGAATTTGATCCGACGATCTGCGGTTCCACCACCAGAAGCAAGTAGATTGTGTTGGTGCGGCGACCAAGCTATCGCCTTGACTGCCGCGGTGTGTTCGGAGAACTTGAACAATGGTGTTTCTGACAACTTGTCCCAAACCATTAATTTGTTGTCATTGCCACCAGAAGCCAATTGCCCGTCTTCCGTGTTCCACCGCAGCCCGCAGACTTCCTGTTTGTGGCCGGAAAGCTTTCTAAGAAACTGATCGGGTTGGCGAACGTCGCGGTGGTAAATCAAGCGGTCACGAGACCCGGACGTCAGAATGTGATCGTTCCATGCCAATGCACCCACTCGAGCAGTGTGACCGGTCATAGTTCGCAAGCGACGCTGCTTTTCTGCATCCCAGATCTGAACAAGACCCTTGTTTGTCCCTATTGAAACGTGCGTGCCGCGTTGGATCCAGGAAACAGATGTGACTATATCATCCTGGAGATCGCATAGTTTCGTCACCCGGCCTGACGTTGAGTTCCACATATAGACGCAGGACCCAAGACCAACACCCAAGATATTGCTACCGCCCCAATCTACAAGATTGAGGTAGAAATCGTCCGCTAAATCGGGAGCATCGAGAACCTTGAAAGGAACCTTGCTGACTGCTCGAGGCGCTTTTCGAGGGCTTAGGAGAAGGCGCTGACTGTCGAAGCGGACAGGGGATAAGCTGTAAAGGTCTGATTGGGTATTGAGATTTGGACCATGACGGCTTTGGGGTGTTCTTGATGGCGTTGGATGACCAGATATATTCGTATGATGCCGCGGCGACATGTAGGTAAATAGGTTTTTGTGGGGCGTAGATGGGGTGAGACTGGCGGAAGGTAGTGAGGATGATGAGAGATTTGTGGGTGGTGTTCTCGATCTGGAGGGATCATTTATAGTTGTTGAATGGGTCGATGTAAGATCAGGGGAAAGTGTTGGTGGTGTGGGCTGAGGTATTGTTGTGTCAAACAGCTCGGATCGTAGAAGCGTAGAAAATGTTCGATTCGCTTCCTCAGCTACTAGATATTAGCTGAAATAATACTTATGCCTTCCAGCTAGCTGCATGGTTCAACTCACTCTTCTGAAAATGAAGCTCTCCATAAGGGGTCCGCCTCTTTGCCTTGGATGGCGTAGCAGGCGAAGCATCATCATGCAATAGGCTGAAACTTGCTTGCAGATCTTGACCGTCACGATTTGGAATGAACCTGTAGTTGAGCTGCGGTGAGCATGTGACGCTTCAAAAAAATGTCGAATAGTACATTCAGTTGCAACATCGGAAACGGTCCCAGAGGGCTTGTTATATGTTCAACTGACCTATCACCATATATTCTTTGTCTTTTTCGGCTAGGACTGGCGCCTGGCGTCCTCTCCCTTATTCGTCCTCCGTCCTCCATCTCCTGCAACCTGTTACTGAGGGCATTTGGATCCAAAGGTTTCGAACCCGCTCCTTCGACGCCATCCAATCCTTGATCAACGAGCTGATTGCATTTGCCGGTTGCTGTTGGGGGCGTTTTTGAGTGTGGTGGTGAGACCAAGGTGGGCGTAAGTGAACTTTCCACTGTCCTAGAAGTTAGGGACGAGGATATATGTAATTCGGTCGCAATTTCCGGCATTGTGCCGTAATCACAATCCAAGACTCTTCAGACGGTGTTGACGACTGCACAGCTTGATGCGAACTCTTGATAGCAAACTCAGGAACCCAACGCTGGTGATTGTTGCACAGACGTCGTTTCTGGCTTCACTACAGGCCCACGTCAGGTCGAGTGCCGTTATGACGATGAGGCCGGTGGCATGAAGCAAGAGATAGGAGCGACTGATCGAGTCCTCGGAGGGCGCGCAGTGGATTGTTGTGATTGTTATGAAATGGTGTAGGATGTGAGTTTCTTATTGAAGTTCATGGAAAGTGAGCTAGGGGCAGTTCCGCTCTCGGGATTCGTTGGTGTTTATGTATTGTACCGCTCGTATATAACACAACGTGCTTAAACAAAAGCCAAACAACACCGCAGTGTTGAAATGAAGTTGGCGCAAGATTGATGGTTTCGCTACTCGTTTTCTCAATTATTGCGATGCGTCGTGACAATCTACGCGCGGTGGTCACGTCAAGGGTCTGATGAACGATCTACTAGAATACGTGAGATACGCTACTTATGCATCAAAGACGGAGCGTTTGGGATTCTGCCTTACAATAATTCATGATTGGCTCTGCATTCCCCTTGAAACCGCTCCTTTCTCGAACGTCAGTGTTATCACATATACAGGTAAAGTTCGTTTCGTGTATACATTACAGACATCAACAGTGTTGTTCAACACCGCGGCGCCACAGCACAACAACCTCGACAATGGATGTCTCCGCTACAGCGGGCCATGAGCTTCTGTCATTCATTAACGCCTCACCCACTCCATTTCACGCTGTCCACTCCGTCAAGCAACGACTTGAAAAGGCGGGATTTACAGGTTTGGAAGAGAAGGATTCCTGGAGTAACCGTTGCGTCCCAGGCGGAAAATACTTTCTCACACGCAACGCTTCGACCATCTTAGCGTTTGCTATAGGCAAGAAATGGAGGCCAGGTAACCCTGTTGCTATGATAGGTGCTCATACCGATTCACCCACTCTTCGGGTGAAGCCGGTCAGCAAGAAAGAGAGTAATGGTTTCATGCAGGTCGGTGTAGAGACATATGGTGGCGGACTGTGGCATACATGGTTCGATCGAGATCTGAGCATGGCAGGCCGAGTGTTGGTCAAGCATAATAAGGGGGACTATGTTCAAAAGCTTGTCAAGATTGAACGCCCAATCCTGCGAATTCCCACTCTTGCGGTCCATCTAGATCGACAGGATCCTTTTACGTTCAACAAAGAAACACAACTCTTTCCCATCGCAGGTCTCCTCGCAGCTGAGCTCAATCGACAAGACAAAAATGAGAGTGCGACCACAGAGTCCACGGAAGAAGGTGGAAAAGCTAGTCCACTGAAGGCTTTAAGCCAGAGACATCATCCTTATGTAGTTGAGCTGATAAGCAAAGAAGCCAACGTGCAACCATCTGAGGTGGTCGACTTCGAAATGGTACTCTACGATACCCAAAAGTCCTGTGTTGGGGGCATTAATGAGGAGCTATTATTTTCTCCACGACTTGACAATCTCGAAATGTCGTTCTGTAGCATAATGGGTCTTTTGAACTCGGTCCTTTCGGCTTCAGCCCTCGATGACGAGGAGTCTGTCCGCCTTGTCTCTTTGTTCGATCATGAGGAAATTGGCAGCCAAACCGCTCAAGGAGCCGATTCAAATTTCCTACCATCCATGATACGTCGCCTCTCCGTACTTCCGACTCAGGAGAACAGAATTCCCGATGTAGATGCCTACGAACAAACCCTGTCCAAGTCGTTCCTGGTCTCTGCAGACATGGCTCACTCAGTAAACCCAAACTATGCAGCCAACTACGAGGTACGTCTATTCAGCCGATATTCGCCCAATACCCGCAACTGTTGAGTCATGAGCAGTATGGTGGGGAGGGATCACTCTCCCATGTCTCCTATAGAGTCTCTTGACTCGAGCTGCGATCCTTTCATCTCTCCACTTGTGGCAATACTGACTTCCACACCATCTACAGGTTGACCATAAGCCAGAGATGAACAAAGGCACTGTGATCAAGATCAACGCTAACGCTCGTTATGCTACCAACATGCCTGGTATCGTGCTGATTGAGGAAGTTGCTCGCAGAGCAGGGGTACCTTTGCAGCTCTTTGTCGTACGGAACGACTCCAGCTGTGGGGGCACTATTGGACCGATGCTCTCGGCTGCCCTGGGTACAAGGACTTTGGACCTGGGAAATCCACAGATGAGTATGCACAGCATCCGGGAGACTTCCGGCATTTACGATGTCGAGTATGCTATCAAGTTGTTTGAAAGGTTTTTCCGACATTTTTCGGAAGTCTCGAAGAAGATTACCATTGATTAGGTCGTAGTAGAACTCTAGCAAAAGGTCGCAAAGATCAAGGGCACTCCTATCACTTTCCGAATCGTAGGTTCAGCCATGTGGTAATAGATTGACACGCAATTATTATCACTTGGGAGTCGTCAATGAAGGCAGTAGGGTTGTGACAGTTCTAGCCCTGCAACATCTACAACATAAATGTAGTCTCACAATGCTCCGGTTGCAACCCACAACTGTCGTTGGGTGGTGCGATGGCTTCCTCGCGGTATCTAAGTGGGGATCACAAAGGTATAAAGGATTTCATAGACACGTTTGATGTAAGTAATTCTTCGGCGTCTGTATCTCAATACAGACTTATCCCAGTACAAGCTAAAAAGTTGCTACTGTATCTTCGTGCCACTCTTTAAGACTAATATCTTTGTCAGGTCTTCCTTTTCGACTGCGATGGTATGTAGGCCTCGCACATATTCCAATTTGCGTGTGCATTGCATACACACGTCCACCACGGTCATTATGACTTCCTGCTTACCAGGTAAAAAGGGTAGGCGTCTTATGGTCTGGCGAACATATTTTCGAAGGGACTGTCGAGACCCTAGAGCTCCTGAGAAGCCAAGGTACAGTTGTTTAGAACCTAGCTTCTCAAACGCTTCTGCAGCCTGAGCGCTGATCAGTGCATCAGGCAAACAGGTCATTTTCGTCACAAACAACAGCACAAAATCGCGTGCAGAATATAAGCAAAAGCTCACGAGTATGGGAATACCGGCGGAGACCGTAGAGCTACCCGAATCACCTTCAGAGACATTCAGCAGTCTAATGCGCCAGACAGGATGAAGTCTTTGGGTCAGCTTACAGCGCCGCGATCTATATTTCCCGTATCCTGAAATTACCTCCCGAAAAGCAGACGGTCTACGTTCTCGGCGAAGCCGGTATCGAGACCGAGTTGGATTCCGAACACATCCAACACATTGGGGGTACGGACCCTGGCTTGAACCGGATCATTGCTAAGGAAGATTACGCTTCAATCGCATCTGGCGCTCACCTGGACCCCTCCGTTGGTGTCGTCCTATGCGGTCTCGACTTCCACATCAACTACCTGAAGCTCAGCCTCGCCTACCATTACCTCCGCCGCGGGGCTGTTTTCCTTGCTACGAACAGTGATACCACACTCCCGTCCGCCTCGACTCTGTTCCCAGGCGCAGGTGCATGCGCAGCGCCACTGGTAGCCATGATGGGTGGAAGGAAACCAACAAGCTTAGGCAAACCAAGTCAGGCGATGATGGACGCTGTCGAGGGGAAATTCCATTTCGACAGGAAAAGGACTTGTATGGTTGGAGATAGACTTGACACAGACATCGCCTTTGGCCTCGAGGGCGGATTGGGCGGCACTTTGTGTGTTCTTACTGGGGTCACGAAAAGCAAGGATGACTGGGCGGATGGAAGGACAGTGCCCAGCGCTTGGGTGGACAAGTTGGGAGACCTCCGGCATTATGCTTGATGACAATGATAGCATGGTCGAAGCGACGCAAACATACCAAAGCTTGTGGGTTCGGCGAGAACGGTTGCCTTGATGTAGCTAGTTCTTTGTGTTCCCAAAACCATACCCTACCACGTTCTATAGCCTATTTCTCGTGACTTACTCGTACGAACGCTGTGGTAGATAGGAGAGCAAGGACAACCCTATGTCACCGATTTGTCCAAAGGGATACACAATCGACGTGGGAATTCCAACCCCATCAACGCCTCGCTTACCTTACACAATCCAACCGATAGCCTACATTCAAGTTTTGCGTATCCTCAATCACCGTCCTCAATCTCGATGCTTCTCGCAGTGAGCCCTTGACAAAAATTAATATCTTCAAGCACGTCATCGAAACGACCCTGGACTCTTCTGGCCACCCTGCCCCTGTCCCAATCACCTCTCGTCTTCCATATTTCGCTCATCAAGACAGAGTATATCTGTTCCAACTGTTCCACGCTACAACCACTTGTTTGGGTCACCAGATGCTCGAGCAGATTAGAAATGTAAATGGGATCAGGGATCAGCTGAGGGTGCATTGTCGCAAGAGCTCTGGATGGACCAGGAACGGGATCGTTGAGAAGAGAACTGATGTTGGACTTTTCCCGTGGCCAGGGAGGAACCGCAGGAGTCTGCGATGAGCGTTCGGGTGGTGAACCTTGGCTTTGGGAACCCGATGGATTGCTGATAGGGTGAATGGAATTCTGAGAGCCTGGCATCTGGCATTAGTTGATTCCCCAAGAGCGAGATGGGATTAGGTTTCGATAACCTACCTTGGGTATTACCGCGCGTGTCTGGAAGCTGCGAGTTGCCTTCGCCAAGTTCATTGAACATAGAAAGATCAGGACCCTCCTGCCTCCCTGGGGTGCTTTGCGTGTTCTTGTCGCCTGAAGACCCCGTGTTTCTCTTCTCAGAAGATGTTGTCGATGCATAATTAGTGTAGTCATTCAGATTTGAGTTTTCTGCCATTGGGGTAATGAAACTCCTTTGGCTAAGGCTTCCAGGCATAGACCGTCGATGCTCTATGGATGTGGATCCTCCTGTATAGGGCTCCATAGGTCGAGTCTGGGCGGAAGGGCCAATCGAGCTGCTCTGGGTTCCCTTCTCCGTCGATTGGACATCTTCACTATTTGAGATGTTGACGTCGCCTTCGCCTCGCGAAGGCACAGAAGTCCCGTTGCTGTGATGATGCCCCTGTAAATTGCTGAGGTCTGATATATGGCTCGGAAAACCATTGGTAAGTGTGCTCCGCTGTGAAGGATCCGATGGCGTGATAGGGTGATGCACGATGCCATTCGTCACGGGCTGTCCGAGGATGATAGGGCCAACCGACTGCTCAACCGATGATGTAGCAGTATCAGCCGGTGGCACGTTGGACGATATGGCCTCAATCCTTCGTCCCTCGACTGCTGCCAGCTCCTTAGCCTTCTCGATCATTTCCCTCTCACGCCTTTGCTCTCGAGCATAGACGTTTTCAAGTTCTGCCACGAACTGTGGATCTCGTAACCCAATATCTTCCATGTCGACCTCGACGTTGGTCAAGAGTTCATTTGCCTTGATGATACGCTCGGGGTCATCCATGGCTTTGGCATCTTTTGCTAGCTTCTTGATATCCGCCGTGAAATCTTTGGGTCTCTTATAATACCCGTTTGACAGCCGCTTTTCGATTGTGACTGTCTCCAGATTGTAGTAGAATTTCCCCGTAGCTATATCCACTAGGCCAGGCTCATGCTGTGCATTCGTCGCTTTCTCGTAAGGGCGCGAGGGATCCAATTGCCTCTGATCTCGTGGTAGATCGGTACTGACAAAGGTGGGATCCTCTTCTTCATATAGGTACCTTATTGCGCCTTCATCAATCGCTCCAGTTCTGAACTTCTTATTCCTCAACTTAATTTGATCCATGATAGGCTGTATACGCTGCTTTAGTTGATTGAGAAGCAACCTGTCCCTTTTCTTCTGTGCCTTCTCCTCCGCCTTAGAAAGTGGCAGTGGCTCCTTTGGTGGCTCAGGGGGAACCGGCATAAGGATCTCAAATTCCCTCTTCTTACGGTCCGCGGGTTCGGGGAATTCGGCGGGGGATGCGTTCACGTAGTCAATGATAGCGTCCAAGTACTCGTGGCGTGATTGCTGGATAGAGTTAGCGACTGAGGATTGCCCCTGACCAATTCAACACTCACCCTGTCGGGCCGTGAAATCTCAAATTTGTTGCTCCGTGAATATCCGAACAAGTCCTTGACCATCTTTTGATCAACATACTCCTCTTCACACTCCAGGATACCAAGAAGAAGTACTGGATCCGTGGGTGCCAACATTCGCAGAAGACCGAGGAACGTAGATATTACTGCTGAGCCCACAGTCCTATACCAGACATCAACATTAGGTATATAGATGACACTAGGCTTATGCCGTTGCACTTCAGTAAACAACTGGACCACTGCAGCTTCTGTGGACTTTCACACTATCAGCACACGATACCATGTTGAAGATGCGCACCTACTCTCGTTGAATCGCTCAAAAGAGTTGGAAGATCGAAAGATTGCACGTGGAGACCTTCGAAATGATTCAAGAGAGCTCTGGCGAGATACTGCTGGCCCATACCAGGTACGCCCCTTATGAGCAGTCGCGGCCGGAATATTCGTGATCGCTCGAATTCTAAGGCATTGTAAATAGAGGATCTCTAAACCTGTAGCGATCAGACTACCTTGCTGCATGCGTTCTGCCTTCATCCCTCGATCATCTCCTGCGTCCTCGAATTCTGCTTCCTGCAGGGCGGTCAGACGTTTCTGCTGCGGTAGTACCTCTGAGACGATGTTCTTGATGTCCGAAAGTCGATGGCGCAATAAGGGCTCGATCTGCGCAGGTAAAGGTGCCGCACCTGAAGATGTAGCTCTTTCTGAGGATGGTATCATTTTCTTGACCGATATCATGAAGTCTTTTGCAATCACGTTGATTGTCTCCGGCTTGATCTGAAGTTTCTCATTGGATTTGTAAATCTGAGGGTACCGACGTTGCACGGCGTTCAATGCAGCTTCAGTACAGAGCGCGCGAAGATCCGCTCCACCGTAGCCTTTCGTCAGTTGCGCGATCTCGTCCTTGAAGAAAGGGGTTAGAGGAGGATCCCAGCCCTTCGTATGGATGTCCAAGATGGTCCGCCGGGCTTCTGTATTTGGCAAGGGGAAGTAAAATTCTCTGTCGAATCGACCAGGACGGCGAAGGGCAGGGTCGATTGAGTCAGGTCGGTTGGTGGCTCCAATGACGATGACCTGACCACGCCCATCCATGCCATCCATGAGAGCTAGTAAGGTCGAAACGATGGAGGCATGGATTTGTTCTTGCTTGCTTGATCTTACTGGCGCGAGACCTTTGATACCGTTAGCGACCGCCAATCGTAATATACGCGTATCACTCCTTACCATCTATTTCGTCGAAGAATATAATGCTTGGCTGGTTTTTGCGTGCCTCTTCAAACAAGAGCCTTAGTTGGCGCTCTGCTTCTCCAACCCACTTGCTGAGTGCATCTGCGCCCTTACGCATGTAGAATGTCACTTTCCTTCCTTGCGAGCTAACGCTAGACGCAAGAGCTCTAGCCAGCAAAGTTTTGCCAGTTCCAGGGGGACCATGAAAGAGGACACCTCGAGGGGGAGTAACATGAAACCGCTGGAAGACTTCAGGATAGAGTAAAGGCAGAGCGACCATCTCCTTCAACTGATCTATATGACCCTGCAATCCTCCAACGCTGTCAAAATTTACGTTCTGATCCACGCCTAAAGGATCCGCATCTGCCAGGGCAGACTTGTCTTTGACCTTACCGAGGTTCGCAGGTGTTCCGGATGGACCTTGAAGAGCATCACCACCCGCTAATTGACCGGCAGGCGGAGGAAAAAGGCTCAGACCTGCAGGGTGTGCAGTAGTCGGTGTCATACCGACTGTCCCTCCAAGGCCAGATACTCGCGGACGCTGCATGTTTTCATCGTCACTGCTGTCGGAATCGGCGCCAGCGGCAGCGCCAATACCACCAGGACCACCGAATACTGGTGTTGGTCCGCCTGCGCCGCCAAATGGACCATACGTGGAGTACAGTGTTCGTTGCCACGCTCCCCCAGCACCGCCGCGACCTTTACGTGTGGGCGTAGCTGTAGAGGGTTCCCCATCGTCTTCAACGGAAATGTTGAGGTCCGGTCGCAGAATGCGATAATCTACAGGTTTTCGGTTTCGCGTTTTCCGATCGTCATATATGATAGCGGCCCTAGCAGCTCGCCGAGAACGACTGCTCTTGAGCTCATCTAACTCGTCAGCTAGTTCTTCTGCAACTTCACTGTCACGCTCGTCTGACACTTGCTGGCTTCTCGGATTGACCTTTCGCCGCTTGGCCGCCCTTCGGTGAGGACTGCTGTCATCGTCTTCATTGTGCTGAGCTGCCTTGGGTGGCGAGCCTGATGGAGCACTTGAGTCCGAGACATCTTCTTCAGCCCCTTCCTCGACACCAGGTTCGAAGTCGCTGCTCTCCTGATGTGTGCTTCTCTGCGAGCTGCGAGTCTTACGCTTCCCAAGGGTCGAGCGAAGTTGATGGCGTTTAGATCGAGTACCCTCCCGCCTCGTTGTTTCGACGGCGCTCTGTCCTGGGGTATCGCCATCACGCTGCTGTCTCAACTTGCGTCTAGGCTTGCTGATTGGATCGTCGTCTTCGTCTTCGTTGTGGTCATCCTCTGCGCCTGATTCGGGTATAACAGCAACATCGTCGGTGGCTTCAGCTTGAATCATTTCGGCTTCTTCTCTTTGGTCACGTTCATGATCTGATGATATCTGCTGAAGCACCTCGCCTTCATCACCAAGATCTTCACGACTTGCGGCAATTTCACGATAGCTTTCAACTGGGGGCTCGTTGGCGCCCAAGTACTCCTCATCTAGTCTGGTTGAGCTCTCTTGGGATTCCTCATTGACAATGCTAGACGCAGGAGCTTTTTTAACACTTTTGCCGCCCCTCATTGGTCTTACGTCTGTAGGAGGTGGGCTTCGTGTTCCAGCACGTAGAACATCAACGTGATGACCGGAATTTGTAAGGGCAACAACCGGCTCGGTCTCATCATGAGCTATGCGACTACTTCGTCGCGTATTGAAAGGTACGTTGTAAGAAGAAGTGGGCCTGGAATTGCTGACGCTACCACTCCGTGCTCCTGTAGCCCGTCTTACGGATCTAGGAGTCGCCTTAAGTTTTATAATGAGCGTTTGCTTGGTTTGTCTCTTCTTTCGTTGCTCAACCTCGACTGCCGCTTCTGTGAATTCACCGCTGTCGCTCTCCTCCTCATATTTTGGTTGATTCTTTGTTGCCCTACGTTTTGGTCGCCCACTTGGTCCGACCTCAACCTCTTCATTATCCTCGATATCTTCTTCAGTCACATTGCCGCTCAAATCACTCTCTTCAATGATATCTTCGTCAGAGTCGTCGCCGCTCTGTCTCCGACGCTGCCTTTTCCGAGCAGAGCTACCGTGTTGGCTCCTGTAAGATCTCGACTTGAGCGGCTTCGAGGTTGATGTGCCATAAGTCTCGTCCTCGGAGTCAGATTTAGTTGGATCGAAATCACCTGGCTTTCCTCGTTTATTTCGCGGCGGCATGACGTGGCGACGAATGAGCACTGTGATTCTTAGTTTGAGACTCGAATTTGTAGTATGCGCCTTCAGCCAATATTAAGGTGCGACGCATCACATCTCCTTATCGAATGTATCATGCCTCTGGAGACCAAATCAATGAGGCAGTATCAACAACAGATAACGGCGTAGATCAGCCCAAATGCGATGGATCTGAGAGAGTCTGGCTAAATCCAAAACAGCCCTGTTTCCTGGTCTTCAATGCGAAGTGGAGGTGTTGCAGACGAGTGGTCGGAAATGGCGCGGTTTGTAGGGTCAAAAGTGGTTTGGTTGTGTAAAGAATACGGTAGAGCAAGTCACGGGCGATGGATGTTGGAGGTATCATGCAATGCCAAGCCGGTTCAGCCTAGACCTATCTGATCTGCACGCTAGTTCTAGCCGAGATTCATCGTAAGCCCTCCACACTCCAAATCCCGAATTTCGTCGAAGCGCCTTACCTCTTGATCATTCTTCCCTTCAGATTGCCCATGCGCAATAATCACCAATACCTGTATATAAGTGCACAGGATCTCTCGTCCAAGTACAGGAGGGCCAAGCGTGATCCACACACGTCTCTCCGGTTCCTGAGGAGATTCATCAGAGGAGCGGGCGTCCAGGCTTGACACCTGGAAATATTCAAGTGCGATTAGATGCTCGCTGTCGCCGATCTGGCGCAAGGTACCGTGCGGCTTAAAAGCTTGATACCGTTAGGGTGCATGTCATGGCTTGCTTGGGTTTGGGTGAAACCTTGCACCTGCACGTGACCCGCAATCATAATGAACGCAGTCGACCTTTCTTTAGTATTATGATCTTGAATCCTTTCAATGCTTTGTGACGTGACAAGAGGTGAGGCATCGAATAGACAAGGCGATTATACCAATTCCAGTAAGTCCAATTTTGCATGCATTTGACTTTTCGCCGTGACGTAGCGTTTCGTGTTTGGAACCTCATTCTTGGCCACAGATCATCATTACTCTGGGTATTCCTACATTTGACAACACAGTACCAATGCTATCTTTTCTGACTCGCTGTTCCTATGCATGCGTGATCACGTTCCATACCTGCGCCTGTGGAGAACGGAATGCCATGCACGGAGTCGTCCACCCAAGGCTTTCCTCAAAGCTCCTTCGATCCATCTACGTTACCCGACATTGACACCGAGTTCATCAACAAGGCGGACATTGACGAATTTGCTAAAGCTTTGAATGCACCCGAGTCCGCGCCTGTCATAGCTCTCAACGATTGGCGGCCAGTCCACCAGCGAGTTAAACGGAAACGGCCTCGATCGCGGAAGAAGGCTCGGCGAACCACCGACGAGACACGGGAAGGTTTCGTCTATGCTTTGTTGAAATGGCCTTTACTCCTGGTGGTCTTTGGCTGGATCCTATTCTTAGGCTTCTCCTATCTGCTTACTCGCACATACATATGGGCTTACGAGCGCCTTGTGACTTGGAGAGGGCGACGGCAGAAGCTGCGGCGAAACGTGCGATTGAAGACCGGTTACGAAGACTGGAAGACTGCAGCCCGTGAGCTCGATGCTCACCTTGGAAATGAGGAATGGAAGGAGACGGATGACTACGCGTACTATGACTACAAAACAGTGACAAGGGTAAAGGAACAGCTCAAGGCGGGAAGAGGATTGGCAAAATCGCAGGAGCAGCTCAATGGTAGATCATCGAAAGAGGCTCTCGATAAACTAATCAGCCTTGTGGAGGCATGTGTCAAAAATAATTTCGTTGGGGTCGAGAATCCTCGTCTATACAGCGTGAGTGTTCTCGGAGCCAATTTTGTCAATTGCAGACAGCGTATCCGTTGTACGACATATTGAGTGTACATTGGCCATGTCATTCTTAAGCCAGTATTGAGCGCTCCTGTGCGATTGCGATTTTACCCTGGAATGAAGCATACTGACAGGGACCTTTATTCAGGAGACTTACTACGGTACAAAGCATCTAGCACAAGAGTTCGTCGACGAGTTACATGCTGCCTTGGCTTATATACTACACTCGTCAAAACTCAGCCAAGCCGAGAAGTACTCATTCGCTAAGCATTTGCACACAAATTTTGGTCGTACGGCGTTCTGTCTTTCGGGCGGAGCATCTTTCGCGTGGTATCATTTTGGTGTCGCGAAAGCTCTTCTCGATGCATCACTGCTTCCGTAAGTCGCCTTACTGTTCAAATCCATCCTCACTGAGACATTCTATCGTAAAAGTTATAACAGCAGCCGCTTACTAGCCTCGTCTCATGAATTACTGTTGTACATCCTTGGCTTGATGAAGGTTTGCTAATTCCCGCTGATTTAGAGATGTCATCACAGGGACCAGTGGAGGAGCCTTGGTTGCCGCTCTCATAGCCACACGGTAAGCTTTCTCTGCACTGTTGCTGCCCCGCCGAAAATTGAGCTTCGGGTCATGTCTCAAGCTTAGGTGATGTGGTAGGACAGACGATGAGTTACGTAAGCTCCTGGTGCCGGCCTTGGCCCATCGCATCAAGGCGTGTGCAGACACGTTCCTTATTTGGGCTCCGCGTTGGTGGGTAAGTACATTTTCCTCTCTTCCAATCGCTCCTCATCAGTAGAATCATAAGGCGTTTGCAGGGAATTTTGATGACTTTGCAACTCTTTTACTGCATCTCGCAATCTGTGTTTTCCTTTCCGAGAAGTTTGCTGACTTCTACGATCATGGTAGCGTACCGGCGCTAGATTTGACTCACTTGAGTGGGCGCGTCACTGTTCCTGGTTTTGCAGAGGTAGTACCACCTTCAGAGAGGCCTATGAACGTACGGGTCGAATCCTCAATGTATCTTGCGTCCCTTCAGACCCTCATTCACCCACCATTCTAGCCAACTACCTGACAGCTCCGGACTGCGTTATATGGTCTGCTGTCCTGGCTTCGGCAGCGGTCCCTGGCATTCTCAACCCCGTTGTGCTTATGACCAAGTCGTCAAACGGCACTCTTTCGCCCTACTCTTTTGGTCATAAATGGAAAGATGGAAGGTGTGTGGAGAGTCCTTGTCCAAGTGTGCTATACTGATACCACACAGTCTTCGCACTGATATTCCACTCAAAGCTCTGAATTTACACTTTGGTGTGAATTTCTCGATAGTTTCTCAAGTGAATCCACACATAAATCTGTTTTTCTTTTCTTCTAGAGGGGCTGTCGGGCGGCCTGTTACTCACCGCAGGGGGCGGGGCTGGCGGGGAGGCTATCTCGGAAGTGCAACAGAAACGGTGCGTGAATATATGAGCCAATATGTTCCATTCAGTATCAAACAACAGGCCTGAAGCTGGTCTTCCGGGAGCTTCCTTCCATTTAGGATGCTCCCGTACATACTTTGGATATGTTTCCATTGTGAAACAGGAACAAGGCTGAAGTCACTTTGCCATTTGAATCATGCCACAATTCTACGCTGCAGCTTATTTCTAGGGAGCACATGCTTTCTGCATAATCTTCAGGCGTGCTACCAATCTTGCTGTATGTCTTTCCCATGAATGGCAATGCTGACTCTATATCGTGTATAGTATCTCAAACTCGAGTTGCAGAAATTCGTCAAGATCTCGAAACATCTTGAGCTACTACCCCGCCCACTGGGCCAAGATTGGTCGGGAATTTGGCTACAACAATTCAGCGGTACGATCACGATATGGCCAAAGACTCGCATCAGCGATTTCTGGTACATTCTCTCCGATCCGACACCCGAAAGGCTTGCAAGAATGCTGTTGGCGGGTCAGCAGTCCACGTTCCCAAAGCTACTCTTCCTCCAGAACCGAATGAAGATCGAGCGCTTGATTGAGGAGGGTTTGTTGCTTGGGGGATCAGGGAAGGCAGATATGGAAGGAATCGCGAGTCGAGAAAGTATGCACATGCACGGCCAGGCCATGAGAACATCTGCTACGGATGACGACCATGAACCGCATCCCTTGCAGAAAGAGGAAAGGCGTCCGAGCGTACTCCAGGAGCTCAAGCGTCAAAGTGGAGTATTTTTTGATGATTCCGAGGTTGACGGCGACGATACAGGTGGGAGTGAGGACGAGTTGGCCGGTGCGAATGGTGAGAACGAATGAGAGAAGACAGAATATAGGGGAGCAGCAGTTGTTGCTTCTGCTTCGTGAACATATTGCGTTCCGGCAGCGACAAGCCCAGCATAATGATTACATCCTTGCAGAACAAATACTGCGTTCAGCCAAATATTTAGCAAACTTGCGCTACAATGCTCCCTGGAGAGGCTAATCATTACAAGTACGTTCGATGTCGGGTTCGTAGATTCGAGATGTTGACCGTTCCAACATCGAGTAAGTCCGACCAAGTCCCACACTCCGTATGTTTTTGGGTCCTCATACCGATCGAGTGCCGTTCACTGATCAGTATCTCGATCAGTGACCAGTACACACACATGTACGAATATCTTCAACCGAAGAGTTTCGGAGCGTTTAAGAATATCGTCATTTCACTCTAACGGTACATCCGTCAGCACTTCCAGCTACCAACAAGAGGAATTCATATTACTCCATCACTGCCATACACATAGACAAGAAAACAGTGCAGATATCATTTACAGCGCTACATTTCCATCTCGTCCCCTTTCCCGGGCCCTGAGGAAACCTTTCCTCCCGTTTTCAACAAATAACTCCGCTTGAAATAGGTATTTGGATGCACGATCGTGTCCAAATCTGCAGCACCCCAGCTCCCATCCTCCTTTCCCCGCTTGATTTCCGCGCTATGAGCCCAGTCGAAGACGCGGTTGCAAGCGATGTGGTATCTTTGCCTGGCCACGTCCTCCTTCACCCCTGCGAGAACGGACTTGTCGTTGACGCCCGTCGTCTGGAGCAAGGCGGTCAGATTGTCGACGCTGAAGTGCCGGTAGGGACACCCGTGTGACTCTCCACTCCCAGGCGGACGTTCTGTCAAGATTTTTTGACAGGAATACGGTGCATCTGCTCTCGAGATTAGCGTGCCTCCTTCACCACACATCCAATCGCCCTCTAGACTTACACCCACGGCCCCTACGAGTGCTGTCGCCTCCAACATCCCCGTATACGTGTCGCACATTGTACCGATATTCTTTGTTAAAGGTATCGTCTGTGATCAGTTTGAACGCCTGCCTCCAAAAGATGAGACAGTCCTCCAAGCTCAGGCCGATGCCCTTGAGGAACAGTGTATACTGCAGGCGGCCGTAGTGCTTTAGATGGCTATTCTTGCGCAGCGTCATGTGAAGACTTCGCATGCATAAAGGAAAATTATGGGATAGGGGATCGATGGTGGCGGCATTGATGGGTGCGCCGGATAGGGCACTGTCAGAGTCCGACAAAGTGGAGTCAGGGGTTGCAAAATTCTTAGAAAGATGATTCAGTATGGGAGTTAGGCGATCGTCTTCGTCAAGGCGAGGAAGGGCGCGTGCCGCGAGCTGTTTCATGTCAGGGTCGTTGCCACAATGCGAGGATCCTTGGGGTCGCAGACTTCCAAGCCTTCATCCAGGCGAGCGTTGAAGCCCGCGAGAACCATACTCATCTGCTCTCTGACCGGCACATATGCCTTCCCGGCCTTCAAGAAGACCCTTCGACTCTCAACCAGCTCAGGTACCGTCTCGAAGTCGACCTTGAACCACCCACCATCTTCGATCTCCTGACGTTTCAAACCCGGAGTTGCGTTCAGGAGCTCGGCTCCTAGTGTTCTCTTCTCGTCTTCAGACACCACCTCCCAGTCGAGCTGCAGCGACTCGACGAAGCTTCGCCGTTCCGAAGCGTCATCATTCTGGAAGCGCAACTTGAATAGAGCACTCTCGATCCTTGCAAACCTTCGGCGTAGATCCTCTGTAGAAGAGAACGCAAGACGAAGTATGAAATGTGAGTAGTGATCTTTCTGTCGTTCCAGTCTTAAGGTCTCATCCTGAGGGCCGGCAGAGGATGACGTATTTGAGTGAAGTGGCAGCCACTTCTGGAGCAAGGGTGTGATATGGGCGACAGTCTCAGCAGGAGTCTTATTACGAAATGAGCAAGCCTCGAGTTCAGCCAGTACTGCAGATCATCAGCCAGAAGAATAGTAGTGTCTTGTTAGGTGCTCAATACTTCTCAGTCTGTCGATAGCCCAGAGCTCGAATTGCTCGAGCGTGATATCCGTGGTCGGAGGGATCCCATAAAGATTTAGTCGGAAAGGATACTCCTGTTGCTTATACGCAGGAGTTGCGAATTGCCTCTTCTTGTAGTCGAGTGTACTTCTTCGTTTCGGGTCGATCCGACTAAAATCTTGTCGTATCATGTTGGTGATGATGATTGTCTCCTCGAAGCACTCCACAGAGCACGTTGTACCATAAGGTGGTTTAGACGCGCTCGAAACACGCGTGGACCGAAGTGCTAATCTTATCTCCTTATCAGTGTGTGCTGGGCTACTTCACTAGTCAAAGTCAGGCTTAGATCCTAAGTATGACGCTAATTCAGCACGCTCAGATCACGCTGGACATGGATCTTCTGCTTGCAAAGCTGTAGTACAGCATATGGACGTGTATCTTCAAACGTGTCATAAAGTTCATGTTCTCGAGGCATCGCTCTGGCCAGCAGTGCGAACTCGACTTGAGTTACATACCTACTCGTACAGGTACACAGCAACGGAGCAAATCCTACTACAAATCACCATAAGTAGCCCATCTTAAATCCCTTTTCCCGTATATTGCCTTCATGACAGCCTGTCTATTGTCATCAATGGGCGTATGCTGTCATGATCCAACCCAGAAGAAGAAGTTTCCATCGAAAGAATCGCTCCGACGCCCCAAATATCAAATACAGTGTTAATACAGACTACCTGTGGTCGTCGCTCATCCAATATCTTGGACTCTGCCGTTGACCGCTCCTACCCTATTAGATCCAGGGTCCCTTCTCTTCTTCCGTTGCATTGTGTAATGCTTCAGCACGTTTGACAGTCTCAACGTCCAGATCGGTCACGTACGATTCGCCATGTCCAAGGCGCATGCGGACCTCGAATTCGTTGTCTAGCATCATGTCGTCCTTCCAGAGACGTCGTGGCCCATCGTACACACAAAGAACTCTCTTCTTCATCTTCATCTGCTCCTTAGAGCAGCCCCAGGAGACAGGGTAGTGCTTTCTCTTTCTTCGGCCCTTGCCAACCAACGAAACTCCTTTCGATGATGTTGTGCCGCGACCTCTCCCACCGGACGTCATGCGGCCTGGTTTGGTAACTGATTTACCACCCCCAACGTGTTCACCAACACCCTGGGAATGCTTTGATTGTCAACATGAGTTGCCTCTTTTGGATATAATCTCTCCTTTGCCCGAGCGAGGGTTGCCGCTGACGGGCCAAGCTTGGCTGTCTTCGCTGGATTCGTCTTTTAGATCGTCATAGTTTCCATCCTCATTATCGTCATCGTATATGGCCGTATGAGAAAGATCGGTCTCAACAGGGAGCATGTGGCGATCCATAGTCTCTTGCACAGCGTCGTCATTGGTTATAGCGCCGAGATGCTGTTCGTTGATGGCTTCACTGGGCTCTTCTTGCTGCACCACGCGAAGAACGCAGTCGTCCAGATGCTCATAGAACTCTTGCGCATTCTTGAAGGTCGCTGAACAAGTAGAGCACTTACCAGTAGCATCAACAGCTTGCGTTGAAACCTTCTTATTGGCGGAGGAGGCAGGGCTCTTCTTGCGGCTGTTGGGGGGGGTTTGTTCGACGCCATGGACAGAGGTTAGATGACGCTTGAAGACATCGGCGCGGTTAAAACTTTTCTCCAAGGCAGACCCGGATCCAGGGCAGAATCCGCAAACCATGTTCCCTTTATAGTGGGTCAAGGTGTGGCGGTTTTTATCGTATTTGCGAGCGAAACCTTTGTGATGATACGCACAATTGGTGATGGGGCACTTCTCTGGTCTTTCTGACTGATGGGTGAGCATATGCGCCTTGAGATCCTTGACTGGCCTGCCACAGTCTGGGTGCGGACACCGAGTCCTCTCCTTGCCGTCCTCATCAAAACTGTAGCTATTCGATCCTGGACTCTCGAGCGAGTTGCGGGAATGGCTCGAAGCGAGTGAGAATCTTCGTGCTTCTAAATTCTGAGGATAGGGTTGGTAAGAAGAATTGTGCAGATACGGCGATGCTGTACCACTTCGAAACCTTGCGGATCCAGGACGGTGAGAATCTTGGCTTGACGTTTCTGATCCTGCCGGCGATGGCGGTTGGAAAGTCTGCGTAGGGAGGTGGTGAAAGGCGTGGATGCCTGGGTAAGACTCAGTGGTGGTGTTGTGGGCAAGGGGGGCATCGTAGTGTTGAATGAGCGAAGGATCTGCCAAATGATCTCGTTAGTCCGTATTGAGTAGGAATCAGTCGGATTGCAGGAAATATGAGTGAATAATTGAGATCTCTGAACTTTTATTTTGAAGGAAGAGGAAAGGAAGAGGGAGCCAGCGAGGAAAACCAACAGGATGACTCGAGCGGAGCAATGAATCTGCCACTACTTTGATCAAAGAACTGGTTTTGATTTTTTTCATAATGAGAGTGACAAGGAGCAGAAGGAGGGGCTGTTGGACGACTGAGAGGATTGCATGGATCTGGGGATAGTCGTGGACCGCCCAATCCCTTGGCGCGATCCATTGGAAGTCCGTGAGACTCTGGATAACCTAAGACATGAGGAGACACAGCACGAGATGGAAATCGAGATGTGGCAGAAGCTGGCGTCCTTGGGGATCTGAATGAAGTCCTTGACTTTATCGGCGAAGCATTCTGGAAATTGTTTGTGAAAGACGTGGGTGAAGTCGCTGTAGAAGCCGCTGAAACCGGTGAAACCAGGTGAGTTGAATCTTTGATCCTGATATTCGCTTCTTCGAGAATTGAGTCAATGGTGACGTCTCGAGGGCGGGTCCTTGTGTCCAATGCCAATATTGGATAAGAGAACGCAGGTACAGAATTCTGCAACGCTGAAGCAGGAGGAACGAAAGAAGGCATAGGACAACTCGAAGGAAACGACTGCGAGAAATGTTTTCCATGCTCACCAACGTAATTGGCAAACTTATTGCCTTCCAAGACCAGCTCGTTATCGAAGCTGTTCGGTGAAAAAGGATCGCCATTGAAAGTCTCACCATTCGCAATATCTGGGACAAGGCCCAATCCATGTATTGGCTCAGACCACTTCTCTTGATATGGGAGACTGTGTGCTGCATTAGCATAAGGCGAACCGTTAGCCGACGAGGCTGTGCTATGTGCTGAAGCGCCTGACGCGGATGATATCGTGGAAGGTGGATGGTCGAGAGTATGCGAGACTGAGGGTGATGGGGACCCAGAGGACGGGTATCGCCGCACTGGCTGCGTGACAGTATGCTTGTGAGTGTCAAATAGAGCACTTGGAGCTGCAAAGTATGAGGAAGAGTATGCTGAGACAGGCGGGCAGGATTCGTATGGTGCACTGGCACGGCCAGAGAAGTCCTGGTGCCGATGCATATCGCTGGCGAAGCTAGGACTGTATTGCAAGCCCATAAAGTCACCCCCTGCTCTTGTAGAGAAGGTATCCGGGTATGTTTGATCTCGAGGGAAAAGGATGAAATCGCTGGCGCCGCTGTGAACCTCGGCCATTCCCAAGGACAGTGGTCGAGGCTTTAGACTGGGCGGTATGGTAGTTCTGTCGCAAACGTTCCACAGCTCTGATGCATGTCATTAGGTGAGTCCCATAGACATGCAGGCAAGCAGGCTTTGCAGGGTGAGAGTGCAGGCGACAGTACCTAAGAAGAGGCTCTGAGGTGCAGGCACAAGAGGGAACGAACAGGAAAATGGGGCCACAGGAGTTTAGGAAGTAGTCGGATAGAGTGTTCAGGTGGTGACTGAGGGTAGGTGTTTCGGACGGAATGGGGAAAGAGGTTGTCGATCAGTAGTTAAGTGATATGAAACGCGAGTCGGGACAACAGCGCTGATCAGCTGACGGGACAAGTGGAGAGCCGGCGGGCGTTGGCAAGGCAAGGAGTGGTGAAGAGTGGAGATAAGATGGGTGGCCAGGATCAACAAGAATGAAGCACATTGGGGGCTGGCCCATGGTTATAACCATAGACGTGCCGGACATGACGATTCAGACGAAATAGCACAGTAACTTTGGGGCAAGGGTGCGGTGCGCAGTCGGTGCTAAGACTAGCGTCAAGCCGGGTAAGGTTGCAAAAGCACGCCAGGAACGGGGGAGGGAGGGAGGTTCATGGGTGGTGAGTTCGTAGGGCGGAAAACGACATGGGTGTGTTGCCCTAAAAGGAGGGTGCCGCCAGGGATTAGCTTCGGAAGCCAGTGACAAATATGGATGAATGTCCGGCGTCAATATTCCGGATTCCTGATTCGCTGCTGCTCTCTCGTGTGAGAGATAGCTTCGCGTTAAACTGGTTGAGAGGTGGTATGAAATATGAATAGAATATGAATAGAATCAATAGCAATGGGGTCGACCGAAGTCGCGTGGGGAAGGTAGCAAAGGAAAATCCTAGCTCTTCCCATTCGTCACAGTAAGGGTGTCCACCCCACGTTGTTCATGCAGCCACCATGTGCTCTATGCGGTAGATGTGTATTCACGGTGCAGATGAGGGAAAGCGAAGTGGAGCAGAAGAAGCGGTGAATTATGAAAATGAAGAAGCCTTATTTGTGGTGGGCACCGTGGCAGATCCTTAGAGTCGGCTGTGTCCGCTAGTGAGTGCCAGATGCGGTATCGCGCGAGCCGTAAGGGCAGAGGTAAGCCTTTCACCCCCCCGCGCTCAGCCTTGGTGGAGGCTTGAAGCATGCACGAGTCTTGGCCTATTTTTGGAAACACCTTTATGCTTCATAGCATACTAGTATGCTATTAGATCCTCATTGGGGGTGCTGACATTCCATGGTGGCCATTGAGACTCCGCTCTAACGGAATAGTCTTACTCACCTTCTTGCTAGAATAGCACTTCAGATATTCTAAGCGCCGCTGCGTGGTCTTTAATCAGTGAAACAAGCCATCTGGTGTCCACGTTGTGGTGAATTCTTTCCTTCCCGTGCGGCAGTCTAATGCACGACTGTGCTCTGTGATGTATCATCAGTATACCGCCCATGCCACCTGCTAGACCAGATTGGTTGACTCGTTGCAACAGGAACAAAGTACTCCGTAGTATGACGGAACCTGGCCAGCCAATTGCCAATTGCCAATAATGATCAGGCGTCAAGTCCAGGGCAGCAAAGTGACAATTCTAGTGTAGATGCGAGCTGCAATCTCGGTTCGATGAAGATGTATTTGGCTTTGGCTTGAAGGATTTGTTGCCCTGCTTGCCCTGCATGATTTGCTGTCTTCATGGGTATGTTTCATTTTCCACGTGGTGATCGACTGTTTTGCTGCGGGCATAAGGCGTGGATTTCAGGGAAGCAATTTCCGGGACCAATGATCTGAAGTTCCCACAAGATTGTCCTGCAGGTTCAGGCACCCATGATTATCTCAATGTGCGATCCGACTCTTACCGGTTGGAAGGACATACGGCGTAGCCCTCGTTTCATCCTCTGGACGTGAATCGGGATCTGGAGACTTGATTTGTCCGATCTACACCACCGTTGTTGGCAATAAATTCACACCATCTCTGGAGAGGACTGTGCCTTGAGATCAAGGGCGCCTGACCTTGAAACAAGTACGGGAGATTGACGAGATACTGTTGTCCGTGACACAAGGACGGCAGTACCGTGTGCAAGACATCAAGCATAGCTGGACTAGCAGACCGGAAAGATGACAGGAAACGGCCTAACCTCAATGTGAGAAGGTGAAGACGAAGCATTTCTCGCGTGATGGAACGGACCCACATGGCGCTGTGCGAGTCTTGGGACTCCACTAAGGCAAGGTAAAGTAAGCACTAATTCCATAAGGCTGCGCTATGCAAACAGTAGCCCCTCCTCCGTGGTACCTTAATTTGGAGTCCGGCATGAATTACCAAGGCTTCCATTCGATATCGCTGTTGTTCGAGCTGTATTTAATCTTCACCGGTATGATTGAGCCGTCTATATCTAATCCTTTTACTCGTAGACCAGCCAGTAAAATTGCGCAGCGTGATATTACTCCTCACCTCCTCTGCTTCGCTAAGCCTCGGTGACTCCGGACCACTAGTTTCCCACCGCTTAGATCTTCAGCCTCCACGGCAGTCTTGCTGCGCAATCGCAGACCCTTTCTCCTCTGCGAAATTTCCTGGATTTGCAATTTTAGACCCCTTGTTGAGTGAGCCTAGTGATGGGTTTGCTAGTATAGAGACGATACTCCACACAGACGACTACACAGTAGACGCAGGCGACACAAGCCTGTTTTCTATGGCTGGGATGTCCGACACATCTCGAACACGACCAAATGATCACGGCAATCAAAATCCTGTATGCGCCTAGTCAGCACCTCGAGTGTCTCAAGATCTCATTGACGAGCACATATGATATTGGCAGAACCCGCTCCTAGATGGCATTCCTGGCGGAGGGCTCTCTACCCATTCTGCGCCGGTCATTCAAACACTTCTTTTATCGGAGAGGATGTGGGTTTCCTAAGGGATCCGCTTATGTCGCTGGAAGCGCCGAGATCATGGTAATCATCTGGATGCTATGTTCGTGCTTCGTCGAACACATGCAGTCATGTCCTGTTCATGTTCAAGCTGTTATCAGATGAACGACATCCGAGGTAGATTCAATCAGTTGAGCCATCTCGATGGTAAGGACTTTGCGTCCGAATCTGAGTATCCCAACTATGCTAGAGACGATTGTGATCATAGGTTAGGTACGGCCGCTTTCCATCCCCAGCCCCCAGGGACATCGGCATCAATTTCTTTCATGCCTGAAGCTTCGCATATCCTCAGCACCACGTCTCTAACCGCTTTCACCTCCTCCACAGTAGATTTGTCATTGTTGATGGCGCCGCGCAGATGCCCTTTCAATTGCGGGTTGACCTATACAATTAGAACGCTGTCGGTCTGGAGGTGGGACATGAGGAGCTAACATCTTGAGGTATGAGACCTGCGACTAAAACATAGCTGGTGTCCCTAGCACTCAAAACGCTCGTATTGCTCAATGCATATCCGTACATCAACCTTGCCATAAGTCCAAGGTCTTCGGTACCTGACCGATCCATATTTCTCATCACACGCCCGGCTACTTTCCCATAGATTCCGTCGAAAAACTGCTGTCCTCGGTGAAGAACAGTGGATGGGGGAACATCGTGCAATTCAGAAGGCCTTCCTGTTGGAGAATAGCCTAAGGGCTCGTCAAGGAGGTCAGGAGGTGTTGCCGACTTGAGAGCATTCATGGCGTTGATCGACTTTGGCAATCCGGCGATGGGCACCAACTTGATGATGGACTCTCTCATCTTGCGGACGATTTTCAGCGGATCTTCGTACTCCGGCTTGCCATTGCAGCAGCATCCCCCTCGTTCTAGTGCAAATCGTAGCACGTGTGGTATCTCTTGGGGTAGATTGAGAGTCGAGAGAGTAGAGCAGGCCAGAAAGTAGTAGATGTTATCAGGTAGATGAGGGGTCGATCGAATGGACGAGAGCAGTGCTGCAGTCACGATGGCACCCGCCATTGCCGTACGATTCGGAGATGTGCAGAGACATTAGCGGCTGATCGAACTTGACAGAAGTTGTTCGCCCACTTTCAGGTTTCAGCGTAGTTGAAGTATCATCAGGAATTATTTGAGGCTCTTTTGAGTCCTTTGATTTAGCGTATTCTATTCAGGACTCATGCGAAACCTTAGCATCGGTCTATAACGTCCTGTTCTATTGCACCTAGAGCTCTAGATGACCTTAAGGCACTTAGTCTTCCCTCTTACGTCATACATTATCTTAATCGATATCTAAGTACCTTAGTTTCAAACAAGATGGGGGGGACATTTCTGTGTTCGGTGCCAAGGTTTCGCATGAGTCCTGAATACTTTACGCTAGAATAAACGCTGATATTGGGAAGCGGGAAAGTGTCCGTGCACCCGAACACGAATATTGCTTAAAAACAATAGAACCTAGAATGCCTCAAGATAATGTAGGGATAGTCTATTATAGCTATTAGAATCAATGAGTCTAGGGTATATGGCATTTGAGGTGGTATGTCGCTGTCGCAAGAAGAGTAGTATTCTGAGCTGCGATTCACGCTGTATCCCATATCTTGATAAGGCATCCATTTCAGGCCAAGGCCCGGATGCCAAAGTCGCTAAGATATGGGATAGACAGCAACGATGGAGCTTTATTGCTACTTTTGTCTAAAAGGTAGCTTGATTCTACGATTTGGCAGCAAATTCTACCTATTTAGGACTAGCCAACGAGCTTCGTTGGTGCATACCGCGAGGGCTGTTTTCAGGCCAGATTGAACTTTCATCACGGACCCAATGCCTCTAATCATGATGTTAGCATCATTTCAAGGACCTTGTCGAAAGACTTACAGTCTGGTAGTGATCTGGTCGAAGGGGCTTCTGTATAGCTCTGGCATATGCTCTCTGCTTTGCCTCGACTCGGTGACATACCAGTAAGACGTTAGACGTTGACTGTGATTGACAGAGGTTGTTCTCCCTATTTGCCTTTCGCGTCAGTAAAGTATTTTGGCCTTGCGAAAATCTTAGTTCTTCGTGCTCTGACAACTAATATTCGCAGGAATGCGCGATCCGAGCAGGAAACATACCAACGTGTGCGGACTTGCTGATTGGGCTGAAATGTCAAACCCAGAGCCAGAGACCTGTGGTCCACTCCGCTGTCCAGCAATCGGCTAGGGACAGATAGCAGCCGTGACTGCCTCTTCAGAATAGCAAGCTCTTGCTTCATCCCGAGGTCGCCGGAGCAATCGAGAATTGGTGATTGATTGGGGTGTCTTGCCTCAGGCTTTGATCTCCGAGATGGCCCTTGGGAAAGGCATTGGCTGTGAACTCCGTAGATTTGACGTTCTTGGAACCCTGCCGTTTGTTATGCATAGTGAATTCTTCCCATTCGACCTATGAAGCGTGCTGTCCAGGATGGGTGTTGCATACGAGATTCACGTTCCCCTACAGGCGTCATATATCCCCAAAATCGTTGCTATGACCAGCAATATCAAATTGAAAAGGGCGAGCATATAGAATGGGGCGACCAGTGCGACGCTGTCAAACATAAGCCCTCCAGTCTTCGTTAAGATAAGGATTCCCACGCCCCCAGCGAGCGAGTATACCCCAGCTATTGAACCCTTCAGGTAGGCCCTTGAGCGAGGCTTCACGAGTAGTAAGGGCGCGTCCTCGGTACTTTCTTCCGTGTTCTCTTGGTTCTGGTTGTTATGCGTGTCATCACGTCCAGGACGTGTAGCACCTTGAATAATTTCAGCATGCTGCAGGTTATTTCCCTTCTCGATCCCTAAAACACAACGTCCAAGAAGACCTAGACTACACACAATGGCCCCGATTTGACTAATTCCCAAAAAGACCATTATGACGAATATCCAAGGACTACCTTCCTCCCCACGTGCTGTTGGACTCTTCAGAGTTGCCAGTCCCACGTAGCCCAGGACCCCAAGTAGAGCAGCCAGGAGAAGTGGGAAATTATAGCGACGGTATCGATCCGCCAAGTATCCGAAAATTGGAGCGAAAATTAGGGCAGCAAGTTGCGAGAGACCAGTGAGCTCGGCCGCGAGAACGTATGCTTGGCGGCAGTTTTCCTTGATCTCTTGAGGATTATGCCCAGTCTCATCACACAGACCTGACGAGATATAGTACGCATTGACATATAGAGGAATAAATAAGGAAATCCCCACAGAGGAGCCCCTGGCGACGAACCCACCCAGGTAACTCAAACCCAACAATGGGTTTCTGAAGCCCAATGTTGTAGACTCAAACAAGGATCTAAAGCTAGAAACGGTCTCGCGGCTATCAGTAGAATGGTCGCCAGTCCTACCATACACAAGAGCTCGCCAATTTTTCCCCTCTTCGCCTTTCAGATGTCGCAGACCAAGAAAACAGACCAAGGACAGCACTAAAGACAGGAGTCCCATGAGGTAGTAGCTATCTGCGAGAGCCGATCCTGCCGGGATACCAGTTCGCTGAAACAGCTCTGGCAGACGCAAAAACAATCCTAACGCAAGAAGAGCACCACAGCCTGTGAATAGACCTACAATCCCCGCGAGACGCGTTGGAGATTCCGACGTAGGTGGTTCCTGTGAGCTCGTTTTGGGCTGAAGCCTGTAGGGGGTGATTGTAAGCTCCGAAGATATTGATTGTGCAATATCGTGGATATCGGTATTCGAATGGGTTGTGTTCCTATAATGTTCTTCTTCATCATCGCGTTGGGCGATCATAGATGGCAGAATTGCTGTAACCATGGTTGAGTTTGCTGCGCCACCAACACTGAAGAGAAGTCGAGCAAGAACCAATTGTGGGAATACATCCTTTGTTTGTACGATGAGTAGCAGCGCAAGACCGATGATCGCGTAGCCCAGGGCACACACCTATTGAATGGCTTGGCTTAGCTTATCTCACACATGATACTCGACGAGACTTGTTAGCCCCCAGCACAGGCTTATGCTTGATTTCTAACGGACGCAGCCCACATTTGAGGTATCCTAATCAGGACTATGATCGAGGCCTGACTTCGGACTACTCCGTAAGGTTAGAGGAGAAGACTACCAACCGTTCTAACTCCAAGTCGATCGGATATCACGCCCCAAGCTGGACAAGCCACAAGCGCTACTAACTCATCTGTGAACCCTAGCGTCCCAACAGCATCACCAATGTGCGTTCTCTGTTTGATCAGTCTAGTTATAACGAAAGAGAGGGTAGAATTGAGGAAAACTAAGAATGCAATGGAGAATAAGCAAACGCCCAACAGGTATGTGACTGCTTGTAAGCGCGTTGTAGTAAACATCCTGTTCGACAGAGTTGCGACTGGTCCATGGACGATGGGATTTCGAGATGCAACAAAAAAGCTAGTAATCAGAAACTACTTTATGGTGGCGCTATGCGGGAAGCGGTTGTTTTGCCGCGCGTTAGTTCTATACTTACTCGTGGGGGAACAAGCTGCCACATATGACTTTCAGCATCCTCGGGTATGATGGGCCACTCCATCCCCTAAACTTGAATGTCTGAAGACCCCTTGGTAAGGGTAGCCGATATTTGGAGAAAAAGATGAGATTCGTAGCATATGTGGGGGTATGCTCATGCAGTAGCTATCTCCGCCTTGATGAGACTGGATTGCTGATACTATTTGCGTAGGCCTCTATGGTCCTAGCGACCGGTGTCATCGTTCGCGCCTTACATGAGCGCACGAACTTCTATTCCGCTTGTGCCTACTTAGCTCAGAGCAATGCATGCCTCATGGTAAGACTTCGATGGGTTTCAAGCTAGCTTCCAGTGCTCATTGCTTGATTCACAGGTACTAACGAACATCGCACTCCTTAGTGTATGCACCGGTATGCTAGGGTTACAGCGTCTCTTCTACGGTCCCCTACGTCCCATCGAGGTCGAACAACTTTATGAAAAGGGCTGGTTTGCCATTACCGAAACATGTCTTGCAATGACCATATTTCGAGAGGAGGTGGGTGGTTGGTTTTTGGTTATGTTCGTTTGGCTTTTGATTGGCAAAGTTTGGGGCTGGATTGGCGAGGGTCGAGTCGAAATCTTAGAACAGCAGCCGCCAACGAACCCACGCCTCTTCCATGCCCGACTGTCTGTCTCGCTACTCATCTCGACCTTATTCGATGTCTTCGTGCTTCGCTACTCAATCAACACCGTCCTGCGTCATGCACGGCCTAATATGATGGTCATGTTTGCGTTCGAATTTGCCGTTCTGACAATTACATCGCTCTCGAGTGCCGCTCGCTACACTATATCTCTTCGTGAGGCAAGCGTTATCAGGACTCAAATTAGAGATCGTCGAGCACAATTAAGGAGAGAGCGGGAATGGGCTCGTTCTCACTCGACTACCACTGACAGAACACCTTCGGAGGCCCCGGCGGCTTCTCTGAGTACAGAGGACAATATTGACTCACTTGATATTGATGTTCCTGGGTGGGAGGAGAAAGGTCGATTTGTCTTCTATCTTGATCTTGCTACAGGTATGATGCCATGGGTTTCCCCCTCTACGCAGTCGGCTAATATCACGGCATAAGACTTTTTCAAACTGGTTCTCTACCTTACGTTTTTTTGTGTGCTCTGCATGTTCTACGGAATGCCAATACACATCATCCGCGATGTTGCTCTCACCATTCGATCTTTCTATAAACGCATCACCGACTTCGTCCGGTATCGTCAAGCTACAAGGGACATGAATGCCAGATATCCAGATGCTACTGCAGCAGAAGTAGCCCGTGAGGATGTCTGCATTATTTGTCGTGAAGAAATGAGGCCATGGCTGCAACAGCCTACACCACTTCGACAACAAGAAGACATCGGCGCGGCCAATGCAACTGCCCCAATGGTTGTTGATGAGCGTTTGAGGCCGAAAAAGCTCCCCTGTGGTCATATTCTTCATTTTGCTTGCTTACGCAGCTGGCTTGAGCGACAACAAAATTGCCCGACTTGCAGGAGGCCTGTACTTGTTACAGGAACAGTGACACGGACTCAAGAGCGCGGTATAGCAAATCAGGATGTCAGGGTCCATGGGCATCCCAATCAACCTCAAGCTTATGTGGCTCCTCAAGGGAACGTCCGGCAACCGATCATAGCACCAAACGTATTCAACTTTGGTCCTTTCCGAATCGCCTTTGGTGCCAGGCAAGGGGTTCAAGGTCCTCCACAGCAGATAAATACCGATCCACCCCCTAACCAGCAAGGATCGGTGCCAGCTACGCAAATACGGATGGCGAATGCATTTGCACCTCAACGTCAACTTACTGGGATGGGAAATCGAATGGTTGCCAGTTTCAGCCCAAGTAATTTACAAACACAGTTGCATCAAATCGAACAGCATTTACTCCGAGAGATTAACGGACTTCGAATTCAGCAAAACCAATTAAACCTTGTGCGAGCATTACAAGGCGAATTAGCTAGATTGCGAACGATACAGGCAAATACAGAATTGTTTCTCGGCACGCCATCTGTTGCAGCTAATCAGGTTGGGTCAATGGATGGTTTGCCACCGATTCCTCAAATTGGACAAAGCTTTGGCTTAAACCCCCAACAGCAAACGATGGGCCATGGCCATTCAAACTTACCTACGGGCATGACCCTTCCCCTCGGCTGGACTGTCATGCCGCTGCAGAGACTGCCGGACCAAACGAATGCCCGATCGTACGATATTAACAATGCAGGTACTTCCATCGCTCAATCACCAGCACAAGGCGTCGTTCCATCAGCCGCGCCTTTGCCAAGTGATGCTGCTGCCTCGACAATGGCCTCTGCTCCAGATCACGAAACGCCCTCAATGTCACCATTGGGGGGTAGTGGCAATGCCACTGCGACCAATCAAGCAACAAGGCAACCGTCCCCTTCTTCGCCAAAATCTGGAATCACATCGACCCCTCAGAATTCAGTTACTAATGGAGGGGAGGGCTCGAAAGCCAATTTCCAATCACAGTCCGCTAACAGCGAAGCAACGTCCTCAGATATCCGACAACAACCAGACGTTCCCGACTGGGGATCCATTAGTCAGAGATCGAATGCGGATCAGAATCACAGAAATCCTATAGGAAACTCCAAATCTGTCGGATTGATTGAAGATAGGGCTGTGACTTCAGCTGCTAACAGCAGACAATCTAAAGGCAAGGGAAAAGCTTCAACAGTGGAGGACTCCACCGAAGATGTTGATTGAGCCCTTGCAGGGAATTGCCCGTTTGAGTTCGGCATGTGGTTAGCGTTTTTATATACTAGCATTAGCGAAGGAGTACCAAGTGCATTTCACTGTGTATCAAGCGTAAAAGGACCACCTGTACCGACTGAATACCCTGATCGTAGTTATAGAGCAACAGCAGAGCATTGTGAAGGCGACTTTGCCAATTCTCATCTGTCGAGTGGGCTTTTGTAGATTTGGCCATCTCTGGTGACACAAGCGACCATTCCCAACAGCCAAACCATAGTTGAAGTGATGAGGGCACCACTCATTGCTGGGAGATAAGCCGCGTGGTCAATACCCATTCAAAGGTTTTCCCGAGTATTGTCTGCGTGGGGTGCTTGCAGCTCTCGGGTAATTCACGATCCAATAGTTTTTTGCCTTGCCGGCACAGCGCATAGAGCAGTCTGCGTGACCTTTGCCTTTTCGTTCTCTGCAAGAAACGACAACAGCGTTGATGAACATTTTCACATCACGGCACGGTAAGACTTTGAGGACGGGGCGTATCTAAGGGTTCGGCGCGATGTTGGCCGCTGAACCTTGCACGCAAGTCTTTAGTCCGAAGCCTCATATGCATCTACATGCACCAGCTCCCAATATTCTACATTCAATTCTTCATGCACCAACAATGATCACCATACTACGCTCTACTTCGCTGCTAATTGGACGAAGTTCCTCTAATTGGATAAGTCAAGGGCTTCGATGACCGATACCTGCCTCAACCATCGAAAGCATGCTCCTTTTTAGTGCGGATCGGCGCCCTTGTAGGGGGGATCTCCCAATTGGTCTTTATACTTTTGGCTCACGGCATGTTTTTGGATGGGGACCTGGTCTTGTGTCGTCTGCAAAGGGATCCACCACGCTCTCTCTAACACTGCTGACGCCGTTATCCTCCAAACATGCCGTCCGCCAATATGCCACTGCGGCAGTATCCCTCTCATCAGGCCATACGTCATGTTGATGGACTTCGACAACAAGGGCAGCCTTCATACCAAATTACAGGCACCAATGGGCAAAACAGCAAGAGCAATGGTGCTTATCAAAAAATCTTCCCTCCCATCGGCGCGCACGACTTTCAAGAATTCCCTTCGCGAAGACCAAATACGGCCAGTAATGCTCCGGTGCCACGGGCAAGATACGATGCCGCATCCCCAATGCCTAGCTACCATCCACCGTCCGTGCAAACACAGGAACATTCAAGGTTGGTACCCTGAAGTAGGGGTCACAACAAGTGAGGACTGATGGCAACGTCTACAGCGGCCAAAACGGCGAAGGTCACATCGCCCAAACGCGGCCAAAGGCCTATAGTGTCTCTCGGAGTCTGTCGCCGGCCTCGAGGAGGTCTTCGAATGGAACACACGAGACACAAGCAACTTCTTTTGATCTACCAGCACTCCAAGCTCACTCAGCCCTCGAGGATTCCGATCCTATGGAGCCATTGACTGGGGACCCTGCGGGCTCATTCGACCTTGTTGCTCCCCCTGAGGAAAGCCACCATCAGATCTTTTCCCTGGAAACCCGATCGGAACAGCTGTTTTCGCGGGCTCACTTGGAGATAATATTCTCGAATCCCTCAACGCTGCTAAGATTCACGGCTTTCCTAAGCACACATCGACCACATTCGGTTCCCATCTTGATATACTATCTAGACGCGCTCAAGGCACTGAAAGCTATTAACTATGCAAACGCGATCGCTGAGGCTCTGAGCCCCATACAGGGTCATGACTTTACCGTCAACCTTGCTCGGGCCACCACTAATCGTGAACTTGAGGAGAAAGCAGCATCAGCCTTTAGTGTCTTGACCCAAGAAGATCTTCCTGCTTTTGTCACCCAGATGTATATACAAATAGTCAGCCTGAGCATATCTCGAAGGATTACCGGGACTCTTGCTCCCCATCTACGAGAAGCATCTGAGGGTTTGGCTGAGGTCTTCTGCCTTACGGACCCATCAAGGCCCGACAATCCAATTGTCTTCGCTTCCGAAGGTATGTTAATTGACCACATCAAGCTACTTACTTCGCTAATGAGGACTCATCAGAATTCCATCGAACTACACAGTATGGAATGAACTATGCTATAGGCCGCAATTGCCGCTTCTTGCAAGGTCCTAAGACGCATCCTCGAAGTGGCATGAGGCTCGGAGAGGCTGTAAGGGCGAACAAGGAGCATTGCGAGGTCTTCCTCAACTAGTGAGTCAGGTCACAGAAATCCCGGCGTTCAATGCTAATCTATGAAGTCGACGGGATGGTTCACCATTTATGAACATGCTTATGATTGCGCCCCTTTGTGACAGCCATGGAAAGACTAGATATTTTATAGGAGCTCAGGTGGACGTCAGCGGCCTGGTCAAAGATTGCACAGACTTGGAATCTCTTCAACAGCTCATAATCCGGGAGCAGAGTGCGCATACCAATATCGACGGAACCAATGTCAGTGGGCAACAGGTAGCCAAGGATGACTTTCAAGATCTCAGTGAAATGCTTAATATGGCTGAGCTGGAGACGGTGAGAAAGTATGGCGGGCGCATGCACAGAGAATACCAGGACGAAGAGAGCGATACCTCCCGTACTGGCGCGCCCCATATGCCAAGATTGTTACTGCAAGAGCCAACAACGGACGACAAATCGAATTACGAACAGTCTAGTCGTCAGAGTGGAAAACTCAGTGGCATATACCAAAATGTGAGGAATCAAAAGCTTCAATTCGTTTCAAGGATACTGACATCGCCTAGTACCTACTGATTCGGCCTTACCCGTCATTCCGTATACTGTTTGCTTCGCCAACACTGCGAGTTCCTGGCATACTTCAATCTCCGTTCATGGACAGGATTGGTGGCTCCTCCCGGGTCCGTGATGAGCTCTCCACTGCACTTGCAGAAGGTCGAGGCGTAACAGCCAAGGTGCGCTGGGTTTCCAGAACCGATGAAGACGGCAGAAACCGTTGGATTCACTGCACTCCTCTTTTGGGGAGCAACGGTCAGATCGGCGTCTGGATGGTAGTACTTGTCGATGACGATCAAGAACTCAGCAGGAGATGGAAGCAAGCTCCACCAGTTGCCCCACATCGTGGAAAGGTGTACGGCTCACCTCGTGACGGGCAGGAGATTGTTGAGAGCACCGGAGACTCAATCTCAGGCCGTCCCAGCGTTGCAGGTTCTTTGCAGAGCGACCGTCCTCCAAGAGCTCATCAAAATCACCAGACCAGGCACGGCCCACAGAATGGATCAATTCGGTCAGCGTCACCCAATTCTATTCTGATTTAGTTGCACCAAGATACCCGTCACAGCCGCGGAATGCTTTTCTTGGGACTTTTAATCTAACAGTCTTACATTCGTCTTTCTCTGGCTTGATCCGAAGATGTTTTCTGGACTGCATACTTTCACAACTGACGCCTAGATGGACCTCTGATCGTGACACGCCGCCTCACAATGCAAGCCTTCGAATCCTCCCGCGGATTTCTTGCGTGACTTGGCATTGACTCTCATGCGTGGCTAAGGCCATACCTTTACCGAGAGCGTAGCGAGAGATGTTGGTAATACCTCCCAATGGAGTAAGTTCCTAGAGGCTTATTGTGTGCTCCTAGAATATTCAGGCTTAGAAAAATTAGACGGGTTTGGCAAGCATTATCGGCATTTCTGGTATCGATCCTTTGTACACATGTTTGTATGTCATCAGAGCTCGACACCGCAACCCGAAAAGCGATGTACTTATCATTCCATGGTTGTTGAGGAGGACTCAATTTCATTGTGATGTTATATTCCGAGTTGACTTGCTGTCCGGCGCTCAATCAATATTTTGGATCGAGACGAATCAAAAATCCTCACTTCTCTATTCAAGGCGGATACAAAGACCTCCAGGCAATCGAAATCAACAAAGGAACTAGCATGATCAGGCTGGACACTGCCGTATCGATCTGAAATTAACACTACTCTTGACCTTGCACTGACATGCCTAACTTAGATCCCTCAATTTCAATATATGTTATGATGTGATCACTCGTATCGAAACAGTGATTGTCCTGCGCAGAACTCAACGCTAGCTTCCTCCTTAATCTGGAACCCTCAGTGCCAAGTATCCATCGACGTTCCGCCCGTTCATAACAACTTGACTCTGTCGGTTACAGGATTTGCTTTGCCGCCGGAAGACATCATCGCTATTTGTTCATCGGTGTTTCCTCTCTATGTTCAATCGGGATGTACGCAACACTCTGAGCTCAGCCGACCTCCCTCATTGGACATTTTGGCGTACTGAAACCGTATCCCCTCTCGATTCCTGTCGGATCGCGCTCCAAGAGTGTTTTTATTGTCATTAGTCACCCAGAAATGTCCGGATTGAGGAAGTCCATCAGATTGTCAGCTGTTGCGGCCTTCATCGTTCTCCTTACTTTCCTCCACAAGCTCAACACAGTCGACCCATATCAGGATAGATTCGGAATAACGAGGCATGACGATACCTTCTTAGACACTATAGCTCTGTCACCTCTCAGACGCAACTCTTCAAATCTTAGATTTCATGATCCACTGAAGGCCGCCATGTATGGTCTCACAAGCAGTTCCCATCACGGAGTGGCCAAGCCTCCCGGCTCCCAATATTCTCGATGTCTGGTCGTTCCCCGCCTCATGGATGACGACGTATCCTGGATAGCGAAGGAGCTGCCAGAAATTGATGCCGCTATCTATGTGGCTAACGACCCATCGGCACCACTACATCCGCCTCGTAACAGAGGACATGAAGTCATGATATACTTGACATATATCATCGACCACTATTACAATCTGCCTGATATCATCATTTTCATGCATGCACATCGATGGACGCATCATAATATCGAGCTCCTTGGCCATGACTCTGCCGAAATGGTCCGGCGGTTGAATAGTGATTACGTCGCCTACGAGGGTTACGTAAACATGCGATGTCAATGGTATCCAGGCTGCCCCGAATGGCTGCATCCACGCGATACCCGAGAAATACTGGCCAAGCAGGAGCAAGTGGTGCTTGCTAAAAGCTTGTACGAGCTATTCCCATCCGAGCCCCTTCCAGAGGTGTTAGGCCAGGCTTGCTGTGCGCAATTCGCTTTGTCTAAGGAGCGCGTTCTGTCCATACCGTTGAGCCGCTTCATTTTCTACAGAGACTGGGTTTTAAGGACACCATTGAGTGATTACGTCTCAGGCAGAATCTGGGAGTATTTATGGCAGCTCCTGTTCACTAGAAACAGCGTCCACTGCCCATCAGAAGAAACATGCCATTGTCAGGGCTTTGGAATTTGCTCTGGTGGTAATACTGGGAACAAGGAATACAAGGAACGCTACTATGCAAAGGGAAGTAATGACACAGAATTGGAAGACTTGCGTAAAAGGCATCCGAGGGATAAGAGCCCGAGTGCAGAAGATGGGGGAAGTTGGCACGAAGATCATCAGTCCTAACCTGTTGAGCGATCGGATAGACACGTCGCCGAGAAACGTTAGAGCCATGCAGAAGAAGGCTCTCATGGGAGGCAGAGGTCCCAGCGAAAGCTGGAAGGGTTTCTACACCTACCTCAGCCACGGGCGATGGCTGTCAGCTGGCATCCTTTTTAGGCTTCATACAAGATGCCTGCTTCCTCTCGAGTCTAGCTTTCTGATTAGCTACACGCTGTGCTTTAGCCTCCAACGTCTACTTTACATCGACCGAGTCTAGAGTCTTAGAGTTCCGTTTCTTACCTAGTACTCGACATGCAGCCTCATTGTTGATTAAATACTGTACGGGAAGCTTTACTTGGTCTTAGGAACCACCGAGTCTAGTAAGTATCTAAGTTTATCTGATTCTACCATCGTACGACCGCGAGTCGTACGTACACAACATACAACGCCTCAGGGTTTCGTATTACTCGACCAAGATATAGGATAGAGCTGGCCGGGTCAGATTTCAATACTTGACTCCATGCTATGACCACTCCCACTACAAAGTAAAACATTAGCATTGGAATGGGGTTGATCGGTGTTAGCGCACAAGATCAATGAACGTAACCGACATGTGCGTTATATCCCTGTCTCGGACATTGAGTCTTCGGCACCAGTCTACAGCTGCGGATAAAACTTACCTCGATGTCGTGCAGATGATTCTTCTAAAGCATGGACCACGGACAAGATAAGATCATTCGTAATCATCACTGTACGACCTGGAAGGTCATTGACAAGTAGCGGCAAACTTCTGAGAATCTTGAAATTGCGCTATGTGATCGCTGTCCAATAGCCTCCAAAAACGGTTCACAAGACTCAGTCAACACCAGCTTTTCCGGCAGCGACCACCAACATTAGGCCACTCTACCAGGCTTGACGGTGGTGAACTTCCTAGCCTTCCATCTGAGCGTCTTCGAGTTTCACTTACGTTGAGAGGAGGAATCACAGGTTACCCTTTGGCCATGATAATCACAGGCAAGTCGAAGCTGATCATCTTCAGAATGCGCAAGTATTTCCAGAGCTGTAACAGTTGGCCAAGTACAACGAGATCGTTGAAGCCATACCATTAAGAGCATAGCTCACTGCCAATTTGGGCTGGTGGGAGTGATGTGAAGATTCTGCTCAACATTCACTTCACCCGATCTAGACGAAAACGAGATATTAACCAGCCACTTCTTTTCTTTAGCTGACAATGACACACATGCCTTGCTTTTCGCGCTTTATCTCGCTTTCATCTTCAAGTCCATTTATTTTACCATATTGCTTCGCAGCGTCGCAACATTTCAAATTGACTTCTCCACACAACTGAAAGTCATGGCGCAACATCGAGACCAAGTGGACGGTCTCCTAAAAAGGGTGTTCCAGCAAGCTCCACAAATACTACATCATATCTTCGCCCTTGATGGTAAGTCAAATCGCATACATTCGGTTAACTCAACGACCATCAGACTAACTTATGATAAGGCGCAAACGCAGCCATGGCATCATTGAACACTGTGGAGACTAAAGTTGCCTACCTGATCCAGATGATTGCCATTCAGCTCTATAAAGCCAGCAAAGAAATTGGTTTCACAGTTGGTGACAACAAACCATTCTGCCAGGTACCAGCTGATCATTGCGTTAGAAACCCTCAGACGGTCCCAACGACCTTCGATTCCACCTCATGCGAACTCACTCCTTTTTCGCTTCAACTGCATTGACCATGACAATCTTCAGTCTCGGAGATTTTGAAGATGTGTATTATGCCACATGTGCTAAGCTGAAGGAGCTGCTCCAGGGTGTAGATCTCCTTTTGGAGAATGGCTTTAGGTCACCCGAGGACACCTACTTTGCTTTTCATCACTGTGAACGACTTATCCAGCTGAATGCTATTAGCGTCGGGGCTTTCAAAGCTTCACTACATTCATATGAGGAGATACTCAACAGCAGCGAAGTCACGGCGCTCTTAAACAAAGGCATCATGGAAAAGAGCATACGCCAAAACGAGTACGATGGTCAGAAGCAGGTCATCATGGGAGATGAAGTTGACGAGGAAGCCATCCTCTGTCGGATCAGCAAGCAAACAGGAGACCCTGATCAGCGCTGGCACGGGGTCTTCCAAGAAAGCCTTGGGTTGCTAAACGAGGATAGACAGCTCCAAGATACAAGTAGGATGGGCTGTGGTATGATATTCGGCAGTCTGGCAGAGAAGTATCGGTCAATGGCCGTCAACACCATGTCGGATGGCGCATCGATCAATCGAGAGCCTACGCCTGATATACCGCTATCATGCCAGGAAGTAAGACCGAAATCAAGATACGTCAGTCCCTACAATTTGGATGAGCGCGCCAAAAAGCTCGATATCCCCGGGGGTCCTGAGATGCCTTGCCTCTGCGATCCCGACTGCATCTGTGTGCCAGTCTGCGCCAGTGATCCACTTCAAAATTGTTTATGTGAGGAGAACGGACTATTCACGCGCGTTACGCAGGGTATGGACATTGATGACCTTGACGTTCCCGATTTAGTCCGGCGCAAGAGGCATGGTTCTGAAACTAGCGCGAGCAGTCAAGCTTCATCCGTTGCTAGTTTCAGTACTAGTGTCTGCCCTAACCAATCAATACGGCCCTTCCCCTATGAAGAAAGCCGTTGGAGTAGCAGTCACTGGGCAATCAACGCAGTGGAGCGACAGGATATGGCCTTGTCGGAAAATAATCTCGATCTCTCGGCAGCCGACGACGATCGCTTCTGGCAGGGGAATATTCTCACACCTTCAGAGGCATCAGATCTCCTATTCCGCAAGGCTCTCACTCAGCCCTTTTCCAAGCAGTGCGAGTATCCTCCAAAGCGCTCATCCATGGCCCAGCAACTTTTCCGTCGCCGTCACGGTGGTGTCACGAACAATCAGAGAGCCTTGACTCTCAAGGGTGTAAAGAAAGGTCAGGCCGCCAATGCTTCCATGGGGAAACAGATCAAGCAGACAAGGAGGAGCTTGCTGGTAGATTTGTCCTTTAACAGCCTGAAGCTAGCCTTGCGTCGTGACTCGCGTGTGCGCGGTTAGTTCACAAGGGATTAGGTGCCAATTAAAATTAATGCTCTCGATGGAAGGTCGGCAATTGGCAAAATCGTCGGATTTGTAGTTAGAGGATTACAACTTACGAATGGTCAGGCTCAGTTGACGTATGCATTCTGGGGCAGCAAATGTATATCTGGTTTGATTCAATAGCAATGAAGCAGGTGCACTGCAGGCCTACAGGTAGCGCATGGAAAGCTTTCTTCACCGGAAGTGATAGCATGGTTCATCTGGTTACCGTCCAGCCCTACATCTATGAATCGGAAACCTGCTCCAAGTTAGCGATTTGTAGGTCTCATGGACTTCTCATTCATTGAGCCATTAAGGCTGTTCGGGAAGGGAACTACTTTGGCTACAGCCCCTTTGCCTGTTTAACCTCGAATTCTCGCGTGCGGAGTCCATCGCTACTCCCCTTCTACGCTGAGATTGCCTTAGTACCTCAGACGTGCCATTGATTACCTTAGCGGATGTCTACGAGCTGATGGTACTGTATTTCAGCGGTAGTAGATACGAGTATGGTATCCTACTAGTAGTAGAGTAAATATTCGCTATTCCATCTTTTATCTTCTTACTATAATAGAAAATATCTAATTTCAGACCCTAAGCTTATTACACCTTAGTACCCTAATTACCCCTCTAGGACTAGCGCGAATATTAAAACTCTAATATTTCTTTATATTCTACTTATATTTATACTAACGCTCCTTAATATTTTCTACTTAAATTAAGTTATATAGCTTATATTAGTATACTTAATACTCTAAAAATAATTAAAATTAGTATAGTAATTTAAAAGATATATTTAAATAAATAGATTTACCTATTAAATTTAATCTAACTATCTTATATCTTAGTACCTCTCTATTATATTAATACATCGGCAAACTAGGAAGTAGAATAGAAAATCTAAAACTAGAAAATCCGCTGAAAGCGTATTTTCCAGGTAAAATACTAGAAATAAATAGGAAAATTTTAGGTTTTTTTTTATTCTAGCCTAAAAGTCCTAAATATAGAAAATCCGGATTTAAGGCCTTAAATCCGTGATTTTCCTCTAGCGCTAGGAAGAAATAGGAAGCTCGCTAGAGCTATAGCAGCTACGTCGTTAACGCTAGCGTAATATAGGTTTTAAATATAGTTAATTCATATAATTTATATACGCGTAGAATTACCCCCCCCCCCCTAGCCTAGCCCTATTTCTTATACTTATATTACGCCTGCGATTAATTCTCCTACTAAGTATTAGTACTAATTAATTAATAAGACTTAATACCTTATAAGAATTACCTAGTTAGTACTAGCCTAGTATAGTTATATTATAATTAATTATTAGGACTTATCTCCTATTAGTCCTATTACCTAGTATTTCTAAAAGTTACTAAATCTAGCTAAATACGCCTTTTCTAACTTACGGTATTATTCCTAGCCCTAGGGCTAATATATAAGCGCGCCTGTTATATACGTATTTTCCGCATTTTTCTATATTATTCCACGTTCCTAGTTTACTAATATAGGGGCGGATACTAGGTTAAGGATATTAGGTATATAGGGATCCTTATATAATAAGATATATAGAGCTTTACTAGGTTAATAAACTATTTAATATTACTAGTAATATATACCCCTACTATAATATACTATTATAGAAAAATAAATATAGTAATTTAAGGGATAGTTAATAGCCTTATTATAATAGTAGGAAGAATAATTAGCTATCTCCTAACTAATTATATAGACTAGCTAATATAAACTTATTATCTAAGGGGCTAGAAAAGAAGGCTAAGCTTAGAGTATAATATATTAATAAATTACTTAGTAATATAGATAATATTATTAGTAATAGATAATCTATAAGAAGAAGGACTATATAGTAAAGATTTTTAGATAATATTATTAAATATAATAATTATCTATCCTTTACTAATAGGGTATAACTAATATTAATACCTATATTAGTTAAACTACCTTCTAGATCTAGGGGTCTATTTATTATCTAATTATTCCTCTTATTATTAATAATAGCCTTAGGCTAAAATTTACCTAGATTTATATACTAGATAGTATATAAGAGTAACTAGATATTTACTATTAATAATTTAATAATCTAAATTAAGATACTATTATAATAGCTAATAGACTTATTCTAATTTTATATATATATATATAATTAATTAATAGAGAAGAGAAGCTTTATTAGTAAACTAGGAAACTTGTAAAATATAAAAATATGTGTATTATATATATATAACTAATACACTTATATATTAACCCTAGAGCTTATTATAATACCTCTAATTACTATAAGCTACTATTTATACCTTTATAATACTAAAAGCGTACTTAATTTTCTAATTATTTATTAGGGCGTATAAATTAGATATTATAATTTAGATAATATTTATAGAAAAGGTTTATTAAATATTATAGCTAATATTTATACTACCTACTTAATATTTAATAAATATACCTTTCTTAGAATTAGTACTATTATTATTATAATTATATTAGGTGGTATTATTACTATATCTACCTATCTTATATATTCCTTTAATAGCGCCGTTTATACTATTATTATAAGTAGTATTATTATTAAGAATTATTATTTATCTACCTATTCTAACTATAATAGTTTATCCGCGCTACTCTAATTTATTACTTATATTAATATTAGTACTATTATTAATAATATATAAAATTATATTTATAATACTTAATATATATTTATTATACTATTTACTTAATATTTATAAACTACCTTTTAATAGAACTATTCCTACCTACTTAACCTCCTTATATTATAGATTCTCTTCTTAGATCTTACTACTTTTTAGTTAAATTTCTACGCGTAACTTTCTTCTAACTTACTTTTTAAACCTTATATATTTACCCTTATTACTATTTATAATAATTATATTACTACCCCTTACTATCTTATACTATATCTAATCCAGTTATATTAGCCTAAATATACCCTAGAAATCCTCTATTAACTAGGACTTATAAGCGCCTTAATTTATAAGTAGATCTTCTCCTTCTATTATATATAATATATAGCGTCTTATAAGTTACTACCTACTATCTATCTTTAGTTTACTTAGCGATATATATCTACATTCTAAGGTAGAGTAAAGGAGAGGAAGGAGGTTATTATCTTATCTAATTTAAGAGGTTAGTTATATATAGATAGATAGAGTAAATAGAATTATACTATTAGCTATTTCCTCTTAAGTCTTACTAGTATATAAGGATAGTAGTATTAAGGTTTAATATTTATACTTTAAAGAGCTATTTAATAATAATTAATTAATACTAGGATTATTACTTTATATAGTTTTAAGTTAGTTATTATAATCCTCTTTATATTAATTAGTTAGGAATACTTACCCTAAATACTTAAAGGACTATTATATTTATTATTATCTAAATTATCTAAGGATAGTAGGTTATTTAGTTAACTACTATTAATATCCCTCCTATTTACCTTATTATTATTTCTATTTATAACCCTAATATTATAAAGTATATCCTCTACCCCTTTTAAGTAAAGCTTATAGATACGGCTCTTATAAAGGTTATTATCTAGGTTATCCTATATACGCTATATTATTTACTAGCGCCTTATAATAGTATATAATTAGCTCTCTATTATATATCTATATATAATAGTAAGATAGCTAGCTATATACCCTAGGCCTTTTTACCCTTAAATTTCTTAATATAGTAATCGCTACGCGTATATTTAAATATTTATATCCTACTATTATTATAGTAAAAATAAATAGGATATTAGATAGGGGTTTAAAAAACTTCCTTATACTTTCTTTATTAATAAAACTAGTCTTTATTAATTTATATACTATATTTATAAGTACTTTTATTAGGATAGGATTTACCTATTTACCCTTTCTATTATAAACCTAATATTTAATTAGAACTAATATTAGATAGAAGGGTAACTTATATTATAATATATAAAAGTTAAGAGGTTTAATAATACCTTAGCTTACGCGGTTACCTCCTCTTATAAGCTATCCTATTTATATACTAATATTATTATAACTTATATAAGGTTTAAAGAGTATAAATACTATTCTCTAAATAAGTTAATAAACTAGTACTTAGTTTAATTAAGATAGGAGGTAATTATAGATATTATACTAACCTTTTAAGCTTTAGCTTTAATAGGTATACTATCTGTTAAAATATACTATAAATACTATAATAAGCTAATTCAAGCGTCTTAGTAACTTTTACTATTTTAATAGGTTATAAGCCCGGTTAGCTTAGTAGTAATAAAAGCGCCCCCTTATAAGGAGGTTAAGAGTTTAATCCCCGTACTAACTTCTACTATCGTAAAAACCACATATATATAAATAGTTAAAAAAATATAACTACCTAATTACCTACGTCGAACACCTAATTAGAGGTATCCGTAGCAAGGGGAGTGTTAAAATATACTACAAATACTATAATAAGCTGATTTAAGCGTCTTACTAACTTTTACTATTTTAATACTATCTACCCTATTTAACTTACTTCTAATCTTAAGCCTTAACCTTTTAATTACCTTATCCTATATAACTTTTATTTAACTACTTAGTTATATAAGATTATCTTCTAATTATATCTCTCTTCCCTTCCCTAGGCTCTTAGTTATACTAGAAAGAATTATTACCTTTAAATACTTTATATAATTAGGGATAATAATAGTATATATCTTATAAGAGACTACCTTAGAATAATATTTCTTATCTTACTAGAGATATAATCCTATTCTATTACTATTATAATAATACTTATTAGTATTAGGGTTTAATAGGATATTAGGGATTATACTACTTACTCCCCCTACTAGACTTCCTATAATAGGACTTATTAATAATTAATTTCTCTTTAGATTATATTAGTAGATAATTATAGTATAATATAAGATAGGTACCCCTATCTATATATATCTATTATTAATAGAGGATATAACGCGTTTTACTTCTCTTTAACTTAAGGTTACTTATTCTCCTTATTACTTAATTACTTATAATTATTATTATTATTAGAAATTAATAACTTAGTAGACTACCTATTATTCTACCTATTATAATTATATCCTTTATCTATCCTATAATTCTAGAGTTAGATTATATTAGTAATTAAGTACTACGCGTCTTAAGAGAGTAGTCTTACCCTCTTATATATTATATTAATATTATATAAAGAATAGGTATTATATTCTTATAAGTAGATAGAAGGAAGAAGTAGTAGATTATATTATTAATAAATTTAAAAATACTATAATTAGGGGAAGGGGAAAACCCTTAAATTATTAGGAAATTAACTTATTTAATATAATATTAAAGGGCTAAGCTAAGTTAATTAAACTAGATAGGATTTAATAAACTAATTAATATTACTTTAATTTATATTAAGTATATTAGTACTAGTAACTTATACTATTTATTTATAGGGAATACTATTACTAGTAATACCTACTATTACTCTTAAATATAATATCTTTATTATATTTAAGTATAGGGCGCCTTATTATAAATACTATTTAGACTCTAATTAGTTAAAACTACTTATTAATACTATATATAAGACTTATTCTAATATATACTATATATTATCTAGTAGCTACTAATCCTATATATTAAAAGTAAAGCGCTTAGTACCTTAAGTATATATTTCTATTAGTACTACCCTCTATTCCTATTTATTAGTAATAATAATATTTAATAACTTAAGGTAGGTATAAATAATAGCTTTCTTTATCTTATTATAACCTAGGTTAGACCTATTTAAGGCCTTAAACTTTTTAAAGTTAAGGTTATTTATATCTAGTAATTTTATATATATATTACTCTTTTAAATATCTTAAGTTATATATATTATACTTTTATTTATATTATTATTAATATATAATATAATATAATAAATAGAATCTATATATTAATTAGATTCCCTAACTAAGTATATAAATTATAATCTCTTATCTAAATCCCTAGATAATTTAGTACTTAATATTTTATAATCTTCTCTACTATCCTTATAATATTATTTAGCCCTTATCTATCTCCTCTAATTATAATTATTTTATTAGGTAAGGAAGAGGAGATATTAATCCTTCTACTATTTAGGGATACTATTAAATATATAAGTAAACTCTTTATATATATTAATAAACCTAGATTATAAGTAGTCTCTTACCTTCTTTATATTTAATCTTTAATCTAGTAGTTTTATAGATTCTAATTACTTTTATAATTAGGTAAGAAGAAGTATATAAGCGGTTTTATTAATTTCTAGTATATCCTTTATAATCTTAGCGGACTATCCTATATTATTAAAATCCCTAGGGTTTATTCCTACTAAGTCTAGTCTAGGTAGCTAACTTTTATAGGCTTAATAAATTATTATATATATATTAATATTATAATATTATTTATTAGTAAACTTATATAGTATACGTGGTAATATATATATTATAGAAAGTCTATTATTTATATTTTATCCCTACCTATAAGTAGACTATAAATATAAATATTAAATATATTATTATTTAAGTATTATTATACTACTTCTTTATTATAATATTTAAAGTATCTATTATATTACTTTATAGCTAGGACTACTCTAGTATTATAATATAGAATATTATATTCTATATCCTTAATAAAGAAGAATAAAAGGTAGGATATTATTATATTATAGTTATAATATTATATATTAAGCCTTCTTATATCTAGTAGTTAAGAAAAGAAAAATACTTAGATTATAGTTTTATCTATCTAGTAAATAATTCGCCGTCTTTTATTAGCTTAAAGAGAATAGCCTTCTATTTTATTACTTATCTAGTCTATTAGAGAGATTTCTCGTTATATATTATATTATATAAGTCTTAGTTAGTATAATTATTAATATAAGCTATATTATTATTTCCCGTACCCTTTCCCGTATATACTAAAATAATATATATACTCCTTATAATTCTTATTAAGGGGATAAGTTAACGCGCTCTAAGTATCCTTAGATTAGTAGCCGTACTAATTAGCTATAATTCTACTTCTACTATTCTATAAATCTTATACGGAGCCCCCCCTTTATAAATTCTTAGGAAATCTATAAGGGCTCCGCTATACTTTAATAGTTAACCCTTAGCGGTTAGACGCCCTATATCTAATACTATTATAAGAAGCTAAAGCTTAGTAGGCCTTTAGTTATAAAGTAATACTATATAAGCCTAAGGCCTTAATTCCTATATTAGGATATAGTCGCGTCTCTACTTTCCCTAATTTTACTAGTTTACTATATATATTATATTATTAATAATAAGATTCTCTATATCTTCTAGATCTTTCCTATCTAATTTCTAGTATCTTATTAATAGATATAGGTAGATAAAGTATATATCTACCTACTTAGGATTATATTCCCTTCTATCTATATTTCTATTAATTATAGTCCTCCTATCTATCTCTTCTTAGATTAGCGCACGAAGACGGCTAGTATCTTAATAAGGCCCTCTACTTATAAATACTATTATACTATAGATAGTATATACTAGACCCTATTATCTAGTCTAGTAGTTAAAACTATCTATATTTACTACTTATTAAGTTTATACTAAAAACGCGATAATTTAACTTCGCGACTAAGTATTAATACCTTAGCTATAAGGTCTACCCTTTTTAGGGTAGATAGCCTTATTATAGATTAAAATAGGTCGTCCTTTATAGTTAATATTTATAGGTAGCGGGTAGCGTAGTATATAAGTTATTCTTAAAAGTTTTCTCGCTTATTAGTTAAATTAAAGAAAGCCTTAACTAGATAGTAATATACCACCTCTTTATATTTACTATTATAATTATCCGTAGTATTAAATCACTAAATCTACTCCGCGTAATATACTATTACGTGGAGCTTTAATATATTAAAATAGCTACCTAGGTTCGCCTTATTAACTAGCTTATACTAGGTAAAATAGGTCTTAAATTTATTAAATTAGTATAACGCGTCTTTAAGATATCCTAGTATTTTATTATTATATAACTAGTATTAAGTAATTAGGATAAAGTCTACTAATACCTAGGTATAGTTAATTTCTAAACTATATAAATTTATAAATAGCGAAGTAATTACTAATATAAGTTATTATATAATAGCTCGTTAGTCCTTACCCGTCTACTATATAATAGCGTTATAATACTTAAAAATCTTTAGGTCGCGGAAGGAAGGAATATTACAGAACCTTTTATCTAATTATACCTTCCCTAGTACCTCCTTTAATATCCCTTTAGACCCCTTTACTTTCCTAGTACTAGGTACGCTACCCTTAGTAGCGAGACTAATCTATTTAAGTAAATAGTTAACCGCGCCCTTTAGGAGTTAATATAATATATTAATAAGTATTCCTATATATATAACTACTATTACGTGTAACTAGGTGAAGTTTTATATTAAATATACCTATATATTATTATTTTCTAGTATATCCTTAGCCTTCTAGTACTAGATTTAGGAACGGGTAGAGTAGTAGGTTTAAGGGGGCTAATTAGCGCTAAGGTTCTATTATTAATTTAGTAGTACTATATAGATTATATACTATTAGGCCTTCTTAATACTAGTAATTAATACTTATTCTTTATAATCTATTATAAAGCTTATAATAACCGGATAGTAGTATTATATTATCTAATCTACGTATAAAATCTTAAGACTTATAACCGCGGCGTCTTAAATTACTAAGAAGGTATTAATATTATAGGCTTATACTAGATATACTACTTATATACTTATATTTAAAGATAATTAATATAGACTTATACTATATATTAGATTTAATATAGTCGCCGTTATTAGGTATAATAGGTAGAAATACTAGGAGTATTAAACCTAGTTACTTTTAAGCTTAGCGTACTTATACCTTTAGATTTCCTATAATAAGGTAGACTAGCTATACGGCTAGATTACCCTTATACTACGTAAGTACTATTTTATCTAAGGAAATTAATAGCGGTACTATAATAGCTCTAATAGGAAGCTTCTCCTATATCTCCTACTACTAGTCGCCGGTATATATCTTAGTATATATACGCCTTTTATTACTATTAAACTAGCGTATAAGTTTAAATACTATATCCTCCTTAAACGGGTAATAGCCTAATAGGAATCTAAGGGTCTTAATAATATCTTAATAGATAATATTATATTCTCTTAGTTCTATACTATTAATATTAGATATAACCTTAAAGGTTTATTTATTCTATTTATCCCTATTAATACCTAGTATAATCTTATCTTATAGCTCTATTATAATATTAATATTCTTATAACTTAAGAGGTTATATATATATTTAAGTTAAGTATTATAAAAAAAACCTATTAAGACTACCTTTAGTTACTTTCCCCTTATATAACTATTATATAAACGTATAATTATATATACTTAAGAATAGGTAATACTCTCCTCTATCTTTATTAGTATAATCTAAATCTTTACTAAGCCTTATAAGATCTTTATCTACTTTTATAAGCTTATAACCTATACTTATACGACGATTAATAGCCTCTATAAATATCTTAACTTAAATATATAAGGATATCAACTACTAGCCTAAACGCGTAAGGTTAGGTAATAGGTATATTAACTCCCCTTCCTCCCCGCTCCTAGTAATATTAATATTAGGCGGGCTTTATAGTAAGGTCCCTATATTAAAGTTAGCATCTCCTAGAATAGGAGTAAGTAGGTCTTTATTAATTTCTATTATAATATTAATATCTATATCCTTAATATCCTCCTAACTCTTTATAACTAGTTATAATAGTCGCTATTATTAAGAGGAAGGAGGGGGTAAGGGTAAGCTTTATAGAATTTTCCGTAGGTAGTCGCGAATTAAAACCTTATAATACGGGATATATCTATTAAATCTACTACTATTCTTAAACCCTTCCCTATAATAATTACACGCACGTAGTCCTATTACCCCTATTTATATAATAAATTAATTATAGTTTAGCTCTAACGCATATTATATTAGTAGAGATATCTAGATAGATATCCTATTTTAAGCTCGCTATTTATAACTATCTACTTAGGGAATAAAGGTTAAGTATAGTAGGGTTTAATAAATATTAAAAGCGTTTATTAAACGCTAATATATAATTAGATTATAAATTATATTAAATATATTTAATTTAATTAGATAAGCTAGCTTTTATAAAGTAGGATAATTTAAGTATTAAGCCTTAATAGATTAGCTTCCGCGCGGGATTAAAACTACTTATATAAAAGTTACCTATTCCCCTAGTAAAAAACCGCCCTAAGTAGATATAAAACTTATATTACTCTAAGAGATTATATTCCTATCTTATACCTAGCCTAAATAGGTAATTATAAGGCTATAGATTAGTACGCCTAGAGCTAACTTAGGAGTATATATATATAGAGTTAATACTTAAACGTTAAATTCCCTCCCTAATAATACCCTACTAATATAGAAGAACCTCTCGCCCCCCCTAGAGCCTACCCTAAAGTCTACTCTAAAGATAGGTAGAAAGACGCCTACCTATTATAAAAATCCTACTAAGAATATAGCCCTAAAGGCGACGGCCCTTAATAAAATTATTAAGCGAGCTTCTTTTAAGGGTAAAATACCTATTATTAATATAGGGGAGACTTTCTCTAAGGGCACGCTAGTTATTAATATAAAGGAATAAGAAGAGCTACTACTTATTAAGGCTTAGAAATACCTATAGCCTTACTATCTAAATCCTACTAACTAGTATCTTATAATTTATAGTTACTACTATAAGCTAAATAGTAAAGATATTACTTCGTAGAATTAAGCTATAAAGGTAGGCGTAGCTACGCCTTTATAACTACCTATTAATTTAGGAAGACAATAAGGTTAAGGCCTATAGAATACCTAGTAGGAAAGAAAAATTACTTAGTAGAAGCGTTAATATTACCTCTACTTATAACGCCGTTATAGGATAGTAATAATATAGAATATATTAGCGAGTTATAGGTAGAGATATAATATAATACTATATAGTATCTTCTCTCCCTCTCCTCTTAAATCTATTATAGTATTTATATAGTATTACGCCTATATCTACGTTTATAGGCGAGGAATATTTAATATTATTAAGTAGTAGGGAGTTTAAATTATTCTATTTTTAAAAAGAAATATTAAACTTCTTTAGGAGGATTAACCTTAGTACCTACTAACTATAATATCTATACTTTTAAGATTTTATAGAGAGGATATAATAGTATTCTTATAATAATAAGGGGGTTTAATTCTTAAATTAGTTAAATATTACTCTTATAATAGGTTACTATTAATATCTACTATTTAATATCCCTTTTAAACTTTTCGCTTCTAAACTCTTAATTACCTATATAAGTAGATATTAAGACTTTAAAATATTAAAAATAAGTAAGAGAAACTCCTATCCTAGTATTATATTAGTATATAACTAGGCCTCTATATTATAAGTATTTAATTTAATATATTTATATATAAATTAGACTTTTTCTTATTAAGGAATATAACTATTATTAGCGTAGGTATATACGTAGGATACGTATATACTACTCCGGAGCTAAGTATATTATATAATATTATCCTCTTATATAGTAAAATTAAGACCCGAATAGGAATTAAACTTATATACCTAAATTAATTATAATAGGATAAGTACTTAATAGTAGAGTTAGCGTTCCTTTTATATAATTTAAAGTACTATTCTTTTATATATATTATATTACTATTAGGAAGATAATTTCCTCTTACTATAATATTATTCTATAAAACTTAGAGATAGAGGTATATAAGATATAGGGATAAATACTATTAATCGCGTTAGTATAATAGTTATTATAGTTTAATTATTATCCTATAGTATTTGCATATATTATTAATATATTAACTATATATTTAAGCCCGCGCTAAGTCCTAGATACTTATACTAGATAGTAGTAGATATTTATATTACTATTATTAGTCGCTTAAATCCTATTTTATAAGTATATAAACGGAGAACTAGAGAATATTTATAGATATATTTTATATTCTATATAATATTATAGTTTATTCTACCTAATAGTTATAAAGATTAGGTACTTATAATAGTATTAATATTATTTTACGCCTAGGGTATAGGAGTTAATAGTATAATCCTAGCTATCTTCTCCTATAAAGCTACTTTCTATTTATCTAGTACTAAAATTAGTATATATACTTTATAATAATATAATCCTATTATTTTATTATATAAACCCTTATTTATTAATATCTTCTATCCTTTCTATTCCTTCTATTCCTTCTATTACTTCTATTCCTCCTAATCCTTCTACGCCTCCTTGATATAGGTAGAATAGTTATGTGTAGAATAATTGATTTTCTATTAAGGATTCTATTAACGAAATAACAAGGTGACTACGGAAGGCTTCCGTAGTATGCGCTAATACTAGTGTCTATAATAAATACCTACCGAAAGAAAATAAAGTAGCATCCTCGTTATATATTATTACTTCCTTAATAATCTTAATCGACTATAAGTACGTTTATTAAAGTCTTTAATAAGCTATATAGTATTACGAAGGTCTGAAATATTATATTATATATTATATTAAGGGCTATAATCCTTCTATTTAATAAGGTATTAAACCTTATTTCTACCTATAACACGCCTACTAACTATGGCTTCTAGCTTATACTTATCCTCCGTAGTATTATCCCGAGTAGGGGGAGTATTACTATATTATAGTCGCTTATATAGATCTAAACCGGGGTATAGTTTAAGCTAAGTAATAGACACGACGGGGTATATTCGCATCGTCGGGGGTAGTTAGAGTCTATAGGCTAGAGGGCCGACACGATTAAGGACCTTAAAAGGTCCTACTCGTTATTAATAGAGCTTAGGATTAGTAAGGCCTAGAATAGAGTAGCTATAGTTTAGGCGTAGGTAGAGCTTATCGCCCTTAGATATATTAAGAGGCTAATGCTTATTATTATATCTAGCCTTAGCGAAGATATTAGCGAATATAATAGATTCTTTAACCTATTCCCTTCGGAGCTATTATAGCTTACTAAAGTCTTCGGTAGGGATATCTATATATAAAGATAGTAGGCTAAGGGTATCTTATACCTTAAAACTATAGGTGATATTATTTAGGGCTAGGCCTATAGAGGCGTTAGTTAAATTATTTAGATAGCCCTAGAGATACGGGATAATAGGAGACCAGTCGACGGCGTTAATATAAGGGTATTATAAGATATAGAAGCGTAATACGACTTTAACCGTCTAATTCGTCCGTTCCAATTATCTATTAGTTTAGGCGTGATAGGACGTAGACGTTAGTAGTTCGTAATTCAGCCTATAAAATAGAGCCTTCTAAAAATTTAATATGAATTTAGGATCTCGGTCGCTAATAATAGTATATAGGATCCCCTAGTCGTGACCTATAAGGTCTGCTAGTACCGAGTCTACCTATTAGGTAGCGTCCTATGTCGTTCGACTTATAATTAGAAGGACACGCTTAGAGAACTTATCTATAATAGTTAGTAGACTATTAAAGCCGTCCTATATTAATAGTAAAGCGAGGATAAAGTCTATTATAATTATATAGAAGGGGATACTAGGCCTATTAATAGGCTATATACTACCGTAGGGCTTATAACGTTTTATTTAATTAACCTAATAAATAGGGCAATACTCGATATACGCACGAAGATAAGAAGCGAGACGCTGAAGGTAAAGGGAGCTAGTTATATATTCGTAGGTCCTATAAAAGCCACCGTAGTATTATTTATTATAAGCTAAGTAGAAAACTCCCTTTTCTATTATATTTAGGATATATAATCGCTCCCGCCTATTATTAAAGTTAGTATAGTAGATTAGATCGTCCCGGAGTTTAAATCTCAGGGATATGCGAGAGGCTTCAGGAGCTTGCCTAGTCGTTTCTAGTATATTAAGGACCTTATTCTATTATTAGTCGTCTCGATAGGCCTATAATAATCGTGTTTTAAACGTATACGATATCTTAACTAGTATAATATAATACGACGGTACCTTAGATTAATCTAAGAGGCGGTAGTTTATATTATAAAAGGCTTCGGCATATAACGTATCTAACGTGCCGGCTATTATAACTAGTAAGGTTATATCCCCTTTAAGGCGCGATAGCGCGTCTAGGACGATATTAATTTTACCTAGCTTATACTTTATAAGGAGGTTAAACTATAATAGGTACTAAGATACTCTAATAAGACGGAGGTTAAGTTTATCCGTTAATAATAAACTTAGGCTTATTTACTTTAATATTAGTACCGCCGTAGAGTAGTCCGTATAGATAATTATCGGAGGCCTGCGAGAGGATTTAATAAGATGCCTAGTCTTTTAAATAACCTATACGATACCTGCTACCTCGAGCTTTATAAGCTAATAGTTCTATTTAGCGGGATTAAGTATCTTACTAAGGAATATAATCGGCTGGATATTAGTTCTTATAAAAGGCTTCGAGCCGTCTAGGTTACCCTTCACGTGATATATTATTACGGTAAACCCCTAGGCTTTAGAGGCGTCTAGGTCGATGAATAAGAACCTTGTTTTATCGAAATATATTAGAAAGCGTGCTTTCCTAAAGGCTTCCTTCAGGTTACCAAAAGCTTGGAGCTCTTCTGCGGTAGGCTAGTAGAATGCTTTAGTAGCCTTAGTCTTCCTAGTATATCCCTTTATATTTAACGCGGTAAGTGGGGTTATAAGGTCTATTTTACGCTTCTATAAAGGGTTCGCCCGTTAGGCGTACCTAGGGATAGATAACCTGAGCTATCCTATAAAGCCTAAAAAGATTTCCAGATCTCTAAGAGAATCTGGGAAGTATAAGGTAGTAATAGCCCTTAGCTTTTCTTTTAAGGTAGAAAGCCCGAGAGCGTTAATATATTAGCCAAGTAGATTAATTAACGGGTAGCTAAGGAAGGTTTTCTTTAGACTTAGGCTTAAGCGGCGTTCTCGAAATAAAGTAAATAGCCTTCGAAGATATACTAGATATTCTAGTAGGTTTTTAGAGAAGCCTATAATGTTATCTACGTAGGCTCTAGCGAAGTCTCTATACGGTTGAAGTATCTTATCTATCTACCGTTATATATACGGAGGTAATCCTTTATAGCCTATTAGTGCGACATTATATTATTCTTAGCTACGGTAGGAAATAACGGTAAGCTTATAGCGATCGGCTTTTCTAACGCTAAATTAATAGAAATACCCTATACTATCTATAATAGAGATAAAAGGTGATCCTACTACGGCTAATATAATTTTACTTTATAATAGGATAGGGTAACTATCTAATTATATAATTACGTTAAGGCCTCGTATATTAACGACGACGCGGCCCTTCTTCTTACCGTTAACTTCCCGCTATATTATAAAGACTAGATAACTAAACGGGGTAGGTTAATTTAACTATAATATTTTCCTTTAGGAATATAGCTTATCGAAAGTCTCGTTAATTATTTACTTATCTCTATAACTTACCGGGTAAACCCTCGACGGCTTAGGGGCTACGTTAGGCTTTAATGTAATTAGTATCTATTCGGCCTTAGGAACTATAACTATAGTACCTTAATCTATCTATATCTTAGGAAACGCATTAATAACCTTCGTAATCTAAGAGGTTATATTAGGGGTACTATAGATAGTTATACCGCTAGGTATAACGTGCTCTAATACTAGGTTAATAGATGACTATAGCAGGCTTCTATACGAATCGAGGCCCTTATTTAGATTATTCTAGGGTAGGGTAACTAAGTTAGCCGTGATATGTGGTATAAGAGCTGCAGCTATAACTATAAAGCCTTTAGCGACTCGTGACTTCTATAATCAGGTATTACTAACGGCTTACGGAGCATTTATTAGAGTAACTAGATATACTCTATCCTATTCGTATTCGGTGACCGATCTAAGCCGAGTCTTATAAGGTAGTCGTATAGCGACTAGTAAAGCGTTATAGACCTATATAAATAATATATTAGAGTTAATAATATATATATATACGCCTCCGTTAGGACTAAGATCCTATAGATAATCCGGTTTAAAAAGATAGTTATAATTATCGGGTATATTACCCTTATATATTACTAGAACTTCGACTATAAAGCGTGGAGGGATTATAACTATTAATTTCGCCTTAATTATACGCCTTAAATATGGCGACGCCTGAGTATAAACTTTAATTAGGGCTATTAAGCCTTTATATAACCCGATTAAAATTACCTTCCTACTAAAATTAATAATAATACCCTAGGAAACTAGGGTATTATTACTAATAAGTATATCAGCTCTAAGGTTATCTATAATATAAACCTCTATAATTATTAATACCTATCCTAGAGAGTCTCTAACCTTGCCTTAAATATATATTTTAACGGAAGCGTACTTATAAGTCTTAACGGTCTTATTTCCTACGCTACGGACTAGTATAAGTGAAGGTATCTTCTTAAGTTAGATATTAGGGAGGTGCTTTATAAGGTACGCACGGTTAATAAGCGTGACGGTACAGCTACTATTAAGGTAGACGTCGGTCTACTCCTAGCTAGATTTAGACTAGGATACCTTGACTATAGCGTATTTCTATCCACGAAAGCCGTAGCCTAGTAGCTTACTCTAATCCGGAATTATATTAGAGTTAATATAGATAAAGTTAGTCTAAGGGACGTTATTAAGGTCCTTATTTATAACTTCCTTTAAATCGATTTAAGGGTCGTCTAGTAAAGGCTTTAATAGCTGTAGTATTAGCTTAGTTAGCTTAGGAAGCCTTAGCTAATATTATAGTCTCAAGTAATCGAATAGCTTATTCCGAGACGAGAAGGTAGCTTTATAGTTAGAATAAGGATAATTAGTATCCCTTAGTTATATAAGGAAGTTAACGTCTTAAGCCTCGTTGTAATTATTATTATAGAAGCCTTTAGTAGACGGTTTATCGTCGTACTTATACTAACTAGCTAATTAATTATATTTATTATTAAAGTCTTCTATAAATTCCTCCGCTATAGCCTAATAGGCTCTTTAAGGTCTACCGCTATTATAAGTGCTATTCTACCCCCGTAGTTAAAAACCTAACCCGTTTACGGGGCCTACCGTAATTTAAAGCCTTTAAGGGGCTTATAGCAGCTGTAGTAGCTGCGGTAGTCGAGGCGTATCTTAGCCTTAACGATTTTAATTCTAATTAGAATTATAAGCTAGATTATTCTAATAGTAGGGGCGAGTATTACTAGCTAATTAGTTTTATAGCTAATTAACTACTCAGGATTAATACTAACCGGATTAGCTAATCGGCCTATTATTATTATCTTATAACTACCGTCCTATTATAGCTATCGAGGTCCTCGATATAAAGGACGTGCTATTCGCATAAATATCGAACTAGATATCCTTTTATAGACGTAATTCTTCGATTAAGCCTAAGATAGTTGACGTAGTATTAGGCTTATTAAGGTCGCGACGTAGTTCGCCGTCTATATATTCGTAAGCTAGGAGTACTTATAATAGTTCGGTAATTATAACGCCAGCGTTAGGACTATTAATCACGATATTAGCTATATATTCGGCGGGGTCGCGTCGATTATAAACGTCTCGAATAGTATAACGAATAGACTCGAGTATACCTAGAGACTTGCCTAGGGAATCTCGAAATCTCTTCTCTAGTGTATTATACTAGCCATTAATGCTATTAGGATTATATCTTAATCCTTATCTAGAGTTATATATTAATTAACTAGTAAACTAGTTATTAGCTTCTCTAAGTAGATAAGTATCGAGATTTTATCGTAAAATAGCTATATCTATAGTAGTAGCCTTTACTTATAACCTAGTAGTAAAGCTGTAGACGTTATAATAGATATTATACCTATCTTTAACCTTAATAGCGGGTATATTAGGCTTTAGTTTAAAGTAGCCTATATCTCGAGCATAAAACTAAGTAGAACGAGGTCCTTAATTAGGATTAGCCGGATTCGCTTAATTACCGTTAGCTTACTACTAATTCTGTAGTAAGGTTATTACTTAAGTAACGATAGCGGCTATTTAATCGGCCTATACCTATAAAAACGGAGCAGCCATATTTACGGAAGGCTGCGGTAGATTACGGGGTATCTCTCCTTTAACCGATATGCCTCGGGTTATTAGCGAGTAGGAGCCTAGGCCAGACTAATCTAACGGGCCTAACTACTCTAACGGGCCCGACTATCCTAATAGGCTGAATCTAGGAGAGGTTAAAGCAGGTATAGTGCCTATTAATAAGGACCTAGTAAACTCGTATAGCTGGGTAGTAGCAATAATAAAGGCTTTCACAGACGTCTTAAAGAGGGGTAGGTCGATAGCCCAGTTACTCGGCTAGGTACGTTCAGCTTGATCCGAGTCTTAGGATCCTGATCGAGTGCCGCGTAATAGAGCAGGTCTATAAGGGAGAGGTAAAGGTCTTTCGTGCTTGGAGGTAATAAAATGGATGACCCTGTAGGTTACCTTCCAGATGATCTGGCCGTGCTAGTGCCTAGTATTAAAGAAATCAGATATCGAGTAGGCTTAAGTAATGATATCTGGAGGTACGGGGATAGCTAATAGGATTAAGGCGGTTATATTTAGGACGGACGGGATATTGTTAGAGCCTTTAACGGTAGCTACCTTATAGGTTAATAGCGTTAATAGCTGTCACGATTATTATAGGAGTTATAACGAAAAAGTAAAGCAGGTAAATAACTCGTATAACTATTTAGATAATTTAAACGGGAAGGAGCTTTATTCCCGAGAAGGGACTAGAAGGAGCGTAGATAAGTCGTATAACTCAGAGGGCCGTAGTATAAGGGTATTTACTAAAGGCTTCTAATTTAGACTACTTTATATTTAGATCGGTATAGAATAAGGCCCTTATTATAGAGTACGAGGGATGCTTTTAATTACGGAAGCAGTTACTAAAGGTGTAGGACTTAGAGGGGTCGGAGGACTCGGAGGGGGATCGTTAGTGCTATAGAGATAGCGTTAGTACTATAAATAGCGGTTAGTACTTCTAGGTAATTATTTGGTACCTTAAAGACAAACACCTATAGTATTACTACTAATTGACATAGGTAGAATACTTGTGTGTAGAATAATTGATTTTCTATTAAGGATTCTATTAACGAAATGACAAGGTGACTACGGAAGGCTTCCGTAGTATACGCTAATGCTAGTATCTATAACACTCCTACTTATTCTATCCCTTTTTTATCTTCCTATTCTTTATTATCCCTCCCCCTTATTCTTTTCCCTATTATAAAAAAGTCTAAAACCCCCTAGTAAAATAATATTAATAAGGACGGACTTAGCGCGCTAAGCTAAGGATTAGCGCTCGCTTATAAAATTACTAAATATCTTATTATTACTTAGAGTATAGAGGATAGAGATATAGAGCTTACTATCTAATAGGTATTTAGATAGTAGACTAGGTAATTAACCTAAAAAGTAGATAGTAAGTAGTCTTAATAATTAATAAATAGTCTATATTTATAAAAAGGTATATATAGTAGAATTTAAAGTATATATCTTAAAATAGTAATATAGTTAATAATTATAAGGGTAGATAGCTTAGTAGTATATTTTACTATTTTAAACTTCCTAATCTAGACTAACTTTTATAGGTAGGTAGTTTAAGCCGGCGATATCTAATAATTTTATTATAAGGGCCTAATAGACGCGTAGCTTTAGTAGAATAGAGTTAAATAGGGAGGCTATACCTACTACTTACTAGACCGACCTTATAACTAAATATTAGATAGACCCCGCTTATTCCTCTTATAAGCCGCCTCTTTTTTAGTAGTAGAATTTACTACTACTTACCTATTCCTATTACTAGCACTATTACTATTACTTACTTGTTATTTACCTATTACTTATATATATATTACTACTACTATTATATTACTACCACTTAATATCTATAGTAGAGAAACCTTTAAAAGTTTAGAGGGGTACTAAAAACTAACTATTAATAGCGAGGTATTATAGTAAGGAACCTCTACTATTTATAAAATTAAAGATACTTATTATTTAAGAATTACTTTTTAATCCTCCCTATAAAACCTTAAGACTATATATATTATAATTAGTATAAATTAATATTAGTTTAAACTTATAACTTAAGTATATCTTAGCGCTTTAAGCTTAGAAGATTTTATATTAGCCCCTAATAGAGAAAGTTATTATTCTTTATTTTATAAACTCTTACCTATTATAGCCTATTAATTAAGTATATTATCTCTCGCTATCTAATTAGGTTTAATTAAGTAGCTTATAGTCCTACGTTCTACCTTTATTTCTTAAATTAAATTAAAGGCGCTAGAATTAGTTATATTATAAGTTATAGTAAGTACAAAAAGATTAATATAGTTTAGAGCTTTAATATACTCCTTAATTAGGTTTTAAATAAGATTTATAAGATAGGCTTTATTTAGGACTTTAAATATATTAATAATACCTAGTAGATTAAAGAAGGATAAGTTTAGGAGGCTAGGATTAAAGATATTAAGATAGATAATATTTAATAAGAATTAAACCTAGTATATATAATCTAATAGAGGGTTTCCTAGCTTATACTTTTTATAAGAGCTACTTAGATTAAGTATTACTAGTTAAGTACGCTTTAAAGTATCTACTACGTTATCCTTTAAGGTAATATATATAAAAGGATAATCCTCGCTATCTAAGTCCGCCTAAGGACTTAAAGGCTAAGTATTTATTATACGCTCTTTTAGGCTACTCTAATAGATATACTTATTATAAAGGAAGACTTTATAGCTCTATTAGCCTTCTAGATTAATATCCTCTATTAGATTAATCTCTAGTAGGTACTAAGTATATATACCTATACTTCGCGGAACTTTAATTTCACTTATTCCCTTAATAAAAGAACTCTTCCCTATACTTTAATTATTAACTATAACTATCTTTAGGAATAGTAGATCTAAATCTTTTATACCTAGGTAATATAATACTTAGATAGCTTAAATAAGCTCCTTTACTCCTTAACCTAAAATAGATAATAGCGAATTTATATACTTTAAGCTAAGGATAGTATATATAATAGTACTAATATAAGTAGAGGGTATATATTTATAAAAGTAATCTAGCTAAGTAGTAGTTTATAATAAGTAGTAGAAGGGCTAAGTATTTTATCTTTAATATCTAAGAGCGTCGCTAGCTCTTCTTTATTACCTCTTATCCGCGTATTAATATCCTAATACTCTATATTAGCCTCTCTTATATTCCTAGTAAGTAGTTTAACCTTCGGGGCTCGCTCTATAATTATATAGTAGTAGGAATTTTTAAGTATAATATTAAGGAAGATAAGAAATCTATTAATATTAATAGTAAGTTACTTTATAATAAGTATAACTATTAAGTCTTAAGTCTACTATATAAATAGGGCTATAATAGGATAGATATACTAATAAATCTATAGCCTTATATCTACCTAAGTAGGTTTAGTACTTTATATAAGTATAATATCTAGTACTACTATAATTACTATATAGTAGATATATCGGCGTAGTATAGTTTTTAGTTAGGGAGCGGGTATCTCTTAGAAGCGCGTAGTAGAATATAAGCGCTAGGCTATACTTCCTAATTTCTAGAAATATATTATAACTAGTAGTAAGTTAAATACTTTAGTAATTCTATTATTATAAAGCGCGTTCTTTTACTAATTAATTATATAATATATCTAAATAGTTATTATTATCTATCTCTTATTAAACCTACTATTATTATACTTATTATAAACCCCTAGAAAACTTAAAAGCCTCTAATAATAATAATATAGATAGTAAACTTTAAAAGAGATTTATATATCTATTATCCTAATAGTAGAAGTTAGTTAGTCGTATATATAATAATTACTATTAAAGCTTAAACTTAGGCTTAAGTTATATTAGGATAAGGTTTATTAAACCTATTCTAGTTAGATATTTCTAGAAGTATAGCCTTAATATATAATAGCTAGGTAAATATAATTATTCTACTTATATATATATACCTATTTTACAATATATACGAGGAAAGACTAACTAATAAAAGACTATAAAAGTAAAACTATTTAAGGCCTTTAGATATAATAAATTAAATAAGCGCCGGTTTAGTATTATTAATACTTTACTCCTAATACCGCGTTAATATAGCCGGTATCTACCCTATATTTACTTATATTAGGGATTATAAACTAATTACTACCTATAGAAACTTAATAATCTATCCTTTATATTATAATTTCTATTAATTACCTACCCTTACTTAGTAAGAGCTTATCTAATACTAATACTTAAACTTAATAATAAAAGATAGTCTCTATACCTTTAAAATATCCTTAAGTAAACTTACTATTATTTAGAACTTAGTAATAAAAGCCTTAGTGAAATAAGTTATATTAATAATAAATAGTCTTATTATTTTACTTTACTTAACTAGTATATAACGCGGTTACGCGAATATTACCTAAAATTAACTTATATAATATTAACCTCTTATTAATAATATATTACTTATTATTTCTCCTTAACCTTTAGGGACTAGAGTAGTACATCGGCAATTCGGGAACCCGGCCCTGGAAGCTCAGGCAGCTCAACCAGCCCGTACGGGAGGACTTGTGCTTAGGAGTTATCGTGCTAGCCCGAATAGGAAATATTATCAGTATTACGTCATATATTACTAACAAAATAGTAAACTAGGCTAACTTTAAAGTTTAAGCTAAAACGGACTAGTACTTGCTAAGATACTAGCTCCTAAAGTTAGAGGTTTTTAAAACGAAGAAAAAAAAACTTCTAACTTTAGGAGCTAGTATCTTAGCGAGTACTAGTCCGTTTTAGCTTAAACTTTAAAGTTAGCCTAGTTTACTATTTTATTAGTAATATATGACGTAATACTTATAATGTTTCCTATTCGGGCTAGCACGATAACTCCTAAGCACAAGTCCTCCCGCACGGGCTAGTTGAGCTGCCTAAGCTTCTAGGGCCGGGTTCCCGAATTGCCGATGTAGTAAGTAAGTATTTATAGTTTATATATATAAATACTCCTTACTATAAAATAATATTACTTACTAATAAATAGACCTATAACCTTACTATAAAGCTCTTACTTTAAATATTTAGCCTTAGGGTATCCACTTCTAGTTATTCTAATATTAAGATAAAACTAGGTTTTAAATTATAAATAGTAGCGGGTAAACTTACTTTATTTATAAGTTTATCCTTACCTATATAGTATACCTTATTTAATATTCCTATAGGCTTTTACTCTAGACCTAAGATACCTTCTTATAGAAATACTATAGCCGCTCGTATATAGGATAAGGACCTAGGTTTAGTTAGTAGCGAGGTTTATATAGATCCTAATACTCGCTAGCGTTATAAGGACGACCGCTCTAAGAGCGACTATAAGCCTACTAAAGATATAGTAGGTAATAAGGCTATAGTAAAAATTAAAAAGTTACTTATATATAAAGTAAAGCTCCTCTTTCTAGGCTAGAAGTCCCCTATTAGCTAGTTTAAAGACGACGGTAAACAGGTAATATCTAGGATCTCTATAATTAAATATAAAAATTAGTTATTAAGTATAAAGATTAAAATTAAGGCCTTAGTAAGTAAGGATATACCTACTCTAAAATATACTCGCGTAGAAGAATTACTTTATACTTAGGTAATCTAACTTAATACTATATATAATATCTTAGACTAGCCGGTTATTTATATATATCCTACGGCCTATATAGGATTTACGGCGGGTAATATAAATAAAAACTATATTAAGAAAGTATTTAAAGGCTTCTATATTATAATATATAATTAAGAAGTAATTACCTATTATTAAAAGGGTAGATTAGGTTTCCTATCCCTAATATTCTACCCCATAAAGGTATATACTAAAGGAATCCTCTAAGAAGCTAGAACTCTAGGTAAATATTAATATATTTAAGACTAACTACTTAAGATATTTAATATATCTAATAATATAATAGTTAAGCTATCTATATTATTTATTACTTTAGAGCCTAATTTATTTTTTATATCTTATAATAGAATTATAAGGGTATTTATACTTAAGAAAGCCTTTCTACCTTATACTTACTAGTTTAATAGACTAGCTAATATAAAATATAAAGTCTAAAAGAGTTAGACTACGCTATATATAAACTATCTACCTATTAAAATATTAATATCCTATATATATAGGAATAGTAATAAGTACTAGACTATAAAAGGTATATTAATTATCTACTAGGAAGAAAATAATATTAGATTTAGGAATACTAATTATATATCTTAAAAGTTATACCTAGGAGTAATTATATCTATATAGGCCTTCTCTAATTACCCTCTAAGTTTAAATATTAATTCTTAGCTAAAGACTCCTTCTTTATTAAATTTAAAGATAAGGAGTAATTAATATATATTCTCCTAGAGCTATTTCCTTTTATTAGTTCTATTAATTATATTATTATACTTTATTATCCCGTTAATAAAGGGGTCTAGAGTAATTTATAATTAGGGTTAGTCTTTAATCTAATAAATACTACTAAGATACTATTAGCTATAATTAAATACTACTATTTTTATAAATAAGTAATTATAGTTAATATTAGACTAGTCCTATCTAATATACTATATAAGTTCCGGTTAGCGGCTATTAAGACCCTAAATCTTATATATAAAGGGGATAGAAAGTATATTTATAACCCTAGATAGTAATAACTTATCCTTAGATAAGATATCTAGGTATATATTATAAGCGACCTCTTCTATATAATTAATTATAAGGAGAAGCTTATAGCCTAGGGTATTAAGCTAGATTATTCCTAGATAGGTATATTAGAGTACTTAGTATACTCGCTTAATAACCTTAGACTTATTAAGGGATTATAAGGAATAGGAAAAATAAAAGTTAATATAGTTATTATATTACTACTTATATTAGCTAGTAAAAAGGTAAAGGTACTAAGCCTTATAAATAGAGTAATAGACTCTTTTATTATAAAATTAAATACTAAGCTTACTTAGCTTAAGGAGGCTAGAACTATAATTATTAATAAGAATATAGTCCGCTTTTATTTACTTATAATAGAATAAGTAGTTATTTAAGTAGATAGCTAGCGTAATATAACTTATAATAGGACTCTATCTCTTTAATCCCTATTTCTATTTATAACGTACTTACGACGGATATTATTAAGAAATCTCGCGAGCGCTTATATAATATCTTAGATCGCTAATATTAACTTTATAATATAAGTTTTAGTATACTACTACTCTAAGTTATAAGTATTATTAATCGGCCTAAGCTAAGCGCTAATCTAACTCTAATATAAAATATTACTAATATTAGTAAAGTATTAAATACTAACGCTATATTAAATACTAACGCTATATTAGACCCTAATACTATATTAGACCCTAATGCTATATTAGACCCTAATATTATACTAGAACCTAACGCTATATTAAATACTAATGCTATTAATATTAGTAGACTAGAAAATAATAATATTTAGATAGTACTAAATAAGAATAAAACTACCTAAGATTATAAATCTATATAAGCCGTACCCTTTAAAGATAATAATAAAGATTATAAACGCGAGGTTAGGCCTAAGTAGAATAACGTAGATACTCTAGTAGCTATAAAGCTATAAAAGGCGGTATAAGAGATAATTAATTATAAACTTAGTAAAGCTAATAGTATATCTCGACGCGAGAGGCTTTATATATACTTTCGCAAGATATTCCTCTAAGCTTTACTTAATATCCCCTTTAAAATAAAGGAAGAGTATAAGGTATTTAGATTATTTAAATATTTACTATCTAAGGATATTCTTTAAAATAACATCGCCGTACTTATTATAATCCTTATAAATGCGGGCTATATAATTATTAAAACTTCCTTTAAAGGAGATTATATAATTATTTAGGAAGCTAGTAAGGTAGAGAATAGGGATCTTTTTATTACCCTAATAGAATATAAGAATAGTATATATCTTTCTAATAATAATTAGTAGCGACCGCCCTAGAAATAGGATATATAACGTAATCTATTTACCTAACTAATAAATAAGAGTATATATAAGCGCTAGGTAACCTTAGGCTACCCTAAATATAAACTTACTAAGTAATACTAAACTATTCTAGTTATTAGTAATATTATTTTGAAAATCTAGTATAAGAGTTCTATTATCTCTATAATAGATCTAGTAAACCGCCCTAATTACGGTAAAGCTATATAATTATATTAGGATATATTTAATTAAAATACTATACTTATATAGATTAAGACTAACGGCGAAGTAATTAAGATAGGATTCTCTTAATTTAGTTAAAATAAATATAAGCTATAAGTTACTATAAAGCTCTATTAATATTATATTAGATAAGGAATTAAAAGTAAGAATATTATTATCCTTATAAAGTACCTTATATAAGTTAACCTTACTAAATAAATATTAAAACTAGAGGATAGATTATATAATATAGAGTCTATAACTATTAATAGCTATTAAGGAGACGAGAAGTTTATAATAATCCTTTATATAATAGTATTATATACGCTAGGCTTTATAACTCTTCCTTCCCGCCTCCTTTCTAGGGTCTCTTATATAAGCGACGTCTTAGTAATTATTATAAATTATATAGGAATTTAAATAGATAATTAGTCTTACGCGCGAGCCTAATATAAAATACTCTAATATTTAATTAGAGTAGGTAACTACGTTATATATAATACTAAACTACTATTACTAAATCTTAGTATATATAATTATAATATAGAGTTAGATAATAAAGGAGCGGACTTAAATATATGTAAATAGGAAGAGGTAGGGGACTAGGGTAAAGCTAGGGCTAATAATATAATCCTAACTAAACTAGTAAAGGGAGAGGGATATAATAAAAACGTAGCTACTAACGCTAATAACTTAACCCTAGCTAAAGTACCCGCTAATAGGTAGTAGGGACCTAGAGGGTATTGAAATTAATTATAAGTAGTAGAGTAGGTTAAATAAACCTAGTATAATCTAATAAACTAATAAATACGCGGCCGTATAAGACTAGGTTATAAGTTAATATTTTATATAATAAGCTTTAATTATAAGTTAGTAGATTATATACTAAATTAAATCCTTTTCTTAGGCCCCCTTTTATAGGAGTAAGTACGACTTATAGACTAACTATTATATTACCTACCCTTACCTAGTACAAGCTATTTACTTAAAAAGAAATATATACCTCTATCTAAATTAAGGTAAATAGCCTAAGTAATTACTAAGTTATATTTAGTTATAAAAAGTAATATATTATATTCTACTTTATTTAATATCTAAATAAGTTTTTATCTTATTATCTTTACTTAAATAAGTTTTTATCTTATTACCTTTATATACTTTATTAACTATAAGAAATATTCCTATATATTAGACTTAGGATATACTAAGTAGTAGCTCCTTATAATAGTATATAAATAATTATTTATTATATTAATAATTATCTATATATACTAAGTATAATAGCTATTAGTTTAAACTAGTAAGGTTAGACTTAGTAAGGTTATACTTAGTAAGGTAAGTAAAGGTACGCGGCCCTATTAATAAACCTTATTTATAATAAGTATTATTAACTAATTATAAATAGAATTCGCATTTAGGATTACTACCTTTATATAAGCTATAATTACTATTAAGTTAAAGAAAATATTACCTTAATAGCGAGGGATAAGATCTATATTACCTATTTAAATTTAATAATATAATACCGTAAATAAAATATAATAAATCTTATAATAAGACGGAGGACCCTTTCTATTTAAATATAATTAAAGTATATAATAAGACTACTATAATAAAAGTAGATTAAGAGCCGTTAAGAGAGGATACTAAAGAATAGTATAGTAGAAAGGTAGGTATTAAAGACTTTAAAGGTAAAGAAGCCTAGGTAAAGGAGTAGGATTTTATTATATAGCTAAGCTAAAAGTATAAGTATAATAAACTATACCTATTAGGTAATCTAAATAGAGAGGGTAAACTTAGTACGCTCTCTAAGGTAGTACGACGGATTTACTTAAATATTAGATAATAGGACCGTAAGACTAAATAATAAATTAAGAGGGAGAAGGAAGGATATAAAGAATAATAACTATTACCCCTCTAAGATATAAGTTTAGACTACTTAATAATAGAAGATAGTACGGCTATATTACTAGCCCCGAAATAATAAATAGAATAAGAGGCTACGTAGGATTAAGATATAAGGGATATTAATTTAAAGGTAATATATAATAGGAAAATTATTAGGCTTCTTCTATTAAATATTATCTAGTTACCTAACCCTTTATTAGATATAAGAAGCCTACTAATATACTTAACCTTAGACCGGTTTATTTAATATTATAGTAAAGACCTAGAGTTAAAGCCCTTAGAAGTAACGCTATAATTTAAGTATAAAGGAGCTTAGTTTCTAACTAAATTAACTAATAATCGCTAACTTTATAGGGCTATAAGGGAGGTTATTAACGGCGTAGGTACTAACCTTATATTTAAGTTTATAGTAGGATAGGATAATTCTACTTAGTAGGCCTCTATTCTATTAATTACTCTATTAGAGACTCTAGGTAAGTAACTACCTTCTCTATCTACTATAATAATAAATATTACGTAATTAATATTAGCTATTATAACTAGGGCCTAAATTTAAATAGGATATCCTTAGCCTAATAATAAGACGCGCGAAATAGAGATAAAGTATAATAAAAGGATATAATAATAGTAGGCTAAAGGTATAATAGAGGCTATAATAATAGCTAATTAACTATTAGGGATTTAAATAGGATATAGTATATTACCTACTTAGAAGCGATTAAAAACTACTATTATAGGTTAACTATACTTTAGCTAATTATCTAAGAATAAGAGTATTAAGCTATATAGTAAAGATAAAGATAATATAATATTAAATATTATAATACTAATAGATTACTGCTAAGAGGTAGAGCTAGACTAAAAGGGGGAGGTACCTAATAGAATACTAGTAAAGGACGGAAGTATTTATCTAATATAGATAGGGTTATTAGTTATCCTCTTATTATATAAATCTTCTAATCTAATCACCCTTATTAAATTAACTAAAGAAGCTAAAGCCTATACTCTAGCTAATAACCTAGTTACGTCTATTAAACTAGCTAAAGCCTATACTCTAACTAATAATATAGTTACGTCTATTAAATTAACTAAAGAAGTTAAAGCCTATACTCTAGCTAATAACCTAGTTACGTCTACTAAACTAGCTAAAGCTTATACTCTAGCTAATAACCTAATTACGTCTATTAAACTAGCTAAAGCCTATACTCTAGCTAATAACCTAATTACGTCTACTAAACTAGTTAAAGCTTATACTCTAGCTAATAACCTAATTACATCTATTAAACTAGCTAAAGCCTATACTCTAGCTAATAACCTAATTACGTCTATTAAATTAGCTAAAGCCTATACTCTAGCTAATAATATAGTTATATCTACTAAACTAGTTAAAGCCTATACTCTAGCTAATAATATAGTTACGTCTATTAAACTAGTTAAAGCCTATACTCTAACTAATAATATAGTTACGTCTACTAAACTAATTAAAGAAGCTAAAGCCTATAATCCGGCTAATAACCTAATTACGTCTACTAAACTAATTAGAAAGGCTAAAGTTAATACTTCTAATATTATAGTACTATTTATTAAACTAATTAAAAAGGCCGAAGTCTATACTTAGCCTAGTACCTTACTAGAGAAGAATAATTCTTTGAATACTATTAAATTAAATAAAGTAATTAATCTAATATAGGAATCTAAATCTAAAGGCTAAGTCGTAGCGGATAACTAGTAATTATTAGAAAACGCTGGAGTATTAAGTAGACGGGAGTTATAAGTTATACTAAAGTAGGGATTTAATAATACTTAAGTAGTATATAAATAAAAAGTTATTAAGTAAGGCGTAGATATTAGTCCTATTATAGAGCTAGACGTCGAGGACGTAGAATTACGCGAGATAATAGATATTATAGAAGAAGGAGAGGAAGATATAATAATAAAACTAGCTAATAACTATCTAATTATAATAATTAAATAGCTTTATTAATAGGATAAGAGGTAGGAGGACTATACTTATTTATTTTACTTTAATCCTAATATATATTATTAACCTAATAAGACTATTAAGTTATTAGCTAGTATATCTCCTATATTAATATACCTTATTATTATTATATATTAATACTATATCTTCTAGAGCCTCTTAGTTAGCCTTCTAGTAATAAGGAGGGACGTAATCCTATTAGGGTAGAGTAGGAATTCTTAGTAGGTAGAAGGCTACTATAATTAATTCTATAAGTAATATAAGTAAACTTAATCTAATATCCTTAATAGTATATTATATCTTATTTTATTATACTTAAAAGGCTTTAAATTACTACTTCTACTAGTCTAATAAGTATTCCTCTATATTATTAAAGTATAAAATATTATATATTTATATTATATTAACCTACTTATAGATATAATTAATTAAGTAATCTTATAATTATACTAGATTTTTTATAATAGTCTAGGTATCCTTAATATTAAGGATTAAATTTCTAGCCTTTTTATAAGATATAGGCTTTTTATTATCTTCCTTAATATTATCTTATTTCTCTTTAATACTTATAATTAGTTTTATCTTTTCTATCTTTTTACTCTAGATATTAGAAGGTAGATCTTTAGTAAGGTTAGTTATATTAAAGACGGATTTTTTAGGGGAAGTAGATCCTAGATATTAATTAGTAGTTTAGTTAAGAGTCTTCTTTAAACGCTAGTCTAACGGAGGGTTATTAGTTATAGATATTACCTTAAAGTAGCTTCCTAGAAAGGATTTTCCGTATTATAATTAAGGTATTAAATAGTTATATATAATAGAGGTTTTAGGTATTAATATTATTAATATCTTCCCTAGTAAGCGTAGAGAGTTAGGGAGGTAATAGCTAAAGGAAGTTAAAGGGTAGATAAGGGAACTAATATTACTCTTTTAAATACCTTCTTTAAATTACTATAAATTATAGTAGAAATAGAGTTTTCTTTATTCTTTAGTATTATATTTATTAGGGGGCGCTCTTAGTAGCTAGTAAAAAGGCGTACTATATAGCTAGGAGTTATAAGCGCTTAGAGTAGCTAAGGCGTACTATATAGCTAATAATAAGGCGCTTAGAGTAGTTATAATTAAATATCTAGTATTACTACTATTATTAAGGATCTATTATCTAGGGTATTATATATATTAATTATTAGCTATCTAGAATAGAAAATCTATAATATCTATTAGTTTACTTAGTTCGTAGGGTCTAACCGGGTTAGGAGTAGTATATCTAAGGATGAATATTAAAATATTAAGATATAACTATATAGGAAAATCCTATACCTATAATACTAAGATTTAGTACTAATTAAATACTTAGGTTAGAGTCTTAGTACTAGCTTAAATACTTAGTACTAGCTATTAGTACTAACTCGCTAAGGCCTTAATACCTTAGTAAATTAGATTAATCTAACTTAAATTACTAAGGTATCGCTAAGACGCTAAGACCCTAATAAAATAGTAAGGGATACTAGGTTTTTTTTTCAGAATTACCTCTATACTAAAAATAGAACTTTTTTTAATCAAATTTTTAATACCCCCTTTAATTCCCTAGGAATATATATTACCTTTCTATATTACCTTAAAGAATTACCTAGGTTAGGCTAGGTAATAATAATAATAATACTTAGTAATATAGTAGTAAATTATAGACATAATAGTAAGTACTACTATAAATAAAAACTATTAGTAATACTATAGTTATTATTTCTATAGAAATAGCTAATTAGTAATTATCTTTTTATATTATCTTATCTACTATTAAGAATTACCTAGTTAGTTATAATAATAACTCTTAGTAATCTATAAATAAATCTTATATATAGTATAAAATGCTATTATAGATAAAAAATATTCCTGATATTATAGTTATTATCTTCCTAGGGATATATATTACCTTCTTATATTACCTTATTTACTTTTAAGAATTCCCTACGTAATAATAATAATAATAATTAGAAAAAAAATAGAAAAAATTACTAGAAAAAATGTCTTAGCGATTCGAGTTAATACTTTAGTATTAATACTTAGTACCTATCTAGGTACTAACTCGAGGTACTTAGTACTAACCTTGGTACTAACTTAAGGTACTTAGTACTAGATTTTAGTATTAAATCCCTAAGACTCGAGTCGAGTACCTGACTCGAGTTTAAAGTACCGACTCGACGCGGTTAGTCTAAGTACTAACTTAAATACTTAGTACTAGATTTTAGTATTAAATCGCTAAGACTTAAGTTAGGTACCTAACTTAAGTTTAAAGTACTAACCCGACGCGATTAGTTTATATAATCTTCTTTACTATAATAGAATATAGGTAATTTAGGACCCTAAGCTTATTATAGCTTATCGGTTAGTTAATAAGTCCCTCAGACTCCTTTCCTAGACTAGCGCGAATATTAAAAGTCTAATATTTCTTCGCATCCTACCTATATCTACACCTACGCTCTATAATATTTTCTACTTGAATAAAGTTATATAAGTCATCTATAACTATTTAAAGCTTTAAAAATTATAAAAATCGGTGTAGTAGTTTAGAAGATATATCTTTATAAATAAATTTACCTACTAAATTCTATACGCTAACGGCTAGAATAATTAGATTAATAATAAAAATCCTATTATTATTTATAAATTACCTATTCTACTACGTTACCTACTAACGTGTCTAATATCGGTCTAAATAGGGGGAAATATCCGTCTTATTACCAGGTATAAAACGCTATTAAAATAGGTATATATATCTAATATAGCTAATACTATCGTATATATAAGCTACCTACCTACTAACGTATCTAATATGCTCCCTACTATTCACCTCACCTACTAACGTGTCTAATATGCTCCCTACTATTTACCTTACCTACTAACGTGTCTAATATCGGTCTAAATAGGGGGAAATATCCGTCTTATTACCAGGTATGGAACGCTGTTAGAATGGGTGTATGTATCTAATATAGCTAATGCTGTCGTATATATAGGCTACCTACCTACTAACGTGTCTAATATGCTCCCCGCTATCCACCTCACCTACTAACGTGTCTGATATCAGTCTGAATAGGGGGAAATATCCGTCTTATTACTAGGTATGGAACGCTGTTAGAATAGGTATATGCATCTAATATAGCTAATGCTGTCGTATATATAGGCTACCTACCTACTAACATGTCTGATATGCTCCCTACTATTCACCTTACCTACTAACGTATCTAATATGCTCCCTACTATTCACCTCACCTACTAACGTATTTAATATCGGTCTAAATAGGGGGAAATATCCGTCTTATTACTGGTATGGAACGCTATTAGAATGGGTGTATATATCTAATACAGCTAATGCTATCGCATTTATAGGCTAAAAACCCTACTATTTACCTCACCTACTAACGTGTCTAATATCGGCCTGAATAGGGGGAAATATCCGTCTTATTATCAGGTATAGAACGCTATTAGAATGGGTATATATATATAATACAGCTAATACTATCGTATTTATAGGCTAAAAACCCTACTATTTACCTCACCTACTAACGTGTCTAATATCGGCCTAAATAGGGGGAAATATCCGTCTTATTATCAGGTATAGAACGCTATTAGAATAGGTATATACATATAATATAGCTAATGCTATCGCATTTACAGGCTAAAAACCCTACTATTCACGTCACCTACTAACGTATCTAATATCGGTCTAAATAGGGGGTGATATCTATCTTATTTCCAGGTAGGTAACACTGTTAGAATAATCTATATCGCTGTATAAGTCTGTAGGCTAATGCTGTCGCATTTATAGGCTACCTACCTACTAAAATATCTAATATACTCCCTACTATTCACCTTACCTACTAACGTATCTAATATTAGTCTAAATAGGGGGTGATATCTATCTTATTACTAGGTATAGAATGCTATTAGAATAATCTATATCGGTCTATTAGTATATTAGCTAATGCTGTCGCATTTATAGGCCACCTACCTACTAAAATATCTAATATACTTCCTACTATTCACCTTACCTACTAACGTGTCTAATATCGGTCTAAATAGGTTATAAGCTAGAAACCCTACTATTTACGTCACCTACTAACGTATCTAAAATCTACCTACTACCGTATCTAATATCGGCCTAAATAGGGGGTGATATCTATCTTATTTCCAGGTAGGCAACGCTATTAGAATAATCTATATTAGTCTATTAGTACGTATCTAATATGCTCCCCGCTATTCACCTCACCTACTAAACGCCAGGTAGTAGGGGTGATTTCTAACGTAAAAATCTTGAATTTTTACAGGCATTTTCTAGTAGCTAATATGATAGTATAAAGACCTTATAAGACTATAAGTATTATAAATAGTAAAAAAGTTTTAAATTAGAAATTTAGTTCTATAAAAGGTCTTTTAAGTTTAAATATAATTTAGAAGAAGCTTTAATAGAAGTAAGATAATAAACTTTTATAATTATTATTCTACTTATTAATCTTAATTAATAAAGTATATAAGCTATTACTCTTTATAAAATCTACTACTACTAAAAAAATATTAATCTCTTTATTCTAAAACTTCCTTTTTATAAACTTATCTATAAGACTACTATTAATTTATATATAAGTACTAAGTTCTAGTAAAATATATTTAAAAGCTTATAAGAAGTTATAGAAGTATTCTTAGTAAATATATTAGAATATAAGTTATCTATATATTTTCTATATAACTAGTACTAATAATTATAATAGCTTTAAATTTATATATATAAAGTATAAAGTATATTATATTATAAATAAAGGATATTTAACTATATATATAAATTATAAGCTCTTATAATTATAGATTATTTACTCTAATATAAATTATAAGGCTTAGATTTCTTATAAAAGAGTAAACTTTAAATTTATTATATATAATAGCTTAATAATAAATATATTATTTAATATATACTATTTTAAATTATTATTCTAGTTAAAATATTTACTTAATATTATCTTTTATAACTATCTAGCTCCTCTTAGTAATTATAAGATATCCTATAAATTTTCTATCTTAAAAGAAGGTCTTATAAATAATCTATCTTATAGAATTATCTTATAAAGACTTATACTATCTTATAATAGTATAAGACTAAAATTATTAATCTTATACTATATTACAAGATAGCTAGGGAGACTAATATCTTATACTATCTTATATCTTCCTAGCTAGTACTTACAAGCCTTATATTATTTAATAAATATACGCTATAGTAATTATTCTACTTATATAATTAAGGTAGCTACTATAATTAATAGCTGTAAACACGTTTACTTTCTAGCTAGACTCGTAACTACTTTAATATGCAAGACCGCTACTACTATTCGCGTGTACTCGCACCTCGGCGTAACGTTGGCGAACATGATTGCGATGGTAAATGGCAAGTATGATCCTTGGTCTATATCAACTCGTCATTGCTAACTGTGGAGTGGAACACTTTGATGCCATGTCACTACGAGAAGAGATCGATTTATTGTGTCTCCACGCTCTAGTCGGGTTCTGTTTCTTTAGTAGGGGAAGAATTGGATGACATAACAGTCATGATTCACCCCTGTCTAAGATATTCGTTCCATGTCACGTGCGATGAGAATCTTATCAAGCTGCGCGCAGCGAAGCCGAGGCTAACGAGGGCCAGAAAAGAGATCGCTTTGCTATTCACCTTGCCACTGAAACATGGGATTCAGGTCAGGCATATATTTCTGCATGTTCATTGTGGTAGATAGGTCTTAAGAGGTGAAAACAATTCGTGATTAGCTCGTATACGTAGAGACTGATTGTCCGACTATGTGGCGAAGAAGATCCTTTCTTACAGGATACTGCCGACACTGGTAGCCTCACGGTGGTCTCCATGTGTACAGGCGAGTGCCTGAACATCCATTCCCTCAAGGTCTGGAATGGTGCGACGTCGCTGCTGAATGGCTCATCGACAGCTTGCAAGCTATATGTAAAGCGCCTTGGTCCTTGCAGGCAGTATAGTAAGTTCAGCAGTTCTCAGATTTGGGATACCGGTTATACTCAAATCGAACGATCTGCGGGCGGCGATCGCTCCATCCCCAAGACCATTAACCTTCGGAATGGCTGCTCCTCCTTCGCGGCATCCAGTCCCATCACATAATTCCACATATTTCAGATGTCCATGTTTCTCCTTTCCCAGCAACATTGCCCACCCGCTCGCGCTGATCCAAAACGCAGATGTCAAACATTGTCTCAGAGCTTTTTCCCAACATCAGTCCCGAATAGCGCTGCATTCACTTTATCTCCCCCTGTCATGTTGATATGTATAGCATGGAATTGGAGCCTGCGTTGTCTTGGTGGGGAACCGAGGACTCTCGATCGATGGACATGGTGCTGATGAGTGCAAAGTGGGATACGGTCGGTAGCGCACGTGTAGTGACACTGCTCCCTAGGACGCCGCATGGTAATAGTTCGGTTCCGCTGGATGAGGCGGGAAACGCGAGAGAGAGTGTAAGGATTATCCGTGCGTCTCTAAGGGAAAGAATTGGCGCTCGTTGATGATGAGGCGTCTCTTTGTGCCATCTTCGATACCTCGCAGCTATACTTCGCTGATATTAAGATTCGTCATGGCTTCCTGGATTGGAAAAGGGTTACAGCGGATACATTAGCTGTCCCCGCATGTTCAAGCTATTAAAATCTTCTTCATCTCAATCCGTGGAATGATGGCCTTGTGCTCGCTGGCGTCAATGTTGGTGTAGTATTGGTGCCTTCGTCTTCTCTTGTTTCATATGTGGAGAAGGCGATCATTGGGGCACCGGAGATACCTGCTCATGCATGCCTATAGATCAGCTCAGTCAAATCTTAGTCTTCTCACTCGATGTATAGACAGTCTGAACGCAGCCTCGTGCGCGAGCCTTGCTTGACTCTCTTTCAGAACTGCTTTCCACCGTTGATGCCATGAATGCTCTCAGTCTCCAATAGTAAGTATCTCATGTAGTACAGAGGTTTGGAGACGCTTCATGTTGGTAGAATCTGTTCGAGTACAATTCTGGAGTTCCACAAGTGTAGCACTGCCTCTTCCCCTAGGATGATTGGGGCGATTGTACCTTGCGCGCATAGACCATTGTTGGATGGTACTCTACATAGTAGATGCGACGTCTCTGTCGGAGGATTGTTTCAGCCAAGACGATCCAGCCGCCAAGGCGCGCTTAGGCAGATCCGTCCCTAGCGCAGTATTCAAACACGGTCGAGGATCAGAGGTAGTACGAACCTCAAGTGCTCCCACTCACTTCTCACAAGCAACGACACACCACTCTTGTACCTGCCATGGCTGCTCTATAACTGGCGACGTTCTAATCTTGCAGCTTTGTCCAGGCTTTGCCTTCTACAGGCGCCATAGGTGGGGAGAAGGCCCCTGATCCATCAAGGGTTCGTTGCGAGGTCACTAAACTCCTACCTCATTCGATCATCCTAAGTGTGCGAGAAGCTTACGGCGCGGGACACATGTATGCCCCATTCAACCAGCTGGCGAATATCGACCATGATTATACGTGTTGCAGAGAATGAGCTGATCGCTGATTCTTCTATTCGCTAGTTCACGTTGTACAATTTTGACGACGTGACTCTGCAACCAGATTGAAGAAATATCTCACAAGTCTTGTCGACGGAGAAGCAGGTCTTGCCAAAAATCTATATAAGCACTCTCGTACCAAAGGTCACCATGACTGCCTCACAAGCTGCCCAGTACGTTTCTCCCTCCTTTTATGCCAAAATCGACGCATTCCAAGCAGTCCCAATATCAGCATCAATTTCTTATGAACTCCAAGATAATCTGCTACCGCGCGTGACTTTTCATGCTTTCATATCTCAAACATTCGACCGGCGCTGCTTCGATACTCCAGCTGCTCCTGCCTACGATGAATTTTCCCCTCACGGAGAAGTTGCTAACCAAGGTTTGCGGAACAGGCCCTATGGCTCAGGACAGTTTATGAATCCTGGTCCCGCACCTCGTCCCCCAACGGACCGTCCTCGCCTCAATTACATACCTTCAACTGTTGGGCTCCCGGGCAATCAGTCACAGCTCAGCCTACATTCTACTTTGCTACTTGGAAACGAACATATTATCGCACCCTCGCGCTCTACAACTCTTACTAACAATTCCTATGGTGGCGGCGGCATAGCTATACTCAAAGAAGGTACCGCCCGATGCAAAGAGGGGTTGATGTGGAAACACCGATATCTTGTCCTACGCGCATTTCAGCTAGACTTCCAGAAAAATCGAGATGGGAAGGTCGCCATGACCATCCAATTGAGAGACGTGACTAGCGTCGCCCGTAGCGAGAACAGTAAGCTTTCGTTCGAGGTCGTCCGTGTCGCGAACCCTGAGAATGCGACACGTACACCGTCTGCATTCAATCGTGACTTACCACAGAAGACCATGGTCTGCCAATGCGAGACCGATGAGGAGATCTACGGCTGGATCGAGGCAATCGGCAACCGTTGCCCAGGTATGGGCGGTGTCAGCAACCCAACGAATTTCTCACATCGTGTCCATGTCGGTTTCGACCCAACGAATGGCCAATTCGTTGGACTTCCTACAGAGTGGGAGCGGCTACTCAATGCTTCTGCAATCACCAAGGAAGATTACAAGAAGCATCCCGAGGCAGTCGTTGAAGTCTTGCAATTCTATTCAGATATCACGAATCGCAATGAAAATCCGGACATGTATCCCAGCTTAACGCCAACACCTCCAGTCAGCACGAACCAGAACATGCAACTTGGTCATGGCGGAGGTGGTACTGCTATAGCTCCACCCAGACCACCACCACCTAGCAACTATGTCCCATCGTCGCGGTCGTCGCCACAGAACGAATCACCCACATCACGCACCACAACTCCTGTGCCACAGCAACCCAATGTTTCAATTCCCGAACAAGACAATAAGACAGGTATGGATGCAACTATGCGCTCCCTCATGGAGAAAGAAGCCCGCAAGATCAAAGCAGCTCGAGAGCAGCGTGATCGCGCTGTAGCTGAAGAGGGAAAGAACCGTCGTGATCAGGCGTCTTTTGATGCAGCCATTCCCAAGACTCGCCCGCCAATGGCGAAGCAAGAGCTTAGCGGATATGGCGGAAGCGCAGATGAGCCTGCCAGCAGTCGATTCAATCCATCCCGTAATGCTCCTCCGGCACCTGGGGTGGATCGTTCTCGACAGCAACTTCAGGGTTCATTACGAGCACCAACCGCCCAGCGCCAAGCACCTCAGCCACCAACAGGGAGTGTTAGTGGCGCTCAAGGAGTTCCTCGAGCGCCATTTGCACAAAAGGAGCCCTCATCACGTTCACAGTCCCCTTCTAATGCACAACAATCGCTTCGTACGCCTAGTAAGCCGGAGCAGCAACGCCAACCATCACCCAATTCACGAGCTCAACCCAATCTTCAGGAGCGAACCCAGACAAATCACAACCACGTACGGGCAAATGGTGCTCTCACTAATGGTGCCCCCACAACCAGCGTCCACACGAACGGCGCCCACAAAAATGCTGCGCCCACAAGTGGTGCCAATACAAACGGCACCCACGCGAATGGTATCCACACGCACGGTGCCCACGCAAACGTCGCGCCCACGAATGGTACCAATGCAAACGGTGTTCAAACAAATGGCACGTCTCGTGCACAACCACCAACACGTATTCCAGCTGTAGCTCAGCCAGTAGCCCCTCTCAACGTCAAGCAGCCCACTGGCGCACCGGCGGACGGTTCAGACTCGCACAAGCAGACCGAGCTGGCTATGACTGCGAAAGGACCAGCTGCTACCCGGCAGAAGGAAGTTCGCATGTCCAGCATGACGGAGAGTCAGGTAATGGAGAAGCTGAAGCAGGTAGTCTCCAAGGATGATCCCCAGCTATCTTACAGCAAACAAAAGAAGATCGGACAGGGCGCCTCTGGCTCCGTCTATGTTGCCAAGATACAGGAGAATGCCATATCACCAGTCGCCAAGCGCTTGTACAAGAACCTAGGCGCGAAATCACAAGTTGCTATCAAGCAGATGGACCTGCGCAACCAGCCAAGAAAGGAGTTGATTGTGAATGAGATTATTGTCATGAAGGAAAGCTCGCATCCGAACATTGTCAATTTTCTGGATTCGTTCTTGCAAGAGGGCAACAATGAGCTCTGGGTGGTGATGGAATTTATGGAAGGTGGAGCGTTGACCGATGTCATCGACAACAATCCTCATATTTCTGAAGCACAGATCTCCACCATCTGCAACGAGGTGAGAAGGACAATACTCACTGACTGGGTTTTACTAACGCTCTTCCAAGACATGCAAAGGCCTTGCGCATCTACACAGCCAAAACATCATTCATCGTGATATCAAGTCTGACAACGTTCTTCTCGATGGTCGCGGCAATGTCAAGATCAGTATGTCCTCCCCTTTGTGTACTCTACTCTCATAAACCACCAATCTCGCCTCCTTACTGCTTCTACTACCTCTACATGCTGTGGCTAACAATCCCATCAGCCGACTTTGGCTTCTGCGCCAAACTCACCGACCAAAAATCCAAGCGAGCGACGATGGTTGGCACACCGTACTGGATGGCCCCTGAAGTCGTCAAGCAAAAGGAGTACGGCAGCAAGGTCGACATGTGGTCTCTCGGCATCATGGCCATCGAGATGATCGAATCCGAGCCTCCTTATCTGAATGAAGAGCCGCTCAAGGCCCTTTTCCTGATCGCCACCAACGGCACGCCCACGCTGAAGCATCCGGACAAGCTCAGTCGCGACCTGAAAATCTTCTTGAGTCAGTGTTTGACTGTCGATGTCAAGAATCGCGCCACTGCCGTCGAGATCTTGGCGAGCGATTTTCTCCGGCGTGGCGGATGCAGCTTGGCCAGTTTGGTCGACATGCTGAAGTTCCGCACCGCTTCCAAGCATTGAGCTTCATATACCCGGCGGCGCCAACGATGTCATGGGGTCAAATGTTCCCTTGAGCTATAATTCGCATGTTCCTGGCGTTCTCTTCGACGGCAAATCTCCATCTGAGGCACGCTTTATAGGCTTCACTCTCCATGGAGGCTTTATTCTTCTTCTTTCTCTTTTACTTTTTCTTCTTCACTTCTCGGACAGAAAATTCCTCGATCACCACCGATCGAGACGATATTCGGCGACATATTGCCCACATGTTTTCTTTCTTTTCACGAGAGTTAGGATGGTTTATGCCAGCATTCTCATGTTCTCTGCCATGAATAGAACGAATTGAAATGAGGAGCGTCAGGTCAGGTTAGGTCAGGTCAACGGATATGGACGGAAGAATTGAATGATGATGCTGTTCGGCAAGCGATTGATTGTATTTAGAACCAAAAGGGCTAGTTCTCAAGCTATACAATGAAGGCAATATTCCCAAACATTCGCTTTACGTTGTGATAATGTACGGAAAAAGACAAGATACCTACGTCGCCTCCTCTCCAAACGGAGAATTGAATTTCAGCAACCCGTTCAAACCCCCAACCCAACCCTCATCTCCACTCGCCCCTTCGCTCCCACTCCCCCTCATAACGCACGGCACACCGCCCACCCACCCCTCCGGATCCCCCTCCAACCCAACTCCACCACCATCCCTCCCCTTCAAATCCCTCCTCCTCCCCACCTCCTCGCCCCAAACCCTGACACACATCCCCACACCCCCCTCCCCACCACCAACCCACCGCCCCCCATCAATAGAAACCTCCACCCCATCCACACCCCCCCTACTCCCCCCATCAACACACACCCCCACCTCCGCCTCCCCCGGCAACACCAACGGGCGAAAACTCAGACTCCGTGCGCAAACGGGCGTAATCACTATCCCCTTCACGAGCGGATGGATGATGGAGCCGCCGGCCGAGAGCGAATATGCGGTTGAGCCTGTCGGTGTGGCGATGATGAGGCCGTCGGCTACTGCTGTCGTGAGGGTTCGGGCGTTGGGAGGGGAGCCGAGGGTTAGTGTTAGGTGGGTTAGGTGCGGGGAGGAGCCGCGGTGGAGGAGGATTTCGTTGAGGGCGTGCAGGTGCGGGGGTGTGAGGGGGTGGCCGGTTGGGGAGGTTATGCTGACGCGGAGGCGGTTGCGGAGGAGGATGCGGGCGGTGCGATGAGGGCCGTGCGAGGTGCCTAGGTGCGGGGGCCAGGGGGTGCCGGTGGTGTGTGGGTATGGGGATTGGGGGGAGGATTTGGCGTCTTGGATGGAGAGGATCGAGTGGCGGGGGGAGGGGGCGCCGGACATGTAGAGCTCGCGGAAGGCGCGCTTGTATTCGTGGATCTTCCATTCGTTGAGGAAGCCGAGGGTTCCCATGCTGAAACTTAGGATTGGAGGGACGGAGGGGGTGGTGGCGAAGAAGGAGGAGGCGCGGAGGATGGTGCCGTCGCCGCCGAAGGTGGCTGTTAGGTCTACTTTTTTGGGGAGGGTGGTGGTGAGGGGTGGGGTGGATGGAGAGGGTGGTGAGGTGTAGATGGGGAAGGGGAGGTGGAGGTGGAGGTCTTTGGCTGCGGAGGGTTCGAGGATGAATCTTATTGAGGGGTAGGTTGAGTGGACGTGTCTGTTGGCATGTGAGTATTTTGGAAGCTTTATTCTATCGAGTGGATATAATGATATGTACTTTGCGAATTCGATGACGGCTTCTGTGGCTTGCGGATTGTTTTCTTTCTTCACGAGGAGGATGTTGCGGGGTGGGGATGGCCAATGGAGGGATAGCAAGTCATTGCCCTTTGTCTCTGCGAGTGTAAGCTTTGGTACTTGACAAAGTGGAGATGGAGAGACCGTGGTAGCTTGGATGTATGCGATCTAGGAGCTCGGCGAGAGGTCTGATCTCTAGTCTTCGGTGTGTGCTGGAGAAATGTCGGTGGCAGTCTAAGGTGATGCATTTCCTCTTGGGCACTTTCATCTTCAATCGAGCTCAATTTGCTTGAGGAGGTGTATGTGAAATGTCTATTCAATCTCCCTGCTTGCGCCAAGACCACGGAAGTTTCTCCGCTCATATATTCATGAGCGTCAGGTTTACTTATAGCGACATTTATGACAGGTTGATATTGTTAGTCAGATGGTTAGTCTTAGATATGTAGTATACTGATCATGACATCGTTATCACTGCTCTTAACAGTCTTCGGTTCTACGCTTGAAGAGTGGCCGCAATGTCGAACAGGAAGTACGATAATAAACATTTGCTGGACCAAGGCAAACTCTCGTCTGGCCTTCTTTAGAGGAAGTAGCATTGTCCTTGTTGTGCCTTCTCAATTGCAGCCGAATCAGGCTGTGCAAGCGCATGGAAGTTCTGATAGAGGTATAATCAAGTAAGTGTGAGTGCTTCTCCGTGCCAATCCTAGCAATTACCAGGGCACCCCCATTTACTGATAGGAGCACGTATTGAGACAATACTCCAGTCCGATGACACACTCCTTCCTCAACACATGCAAGGGTGCAGAGGCTATCGGGTTACGTCATAGAATAAGTCCTGTGCGGTGTGGCAGAAGACTGGAGTTGAGCAATGTTGGAGTAGCTTCATTGCGAGCTTTGAATTCTACTGACTGATCCATCCGCATTGCAATCATGACCGCTCAAGTGCTTCCACCCCCTCAAACCGCTCACTCACTGAACTCCTCCTTGTCCTACGCTTCCTCCGCTCAGCAACACCAGCCTGCACCACTCCAACGAACCAATCATGGCTCTCACATCGACCCTGAGATGGTCGACTGGCTCACTCCTACGTCCAAAGACACCCCGCTTTCCGATATTCGCGCGCACTACTCTCATGATGGCTATGTATGGATCAAGAACGTAATCCCTCGCTCAGACGTCTTTGATATGCGCGAGCAATATTTCCAGACAATCTCGCCGTCAGGTCTCCTATCCCCTGACACGGGCCCACGAGAAGGCATCTTCAATTCACGCCTCGACCCTACCGCGCATCAGGGTCTAGGAGCAACTCCGCAAGATAGTGTCATGCAGAACCTGGACGAAATTCACGCCAGTAAAGAATATCAAGATTTTCTCCATCACCCTGATTTGCGCGACTGGGTGCGCCGGCTGACTGGTTGGCAACGGGAAGCCGTGCTCAAGCGCGGCCTTCTTCGACACAACGTGCCAGGAAGCAAATGCCCGAGCGGAATTCATTATGATCAACTCTTTCTGAGAGCGGGCGATCCCGCGTTTGTGACAGCGTGGGCGCCAATCGGAGACTGCGCGGCGGACGGCGGAGGGCTGATGTATTTGGAAAACTCGTGCGAGCTTGGAGAGAGGATCGAAAAGCGCTTCGAAGCCCAGCAGGAGAAGGAGGACATGCCGAAAGAAGAAAGAATCAGCGCGTACAATCGTCACATGGGCGAGCTGGGCCACTTGAGCCACAATGCAGAGACTTGGGCGAAAGGGGATGGACTAGGGAAGAGGTGGTTGGTCGCCAACTACGAGGCCGGAGATGTCGTTTTCCACAGCCCATGGATGATACACGCGAGCGGTCAAAATAGTGACAAATTTGGCAGGATCAGGTTGGCTAGCGATCTGAGGTTTTATGAAGAAGGAGCCAATCTTGATGAAAGGTGGACAAGGCCATTCTACAACGGAGATGGACTCTAAGGGCAGCTGGGTGTTGTGGACGCCCATTTTCCTATAAGGTGGCTTCACCGCACGGTTTGGAGTTGAACTTTGCAAGGCTCCAGGACACGTTTATAGCATTGAAGTATTAATTATAAAAGTAAGAATTAATAGCTAGGATAAGTAGTATACTACCCTCTCTTATACCCTATTTTAATAGCTATCCTTAAGACCCCTAAATAAAGTGGGCTATATAAAAGAGCGCGCTTTCTATATACTTAAATGTAGGGGATTAGGTGAGTTAGTAAGAGAGCGTCTATCACCTAGATCGGGTTGCCGCCCCAACCCCTGCTCACCCAGCGCGCTCGCTAATAGTAAAGCGGCAGATTTCTGTCACCTTCAGCTGCCAAGCTCCAGTCTCACTAGTGGAGAGACTTCTGATGTCTTAGCAGCGCAAGGTCCCTCTTTCCTCATGATGCTGTGCGTTCTTCCTCAAGCTAATCTTTCTCCGAGTATATCCATAGGACCCATATAACTCTTTCGTATGCTGTGATTGGTCATCTCTGGGGTGGTACGATAACCACCGACATTTCATTGTTCGTTCCACCCATGAAACCAAATCGAATCCTCAGTGAGGGAGGTCACACAAGGAACAAACCTCCAGACATATAATCCCAAAGCCTACAGACATCCATTCGCATAATCAAAAGCAACAATTTCCAGACCCCTTCATACTACGGGTTCATCAAAGGTCTCTGCCAGCTCTGCGTCGACTCCGCGATGTCCGCCCTTCAGGTCGATTCTGTCCCAAGCCAGGCTATCCCAGGACCTCTACCAGATCTCGGCGCAGGTATAACAGGGAAAGCCGCTCACCCGCATCCAGCAGGCCGAGTCAAATATGGCGTCTCTGTTCAAGGCATTCGGATGTTGCTTTTCGCACTGTGGGTCAACACCGTCATCTTCAGTATCCATGCAACACAGCTTCTTGGCTCTCCAATCTACTTCATAAACAAGGACTACTACTACGCATATATGTCCCTTACCAAGCAGTCCTTCGGTCTGCTCATTGTAACGGGGACGGCTTGGTTCAGCCACACTGTCGTTAGAGTAAGCGGGGATAGAAGTGTACGAGGACAATTACAGCAGACAAAAGACGGACAGTTGCAGACGCACTTCCCGGAACGGCTGGTGATGATCGCCAATCATCAGATTTATACTGATTGGCTATACCTTTGGTGGGTGGCATACACAAATCGAATGCATGGACACGTCTACATCATTCTCAAAGAGTCGTTGAAGTACATACCTTTGATTGGTCCCGGGATGATGTTCTACGGATTTGTTTTCCTTGCGCGCAATTGGACAAAAGACAAGTCGAGACTTCAGCATCGGCTACAGATCCTGAACCAGGGGAGCCATGGCGGGCCAATGTCAGGCTCATCACATCTTGATCCCATGTGGATGATGATCTTTCCAGAAGGAACCAATCTCTCCGGCAACACTAGGAAAGGCAGCGCTAAATGGGCGGAGAAACAGGGGGTCAAGGACTTGCAGCATGCGCTCCTTCCTCGAAGTACTGGCCTGCAATTCTGCCTTTCGGAACTGAAGGGCACAGTCGATTGGGTATATGATTGCACTGTCGCCTACGAGGGCATACCGTAAGTCTAGATGAATGTATGAGTTGTATATGCTGATAGAACACAGTCGAGGAGCTTATGGCCAAGACCTGTTCACTCTACGTTCGACGTTGTTCCAAGGTCGTCCGCCAAAGTCTGTGAACATGTACTGGCGCCGATTCGCCGTGTCTACATTACCTGCTGATGATGCCAAGAAATTTGAAGAATGGCTTGTGGAGCAATGGAAATTCAAAGATGCTCTTCTCGAAAAATACGTACAAAATGGCCGCTTCCCCGCTGATGAGGGTTACGATCCCGAAAAAGAGGTCGCAATCAGTGGCAACACTGGTATGCAAGTACCGAAGGGTGCGGGATTCATCGAAACGGAAGTCAAGCTCGCTCATTGGTACGAGATAGGGCAGATATTCGTAGTTCTGGCTGCCTTAGCTCTTCTGTTCAATATTGGGGCGAAGATGTGGAATCTCATCCTTTACGGTACGGTGATGGGGCGTGGATAATGGGACTTCCAGCTTCTGCGTGGGATTCACTCTGCGAAGTCGGTAGGACAGATGCATGACGATCAAGAGTTGGGAGTACACGCAAACATATGGCTTGAGGGCCATTCCTGTACCAAATACTTTAAGGTACAGGAGTGCTTCTTGGCGCTCGGGAGCGGCACATCTTCGGCGCTCAGCAATTGCGCTAGTACAAAAAGCTACTAGGTCCAGGTGCGGAAAAACGATTGGCCTTTCTGAGCTTTGAATCTTATTGAGAACATTGATTTTGACGAGTTATTTCGCATTCACTGACAGGTTGGTATTACTATCCCACAACCTCACATCGCCTTCTTTCCAATGTCACCTTGAAAGAACGAACACGACAAAGAAGCGCTCTCCATAATGCCGTCATCAACCAACACCTGCGTGTGAGAGGCTTGTGCCCCCTTCGACAATCAATCCAAGGGCGGCTGTCTGCACTTCTGATAACTTCCCAATCGCACCATCCGCTTGTCATGGCGCCTTTTCTCAATGGCTACGCCAATGGAAATCGCCAACTTCCCTCCGAACCTGCCTCCGAGTCTGTTCGCTTTTCCGATATTCCTTCTGCTCTCGACATCCAAGTCTCCGGCGCTTACGAAGGTGAAGCTGTCGAAATCAGCTTAGAAGAACTCCTTGACGATCCTACTGAGCTATGCACGCTACTCGAGAACGAAAATGCGGAGAAGAGAGTATGGATGATCATAGCACTAGCATACGCACGACAGGGAAAGGTTGATCTTGCTATCGATATACTACACAAGGGTCTGGGATCGCTGAGCAGAGGCAGTGTGAAAGAGAAGCTGGGGCCGCTGGGGCTGCTTTGTTGGATGTTCTTGAATAAGAGCAGACATGCGCCGCGGGTACTGCAAGAAGGACAAGTGGCTGGCGAGGTCAAAACGAAGGATCTTTGGCTGCAGGCTGCTACAGCAATACTGAACGAGGCAGCACGCATCAATCCAGCCTTTCCTCCATTATATTTGGCTCGTGGTGTGCTATACCTCCTTCGCGCCTCCTTGCAGCCTCCCTCGAAGCCTGTCGCGCCCGGCACTATAGATCATTCAGAAAGAACAGAATCGCTCCGGCAAGCTCTGAAATGTTTTGAAGATGCAGCGAGAGTTTCGAGTGGAAGGAATATGATGGCCGTCATGGGCACGGCGAGAGTACAATTTTCGCTGGGCAAATATGCGGAGGCTTTGAAAGGTTATCAAGAGGTACTCGCCAAGATGCCCCATCTTCAAGATCCAGATCCCAGAATTGGTGTCGGATGTTGCTTCTGGCAATTAGGATATCGGGAAGAGGCACGGGAGGCGTGGGAGAGAGCACTGGAGCTGGTGAGAATATTGCGTCCAGTCACTGATATTACTTACTAATGATGGTATTGAGACTCCTGACTCGCCTGTTGCCACCATCTTGATTGGTCTCTACTACCTCCATGACAGTTCGAATCACAATAGTAAAGATCAAGCCTTCGCCCAAATCTACAAAAGGGCGATGACAGAGTACACTCAGAAGGCGTTCAAGCTGAGTAAAGATACGCCTCTGACATGCGCCACTTTTGGTGGCTACTTTCTGCTTCGAAAGAATTGGCCCACCGTGGAGACGCTTGCACGAAGAGCCATAGAATTGACCGACGTTAATGCTATTGCGAGTGATGGATGGTACCTCCTTGCCCGCAAAGAACACTCGCAGGAGAAACCAGACTTCTCGAAAGTGAACGATTTTTATGGTAGGACAGACGCTGCGAGAGGAGGCGGCGACAAGGGCTATGTGCCTGCAAGGCTGGGCCTTGCTCAGGTCCAGGTGCTGCAACAAGATATCGATGGAGCTAAATTCAGGCTTGAGAAGATCATTCAGAATTCAAAGACCGTCGAGCCTATGATGCTTCTCGGAGCTTTGTACGCCGAAGACGTTTTCGCTAATCAGGCTGCCGGTAACAGAGAGGACAAAACATCGGAATGGAAGAAAGCAATCGCGCTTTTGGAAGCTGTTCGTCTGGCTTGGAAAGATCCGCAAAAAAAATTACAAGTCGATCTATCAGTACTTGTCTACCTGGCTCGATTGTACGAAGGAGATCAACCAGACAAAGCAATGCAATGTCTGCAGCAAGTTGAGAAGCAGAGCATAGGAGACCTCCTTGACCAGCAAAAGAAACCCAAGGATGCTGAAATCGACGAGAACACCATGGCAAACCTGCGCGAAGAGCTGCCTCCACAATTGCTCAATAACTTAGGATGCTTCCAGTATCAGCATGAGAAGTTCGACTCCGCTCGAGATCTCTTCCAAACGGCGTTGAATGCACTGGTCAAATTTGGAGAACGGGACGACAGTATTGACACCGATGCGCTTGTCACAACCATCAGCTACAACCTGGCTCGAACATATGAAGCTGCCGCCCTTTTGGACGATGCACGGCAAGTTTACGAAGGACTTCTCGCACGACATGCTGACTACACTGATGCACGCACTCGCCTTGCCTACATCGAACTTCGACAGAATCCTACAGAGGATGGTCCCACAGCCGTAGCTGCGCTGAGTGAAACGGATGGTGCTGACCTTGAGGTACGAGCACTCCTTGGGTGGTACCTCAGTAGATCCAAGAAACGCGCAACGAATGTGGCTGAAGACCAAGAACAACGGCATTACAAACATACATTACAGCTCCATGAAAAGCATGATCGATATTCACTTACAGGAATGGGAAATGCCTATGCGACATATGCTCGTGAGATGAGGCGGAATACCGAAAAAGAAAAGGAAAAGCGAAGTGCCGAGTACCTCAAAGCTGTTGGCTACTATGACAAAGCGCTACAATTAGACCCCAAAAACGCGTATGCTGCTCAAGGCATAGCCATTGCATTGGTTGAAGATAAGAAAGACCTGGCTACTGCTGTCCAAATATTCTCCAAGATTAAAGACACAGTGCGCGACTCCAGCGTCTTTATCAATCTTGGGCACGTATTCTGCGAGCTCAAGCAGTATTCCAGATCCATTGAAAATGTACGTCCTTGATACTGCCAAACTTTCATGACTATAGCTGACTGAATCTACAGTATGAGCTTGCCCTCCACAAAGACCGCGCCTCGGACCCTCAAGTCCTTGCCTGCCTCGGCCGTGTCTGGCTCCTCAAAGGCAAACAAGACAGAAATCCCACCGCGATGAAAAACTCGCTCGACTACTCTCGCCGCGCCCTCGCCATTGCCCCTTCGCAAATCCACTTCAAATTCAACATCGCCTTTGTGCAAATCCAGCTCGCACAACTGATGTACACTCTTCCCGAGTCCCAACGTACGCTCATCGAGGTGCAGACCGCATCTGAGGGTCTCGATGACGCCATCGAATCTTTCACGGAAATTGCTCAAGCGAGTAATCCGCCATATCCCAAACATGATATCGAGCAGCGCGCTAATATGGGGAGAAATACAATGCGCAGGCAGCTCGAACGCGCTATTCAATCGCAGCGTGATTATGAAAATAAGAATGCTACAAAATTGCAAGAAGCGAGAGAACTTCGCGAGGCGGACTTGAAGCGACGGGAGGAAGAGAGAATCAAAGCCGGAGAAGTTGCGGCAGAAGAGAAGAAGAAGATCGCCGAAGAGCGATTCAAGATGCTCGAAACTAGCCGCAAGCTAGCCGAACAGCGCGCCGAAGAAGAACGTAGGAGGGAGGAAGCCGAGATGACTGTGGACTCCGAGACTGGCGAGCGTGTCAAGCGGAAGAAGAAACCCCGTGCTGCCGCCGGGCAAGGCAAGCGCAAGAAGAAGGGTGCTGAGACCTCGGACTCGGAATCCCAACTCGATGGTGAACGGCCTTCGCGAACGAAGAAGGGAAGGAAGAGCGTGTCAGAGAGTAGTGCCGCCAGTAGTATGGATGAGGGCGCCAAACCGAAAAAGAGGAGGAAATTGGCGAGGAGGGGTGGCAAGGATGATAAATTCAAGAGCTCGGAGATGGTGGTTGATAGTGAGGATGATGATGTTGCCGCTGTGAGGAATGGGAACGGTAGTGCAGGTGACGAGGCGGCATCACCTACCGACACAGCCATGGATGAGAGACCTACAGGTGATGCAGAAGATGAAGATAGAGAAGAAGAACAAGAAGAAGAAGCGGCTTCGAGACCGAGAAAGAAACCTGTGAGACGGATTGAGGAGTCTGAGGACGAAGACGAAGACGAAGACGAAGATGAAGAAGACGGCGAGGCGGAGATAGAAGTGCGAACGACAGCTGAGCAGGCGATGGGTCAACGAAAGGGCAACAACGTGTTTGCGGATGCGGATGTCTCAATGGTGGATGAGAGCGTGGGCGCGGCCGGGGACGTGAACACGGTTGAGTATACCGGCGGCGCGCTCGAAGAGGCGTATGGAGAGGGGAAGGAGACGGAGGGGACGGGGGACAGGCATTGAGATGATGTGATGGATGCATGGTATATGCATTAGCATTGGCGTTAGCGTTTTGGGGGAGAGGGTATGTATGTCTCCTTTATTAGGAGGCATAGAGATGGCGCGAATGGGTGTGGTGGATGTATTATAGCAATATAGCTCCGGATAATTCGCAGCGATCTCTGTCTGCCATTGTCTTATAGTTCATGACTTTCAACATATTATATCCTCGCTGCTCGCGCATCAATATCGTCAGGCGTGCTGAGAGGCTCCTCTCCTTGTAACTAAACCTGCTCATCATTCACCGTCCATTCCAAAGCGCCCTTCTTCCCTCCCTCTCACCATCGTTCCATCATTCCTCTCCATCTCACCATCGTTTCCTCTCTCCATCCTTCCCAACTACACTCTTGAACCGAAACACAGGCGGAATTGTCACCAGTGATATTTCTTTTACCACCACCTTGCTGCGGGAAGAAAGTATGAGAAGGGTCATGTACAATAGTCCTCGCCGCCTTTTTTCCGATATTTGGCGATAGTGACCTCCCAATTTTGCCGGTCGCGTGCGTATAGGATGTCCTGTTTATAATATATCATATCATATCACATCATTCTCCGTCTCCGTCTCTTTGCGATTTCTACCGGAGTGCGTTGTTATAGGATCCCTCTATTGGCGCTACCCATGATGTATATTTTGACGCATAAAACGAACAACAGATCTGATAACCCTACCTACCCACCTCACCACGTCCACTTCCACTTCCACCTTATACATAGTGCATACAACATACAGCAAACCAAACGCCATACGACATTCATCCGAATGCAATCAATCGAGATCGAGGTTCATTAATAGATTGTTCCTTCGTGAGGGGTTTTGTTGGTTTATGTGTTTATGTGTGGTACTTGGGAGGATGTGGGGATGTGGGGATATGGGGGGATGGGATGGGATATGGGGGGATGGGTTGGAGGGATAGTCGGGAGATATTAATTAGATGGTGGAGGTGGCATTGGCATTTTTGGAAAAGGTAATCGGTACGTGACAGTTTTATTGCACGGTGAGAGGCGTGAGATGGAGATGGAGATGGAGATGGGTTTTGGTATGGGTTGTGGGGTTTATGCATTACTTATATCTTGTAGAGTACATACATTCCTCCCATCCCTCACGCGTTGCGCCTCGATCGCTTCTCCTCGACCTATATACCCATTTACACCACTTCTTCTTTTCCATTTCCGATTTCGGAAAAATGCCAATCCTAAGCCTCTTCTTCATCTGTGATACCACATACCATGACATGACATAACATGACATCTGCATGACGTGACGTGACCGTGACACGAGATGAGGAATGACGTTATGACGTGACATGAAAAAAAAAGGTATCAATGAACGACCGAACGAACGAAACAAATATTACATTGACGATGAGGTATGCATGAGCGTAAGATTATCTATTTCCAGCTCAAGCGAAAGACATTAGGTGCGTGACGTCGTATTAGGTCGTTGATATTCAAGACAGGTTTTTGTATGTATATTTATATGGATGGATGGATAGATGGATGACGTGCGCGTAGGCATGCTGGTATGTGGTCGATTAGGTGGTGGAGACGTATGTAGATAGAAGCACGGAATGGCCCAGGCTGCTGGACCAATATGACAAGGAAGATCCGATGATCAACGTTCAGGCACGGCTCACGGAGCAACATGCCTCTAACATTTCGAACATCGATTTTCACACTCTAGTAACCGGAGGCGAAGGAAACAAGCTATAGCTCGCTCGTGTCCCCGTTCGCGAAGAAATGCTGGACGCCGAACTCGAAGAGCGCATTCGCCCTACGAATTTCGGTTGCAACAGTGGTGGTGGTGGTGGTGGGATGGAGTATTCCGAACTCGCGGACGTGGCGTCGTCGCGGAGAGCCGGGTGAAGGGGTAGCGGATCTCGATCTTCTGGTGTCATGACTTTCGACAGGATGGATTTCAGCGCGATGTCCTTCGCTAGACTGGGGCTGCAGCGGCGTTGAGAGTTGTCGATGGGAGCGTCGTTCGTGTTGGACGAGGTGATGTGGGCGGTGAGATGGTCAGCGTTGTGGTCGGATTTTTCGTTGGAGATGCTTTGGAGGAGTTCGGGGAGACTGCCGACGGAGCCGGTGTTACGGTGGCGACGGGCGGCTGCGTTGGCTTGCGAGAACCAGAAGCTCTCTTGGGAACTGCTCTTGCTGATGGGGGAGCCGCTGCTTCGGGGAGAGTTGCTCATTGTTGAGCCGTCGACGCGGGCTGGGTGGAATGGAAGATGTTGTTCTGCGGTATCATGTGAGACGATCATATCTCTGTACATATCGTCGTAGGATGAGTTGGGTCCAGAGTCATCAGGCATCACCATCGGTGTGGCGGTTGAGAATGCCGACCATCCTTGTCGATTGGGGTCGGATGTTTTTGTTGCGAGTGTAGGTTCCTCGTATTGTGGAGTGACCGCTTCTGGGATGCTGCTGAATGAAGACTCGGCAGAGGTTGCTGTTGAAGCTTGCAAGTCGGGCAGAAATGTCTGCAGTGGCAGCAGTAAAGGCGGTGAGCATGAGTAGCTTGACGAGGAACGTCTGTGTGCCGTCATGTTGTGGTTGGGAGAGACATTGACATCTGCGAGCACATTTGTGGGAGTTTCGGAGCCAGTTCGAGCGGCGCCGGCCAGCTCGTCGGCCGTCTCTGTGTGTAGAATGTTTGGTTCCTCATGAGTAGCAGCGAAATCCCAGTCGAACTCGCAATCGGCTTCAGCTTCATGCTCATAGCAATAGTCGATAACATCCTCCCAAGAATCTTCCTTCCGCAGCGAGATCCGTCTGGAGGCACGTGGGAGGGTAGGAATCTCCTCTTTATGTTCATCCACGCAAGGTGCTGCAAAGCTGACCGATTTGATGTTCTGTCTCGACAGCCATCTGTCGTCTTCCTCGTTCGTGTGCGGTTGACCGGAGCGCCGATGCTGAGGTGATTTGGTGCTGGGGAAGGATTTCGCATGTCGTATTGACGAGGTGGGTGTACTTGGGCGGACAATCGACGTGGCAATGGAGCTCCTCTTGTCCTCAAATATCTCGTCCTCTTCGGGCACCCCAGCGAGTTCCGTCCTGATCATTGAAAAGGGTGGTGGTCTGATTGAATGTGCTGTGTCGTCGGGTGTTGTCACAGCGTGCGGCAACGAGGGATCGTAGCTACCATCAATGCATGTAGCTGCCGAATCGTCCAATGGGCTGGATTGTACGCTGGCAGTAGGAGGAGTAAAGGTAGGATCGTTGGGCGGTTCGTGATGAATGGTAAAGAAGTCAGGAGCAAAGCCCCGAGAAGATTTTCGGGGCGGAGGTGATGTGGGAGAGGACTGTGCGGTGTGGTACCCGAGACTTGGCTGCGAAAAGTTTTCGATTGACCTGCTCCGTGACATCTTCATCATAGGAGATCTCGAGCTGCAAGAGTAACTATCTCGGACAGGGCTCTCTGGTGGGGACAACGAAGACCCTGGCCGGGGCGGTGACCATGTTTCCGAGCAAAGGTTTTCTAAGGAGAAGCTCCTTTGTTGTATGTCATTGGCCTTTATACCCCGTAGCTCTCGGCGAGGCGCCTGTGAGGCACGGATGGCGGAGAACTCCGACACGATGTCGTTGTGACTTGTGCCTTGTATTCTTTGAGCATGCTGTGGTGTGGTGTGGGTCAGATGGTGGAAGTTGAATGGCTCAGAGATGTTGTATCGTGGGGACACATCTGTGGTGACCATTAATCGCACTTCCACAAGTCCATGTGACAGTGCCGTGCTTACCATCTCCAGGAACCTGTACCCGGCTTTGCCTTGAGGATGTCCGACCTGACATTTCCTGAATATGGGCTTTTCCATTGGTCTCCTCCAGGGCTTCCAAAGTCTGCAGCGAAGTCAAGTCGTGCTTGCTATTCTGCCGTCGAAGTAACTTTGATCCCCTCGCCATCAGTGTCTTCCCAAATCTTTCGGAAATCCCAGCTCTTGTATATATACTTCTATCGGAGATGGATTGCCTGTCGATGGAGGCACGTGAAGTGGGTCTGCTAATTGAGAGAGGTGGGGGACGCTCGCTCCCGTGGTAGGCGATCTGGCTTGCAATTGAAGAGTAGCTTCTCGAGCGTAATTGCAATAGTGAAGGTCGTTGGGTATCTTCGGTTAAGGAGCGTTGGTGTAGTGAAGTCTGTGGAGGGTGCATGGTGGTCAATGGCCGACTTTCAAGCTGCTGTAGATTGGAATGATCTCCTGCACGCCAATCGCGTTCCTTGCTATCATTCGATGCGTCTACCGAAGAGGTTCCCTTGAATTCGAACATGGTAGAATTGACGTCCCTATCAGAGAAGAAAATGTCTCTGAGACGGCCGCGTGAACGTTGACATCCGGGGTATGTTGATGGGGCTCGTGCAGTGAAGCTTTTAGAAATTGAGACGTGCGAATAAATTTCCAGAGCGTTTGGAAATAATTAAAAGAGGTGATATGGGGCGTTGCGGGTTCTTTGGTCTGGTCTAGCGCACGAGTGGTTCTATCTTCGAGAACCACGAGCTTGACAGGGTTCAGTCAGGTCGCTAGTGCCGCTACTGCAGTTGTAGATTGGTGCTAGCAAGGGGCGCGATATGAGGGTTTGTTAGACGAATCCTGGAACAGACGCGATTCGTCAATTGACAGTCGGCGGTGCAGGGCTAGAGATGGTAGTAGTAATTCGGATCGACAGCAGGAGTAGGGTAGCCGGACCTCGATTCCAGCCGTGTCTGGCCAAACAATGAAGAGATGCTCCAGCTCGACAGCAGGGGAAGATGTAGCGGGGTTGCGCTGTTCGATTGTGATGTTGATAAAGAAGGATCTTGCGATGCAGAGTTTCTGCTCAACGGCGTAGGATTCCAGTGGATGAAGAACGGGAGTGGCTTCGACCGCTGGTCCTTGGCGAAGGTCAAGCTTCTCCAATGCCGTGTCTCACGTCGAACATTTAACGGCACAGAAATGCATCGCACTTGTTTGGTCTGGCGATTCTCTGCGGCGTTGTGGCAGGCTGGGTTGGAAGGTCGCGAAAGATTGGGCGAATGAATGAATGGCACCACGAGCCGTCCTTTATCTATTGCCTTCAATTTACGGAGTACTCTATTACGTCTTGTTGCTGTGAGCGAGTGAGATACAAAGCTCTCGTCTATTGATTGGACAATTGAGAATGCCTGACGGTGATCGGTGCTTGAAGGATTCCGCCTGCGTTTGGGCCCAATATTTCAGGAGGAGAACCTGTCAGGTACTGCCGCCGCGGCAGAGAGCAATATTGGAGCTAGATATTCCGGCGTTCAAATGGAGCCCATGGTTGGTTGTAGCTGGTAGCTTGCGCAAGACGAGTAGCAAGGTCGACCAGCACCGAGCCAGAGAAGGAGCGATCTAGAAAGCTCCCTCTTCGCCTTCACCACTTCTGCGCACTCTCTCTCCGTACCACGGCTGCAGGTGGAGAAGCTTCCCCAAGCATGGTACGAATCGACGTCTCTCTGTTACCGCTTGCGATCCTTGGGAGTCCACTCTTCATTGGCAGCTCCACCGACTGCTTTTCACTTTTCGTAGGGCTATCACCACGACTGACAAGGACCAGCATCCTAGGAGCATCCCAGGAGCATCCTAGGCTTTGGGATCCAGTTTTCCGGTGGCTTCTTGGATCGCCAGTCCCCACTACCGGAATCCTCGCCAAATCCCACGGCTCAAAAGAAATGTGAGAGGCCCCTCTCCCAGGTCGCAGATCACGAACGCTCAACCTTGCAGGCGGACCTGCATGACGCCGGTCTGGGGATGCATCCCCCCATAAGGGGGCACCTGCATTGGCCAGTCAGGGTAATCGGTAGGGCGCCAGCAGGTGCATGGCTCCCCTGCTAGCCATCCAGGCATCTTACAGGCATAACCCGACCGTCACGACGGGGACCGGTTACCGACAGGGCGGTTTGGGCCTACCGGCCCCCGCCTGCCCCCGATAGGCGTCTAGATAAGATTGGCCGAGGAGCTGGCTCTCTTCGCAATTCTTGACAAATTTAAACATAAACATTCAAACATTTCAGCACGGATTTCCCATTTCCGTGAATTCCTTCACCTAATTCCGCGCCATTTCATAATGTCAATGCGAGATTTCCTTGCTTCGGAATTGAGGATTATAATCTCACTGTCAAGACCATGCGAATGCTGGGATACATGCGACCAATAACAGTCAGGGGTAAGTTGCTGGTCAATCCTTGTATGCGAGAACCTCGCGTGTTTTCCATTGGGAAGCGACGGAGGACGGTGCACAATGATGCATAACTAATGCAACACCAATGCACAAAAGTTGTACTTCGCTTGCGCCAACCAATCATGACATCAGCTAGTATTAGAAAGCTTCGCAATTCTGCACGATTACACATTCAGGCATGCCATCTGCATCTTTGAACTTTCCAATCAGCAATAGCGAAGCTGCGAAGCTTAGACCAACACGTGATCCGTCCTCTCGTCCCTCTGGCTCTGGTGCTGACTCTCAATTGCTGAGTGAAAGATACAGATACTCTCGAATCCCCTTTATCTGTTCCTCAGGCTTCTACTCCGTACCTCAACACCTTTCGCCTCTTACAGTCTTTCAACTCTCTACCAGATTACTCGAGCCAACTAAATATCCCCACGGTCCACATGCCTGCGGAAGTTGATCTCGAATTCAGCTTCTGTACATGCATGGGCCTCCCACGCAATCCTAGTCTTCCCAAAACGATCGTGCATCGCACATAACAGATCTACAGATCTAGGATCTTCCTCGATCTTTCGGGCACAGGATATCTTCATCCCGCTACGCATCATATCTCGCAGAAGCTCGCGGTCAACTTCAAAGCTTGAAGTGTCATCCAAAATACACGGCTAGCCATCCAGCTTTGAGCATCAGTCCCGAAACCCGCATGACTTTCCCCACAGAAATCTGTCTGCGCACGTAGGCATGCTCTTGTCGTCGCCAGCACACATGATGCAGTGACCAAGGCTAGTGAAGACTTGTCACGATACCCGCCGGTCCGGGCACAACGCCACTGAGGCTTGATCTGACGATTACGCACGCCTCTTGTCGTTTCAAAACGCCATGGTATTCAGTGTGAGCCAACGGTTGAATTCTGGTCGAGACAACGACACCAAGGACCTCGTAAGTCGTGCAGCAGCAAGGCCCAGAAGTCTCATGCGCCCATGTCACGATCTGGAGCCATCGTTCGCCGATACTGGACATGAGCGTTGAGTACAACACATGCTTTACCCCTGGGAAGACCCTTCAGCCCCCTACAAGACATATCCTCCCGTTTTAGCCTCTGAAACGAATGTGTCATGTGTCATGACGGACGCCGGCATGTCATGCATAATCCAGATCTGAATCTAGAGTATGCCAAGCTTCTGTATGCGCAAACTCAAATTCTAGACTTTGTCGAGGACGCGTAACCATACTCCACAGCTCCATGAGGAGAAGACTCCGGACAGCGAATCGCCTGATGTGGGCAACGATCTCGAGTCTCAAGTCCTGCTTGCTCTTCGGGGCGACCATTTGTCAAGTTTCCTGCGACAACGCAAACATGCTGTGGTACCAAAGTAGGACACTGAATCCTTGTGTTCAAGAAGTATAGCATTTAGATGCATTTTCATGACATTAACTCCGCTTGCTGACATGGCAGCTGAGCTCCTTTTGGGCAAATATTTCCATCTACATCTGTGTAGACATTCCAAATTTGATTGCAAAGCAAGTACCCGCATCTTACACCTATCACACCTATTTCAAATCCAAAACAGACGACTCTCGCGAACTTACCTCCCCTTACAGCTGTCTGAGGCTTTCGTCAATACAGGGCACAATCTGCAACGACAGCTAGCATCAAGATCTCTCGTCAATTTTCACGCATGTTGATCCACTTCCATTACACACTGACATCTAGACAAACATGTCACAAATGTCACAAAGTTTGACATACGCACGACGTCGAAGATATCACTGTACTTGCTTTACGACCCAGATCCCTTGCTCTGTCACAGAATAAACTCCAGTCTAAGACAAGCAGATGCTCCGCAATCGCTTCCCGCCTTCCCCGCCATATGAGGAGTTCCATGCCGTTTCGTTTCACTAATTTCTCATGCAGCAAAGCTGAAGTACGTGCGCCTTGGTGTATCACATCGGCAACGATAAGGGTTGATCGGACTCGGAGAAACATATTCCCGAGACATCGCGCATTGAAAATACCGAAAGCCTCCAGAAAAATGCGATACTTCATCTTCAAACTTTTTATCATTTCTGATTTCATGACACGTCAACGCCCCCCACCTCCCGCTGACATAGGCTTTAGAGAAGACATCGAAGAACCGGAGCCACGCCCTCAGCGCTAATGGCGCACGTGTAACGTGGCTCGCCAATCAATCCCCTGTCTGTCCTTCACCTTGCCGCTGTCAAATTAATTATTTCAACACGAGCTATCCAAGAATGCCTTGCGAATCACCTCATCCCGATTTCTATGAGGCTCTTGAAGTCTCGCATGCGAAATGAGAGGACACGTGGGAGCGGTCATTATGTTGGTTCCTCTTTGATTACTGTTGTATTCGGTCAAGCCTCGATGCGTGAAATTTGATACGTTTGGAGTATAGAAATCATGCTAGGGAGATGTTGATTGCGTACAATGTTGAACTTCTGGTTGATTACACAACTGGAAAGGTACAATCATTGCGGTTATTTCAATGCAATCATCCCTCTTTCATACTGCAGCAGATACCAAATCTCTCTCTGAATCGCATACATACCAATAATTCTCTCGTCCTCTATCTCGTCCTACATCTCGCACCCATTACCAATCCTCCCCCCCCAAACCCCAGTCCCCCCAAAGAAAAGAAATCCAAGATCACGGAAATAGCACGCGACAGAGCGATAAACTCCTTCGATCCATCTCCCCCAACTCAACATTGAAAAGCCGAAGACGTATCACCATCCCCACTTCGAGATATTGTAGCACCTTTTTCCCAAAAAACCGTCTTTAGCCAATTTCCTATCATTCCTCTTCACTCAAGCTATCTTCACAGCATCTCCATCACGCACTTGTTCCCCCAGCCATATACCAAACGCCATCCTTATCCTCATCCCTGCACCCCCTCGTCATTCCCTTCCATACCATTCATTCCTCACTCCCACCCAATCCTTTCCCCTACCCATCCAGTCCGCGCTTTTATCACATGATCCCCTCGCCTGCATCCGACGCGTCGTGATAGTGCGTATTCCATAGGACCAGGGAAGAAGTGGCGGGCGCGTTTGCAAATGGTGGAGGGAAGCCTGATGGGGGATGACAGATGATATGATGGTGAATTTTATGCGATGAGGGGATTAACCATGCTACTCCCATTCGGCACATTGACTTTGGAGCCTTTTGACTTCGTTTGTGGTTATTCGAGGGTGACTTGAGGGGAGGGTAGGGATGTGTGGAGACGGGGATGGAGATGGAGATGGGGGTTGGGATTTGGCGAGCTGGAGCATGGGAGGATGGAGGGAGAGGGATGAGAGGTTCATTGGTTTATGTTGACTTTGAAGTTGTATTGACTTTCGCTTGTGGAGATGAGGGAGGGAATTCTTGGATGGAGTTGTTGGAGTCAAGTTGGGTCAGTCAAAGGAAACTAAATTTTATGGAGACTGGGAGATGAAGGAGGAGAAGTGGTATAATTATGATTGTGTTGTGCAAGAATGCTAGCGCTCTGTGAGCGTCTCCTATTCATAGCGCACATCCTATGACTCTGATGTATGCAGAAACGCAACGATCCAACCACGGTTGTAGGATTATCCAGTCCACGCAATGTCCAAAGCGTATGCTTCAGATGCACAAAGCTCAAACCGCACGCTAATGCAAATAATAGACACAATTCCCAACTCCTCTCCATCCAAACCCTCAAATAAACTCAAGCCCTATGTCAGCAAATGCAGCATGCCACAACTCACGAATGACTCCCTCCATTAACCCTCCTCTCCACATCTCGATTCTCCTTCCTCTCTTCCCGATCGCCCGGTTCGCCCAGTGTCATCTTTTCCATGAAGCTGATGTAGTCGTACTTGGGTAGGTGACGGTCTTCTTGCAAGTCGGGGCCGCGGTGGGAGGGCATGCTGGAGAGGAGATCTTCGACTAGCTCGTCGGGGATCAGAGAGTGGCGTAGGTCGAGCTCGGTTACGTATGGCTAAGGAGACAGTCAGATGAGGACGGTGGGGGAAGATTGGGATTGAAGGGAAGGAAGGAGGACGTGGGAAATTGAAACACAAACCTTGCCATCGGCGACTTCTCTGAAAGACTGGAAGACTTGCTCTGCAGTGTTCTGGTCTTCTGTTATGGAGACCATGAACCGGATGAACTGCTCGAATGTGACATAGCTCTTGCCGGTACTGATGTCGACAAACTGCTCATGCATCTCGTCTTCGTCATACACTAGTCCCAGACTTGCGAGGGCAGCCGAAAATTCCAGCTCATGAAGAGTATTACTCATGTCTCTGTCGAAATGCCGAAAGACACTCTCGAACTCCTCTAGTTGTATCGGCGTCAGATTTGTCATCTCTCTGGCGACCATCTGATTTTCCAAGAAGCCCATTTTGCCGACCACACTGCCGCGTACGAGGTCCAGCTCGTAGCACAGCTCATCGTATGTGTAGGTTGTGAAGTCGTTCTCTTCTATATTGGCTTCGTCACATTTCTGCGAGAGATCCGCCAAGCTGGCGAGATATTCGGAGAGAGGAGGTAGATTTGAGTGAAGGCGACGTACGTGGGCGAGCTGGTCGGAAAGCTCCCCCGAGAGGCCAGCAATGGCAAGTGAGAGGGTGGAGAGTGTGTGGGCGAAGGAATTAGCCTTGTCAGCAAAGGTTCTCCGAAGAGCATTCTTGATGCTGCAGCGAGTGGTCAGCACGATCTTGGATAATCGGAAAAGCGATCTTACTCCCGGATGGTTTCGTTGATAACCTGGCTTCGGTCTCTCTCCGCCTCAAGAAGTACACTCCATTCAGTATCCAGTACCTCGAGCTTGAGATCATCTGGTGGCTCGTACGCTCGCAGCCGGTATGTGCTCATCTTCGTCTTGATATTGCCAAGTAGAGCAGCCAAATCAGACTTCTCCGCTACCCATTTCCGCTTCTGACTTCGTTTGTAGGCCGCGAAATGAGTTGACTGCTCTTTTGCGTCCACGTATGTGCCTGTGAAACTCGCTGTCCGCCACTTTTGCCGCTGAGCCATGATCTGTCGAAGTAGATCCTTCATCCGTTGCTCATACGAGTTCTGCATCCCCCAAGCACCCTGCATGTTCGTCACAAATTTCTCGACCCTTCTTCCCGCATTCTCCACTCGCTCCATCTGGGAAAATGCGTGGAACCAGTAGGCGATGTATGTCATGAGGGAACGTTCATCGGGCTTCGGGACATCGCAGACGTCTTCCACATCCAGCAAGTCCGGAATGCCAATCTCTTTCGATGCAATATCAAATGCCAGCTGCATATTTCCTCGGTGATCACTCTTATCCAGCTTCTCGTAATCGATCAGGTCCGGTCGATGAATGTCGAGTAATGCGCAGCTGTACAAAACATCAGCACAGGTCTTCCCTTCTCTTCTTCCATCACATACAAGGCTAGACCATCATTCCAGCTTGCCGAAAAATCTCTGACTTCCACCTCCTCGTAGCAAGCCGTCTTCCTCTGACACCACAGCAGCAACCCCTCTTTCGCCGTCATACCCTCCTCATTAATGTCGTTGATCGTAAAGCGTAGAATGAGCGTCCATATCAAGCCCAGTATTATCTTCCTATTCCCATCCACCACATCCTCCGCACCGATGTTCGTCATCTGTATGCCTCGAGACTTGATAAAGTCGAGTGCGACGTTGACATTCTCGAAGCGCTGAACTCGCATCTTGGGCTTCGAGGCATAGCGACCGAGAGACTCATTACCAAGGAGTTCGAGGAGATGTATGAGGATTACCTATGGAGAGATAGTCAGTCACTGCACGATCTGCGTTTGGTCGGGTAAAGGGGGTCTTGTACCCCATCTGAGAGATCAGTGACCAAGTCCTGGACGGCTACGTTTCGAGGCTTCACTTTAGCGTTGAGCCTACCTCACGATGCGCCAATCAGTACATGATACATTGTTTCCCCAATGCCGAGATGGTATACCACTTTGCAAAGGTTTTCTCCTGCACCTTGATCCATCCCTGCTCCGAAATAATCATCGCGGCTGCCTTATGCGAACACCTCTGGCACTGGAGGAACGGTATGCTTCGATGACGGCAGGAGATAGGAGTGTTTGGTTCATCAGGTTGTCAACAGATGTTGAAGTAGTGATGCGAAGCTGTCATGTCACCGCGCTTGACTCGACTTCGATGCAAGTCAACATGCGGAACCGGTTCCGCCCTAGCAACTTGGTCCAAGCCCGCCAAGCCCGCAGAGCCTCCCGGGGTTGGTCAATGCGGGCTTTCAGGGGCAACTGCTTTCAATGTCTGTTTTTCGTGATTTACATCAACAGCAATATAGAAATTATTTGGGAAGATTCTGTTAGTCCGAGAAGCTGCATGATCTAGGACGCCACTCGGGTACGATGCGCGGTAACACCTCGAAATCGCCGAATAACTAGATTGTACATGATGCGTCCAAGCAGTTCTCGATTGTCATACCTAGCAAGCTTTGCTAGGATCTTGATAACCATCTTGAATATCAAACCGTTGTCTCTGAACCCAAGACGGAGCGTTCTAGTGCGAATATTTTTCTTAGGGTCCTTGTACCATAATGCTTCGATACCAGCTCAGAACGAGATCTTGAAACATGGTGTATCAAGGACTTACAATAGTGAGCAGCTGGAATGACATATCATTATCCATGGAAAGCTCAGCATCGTATGTCCGAAGGTCCGTCGTTCTTGACCATATGTAGGTTCGGCAGCTTCATAATGGTGCTCTTGATTTGATCTCATTGGCACCAGGACATGGGGCTGCGATAGCTCCTCCTATTATCCATCGGATGTTCTCGGCCCACTATGTTTCCTTGTTTTCCTGTCGAATTTGCAGGCTCAGTCCCAAAAAGCTCTTCGCAGATTCTTGTTGCGGAGCAAGCATCCACTAACGATCGAAGGGTGTGTGCTTTCTGCAAGCTGATGTTGCCAATGTTGGGAGATTCCACGGCGGAGGGACTCGTAATGACTATGCGATCACTGGTGGGAGCTCCTGAGTATGCCAAAGTTCGAGAGATTGAGCAGATCGACTGCATACGATGTGATCATTGGCCTTATCAGATGCTTAGCTCTTCTTGTCCAACGGTCGCACTGCTCGTCAAGCAAAGCTGGACACAAATTAGCATTCAGCCAGTAACAAGAAGCATGGATGCAAGATCAAACCTTTGGTGAGTGGGTCAGAACGACTGCTTTGCATAATCCATGGAGCAAAAAAACGTTACCAGGCTTGGACGAAGTCGCTTGCTTCTGAACGTCAGCAGAAACGAATACACAGCCCGTGGCCATCCCCACTTCCTCCAACAGCCGCTTCAATTCCATATTTGGGATTCCCACGAATGAGAAAGGCAGTCGTGAGAGCCAGGACGATATGGTAACGCGACAAATATCACCTGTAAGCTGCTTTTGTTTGATAGTGTCTTCTCAGTGGTGGCGGTATGTCATCCTTGAAACGCGAGCTTACCCAGCCGTGTCCCCCCTCCAGCAGCGATTTTCCAGAGCATGTGGCAGTATATTGCCAAAGGTGGTCGATATTGGGAGACAAAAAGTCCGAATGTCAAAGCCCGCCTGAGTGCGCATCGTATTGCTGGAAGAAACTATCGTCGAAGTCGCGCACGAAGAGCAGTCCAGAATCATTGAAGCTTCTGAGCGAAACCAGGCTCCAAGGCGCGTGGAAAACCCACCATGGCCGAGGCTAGGCGCTGCATCTATCTCCCATCGCCATACCTTCTTGACAACTTAATCTTGAACACGTGTGCACATAGTCTTACAGCATCTCGTTCACCAACATGTGTCCCACATCCAACAGCAACACTCAATGTCCATATCGAGTCAATGGCACCCCATTGCAGATTGTCAAATGGTTCACAACTGCGTCCGCCGATAGCGTCATGCCGCTCAAACAACGTCTTTCAGGTTTTCCAAATTGTCCAACACTTCCTCGAGCCGTCCACAACACTATTACTTATTCAAACATTCTTGGCTCAACGAAAGCCTCAAGACAAGACTTGCGGCGCGACACCTCTCTTACATCTACATGCCGTACCACACGTTCTTGTCGCTAGCTAGTGCGCCTGGAATTTTCCAAACTTCATCATCTTGACATTATCAGCCGAACCTCCCTACAGATTACCATAGGCGCTATCGTAGCCTTGCTGCGGAGAACAATCAACGCCGTTTATCTCGCAAGATTGGTGTCTGCGTTCCTCTTGAGAATCCCAACGTGATGCAACCATCTCGTGGCAACAAAGGTTTACGTTCATATTGGGAGCACCGGACCAGGCAGAGAAGAGCAAATATTGAACTCAGACACGAAGGATCGAGGATTGGGACGGGGGAGTATGTCGAATTGAAGAAGGAATTCGCTTGACAAGTACCTGGGTCTGTGGATATGGGGTTATAAGAATTTCTAGCGGATTCATGAAGTAGATGAAGCCAGTCCAGGATTGAGATGATAGAGTGTACTGCTGTATGGAGTTGAAGAAGAAGGGGCTTGAAAAGTACCTCTATTTGTGGAATGGGTTTAGGGAAGCGTGGAGCGGCATGAAACGTTTGATGAAGCCACGATGGTTGGCCAAGCTGGAGAGTGAAAGGAGTGGACGCTGTCTGGTATGGAAGAATATGGCAATTCATCGATTCTGGCAGACCAATCTTCTCATTTGGTAGGAGGCAATTATGATGCATACACGATAAATGCCAACTGTATACGCTGCTGTCAACAACTGCGCCGTCTTCTTCGACAATGATTCTTATCACAGATGAATTTATCTCCTTCTATCTCAGGTCGTCGCTACCATTGCGGGATCCGCATCCCACTCCTCATGCATTTGTGTAACTGACATTAAACCAGCATGCATTTCTCCATTCAATGAAGCAGTCTTGGAGGCTCAGTATAGCAATTCTCTGGAGAGAAATCTCGAAACCCGCCACTATCATCTTCCCTTGGATTTGCAAAGAGCGCCGCGTCCTCGCCGTTTGCGCCATGAGTCTGCACTAAGGGTAACAATACTTCATACACTTTCACAATCCCCCATCCATTCCAAACGCTTGCTCTCATGCTCCAAACCCTTGAAATCAGACAATTGCAGGACTAATCCTGTCATGAAAGTCGAGTTTACCGGCCGAGAAACGTCACTGATGCCAATTTTCGTGATCGATAGCGAGTAGACAGCTCTGAAACGCCTGCGTGCATTGTTCCATTCCGGCGTTGAGGCTGGAGGATTGTCGAGGGAAGGTGGAGAGGGAAGGAAACCATGCGCTGATATCGATCCTTATAGTTGTGAGGACTGCAAGAAGGGACGGGCTTGAGACATGTATGTCGAGGAATAAGGTAAAGAGGTAGGGGGTGCCCTGCGCTGATATCGACCGTTATGGTCGTGGGGACTGCAAGAAAAGACGGGTTCGAGACATTGTACTTGGTGGATTGAGATTGCTGCGTCTGCTTGGAGTAGCGATCGGATAGTTGTGTCGTCGCTAAGCGTAAGAAAGCGTATGCTAGAAATTCTGCTTTCTTAATAGTTAGGTTGATAGGGAGAAGAGTAATAGGTAGATATAAGATATAGGTTAAAGAAGACAAGATTAATATAGGATAAAGACTACTATTTTTACGTTTTTATAACTTAATATATTATAGTATTAATCTCTTAAAGAATAAAATACGTAGAGTATATCTATCTTATTAGAATCTTTAAGTTATATTTCTTTTATAAGATATATAAACTAAGTTAAAAATAAAGATTTAATAACTATTTTATAATTATAATAATCTAATTAATATAGTATATAAATTAGATCTATATCTTTATCTACTAATTTATAAATATAAGAGTCTTTTAAGATATATTAGTAAGGCTCTTTTTATAGATTTATATACTATCTTATAAATATAAGGAGTTCTTATCTATATAAATAAAGTTAAATATAAGTTTTTCTCTACTAGTATATATCCTTAAGTATTAAGTAGAATATATAAGTAAAGGTAGATATACTTCTTTATTTACTAGATTATAATTATAGTATCTCTAATTTATATTAATAGAGTTAGATATAAATTATTTCTTACTAGTATATAATTATAATTATCTCTATTTATATAAATTAAGTTATATATTAGTTATTATATACTAATATATAATTATTAGTACTTAGTAGAATATATAAGTAAAGGGAGATATATACCTTTATTTACTAGATAATACTTATATATATCTCTAATTTATATAAAGAGAATTAGATATAAGTTACTTCCTACTTATATATATTTTTAATTACTATTAGAATATATAAGTAAAGGTAGATATAAGTCTTTATTTACTATACTATAATTATAAGTATCTAATAATATATAAGGAATATTAATTATAGGTAATTATATACTATATTATAGACTTAAATACCTCTAAAAGTATATAAATTAAGTAGGATATTCGTCTTTATTTACTAGTGTATTACCGTAAGTATCTTATAGTAAACGCGTGTAGAGCTAGATATAATAAAGATACGCGTAGTAGCTGTTATATTCTCCCCAATCTCCTCATACCAGATCATATTGACGCACTATTCCCCACATATACAATAGAAAAATGGCGCCAATTACACCAGTAGCAATTAGTCATTGGATCCGTGCGATACTAGATGATGTCGCTTTCATAACATATATCATGACGGATGAGATGGATGCGTACGACATTTGTGCGGTGCTGCGCCATAATTACCCCGATCAGCGCTATATTCGCCCGTCGGACGTGGCCACTATCCAGGAATGGCTCGCCGCCAAAGAGGAGGGACACGGGGGGCTGAAAGAGGCCGTTAAGCATACGATATGGAGTCTGGGCGAGAGCAAGACGGATAGGTGGCGAGGTGGAGTATTGCATGCGCTCCGGACGGCCAAACGGATGGGATGGTATGGGTACGACCTGTTCGAGGACGAGGATCCGCGGCCGAGAGGCGAAATTGAGGATTTGGCAGAGCAACTTGGTGGGCTGGCGGTTGGGGAGGAGGCAACGCCTATTGGCACTGAGCCTGGCGAAGTGAGAGTAGAGGAGGAGGTAGAGGAAGAGCCCAAGGAGGCCGCAGGGCCAATCAAAGTCCAGAAGGGGTGGAAGATCCTCTCGAGATTGGACGATCGTCACGAGAAAGTTGAGGGGATATTGAGAGAAGTCGCAGCTGGTACTGCAGGCATCGTGGAGGGGGAACCGAGCGACGAGAAGGTGGCGGAGGAGTGAGATTGAGAATCGAACGACAGCGAAAGCTGGGGCAGACGCCGCTCCCTCTGCACTATCAAGAGGACCTTGTCATTTTTGTAGGTACAGTCCGACCATCCCAAGGCGTTGCGAATAGCATATACTAACTTTGTGTAGCCTTGTCTTGTTTTTTTTCTTCCTGTATTCAGTGATTTTCTCTTTTTTGTAGGTACAGTGCAACCATCCCAAGGCCCTGCGAATAGCATATACTGACTCGAAGTAGCCTTGTTATGTTTTTTTTTTCCTGTATTCAGTTTACGCGCGGATATGCTGCAATGCAGCGATAGTAATACAGCTATGAGCTGGTTCGAATGATACTATGCAAAGCCTGGTACGCAATCAATAGGTCCATCAACACTGCGCGCTGCTTGTAGTTCAGACCTGTAATCTACCTCTCACGAACCTACATTGGAGCCTCCTTAGAACAAGACACCGAATATCAACATCTTTAGGGGGCACTGTATTACTCTTCTAGGTCTTAGGTAGTAGCAATGAGTGTACATGGAGATGATATCGACCTAGAATGTAGGTAAATGCAATCACCGTCTTGAGCTGTACGTTAGGTCGGGCTTTAACACTCAAATCCCAACCCCTCAATTTATTACATACGTCGGGATCGGATCTCTCATGCATCTAACGACGTAAATTGGGTCAATACTGGCGGATGGCATTGGATGGAGTATTACAGTTCAATGAATGATCTGAGAACAGGCTGTAATAGCTTGTGCCGCATGCGGCCAAAAATTCGTGGGAGAGCGGTGCAAAGATCAACGTTCCGCATCATAACCACATATCACATATTCACGCTTTGACCCCAGTGGCATCACGGAGAGGATGGTAAGATCTCTGTGATTGTAATAGTGACGTTGGAGTAAGCTTTCGTTAAAGCGGCGGCTAGGGCTCAACCCTTTCTCCGCAAAAGGCTATGGCGGCGACCCCATGTGCCCATCTCCAACACTGTAGCCCCTATATCTCATATTCCTCTTGAAACATAGCCCAAGGTGCTAGTCTCCTCGTAATAGAAGTCCACAAGATTACATAATGATCTGATCATTTTGTAGGAGTCGATGCTAGGGGCCTGTGAGGCTTCATGTTGCCTGTCCATGTTATAAGTTGGTGTCGTTTGTACGAAACGGAACTTGGAGCAAAAGAGTCAATCCAGCCTCAAATCGAACTCCAGACTGTGTATCGACACCTATTTGCGAGCTTGTGGGCTTCCATATAACACAGCCTGCAGTCACATATGTCAGTGATCAGATTACATTAATGCCAGTTGCAGGGAGCCACACTTACCAGCACCACGGTTCTTATCGAGATCCACGCTGCGGCACTTTGGCATACCATCGCCCCTGTTGTCTTTAGCTTTTGGAATAACGGTGCCTCTGTGCTTTAGGCTTACCTTTCCTTCACCAATATACGGTCGAGATAGAGCTCTGCTCTTCTGCTTTGAGGTATGACCACACTAGCAAGGTCTTGGTTACCAGCGGATCCCATCTCATATATCCCTTTATCTTGCATGACGCTGCATCTGCGGACAAAAGCCTCCTTCGACTTTGACTTCTTCATCTCTGTCAACGAAACCCATTGTTCTCCAACTCAGGCTCCACTGTTACGTCAAACCTGGACTCCGTCTCGGTATGGTCATTGACCTCTTCAATGCGTATATGAATCTTGGTACGTCGGAAGCCCATCATGGGCGGGAGAAGCTATCCCTGTATTAGACCCTTCGTCCCAGATTCCAATGACTTGCTCGTTGATGTAGAAGTGAGGAATTGGCCTTATTTTGGCATTGGGCTTTGAAGAGTAGAGAGTGAAGATTGTGATCCAGAAGAGTCATTGACATCAAATGACTTCGCAGTCATAAGCGCGAGCCATATCAGCCAATTGCATAGAGAAAAAGACGAGATCAAACAGACAGTCTCGCTTTTTGGACTCGTCAATGAACGAGATCTGGGAATGTTAGCATCTCCTTTTCAGACCTTGAGCGAGTGACTCACCTTGTGTTAATTTTCGAGTGAAGATCGAGCATGTCCAACACGGATACGGACATATCAAACCAAATGGATATCAGGCTCGGTACCAGAAAATCGAAACAGTGGCTGCGAAAATTATATACTTATGATCATCGTCGTCAATCTATATGTCATTCATCCTTTGGAATCAGAACATCATCTTCAGATACCAAGATCGGAGCGTCGGTAGATACCTCCGGCAAGGGCCAGGAACGGAGCGTCAGCAGCAACGACACGATTGGGCATCTCTGTGCCCGTCCTTGTTGATGTGCTCCGTGACATCGGCGACGATCTAAATCTTTGCTTCCAGCAAGGGCCAGGAACGGAGCGTCAGCAGCAACGACACGCGTGCGCTGCTCTGCTCCAGGAAAGGCCAGGGACGCACCGTCGGCAGCAACGACACGATATTGCCCTGGCTTGCGGCTTGCTTGCATCCAAGAGTGGTAGCTACTGGTCGATTCATTCGAAGGGCGCTTGCCATGAGAATATCAGGTGTTGCAAAATTATCTTCATAGTCCGCAACCCTCCGAAGCCCGAGACTGTGCTTGATCCTGAAGATCCTCGCCGGAGAGGTGTCATCGATGCTGCTCGACTCCAATTGGCGCCCATCGAAGCAGAGACGCAATCGAGTCGTTTTCTTCGATCTCAGGCGCTTCTCGAATCTTGGTCACTGTCAATACAGCACTGCTATTGAGGTACATCTCTGCTTACCATTGGAGCCAGGCCGACAAGAATCTGACGACAGCCGTGTCATTATGCGAGATACCGAATGGCTCGTCGCGAAAGGCAAAATTTGCAAATATATATATATATATATAGAGGGAAGGCCAATGCCATTCCAAGGAGTTCTGAGCTCGTCCCCAACATTTGATTGGCATGCGCTGAAGCCTCCTGAAATGGAGACACGAAAGTGGAGAATTTTTTTGGCGAGTTAGGTGCTGCGGGTGTTGTATATATTGAGGGGTGTTGGCTGATGTCCCCAAGCTGTGGGATGTAGCAATCGCTGGCCGCGAGTCGAAGGAATTGATCTGATCTGCTGTTAGCTAATCTCACATGGGAATGCCAGCGCGACTGAGGATACTGACTTGCGGTAGAGCAGACGATCAATAATCACGAGCACTTGAGTCTTGCTCAGAACGAAGCCAAATTCTTTACGATGTGAGACGTGGTACTCGCGACTGCCATTTGGTAGTATCCAGGATCAAGCACCTGCTATGCTGTCAGCTGACGCAAAGGGAAGACGGTCGTCAGCTTCGAGCACCAACATACACCGCAGCTGACAATGACCCCCAAAGAAGCCTATGAAGATCCTACTCAGAACCCGGGTAGAATCGACATTAAAGGGAAGAACTTCTTTCATTGTTTGTTCTAGATGAATGCTTCCTCGACTAAACCCATTATGCAATGCTAATGTTCTCCTTCTCCACCCCCTTCACTGGCGTTAGGAGAGAGCTGAGTCACGGCGGTATTGATTTGGGTAATTCTTAACGCCACCCTCCTTCATTGGCATTAGGAGAGAGCTGAGTCACGGCGGTATTGACTTGGGTAACTCTTAACGCCGCCCTCCTTCATTGGCGTTGGGAGAGAGCTGAGTCACGGCGGTATTGATTTGGGTGATCCACCCATGGCAAGGCGAGGCAGCTATCTCCGTTCAATGATCTGCGCCTCCTTTCGTGGAGGTACACTTTACTCCGAGGCACCTTTCGGCAGCCTCATTGGCTTGATCTTCGAGATGCGCCCAAAAGATTCGGTAGGAAGGCATGCCCACCACTGCCGGAGCAAGACGAGCCGCTGCGCCAGGTTTACGACCACCCGAGGGTTGATGAAGAAGACTCTTCCGCGGTTCCCTCGCCTCCCCACCAAAAGTCGGCAGGGACTTTTGAGACCGACCCTCGACCATTGCACTCTGACTGTTGGACTATCGACGCCCGTCCTAACGAAGACCGCAAATACCAGGTGAGCCAGCTGCGCTGTGGTCGATATGTTATATGTATTTTTATATACGAATGAACTCTGTGGGTTGGAAAGAGGGAGACTAGTGCTCCAGGAGGAAGTCGATGCGCAGGGTTTGCAATGAATGATCAAAGCACAGGTATAGGAACTGAAGACCGTTCCAACAAGGTACGGCGAAGAGATGAGTTGACAGCTGAAAGCTCGGTATAGGATGATGGGAGATAGATTGTGTCTGAAAGCTGGTTAGCAACTCATGCTATACAAGAAGCGGATATTTTGCTCGTGGAAGCTTACTACCAAGTGCGACAGGGGGTTTCGGAAGAGGTGTGGTCGTGGTAAGACTTATCGACGCCTAGAGACTGCGAAGCATAATATCCCGATAGGATAAGGCGACATATGAATTCTTCAAAAGAGTACGGCTTCGTAGGAGTGAGCGCGCAAGCTTTTTCGTCAAAGCAGCGGTACCAGGCCGCTCGTGGCGAAAGCTCTCGTTACACTGTCGAGGTTGGCTATTTGGAGATCGAGTCGTTAGTCGGCATGGTCATACATGGTCATTGAGAATACTTACAATTGATGGTTATCGTTGGGCCAAGCACATAGTGCATTGGAGATGTGATCGTGTTTCATGCCAAAAGAAAGCGAGAAGTTGCTCTAAGTCGAAGTCGCTTGTCGTCGCTTTCAGGTATGTCGCTTCAAACCATGACAAGAGATGCCGAGTAATGAGCTCTGAGAACCGATGTGACAATGGCTGAGTGACGAAGAGTACGGCAAGCTTGACGAATTTGAGCAAAGTAAGGATATTGAGCTGGGAGGCAGTCAAATGCTTGAAGGCGGAGAGTATCGTTTCTCAGGAGGGTAGAGATGCTGATTGTTGAGCCTTCTTGAAGGGTGTGTGGTGTGTTGAAGATGGATGATGTTAAGAGGTCAACGAGATTGTGCAAGGCAAAGACATCGAGCTAAGAGACACAGATCGTCAGTCTAAGAGATCGAGTCAAGTCCAATGAATGGTATAAAGGTAGGGGGATAGAAAGGTAAGGGACAACGGGGCTGTGTGGTACCTTGGCTGTTAGCCGGCAGCGGTGAACGTGATCGTCAAGATCACCACCAAAATATGCTCAGCACTCGGCTGCGCTGCTTGCTGTGTTGAAGACTCGACACCAACAAACGTCTTATAAAACGAACCTCAATCATGGAGGTAGGGTCAAATATTGGGATTGTTGATGGTTCAAGCTGTTGGCTTTGTTGATTGATGATCATCAACAAAGCACTAACTCTAGCAGATCATCAATGCGAAGACTATGCTTATTCTTTCGACGCGAGAGAAAGAAGAAAGTTGAAAGTTTCGAGCTGGGAAAGACAGCTTTTAAGCTCTAGAATGCCGCTAAATCTCCTTGAGTGCGTAATACACCTGGGTGTCACCGTATCAGCGAAGCTGACACTGTACCCCGCTCGAGGACGTGTCACGAAAGAAGCTTCACCACAACCGATTGCCTCGTATCGGACCAGTGCTGGATTAGGAAGCCGAAGGTAGTACACAGACCAGTGATGGCCAAGTCCAAAGAAGATAAGGGTATTTTTCTTGCATCTCGTCTGTCACTCGTTGCTGACACTCCACCCCTTGCTTGCTATTGGCTAAAGGCTGTTGGGTGGCTTCTGTAATGACAGTCAAGATCTTTAGGTGCTGTTCAGTCACGCGTGACAGGATTGGTGGCACACGGAATGAATATCGAAATCCTAACGAAGCCTTTTTGGGCTTCGCTGGATGCAATGTTTATCATCCTCGTGGTATGTCACTGCTGCAACACTCTTTTCTACGCGCTACGGCCTCATCGAAGGTAGGTTGGGGAGAAAACAACGCGCGGACGCAAGTGAATTCGGTGCCAGTGGGTGCTCTGCCTCGTACCATTGATATCTCATTACTGCACTAGCATACCATGAAACAGACCCCCATGCCCCAATCCTGACTAGCTCCTACTCGCCTAAACATTGCATTCACGCACACGATCACCAATTTTGCCCTTGTCTCGCTCGTTGTAACACGTCTTTCCCTTCCAACCGACAACTTAGACATAGTCTACAGACCCCTTACACACGCAACTACCACCTCTCTACATCCTTTTTACAGCACCCATACAATGTCTCCCTTCACCACCGCCACCACCGCCAACAACGAGCTTGCTCGAGAGAAGCAAGCAGCCCTCGTCAATTTTCTATATTTTTTAGCCCCTCGAAAGCTCCTAGAGCAAGAACGAGAGCGGCGGGTCTTGACCCCAGCAGCGAGACAGAGGAGGGAGGCGGTCCTCGATATCATCTACCCCTTCAGACCCAAACGGGTACCAGCACCACCGCCGCCACCACCACCATCACCATTACCACCACCACCACCACCATCACCATCACTACCACCACCACCACCACCGCCAGCAGAGTTGCCTGCGCCTCCGCCTCCACCACCAAGAGTGGAACCAATTGTGGCGCCGCCTGCGCCAAAAGGGGTGCTGAAGAAGGTTAAGAGGGTGAGGTTTGCCTTGGGTGAGAGCGTTGTTGAGCCCAAGGAGGGGCGGAATAAGGGTTCGAATCCCTAAGGGGAGTGTGTTAAGGCGGAAGGGGGGGGGGCCCGGGCTGCGTCATGGCAGAAGGGGTGGGGGGCCCCGGGATGCGTTATGGCAGAGCAGTGGCGGGGGCCCCGGCTGCGTCATGGCAGAGGAGTGGCCGCGGGGGGATGTGTCATGGCAGAGCAGTGGCGGGGGCGGAGGATGTGTCATGGCAAAGCAAGAGGGTTGTTGGGGTGTTTGATACTGTCTTTCGTCTATCATTGTTATGCTTCTTTACTTATCGCAGCGGCATTAGGCCTCAAAGGTGGCATCTCCTAGCTTGATACGAGCGAATGGAATTGTTTTGTCTCTTTTGATATGTCCATGGCAAGGTCTTGTGAAATCGGCTCAAGCTCGTTGGGAAACACTACATACTCGCTGAAGGCAGACAATTAGACTCTTAACGTCGTGAGTGATACATAAAGTGCTTGTAATCCTCGATAAGTTGGTTTATATCAGACTAAGTGTAACATCAACTGGGTTGTTACGCAGAAGTCTTGAATCAGAAGAGTTATAAGTAATAAACACTCTTCCGATGATTCTAGTCAAGGGGGCTTGAGGATAGCAATAATTGCTAATACCAGAACAACACCAATCTCAAACATACGTCAAACGATTATCACCACCCTTTAGAACAAGCAGAATTTCTCGGCTTTGTCTAAACAACGCTAGCGTCTACAACAACGAGTCGAGCCTTAACAAAGCCGAGTCACCTTTTCTCTTCGACCAATCGAATCGCTCACATGTTCGAGAATCTGCTGTCAAGTCTACAAATGTCTAAGCCAGCGCCTTACATCAAGCTCGAAACGTTCGGACGAGTCACCACCTTCCCTCCCTTATTCGAAAGCGAAGATCCACGCTCGAACCATCTTCTTCCGGACGCGATACAACATCCACAAACTCAGGGCAGTACTCATTGCCAAGAGAAAGAGTGGGAGGAAGGCAAGGATTGTTTTGTTCTACAGATGGCGCTTTACGATCAGGATGCAGAAGCGTAAAAAGCTTAGGGATCTTTTTGTACAAGAAAAGGCATCTACCGCTTTAACTCCTATCCTTCTCACACTACCACGACTGCATTCACGACTGGGCAATTGGACTTTGGGAGAAGGTGGAAGCGGCAAGCTTGCTTGAAGGATTAGAGGATTCCAGGACTAGGGGTTGGAATGTTAGTGAGAGAGAATCGGGGTACGAATGCTTTCGAGTAGGAAGGAAGTTTAAGGAATCGTGAGAAGAGTGATCCAAGATTGACTCGGTCACTTGACAGCCAAGGTCCTATTAATAAAGCAGTCATGCTAGGCTTTTCAATGGTATCTAAGAGTAAAAGGGGTTGCATTCTGCTTCATTAGTCCCGTTGTAGATGTATACAACGGAGGAGAGTGTAAATGGTATGTGTAATGGATTGTGGGGAGCGAAAAGGGGCGAGGAGGCAAGATGTTGCTTGGATCGTTGCTATCGATTTTAACCCTTGATGCATGTGAATAGTCGTCAGGAGCGTTCCCTCCGTCCGATCTTCGACAGAAATTCCCATTCACCGGCATAGAGTCGTTAACCAGCTCGTACACTCTGTAGATCACCACATTCAGCGTATGTAAGCCGCAGGGATAGTGATACAACGATCCTTTGGGAACGATTAATGGCGATGCTACGCCACCACTATCAGCAGCCACACATGGTTCTTTCCCTTTGAGACCTGAGGACTGTATCTTGTATCCTCGAAGCTTAGCGTGTCCAGTGTAATAATGCTTAGTCGCCGAGCAAAGAGACTCGTTTAATGCCTACCTCAACAGCGTTAAAGGACACCGTTTCCCAGCTAGATCAATGCTTGTATACGGAAATAGGTTGGTAGCGAGTGGGATTGAATTATAAACGATCCTCTGGGAGTAGGGAAGACGGTATGATAATTGTTCAGGAGCGAAGAATGGCGTTGTAAAAATCGTTCGACAGAGAAACACGATGCTGTAGTAATCCTTCCGGAGTGAGAGATGGGTCTGCTACACCAGTTGTAGCAACGCTTTGTCATCGTGCTCTCCTCTTAAAACATGAGTATGGCTTGGTTATGGGCGTTCTTGCCATCCCTGATTAGTGGAGATAGTCTTTCATTAGCTCGAATAGTCACAAGTTGACTCATATAGCCTGGTAGGTCACCATATCAAGCACATGTGAACCGCACGAATGTATACTCATCTACCTTTCCACGCAGGAAAAAGGTCGTCTTTCTGATATAAAGTTACACAACAAAGCTAACGACAGCGCGGCGAATCCCATCCTTGCCACATACGTGGCGCCCATCTCCTCTCATCTGTGTCCACAATTTTTGCATTTAAAACTCAAGTATTCCATGAGCCCGCACACCCAAGCCACCCACGAGTCGATGCGGTTGTCCGTTGCGTTCTCCAGCGCTATCTCTTCACTGACTCTACTGCAAGTAGCGCCCAGCTCATACTCGTTGACGCACCACTCGCAGCACACCCAGCTACCGGCTTGCTGGAACTTGTTAGTCGTGAGGAATATGAGCTGGAGACGGGATGTTTACCTCTAGTAGTTGAAATGTCTCGTCGACTGTATCGTTGGCGTACATTCTGTCTGATAGTTGATATTAGCATTTGGAAAGCCGGTTCACAAGCAGTGAACGTACCTATCTCATTCCTGAGATCTATCTGTAGTCCTTCGTACGTGGGGGCGAAGCCCATATTGAAGAAATGGCAGGGGAGCGGTAGGAGGGGAGGGTGCGTGTCGTGGCTCTGGTGAGCTGGGAGGGGTGGCGGAGCACGCGGTGATGTTGGGAGTATTAACAACATTTTCGATGATCTTTTCGTCCGATATATGGTAGGAGGAATGAGAACAGAGGCAGGAAGGGACAAAAACAGCGCTGTTCTTAGTAGGAAAGGTGTCAAAGATAGCTATGACGTAGTAGAGGATGCGTACATGTTAGGAAGGACCTGGGGAAGGAGTACCGTTTATGTAGAGACTCATGGATGAATTCTACTCATCTCAGCCTAAACCTAGTCTAGTATGGTCTCCACGCTTAGATAGCTACGTGATGCAATTTGTCATATGAAACACCCCTAAACCTACTTTGGTAACGCTTTCACGCTTGGGAGACACGACAGTCCATTTCAGATAAATTCAAATAGGTAAGGCGTTGAACTAGTCAGCTCTACCAAGCTGGCCCACAAGTCTTCGCCTTTCTCCTGGAACTTGGCATCTTCTTCTCATGTGTGTCTGAGGCCAACAGTTGGACTTCGACACTGGTTGAAGACTTACAAAGTGAAACAGCAAGCACCACAGCAGCTTGTTAAGCTCACTGTTACGACATGTCCAGTCTCTGGCTTCTGACCGCTACGTCTCTTCCCTCTCAGTTGTAGCAGCTCTCTTGACTGACATCACTTGTTCTTGGTTTCTAGACTCCTACCGGTCATGGTCTCATGTTTGGATCCGATAGTTCCTGGCACCTATCAGCTTGGATCTCCCTCATCATCTGAAGTCGTCACGCTCTTCAACACTTACTGCCGGATGTTATACACACCACTCAGTCGCCCGCACATGAAGTGCCAAGAATCCTGAGATTCGTCCTACCACAGGTCAGAGCACAAGCGACTCGATTGCAGCGACTTATCAGGCAATCAGCCAATAACACCCTCTTGGAAATACGGTGAAGTCGCAGCCAAATTCAATCCTACATTGCTCTTCTGGTTGCGTATTAGCAGTAAGTCCATGCGCTAAGGCCACAAGCATGACAGTAGCTAACCTGCCGAAAGAACAGCGATTGACTGTGGGGATACTCCTGAACTTTGAGCTGATGGTTGTCCTAAGCCTTCGACATTGATTGACGCTACAGTTAGAGAGATACTCGGATGATGACTTGATCCAGCAGCACCCAAGAGTAAGCTCAGAGATGATAAGAGGCCGTAAATCTCTCTGTACCTCTCGTCAGAGAGAAGAGCAAGGAAACACCCCTGCTATCGGTGTCTGGCTTGCATCAGGCCGTGCAGGGGGTGCTGCTGCATGTCTGACGAGTACCATACCTCATGGTAGCCAAGTTGTGTGGTCTCTTCAGCGCTGTGTAGATAGCCAATAATGGGAATGAGAATGTGACGGAGTGTAGTCTTGGAGCGATATGAAGATGATGTCTCAAGCCTACTAGGAGTGCTATTGCGTCGAACAATGAGTCTATATGTAAGCATATATATCTTATCTCAATCTTAGTCCAATTCAAGCAGCTCCAAATGCTAACAAGTCTTAGGATAGCTGCAGAGGGATCTTGCTTTGATATCAAATATGCAGAGATGAGGGGACGATTGGGGGGTATTTTCATAGCTTGAATCATTGATCATTAGGGGTCAATTGCTCTGATCTCATGCGAGTAGAGCTAAGCGTATACACGCTTTCCTAGCTTCCCACTATACCTTGACCGGATATTCATAACCTCCATGAGGCTGACAATCGCATTCTCCGATCCTTTCACAGAGAACAAGCAGAACAGAGAGTCGAGATAGAGCAAAATTTAAGGTTGCGCCACACGTAGATCTTCTCCGTTAGCGTGCCAAGACAGGCTTGCGCCACAAAAGTCTTCCCTGCGACGGAGAAGTACCACGGCCACGCGTACTTCGCTCTCGATATCCATGCCTACCAAACGGTAGATCAGGAAGCTATTGCTATGATTAAACGATCTTTGAGACGACTTTAATTTGGATTGCGCGAGATTAACAGGGATGGGGAAAGGACTGCAAGAATCACCGTGACTATAAGGACTTATACAGGGATATCAAGGGCATAAAGACCTATCTCTCGATGGTACGGTGCTACTAATCTTGATAGCAATAACAATCTACTCGTTATGCCAATTGATATGCGTGGAGAATAGCATGAGGCCATGGCTTCGGTTTTTACAAATACATTCCCACTCAAGTCTCTCACATCACCCTCTGCATGAAATTGACTGCCCACAGCACATTGCTGCGCTCCAACCATTGCTGGTACATTGGTGATTCAGGTTCCTGGACAGGACAAGCCCTCGCTGCTACAATGGATCTCTCACAAACACAACAGTCCGTGTAAGTTCAAGTTGCTCGATCCTCATCACTCTCGCTGGCCTCTAAGCCAATGCGGTGTGCCACTTCGTGTAGCTCCAGGACCCGAACCGAGAAGATCCAGCAGTCCAATCCTCGTGTTTCATAGAAGAATTGGATCCTCACTGGGTCGCGATTCTCAGGGGTCGTCTGATTAATCATTATTGTCGCTGCGGGCTCCCTTATCTCAAACGTGAGTTGAGGGTTGTCCTCCATCTGCACTAAAAGGCACCATCCGTCGTTATCTTGGGTGTAATATGTAACCACGCCGCTCGCAACGCCGCCTCCGGGACTTGGCTGCCAGTAAATATACGGCATTTGCTGCTGTTGTTATGGTGGTTGCTGGTAAGGTAGAGGATAGTGAGATATGGCTTCTGGAATATTGACACTAGAGCAGTGGTAATACTGACGCGTGAGGGCAGGATTCTTCGTGGATAAGGGATCGAATTATGCTGGATGCTAACTCAAACGGTAAGCTTTTGGGTCGCAGTCCCTAAGGGTGGATATCATACATACGCTAAGATGTGTAGGAAGTGTTGTTTCTTCCAGTAGGACGTTTCTCGGGAGGTAAACATAACACTTAGAATAGCCGAGAAATGGGACACGACACCAACCAAACGCGTAACTAATAGCATATCACCTTACTCAATATATACTCCAACACAGAGTAATTATCTACTCAGGATGACCTATCTACCCACCGAGATCCTCGCTTCCTACCTGTATGTCGTATTCACGACGTTAAATTCCATGATTCTAATACCAAATAGGGCCTGATAGCGTCTAAAACACCACTTATAATCTCGCAAAAGAACTCGCAGAGGCCTTTAGGTATCGACGAATATGCCAACGGATTACAACTCATCCATCAGACGAGGGCCTAGGGACATGATCTAGCATGCAGTTGAGTGGAAACAGGGGACAATGCAGGCTGCAGGAACATACCAATCTAACACGTACACTCAGAAGCAGGGAAGAATTTGGCGGAAATAGCATACAGTTGAGTGGAAACAGAGCACAGTGTGGCTGCATGAACATACTAATCTAACGCTTACACTCAGGAGCAGGAAAGCATCAGATGGAAATAGCACGCACCAATCCATCAAATGCAGTTGGTCTCGCAGAATCTGCTATGGACGAACCAGTGACAACGCGCGTCGATCAGCTCAGCTTACATTCTAAGGCAGTCACCGTCTCCTCTTTGGATTCCTCATCGAATTCTACCAGCGCCTCCTTCATCGCCGAAACTTTTTCTCGACCGCACTCACAAAGCATGGAGTGCACTGGAATCGCAATCCACTCACCCGCATCGTTGGGATATGAATCTATGCTTCCCATTGCTTTCGGGTAGTGAGTGGTTCTGCTGTCCTTGACGTGGCTACAGGAGTGATAGCTGATATGGGTAATCAGCCATCCAGTCAGCATTGACGTTTGGGAAAAGTTGTGTGTATCTGGAAAGTGTGGGACGAGAAGGACGTATAGAATATGCTGTGGGTGCTATTGGTGCGAATGCGCCTGTTGAGCGGTGCTTGAAGGGATAGGACGCGTATCAAGATTTTGTTCATTGGACTGGCGCGTGGTAAGCAGAACATAATCTTACGGTATGTGCTCATAAGCTGACTCTTTATGAAATTATAGCTACCTAAGGTGCAGGTCATTGATACAACCTGAATCGATACACTACAACACTCCTTATCATTAACCGAATCATATCCATGAGTCACTCATGCACTACTAACAGTCCACTCCCTCGTCAAAACCGTCGCATTCGCATTTACTACAGGACGTTGAACGAAGTCATTGTAACTCACCTTCAGCAGCCACGCCTCAAAGCACGAGAAGACTTTGAAAGCAATGAAAGGTAAGGAAGTTCTTATCCAAATTCCCTATTCACCTAGATCCTTCCCAAATATCCACCCTATAATCCCAGACACCCGCTCCCAAGTATTCGTCAACAAATCACACAGCCATCCATCAATCTCCTCTCCTCCTAAAACCCAATCAAGCAAATCCCACAATCATTAAAATCTCCACTAACAACCCTCCAAATCTAGAAAACGCCACCACTCAAATCGCCCACCTCACCGACTTCTTCTCCTCCCCCTCCTTCTCCTTCGCCCTCTCCTCCCTCTCCCTCCTCTCCCTCTCCAACCTCTCCGCAAACTCCCGCTTACACTTCTCTACCCTCATATTAGCATCAGCCCCCATTCCCAACCCTCAACCCCCCCCACAATTCCCCCTCCCTCTTCCCCCTTCGCAAAAGAGAAAACGCAACTCACCACACCTCCCAGGATGCTTCTCATCATTCTACCACCAACCAGACTCAGAATCAGAAACCCTTCGATCGAATGCAGCCAGAGGGAGTCACAACTCACAAGAGTCTCACTCTCACACGATCCATCTTCCTCCGGTTCCGCGCATGGGAGTTTCGTGATGTGATCGATATGGTTGCATTCGAGGAGGGTCGTTTCTAGGAAACACATTCTTTTGTGGAATGGGGTAGGGGAGGGAGGAGTGGGCGTGGGTCTGAGCGTGGTGGTATAGGGGACGCTTTGGGCGTTTGACTGAAGAATATTCGTGTTTCAAGACGAGAGGGGTTCTGATCTGGTAATGAAGAATTAGGTTGATATGGAAAGGAATGGAGACTTGGGGGGGTAGGAGCCCTTATGTATCTTTTTATCGGTGCTAGAATAGAACCTGGCGGCTGAGACGTTTCATGCTTTGTTTGGGGTGGACTATATTACGAAGAATTTGGGACATGGTACCACAGTACGGGCGTGAGTTTCATATGTTCAATAGCTGTCCATGGGATGTGTTTTGGTTGTTTGGCGTTGACGCATACAGATTGCGATGGGGTCTCATGTTTGTCGAGTTCCGTTGCTTATCAATAGAACGTTATTATTACTTCTTGCTTCTATTAACAGACATGACGCAGAGATCCTGACTCCAAAGAAAGAATTATTTGTGCATCTACTCGATTCACCCTCGCCACCGATCCTGCTTTCAAGATCGATCTTCGCATGCATGCATATTTCCAAGCCTAGACAAAGTTCCACACATGGAAAAGCCATTCTCCATAAAACCATACCCTTCCTCAACATGAGGAATTCCATCACACCATGCCATCCTGAAGATAAACACCGTCAACGTCTCGACGAACGACCCTTCTTCTCCACATATCTCACTCCACGTCCTACTTCTCCGCGGCGGCTTCGTCTAGATGATGTTTCTGAAACCTCGCTCGAGCCGGCTGCATGGCTCTTGCCTCTGGACGGGACCAAGGCTTGTCTTTCTGTTTGTGTGCCTCGGTCACGATGGCGTAAGGATACACCGCCACCGCTCGAATCGGAGGATGGTTCGCTGTCAGAAGAGGATTCAAGGCTGTGATTTTGGGTGCGGCTTGGGCATGAGATTTGATGACGAGTCGAGTAGGTGTCTGTGGAGCGCTCAGATTTGTCGTCCTGGTTATGACGAGTATCATGTCTGCTTTTTCTTGAATAGGCAGCCCGGTTCTCAAGTGATGCGAAGGAGTCATCATCACGGAAGTCGCTTTTGTCTTCAAGCGTTGAATCTTTCCAGTCTTTCTCGCAGTGTTCTTTAGGATGTTAGTAACGAAAGTCGCTGTTTCATCAATTTACTAACTGCAGGGCCCACCCATGCCGATGGCCCTTTGTTTCCATTTAGCTGTGACCAAAATCAGAAGTCCAAACGTGCAATTTGAGACTTACGGACGGTCCTGAAAGATGTTAGATGTACAAGACGATATTGGCAATCAACCAGACTTACCGGATACTTCAGCTTCAGATCGAGACAGAGGGTTGGGCGCTGACGAAGATTAGCCCTTTGAGGAGAACGTTTCTGTATTGGCGAATTACCTCTTGGTTGGCTGGTTGATTGAAGTATCTATTGCTTTTGGAGTATTTCCCACATCTGATGTAAAAGGCCTCTTCGTGGCCACACTCGGATATGGTGTAATATACCTGGCACATTGTAGATGGGGTTCGGTATGAAGGTAAGAACTTTGTGAATGTATCGTCGCCAAGTAATACTAGCGTAGTAGGTGAGATAGACCAAATGTCGAGAAATTGTGCAATGAACCAAAGGCGTAAGGGGGGAGGCCGGGGTCTTTTGTAGTTCCAAGTGCTCAACAAAATCTTTTGTAGAAGTGGCTGCGGCCGATTGCCACATACTCGAGCACCCAATAACTCCTTTTCCCCGTATAGATCTGAAGCAAAGCCGTGCGTACAGCCCCATCCCCTGTCGCTATCCTGGTCGCCAATCAGCTTGCGATCCTGGCATTCGTTGGGGAGAATTCTCTACGTACGATGGCGACTCCATTGCTGTGAGCCTATGGACTGTCCAACTGGGCCCAAGAGTGTGTGTGGCCTGGGGTAATCGCTCTCAAAGTAGAAGTAGTCGACTGTGTTGGGCGTAACGTACGAGAGTCTGTCCAATGCCGCTGGATCACACGTCCCTTTGCCACTCATTCTTGTAGCACCATTACCATCGAGTCATGACCATTTTCGAACAGTCCTAGTCCGGGCGAAAGATTCTTGCAAAGTCTCGTAGCTCTCGTGCGTACAACCCATCCAAATACAGGATCTTGTCTGTGATCGAGAAGGCGATTTGCGAACGCAGTCAGTGTGCGACACCAATGATGGTGAGTGAGGAGAGTCTGCAGCCTTTTGCTGTCCAATGCCGTGGTTCCAGGCACTCAGATGCTGAATGGTTGCTGAACTCGACCAAGACGCTGATGGGCTGAGAATAGGAGAGGCGGACTGAGACTCTTCGCTTTGTTACAGCTACCAATAGAAGGTGAGGATCATGTTTCATGCACCTTGCATTGTACTACTATTCAAGGAAGAAGTTGAAATAGATCTGACACTTTGTGTAACCCTCGCTTTGTTCGCGGAATCCGAAGCAACGCCAAGCCGAAGATTCTATTTTAGAAAAGCCGTTTGTTTTATCTATTCAATACATATCTCTTTAGCAGATATCAATGTTCACATTTCTGGATACTAATATCACTGTGATGGACTATAGCTATTGGTAAGATCTGAGAGACTCCGAACGACAACGCATTACAGGATAAGTTTATCTACTGCTAATGTTGCCTTCACGCTCATCATTGAGAAAATCACTGTGATGTGCTACTCCAGAGAAATGATCATCCCCCTCACAAAGGTGATCCTCTTGTTCGCCAATAAGAAAATAACCCAACAGAAATCATAACATTGTGCTGCCGTATAAGAATGACCGTCCGCACTGTAGAGGCGATCCTCCTTGCCAACCATTACCGCCAAACCCGAATGCAACATCCCAGCCGAACCAGCGATACTCCGTCACACTGCGTTAGCCAAGGTAGGGATGGTAATCCGCGCCTCAGATATCGCCAGCGGCCCTGCGTTGAGCGTCATAATCTGCTTCTCGCTTTGCTCTGTCTTCCTCTGCTACTCTAAATCTCTCAGCCTCTTCGCATTTACCACAATCTTGGGTCTTGTCCTCGATTTCGCTACACATATAATATTAGTGATCAGTCCTCATGGGTAGGGCAATGAATAATGCATTGCATACAATTCCTACTAGAAAGGTATTATTGTGGGTACAATCAACGATGATGGTTCGGTAGGTCTTACTTCACCAGTGATGACAGACTGTAAAACAACAGGAAAATCACGGCTTTTTGGCCAACCATCAATCTGACCACAGAATCTGTTTCTACCTCGGTGGTTTTCATTCCAATCCTCTGCTATACCACAAATTTCACCTGCGTATAATTTTTCACGGTGTCCGCATTTCCACGTGCACATCTGGTATCCGCACATGGCGTATGGTTTACCGTCTTTTAGGGTGATTTCGGGTTAAGAATTTCTTGGAAGCGATTGCTATTGTAGATAAAATAATGCACCCCGCTAGTATAGTTGCGATGTAGCTTACTTGATTGAAGACGTGAGAGATTGTTTGAGGACTGGTAGATTCATATTCTATGATGGAGAAGAAGGCTTGTGACTATGGGATACGGAATTATCCAAGCAGGGACGAGCTCAGTAGCGTCTATTCTTTGTCAATTTGAGACCGCGTACCAGGTGACTGGGTACCTAGTGGGGTTCGCCACCGTGGACTCGTACAGAATTAGACTTAACGTCAATAGACTCCAGTATCTCAGGCAAATATTGAAAAGAGTATAGTCTGTTCCGACACTCATAGCACAAGATCACGTCTAAAGAGAATATTTCAAGACCTGCTTGCCATACTCTCCACCTAGATGCAAATACCGATGGCTCCCTAGCCAATCTTTTTCCGACTCATCATCATCATCGATATAACTGAATCCTTTTCCGGAATAACGAGAGTAATCTAGGGGTCAAGAGATATCGAAAGGGTGCTTGGCGATCGTTAAAGGTACTGTGTTTGGGTAATTATGCCAAGTAGAGGACTCGTCATTACCAGTTGGACGGCAGAGAACGGTGTATCCGTACATGCTTCGCCAAGTCACCTTCAGTAGGCTATCAGGGTATACCACTTCATATATTGGAAGTCTTGAGGACGAGGCTCGGGGCCAAGACAAAGGTTAATTCGAGGACATGTTGTCCCATTCACTCTTGGCGCACTTAACGATAAGAAAGAGAATCTGAGAAGCCATGAGCGGAGCATGAGTATCAAATGGATATCCTCGACTGTAAAATCTGTGTCAGCTAGATAGGGTGAACCATCAACATTAGAGCCTACCACCAATTCGAGTCCTGACAGCCTGATTCCCAGGTCAAGTCTTTGCATGCCTTCTCTGCTTCTCTATTGCCTTCACAAGACACCACCAGCATTGCAGAAGTACCTCGGGCTGTACCTCACCAGAACATCGTGAATCTCTTCATCGCTCGCCGAGGTATCGTGGCTAGGTAAGGGCACTGGAATTGGACAGGGAGTAGCGCCCATTGCCACTTTCCTTGATTAAAAAGGCTTCGACCTCAGGTCCAAGCTTTTCCCTCGAAACATGGCGCACTTTCACAGATGCTCGTGCTGATTTGGAACGTAATAGAAGGCCGCGGTGTAGATGATCCATTTTCCAGGATGATACTCCTGGTAATAGAAGGCCGCGCTGTAGATGATCCATTTTCCAGGATGGTAGTCCTGGCACTGCCAGGGTCCAGTGTGCTGCTTGGCTGGCGGCTTCAGGGCCGGCGGCGGCTTATCAAACATGGTTATCATAGATCTCTGGCATGTCCCCGCAAGCTGGGTACTGTTCATGGGCTGGCATGTTCAATGCCATCCTGCTGATAGTATGAGGGTTTTGTGATGGGGTACCGCTTCTGCTGTTGCATTTCTGGGTCGTAAGGCATGGGCGAAGGGAGTGTCGAAAAGGTGTTTCCGTCCAAGTATGTAATTGGGGTGAATAATTTGGAGATGGGTATTAAGAGTCGATATTATTTTAATATGTTGAAGACTCAGGATGGTACCTTGAGCCGGTCGTCGTAATTGAGGTTCCGTTTTATGACTGGCTCGAAGAGTAAGGGTTCGAAGACCATCCAGGAGACGTCAGAGCTGTGTGAGGAGACACTGTCGTCGTCATTGCTGTGAAGTGTAAGGCTATGTATAGAGGTAATCACGTGGGTATATACACCCCTCCAACGTCTGATGAACAAGTTGTTGAGCACTTGATAGATTAGATCCTAGTGTTAGGATGTTTCTCTTTCGGCTGTTTGCCGCTAATATTCCCACAACAAAATCACTTTTCTCATCTCACCTAGTCACGCAACCTTCATCATAACGCCTTGTATAGTGACGGATACCCTTTCATCTCAGCTATCTTGCGTTACTATTATATTTCATCCCAATCGAAGACCATCTAGATTAATTATTTCGACTATAACTGAGAGAATATCACACGGTCACGTACCTGCAGAACGACGACATTGTGCGTGTTGATCTCGCGTCTCTACATCATTCAGCATTCACCGTAGCCACTGGCCGCCATCACACGGATGAACTCTTCTTAATCGCCCATATATACATATAAACAACAGCAATCAGCTAGTTCGAAACGACTACAGCAATCAGCACGAACCGACCCTCAAATCACCTACATCCTCGACCGAAAACAAGATGGAACGCGTAGAAGCATGGGTCACAGACCAGAGAACGGCCAGGGAGGAGGCGGAGGAGCGAGCAAGGCTGGCGAGAGAGGAGACGGAACGTGCGGAGAGGAAGCGGTTGGATTGGGAGGGGAGGCGGAGAGGAAGCGCAGCGAAGAAGGAGAAGAAGCCACCGAAGGAGCGTCTCGTCAAGCGCTTGGTGAGAGCAGTGGCGAAGCTCTTCCGGCATGATGCCACCAAGAGGGGTAAGTGAATACCTATTGCAAGTATCGACTCTTGTTAACGAGACTTTAGAGGCAGAGACCGAGAACGTCATCGTATCATGGTTGTAGTAATCGACAATACTTACATCGGTAATACAGTCTTCTCACGAGCTCTATCATTCTCCAACGTCATATGTGCTTTTCCAAACTCACCTGGCGGAGACGTCATCCCAACGCCCACCTTCTATGTATCAGCCTTCATCTTCCAAATCATTTCCACCTATAAAACTTGACAACATCCTTCTCATCACCTTGTTACATTGTCAAACAGCCAGCCAGCATCGGTACGGCCTGACTTAAAAGATCCGAGCCGCTCAAGCATCGCTGACCGTATCTGTCATACAGCATCCTCTCTCGCCACGCTCAGAAGCCAGTCCAGAAGACTGGCAGTGCTGGGGCTTTTCTTTGCATTTTTTTTAAGATTCCTTCGAGTCTACCTAATACTATACCATTCTCGGCAACAGCATCATCGCAGTATTCGCACTAGTGACTTATCTTTACTAGATTTCCCGTGGTGCTGGCAGTGGTAGCATTGACCGTAATTTTGCATGATTACTGAGCCACCAAGTTCACGTCCATCGTTCTACCCTTCATCCATGGCTTACTGCCACTTCCTGTTGAGTGCAGCGAGCAAGCTCTCATACACGAACAGCAACACGACCAGTGCAGCGCTCGGCCTTCTCTTGCACTGGGTCTGCATCCACGACGCTGATGAAGGGCATTCCTGCAACAATGCTAGAGAAGGTCCGTATCGCTTCAAGAGGTACTATCGATTGGACGGAGATGGGTGATGTCGATACATAAGATGAGCTATTGCGAGAAAGCCATGGCTGCAGAGAAAGCTTTGACTGGTCTAAGCTTTGCGCAAACGTGTCCTGAATTTGGATAGCCGAGCTATACTCCGTGTGATTATCTGCAATGAATAGCTGTGTGACAACGTTCTTTACAGCTAGGTCGCTTGTATTAATTAGCCTCTGGAGAAAGCTTGAACGGTCTGGGGGTAGTGAGGCATTCTACATAGCTTAGCGCAGTATTGCACCATTAATGCCGAATGAACATTGGTCTTTGCTATAGGGAACAGTCATTCATGGAGCCAATGTACTGACAGAGTAGAGGCTGGATTTGGTGAATGGGTGGCTTGTGCAGATAGTTTTGGGCCGAAAGCATCGGGTGCAGAAAAGGGGGTAAGAACGTTTCCATTGAGATAGGCACCAAAGCGATATGTTCATTGGGGCGGATTCTACCTGAATCATCATCATCATCAATATTCAGAACCTAGGAATAGCACTTGAGCAGGACCATTGGCAAACTTCCCCAGTACCCATCATCAGGAGCCCAAAAGAGTGTCCTCTGTCCAGTTACCCCCAGATCCTTATATCTCTGTCATCAAAACATCTCGAACTCGTCGCATTCCCAATCTCCCTGTAGTGTAGCTTTGACCAGCTGTCCGTCGCTTCATGCCAGTCACTGAGGGCAGCTCTGGAGACAAATTAGTATCTTATGCTGCCGGGATCTGTATGCGCCTTATCAACGTACCGCTCCACAAGCCCCACACGTCTTCCCTCCGCCGGAGATGGTAGCAGAGCACTTGGGGCAAGTATCGTGACCAAGCACCATGGATGTTGTACCGATAGGGGGCTGCATCTTCGAGATACTTTGTAGCTCAGATTGCTCGAGAGCTGAGGATTGTAGAATAGTAGATTTGGGTGATCAGTTCTTCGTCAAGGATGACTCCGCAGATGTTGAGGTCTTGATTCAGGTGAAGAGTATAGATGGGTAGCGTTATAACCTGCTCGAGGATGGCCTGTACATAGTAGGTGGTGGGTAGAATGTGCTCGGATCCGAGGTTTCTCCGTCACCGGTTGACGTGGGTCAAGCTGGATGATGACAGCGACTACATCGTACAACACTCCTGCGAGGATTTCACTCTGATTTGCTGTACGACATGGCTATGAACTCTGCTATCCCAGTAGCACCATTTACTACTTCTGACAGGACCTCCTTTGCCCACATTTCAGCCAAGGACCGTTGGCCAGTCATTGTGGTCCGTCATTCTCTGCCATTGATCCAAACGAGACTGACATTTAAAGACAGGAGCCATTGACGACGTGCACCGTGCTGTCTTAGCTTGTGACGATGATGATGGAGCCAAGCGTAAAGAAGGCAAGACTATACTGGAAGGACTGGCTAGATTGAAATACGAGCTGCAACATAACCGGCAGTTGACGTAAGAGACGACCTCCGCTGTTTAGGGTGTGCTGACAGGCTATAGATCACTTGACGATGATGGGAAAGACGATATTGCAATCTACAACAAAGAGCTGTCAGATTTAGACAAGCCCACTTGGTTCAATCTGCCGTGGCTCTTCGCCGAATGTTATCTCTACCGGTAAATTGAGAGGAATGCCTTTAGGCAGGCAATTAGAGGCTGACAGGCACAGCTAGACGTATACAGACTTTCTTCGCCCTCTCCACCCACTGGAAGTCCTATGACATCTTTGCTCGCCAGAAGCTATCCACCTTCCGCTCCTCCCGTCCAGCAGTCATCGAGCTCGCGGCGAAGTACAAAGTTCTGATCTTGCAGATTAAACAGGGTGCGGACCCATCCCATGATGCTAAAGAGCGGGAGGAGGCGGAGCGGATATTGTTCATGGAGATGTGCGAGATTTGCTTGTGGGGAAACGCTACGGATCTGTCGCTTCTGACCAGCTTGACGTATGAGGACATTCAAAAATTGCAAGGTTCTGATGCGAGAAAACGAGCAGAGAAGAACATCTTGGTCAACGACCTGCCGGCTGCATATAAGGTACTCAAGCAGGCGCAGAAAGAAGGCAAGAATGCACGACAAGTAGATATCGTGCTTGACAACGCCGGCTTTGAGCTCTTTGTCGACCTCATCCTAGCTGGATATCTGCTCGCCGCCGGTCTTGCGACGCAAATCATTCTCCACCCAAAGTCAATACCGTGGTTCGTGTCTGACGTATTACCGGCAGATTTTGCATCGCTGCTAGGTGCACTTGCGGATCCACAAGCCTTCTACACCTCACCTGACGATGAGCACACTGGCACTGAGCCTCAGCCACTGTCGGAGAAAGAAAAGTCCGATATATCATTCTTGTTTATGAACCTGCAAAGCGTCTACGCAGAAGGTCAACTCATCATCCGGCCTAACGACTTCTGGACATCAGCACGCAGCTATTGGGACCTTCCACAGGCTGCGAAGCTATATCAAGATTTGAAGGGGTCCGAACTGGTCATCTTCAAAGGCGATCTTAATTACCGAAAGCTAGCAGCGGATGCTATGTGGAAGCCAACAACGCCTTTCTCTACAGCTATTGGTCCTATGGGACTCGGTTCTGGCATTCGAACTCTAGTATTGCGTACGTGCAAAGCTGACACCGTGGTCGGATTGTCTGAAGGCGAGGATGAGAAATTGAAGGCTATGGAGGGTGGAGGAGGAAATAGTGGTGCTAGAAAGTGGGCTTGGACTGGAAAATGGGCGGTTGTACAGTTTTGCGATGGTAAGCAATGAAGTGCTTCGGGAAGATCACTTCTACCATAAGAGAATTAGAGGACGGACTATAGATCTTTACGTTGCCTACGATCGCTTGAACAGGGTAGAATCCCCCTTGACAAGCTTAAGCCTGAGACGAATAGAAGATTGGGCCCTTACTTAACCTTCAGCGTCTCGGCTTCTGGGTATACCACACTATCAGACGCTCTCCGTTGATAATGTCAAAGAGGCATTCATTAGTTTGCAAGATTCGTTGTTCAATTCTGAATGCTACAGCACAGTCGAATTAACGAGGAAGATGACAGTATTGGCTTAGAACAAGAGCGAAGAATAAGCATGGCAACTGGTTTGCCAGCCGCATGCTTCAATACAGTCTCTGGGATATAGGTGCATCGAGTATTTCCCCTGTTTCTCGAGAACAAGGGTGTGTGATCTGACTTGACGGTAGTGAAAGTATACTCGAGGACGCTAATGTAGGGACAATAGCTCACACTGTGGTTGCAGGATGGATGACAATGGACTCGGTTTGATATGAACTGCTTTCTTTCACCATCGAGGGATAAAGAAACACTGATTATCCGCCTCCATTATCCTTGTAGGCCCACCAGTCCTACTATCGAACCGGACTGCTGGGGAGAACAGCATACTGCACCCGCTACTTCAATATGAACGTGTCAAAGTCTCTGAAGACTGTCTCATCTGCAAAGCCACCAAGCAAGACCAATCGGACGCGGTAGCTCAGCATTTCCCCCCCGCATATCAAGTCCCCACCGCCTAGACTTCTGAGTTAAAAGATTCTCTCGAAAACAAAGTGCGCTCTGTTACCCTCCGTGTCACCCGCGGTAGGCTTGTAAGTGTACTTTACCGGGAGCGTTTCACTGAGTGCATCCAGGTATAGATCAATCCCAGGCCATTCCTCCGTGGGTGCAGACTTCTGAGTCTTCCCATTTACCACTATTTCGTCGAAAGCTGTGCCTTGTTTGGTCGAGACCAAGTTCTCAACCCAAGCCAGCACATTCGCATGACGGGCTTCCTTCGCGGTACGGAAGTCATTGACCGCAAAGGGCGTTTTCTTGTAGAATTTCGTGTATACGAGCAGGGTCCTGAGTTTGCTGAATACCGAGAATCCGTTGAAGACCGGTTTTACTTTCCATGAATCAGGCTGCAAAGTCTCAGCCTTCGATCTACCTGTAGTAGGTGTGGCCACCTTACCAAGTCATACGACTGTATCGTAAGTTGTTCGAGCTGAATACAGACCGGGCCAAGGACTCTCAAATTATCATCAGAGACCTGCCAAACGTGTAACACTTAAAGAAGCAGTTATCACTAAGGATCCCTTTCACCTACGAATCTTTCTCGTGTTCGAGATGATAGATGTCTTACATGCAGGTTAATACCCTATCCCATCCCATGTCCTAGCAGCTCTGGCATCCGTCTCGGTTGTACCTCGGCAGAAACCCCTGAAACGGATGCCGTGCCAGGACATGGGATACTTTTACATCTGGCAACAGTCGATAATGCTAATCTAGCTCGGACAGCGTTCTAGGAGCCACTTTCAACACTTGACTTCTGTAATCGAGACGACTACGGTTATTAATACATCATTTACAGCATAGCTAATACTCGGAGACGTTGATCTAGCTCTAAACCCTTTCAGGTACAAATTCTACCTTTTTATCTTCGAGGTAATTAGTACAACTAGTAAACGGAATTAAGTTCTATATAGTAACTAGATGAATAGATAAATATTATAAACTAAAAAGCCTAGTTAATAATTTTAGCTAGAAGTAATATTAGACCCCTAGGAAGATATTTCTACTTAAATAAATTAAAGTAGTTAGTAGATTTTATAAGTATTATACTAGTAACTTAATATTTTTATTATAGTATATATAAGTATAACTAAGTATTATAAAGATACTTATAAGCTTTTAGTAATTATAATTATTAGATAATCTTATATTACTAAAAGCTATTTATCTTAATTAAATTCTTATAAATAAGATCTTATTATCTAGATTAAGTAGAGAATATATACTAATAGATAACTTCCTATTAGAATAGTAGTAATATAATAAGAAAGACTTAGACTTATAAATTTAAGAATATAAGCTAATTCTTAAATCCTTAATATAAAATCTTAATTAATAGTAAGTATATCTAGAATATTATATCTATATAAGAAAGAAAATAGATTATAATTTAAGTAGTAATAAAACTACTTTAAGACTAAGAGATAGGAGTTTAAAGTAATTACTACTTCTAGTAGAAGTTAAATAGAATAGAGAAAGATTTCTTAAATATTTCTAATCTTAAAGTAAATAAAAATATTTAGTATAAGTAGAAAGTACTTTATCTTTAAATTAATTACTTATATATATACTTATAATTATATTCTATACTCTACTATCTAGCTACTTAGAAATAATAAGGGTAATCTACTACTTACTAACTAGCTAACTAAGGAGGAAACTATAACTTATAAAGGGAAACCTTATCTCCTTCTCTTTCTATTACTACATTTTAATCTCTAGATATTATATACTAACCTACTTTATAATATTTATACTATTATATTTATACCTTCTATTAAGTTTACCTATCTCTTATATCTATATATAATCTAATTACTTAAAGGAAGTAGAACTCTTATATAAGTAGAATATTTAATTACTTTATTCTATTCTAATTTAATATTATATATCTATATAATCTTATAGTCTAGAATTTTCTTCTCTATTAGTAAGTAAGAAGGATATAATCTAGATAATAAAAGTAAAGAGAAAGTAAATAATTATAAATTATAAGTAAATAGATACTATATAATTATATAATTAATATAAAGAGATTTTATCTAAGATAATCTATTTTATATAATATTAGATATTACTAATAGTTAAGTAGTTATATAAAAATACTATTTAAAAGTAAGAAAGTAATCTTATAATTATCTATTCTACTTCTCTTAATTAAATTTAGAAGGAAATCTAGTATAGCTTTTCTTTTATTATTATTATCTTATAAGGTTAGTTTTATATTACTAATTTATATTTAAACTAACTATTCTTTTAGTATTTAAGTGTTACGCCCTTGATACGCGAGCCTTAGTAGATGTTATAGTCGCTTACCAAGTCGAATATACCTTGGCATAGCGAGTCGAGCGACTACTCGCCCAGTTACTCTAGTCGATATAGGACGATTATAGCGAGCGGGGCGATCGCGCGACTAGTCGCTCTAGTTAATAGAGAGCGATTACTAGTAATTAGTACGAGTATAAACTTTCTTATATCTATATAAATAGTATTACTTTCTATCTAGATAAGAGCTTTATACTTAACTTATATTATCTACTAGGATAATCTCCTAGATACTAAATATAATATTATACTTATACTAGACTAGTTTAATATAAAGCCTACTTATCTTATCCTTAATACTCCTCTCTATAAGATCTATTATAGACCCTATCTACCTCTAAGAGATATAGGTTATAATACTTTAAGTACCCTTAAGATAAATACCTTAGGATAAAGGAACCCTACCTTAAGTGAATAAGGTTTATAATAGTTAGTAATAGTAGAAAATAAGGAAGGTATTAAAATAGCTAGACCTAACTTATATTATAGTAATTAAGATAAACTTAAAGAATAGTTAATATAGATATAACTATACTATTCTTTTAATAAGGACGCTATTAAGATAATTAAGTAACCGCTATTTACTATAACTTATATAAGAGGACGGGCCTAGAAGTAGTCCGCCCCCTTTCTTAAATAATACTTAGAAAATCTAAACGATAGTAATAATACTAATATTAAGGTATAGATAGAAAGCTTCGTATACTTCTATATCGAGGTTTAACGTATATTTAGACTATTTAATAAAGCTAGTATAATAATATAAGTTATCTAGTACTTAATTTAAAAGAAGTCAGCTATAGAGTATTTAACTTAATTCTAATAATACTTAGTAAGAACCGACTAGGACGACAACGTACTAATAGTAATATATCGACGAGGACTAAAGGATAATATTAAGAAAGAACTCAGGCGAGATAGAGTAGCTTATAATAACTTAGACTTACTTATTTAAGTAGTAATTAGAATCGACGACGAGCTCTACGAACTTATAATAGAGTTACGTTATAATAGTAGCGTATTAGGACTTAATTAATTAGGATTCTATTCTAGAGGAAATAGTAATAAGAAACGTGTTTAATATAATCCTTACGGACCTATACTAATAGAGTTAGACTTCACTTAGAAGAAAGGAAAACTCAGGGGTAAGAAGTAGTAAGGGGGCAAGAAAGTAATGACTTATTATAGCTGTGGTAAACCGGGCTATATCGCCAAAGACTATAGGTCGAAAAATATAGTAAAGCGACCTTAGTTAAATATATTAGAGAGAGTACTAATCGAGATAACTAGACCTCTAAGGGATTAACTAGAAACGGAGTACGATAATAAAGAGCTAGATGTAATTATAAGTAATCTACTAGCAGTTATCGACGTACCACTAGAAGAAAACATTAAAGAGCTTATAACTAGACAGGAGGAGTTACGCGAAGAAATTATAAAGAAATAGCGAAATATCGCACGTATCAAATAAAGACTCGCGGATATCTATAAATAGCTAAAGGAGCTAGGCTCTAATAATAATAGTGACGGTGGTTAGGCTTAGAAGGAACTACCTAAGTAAGGACGAGAAAATAAAGACTCGGACTAGGAAGATCTTAGTACAGGATCCGGGAAGGGTAAAGTAAAGCATCTTCTAACGGAGCGAGCAGAATCTCGTGCCTCCACGTTAAACGATCCATAGACACGACTTAAGTAAAGAACGGAGTTCTATTAAAAAAAGGTATTAGGGGGACTTCTTTAGAAGGAGTTTAGAAACGACTTAGTATATCTATAGCATAAAGTAATATATTAGTCAGCCTATACCGACGAAGTATATATAATTTATTACTAAGTAAAGGTAAACTTAGGAAAGATAATTAGAATACGTATATATAGAAAAGTTTAGTCAAGTTACTATAATATAGGTTATTACTAGTACTTAGTAACTAAGAGATTAAAAAAATGGTTTCTAAACTATAATCAAAGGTGGTATAGTAGTCTCTATAAATACCTCAAGTATAATAAGTATATATTAGAGTGCTACTTGATAGATTAATATACTTATTTCTATAATAATTATAGAAAATACATGTATATAAAGAGAACTACTAGATTCCTACCCTTTTTAGGAAAAGAGTAATCCCTTATACTAAGGGGAAGTATAAGGAGATTAATGTCCTAACCCCTAAAATATATTAGTTATACTTAACGGAGTATATAATATACGTGAATATACCGGTTAGAATAGATAGTTAGAGAACTATAATAATAATAGATTCTAGAGTATCTAGAAATTTTATCTTAGAAGTATTAGTACGGTTAGCGGGCCTACTAATATAAAAGAAGAAGTTACCCTATAACTTATAGATAGCCGACGGGTTAAAACTATTAATAGGAAGTATAAATAAGGAAATAACCTCGCTACTATTTATAATTCAGCGCTATTATAAGGAAATGTCCTTTAATATTATTAGGATAGCTACTTATTATATTATACTAGGTATGCCTTAATTAAAGAAGTATAACCTAGTAATTAACTAGAGAAGAAAAGTACTTAAGTTTAAGAGAACTAGTAATATTACTAGATTCTAACCTATACGCTAATAGTAGACGACGGTAGATAAGAAATTAAACCGAGAGGTCGAGGTATATATTACCTTAATTTCAAATAAGGATAGCCTTAAAAGAAAAGGATCCGACTTAATAGGTACTAGTAAGGGTTAGCTAGGCTAAAAAGTTAGAGTTCTTAGAGTAACTAATAGTACTCCTAATATCTTATAAGAGTATTAAAGATAGAAATACCTCTTTATAAAAGAGATAATAGTAAAAGCTCTACCTAAATATTAACCTTAGAATTATAAGATTAAACTTAAACTAGAGAAGGTACTAACGTTTAGACCTATTTATATATTATTTAAAAAGGAACTCTTAGTATTACGCGGATACTTAGATAAGAACCTAAAAAAGGGATTTATTTAAGAATCTAAATCACTAGCAGGGTATCTAATACTCTTTATAAAAAAGAAAGACGGATTACTACAACTATATATAGACTATCGAAAGTTAAATAATATAATAATTAAGAATTATTACCTACTACCTAATATTAGTAAGTTATAAGATCGGCTAATTAAAGTAAAGATCTTTATAAAGTTAGATCTTAGAGGAGTATATAACTTGATTTAAATAAAAGAAGGTAATAAATAGAAAATAGTATTTAGGACTTGATATAGATATTATAAGTACCTAGTTATACTATTTAATCTTACTAACGTACTAGTAACCTGCTAAGTACTAGTTAATAATATTATACGAGTATATTTAGATTAAGAAGCGATTATATACCTTAATAATATATTAATCTACTCTAAAACTCTTAAAGAGTATATTTAGCATGTCTAGAGTATATTAATATATCTATTACAAGCTAGACTCCTCCTAAAGCTAGAGAAGTACGAGTTTTATAAGACCTTAGTCGAGTTCTTAGGGTTTATAATAATAACTAAAGGAGTTCGTATAAGCCCTAAAAAGATTCAGGCTATATAGGATTAGCCTATACTACACGATATTAAATTAGTATAAGAGTTCTTGGGATTTACTAACTTTAATAGATATTTTATAGAAGGCTATTCTAAGAAAGCCTTGCTACTTATAAAAATTACTAAAAAAGAAACGGGATTTTAATAGGATACTAACTAAAAGAAAGTATTTACTAAGTTAAAGCAAGCTTATATAGACCTACTTATACTCTATATATTTTATAATAGAGAACTAGTATATATTAAGACGGATACTTCGGATCTTATAATAGAAGCTTACTTGTATTAGTAAAAGGATAGTAAATAGTATCTAGTAGTATACTACTTACGTAAGATAATAGCGGTAGAATAGAATTATAATATATATAATAAAGAACTTTTAGTAGTTATCTATTTCCTATAGTATTAGAGAGTTTATACTAAAAGTTATTCCGAACTTACTATCTTTACTAATTATAAGAACCTAATCGGTTTTATAATAACTAAAGAGTTAAATCGATAATAGGTTAGATAGTCTAAGCTTCTTAGATAATATAAGTTTAAAATTTAGTATACTCTAGGTAAAGATAATAGATAAGTAGATACTTTAAGTAGATGATCTAACTATATATAAATAAAGGATATTATAAACTAACCTATTTTAAAATAAGAAAAAGATACATTATTAGTATTAATAAGAAGTCTAGTAATAACTATATATATTATAATATATACGGTTCTAAACCCAAAGGAAGTATATATTAATAATACCCTAGCTAATAAGCTAAGGAAATAATAACCTAACTAAGACCTATTATTATATAAATAGCGTTTATACTTACTATTAAAGGCGGTTAAAGGAGTAATTAGAGATTACTATAATAATCCTTTACTAGAATATCTAGAAGTATCTAAAACATTAGAACTTATTTAAAGAATATATATTATACTAAACTTGCGAGTATTAGTTAAATAATATATTAAGGAATATATATATTACTAGTAGAACAAGTTTATAAGATATATTAAATACAGATAAATTTAGTTTATTAAAGTTCTAGATATATTATAGAAAGATATTATAATAGACTTTATTATTAAATTACTACTATTAATTAACCTAGTAACTAATAATAAGTATAACTTAATAATAGTTATTATTAATAAACTTATTAAATATATAATTATAATTCTATATCAGGAAACCTATAACGCTATTTAGCTTGATTTTATCTTATTAGATAGACTAATTAGAGATTATAATATACTAGAGTTAATTACTTTAGATAGAGATAGGCTCTTTACCTTAAACTACTAGAAGACCTTAATTATATTAATTAGAATTAAACTATAAATATTAATAGTATATTATTTATAAATAGATAGATAAACTAAATATACTAATTAAATAATAGAAGTATACCTTAGATACTATATTAATAAAAGATAAAATAATTAGGTTATACTACTTCTAATAGTATAATTAGTATATAATAATAAGAGATTAGATACTATAAGGCTATTACTATTCTTTATAAACTATAAATAATATATAAACTTATTCTTAGATCCTAGGTAAGGACTAGATACTAAGAAAGCCTTAGTATTAATATCTAATATAAAGAGTCTATATAAAGATATATAGTAAAAGATTAGTAAGGTTAATACTTTTATAAAGAAGTTAACTAATAAGAAAAGAAGAAATAGACCTTAGTTAAAGAAGGGGGATAAAGTATACCTCCTTATAAAAAATCTGAAAGGTATAAGACTAAGTAAAAACTAGACTATATTAAAGTTAGACTATTTCTAGTTATCTAAGAAAAAGGACTAGTTAACTTTAAGTTATAACTTCTATCTAATATTAAAGTATACCTAGTATTTTATATCTTAATATTAGAACTAGTAGACCCTAATACGCCTTTATAAGAAACCTTCTATTTCTAGATAGAAGAAGAGAATAAATTTAAAGCTGAAAAGATTCTATTATAAAAAGGTTAGAGCTACCTAGTAAAATAGAAAGGATACGAGGACTTAGAAAATACCTAGGAACTAGTTATAAATCTTATAAACTATTAAGAGCTCCTCTAATAGTATTATTAAACCCAGATATACCCTAAGCGATCCACTCGAGAGCTCTAGGCGAGAGAGTCCTAGAACCCTTGAACTCTAAAAAAGTAGGACAAGTAGCGAGCGCTTTCTTAACCTTACTAGCCTTTTTAAGCTCCTCTAGACGTTCTAGTTCTTTAATATTATTAAGACCCTTATTAAATATCTATTATTTATACTCTTTTAAGAAACGCTTCTATTAATAAAGACGTTTTAGTTTTATTTATTTCTAATAAGTAATCTCGCTATTCTAATAAGTAGCTTTATTAGCAGCCTCCTACGCTACCTCTATCTCTATCTCTTTACGCTTAAGCTTCTTTATAGCCTTATTAATACTAGAGAAGTAGACGACCGGTATAGTAGGCTTATACTACTTCCCTAGCTAAATATATTCTACGTACCTTTAAGAAAGAGAAGACACCTAATACTCCTTTTAAGACCTAGTATATCGTAGATATAATACTATTATAATTACTCCCTTATAAGCCACTCGATCTAATAGTTTAATACGGCGTTATTATTATACTAACGATATAAATACTTATTAACCTTTAGGATAAAGGTTTAAGGAAGGAGGGGTAATATTACGCCCTTAGTACGCGAGCCTTAGCAGATATTATAGTCGCTTACCAAGTCGAATATACCTTAGTATAACGAGTCGAGTAACCGCTCGCCTAGTCGCTCTAGTTAATATAAGATAATTATAGCGAGCGGGGCGATCGCGCGACTAGTCGCTCTAGTTAATAGAGAGTAATTACTAGTAATTAGTACGAGTATAGACTTTCCTATATCTATATAGATAGCGTTACTTTCTATCTAGATAGGAGCTTTATACTTAACTTATATTATCTACTAGAATAATCTCCTAGATATTAAATATAATATTATACTTATACTAGACTAGTTTAATATAAAGCCTACTTATCCTATCCTTAATACTCCTCTCTATAAGATCTACTACAGACCCTATCTACCTCTAAGAGACACGGGTTATAATATTAAGGTTAATTTTAAGTATTAATCTAACTTATTAAAATACTAATAGCTAGCTTAGACTTATAATAGCTTAGTATTATATAATATTTTTAATTTAGTTCTAAATAGAACTAATATAATTAGTCTACTTATAAATAAGTTTATATAACTAGAATAGTAATAAGAACTAGCTTTAAGACTTAATCTATTAATTAAAATTACTAGTATAAGATATATATATATATAATATTAGAAATTAAGCTAGATTAACCTTAGTAGTTACTAATTAGGACTAGTTAGGAGGCCTTAGTAGACTAGTAGAGATTTCTCGTAATAGTTATTCTATTCTATATAACTATATCTATCTATTATTTATTATAATACTATTATACTATACCTAAATCACGTATAGATAACTTATTAATTATTATATATTTTATTATATAATAGGTATATACTCTATAGATAGTATTAATAATAATTAGATATTAGTAATTATATAGAAAAGGATATATTAAGGAATATCTCTTCTATTACACGCTAAGCACCCTTGAGTTTATATTAGCTGAGGTTAATCCGGACTAAAGTCTATAATCTGTCTAGCCGCTAACAAGTCTACTATAGACTTCGGAAATAACGACTATGTTTAAAAGACCTCTCTAACATTCCTCTATACGTCTTGATTACCTTACTACAGACTCGCCACTATCTATTCTAGTAGTATGCATGAATCCTACTCATCGTTGATTCAAACCCTCCCAAACTAGTCAACTATCATAGCTCTTAGTACTGTCGTTACTACTCCAGTATTTTTCGCCTTGCCCCTTCATGAATAGCCATTCTCTCGGTACTATCCCAACATCCCACCCTTTCGCTATGCTTATGATCATGCGCCGAGCAAGACCAGTGGCAACCAAGTCGGCCCCCACCCAATCGAATACCGCTCTACCGTTGCTGTCCACCTCGCCCATCACCACCTTGAATATGAATGCGTCTCCGTACACCCCCATGCCATTATCGGCATCAGTCTTTCCGATTGGAGACAAGTCGTGCAGACCAAGCTTCTTCAACTTGCATATCATGACATAATATCTGCCAGCGAACTCAGGCGAAAGAGGAAAGTCCTTGTCGTTTCCCCACTGGGCAGGGACATCAACGCGGATGCAGCGGCGTTGATCCAAGCTGGATCTGCTTTGCCAGTACTTCCTGACATCGGGGACGTGGCCAAGCGTGATATCACCGGTGGAGAGACTGATTCCATCTGTCGTGCTTCGGACGACGGTGTTATGGAACGTATCGTCGCTGGTGATCCGTAGAACTTGCACGTGGACAATACCTTGGTCTGGGCTGGTGGATTCAAGAGGATTCTCTTGGGTGATTGGGTCCTCCAATTCACCGGCTGCTTGATTACTCATGCTTCGTAGGAGAGGTTTGTCCGATATCTAGAGTGGAACAGTCATTCAGCCAAGTGTTGAGATTCCATAAGGCCGTCGAAGTACTAACACTGAGATATCGTACCCTTGTACTTCCGGAAAGTTGTAGGTATCTAGTAACGACAGGCTTCGGTCAGAATCTGGATGAGACTGTATACAGTGCTTTGTACGACTCGGAGCGATATAGAGTAAGTTCAGCAATCCTGTATATTGATGCAATGATTATTTCAGACGCAGGCACATTGACGCTCCAAGATCATTGGGGGAGTGTTTGGAACGTAACCAGCCTAACAAGATCACGGCATTTGGTTTGTTTCATTAGCGTCAAAAAGCTCGCTTCACCTGTTGAGAGGTATAAGGCAATATGGACCGAAGCAAGCCTTGCACACTACCTTTGGTCAGTGTCTACATCCAACTAGGAAGACAGTATGTTCTATCAAGTGGCTTCCCAGACCTCTTGAAGACACTTCAAGACCTCGGGTATTGCCTATGACAGCGGAAACTTCGTATCAGGGCGCTTGAAAGTCAAATATAATGTAAGGGTCTTGTTCCAGTCATCATTTCGCACATACAACATATCAGAGGGATCTGGAGATTCATCTACCATCCTACCGGATGTGGTCCAAGGAAGACTATACTACGGACTTGGAGACGACGGCTGGACGCAAATGCAACAAGGGGTTTCCACAAACCTCAATAGGTCCTCTGGAGACGGAGCATACGAGTCCAAGATTATCTACACCACTTGAGGTCCAATGCCGATTCCAGAGTTCCTACATGATACATGCTGCTAGTTTCTCATTCCAGGTCTTGCAAGAGCAGCCGATGACAAGCCAGACCTGCTATACCAAATGTTATCTACTCAAGAGAGGCACAGCATCGTTTCTCCATATACACACTATGGAACCATGAAGCCTGGAATTTCACGCCTTTGTCTCACTGCCTAACCAATGGATGTCACATTCAGACTCAAGGGAACGACATGTCCATCTACGATTCTGATGACCAACAAGAGGGAAGGAGAAGAATGCTGGACTTTGAGGCGAAGTGGCTCATTCTAAAGACGGATCTTAAAGTGGCTAACGCAGGTACCAGATAATATTGAATCCTCCTCACTTCCTCTTCTGTCGCCAACCGACAAAACGGTGCTGCTGTTGCCGACTTGATTACCACTCATGGAAACTCTTCTCTGCACTGGGACCGATGGGATACGGGTACAGGTCCGTCCCGCCATCAAAGATGGTTCATATCTCCACTACGCTTTGAGGATTGATGGCTGGAAGTAAAGTCCCAAAAGCAACTCCAGGGGCGATCTGCTGGGTTCTCCGCCATACCGAGTCGCGGCACGGCCAGAATCAAGGCCTTGCTGGACAGTATGCGAATTTTATAGTCGTGGGAGGAAGAGTGCACATACAGTGGTTTGAGGAGATAGGCTACTGTTTCGATGTATGTGCTCGATACTCGCCAAAGTTCATTGAGCCACTCACGCTGTTGCTATAGGCTCACTGCCAGCATGTATGAAGTAGCGGTCACGCTGTTCGCTTTCCCGCCTGCTTTCTCCTGCTCAGCGATTCAACGGTCAGGCTTCAAGGACTATACAAGCTTTTATCGTCGGTCTTGGCTTCGCCTTCAAGGTCTCCGTCGTTCATCTCGCGCTCGTCCGTCTCCTTCCACGTCTCTCCATCGAGAAGCCTCACCTCAGTATTCGGCCACTTGCTCAGATATGTCTGTGCCGATATTATCCGTACGGCTGCACCTTCGCTTTCAGTCAGTCAATCTTCATATGGGACGCTTGTGATCTTCGAAAGAACCTCTTGGGATCAGAGGTGTGGGCTCACCATCTGGAGCTCAGCGTTCGTTTCCTCAATCAGTCGGCTGAAGTCGTCAATCTCGATGATACTTTTATTTCAGAGTCCTACAAGGCCACGTTGGATTGAATAATGTTGTTGATGAATTTTTGTCCGTCATAGACCCTGTATCCTCCTCCAAGCACCCTAACCTCGACTGCAGGCTCCTTCTTTTAATCGATGTTCTTCCTTGCAATCCTTGTCATTCTTCCCCTCCTTTTCAGTCACATCGATCTGAATCGCTCCCCTCTCTCCTCCAACACCCCATCTCTTTCTTCAACTCATCTTTCAGCCCAGTAAATGTTGTCGCGACCTTGTGTACTCGGTTACCGCAGTCATTGACCCTCACAGTCGATCTTCCACTTGGCTCTTTCACAAATTATTTTCTCTGCCGAATATCATCCCTATGCATCTCCATCGTTTGTATCATTCCCCTAGTCTATACCCAATGATCCCTTGCAAGAGCCAGCCTGTCCTTGGCTATTTCCCAGTCTCATAGAAACGATCCAACGTCCAACATTTAAGAATAATTCAAACCCTTCACAAAATCCAACATACCCACCCTCCCCTCCCCTCAGCCAAACAATCCGCCCTCCACCCCCCTAACCCCGATCCCATAGTACGCCCTGACGAAGAAATCGTCAATATCCAATGCGATCAAAGCATTCACTCCCGAACTCTGCTGAGCTTCGCTTTTACTGATCGACAAATTTTTTTTCCAAACGTCACTGAGTGTGAAGTTTCGGCGACTGGTAAGCCTATACGCTGCCACTGATGGTAGGGAGGGATGGGGATGATGTTGAAAAGCTGACGATGAGAATTCCGTAGAGGTGGAGTTGCTGTATGAGATTAGCGGAGGTAAAAGGTAGCCAGGGTACAAGCTTGTAATTGGAATAGCTCTCGTAGTCTTAACCCATCATACGAGATCGAGAAAGGATTGAACCTAGCATGTTCCATCGAAAAGTAAAACTACGATTCGCATCAGAAGGTCGTTGTATCCGAAATCAATTTGAATCATAGATGTGCAGGAATGTTGAAAAGTTGACGGACGGATTGGGTCGGCGGGGAGGTTTGGAAGAATAAGTGCAGGAGATATTTAGGTGGTGCTAGCATACTCGAGCACATGCAAGAAAGATTACATTGGAGAGACCTGATCGTGAAAGAAGCCTTAACAGAGACTTATCGAAGGCAGAGACGTGATAAAGCTGCATAAAGATTGCAGCAGAGGTTTGTGATCGCTTAGATTACTTCAGGCAGCTGAGATCAAAGCACTTATCTTGTGGTAACCGATTTATATACAATACTCCTTAATCGCTCTGCGTGATATCTGATATCTGATAACAAAGCACACCTCTCTCTGTGCGTGCTAAAGATGCTATACAACCAAGACCTTGCAGACGCAGACATAGACTCCAATCTTCAATCTCAGTACCCCAATACCTCAATATCTTACACTCCTTGCTCCCATCTCTTCCCACTATGAAATCCATCCACCCATCTCCACCATTCCATCCCCAAACTCCCCTCTCCAACATTCCTCTTCCTTGTCTTCCAGATCAAGAACCCAATGATGTAAACACCCTTCAAATCTCATAGCCCAGCTCTTCATATTCCATCCACCCTTTCACCATATTCTCTTAGAGTATTGTATTCTATCTTTTCACTCCTTCGCAATGTCCTTTTTTTCATGATCGCTTCTTCAGTACCCGCCGCTCCTTCTTGCTCATAACAATTCTCTTCGCAGTCTTTCTCACTGTGTCCTTCTCTTTATTGATGATCGTAGCGCTCTTCTCTTTCTCTTTCTTCGTCTTGTTGGGCTCGTGTAGCTCGATGTCATTCTTGGTTTTGGTGTCTGCGTTGGTTGAGAGTGTGGGTAGGTTCTTGGTGTTTTGGCTGTCGGTCTGGCTGCTGGGTGTGTTCGTGGTATTATTTCCTAGGTCGGGAAGAAGGGTTTGGAGGGTAAGCGGTTCTGTTGATGGAGGGGGGGTGGTGATCTGTGTATCGATTGTGTTACTGGAAGAAGAGGACTGCTGGCTGGGCGTGCTGGTGGTATCTGGGATGATGGGGAGTGGGGATGCTGATGTATTGATATGGACGGAGATGTTGCGAGGGGAAGTTCCTTTGGATAATGTCTTTGGTGGTTCGATAGGCGCTGCTTCGCCCATGTGGAGAGGCCGTGGAATGTTCTTATTCGATATCTGCGCCGTGCTGATCCAACTCTTTCGCTGATTTCGCACAGCGGCGAATGCTTCTTCTTGTGCAGGATAGGCTTCATCGATTTGATCCTGCAACGATCTCTTTTTGGTTCCAGGGGTTGCTTGCTCAAATTCTGGCGTTGATATGCTCTCTTGGGATCCGGTTTGATCAGGGATGTTGCTCGACATTCTATGCTGGAGAGGTGAATCTTGCATCTTAAGTGCCTTCGTCTTCTTCTGAAGCTTCGACCACTCATGCTCGAGCCAGGTATAACGAAGCTCAAGGCTCTCCTTCTCTGCTCGAAGGGTGTTGTTGTCGCGAGTCAAGTGAAAATGACCGATCTGGAGATCGTTGTTTGCAATCTGAAGATTGTTGTTCATTATTTGAAGGTCAGTGTTCTTCTGTTGCAGGTTCTGACAACGTCCATTCAGAGTCATGTAATTGTTTTCGAGCAAAGTATTGGCCATGCGAATCGTCTCTCTATCGGCTTCGAGCTCGCTGATGTAGGTGTAGCAGACGTTGACCTGGTCTTGATGCCCCTGGAGGATAACGTCTCGCTTTCGGTATAGACCCATGATTTCAGCATCTCTATCATGATTTTCGGTCATCAAATGGGTCATCTGATCAGCACACTCTTGCAAGATACGAGCTGCGACAGCCTTTGCATTGTCTGCAAGCAACATCTTCTTTGCCTGTTTCAATTCCTCATTGGTAATCTTCGACTTCAACTTGAGCCGTGAGATGCGGAGATTCGCCACATCGTTGTCATTGCGAGCCTTCTCTAGATTCTGTTGCGCAACGGCCAAATTGGTGGTCGCATCCTCTATTTCACGCTGGAAGATAGGCCAATTCTGTCGCAGCCAACGCTCCTGCTTGCCTAGCTGGCATTTGAGATTGTCAATCTGCTGAGTGCAGGACGTACCTCCCTGGCAGACATCATCATGCTGGGCTTGCAATCTCACAGCCTTGTCTTTCCAATCTTCCATTGCATCTGCGCTCTTGCTCACCTCCTCGAGCTCGACATGGTAAATATGCCCAAGGTCGTTGACTTCCTTGCGGTGCTTATCGTTGAGATCTTGCAAGACTTTCTCGTGAATTTTCTCAAGCTCATGCTTCTGTGATGCGAAGTCTTTCTCGAGAAGCTGAGTAGCATTGGCGTGGCTTCCCTCTAGATCTTCTTTCGCGCTTAAAGCCTCTTGTCCAGTCTTGAGTTCTCTCTTCAGCTCACGTACCTCTTTGCTCTTCTCTCGGAGTTTTCGAAGTGTATTCTTGTGGCCTTGCGTCTCGTGGGCGACTTCCATCTCGAGGCTCTGTCGAAGATCCTGAAGGGCTTCTAAGTCGTCCTTCATGTTGGCCATTTCCGTCTCCTGGTTACCTTCGATGATCTTGATTGTATGCTCCCATTCTTCCTTGATTTCGTTGCAGCATGGTGGCAGGATCGGCTGATCGACGTCGATTGCAAGCTTCTGGATACTTAAGTCATCAAGTGAGTCTCCAGGTAATCCTAGTGAAGTAGCTTGATCTGGTGAGTCGATACAGGTTTCTTCGGAGAGACTGCTGTGCGGGGATGAGACTGTGCTATCAGGCTCAGAAGTGTTGTCTCCTTCAGATGAGGAGTTTGTCGATTCCGAAGGTACAGAAATCCTGCCAAGGTCGACTTCAGCGCACGAGATCGAGAGGGCTGTATGCAAGCCTTGTGTGACCTGATCGAGTTGCTGTTCGATCCCCGCCGAGTCAGCTTGATTGCATTTCCCGGCTGATGGCGTGTTTGGTCGTGTTGTAGTGGATTCGATGACAGAAGCTTCCCCGTCTTCTAAGAGGGACGTCGATGCAGTGTCGAAATGAGCTGGATCCTCGAATACAGAAGTAGGATGTTCTATAGTGTTGCCTGGATTTGGACGCTCCTAGAAAAGGTCAGCCTAAATCAATGCGTGAGAACCTGGCTACATACCCGAGCATCTCTCGTTATGTATGACCACTGCGCAAGGCCAACTTGGCCTGGCGAAGCATTGATTGCAGGCGAGACTGTTGCTTGAGTTGGCGACCGACGAAGAACATCTTCTGAGTCCTCCGAGGGATGGTATTCATCGACGAGGACCTAGGGGAGTTAGTCAGTATACCGGTGAGGACAGTGTCTGCCTATTGCCATACCTCAAACTTCTCGTCATAAAAGTATTTGCACATTCGCTTCAAACAACGTGCACGCCTCCCAAGGAAGCCTGGCTGGGACGACTGTTGCTGGAGCATCTTGGCTTTCTCCCATGCACGAGCCAACGTGTAGTTATGATAGACCGGGATGTCCATCGTGTGGAACAGAAGACTGTATGGCTGATGAGAAAAACAGATGTCTAGTTTGAGAGGTTGTTAGTCGTGTGAATAGATTATTGGTGTTGACATGAGTGAACTCCATAGGTAAACACGACTCACAATCAATCTTTCCAGAGTAGCCTCTGAGAAGTCGTGCAGTGACCAGTGACTAGACAATTCACAATGGATCAGAAGCCTTGCTTGTGAATAGTTGAGTGAATGCTTTTGTTCCAGACGGCATGTAGCACGATTCGAGCATGAGTGAAGAGTTTAGAATCCAAGAAGAGTTTGAAGAAACAGCTTTTTTATGTACACGACGACGTGTTGGTAGCCGGTCAACAGTGTCAAAGGACTAGTGTCAAGGCGTGACCTTATCAGACAGCTTCGCTATATATATAAGGATGTTAAAGATCACGCTGGTTCATGCGCTATGCTGTGGGCAGCACGATGACATTGCAAGTCCACAGATGTCTCGAAGAGACATACAGTAGGCTTACTAGCGCCGGACATCTGAGACGCCTGCAGATTCTACTCGCCGAAATTCGCTTCCGTGTCAAAATGACAACGCCGGTGTTATGATTGTTGAAGAAACCTTGGAGGGACTCTGTAAGCCGCTTACATCGACCCGTTGGTATGAACCCTCATGTTTCCATCACTCCGTTTGCAAAGCTCTCAGGCTTAGACTTGTCATTCAGCGCGATGCTCTCCCCAGAGCTGCTAGTTATGATTTTGAAGGCCTTCCACAAGTCGAGCCCCGAATCTCTTCCAGAACTACGCCTCGTTACGAAGCAATTCGACAGCATCATCATGCCAATCACCTACAATCACATCACTCCAACGCCTAAGCTCATCCAATGTGTATCCAATAATCGCGAATCGAGTGTCCACCTTGTCGCAGAGTGGCGGGTCACTCAGGATATCTGCCGATATACGAGACACATTGCCATCAAAGAGTTGTTAGACTGGGAGGTCGTTGATATATTGCTTCGCAGGCTCCGTGAACTAAAAACATTTACGTCAGTCTTACGATCGCGTTGAACAACAAACTGTGCTAACGACATCTAGGTGGCTGTACAGGAGCACGGCTTTCAGATCACCAGCCTTCGAACCAGTCGCTGAGACTCTTATCAAAATGTGGCCCTGCGCTGGATATCGTCTGGAAGGCGTCAAGGGTAGAACCTTGAAGAAATATGCGAAGTGGCAATTTTACCACTTGAGGGGTGGAAGTCTCAAGGAAATGGATTGGGTGATGCGAGTTAGTAATCAGCTAGGAAATCCGATACTTTGACCCAAGGGTGTGTCCATGGCTTGCAGGATCTAACATCTCTATGTCGGACGATGACATAATCGTCTGAGGCCTTGCGTTTACGCCCAGCAGGTTGCCACAATACCTACTAGAGGCTCGATAAGCACTATGATGTTATGCTCGAGGCGTCGAAGAATCGATCTCTGCCACGCTGAATGCTCTTTTTGCTCCGAGTTCTCAGGTAGATGATTGCTGGATCCTGCATTCAATATCTCATGACTAAGTAGTCGAGTCAATGGATCGCCCTTCCGGACAACAGCTGCAACTGTCTGATGCATACCGAGAACAGGGACTGAACCTGTAGGCGGTCTTGACGCTATAGACCATCAACGATCAGATTTCTTGCGCAAATATTGCTGTACATATTCTTTTCACGGCAGCATCCACGAAATCTATGCTATCCCCAGACCTGAATATCCTACCGTCGACTGCGTTGTCTAATCGGCCAAATCTGCTTTCTCCTGTGCGAGCGGTCATGTACCATACACTTGCGGAGCCTCAGCTCATCCACCAAACGTCATGACCTTTACATGTGTATGTAACTTTCCTGCTGCGACTATTGGATAAACAGCCACATACCTATATCGTGATGACCATTGAGTCTCCTTCCCTTTTCCCATAGCCGATAGCATTGCCACCGTACCGAGTGAGGGGCCGAAGAACTGTCCGCAGGCAGCCAGGCAAGTGGTCGATCGAACAGCCATTGCAAACGTTGAGGAGAGGTCGACAATGGTTCAGCGCTGACTAGCAGCTGATACCCCTTTCGTGGTGACTGTGCTCTAAGTCAACAAATCATACTGTTGATTTGCTGCAAAATGCGTCGACATCTGCCACCCCTCTCCAGCGTGAAGTCTTCCTCGAGGTCGGCTACAGCAATACCATATCCTGGACCCATGGCTTCCACCTCGACCACTTGGTCGGTTTCACCACCTCTGTAGCTTTCTACGTCTTAGCCGAATAAGTCCCCTATATCGGCTTTCAAACTCTTGAGGCACATGATACCAGTATTGCCGTCCCTGAACCCTGCTTTTCAATCACCTCTTCACGGCGGCAAATGTTGTGAGGCTCGAGAAGTTCCTGGACTTGTAAGCCGTATGAAATCCCCAAATCGAAATGGGGCCTCGAGCTTCCGATAGCCGAATAGGTTTCCAGGGAGCCTCTATTCACCGGCTGCTGGCATGAACTTCGGCTCTGGACGGGTACCTGTCGAAGCATCGAGTTAGTCGTAGGTATCTGAAAGTGCAGCTGCCTGAGCCAATGGCACTGTTGACCCTGGCGAGTGAAACGCTGCTTACCCCATTTAACGTACATTGAGTCAGCGTGAATACATTGTAGATGAATAGGTACATGCCTGGTGCAACCTTCCTCGAGAGAAACGCTCTAGGCCTAGCGTAGAATAGAACTAGTATGCTGTCGGTCCTTCTTTCTCCGATGGCGTACCTTAGTGGCTCCCTGCCACGCGCCGACCCGTGGAATTAGGCTCTGACAGGGGGCTCTGGGGCATGCAGGGACTGTGAAACCCACGCTAAGTCCCGTTGACCGAACGGTCACTCCATCACCAGCTCATGATGTCTTGTAAAATCTCTCCTGCATGCATACTCCACTGTTAAACATAGAAGTCCACTCTTGAGTAATACAGATAACAGTTACATACCCTTCTAATGTTCAATTTGTATCAATCGCTTAAGGGGCACCTGTATGTCCTCGCCAACTAAGCAATTGAGAAGAGCATTCGAGTAGAACGATCCCAGCCATTGCTTAGTCCTTTAAATACCGAGCTTTCGGAGAGCGCCGTTATCTGCGGTAGTAATAGCAAACAGCCGTACCGGGCGGTGCTTAGAATGACAGTATAGTAATTAGGGAATGGATCTAGCTGTCAACGTACTGGTCTCTAAAACCCACGATCACCTTTGATTCTACCATATTTAAATTTCTCGGTTCTGCCAAGATCCCATCGAAATCTCATAGCCACTTGGAGACTACACGACAAATACATACCTCAAGCGATATATTCAACGCTTCCTCATGCTCTACAGCTGTGAATGGCCTACTCTCTGATCTTATAGAATCAACAAGCGTCGAACCAGCCACGCTCACGTAAGGTGGGATAGTCACAGAAGCTCCTCTAACCCATCAAGTCCCATCAAATTGACCCAATTGAGCGAATTAGATCGACTTAAGACCTTCTACCCCTAATCAGTCAAGCAAGCCTCTAAATTAGAGCTCCAACCCACTCCGTCTCTCGCTAAAAAGAAGCCTTGATCGTCTCCACAGCAAAAGCACGCAATGTATGCTACTCCGCTTTACGGCTCCAAGCCAGCGGGTCGTTACTCAATCTCACGAAAGCCCCCACCTATAATACCTACGCCTCGATTGCAAGACGAGAAGGATGACCTAATGGACATGGACATTCCCGTGGCCCTCCTCCTAGCCAGCTCTACTCATTCGTACTCCGCTTGCCCTTTCAAGAACCCACGGGAACTCGCTGAAAATCTGCTATTCCGTTATCAGACCGCCTACAGGGAACGGACCATTGCACTACGTGAAATGGTATTGGAGAAAGAAGCGCTCGTAGAAGAGAGGCAGGGCGCCGCTACAAGGGCCTTTCAATTAAAGACCCAAGTAGACCTCATGTCTGCTAGCCTTTCCGAGCAAGACGAAGTCATGATCAATCTTGTCAATGAGCTTGCACAGGAGAAGCTCGCCCGCCGCGAAGAGAGGGAAGCGAGAAGGCAAAGCCTTCAAAGTGTGACCCCTTTACCAGCTCCTTCTATTCAACCCCTAAGCCCAAGAAAAGGCATCAGCGAGTTCGGTATTGAATCAGAAGACGGCAGCTCGACCGAGAGCGTGATCTCCTCCAGGACTGTGATATACTCGCCCATAACAAGTCCACCTGCCACATCAACACCAGGATCACCTGAAGTCTACCACGTCCCCGTCCTTCCTCCTAAGACACCAGCGCCGCGAGCTTCGTGCTCGCGTCTAGCCACCAACCGACCCATCACAGCCAAGCCAGCAGTCCATCAAGCTAATCCCGCCGAAGAGCCTACAAAGGAAACCTGCACCAACTGCCACGGCGTCGAACCTTCGGAAGCCTGGCCCCTCATCGGCGTCCTTAAGGAGGAGAATGCTGACCTGAAAGAGCGGATTTATGAGTTAGAAGTAGCCTTGAATGGGTGCTTGGAAATGATGAGCGCGGTGCGCTCTTAGGAACAGCACACATGCCGTGGATATGAACGCCAATTGGCTATGCTCCATGCATAATGAAAAACGAAGGAAGAATAGGTGGCAATTCCCAGACGCCCTTGATGCAAAAGAACGATTCATGAACAGCATAAGCTTATGAGCGTGTGGCTAGGTCAAGTGCTGATCTTGAGCCACGAACGATAGATACATACCCTATGAAACATATCTTCCAATAATCAGAGTACCGGAGTGCTTCTCAGGCTGAGTACTCGTTCCATAAAGTGCTGACCTCAAGCTGCGAATGATAGATACATACCTATTAAAGCATATCATCCAATAATCAGAGTACCTGAGCGCTGCTTAGACTGGGCTCTCGTTCCATTCGAAACCTTTCTTGAGCCTTCGTCTAATGTTTACTACTACTCCATGGAAGAACATCTTTCGAGAATGCAGTTCGGTTGAGTGCTGATCCTAAGCTGTGAATAATAGATACATACCCAATGCAGCATATTCTTCAATGAAGAGTTTCCTCCAATGATACTTAAGGTTACATCATTACTGCCCAGTACGCCTTTCCAACCCTTTTTTAAGCTTTTGTTCTAACATCAACTACTACCTCATGTTAAGGACCCACCGAAATTTCGCTTTCTCCACCTCTAGTATTCAACTAGATACAGACGACAAGCCCGAAATTCACCACCTCCCGTTGTTCTCAACACGAGTATACTTATACTCAATCATCGGTACATTCCATTAAACCGATTCTTAACAATTTGGTTTTGCAACTAACCTATCAATAAACACACCACCTGATCGACTTCAACTCCCGCCCCCTCTTCTCTCCTCCCTTCAAGTAAACCACCCTTTTCATCCTCCTTCCCCTTCATCCCCCCCTCTCTCCTCCCTCCAACCCACCCCTCCCAGCCATACAACATACTCACCCAAATAACCAACCAAAAACCTCACAGCCACCCCCCCGAACACACAGACTCCAGCATCAGTGCCAGCCTACACGATAGACACCAAACACCTATCCACTCCCTCCCTTCTTCGTTAAACGCATTAATCCACTATTCCCTATTGGAACTCAGGCTGGATTAACCTCGGTAGTTACTAATCAGGACTAGTTAGGGGGTCTTGGCGGACTAGTAGAGATTTCTTATAATAGTTATTCTATTCTATATAGCTATATCTATCTATTAGTTATTATAATACTATTATACTATACCTAAATTATATATAGATAACTTATTAATTATTAACTATTTAATAGGTTATAAGCCTAGGTTCTATATAACCTAGGAACTATATAAATTATATAGTAAGCTTTTTATTAAGACTTAGGGTTACTCTAGAAGAAATATTCCTAGAACTATTTATAATAGGTACTATTATATCTAACTATTATAAAATTTAGAAGCTAAAAGGTACTAAGAACTATAAATTATAGGAAATTATTATACGCGTATCTCTTATAGTTAATAGTATATTTAAGGTTATTAAATTAGAATATAAACCGCTAACTAACCCTAACTTACCTACTACTAGAGGAGTAAAACTACCTATTAAGGAGGCGGATAAGGATAAATAGGAAAAGTATATTAATCTAAAGGAGCGAGTACTTACTACTATTTATCTTACTATATTACTATTAGCTTATAGTATAATTAAAACTCTAATAATAGTAAAAGAAGTATAGGCTAAATTAAAGTTATTATATAGGACGGACTCCTACGCTACTAAGAAAGTAATATACTTCACCTTATATAAGCTTTATTTAGATTAATTTAAAGACCTTTACACCTACCTTACTAAATTTAAAGAATATATAAATAAGCTTCTATAAATAGGGAGTCCGCTAGAAATAGACTACTAGATAGCGGTCTTTAAGAGGGGTCTACTAGATAAGATAAAGGAAGCGGTCTATACCCTTACTAAGATCGCTTGATTTAAGAAGGAGCTATAGGATTTTAAGTATATTACTACATTATTAGTTAATAGGTTTATACCTATAAAGACTAAAGAATCTAAGGTATATACTAGTAATTTTAGTAAACAGCTAAAATAAGGCTAATATTAAAATAAGCCTAGTAGTAAAAGCTAGAGTAATAATAACAATAAATATACGTTCTTTAGTTACTAGTATAATATAAAAGACTACTAGTATGTTAATTTAAAGCTAGGACTAGAAGGATTTATTCCTAATATAAAGAAAGAGCTAGAGGTATAGAATAAGTAATAGTATTAAGGTAGAGGTCCTAGTTATTAATAAAGTAAATAAAACCTAGATAAATAAAAATAGGATAAATCCTATACTACTCGCTTTAGGTATAGCTTATAATAGAATAATAAGTCCTATAAGATTATTATTAACTTAGGGGACTAAGAGTATATCTTCTAAGACTAATCTAAGTTTACTAACTATTTATTAGTCTAGAATTATATTATATTAGGATTAACTAGGGGTAAACCGGTAATAGTTAAAGGGATTAGAATAGTATAAATCCTAGTAATTATTAATAATAAGGTTAGCGAATTCTTACTAACTAATATTCGCCACGTACTAAATATTAAATATAACCTCCTATCTATTACGTAGCTAGACCTACAAGGCTATATATATACTAGTAGCGGAGGGAAGAATATATTCTATAATAAATAAGGCGAGGAGGTGCTATAAGCCTTCTTATATAACTATATATACTAGCTAGATACTATATAAATTAACTAGATAAGGGTATTCCGCCTTAAATTAATAGTCCTAGCTAAGAATAATACGTCTTAGACCTAATAGTATAAGAGATATAGATACGTTAGTATAAAGGCTATAAAGGCTATAATATATACTACTAACCTCGATTATAAGGCTACTAACTACTTATAAAAGTATAAGAAATAGGAACTATATAAGAGTTACGTATTAGGGAAAATAACCTAAATATCCTTATAATTACTAATACCTAGAGTTACTATCCCTAGCTAATACTAGTATATCGACCCAGCGTTAGTAAGCTATATAACTACCCTTAGGGGGTATACTAATATAATAGTATCTATATATAAAGTAATAGGGTTTACCTAAATAGATTATATAACTAGTCGGGCTAAGTTACTATAAAAACTCGAGTTCTAAATAAAATATTAGAAAAACTAGGGGTATAAAATAGCCTTTATTTAAAGTAATAATAAACTAGTCTAGGGCCGTAAATATTAATAGATCTTCTAGGAATATAGGATATTTATTACCCTATTAGCTCCCTATAACCCTTATTAGAATAGGATTACTAAATAGAAGAACCGGATACTATTTAATAAAGTTAGAATAGTTCTTATTAACGCCGGACTACTATAAGAGTTCTAGGGTAAGGCTATCTACTATATTAATTATATTAAGAACCTTATACCTAGTAAAGATAGGAAGTCCCCCTTTAAGAAATAGTATAGTTATAAACCCTAATAAATATACTTAAAGCTATTTAGGTATTAGTACTACTCGTTCAATATATTACTAAATAAGAAGAAACTAGATAATAAGGCTATTAAATGCTACTTCCTTAGCTATAATAGTAAGAGTGTCTACTATATATAATATATTAAGGGATAACGTGTTACTTAATTAGTATATATAGTATTTAATAAGAGGGCCGCCATATTATTAATAGATAATAATAAGCTCCTAATAGAGGGCGACTCTAGTAATAATAATAATATAATAGACCTCCTAGGCTAGCTTTAAACTAACTAATTAG